>JGI12316J15310_10000002_pt12 | contig 197528 bp, 159 predicted proteins | sample MarCyaLeptolynsp_FD_15310 | JGI IMG/M metagenome (IMG submission 15310)
GTCGCATCGCTCGTTGCTCCTTCTGTATTTGAGCAGGCCAACAAGGCCGAGCTCGTACCAATACACGGAGCAACGGGCTTTTCATACCCATCTGTCCAGTTCCGGGCTCTTGTAAGGCTCCTCGCCCGGCGGGTGGATGTCCCATGTGTCCTGCGTCAATGTGCCTTCCACCCAGCCGATGATTTCGGCCAGGTGACACGCGACCCAGCCCATGGTGTTTGACTTGTCGTGCGCCTTCCAACTCAGCTTGTCATTCGGCACGCGTTCCAGTGCCGAGCGCGTGCCTGCCATTTCCATCTCAAGCTCAGGGAGAATTGATTCCGCGATCGTCATCATTCGCTCCTTCCAAAGATTTCTTGGTTCAAAACATGCGGCTGCGCCCAACAGCACTGACCGCCAGTGCTGTCCCACGAGCGCCCGGCCCCGGATGGTACCATGGCTTTATTAACTCAATCTGTTGGGGAGTAACTGAAGTCGGTCAACCCGCACCGCAACCCAATGCGCCATTCGGGCACGCGGAGCAGACTCAAAATACAGTTATACCGATGATTCGGAAGGCTCTACACGCAGCAGTCCCGCCCCTGTTCCGACACCTGTTCTGCGGCCATGCACGCACGACCTTGCTACATCGCCTATTCCACGCGCAGATAGCGATCAATAGGATTGCTCAAGTCGTCCTTTGTGCCGAATTTCTTATCCGGTCCGGCCGGGCCGACTTCCTGAAACGCAACGAATGCCTCGCCCGCCTTGGCGTCGCCCGATACCTGAATTAACACATCAACAACCTGATCGGATACCAGTTGAAGTGATTCCTGCTTCATGGGGCATAGTGTGAAAGCAAGCTGGAGCGTCTTTAGTGCCTCCCTGGGTTTGCCCCAGTAGCGGTAAACGCGCGCACGCGCCAACTGTCCCTTCCAGTCAGTATCGTACCGCTCGATCCCCTTAAGAAAGATGGCATCACGCTGTTTTTCATCGATCGGCCTGATCGTCTCGAGTGGATTGGTCAGGTCATCATCCGTCCCCGGCTTGCCGTCTGCGCCGGCGCTGCCGTATCGTTTGTACTCGAGGAAGGCGTTCACCCGCGCGATACTGCCGTCCGTTGCGCGAACCGCGACGGACAACAGGTCGGCCGCGCTGTCCAGGTAAGCAGGCGGCGCGACCTGCATAAAAATCTTGGCTTCGTACACGGCACGAGCAAAGTCGCCCTGGCCAATCAAGAACTTTACCAGCGCATGCATGGCCTGATCGCTGACGACTGCCTGATCTGCAGCACCTTCCACCACCGCTCGACGCAGCAGGGCCGCAAAGGCGTCCGGATCATCGACTTTCACATGCTTAATATGCCCGAACATCAGATCGCGAACCGTATGGACCAGGCCATAGGTGATCGGCCCCTGCGCCAATGCCGGCGTGTAAGCTTCGACCGCGCTCTTGAATTCACCTTGTCGAGCGTAGGCCTGTCCCAGTTCAAGGTAGACTGCGGTCGGCACCTTATTGCCGGACTTTTCCGCCTGATCGATGATGGTTTTCAACTCTGTTAACGCTTCATCGTGGCGCCCGGCCATGCTGCACATACGGGCGCGCAGGCGTCGTAATTCGTTGTGCTGCCGATCGTCCTTATTCGCCAGCAGCTGTGTTGCTTTATCACATGCGGCAATGGCTTGCGTGTATTTTCTCGCAGAGCCGTATGTGGAAGCAATTGCTTTGAGAATACTAACCTTGTTGCCGGCATTCGCTTCGTCATGGGCCAGCAGCTTGTTATAGAGTGCAACCGCCTCGTCGTATTGACGTGTCCGGTGCAATTCGTTGGCACGTTTCATGTCGGACGCGAAATCGCCCAGGACCGGCACGGTCACAAAGGCAATGGTCAATAAGAATCCTGTTAATGTCAGTCGATTAACTCGCATTACGCATCTCCCGAAAAAAAATGGTTATGAAGTCACATAGTTATGAAATGTGCGGCAGACCGTCGCCGAACACTTCCTGATCTGATGCAAAGTGGTTGTGTTGTTCGTTTGGAATGTACCGCTGCAGATGTGCGGACTGAACACGCTCTGGCGGCTACCCAATTATTAATACATGGCATGAACCCCGAAAGAAAAAGATGCAGACCTGGCACGCGAAGCGCTTTGTCGCCCGCGGCTCCACCTGTTTTGAATCCTACTGAAATGAATTTGCCGGTTCAATACGAAACTGATGGCTGGAAAATATAAATCTTATTTTGCAAAACTATTACAGGATAATGTCACAATCGTTAACTGCATGGATTGGAATCAATAACGTTGTTTGCATTTGAACTCACTGCAGAGCCACCGAGACACAGAGAAGACAGAAGAAGATGATTCACCACGGAGAACACAGCGTGCACAGAGGAATGAGAGAGGGAGGAGGTCAGGGGGCGAATCAGGGTCTACTTCTGTTTCCATATCTATGAACTAAGCGATTGAGCTTAGGTGCGTGTATTCCTCTCGATCTGCACCTGACAGAGCGCGACCTGTGCATTGAGCTTCAACTTGAATGACCACTCGGTCCCAATCATGTAACCGAGGAGGCCGAAAAAGATCAATATTCCAATGATCCCGATCGGCCTCGGAATATCCGTCACGAGAGGCAGCATGTAGCCACCTGCTATTCCAATGATGGCACCCAGTAACGTCCATGCAATTACAACTGATCGAGCACGGCTGTAAAGACGATCAGCGAATTGTTGAATGATATTGGGATCGTATTTGACCATGGCTATATCCATTCTTTGGTAAGAGATTGAAGCCGCAGTATAGTACCGATGCGACTGACTTCTGCGACACCGCCATCGTTTTCATTTCAAATTTTGGTAACGCTGCTGCCTTTGTAGGTTACCCTTGGGAAGAAACGGGGAAGAGCGCGGTGCAGCGTCAGATACCGTCTTCTCTACTCACTGCTTTTCTCTGTGCTCTCCGCGACTTCTGTGGTGAACGGCTTATTCAGCTTCACGAAAGCGCAGCGAGTAGATACCACAGTTCTTCAAATAGAACCTTATAAAGACCGGCTTGCCGACGAGTGCGGCCAGGTCTGATTTTTCTTTCCATGTCACCTGATGCCCGACGAGATCGGCCGGTTTGGTGGTGCAGTCGGCGAGGGTGTAGCCGGGAACGGGTTGTGGGGCCCAGTGGTCGTCGGTGAGTTGTAATATTTCGCAACCGAATTCGGGTGGGACCGTGGCGGTGGCGGGATCGCTGTTGTAGCCGTCGGCCACGGTGGTGTTGACGATGAGTCTGGGGGCGGCGACGACCATTTCGCGCGTGAGCAGGAAGCCGCCGGTGTGGGCGCCCATCTGGGCGACGAATCGGTCGCGCAGGAACTGGGCGCGGCCGATGGCTTTGACTTTGTTCTGGCTGCTTTGGGCCTGGCCATGTGTGGCGCCGAGGTAGTAGAGGTAGTTGGTGTTGCCGACGGTGACCAGGGCGCCGGCGTCGGAGATGCTGCCGCGGTCGAAGGCGTCCGAGGTGCCGGGAGCTTCCGGGGGCGGGAGGTAGATGGGGCGGTCGGGCAGCATGTTCCAGTTCAGGCCGTCGGCGCTGAAGGCCAGGTGCAGGTTGAATTCCATGTTCGGCGGAGCGCTCATGGATGCGAGGAAACAGACAAAGTGGCTGCCGACGCGGTGGACCACGAAGTTGTCGAAGTCCGGATCGTCGGTTTCCTGCGGCCAGAGCACCACGCGCGGGAAGCCGAAGTTGTAAGGGGTTTCGCCGACCATGGCGGCCATTCGACGTTTGTAGTTCTGTTCGGTTGGGCCGCCGGGTGTGTTGGGGACGCCGGCGAAGACCTTGGGGCGCGTGATCATGAGCCAGCGGTTGCGCTGCGGGTCGTGGACCATGTTGTGCCAGGTGTCGGCCGCGCGGATGAAGGCCGGGTTGTTGGGGTCTTCGCGCCAGTTGATGCCGTCGTCCGAGTAGGCCAGGCAGAGGGCGCCTTTGGCGTTGGGCAGGTTGTCCTTGTACGTCAGTAAGAATCTTCCTTCTTCTGGGTTCAGTTCGTTTAAGGTGACGCGGCCGGCGGAACACTTTTCGCGGCCGGCAAAGACGACGTTGGTGCGCTGGTGATGTTTGTAGGATTTGCCGTCGAGTTTTGGGCGCTGCCAGTGCACGCCGTCGTCGCTCTCGGCGTAGCACAGGAACTGGACGCGCCCGTGTTCGGGTTTCCAGTCGTGGGTCACGAACTGATGGGCCGAGGCTTCCCAGTCGATGCCGGTGTACCACATGCGCCACAGGCCGGCATCTTCGTCGTAGAGCACGTTCGGCTGGCCGACGCCGTCTTCCCATGGCATGTCCGGCATGAGGAGCGGGTTGCGCGCATCCTTGATCGGCCGATTGATGACGCGGCGCACGCCCCAGCGATCTTCAACGGTTGATTCGTCGATTAAGAGGATGGGTTCGGTGCCGAACTGTAATGGTTGTCCGTTGCAGTAGTCGGTGAAGTGCATGAAGTGGGTCTCGTGTGTTGGGGTTTGAGGTAAATATTAACGTAAATCTTTCGGGTGTTGTGCGTTCAGCTGGAAGTTTGGGGGAAGAAGGTTCACCACAGAAGGCACAGCGATCACAGAGCGAAAGGCAGCGGGAAGAAGTGGTAGGGATCGCAGAAGATGTAGAAGAGGAGATCGATCGTTTCGCGACTGTCTCGAAGAGGCGCGTTGGATTGGGATTGCCCATTTCGTTGATGTGACATTTGGACGCGGTGCGCCACAACGCCGCATTGCATGCGGCGGCTAAACGTTGGGGAGTCCGGTGATGGCAGGCGTGTGGTGATTGTGAGTTCAGGTTTACCAGCCCCCCCCGGAACCCCGGAAACAAACCCCACGCGACTTTTAAATTAGATCAATCCTGTGCTAGTACGGCGCACTAAAAATCCTAACGGCTCGTTGGTCGTGGTGTCATACTGTTAGCTGTCCCGCCAATGGAGCTGGACGATGTCCGTATCAATCAATTCGAAGTCATCGGGTGCGATGACGACTCTTCAACGATTTCGTGGCGTGATGGCATATCAGCCGGTGGGCCGGGTCCCGAACTGGGAGGCGGGGGCGTGGCTGCAGACCGTTCAGGCATGGCAGGCTGAATTTCCCGATGAAGCGCCGACGGAACACAACTGGTTCAACGGGGAGGCAGCGCGCCTGCCGCTGGATCGGCGGGTGTTCACGCCATTTCATGGTGGGCTCAACCCGCCGTTTGAAGTGAAGGTGCTTGAGCGCGATGAAGAGACCGAAGTGATTCAGGACGGACAGGGGCGCGTTCGTCGGGCGCTGCGCGAAGGCGCGATCGGCGGCGGGCGCGTGTCCATGGACACATACCTGCGCTTCAGCGTGAGCAATGCGGAAGACTGGGAGCGCATCAAGGCGCGTTTTGATCCGCGCGACCCGATCCGATATCCGGCCGACTGGCGATCGCATCTGGATGCGTGGCGTCAGCGTGACTGTCCGTTGATTTTCGGGCCCAACACGTCGACCAAGGGTTTTTACTGGCTGGCGCGCGAGCTGATGGGGACGGAGCAGCTGTCGTATGCGTGGTATGACATGCCGGCACTGATGGAAGAGATGATGTCGTACTGGGCGGATTTTCTGATTGAAGCCATGCGCCCGATGCTGGCGGAGATCGAGATTGATTACTTGTGCTTTGCGGAAGATCTGGCGATGAAGACCGGGCCGCTGCTGTCGCCGGATTGTTATCGCCGGTTTATCTATCCGAACCTGAAGCGTGTGATTGATTTTGCCAAGGGGCATGGCGTGCACTACGTGTGTGTGGATACGGACGGGAACCCGGAGCCACTGATTGCGATGATGCTGGACGCGGGGGTGGATTCGATGTGGCCGCTGGAGCGTGCGGCGGATCAGGACCCGTTGCGCCTGCGCAAGACGTTTGGTAAATCCCTGCGGTTGTGGGGCGGCGTGGATAAGCGGGAACTGGTGAAGGGGCCTGACGCGATTGATGCGCATTTGCGCAGCCTTCAGCCGCTGATTGAAGCCGGTGGTTTTATTCCGACGGTGGATCATACGGTTCCGCCGGATGTGTCCTGGCCAAACTTCTGTCATTACATGTCGTCGAAGCGGAAACTGTTGGAAGGGTGGTTGTGAATATGGGGCAGGAAAGCTTCAGTCGCCGTGCACCCGGATTTCACCACAGCGTGCACTGAGTTCACAAATTCAGGCCACGCGGAACATGTCGCAATTGACTGAAAACAAACGGCTTGCAGGCCGGTCGAATATCTGGACAGCACGGCGAGAAGGCGAAGCCCTTGACATCACCGGTTGATACAATATGATCATTTCTGATCAGATATGATTAATACCAGTCAAAATCAATCAGAATCCAGCTTGCCCGCTCAGCGTCGTGAGCACATCGTTTCGTTGTGCAATGAATGGCGATTCGCTCGTGTTGCTGATCTGGCTGAAGCACTGGGCTCCTCGATTCCAACCATCCAACGCGACCTTGCGGAGCTTGATGATCGCGGCAGAATCAGACGCGTCCGCGGCGGCGCCATGGCCACCGCTGCCTCTGCCATGCCGGTTCCAGTTGATCAACGGACAACACACAACGTCGATGCAAAACGAATGATCGGCCAAGCGGCCGCTGAGCAGTTGGCCTCACCCGGATTGATATTTTTAGGTAGTGGCACAACCGTTCTGGCCGTTGCCGAGCACCTTGATCCCGTCCGGCATCAAAAGTCATTGTTTGTTACCAATGCCTACCCGGTTGCCCGGCACCTTGCGGCACGGAACTTGGGGCACCTGTTACTGCCCGGTCGTTTGATTACCTCTGTCGAGGCGACGGTAGGCGACTATGCCATCGACATGCTGCAAAGCTACACATTCGACGTTGCGATCATCGGATTTCAGGGCATCTCTGCGGAAAAGGGGCTTACGGATGCCGACGCGTTTGAAGCATTGCTCAAATCGCGAGCCATCGCCCAATCACGCACCGTCATTGGCGTGGCGGATGCGAGCAAATGGGAAACGGCCGCCCCGGCGCGCATCTGCAGCCTGACGGGTCTCTCAAAGTTCGTGACGGACAAACTTCCCGCACGGTTTAGAAAAACCGTGAGCCAAATCGATGTCGTGCGCGCCAGGCAGTAGGAGCAAGGGGTGGACCTCCAGTTCGAAGACAAGGTTGCCCTCGTAACAGGCGGCGGTGGCGGAATCGGCAGACAAATCTGCCAGGCGCTCGCTAGCGAAGGCGCGCGAGTCGTGGTCTCCGACATCAAGCACGAAGCGGCTGCCGATGTTGCGAATGAGATCGGCGGGCGATCGATCGCCATAGACGTTCGGGACAAAACAAATATCAGGCAGGCGTTGGATGACATCTGTCGTGACGCCGGTCACCTTGACATCCTCATCAGCAATGTTGGCCTGACGCTGCCGGACATGTTGGTGGATATCAGCGACGATGACATCGACACCACGTTTGACGTCAACATGCGTGGCCCCCTGCAATTGGTCCGAGACGCGGTTCCACGAATGGCGGCCAATGGTTGGGGGCGATTAATATTCATCGGCTCCGGTTCGGGCATGAAGGCAAGTGCCGGCCTCGCGCTGTACTCGGCGAGCAAGTATTTTCTTCACGGCCTCACGGTCGCGGCCGGTCTGGAACTCGGGCCGCGTGGCATCACGGCCAACATCGTCTGCCCGTCAGACGTTTACCCGGATGGTCCGCATCCAGCAGGGTCATGGCAAAACGAAAAACTTGTGGCGACCAGCCTGAAGAAAGAGGGCGTCGACACGTTCGAGGCGCTCAAAGCGAAACGTATTGCAAAAACCCCGGCTCGCCGCGCATGTCGAACGAATGACGTCGCCGATATCGTCACCTTTCTGGCTTCGCCACGCGCCGACTTCATCAATGCTCAGGTGATTGGTGTAAACGGCGGGTCATTACCCAATTGAACAACCGGAGCCTGCCTTGAAACTTGTCACTGAACGAACAGATACGCTCGACATTCTCAACGCCTGTCGGCAGGCGAACTGCGCGCTGTTTGCGCCGAACGCGGAACTCGCTGCGGAGCTTGAAGGATTGATGATGGGCGGTGAGCGCTTCGCGGTGGAACACGGTATCGACCAACTGCCCATCGCGGTCGGCATGACCGGCATCTATGAAGACAACGCACAGTTCCGCAAGCTCAGCACGAGTTGTAAAACCCACCCCGACCTGACCGGCTTTGACGGCGGCAACGTGCGCGAGGGATGTGAAATCTGGCTTCGACTGCTGCAGGTTTACGCCGATCTTCGTGATACTTTTTCGCATGTTCGGCTACTGCCTTTTATTGATCACGGCTGGTCGACCGACCCGCAGGACCAGGCCATCCTGTTTGATGATTCGGTCGTCGATCGCATGGCAATCATCATGTATGACGCGTCGACGCTGGACTATGACCAGAACATCCGGAAGACTGCTCAATACGTGGACAGCTTCGGTGACCGCACCGTCATCGAAGCGGCGGCAGACAAGATTTACGATCCAAAGGACCTTGAGCGTTTACAGCTCACAAGAGAAGACCAGCTTTCGGACCCGGGCGAAGTCGTTCGCTTTGTGCGTGAAACGGGTGTGGACCTGATTGTGCCGAACCTTGGAACAGAACATCGCAGTGTCGGCGCGGGGACCGCCACTCGGCGTTACGAAAGACAGATCGCGCAGGCGATTCGGGATCAGGTTGGCCAAATCATGGCGCTTCATGGGTCGAGCAGCCTCGGTGGCAAAGTTGGAGATACTGCGGCAGACGGCATTATCAAGGTGAACTTTTACACCGCCATGGCGGTTGGCGCCGGCCAGCATATTTACAAAACGCTTCGATCGCTCGAGCAGGATGTCATCAGTCAAAACAATCTCTGGGCCAACAGCGAGTCGTTCAGCCATGACCTTCGCCGACGATACGTGGCTGATGTGTGCTATGGCATGCTTGAAACCCTCGGCTATCAGAAACTCGGAGCGATACGGGTATGACTGCACTGAATCAGAAGTTTGACTGGCCGGACTTTCGCGTTGGTGCAACACTCGACGGCAGTCCCATTGAATGGTCGGATCAGATGCAGGCGCTTGTCTACTTTGGCAAGGGTGACTATCGCGTCATCCCTGACCGGCCAATTGTGTGTACTGCCCATGATGTCCTTGCACGTGTGCGGCTGGTTCATCGCTGCGGTACGGATGTGAAAATCCACAAGGCCGGTCGACCGGACCAGGCTGAGGAAAGCCTGCTCGAAGAGTTGGCAGCGCTGGTTGGAAGTCGGCACACAGGCACAAGCCTGTCTTTTCTGCAATATGTCTCACTGCTGCAATCCGGCGAGCCTGACGTTGATTTTGATGACCCGCTTTACGCCGACCTCGTCGACACGCTGAAGGATGGCTCATCGTCTGATCGCGACGCCCTGTGGCGCCAGCTTCAACTTCACTGGGGGCGCATCTTTGGGCATGAAGCCGTCGTCGAAATCGTTCGTGTCGGTACACGCGTGCAGGAACTGACAGAGGGGATCGGCTACCTGCAGGGTCAAACACTCGATGGCAACGACCTGGATTTTCAGGTCGGCCAAAGATGCTGCCTGCAATCCCGAATCGCCCACTACCTGCCGCCCGCCGTGCCGGGCCCGGGTGCTCGCGGCATCCAGTTGCTTGGCGGCAACATCACCGACCTGGCGATGAACCAGGCCGGCGCATTCGCACAGTACGTCAGACTCAGGCCGCAAGTCATTCAGTCGGGCTCCATCCTTCGTGTACCGGACGAAGTCGATGACGTGAGCGCCGCGCTCGTCGAACCGCTCGCGTGCCTGATTGACTGTTTTCAGAAAAACACACATGAACTCGGACAGGATTCACACGGGTCAATCCTGCGCAAGGGCGTGATGCCCGCCGGCGTCACGTTGATCATCGGCTCCGGGTCAATGGCAATGATGGCCGGGAAACTGGCCCTCATCGAGGACGAGGCGCTGGAACTCGGCGGCGCACGAGAAGTCGTGTTCGTCGTCAGGTCTGAAAAGAAGCGCAAACTGGTCAGCCAGATCATGGCGAACGACCCGCGTGTTTCGATCATTGTCTGCTCGGAAGATGATCAACTGCCCGGCACCATTCGTGACAACTTCACGCCGCGTACTGCGGACCCCCGTGGTCGGTCATTTCGAGGATTCGATGACGTCATCCTGGCGGCAGGCAACGCGGCAACAGTGGCCACGGCACACCAGCTCATTGCACCGACCGGCGCCCGGATCATGACGTTTGCCGGCACACACGGGCCGTGCAACATCGAAAGCGGCGTATGGCATTATGCGAATGCCGGCGTCATCGGCACCAGCGGCTGCAATACGCGAATGATGGAAATCGCGCTGGACCTTCTCAAACGCAACAAGATTGACTTGCATCCCCTTTCAGGAAAAACCTACACGTTTGATGAACTAAAACAAAACGGCACGGATTGCTTTTTCCTTGATCAACATTTAAGACCGAAGCTCGCACCGAACGATGAATGATCCGCACTGCGTATCCTTTTATCGCGTCGGGTCCGTCATAAACGCCTGTCATTTCGATACCCGCGAAGAACGCGACGCGCGACTTCAAAATGTGATTGGTATGAGTGAGTCCAATCCGAATGTCAGCAGCGGTATATAAGCAGTGTGCGTTAGCCGATTCGCCAAAGCCGAAGAAACGAGGACACAGGCAGGAACGCCGGGGACGCAATTCCGAAGGGGAGGAAACGAGCTCGAATGAGCTACATCCCTGTTCCTGGTCCTTGTGTAGCCTTCAGCCGCTGATTGAAGAGGGGGTTTATTCCGACGGTGGATCATACGGTTCCGTCGGATGTGTCCTGGTCAAACTTTTGTCATTACATGGGGGCGAAGCGAAAACTGCTTGAAGCGCGGTTGTGAATGTTGGAGTGGTTGGTGTGTGTCGGGGCGCGCGGCGGCTGAAGCGTCCCTTCGGGACGGCCGCTACACGGTTGGGTTGTTGGTATTGTTTTCGGATGATGCTTCGTGTTGGATTCGCTTCTGGTCGGACTTACCCTGTCGTAAAATGGTGGGCATGAGCGCGCGTGTTTTGTTTGTGCGGGGTTTGTTGTGGCCGATCGTTTGGGTGGCGTCATCGGGACGTGATGGCGCAGTTTTTGGCCGGTGGAGGCGACGGGAAGTTCGCCGAAAGATCAGGGACACTTCGGGAGAATTTCCCGGGCGCTTCCGGGGGTTCCGGGGAATTGCTATGGACTTTCGGGAAGCGTGGGCACTGGGGGCGTTTTCCAGATCTGTTTTTGGCGTCGTAAAGGCTTTACGTGAAAAACTGTAAAGGGCATTTTGATCGGGGTCGGTTCGTGGGGCGGGGTTTGTTTGTGGCTGTTTGCCGGGTGTGGTTTGCGTGCGTTTTACGTGACGCCGGGCGTTTAAATATTTACGAAAAATACCGTAAAATATTGACAATATTCGAGGGTGAGCGTATAAACAGGAGAAGCGATCCAACAGCGGGAAGAAGTAGAGGAAAGCCAGTCAACTTGGAGGTCTTCATGACACGAGTCGCCCTTTCAGTTCCGCCATATCGTCGTGTTGCGTTTACGTTGATCGAGTTGCTTGTGGTGATCGCGGTTATTTCGTTGCTGATTGCGATTCTGATGCCGGCGTTGCGTTCGGCACGTGAAACGGCGCTGGTAATTTCCTGTGCGAGCAATATGCGTCAGCAGGGGATCGCGATTGCAGCGTACCTCGGTGATTACAACGATGCGTTTATGAATCCGTGGTATGCGGAGAAGTCGGGCGGTGCTGCGGACGGCCGGGCAAGAAATACGCCTTGGGCGGTGCAGATGCATCCGTATCTTCCGGCGCCGGTTGGCACGTGGACGGACGCGGATGGTGAGACCGTGACGGGGCAGAGCGCGACCAGTCGCGACAACGCGTGGACGTGTTCGAGCCCGAGGCCGGGTTGGAATATCTATTCCGGGCAGGGCACCAACTGGGAAGGCGGCGGCAATTACACCTACAACCCGGTGATGTATCAGTTTGAGTTTGACAATGGGGACAAGTATTCGATGACCTGGGGTTGGACGACGGGCATCGGGATTAAATATGTTTATGCCGCTAAATATCCGTCGGCCACGATTGCCATGAGTGAAGGTTACGTGTGGTACAACATGTGGTCGAATGGCACATTTACGCAGGGAGCGTATCCGCCTGCAATGCACAGTGCGACGGGGTACAGCATTCCCGCGCGGTCCAATTACCGCTGGCCGTATCACGGCGGGATCGGCAACTATCTGTTTATTGATGGTCATGTCACTGGCTGGGGTGTTGATCCGATCGTCAACGACCTGACGACGCATCGTGACTTTTATGCAATGGGGCGTGGCGCGAAGCCGTCTGGCGCGCTGTCGCCTTGAATCGGCTTCGTGCCGAAATGCGGCTTATCGATCATCCGGGGTTTGACGTGCGATCACTGTAAAGAACCGGCCAAGTTCGGTGCGCCAGTCGGCGAGGGACAGTTCCAGACGAATGGTCTGGCCGTCTTGATGTGTACCGACGAGTTTGAAGGTGCCGGGCCGCGTGTTGGCGGTGTTGTGTTGATCGATCGATTGCTGGATCAGATCGTCGATTGCGAGTGGTAGCACTGTTGCGATGGGTTGGTTTGTCATGTGGGCGGCGCTGTGGCCGAACAGGCGGGTGGCTGTGTCGTTCCAGAAGACGACTTGGCCGTCCTCGTCCAGGCAGATGATTGCGTCGTTTGCGGTTTCGGCGACTTTGCGAAACTTCTGCTCGCTGCGCTCCAGCGCGTTTAAGGCTTGTTGGCGCTGTTCGATCTGGCTCTGGAGTTGCGAGTTGGTCTGGTCGAGCGCGGTGACCTGGTTTTCCAGTGCTTCCTGGTCGCTGAGGATTCGTTTACTCATACGGTTAAAAGCTTCGGCCAGAACGGTGAGTTCCGGTGGGCCTTTGACGGTGACAGGCATGTCGTACTGCTCGCGGCCGAAGCGCTCGGCGGCATCGCGCAGCACGGTGACGGGCCGAACGACAGACTGGCTCAGCAGGCCGCCGAGGTACACCGCAATGAATACGGCGGTCAGGGTGGCAATCACGCCGGTGACAAGTGCGGATTGGCGGTAGCTGGCCATCAGTTCCAGGTCTTCGTTTAGTTCTTCTGTTTCTTCTTCGACGGCGAAATGAATCATCTCCAGTAACTCGGTGCGCAGCTTCTGGATACGCGTGTGGAGATCAGGATCGGTTTTGGGGTCGGTTCGTAGTTGCTGCCAGAGGCTGTGAATATCTGAGGCGAGTTGCAGCATGGTCAACGCGTGTAGCTTTTCTTCTTCTCGATCGGCCGTATCGCCATACTCGCGCAGCCATTTTTGAACGCCAGTTTCCGCTTCATTGGCGCGCTCTGACATGTTCGGCTGATCTGTTGGATTGTCTAATGCCGTGTGCAATTCGAGCAAAGATGCGTTGACTTTGCCCAGGGCGACCAGTTGGGCAGCACGCTCGTGAACGGCGAGTTCGAACCGTTCCACCGCGGCGTTGACATAGATCAAACCGATTCCAGCTGTAACGTTGGCGATGCAGGCCACGCCGAGAAAGCAGAGCAGTAGCCGCTTGCGTAAATTAATTGTCATCCTGCTGTCCCAACGGATCACAAATCGGGTTATGACCCCAGACCCACAACAGTTGTCCTAGCGACCCATATCACGTTGGTAGTGTCTCTCTCTATCCAACGAACGAATGGCGTTCTTCCCGCTTGCATTCAGTGAGCTTGATCGCTCCGAGCCCGAATCGAGGTTCGTATTTATATCATCTGATGGGCTTTGCGTAGATAGTCATTTGATAAGACTTTTCCGACCGGTGTGTCGATGCAACTGGTGGATGGTGTTGGGTGCGCTGTGTTGCCTGCCCGTTCCGGCTATGCCGGGCAACAGTAGTCGGTTTGCGCTATTCGGATTTCTACTGCGGTCGCATCAGTGGGAACAGAATCACGTCGCGAATGGAGCGCGAGTTTGTCAGCAGCATGACCAAGCGATCAATGCCAATACCAAGGCCACCGGCGGGAGGCATGCCAACCATTAACGATTCAATGAAGTCGTGATCCATCGCGCGGAAAGTGGATTCTTCATCGTCCAGACCGTCGATCTGCTGCTCGAAGTTGGCCTTTTGCACGTCCGGATCATTCAGTTCCGTGTACGCATTGGCCAGTTCCATGCCGGTGATGAACAGTTCAAATCGCTCGGCGATTTCGGGCTTACCAACCTTTTGCTTGGTCAGCGGGCACAGACTGGCCGGGTAATCAATTACGAAAGTCGGTTGAATCAGATGGCTTTCAACTGTCTCTTCCCAGACCTCGTTAAGAAGCACGTCATGGTCCTTGCCGGCTGAGTCGATATCGAGGGACTTCGCCTTTTCAACCAGCTTGTCGTGATCAGATGCCGGGAATCCGTTGTGTTCTTCAAACAGTTCGTGGTATGGCGCTCTGCGGAACGGCAGCGCGTAATTTACTTCATGATCGCCGAACGGCAGGGTTTCATTTCCACCGATTTCTTGGGCAAGTGTATTGATCAGCGTTTCCGTCAGAACCATCATCGCGTTGTAATCGCCAAACGCCTGGTAGAGTTCCATCATGGTGAACTCGGGGTTGTGGCTGCGATCGATGCCTTCGTTTCGAAAGTTTCGATTGATTTCAAATACGCGCGGTAAGCCGCCCACGAGTAATCGCTTGAGGTACAACTCAGGTGCAATGCGCATAAACAGGTCGATGTCCAAGGCATTGTGATGCGTAGTGAATGGGCGAGCCGCGGCGCCGCCCGCGATCGGCTGCATCATTGGTGTTTCGACTTCGAGAAACCCGGGGCCGATCTCGGCCGGTGGTTCCGTCAGGAAGTCACGTACACCTTTAATAATGCGGCTACGTGTCTGGAAGGTTTGCGCCACTTCCGGGTTCGCATACAGATCGACATAGCGCTTGCGATATCGCTGTTCCGGATCGTTTAAGCCGTAGTATTCACTGGGTGGCGGGGCGAGGCTCTTGCATGCAACGGCAAAGCCTTCATCGCCAGAAGCCCAAACGGTGATTTCGCCCGTCTTGGTTTTGGCGATTGGGCCTTGGGCAACAACGATATCGCCGATGTCGACCAGCTTTGCGAGCTTGAACGCCTGCTCACCCAGTTGTCGCTTGTTGGCAGCCACCTGCAGGTCGCCGGATGCATCGCGCAGGGTCATGAACACCAACTTGCCGATATCGCGATGCAAGACGATGCGGCCAGCGATTTTCACCACAGGGCGGTTATCGACGTCGCTGTTTTCTTTGTTTTCCTGATCCGCCGTTTCGTCGTACTGGTTACGCGCATCGCTCAGGCTACACAGGCTGTCAACCCGACTGCCGTACGGATCAATTGCAAACTCATCGCGCATGCGTTCAAGCTTGCGACGACGATCAGCAACCAGATCACTCGCTGAGGGTTGCGGAGATTGTGACGTTGAGTCGGCCATGATGTTTCAGGAGGCACTTACTGTGCTTCGGGGCTTTCCGCTTCAGCAGTAGCCTGGGCTTGCTCACCCGCAATCTGTTGCGGTGTCTCTTCCGGGATCAACTGGCCAAGACCACGACGGCGGTCACGCAGACGGCGGCTCTTACCAACGCGGTCGCGCAAGTAATAAAGCTTGGACCGGCGCGTGTGGCCATTGCGCTTCACTTCGATCTTGACGATACGCGGGCTGTGCAACGGAAAGGTTCGCTCAACGCCTTCATTGGCAACAATGCGGCGCACTGTCATGGTGCGGGTCAGGCCGCTTCCCTGGATCTTGAGAATCACGCCATTGAATACCTGCACGCGTTCTTTGCCGCCTTCGACGATCTTGACGTGAACGTCAACGGTGTCACCGACGTTAACCTTTGGCAGATCGGCTTTAAGCTGCGTTGCTTCGAGTTCTTCAATGACCTGGCTCATGGCGATTCCTCACTATCCAACCGGGATCAACCCGGATTTGGTTTGGGCACAAACGAGCCGAGCATTTTACTGACATGCACGGTAGGGGGCAAGTGGGTCGGAATCGTTGTATCTATAATGAGTTATGAATGCTGTTGGCCTGAGAAGTCTGGCATAATAGGGTGATTAAGGTGTCGAAACCCGGAGATCGCCTTTGCGGTTTAAAGTTCGTGGCAAATCCAGCAGCAGTCATGCGTCTTCAACATCCAAGGACAGCAAAGGTGCTGTTGTATTCCTGACGCTTTTCTTTGGCCTATTTTTGTTGGTAGGGCTGTCTGTCCTGTACTTCCTGACGATTCGGCCGATCTTTCGTGTGATGGATGCTCGAGACTGGTCGGCAGTCCAATGCACAATATTGTCCAGCAGGGTTGGCAAGCACACAGGTAGCAAGGGCGGCTCCACATATAGCATTGATATTCGCTATGAGTATGTCGTCGACGGTAAACGGTACGAGTCTGATCGCTATAAGTTTCTCGGCGGATCTTCCAGTGGGTATGACGGCAAGAAGCAGATCGTGGACAGTCTGCCACCTGGTAGCGAAGTGATCTGTTATGTGAATCCACAAGACCCCAGCGACGCCGTGATCGAGCGCGGCTATACGGCCGACATGTGGTTCGGCCTGATCCCACTGGTATTCGTCGTGATTGGTGGGGGTGGGATATTCTTCACAGTTCGGACGAGGTACCGCGCCAAGCGCGGCATATCAGAATTACGGCAGGATGCCGTGGGTGAGCGCCGGGCGGCGTCGGATGCTGAAGTGGAAGCAGCAACCTATCTGCCGGACATTCCGCAACTCAATGCGCGTGGTAAGTTGGAGTTGAATCCCAGCTTAAAGCCAGTTGGCACGTTTATCGCTGTCCTTCTTTTTACATTGATCTGGAATGGCGGTTTGTCACTCTTCGCCTACAAGTGGTGGGAGGAATATGAACGCGGTCACCCGTCGTGGTTCACGCTGATTTTCTTGACCCCGTTTTTTCTGATTGGTTTGTTCGTTGTCGTACTGACGGTCTATCAGTTTCTGGCGATGTTTAATCCCGCGCCTTTCATGTTGGCCGATCAACCCAGTACCCCGTTGGGTGAAGTGCTGCATCTGCAGTGGAGCTTTACTGGCAGGGTCGGCCGCATCCAGAAGTTACGGATCAAGCTGATTGGCGAAGAAAGTGCGACGTACCGCAGTGGCAAGAACAACAGCACCGCGACCGAAGAATTTTACGAGCAGTTGCTCATTGAAACGGAAGATCGGTATGAGCTGCAATCAGGCGAGTTGGATGTCACCATTCCTGCGGAATCGATGCATTCGCTGAAGTCCGGCGGCAATCAGATATCTTGGCGTTTGCAGTTGCATGCTGACGTCCCACGGTGGCCTGATGTCAAGGCCGAATATCCAATTGTGGTGACGCCGAAGCATTGGGAGGCATCACAATGAGCCAACTGCTTCTTGAACTGCGAGATGGCCGAACACAGTATCGACCCGGCGAAGTGATCGACGGCATTGCGTCGTGGGAATTGGGTGAGCAGCCCCGCTGTGTGGAGGTGCGTCTGTACTGGTACACGCACGGCCGAGGTGCACGTGATTTGAACGTGATCGATCATATTGCTTTTGAGAAGCCTGCAACGGTCGATTCGCAAATCTTCAGCTTCATGTTGCCGCGGGGGCCGTACAGCTTTAAGGGCACGCTGGTCAACCTGCAATGGGCCGTGGAACTGGTTGTCCTGCCGGATGAAGAAACACAATATCTGGATTTTGTGTTGCAGCCGGATGAGAAACCGGTCGTGCTGCATCAAAGCGCGAAATAATGCGATGTTTGATTCTGCCACGTCGAGATATTGTTGTTATCATCCTGCGCCATGTTGAAAATCGGATTAATCGGCTGCGGGACTCACGCCAACTGGGCAGTGATTCCCGCGATGGGCGCAAGCACTGACTTTCTGAGATTGGTTGCGGTGTCAGACCTGCAACAGGCCAATCTCGACCGTGTTGAAGTGGGCGGTGTTGAGAAATTCCTCGACTACCGCGAGATGATCGCCAGGTGCGATCTTGATGCGGTTTATATTGCAACGCTTGCCAGTGTTCGGGAAGCCATATCGCTTGACGCCATCGCGGCGGGTCTGCACGTCTTATGCGAAAAACCAATGGCGTTGGATTGCGATGCGTGTACGCGAATTCTGGATGCGGCAGAAAAAGCCGACCGTGTAGTCGGTGTCAACTTCGAGATGCGTTTTTACGACTGGGTCAGACAGATCAGCGATTGGATCGGCCAGGGTTTGATTGGGCGCATTGAAGCTGTGCATATGCTTGATATGTCAGATTCGCATAAAGCATTCGGCCCTATGGCGGAACGCCGCAAACGACTGATGGATATTGCCGGGGCGTTGGACTGCGGCAGTCATCGCGCTGATCTTGCCCGTCTTTTTACCGGTGGCGGCAATTGGCAGCAGATCGAAGCTCACGGCGCATGGTTTGGCGAGACATCTGTGCCGCCGCCGCATATTTCCGTGTTGGCGACACTGGAAAATGGCGCCCATTTCTCATTGGCGTCCAGCATGGCCTATACCGCCTATATCGAACCTCGGGCCTTTCAGGAAACGTTCACGATTGTCGGCAATCTCGGCATTATTCATGTGTATCAGGGGACGGATAAAACCGTGCTTGTGGAACTTGCCAGTCGCGATCTTTCAAAAACCTACAAGACCGAACATGTGGCTCACAGCGACATCATTCCAGCTGTTTTGCGAGAGTTTACGGCTCGTATTGAAGGTACGCCGCATGATGGCATTCTCGCGACAGGCGAAGATGGTCTGGCTGTGCAACAGTTTGTCGAGCGTGCCAATGCGAGTGCGATTGCGAATCGTAAACCTGTTGATGTTGTGCAGTCTTCTTAACCGGCAGCATCAGGGTGTAACGACGGGGACAGCGATGGCTGCTCGTCCAGTTCGCATGAACGATTTATCTCGGCATCAGCGATATGTGCAAATAACAACGAAGTAAACGCATGCGTTCCCGCGACACAGGATTGATCGCGATTCATTGCTTCAACAAATCGGTGGACAGCGTTGATTGCCCTTTTGTCGCACAGCTTCTGTCCGAGTCGCGTCATGGTGAATAATGCGGCCGATCCGATCAGGGGGTAACGCTGCGTTTTTCCGGGACCTGTCCAGCCGCCTTCAGGTAATTCCAGTTTGAGCATGAGTCGGATCCATTGGGCCATCTGTTCGATTATGGATGAGTCGTCCGACTGTTCACGATCAAGCAGGGCGACGATGGCTATTGGGCTAAGCAGCCCTGAACCAAAGCCGATACTTTGCGGATTGGTCAGGCAGGATGTGCCGGTGAATACGCCTGCTCCGGCCTGGCTGTCGAAACCGCCGTCCGGTATCTGGGTTGCAAGCAGACGCCGCGTCATCGTTTCTGCGTGTTCCAGCAGATGAGGCTCGGCGCTATGGTCCCATAGATGCAGAATCCCGTGCAATGGGTATGCATCTCGCCCGATGCGCGCACGCGGCTGCAAGGCCCAATCCATGGCCATGTGCTGGTGAGTCAGCGCCCGGGCAATCTCAAGCAGATATGGATCGCCGGTTTCCAGATAGCCCGAAACCAGGCCGCCGACTCTGAACTTGGGCAGGGGGGCGGTCAGTGAAGATGCGATTTCCAACCGCCCGAGCCACGCGCCGTGATAGCAGCCAATGTCAGCAGCGTGATACGCGTAATGAAGGTAAGTCTCCCATGCCCGGGATGGCGTGTCGTCCAATTGATAAGCCAGGGTGAACGCGCCGTGCGCCAGATCTCCATCCCACTCCGCCCCGTCTTCTTCTGGTTTACCTGACCGTAAGTCTCGCCGAAGGTATCGCCATGTTCGACCGGTATCGAACCCACCGTACTGTGTGTATTTTTCGATCAGATCGCGACTGCGAATCGCCACTTCGGCTGCCGGTCCCGGCGCATCTGTTTCAATGACGTTGCATTGGCAATACCAATCGGGCGGCACCTGATACCGCGCGACGTGAGGATCTGTACCGATGCCGAGATTGAATCTAAAGCTACGACTGACACCGGCCGGAATGATGTCTGATTTAGCCGGATCGAGATAAACGAATTGATTCTCTTTGTTCTTTGCCGCAAGCACGCGCAGGTCCGTCCATGGTTGGACCACGACGGCGTTTTTAATTTGTTCGAGCCGGCCAGGGTGTTCACGACTGAATACTTGCGACGATGCGGTCAAGTCAATTACATCACCGGCGCCACCATCAGTCGCGGTCGGCGCTTCTTGAATTTCGCCAGGCTCGAAAAGACCGTTGAGGTTACTGATTTGAATGACGGGAAATGCCGGAATCGGCTTGGGAAAATTATGAAAGTAACCTGATCGAAAGTGCGCGGTGATCTGAACGGCTCCGCTGCGCCACGCAATGACATACATTTCGCCGTGCAAAATGTCACCCGTGGTTTCGAGGATACGGCGGCCCAATTCGTCCAAGCCGTTCTTTGTAAAGTGGCCCTCCGTCTCCACGGTGTATGGCGCAAGGTGGCCGCCAATGCGCCACGCTTCAGCGATCGGGCCGGACCAGATGCGTTCCGCAGCACACCATTGCCACCATGCGTAGCTTGACGGATCAGCGCCATCGGGCTTGCTGTTCGGCCGCAGACCCATGCGAATGCCAATGGTTCTTCCTGCCAGCCTCAGGTTAGCCTGACATTCCTGGTAGACGTAACTCCCTTTGACCGTCCGCTGATTGGTTACTTCAACTTGTACGTCGGACAGAGGATCTCGTGATGTATAGAGCGTGGCAATGTTCGTGCCCGATTCAATGGCCAACTGATCCGGCAGCACATCGTTGCATTCAGCCAGAACAAGGAACCTTCGTCGCTTTGGTTTTAAGGACGGCTTGAACAGCGCAACCGTTTGTGCGGGAACGCCGGTAATCATTGGCGTGTCGTTACGATCAGATGGCCAGGGCAAGCTCGTCAACATCCGACGAGATGGCCGCATCTGAGCATCGCGTTGCAATAGGGTGGTCATTGGTCGTCCCAGCTTAAGTAGCTGCTATCGATCACCGAGGCGTTTGATGCCAGGCACCTCCGGAAGGGCCCAGTCAGATTCCTGATGTCTTAGCGGTTCATCCAGCAGCCCGGCTTTACGCCGTGCATTGAATGTCGCGGGATTACGAGACTTCACAAAGCGCCCGTGCGGCATCACGCCGACAAAGCCGTATTTCAATTCCAGAAGATCGCAGAGTTTTTTGGCAAGTTGGTCGCGGGCTCGGTCGTCTTTGCCGTCAATCCATACGATTGCACTGCCGTCGCGCTCAATACACCTGATCCGGTCGCTGTTTTTTGCCGTATCGGTCGCGACATTAGAAAGGAAAGGCTTGGGCAGTTTCCCGACGACGATCAGCCTTTGAGCATCACCAATCTCTGTGGGGGTGACGATGGGCATGACAACATCGTGTGATTCGCTCATTGACTCGCGATACCAGAAACGGAAGAACGCTCGGAGGCGTCTTGCCGCTCGTCTGTCCAGATACGACGCGCTGTCTGTAAGGACGATTGTGGCCGGCTTCTCAAGATCAGCCACATATGGAAAATCTAGTATCACTCGTTTAGATTCGGAAAACACGGTTGAACGGTAGTTCACACTTATTTCATAGGTCGATACGGCGCGGTGTGTTTTGAAGAACAGCTTGCCATCGTCTTCCATAAAGGCGACTGGCTCGCCATTGATCGTTACTGCTTCAGGTATATGGTCGCGAGGAATCCTTGCCACGAATTGTATTGGTATGAGGTCACTCACGTGCAGTGTCGCATCAAGTTGTGATCCGAAATCAGTCCAATGTTCCGAAACGCGCGCCTGTTCGACTGATGTGTGAGGAGTGATGCCGAGTGTTAACCGGTATACACAGCCACTTAGCGGAAGTGCCGTGTCTTTGAAGTGCGTGAGCCCGTCATTGATTCGACAGTCAATTGACCGGCCATCAAATCGAGTTGGGATGTAGGACCACGTGCCATGCCGTACATTGTCAATGATCGCGTTGAACGGCAATCTTTCTTGGTGAAGATTGCCGAAGGTGAGTAGTGTCCCTATGCCGCGGCCAAAGCGTGATCGCAGTACTTCGTCATGATCGACGCGGAATCCCGGCGCGGCTTGCATGCCCAGCCGATTTGCCTCAACCAATGCCGGCAGGAAGTACTGAACTTTCGGCAAGCCGAGTATATATTCCAGCGGCGGTACGGTTCCTTCTCGCAGATTCCAGAGCAGGCCGTAATCAACCTTGCGACAGTAGAAATCTTGAATTGCCTGTTGCGTTGCGACGTTCGCGTCGAACAAATCGCCGGTGCGGTCATACACGTGATGGCCGTGCGTTCGCGTGGGCTTCTGTCCTGTCATCAATGACGTCATCCAGCGTTTTTTTGGCGAGTGCTGGCGAAAGATGCCCGTTTCATACAACGCGGCATCCTGGTGAAAGGCGATGTGATACGTCTCACTGGCGTGACCATTCATAGCCGGGCGAGTACCGTCGGGCCGCGTGACAGATCGGATACGATCGAAGAAGGCGGCCTGCGGACCACCGCTGACAACGTACGCTCCTTTGTCGTCGTAGGCTTTGCCGGGAATGTCACTCAGTAGCGGTCCGCGGTACCGCCACGGGCCGAGAAAGCCGTCGTGACCAAAGCCGTCAAGCACATAACCGCCGGCTGAAGCGCCCTCGCGAACCAGACGGGTCATGTCGTCGAGATAATTTCGTCCCCACTGACCGTACCAGTTGATCAGGCGCACGGAGGATTCGGAGTTGCCCAACCAGCCGACCCGGTCCGCGGGATCGCGTACGATTTCATTTGGATAACGAAGTAGTCCCAGCAGGGCGGTTGCCTGATCACGCACGTAACCCGTTGTCGCCAGTCCGTATTTTTCGCCGGTCGCCCACTGCTCACGGCGGTGTTTGTGGAAGTCTTCCGTGTTGCGGTTGAAGGGCGCCTTGGTATTGATGACACGTCCGAGATTGACGTTTTCAGTCAAGCGCATTGGCTTGTCAACGTACTGTTTGAATAGCCGGTCGTCGGTCATCAGTCGGCCGTAAAATGCGGGCCAGTCACTCTCTACCCCCAGCACGCGATGAACGGGAAGATCCCAGTTTTCTTCACGACCATACCAATCACCCAGGTGTTTGTAGTTTGCAAAGCGCCACCATGCGCCCTGGCGGAACCGCCGAAAGATTTCCAACGCGATCTCATCCAGCGGCTGATGTGATCGTAAGCTCGCCCAAGCCAGTCCACTGGGTGGCCCGGATGACCCGAGATAGAACCGTTCATCCATGCCCGGCGTAGGAACAAACAAGCTCGGGTGCATTTCGTAGCACCGCTGGATTGCTTCGCGATAACCTTCAGCCCCCGGCAGGCAGTCAAATGTAATGGCCACCTCATCAGTCTGTTTGGGGGCCAGCGCTAGTCGTATTGAATAGTCCAGCACGATCGCGCCATCATCGTTGCGCTTTAATGTGGTGGAGAAATGTGACAGATTCAGGTGCGCATCCAGACCGATACCAATGCCGCGCTGCGCATCATGCACCATGGCGACCGGAAAAGTGTGAGTGATTTCGCTTCGGCTCCAACGTTGTGGGTTCCATATCACTTCGTATCCGTCATAGAGGGCAAACTCGCCATCGGGTCGCCATGTGACGCGCCAGGTAAAACGGAGTTTCTGTGTTTGATCCGGCTTTGTATTGCTCGCGCGAATACGCCAGATCAATCCATCTTTCACGGGTTCCAACTTGTTGGACAGGACGATTCCGGGCGCGTGGCTGACGGCTTCCACGGATACGCCATTCTGGCGTTGTTGCAGTTTGGCTGATGAGCTGTTCAACCGCACTATTTGATGATCGTTATTGCCATCTTCAACGAGTAGGGCTAGCTGGCCTTGCCGCCGTGTGCCGGGCGTCATGCGGTCAACAAAATTCTGTTTCCACCATTGATCGGTAGTGGCATACAACTGTGTTCGGTTCGTTTTGAGCTGAATGATCTCGGCTGGCCCGGAACTTTCTTCCAATGGTTGTGTTTTGCCGGTTCCGCCATTTGTCGGCCAGTTGAGTATCTGAGCCGAATAGTTGCCCTTTTCTCGCCAGTGCCGGCGGGTACGCAGGTAATCCGCGATGCGCGGGTAGCGCGAGAGGAATGGATCGGTCTCTTCGCGTAAATAGTCGAATACGATCGACGCCGCTTCACCCGGCCGGCCGGATTGTGCGTACAGCACCAGCTTCGTGATGCGCGTCAGGTCGCCATCGCCGCGCGTGATTCCGCCGCGGTAAGCGGGCGTTCCGCCGGTTTGTGTCGGCAGGCCTTTTAGTTGCCACTTTCCAGGCTCAGCAACGTGGTACCACGTCTGCCAATCGTACGTTGCGGCCAGTTGTTTTGATTCGTCGAACAGTTTGACACCGAAATGACCGTGATCCTGCTGCCAGAACACGGGATGAGCCCACGTGCCTTGCTCGAGCATGACATGGAAGGTCAGATTGCGATCACTGAAGTCTGTTGGGGGTAAGTCGATCGCAATGCCGACTTCGCCGGTTTCTTTCGGCTTGCTACGCCATGACAGGCGAACGGCTGCGCGACCCTCGGGCATGCCGGTTGTCAATAATGACGTGCGCGCGTGCGCAACGCCTGCATCGCTGGCGACTGTCAGCTCGTCAAGCTCATCAAAGTGCCTGTCGATTGGTGATGCATCGACGGTGACTGTGACGGTACAGATGAGCACCCACCCGAACAGATATCCAAGTGCCTGGCAATATGGCCGGCTGTTCATACGACATCTCCGAAAGGGCTCTTGGATTACGGCTGGTTGAATGTTTCTGAACTGAGCGCGTCAAGTGACAGCGCGCCGACGTGCGAATCGGCAAACAGAAAATTGCCGGCGCCAAGATGACGGTACGACAGGCCCGGTACGTTTGTCCAATTCATTGTGCCATAGCTTCTGTTCTGAATCGAACTGTACAGACCTGCATTCCCTTCGTAGCTTTCGCCGATGGTGGCGAGGTCCGAGGGCGCGTCGATGTCGATTCGCCGAAAATGTCCAACCGTCCAGTACTGGCTGAATACGCCCTGTGAGGCGGTGTACCGGACACTGCAAGCGTAACTGCGCGCGGGGGAATAACCTGAAGCGCGGTCGCTGACATCTTCCGGGCATCGCCAGACTGCGTTCGTATCCAGGTCGTAGTTATTGATCACCTTGGACCAGGGATCGCCCGACGGTGGGAACCCGTGGCCGCTGGCTTGGCGGGGATAGTAGTCGTCTGAGTCCTGTAAATAGATTTCCATAATGAGTCCGATCTGTTTCAACTGCGTCGCGCACTGGATACTGCGTCCGGATTTCCGCGCGCTTTGCAGTGCTGGTAACAGGATCGAGATCAGCAGCGAGACGATGGAGATCACTACCAGCAATTCGATGAGCGTGAATCCACTTCTTTTCATGTAGATTCTCCTTGGCCTTGCCGTGGGTTGGCACATGGCAATCTATCCAAGGGTAGACTCAGACATATCAATGTCAACAAAAATAAACAAATTTACAAACAATTTGGTATCCACTGCGGATTTTGCAGGATATAGTGAAAGGTATGCAAAATCTGCGGAAATCCGACCAAATTGCGATTGCGTTAGAGGGTTTATTGCGCGAAATGGAAGTCGGCCAGCGCTTGCCCGGTGAGCATGTCCTGGCGCGCAATCTGGGGTGCGGACGTTCGACGTTACGCCAAGTGATTCAAGGATTTGAACAGCAGGGAATTCTTGAACGCCGTCAGGGCGCGGGGACATGGCTTAACCGTTTGCCGGATCAGATGCCATCCGAAGAAATGGTAGAGCTGTGGCCCAAAAGTTTTTCTCTTCTGGACCGATTAGGTCACGGCACATGGGATCGTTTCGATTCAATGGATACAGCCGTTCGTCTGGTGGACCAGGAAGAGGGGCCTGCCGCCTGGTTGCCAAGCACATTGCTTGGGACCGGCGCGATGCGAACGAGCGCTCGCCCTTCGTTGAACTACCTCGACTATCCTTACTTCGCTGAGCAAGCCGATGCCGGCGCCGCGGCGGATCTCACGGATGATTGTCAGTCACTTCCGATTTTTGAAAAGATCGAGCCATGGGCGTGGCAGTTGGCCCAGCGCAAGGGGCGTGTGATGGGGGTGCCGGTATATGCATCGGCGATGGGTATCTGGCTGGAACGAGATGCGTTGGATCAGATCGGGCTTATGGACATCATGCCGACATCGTGGGAGCAGTTGACGGACATGTTGTGCCGGCTGGTTTCATCCACTGGTAAACGTCTGGCGATGACGCCGACAAGCAATGCGGTCAATCTCCTGGGAACGCTTACCGCTTTGGCCGGTGGGGCACTGCAGCACGACGAAAATGAACTTGATGCGGCGTCGAATATGCAGGCGGTTACCAAAGTGGTCGACTGGTTGAACGATCTGCTGCATCGCCAGCGGATTGTTGATTTCAGTATGACGTTCGGACAGACCCGGTACCGCCGAATTCAGTCAAAGTTGCTCGGGTTTATTCATGGGTTAAGCGCGCTTGACCAGCGATGGGCGAAGTCGGATCGGCTCAACCGTTTTGCATTTATTCCGTTCCCGCCGATGAGCAAAGAAGCAGCTTGTCGGTACCCGATGGTGATTCGGCTTTGCATGATGAACCGGCATCTGGCTGGAGATCGTTTGTTTGATGCGTTCAAGCTGATGGATCGATTATTGGATGAGTCGTTTGCGCAGAAACGTTGTGAGGCGGGGCAACATCTGAGCCTGACCTATCGGGATATCTGGCAGTGGCCTCAGCGTCCGAACTGGTTGGATGCGAACAAACCAGCTTGGCAGCAGATCATGCAGCACGAATTGACTGGATTGAGCAGTCCGGCCGGTCTGAATGAGTCACAGACCCTGTCATTGTGGATGCGTATCGTCCAGGGAGAGTTTGACACGTCCGTCCGTGATCGCACTGATTTGATCGTTGAAGCTTTGCGCGGTTACCGCCGAGGTATTGTGAACGATTCCTGACGGGCGGTCAGACTTGGGCGTCATTCATGGCGATTCGGGCATAGGGATCTTCTTAAAATCGTACTCGAGGTTCCAGGGTTCAACATGTTCGACCGGGTCGGCAACATAGACGGCCGTCATTGCCCGGCGACTGTGATCGGAGCGATTGGGGTAGCTGCGATGCACCAGACCACTGTCGATGAACAGTGCCGCGTTGGGTGGCAGTTCGATCGGGATCTGGCGTGACGTATCGACCTGATCATCGCTGAGCGTCCAGCCTTGCACCGGGTCGGAGGCGTGCTCGATGTCCTGGCGATGCGTGCCGGGGATCAGGTGTAAGCATCCGTTCTCGACGGTGGCTGGATCAATGGCCATCCAGTAGTTGAGCGCATTGGGTTTGAGTTTGGGCCAGAATGCGGTGTCCTGGTGCATGGCCGCCTCAATGCCGTGCTTCGCTGGTTTCATGAATACGGTGTCACTGAACAGCTGCACGCCCGCGCCGAACAAATCCGCGATGACTGACACGATTGTCGGATGGGTCACCGCGTTCCAGAAGCCTTCGTGGTGATAGCTCATCCACGACATCAGTCGCACGCGGTCCCGTCGCGGCAGATCGTTGCGATCTTTGAGTTTGGGCTCCCAGAACGTATAGAACTCGTCGGGCAATTTATCTTTCCACGGCAGTTCGGGCCTGAGTTCACCATCGAGCAGTTGGTCAATCATCTCGCATAACGCGGCAAAGTCGTCGGCGGGCAGCAGATCTTCGATGATGATGTAGCCGTCGTTTTCGTATTGGCGATGCTGCTGATCTGTGATGGTGGTGGTGATCATTGGAATCTCCGTCAGAGTAATGATTGACAGGTATTTTACCGTTTCCAGCGGAAATACTGAGTGCTCAGGTTAGCCGTCGATGTTCAGCCCGTCCAGCTTGGACGTATGCCGGAATGGTCAATATTTACCGGTAATCGCGAATTGCGATATTTTGGCTTTATGTCGTCGCGATCCATTTTCGTCAGATAAGCTTATTCAATGCATACGCACCCTTTCAGCTTCGAAACCGTCATTTATTACAACGACCTGGAAACGGATGTCCGGTGGCAGCAGACGCGCGAATTGATGCGTCAGAGTGGCGTTGAAGCCGTTACGTTCTATTACATCCGGGAGCACGAATTGCGGCACCAGTCGCTGAAAGTCATTCTGCCTCGCATTGAGCAACTGGGGCGTTGTGCTGAAGAACTGCGAAGCCATGGCCTGCACACGGCGTGTGCGCTGCTGCCTGCTTTAAGTTGGGGACAGGTTGTGGAAGAAGGGCCTTTCGAAAAGATTGTTGGCGCAGACGGCACACGGAGCGGAGCTGGTTCCTGCCCATTGGACCCGAACCTGCGGGAATATCTGAATCAATGCGCCGTAGCGATTGCCGACGCAGGGTTCGATTTGTTTTCACTTGAAGATGATTTCCAAACGGACAATCATCGTCCGGTGCGCGGCGGCTGTTTCTGTTCACGACATCTTGAAGGCTTTTCGGCAGTCGACAACAGAACGTGGACGCGCGAAACGCTCGGCACTGAGGTACAGGCTGATCCCGAATTAAAAAAGCGTTGGGATGACTATAAGCGGAGCGTGTTGATTGATCTGGCTGAACAGTTGCAAGAGTCGGCGAGAGGCGCACATGTTTGTTTGTTGGGCGGTACAGATATAAACGCGGAGCCCGGACAGTTCATTCAGCGTGTGGAGACGGAATACTTTCGTCCGTCGCATGGCTACTACGACGATACGCGATTTGCAGGGGTGGCCGGCGCGTGGCGCGGCGCTCTGCCTTTCGTACGCAAAGTAAAGCCGCTTGGTGTGAAGGGTTTTGCGGAGATTACGTCCTGGCCGCGGAATGCATTTACCAAGTCATGGACAACCATGATGCTGCAGACAGCGGTTGTTGCGTTTTTCGGTTTCGATGGTGCGCTTTTCTGGGCAGGGCACGGACCGAGAGATAAGGGCTTTGCGCGCGCGGTGGCTGGTCGACGCAAATGGTACGACGCGCTGCATTCTGCTGCCGCAACCCATCCGCGGTTAATTGGGATTGGCACAGAGCAGCTCAGTGGTGGTGCCTTGATGCTTGCGCGTATGGGTATTCCGATGACCTTTGATCGAGAGCATGCGATCGCGAATTGGGGTGAGAACATCCTCGATCAGGAAGCCATGTTGCGGGCCGGTATGTCATTGGCATCCGCGCCGTTCTTTGCTTGTGAACGAATGACAACTGATCCGGTGAATGGTTCATATGCCGATTGGCCGTCGACGTGTTTGACGCAGTTGCAGCCGGATGACTTTCGTTACGCCGACCCGCCAGATGGAGCACGCGTGCTTGCGGAGTTTTTGAATAATGACAGCGAGGTGGTTGCGCCGTCTGTTGTTCTCGATCAGGCTGGCGAGCGATTATTGCTGAGCCATTCAAATAACATGTGGCTCAAGCTGATCGGGGACCCGAAGGCGCATCAGTTGCATCATGCGATTGAGCAACTGATCAGAAAGTCGCTGCCGGCGGCGGTGCTTGGTGCTCCAGATGTGTTTGTTTTTGTTCGTGAGGATGAGAAGTCCTCCTCGCGCATGGTGCTTCTGGTGAACGAATCAAACGACGCCGCCGTTGATTGGACGCTTCGGACTGACGGCGCTCCGGCGAATGTGCAACTCGCAAATGAGGTGGGGGACTGGATTTCCTGTGATGTAAAGTCGTTGACCCTTCCCGCACACTCGGCAACGCTGCTTCATTTGATGTGAAGCTCTGAGTAGTCCACTTAATATTTCATAAATTATTAAATTAAAGAATTTTATGTTTTATGAAAATCGATATGGATGATTTTTATTCATTAATCCATTGCAATCAGTAAAATTTTACATATTGTTTATCAATAGATGTCGACCACAGTCACCAAACTTGCCAAGGCTGCGAACGTGTCACCCGCGCTGGTGTCTCGACTCGTGAATCGTGATCCATCCCTTCGCATTACGGATCAGAAGCGACAGCACATCATGCAGACAGCTCGTCGTCTCGGTGGCCTGCCACGCGGTCGCGGCGTCAAGAATCAGCCGCGCGTTCGGACGAACCTGATCCATGTACCGGTGAACGATCGTTTTTCCGCGATCGATATTTCTGCGATCGCAACACAGTCGGTCTTCTGGCAGGCAGTTCCGCCGATTTATGAAAAACTCAAACAGCAACGCATGCGGCTAAGTTACACGTTCTATGATCGTTCGCGTCAGCTTGAAGAGTTTGCTGCGATGATTGACCCGCCGACCGGTGGGGATGGGCTGGTGCTGCTAAGCAGTGTGGCCGATGAAGCGATTGCCAATATGCTGCGGGCGCGCAATGTGCCGCATGTCAGTCTTTACACGTCTGACGAGCGGCTCGGATTGAATACCGTGCGCGCTGATGAAACCGCTGCACTTGCAGAGACAATCGAACATCTCAAGCAACTCGGCCATCGTCGCATGGCCTATCTTGGTCCGACGACGGGCTATTACCGGTATCCCATGATCGTCAAAGCGTGGCTTGAAGCGGGCGTCGCGATTGACGAATCACAACACTGTGTGATTCCGTACGACAGATCCAGGATGAAGCCGATCAGTGCTTGGCGCGGCATAGCAGAGGAAGCATTCGGTCAGTGGCTTGACGGCGTGGATTTGCTTAAGACGTCAGATCGTCCGACCGCGTTCTTCTGTTCGCATGACAATCTTGCCTACGGTGCGGTACAGGCGATGCGGAAGCGGGGGCTCACACCGGGTCGGGAAATCTCGATTATTGGCGCCGGTAACATGGAAGAGCATCTGCCTGGATGGGACGAGCCTGCGGTTATTACGACTATCGATAGCCCGGTCCAACAGCTGGGTGAACGCTGCGCCGTCATGCTGCTTCGCCAGATTGAAGAAAACGACATCGACACATTTCACGAACTGGTTCCAACGCGCCTGGTCGTCAGGCAAACGACCGGTCCCTGTGTGTCGGCAGATTGAAAGCGTGGGAAACAAGGAGCACGTCACATGTTACGTTCTGACCGTTATCGTGGCTCAAGTCGCTTCGGCTTCACATTGATCGAACTTCTGGTTGTGATCAGCATTGTGTCGTTGCTGATTGCAATTCTACTGCCCGCACTCAGCAATGCACGCAAATCAGGCCAATCCATTCAATGTGCCAATCAGTTGCGGCAGATATTCCTTGGCTACCAGGGTTACGTAGCGGATAACAACCAGCATTACTTTGCGCTTCGCACTTCGGCGACCACTGCACACTTTTACTGGTACGGCGAGTTCATGCAGAAGGAGAGTTACTTCAGTCGCGGCCCTGCCAATCGACTGCCGCGGTTTGTCGGTGATGCCGGTTCAGCCTATACGGGTGTGTTCGGGTGTCCGGCGGCCGAGCACTGCGGTAACTACCTGACATCTGCCGGTGGATTTGGCTCGACTTATGGCGTGAATCGTTACTTCTGGATCAAGTTCTGGCAGGCAAGGGGGACCAATCTCGGTCATCAGGAACCGTTGCCCGTTGATCATGCCGTCCGCTACCCATCGCAAACGCTTTTTCACTCGGACATCGTGGCCAATACCGGCAGTAATGCCGAAGACCTGGGGAACACGGTTGATGTTGTGACGAACCCTCGAATTGATTTTCGCCATCTCGGCGCTTCGAACATGTTGTATCACGATGGGCATGTTGCCGCGTTTCAGCCGGAAAAATACCGCAAGCCACATCCGGCGTTTGTCGAGTGGTCGGCGCTGTGGCTGTGGCAGTAAGCCCAACAAATGGTGCTTCATAAAGGTCAATTGATGTTCAAATTTTTGACGCGATGTTTTCTGATCGCGGCTGTGATCGTTCATGTATCGATGGCGTTTGCTGCACCAGTAGCGATTCCCATTGAGGTGTTGGAACCTGCCGACCGTGGTTTTGTCCCCGGGCAGTTTCCTGTCAACGTGGGCATTGTTCTGCCGGATGGCGAAATGACGGATCCGTCGAGCGGCGCGTTGTTTGATGATCGTGGCAGGAATGTCCCGTTTACCAGCGAGGTGACTGCATGGTGGGATGCCGCGCACACCAGCGTGAAGTGGTTGCTGCTTCGCTTCAACGCGGATGGCGATCGTCAGTATCGCTTTGTTCCCGGCGGTCAACGTACTGTGCCTGAGGCAGGTGTTGTCGTCGTCAGCCGCGACGATGAAATTCACGTGGATACTGGTCCGTTACAGGTTTCTTTTCGGCAGAACGCGCCGCGCCTGTTTGAATCAGTGATGCTCAACGGCAACGACATGCTGGCTGCAAACCAGCCGGAACCCGCGCTGACGCTAAGCTTTGCCAACACAAAGTGCGACCTGCTGGATTGGCATGTTCAGATTGAAGAGGCGTCTGGCGATCGTGCGGTTCTGAAGGCAACCGGCCGATATGTCCCGGACTGGCACGAACAGGCTGCTGCTTTGGAAGTGCGTTATTACTTTTATCGTGGCGAATCTTTTGTGCGCATTGAGCACACGCTGACATGGATGCTTGAAAACCCGCGCATCGGCGCCAAGGAATTGAATGTCGGCCTGCGCGCTGCTTGGACTGATGACGTGGAGCAGTTGCAGGGCTATATTGGCCTTGGCGAAGTTGGATCACAGTCTTTGCCCTTCAAGGCGACAGGCCAAGCGGTCTATATTCACCAGGATCAGCCCAATCGTTTCACGGTTGCTCATGGCAATGAGCAGATTCATGAAGGCGAGCAGATTGCCGGCTGGATGACAACGGTAGCGCCTGATGGCCGGGGGATCGGCATTGTTTTGCGTGACGCCTGGCAGACCTATCCAACAGCCATGTCAGTCAGCCGTGAAGAAGGTTTGCGATTGGAACTCTGGCCGACGCGAAGCAAGCCGATGGGTTTCCGCTATGAGGACATCATGCCGTCGAGTTTGTTCCATGCGGAAGAGTGGAAGCGATACAAGCCGCTCGAAGTGCATCACATGACGCACGAATGGGCGGACAATCCTTACTTTCATTACACACCCCAGGGCACTGCACGCACGCACGAAATGGTCGTTCATTTCTTTGACGAGTCCGCCAAGCGTACAACGCAGGAATTGAACAGCCTGACACAACAGCCGATGGTGTTGCGCCAGGAACCTGTTTCTGCATTGCGTGTTTCGCAGATGGGATTACCGTTGTCACCGGTCGACAGTGAAAGATATCCCGTGGTCGAACGAGCGATTGATCGGCTCGGCCGCATGGTGACCGCGCGCTGGCACGATCTGCATGACTACGGTTTTTGGCGCTTCGGCATGATCCGTTGGGGTTCGCCACCTATCCCCGAAGGATACCACGGCCTGTACCGCTGGTTTGATGGTGTGCAGTACGACCAACAGCTGATCCCATGGATACTTTTTTTGCGTGGTGGCGACCGTCATTTCTTCGTCGAAGCACAGCGTGTTTCCCGATATGCCGCTGATGTTCATACGAATCATTACAACACGCTCGATGTGCCGCCCGGCTACCAGGCTGGCGCATCAGCCGTGCCATTTCCATGGCTGCATAAGCGGCTGCACAAACATCTGAAAATTCACTTTCTGCTTTACCAGTGGCGATTGACCGGCGACCGTCGCGCCAGGGATGTCATCGACATGATGATCCACGGTGCCAAATGGGAAGCAGCCAACGACCCGCGCCCCAAGGATCACTTTGCTTATCGTGGTCGAGGCCGCGAGTTGTACAACATCAATATGTTCTGGGCAGATGCATGGGAACATACATTCGACCCGGAAGTGAAAAAACACGCTGAAGAGTGGCGCAACCTGGCGCTTGAACGTGAATTCGATAAGCAGCTTGGTGTCTTTCGTCAGCCGGCGATCTACCATGACACCGGTTTATTCTCGCAACATACGCTCTGGCCTGACGAGCGCATCAAACAGGCGTTTATCAGCCATCTTCAGGCGCTCGGTTATCCGCAGATGCCGCGTGGCGGCGTCATGGCGGGCAATCGAGCGACCATCAGCGCCTGGATTTATCAGCATGCGGGTTACGAACTGTATGGTCGGCTTTCATGGGACCTGGCCCGTATTCATGCCGACCGCCAGCCGGTATTTCAGCTGGATGAACCGATGTCGCCGCGATTCGCGCCACATCGAGGCAGTTCTTTCTGGCGCGAAGAATTGTTGCCCATTCTCAGCGGGCTTTCTGTGGCGCACAGATTGAACCTGACCAATACTTCCGTCCCCGCGTTTCGTGATGGGCATCTGTCCTGTGATTCACCGGCCGTATCTGGCGGGCCGATTGATGAGCAACCGATCTTTGCATACATCCGTCCAACTGCTGATGGATCGCAGATAACGATATCGGTGTCTGTGCGAGACGTTTACAATGCGCCATTTGAACCGATACCCCTACAGGTTGTCGATGGTCGTGGCGTTGTCGTTGCTGAGTCGGTTGTCGAATGTGACAACAGGCCGATTGAGAATCGGATGATACCGGTGGGTTGGCGTACGGGGCATTCCCGGATTCAAGTTACCGACGTGAATTCCGATACCGTCTATGGTTTGCGACTGCTGGTGCCATCCAGCAGGCTGACGGTGAATGTTCAAGCCGACCGAGCGAAGGTTGTCATGCATCGGCCACTTCGCCTGCCGACATCGTACTGTTCGCTCAGTGAGTCGGATACGGTGCTGTACACAAAAACGACGTCTGACTCGTTAGAGATTGCGAACAACCATCGCCGCCGTTACGCGATACGCGATGCGAAAACCTGGGAACTGCTTTACCAGACACCACTGGAAGTGCCGGAAAAGGTCACACACGACTTTGGCGCCGACCGGCCGATCGCGCTGATTGTGGCCGGTACACGCATGTTCTTGAATATCATCAGCGGCGTGGAGCCGTATTTCAGTACGTCGCCCGATGATTGGTTTAAACCAGCATCGCCAACTACCAGATAAACCGAAGAATCGTTTCCGCGTCTGTCTGCGAAGAAGCCGCGCGGGCGTCGGTGATCTGGTCGGAATTGATACTGGCGACGTGTCCGTCGGCAGCGGCGAAGTTTGCGATGCCGTTATGTGGCGTTCGATACTGCCAGTGCTGATTGAGCGTGCTGACAAACTCGCCGTAGCTGGGGCTGGCGGTGTAGCCGCGCGGGTTGTCCTTGCGAAATTCGATCAGGTACAGCCTTCCGCTCGGCGCCACATCATCGACGTCTGCTTCACGGATTGGAACGTATTGGGTGCTTGGCCCAATGGAAGACCCGGGCGCGGGCGCGATGTCCGCGAATGTCGGATTGATTCCGTAAGACTCATGGTAGTGCTTGTGTTGGGCATAGCTGCCGGAGTTGCCAAGCCAGTTGCGCGATACGCCGTTGAGTGTGGCCCACGTGCCCGGTTGTGTCGCAAGACCGTTATAGAAGTTGGCAATGTTAGCATTCCAGTCCAGGCGATTGACGCCTGACGGACATATCAGCGGTGACGGAACATTGGGTGGGGCGACGGCTGCCAGGGTGGAGCTGAAGTATCCGGCTTGAATCATCGCACCCATGCCGTTCCAGCCATAATGCGAATTGGCCCAGGACTGGGTGAATGCCTTGTCATGGGTGACATAGGCCGGGAGGATGTACAGATGATCCGCTTCATATGCAGCCGCTGCTGTCATGGTTTGCGACAAGTTGGCTTTGCAGATCGCGTTTCGTGCGGCTTCGCGCGCCTGCTGGAGAGCCGGCAGCAGAATAGAAACCAGCAACGAAACGAGCGCAATCACAACCAGTAACTCGATCAGTGTGAATCCTCGTATTGTCAATCCGTGTTTGGTTTTTGAAGTCATCTGTTCGCGCAACCTCTCTTACCATTTAAAGCCAAGGATTTCTTCCGAAGCAATTCGATTGGCTTCTGAACTACTGGTTCCTAGCGCCTTGACGGCTTGAACTTGACTTTCACTGAAGCTGCCCACATGCCCGTCGAATGCCGCCCAGTTCGCAGCGTTGTTGTGCGGACGGCGGAAGCAGTCGCCTCTGCCATTGCCACCGGCTGGGGCGAGTTGCATATTGGGGAATTGTGCAATGCCGAGCAGGTGGCTGCCAAGCAGCGCGAATTCAAACATGTACGCCTGTTTGGAAGGGCTACCAGGGTAATGGCGCAGTGGCACGGTTGGCTCATTCGTGAAGTCAGTCGGCCGGTCCATCATGAGGTGATTCACGTGATAGCCCGATGGCGTGTTACGAAGCCCCTGGCCATCGACATAAGCAGACCATCTGCCGTTGAAAACGCTGGCAGACGTCATGCCGTCGATTTTCTTAATGCGATCGGGTGTGCTGGCGAGCATGAGCTTGTACGCCACGTGTCTGTTTCCGGCCGACCAGTTTGCAAAGTCATCGAACGATTCACCGCTTGGACACATGATGATCGATCGAGACCGATCAGATCGCGTTTCCATGTTCAGATATCGGTTGTAATAGAAGAAGTCCGGTGCGGCGAGGCCCCATCGATGCGGTCGCAGATTGTGGTTGACGCCACCTGTCGCCTGCCAGCCGGTTGTTGTGACGTACGATGGAACAATGGCGTCCTCTTCGGCCTGATACACCGCGACCAGCTGCAACAGTTGGCGCATGTTCGAGCCGCAGACAGCAAACCGCGCTGCTTCCCGTGCGCTGGACAGTGCCGGCAAGAGCATTGCGATTAGCAGGCTCACAATCGATATGACCACAAGCAGTTCAATTAATGTGAAGCCTCGGCGAGCGCTGGCACTTACCGCTGACGGATTATTTGTACGATTTTGCGTCATCCTGTGAATTCCCGACATGGTCAATTTCGAACATCAGCCAGGCAGATCAGCGATGAAATGTACGAAACCCACTGTTTTAAGCCGATGTTATGATAGAGGACGTTTGGTACTGTAGCGTTTGATCGAGTCTATATGGCAAATATCGAACATCGCTCAAAACCATCGGAACAGGAAGGCTACCATGCCATTCTAAAGCCTTTTCCGCGTGCGTTGCCGGAACTGAATGCCGTTTCGCGGATTCAGATTACACGCGCGCTGCCTCCCACTCGCTTTCGAAAAAAAGCCCCGACACTCGCATTGGTATTTCCCCGGCGAGGCGGCCAGCGTTTTCGTGTGGACGGCAAGTGGTACGCGCCGCGCGGCGGTGAACTGCTGTTGATTCCGGTCGGCAGTCAGATTCGTACGGGGTCCGAACCCATTACGCGCATTGAAGGCTTCGATCTTTATTTACAGATGGATTGCAAGCGCCCATTCCTAGGACATCGTCAGCACGAGCCAATCCGCGCGCAACTACTTCGGCTTGGGCCAACGCTGATCAAGGCGCCGTCCGGCGCGAATGAGGCGCTGCGAAAAATCTACCAGTGGGCCGGTCAGGCGCGCGAGGAGCTGACTGTTTCTCGCATTACTTTATTGATGGGCGTATTACTGCTTGATGTGCTCGATGTAATCAACGCGGGACGTCGGCCGGGTGGTGATTCATACGTTGATGAAGCAGAGCAGTACATGCTGGGTAATTTGGCCGAGCCATTGAATCTGACGAGTCTGGTAGAACATACCGGCTATTCGCGTTCTGCACTGGTTGAAGCATTTCGCCGTGAGCGCGGTGTGCCACCGATGGAATGGTTTTTAAGGTTGCGTATTCGGCACGCTTGCGAACAGCTTGCAGGGGACGATACGCCGATCAGCACGATAAGCAGTCAACTTGGATTTTCGTCTTCTCAGTATTTTGCCACGGTCTTTAAGCGATTCATGTCGCAATCGCCAACCGCTTATCGTGAAAACACAGGAAGTTAGTCCGCAGCTACTGATCATCGCCTTGTATGTCACCCAACAGGTCCGGTCGACGCTCCGCAGTGCGCTTCCGTGACTGTTCCCGCCGCCACTCGTTAATCTGGGCGTGATTCCCGCTGAGCAATACGTCTGGAATTGTCATCCCTTCCCATTCGGGCGGGCGTGTATAGTGTGGACAGTCGAGCAGTCCTTCAGCGCCGGGAGAGAAGCTTTCAAAGTCAGCCGAATCCTCATGCCCCAACACGCCCGGCTGCAAACGCACGACCGCGTCGATCAATGTCATAGCGGGAAGCTCTCCACCAGACAGAACATAATCGCCGACGCTGACTTCGATTGGTTCCAGCTTTTGTAGAACGCGCTCGTCGATCCCCTCATAATGGCCGGCGATGATTAATAGGCGATCGCGTTTGGCAAGATCTTCCACAAGCGATTGATCAAGTCGCTTGCCTTGCGGTGTCATGTGAATGCGAACAGCCTGGCGTGAGTCCTGCGACTCAACAGCCATCACCGCGTCCCAGACCGGCTGACATTGAATGACCATGCCCGGGCCACCGCCGTAGGGCGGCTTGTCTACTTTGTGATGTTTGTCGTTGGTGTGCTGACGGATGTCAGTCACAAAATAGCTGACGGGTGTATTGTCTTGATGCAGTTCCGGATCAGCAGCGCGTTTCAGGATGCTCGAGCCGAGCACGCCTTCAAACATTTCCGGAAACAAGGTGAGAATATCAATGCGCATGCCCATGGCAGTTTATCCCGGCGCGCGCACCAACCATGCCGGCCTGTGCGACCGGATGAGGCAGACTGTGATCAGCTGACTTTCTGGCCGGGTGTCGGATCGATTTCGACACGACGCAGCAGGCTTCGAACCGTATCAGACGGCTGAGCGCCGACGCTCAACCAGTACTTCACACGATCAGCCTTGACGTCGACCTGCTTGTCAGCATCAGGCTCGATCGGGTTGTACGTGCCCAGTTCTTCGATGGCCTTACTGTCGCGCGCCGAACGAGTATCCATCGCGCAGAGGCGATAGTACGGGCGATGACGACGACCAAACCGCTTCAATCGGAGCTTTACCACGAACGCTTCTCCAGCTCTTTCATGCAAAAACCGCCATACCCACCAAGGCAGGCGAATCGAGGAATATAGCAGAAGGGGGAGGAAATGTAAAAGCAGAATGCCGGGAAAGCATAAAGGCGGAAAATGTTCGAAATACCAGATCCAGCGGCCTGCCTGCCCGAATTTTCTGCCTTGGCCGTCAGACACTGCAAATCCTGATTATACTGATAGCTATGAGTGAGCCGTCCGATAAGCCAGAGCCTCTGTTAAAGGTCAGAGACCTGCAAACCTGGTTTCCGGTGCGCCGAGGACTGCTCAAGCAGACCGTGGGGCATGTCCGGGCCGTGGACGGTGTGAGTTTTGACGTCTTTGCCGGCCAGACACTTGGCTTGGTCGGCGAGTCCGGCTGCGGCAAGACCACGGTTGGGCGCACGATCCTGCGGCTGATTCCGGCAACCGGAGGGCAGGTCCACTTCGACGGGCAGCCTGTCTTTGATATGGATCGGCATCAACTCAAACAGCTCCGACGGAATATGCAGATCGTCTTTCAGGACCCGGTGGGCTCGCTGAATCCTCGCATGACCATCGGCCGCATCATCGGCGAACCCATTGCTGTCCATCGTCTGGCCAGGGGGTCGGAATTGCACGATCGCGTGGCGGACCTGCTGTCGCGCGTCGGTTTGAGTCCGGATTACGCTCAGCGCTACCCCCACGAGTTTTCCGGTGGTCAGCGTCAACGAATCGGCATTGCCCGAGCATTGGCTCTTGAGCCTGAGTTTATTGTTTGTGACGAACCGGTCAGCGCATTGGATGTCTCGATTCAGGCACAGATCCTCAATCTGTTGTCTGACCTGAAGCAGGATTTAGGTTTGTCGTATCTGTTCATCGCGCACAACCTGGCGGTTGTCGAACATTTCTGCGACGCGGTGGCCGTGATGTATCTCGGGCGCATTGTGGAGATTGCCAGCCGGGAGCAGTTGTTTGCCAATCCGTTGCATCCATACACCAAGGCATTGCTGAGTGCTGTTCCGATGCCGCGCCCGAATGCGAAACGCAATCGGATCATGTTGACTGGAGACGTACCGTCGCCGATCACGTTTCTGCCCGGAAAGGAACCGGCTGGTGCGGCAGGTGAAGCAGCTGATACAACGGTCGCCCAAGGTGAACAGCACGATCTGGCAATCAGCCGGTCAAGCTTGTTGGACCGCCCACCGCTTGAAGAAGTTTCCGGCGACCCAGGCCACTTCGTCTCGCCGTTTGATGAATCGGTGCTCGCCTCCGCATGATTTACACCACCATTGCTCTGAGGGGTTTGTGATTTGAAGTCATCAGACGAACTCCAACGTGCGAACGGTGGGAGTCGATGGTCATGGTGGCTGGCGGCAATTCTGATTGTCGCGATGGTGTTTGTATTGAATCTTCCAGCGTTGCTGGGTCGTGTTGCTTTGCGCTGGGATGCGAACGACTGCTTTCAGCCTCACTTCATGTTGATGGCGGAGTATGCCCGCGAAGGACAATTACTTTTATGGAACCCGTGGAATCGAGCGGGCTCTCCCGATTTTGCACAGCCCGAGATGGGAGCGCTCTCACCGCTCATGTTGTTTTCTGCGTGGGCAACGGGGCCATCCCGATGGGGGTTTGTGGCTTACTGGTGTGGAATCTGGGCACTGGGCGGTGTTGGCATGTTATTGCTGGGGCGTCAACTTGGTGCGCCGCTCTGGGGCGCCGCGTTGGTTGCCGTGGCGTTCACATTCAACGGATATTACATCGGTCAGGCCCAGCACATGTCACATATCACAGGGCTCACCTGTCTGCCTTGGCTGATCTGGCGGCTGGATGTTGCGATTTCCAACGGCAGTTGGCGACCGGCTGTTGAAGCTGGCGCGATTCTCGGGGTCGCAGGGCTGAGCGGATACCCCGGCTTGATATTTTTAAACGCGTGCTTTGCCGGTCTGTGGGCGATTGGTCGGTGGATTTTCGTCATTCGCGAAACGACAGATAAGCCTTCGAGTATTGCTGAAGTTGCAAACAAGTCCATATTACGTTGTTTAAGGCGTACGGTTATTCCGCTTTTTATTATCGGCGCGGTTACGTGTGTCATCCTTTTGCCGACGTACGCAGGTTTCGCGGTTGAGACGAATGGTTATAGCGATCGGTCCGGTTTTCTACCGCGCGAGGTAGCGGTACGGAGTAATGCGCTGCACCCCGGTTGTGTGACAACGCTGGGTTGCCCTTTTATTTCCAACATTCACGCATCTAATCGAAAAACGATGTGGAGCTACACAGATATTCCCTGTAGCAGTATGTACATCGGTGCGCTTGTGCTGTGGCTGGCGTTTGTGTCGTTGATTCTGCAGCCTGGCAACAGGTGGCGATGGTGGCTGGTCGGTATTGCCGTTCTGGCAATCGGATTGGCAATGGGGCGAGCGTTACCGCTGCGTGGCTGGTTGTACGACCTGTGTTTCCCGACTCGATACTTTCGTCATGCTTCGCTGTTTCGCTTTTATCTGATGTTCTGTATTGCCGTTCTGGCGCTGTCAGTTACACAAGATATCAGCACGCTGTTTAGAAGGCGGGCAGGTATTTACGCATGTGTTGTGGCGGTCATATTGACGTTGTTTGCGTCGATTTCGTTTCATCTAATCGCTAGTGGAGCTCCGGAGCCGACGCAGAATCTACGATGGGGACAGGCTCACCTTTGGATTACTTGGATCAGCGTATGCCTGATCGCGATGGCCATTTGGAGAGGCTGGTTCAAGCAGCACAAATATCTCGTAACTTGTTTGTTGCTGATTGGTGTTGCGGATGCGACTGCGACGTTTCTATACGCGTTTACCGTTTTTGACCGCAACCCCAGGCTGGTCAGTTTTTGGGAGCGTGTCAGCGAACTGTCTGTCACGAGCTTGGACCTGAAAGCGAATGGCAAGCCAAGGATAATGGGGCCGGGGTATACGGCGTACCACCTCCCGGTAAAACGCCCACTGCTCAAAGGCTATTCAGCGATGCAGAACCACATGTATCAGCGATGGCTCGGTCACGACCGATTGGGCGAGTTGGCTGTATCGCCTTTGAAGCATGTCTGGTTTACTCCCGAACCCGCCACGGTGCCGTGGACGGAAACTTCATTCAGTGCGTTCGTTGAGAATGTGCCCGGTGAGTCAGGAAAGCCGCCGGTGGTTCTTAATCCGCGACCTGAGGACAGTGACTTATTTGAATACGAAGGCGTTGACTGGTCTCGTTTGCCCGGCGTGTCACCGCTACCAGTGGACCTGATGATCTATCGGCCGACTATCCTGCGTTTTGACGTTCAGGTGCCCGATCCTGGTGGGTGGCTTGTCGTGACAGACCGTTGGGCAAGCGGTTGGAAAGCAACGGTTGATGGTGAGCCAGTACCGGTCCTTCGCGGGTGGTTTTTCTTCCGAGCAATTCCAGTCACTGGCGGTCAAAGGCGGGTTGAGTTTCAGTACAAGCCGTTTGGGATGCCTTATCTGATGTGGCTGAGTTGGGCGACCGTATTGGCTACTGTAGGCTGGTCTGGCTGGGCATGTTGGCAGGGTCGAGGAACCGTATTGGAGCCTACTCGGGAGTAGACAGCCGCCATAACCCGTCAAACTCCCAACAGTTGCATACAGGCTGTCTCCTGCTACAATGCTTCGCTTACGTTTAAGGCCGGTGGATGGCCAGAAGGAAGCGGAAAATGCCCAAGATGAAGTCTCACAAGGGTTTGCTGAAGCGCGTCCGTGTGACGGCCAAAGGCAAGGTCAAGTTCAGAAAGTCCAAGAGTGGCCACCTGCTTAGCCATAAGCGCGGTGAAAAGCTTCAGGACCTTCGCAAGGCGACCTGTGCCAAGCGGGCTGACATGCGTCGCTTGAGCAAGATGCTGCACCGTAACCTCACGCCGGCTGACTAAAAAGATAATCAAAGCGCACGATCAGTCCTGGCGGCTGATCGCTTAACACTGCGGGCCGGGTCTGAAGTGTTGTCAGGCTGACAACCTCCGAGCTTGCGAAAAGGAGCATTCTTATGCCACGCGCAAGAAAAGGCGCCGCTCGGCGTCAAGCCAAAGTTCGTTGGTTCCGTGAAGCCAAAGGTAATCGTGGTTCTCGCAGCCGTTGCTGGCGCATGGTGAAAGAAGCGGTTGTCCGCGCCGGCGTCTATCGCACCCGCGACCGAAAGCTGGTCAAGCGTGACTATCGTGCGCTCTGGATTACGCGCATCAGCGCTGCTTGTGCCATGCGAGACATCAACTACAGCCGTTTTATTGCTGGCCTGAAATCCGCCGGCGTCTCACTGAACCGAAAGATGCTCAGTGAAATTGCCATCGCCGACCCGGCTGCATTCGACCAGATCGTTGAACTGGCCAAGAAGGGTTTGGAGTCCCGCAAGGCGGCATAACCACGACGACATCAAATTCAAAAATATGCAACCCGCACTCGTCAAACAGTGCGGGTTGTTTTTATGTTCAGCGCCACGCCGAAGGTGCGTATTACAACACATACCGATCGACCACTTCTGCCCACTTGTCCTGTGACTTGAGAATATGCTCGATCGCCTCACGCACCGCCCCGCGCCCGCCACATGCCTGTGTCACGTATTTCGCCTCGGCCCGTACTTCTTCCACCGCGTCAGCCACTGCGATTGGATAACCACACCGCAGCATCGCCGGCAGGTCGATCAGATCATCCCCCACATATGCCGCTTCTTCCGGCTGAACCTTGGCCTGCTGGCAGACGGTTTCCAGCCCGATTGCTTTGTCCGACACACCCTGCAGAACGTGCTCTACCCCCAGTTCCGTCATCCGCAGCGTGACGGCCCGCGTATTTCTTCCGGTGACAACCGCAAGCTTCAGTCCGGCGGACATGGCGGCTTTGATCCCAAAGCCATCTCGGACAAAGAAACGCTTGGATTCCACACCCTCATCGTTGACGATGATGGACCCATCCGTCAATACGCCGTCCACGTCGAGGACGATCAGCCGAATTGTCGAAGCGTCCTCCATCACTTATCCCTTCACTTCGGCCGGTTCACGGCGAAGATCTTCAATCTCAGTGGCGAAGCCGGTAAAGCGATTGTTCCTGATATCCATTTCCCCGGCATCTTTTCCAATCCGCAGGCCGACCGCATTGCCTGCGTCGCGAGATTCGCGGATGTCATTCTCGAAGAACTTCAGGTCGGATGTCCAGGAGGTGACCGCAATGCCAACCGGCTCTTCATCCGGGCCGCAGTCTTCAATCAGGTTTTTTTCCACCAGGTTGCGATGTCCGCATCGATCCGGAGTTCGCTCTTCTCTGAACAGAATACCGGTCTGTTTGCAGCCGGAGATATGGTTGTTACGAATAATGTTGTCCGTGTCTCGGTGCCCGATAGAGATGCCTGCTGTCTGGCAGTTGATGATTCGGTTGTTTTCCGCGATGCCGTTGACCACACCCCAGCAGAAGAAGAGTCCCAGTGAGCAGTTTTCAATGTGGTTGCCGCGCATGACGGGGCGCTGGCTGCCGCTGCCGGGATGCAACCCGAGGTTGGCGTTGTTGATGCTTTTGCAGTTGATCACTGCCACATCGTGCACGATCTGCCAGCTGTAACCGTCGCCGTTGAAGTTGCGCACCGTGACGTTTTCCATGTGAACGTCATGGCAATTCTGCATAAAGATGCCGGCTCCCCAGTTGCCGTTGAGGTTTTCGACATGTTCACGATTGCCGTCCAGCACGATGTCACGAATCATCATGTCGTGCTTGTGTTCCGCGTGGATCAGCGAGTGTGTTGAGACGACCGTTGCGTCATGGTCTGTCCAGATATTCTCGTTGCACTGCTGATCGATCAGGAATTTATCGCCGTCCCGGCCGATGATGGTGCGATAGACGTGGTAATCGCACCCACCCTCAAATCGGTGCCTGGCCATCAGCATGACACCGTCGCCAACCTGATATGGCGAATGGTCTTCCGGAATGAAGTATGCGTCGAACCAGTCCGAGTCGCGCGTGAGCTTTACGCGCGTTGAAGGTTCTTTATGAAGGATGGTGTCCTCGCCGCTGCCCTGGACGCAAATATTGTCGCGCAGAACCAATGCATTTCGCATGCGATACGTACCCGGCAGCACACGCAATGTTCCGCCACCATGCGCGGCAAGATAGTCAACACCCGCCTGCAGAGCGCGATCGGTTGCACCTGTGAAGTCGCCACTGTCGGGGCCGACAGTGATCGTTAACGGGGGAACTTGAACAGGCATTGCATTAACCCTCGATGACTTTCAATGCGACCAGGTCCTGTACGTCAATCAGGCCGATCGGACGGTTGTTGGTATCAACGACCGGCACTTCGTCAATACGGTATTCGCGCATCATCTGTACGGCATCACGTACGAGTGCCGTGTCATCAAGCCGTCGTGGGTTGGCCGTCATGATCTGCTGCATCGGCTGGTTCAGCATCGCCGTGGGGTCCTTTGCAACCAGGCGGCGCAAGTCGCCGTCCGTGAAGATGCCGGCCAGTTCACCGCTGCCGTTGACGATCAACATCGCGCCGGCTCGACGAACGTTTCCACCCTTGGAAGCCTCGTCGTATTGCGCAATGGCGTTTGCCAAAGTCTCGGACGTCGCGATCAGCGGCAGGTTTTCACCCACCTTGAATCGCAGCGCTTCGACGATCGGCATCAACTGTCTGCCGAGCGAGCCGCCCGGGTGGAATTTCTTAAAGTCCTCAACGCCGAAGTTACGCTGGTCGCTGACCGTCAGAGCCAATGCATCACCCAAGGCCAGCATGGCCGTCGTGCTGGCGGTGGGGGCCAGGTTGTGCGGGCACGCCTCCGTGACGTTACCGATCCAGAGGCAAATGTCCGATAGTTCCGCCAAGTCGCTGTCTTTCTTGCCAGTAATGGCGATGATCGGCACGCTGTCTTGTCTGAGAATGGCAGCCAGGCTGACTACCTCTTCGGTATTCCCACTGAATGACAGCAGCACCACAATGTCATCCCGACGAATCCGACCGAGATCGCCATGCACTGCCTCCGACGGATGCAGGAAATGGCTTGGCGTGCCGGTGGACGCGAATGTGGCCGAAATCTTCTGGGCAATGAAATTACACTTGCCCATGCCGCTGACAACGACACTGCCGGTCGCGTGGCCGTCCGTGCGGTCGATCACTGTCCGCACCGCCTGCTCAAATGCCGCTTCGACGGGGATTTGGCGTACAGCGTCTGCTTCGGCTTCAATGACCTTTCTGGCGAATTGTGCTGGTTCGATTTTCGACATTGACCTGAACCGATTTACCGAGGATGATGCCATTATGAGTCGCCCGCATGGCGACGGCAAACCGAACCCACGCACGGATGCGACCTATGCAGCCATCGCTCGAAGATTATCGCGTACAGCTTGATTGTTATGCCGGCCCACTGGACCTGTTACTTTACCTGGTCAAGCGGCATGAGATCGAATTGTACGACCTCCCGATCGCAAAGCTCACCGAGCAATACCTCGAACATCTGAAAGTCATTCAGGAAATTGACGTCAATCTGGCTGGCGAATTTCTCGTCATGGCCGCCACACTCCTGGAGATTAAAAGCCAGATGCTGCTTCCGCGCCCTGAAGGTGCTGAAGCGGAATCAGAATCGACTGACGAACTCGATCAGGGCGACCCGCGCTATGAACTCGTCCAACAGTTACTTGCATACAAACGATTCAAAGACGCGGCCATCGATCTGGATGATCGCCGTCATGAATGGGAACGCCGATTCCCGGTTCGCCCCAGTCGTTTGAAAGATCGCGGCAGTGATGTGGACGGCGACGACGCGGAGGCCGTTGAGTTTGATCTGGAAGACATGAACGTGCTGGACCTTTGCGAAGCGTTCGCACGTATTCTGGACTCAATCGGTCAGGCGCCGGCAACGCACGATGTAACGTATGACGACACGCCGATAGAACTGCACGCTGAAGACATTTTTGATCGCTTGACGCGTGATGGCCAGATGACGCTTCAACAGATTTTTGTCGGGCGGCACAATCGTAGTGAAATGGTCGGCCTGTTTCTCGCAACGCTGGAACTGGTTCGCCAGAAGAAGGTGGCTGTTCTGCAGGACAAGCCGGGCGGCAACATTCTCCTTTCACTGCGCCCGGCCGAAGAACAGCTCCAGGCAGAAGATGATGTCGAACATGACTGGCGCGATCCCGAAACCGGCGAAGTCCAATATGAATGGCCGTCTGAAGAGGTCCGTTTACGCGTAGAGAAGCGCGCAAAAATCCGTGCTTCGCGGGCCAGGAACCGGCAGTTCGACAAAGCTGATGAGGACGATGTCATCATGTTGGATGACGATCATTCGGCAGATTTTGACGACGACTTGGACGATCAGGAAGAGGCTGAACACGACTGAGCAGCCTCAATCATGTTTGGGTTACCCTTGGTGCTTCATGGCTCCCGATAATATTGATTGAAACACTTGATTCCGCTGTGTTTTAACGCATCGACAGTTGGTCCGATTAAGGCCAAACGGCTTTTGCTCGATAAAGTGATAGGTCTCTCCTGTTATTTGCGTTACAGGACGAGAGACGTTGATGTAACTGGTTGTGTGACGCATGATTGGTTGCTGATTGAGGGTGCCATAGGGGTTGTTGAGCCAGCGATTTATGATTGATGCTGGCTTATAAGCAGACTATCCTCAAAGCGTTAGATTGCGTGGTCCGGGCGTGCCAAGTGTGACGCATACACTTTTTTGAAACAGGCGTCCTCAGTCGATCAAACAGAGCGTCGTTCGATCTGATCCTGAGCAAAAGGACATGAGACCAGCGGAACCACACTCCAGGCCGGCGCAGAGCAGTTCACGCGGAAGGTCCATGTCTTCCTTGAACTATCGTCTGATAATGCCGCTGGCCCTGCTCGGAATCGCTCTCGCGGTTATCAGCACGCTGACAGTGCATGGCATATTGAAAGCCGGCTTTGAGAATCAGGTTTTGTATCGCACCAAGCTACTGGCAGACAGCGTGCGGCACGGACTGGAAATGGCCCACACGCCGGAAGAGCGTAATACCGTTCTTAAGGAGTTTGTCAGGGAGCGTTATGTGGATCGAATTGTCATTGCCGGGGGCGACCCGCCGCAGGTGCTGGCAAGCACCCGTAATGCATGGAATGGCAGAGCGATCGATGGCCTGAGTGATCCACTGGTTGCCGAACAACTCAAGAACGCGGTCGAATCCAGGACAACGACTTCGGTACCGGACTACAGCGCGCAGCTGTTTTCCTATGCAATGCCCTGCCGCATCAGCGAGGATTCGACATCCGGCAACCTGGTCAACGGGGCTGTCTATATCCGGATTGACATTGCAAAGGATATGGTTGATCTGGACCGTACGCGCACGCAGTTCACGCTCCTGACCCTCGGTGTTGTTGCAGCGGTGATTCTTCTGGCTTACGCACTATTGAGTTTCAAAGTGATTGGCCCGCTGGAACAACTCAAAGCCGCCATGGTTCGGCGCAGCAAGCCAGGCAAACCGGTTTACTCTCAGATTCTGTCGAATGACGAGATCGGCGAACTGGCGGCGGCGTTTAACGATATGAGTTGGCGCTTGGCATGTAATGAAGCGGAGTCTCAAAAACTGGCTCTGGTCGCGTCGCGCACCGACAACGGCGTTGTCATCACCAATGAAAAAGGCGAGATCGAATGGGTCAACGACGCATTCGAGCGAATAACCGGATACGCGTTGAAGGAAGTGGTTGGTAAGCGACCCAGTAGTTTCCTGATTGGTGAAAAGACCGATCCCAAGACGCTGCAGACAATATCCAACAGCATCCAGTTGGGTAAGCCGTTTAACGTCGAATTGATCAAATATCGCAAGGGCGGCCAGCCGTATTGGGCATCGCTTGAAGCAATGCCGATTCGCGATGAAGACGGTCGTGTCGTCAACTTCATGGCGATCGAGACTGATATAACGACTCGCAAAGAGTACGAGATGTCACTTCAGGAAAGCGAAGGGCGGTTGCGTGCGTTTCTTCAAGCCCTGCCCGACCCGACCTACGTGTTGGATGACTCCGGCAGGTTCACGAGCCTGCTTTCCGTCGATAAGACGGAGTCTGTGGCTCACGAGGTGATGGCTGACCGGTTTATTCATCAGGTATTCACGCCGGAAGATGCCGAGCGGCTGATGGTAACCGTCGAAAAGACCATTCACGACCAGGAGCCAAGGCGAACACAATATTCATTGCAATTTGCCCGTGAACTCCGTTGGTTTGAGGGGCATCTCGCGCCACTGCCGAGTACATCGAAGGAAGACGCGAGAGCCATATGGATTGCCCGCGATATCACCGAGCAGAAGCACGCGGAGCGCGAACTGCAACTTTCGCGGGACGCGGCAGAGCAGGCCAGCCGCTCCAAGAGTGAATTCCTGGCAAACATGAGCCACGAAATTCGTACGCCGATGACGGCAATACTCGGGTTTGCGGACCTGCTCGGCGCCCCGGAGACAACAGACGAGAAGCGATCAGAGTACGTCAAAACCATTAAGCGAAATGGCGAGCATCTGCTGACGATCATCAATGACATTCTTGACTTGTCGAAGATCGAGTCCGGCAAGATGAAAGTGGAGATGATCGATACATCCCTCTCGCAGATTATCTCCGACGTTGAATCGCTGATGTCAGTGCGGGCAACCAGTAAAAACATTAAGTTGCGCATCGAGCCGCAACTACCCATACCCGACACAATCAAGACTGATCCGGTTCGTTTGCGCCAGATTGTGATGAATCTTGTTGGAAACGCGATCAAGTTCACCAACGAAGGTGAGGTTGTGATTCGTTACAACTGCCGACCAACGCCCGCGGGCGATCGAGTCGCAGTTGAAGTAGTTGATACGGGCATTGGTATGACGCCTGCACAGCTCGATTCTCTGTTTACCCCATTCGAGCAGGCTGATGCGTCAACGACACGAAAGTACGGAGGAACTGGTCTGGGTTTAATTATTTCCCGTCGATTGGCAAACATGCTTGGCGGTGACATTAGCGTTGAGTCAGAATTCAACAGTGGCAGTAAGTTCACAGCCACGATTTCCCCAGGAGATCTGTCTAAAGTGAACTGGATAAACAACCCCGACGACTTGTTAATCAGGAAATCTGAGGAATCGCCTGCGGAAGACTGGGCTAGAATGCAGTTTTCTGGCCGTGTACTTGTTGCTGACGATTCGCTGGTGAATCAGAAACTGGTTGGACAAATCCTTCGAAACCAGGGCTTCGAGGTGGACACCGCCGGCGACGGCGTTGAAGCCTGTGTGAAGTTGATTGAAGGTGAGAAACAGAACCGACCTTACAAACTGCTGATCCTGGACATGCAGATGCCTCGCATGGATGGCTATACCGTCGCGGCGAACCTGCGCAAGCAGGGCAACAAGATTCCCATCATTGCCCTGACGGCGAATGCCATGTCCGGCGACCGGGACAAATGTCTTGCTGCGGGCTGCGATGATTATTCGCCAAAGCCGATTGATAAGCAGAGATTCTTTGAATCGATTGCGCGTTTTATTGAACCGGTTAAGGCGCGAAATGAAGTGGCATAACGTGTCCCGGAAAATATTCTAGATGCGAGCCATCTGACGATTAATAGCACGCTCATCGACATTGCCGCATTGCACTAATTTCTCAAGGTGCTGACCGACAAAATCTCGAAATGCCTGAACCGATTCGACCTCGCGTACGTTGCGCCGCAGCCCCGGCCACGGCTGCAGGTACGGCGAATAACGGCTCACGCGCTGACGGATAGTATTCAGCGCCACACGTTCGCCGCGATATGCCAGCAGGTTTTCGAAGTGAGCCACCACGCAGTTGATTCGATCGGCCATCGGGTAGGGCGATGGTAACTGGCCTGTTGCCAGATAGTGCGCTGCATCCCGAAAAATCCATGGCTGGCCCAAAGCCCCGCGACCAATCATCACGCCCTGGCAGCCTGTAACGTCCATCATGTGTTTGACGTCTGCAGGTTCGCGCACATCACCGTTGCCGATCACTGGAACATCAGGATGGTGACGCTGCATCGATTTAACCACTTGCGCGATGCCGTCGAGCCTGACGCTGCCCGTGAATTTTTGCTCGGTTGTTCTGCCGTGTACGGTGACGGCCGACACACCGACATCTGCCATCGCGATTGGCAGTGTGTCCGTAATAATTTGTGTGTCACACCAGCCCAGGCGAATCTTGGCGGTGACGGGCACGTTCACGGTTCGAACCAGCGAGCGAACGATATCAACCGCCAGATTCGGCTCGCATAGCAGCATCGACCCGCCATTTTTCTTGGTCACCTTGTCAACCGGGCAACCCATGTTGACATCGATAATTTTGGCGCCGTGTTGCTCCGCCCAGCGTGCCGCTTCACATAACACGTCAACGTGTCGGCCGTACAACTGCATACACAGTGGTTCGTCCCTCGGATCGGTCGCGGCCAGCCACATGGTCTTTTCCGTTTCGCGCAGAATGGCGTGTGGGCACAACAGATCCGTACATGCCAATCCGACGCCGCCATACTCGCCACGGATGCCGCGCACCACCAGCCTGAACGCCAGATCGCAGAAACCAGCGATCGGCGCGAGCAGCAGGGGATTCTCAAGTTGGACGTTGCCGATACGCAGCATTGGTTCACTCTAAAGTTACAGCAATCCCATGTTTTTGACGAATGCCTTAAGTTCTTTCATCTCCTGATCGTTCAGACTGTAGTAGGGCGGCCTGCGAAAGCGGCCTGCAACATCGAAAATTTCCATCAGGCCGTGGACTGCAGCATCGCGTCCGCCGGTATATGTTGCCATGTGATTTTCCAATGGAAGCTCGATGGTGCGTGTCAGTTCGGCCGCCTTCTGCGAGTCATTGGCCTGCAATGCATTCCAGAAGTCATATGAAATCGAAGGCTTGAAATTCATATGCCGACACATAAAGCCATCGCAGCCGTACGGCCACATGTTCAGGAAGTTGCGCTGCCCTCCGCCGGCGAACGTGGCCCACTTGCCTTTGCCGATCATGCACATCTGCCGTGCGAAGTCGCCCTGGAGGTCGTCCTTTGCCGCGATCATGTTCGGCACACGGTCGGCCAGCGCTTGCATCACGTGAATGCCGAATGAGTCAGGTCTTGGTGCGAAGATATTTGTCACCAGCATGACAGGAATATGTTCACCGACCTTTGTATAGAACTCGACCAGCGTATCCACGGTCGCTGACTTGGCCCAGTCCGGTGGTCGTGTCATGAGAATGTCCACACCCCACGCCGCGCAATCTTTTGCGAACGAGATGGCTTGTGTTGTCGCGAATTGCCAGTCAGCACCGACGACCAGTGCCCGGCCTGCCGTGTGTTCGGCCGCCAGCTTGTTCATCTGTCCGATTTCTTCATCGCTCATGCACTCGAAATGGCTGTCGCCTGCGGTCAGTAGCGTTGTTTTGCTACCGGTATTGAGAACGAAATCGATAACACGTTTCACTCCCTCAAAATCGATCGAGCCATCTCGGTTGAAGGGGGTTCGAAGTGATCCGAGGGGGCCGGTCAGGCATTCCCGGGCATGCTGCAACGTTACTGCCATGGCTGTTTCCTGTGAGAACAATTGGGTTTGGCCGAAATCGGAGCATGGATGATAGCGTCCCGGCAGGTCAACTGGCCGCCCTGGTTCCAAGTTGACGTAGATCCTGTTGTGGAAGAGCGCTTATGAAATTTAAAAAAAGTATTGCATCTTGATTTTGGATGATATATAACGATTCGCGCAAAGTGAAAAAGCGCTATTCGGCAGTTCTTGCCGAAATGGCGCGGGTGATCTGACCACAACATTTCATACAAAGGACCCCACGATGAAGCAGCGGCACGTTCGTCAAACGCTCCGAAATATACAACGTTATATAAATGGGCTTACCGGGATCACAAACCCGCTTCGACATGAACGACCGCTTATCCCCGATCATCGACTGCAATCACTCGAAGGAAGATTGCTACTCAGCAGCGAATATCTCACCGCGTTGTACGCAGGTGGTGTTGATTCAGCCGTCGTTGTTGGCTCGGACACGTTGACTGCTCCTGTTGCGCCGGACGCCACGATGTACGGCCAACGGGTCATGGTCGATCCCAATGCCAGTGCCGAAGTCAGCGCAGTTGCCCAACGACTTGTCGGCGAGTTACAGCGGATGTCCGGACGCGACTTTGTCATTGAAACCAATACCGCGGGCATGGGCATCTATCTCGTGCACGTGGATGACGTCAGCCGCTTTGCGGTTCCAGTCGCACTGGACAGTCGGCTGACAACACTGGCCACCAAGGGGGACGAAGGATTCATCGCCTATTCTGACGGCAGCGATTCTTTGTGGATTATTGGTAACAGCGATCTCGCGATCAGTCACGGCGCGTTCTACTACCTTGAACAACTGGGTTGGCGATCGTTGCTGCCTTCAGACGCATGGACGATTCGCCCACATCTGGATCAGGTTGCCATTTCGATTGACGTTGTGGAGGAACCGGCATGGCGTAACCGCAGCTTCTTCGGTACCGGCGGGTTTGGCGGCATTTTACCTGTCGACCCGAACCAGCAGGTCGAAGGCGCCTGGGCAGCCTGGCAGCAGGCCAATCGAATGGGTGGCGAAATACAGATAGCGGGTCATGCGGGCACATCTTTTAACAACCTGCACAAGGCCTGGCTGGAAGCCGATCCAAGTCGCCGCCCGCTTGTTAACGGCAGCGTAGTTGACTGGGATGAGCATATGAAGCTGCGTTACGGTAACACTGACGTTCAGCAGCGATATATCGATGAACGAACCGCAGCATTTCAGGATTTACTCAATACCCACGGGGCGGACACGCCGCAGACCTATGCGATCAGCGTCGAGCCGACTGACGGGCCCAAACATGATGAATCGCCGGAATCGCTTGCGTTGGGCGGTCGTCCTGGCGGAAGCACGATCAGCGACCGGGTATTTCACGTTGCCAATCTCGTTGCTCAGGAAATGGCCAACGACTTCAGCGGCGTGGCCAATGACTACAACGTAAGCCTGTTCGCCTACAACCAGCATGCGGATATTCCATACTTTACGCTGGAATCAAACATGTACGTCGGTGTGGCTGCTTACGCGTTTCAACGCACGGGGATGACGCCTGAGGAACTGTTAACGGCGTGGTCCAACTTCCACAACAACATCGGTGTATACGACTACTGGTCCCTGCCGGACTGGACTTACTCCATGCCTGACATTTCTTATCAGGAAGCGGCGGATCGTATCGCGCTCTGGGACAGCCTGGGTTACGACTCGGCCCAGCTTGAATCAATCAACAGTGCCGGCGCCGTCGGGATGATCATGTACCAGATGTCGCGCCAGACTTGGGATCCGACTGCGGACCTGGCAGCGGTGCGGCAGGAATTCTATGACCTTTCCTTTGGTGCAGCCGCACCGGCCATGCAGCGCATGCTTGAACGCTGGTACACCGACTTCCAGTTATCAGAACAGGAACTGGGACTTTCCTATCAGGACATTATCGAAGCACGCAGCCTCGCCGCCAACGACGCGGAATCATTAGCGCGTGTGAATGACTACGCCAAATACATCCATTACATGCGTTTGTACCTTGAGTATGACCATGTGCGAAGAGATGAAGCCATCGGTGGCACGAATCGCCACGCAGCGGCGGACGCGTTTTTGGAATTCAACTGGCGTATTCATGATACCGCGATGGTCAGTTCGTTCCGTATCGGCGAATTGGTGCGCAATCGACTGGAACTAAAGGTAGACAGCAACGGTAACGTTCTTGAAGAAGATGTGGCGTTACGCGCGGATTGGGATACAAGCAATTCGAATGCGAATGGTTGGGCATTGGTGACGCCCTTAACGGATGCGGAGTTGACCACGCTGATCAACGACGGTGCGACGCAATACCCGGTACTGATTGAACAGCCTGTGTTCTCCGAAACCCTGACGCCCCACGCGAGTTCTTTCACGTTAGATGGCGTGATGGTTGAAACGCCTCGCTTGGCAGGCAATACGACCTTTGAATTTCACGTGCCGTCGGGACTGACCAGTGTCGACTTTGAGATTGAAGTGTTTTCCGTCAATGGTACGGATGATCGTGTACGCGTGTTTGATCCGAACGGAACGGAAGTTTATGACAACACCTTCTCAAAGAATGGCGGTGGATGGCAGAGCTTCACGGTGAACACCGCCGTCGCTGGTAACTACACTATGGAGGTGATGGATCAGAAGAGTTTCTTCGCGCTGAACGTGGAGCAGAAGTTGCCGTTTGTTCTTAAGGGGCCGCTCATTTCAATTAATCAGTCGAATGTTCCGCCGGTGTATGTCTATGTGCCGGAAGGAACCCCCAAGGTCGCGGTGAATGCCGATACGAGCAATGCCGGCATGATTGTGCGCGACAGCAGTGGCCAGACACTGACGCCGTCATTCGGCACCGGTGTGGAGTTGTCGTTGTATGACGTGCCTGTTGGCGAAGACGATGCGGTCTGGTCGATCGACGAGGTTCGCGATAGCAATGGCCTGACGCTGTTGAATATTCCTCAGGTCTGGGCGTTCAGCCCGGATGGCATGATGGTCCCGGTCAACCAGGCGCCAACCGTTGATGCGGGTGTCGATCAGACAATCGTTTCACCGACAAATCAGGTGACGCTTAAGGGTTCAGCCGTTGATGATCATATGCCGCACAACACCGCCGGCAGTATGACCAGTGCTTGGACGCAGATTTCAGGCCCGGGAAATGTGACTTTTACTGACGCGACCAGTCCGAACACAACCGCGACTTTTCCAACAGCCGGTACATACGTACTACGTCTGACGGCAACAGATAAGGCAAGCGCCTCAACCTATGACGAAATCACGATCAATGTGTTGTCACAAGCGGCCAACACGGCGCCGGTTGTCGATGCGGGAAGTGACGCAACGTTGTCGATCAACAATGGCACGTTATCACTGGTTGGCAGCGTCACAGACGACGGGCAGGGTGGCGCCCCCTTGACCAGCACTTGGTCTGAGGTAGACGGCCCCGGGCACGTGACATTTGCTGACAGCACCAGCGCCAGTACAACCGTCAGCTTCTCGCGACCCGGTGAGTATACCCTTCGGCTCACAGGCAAGGACGGCGAACTGGTCAGCCATGATGAATTGAAAGTCACGGTACTTCCCGATTACAACGCCAGCCACTACGCAGTTGGTGATCGTGGCGTGTTCGGTAACGGCGAAGACTTCGACTACAACGCGAACGGCCAGACGTTTAACAGCACGGACGATGAGTACTCAGTGCGCTTCCGCGCCCTTGAAGATGTAACCGTTGATCGTGTTTTTCAACGGTACGTGGCAGTTGATCCGAACACAACCATTGAAGTCGGCATCATGGCGGACGACGGCACCGGTCGGCCGACAGGTACGTTTCTGGCATCCACCGGCACGATTGACCCGGCGGATGGCGATCATCAGACATGGACCACGTTAACCCAGTCAGTCAACTTGCAGAATGGTCAGGTTTACCATCTTGTGACGCGAGCGACATCGCTTGGCGCTGGTGAGTCTTTTATTGTCAGGCGCAGCACCAGTGCCCAGTCCATTCGCCCCTACGATCGTGCGTTTGATGAGGCGATGACAGCATTGACGCTGGACGACGGCGCTGATTGGATTGAGAGCGGATTCGATCCCTACTTTGTACTGGGTAACGGTGTCGATGGTTCAGGCAGTGCAGTCGTCGTCAACGGTCCGGGAAATGGTATTGCGCTGGCACATCAGACCCTTCTCGAAACGAGGGGAGGAACCGGTGCTGCGTACGGCCAGCGTTTCAGGATTACCAACGCCGAAGTCCCGGACGGGAGCGTGGTGCGCACCGATCACCTTCGACTGACGATGACGACCACCGGAAGTCCCACCGATGATTTGATTGTTCACCTGCGCAATGCCAGCGGCACGGTTTTGGGCCAATTTTCGGTTAATCCTTCCGAAGCAGACGGAACAGAACGCACGTGGTACTTCGACAACGGCGCATACGTCGACCTGGTCCCGAACGAAGAATATCTGATTACGACAGCGTTTGGTGGAAGTGGTGGTACAACCTCACAGACATATCGGATTGTGACCAAGATGACGCATGCTGACGCGGTCGCCGGTTTTTCGAACGCTGATTCGTCTTACGGTGGCGTCACATATGCAATGCCGATTGAAAGTGGGGCAAGTAACAACTGGTCAACATGGACGGACTACACCGTACGGGATAACGCCGACGTTCGCTTCAGCTTTGACGGCGACGTCATTGCCCAGCCAGCTGTTGCTCCGGCTTACAGCTTCGGTGATACGGGTGTGTTCGGTAATAGTGGTGACTACGGCTACGGTAACGGCACCGGCTACATCATCAACAGCACCAGCGACGCTTTTGCCGCCCGATTCCGTGCGCTGGAAACCATCACGATCGATCGTGTGATGCAGCGCATCCCCGGCCTCGATGTGGGAACACAGATTGAAGTAAAGATTGTTGCTGACGACGGGCAGGGCAATCCGGGTAGCACCGTACTGACCACCACTGGTGCGTACGATCCGGACGAATCAACACAGTTTATCTGGTCTGCATTTCAGCAGGCTGTAACGCTTCACGCCGGTGAGTCATATTGGGTCATCACCTCAGCTACGACGCTTGGCGCAGGCGAGTCATTTGTCGTCTATCGGAGTAACTGGCAGGAGGGCGCCCGGCCGTTCGACCGTTCCGTCGATGCACTGATGGAGGCTTACCATCAGACTGACGGACACGAGTGGGTCGCGACGGCGAACGATCCGTATTTCACGTTTGGCTACGGGACTGATGGCTCTGGTAACACACAGATTGTTCCCGGCCCGGGGAACGCCCATGCGATTACAACGACCGGCTACCTCTCAACAACGGGTGGTGGTGGTGCAGCGGTTGGGCAGCGTTTCCAGATCAGTGAGCGGGAGATGCCGATTGGCGGCCGCCTCCAAACAACCGGATTGACGTTGCGTGTGGTGTCTTCCGGTAGTCCGACCGATCCGCTGCTTGTGATGTTGCGCGACGAGCAAGGAAACGTGCTCGGCCAGTTCAGCGTCACACCTGCGCAGGCGGACGGGCAGGAACGCACATACAGTTTTGATAATCAAGTGGTCGTTGAGTTGAATCCGAACGAAACCTATCTGATCACCACTGAATTCGGCGGCTCGGGTGGCACCGGCGCGCAGCAGTATCGGCTCGATGCAACCAGCACCGTTGCCGCCACAGATGAAGCCAGTTACGGGGGTACCACCTATGCCATGCCTGTGACCAGCAGCAATGGCTGGACGAGTTGGTCGGATTACACCGCCCGCTCATATGCCGACATGTGGTTCCGAATTGATGGCCAGATCGTCGGCCAGCAAGCGCATTATGACGTGAACGACAACGGCGTCTTCGGCAATGGTGAGTATTTCAACTACAGCTCACCCGGTCAGACGTTCAACAGTCTTGACGATCAGTACAGCGCCCGCTTCACGGCCGACCAGACAACGACCATTGATCGGGTCATGCAGCGCCTGATCGGCATTGATGCCGGTACAACGATCGAAATCGGCATCATGGCAGATGATGGGCAGGGCAATCCGACTGGCACGTTCCTGGCTTCTACCGGCGTGATTGATCCGACCGATGGCAACAGCCTTGACTGGGCAGTCTTGACCAGTTCCCTCGAGTTGCAGGCACAGCAGGTGTATCACGTTGTCACGCGTGCGATCGCGCTTGGCAGTGGCGAGTCTTTCATGATTTACCGCAGCAGCAGCCAGACCGACATTCGGCCATATGACCGCGCTGAAGACACCATGATGAATGCCATGACCAGCACCAACGGCGGCGCATGGAGCGCATCAACTTATGATCCATACTTCCTGTTCGGTAATGGCGTTGACGGCCAGGGCAATGTCAACATTATTCCAAGCCTTGGCAATGGGGGCGCGTTCATTACCGCCGGCTATCTGACCACGCGCGGCGGCACGGGTTCGACCAGCACCGCCTCCGGCCAGCAGTTCCAGATCAGCACTGCTGAGGTGCCGCTGGGAACATTGGTGCGCACGACTGGTTTAACCATGCAATTTAATCAGGTCGGTTCGCCCACAGACCCGTTGATTGTCAAGCTGCGTGATGAATACGGCGCGGTGCTCGGGCAGTTCACTGTCCAGCCTTCAGAAGCGGATGGTACGAGTCGCACGTGGAACTTCGATAACAGCGTCGCTGTTGATCTTTCACCCGATACCACGTACCTGATCACCACCGAGTTTGGCGGCGGTGGCGGTACTTCATCTCAGCTCTATCAGCTATATGCCACCAGCACGGTTGCAACCCATGCCGAAGCGTCGTGGGGCGGCTCAACCACCAATACGCCGATCATCAGCGCGGCGGGCAACGATTGGTCCAGCCCTGCGATCAATACGTCCAGGCCATATGCCGACGTGTTCTTCAGCTTTACCGGTGACGTGCTTGCGGCAACCGCGCGTGATGGCTTTGAGTCCGGCGTTGGTAACTGGTCATTGGCTGGCACCGCAGCGGTCACCTCCCTTTACAGTCCGCGATCCGGGCAGTCGCATCTACGTCTGACCGGCAGCACCAGTTCCGCGACGCGTGCGGTGGATCTTTCAAGCCTCGTGAACGGCCGCCTGCAACTGTTCTACAACGGCAACAACTGGCAGGCTGGCGACACCGCGACGATTGATATCTACGTCGGTGGTGCGTGGCAGACGATCCGCACGCTGACAACGGCCGATGCCACTGGCTCGTATCAGTTCGCCGATCTCGATCTATCAGGGTTTTCCCTAGATAGCAGTTTTCAACTACGGATCAGCACGCAGTTAACTGGTAGCGCGGAACTGTTCGTGGACGACCTGCATATTGCTTAAGAAAGGCGATTGCGCACAAAAAAACCCCGAAAACCGAGGTGTAATAAACTCAGGGTTTTTATTGAAAACTGGCCCGGAAGGACTCGAACCTTCAACCTCTTGAACCAGAATCAAGCGTTCTGCCAGTTGAACTACGGGCCAAGTTTGGACGAAAATCGTAAATCAGGACGGGCAACCCGTCAACTGAGCGCCTCTATGATGGTTCACGAGCCATATTTAAATAAATTTGGCGTGAATAAAAACCATCGATATCCTGTTTTACTCATTTATAACAAACGGACGCACTTGAGACGGGAGGTTTTAATGTTTCAATGCAGAGTCCTCAGTGAGGTGGGTGGACTGAGAATCGGTTTTCGGCATTGGCGAACACTGGTTCTGGGGTGGTTTCTGGCAATATCCGCCGTACCGACCATTCTGTTGAGTGCGGATCTTTCGACTCAGGATCAACGGGTCCTGTCGAACCTGCGTAATACGATGCAGGAGACGCTCAATCTGCCCGTCGTACCGGACGGCCAGCTTCCCGGTCGCAGTGCTCATATCGATCTCACACGAAGAAGCGAAGTCGATGACGCGGTTGTCGACGCAGTGAAGAAGAATCCGCATCTGGCGCCACAGATTTTGAACCTCGTCCGAGAAGTCAACAGCAGTTCTCGGATTAACGCCAATATTGGTTTGAACGAGGTTGTCCAGAATGCGGTTCGGGCTGGTGGCCCAGAGGTGCTTGGCGCTATCGCGCAAGCCTTTCCTGAGCAGGCGCCAGGCATTCTTGGTTTGGCGATGGGCGTCGTCGATGGTGAAGCACAACTGCATGAAGCCATCAATCAGGTGTTGCCTCATGCCGATGGTAAGGCTGCGGGTGAAATCGGCTTCATGTTAGGCAATTCGGATGCGATCGGTATAAATGTACCGTTCCAAGCCAACGTTAATCTCGCAGCGAACCTTGCAGTCCAGTTTGCGAATCTCAATCCTGAAGCGCTGGACGATTTCATGGGACGAATGAATTTTCTTGTGGCAGCGGCCAACGCGGATGAACTGCATAATGCTTTGGGCGCTCGTTTTGCCCAGGCATTCAATAATGGTCAGCTCAATCAGGAACAAGTGGCCAACGCGGCCGGGCAGATTGCGGCTCAGCTTCAGGGCGGTGACTTTAACCAACAGCTGCAGGGCGAAGGACCACCCGATCCGAACAAAGTGGGGCGGTTCCTGAGAGAATTCCTGGCGAACCTCGACCCGTCGCGCATGAATGCTCAGCAGGCGGCCAACCTCATTGCAGCGGTTGGGAACCAGGTGCTTGCCAATTTTGAGGGCGAGGATCGTGACGCGCTTCAAAATCTGATGCTCGGATTCTTGGCGCAAAACTTACCCGGCGGTTTCGGGCAGAACCTTGAAGCCCTGCTTGGTGCGCAGGCCGCGATGCGCCGCGGCGGCAATGCCAACCTGCCGGAAGGGCTGGGTGACCAGAATCTGCTCGGCGGCCCACCGCCGCCGATCGTCATACAGTCGGTCCCGGTCAACGATCAGGCGGATGCGGGTCAGGACGACATTACTGGCTCGCCAGATGAGGCAATTCAACAGGCGGAGCAATTCGCCGAAGATAGGGGTGGCGTTGGGAACCTCTCTGACGATGAGATCGTTGACATCATCGATCTGTTTACCAGCTTTGGTTATTCAGAGGTTGGTGAACTGGCGGAGTTCGGGCCGCCGGCCTTCATTATTGTTCATTTCGGCGCTGAGAATAATGAGCTGTTCCAACAGGCACTGAATGAGGCGATTAAACGTGGACTCGAGTTGGGCGGTCTGAAGATTGTCAGGCCGTTTGCATTTAACGTCCGAGTGATGATTGGCGTTGATGAACGTGACGCCAAGCTGTTCGGCGTCGATCCAGTAGGTCAACAGGTCGTCTTTCCCGGGTTGGACCCTGCCCCGAATCAGGATGCGTCTACCACCAGTATTGCCGGCGGGTCGTTCAATCAGTTCGCCGGCGTCATCAACGTCGTCCTTCCGGATAGTTCAGACAACCGGAATAACCCCGGTCAGAACGACCTTGGAACACAGTCTGTTACGACACCGCTGACAAATACGAGCAACCCGTCAAACAATCAGCGTGATTCGTCCGACTCGCAGGAAGACGCGATTGTGAACGGTGGAGGCAACAATGGTGGTGGCCCGGATCCTTTGAACCTTTGTGTCACTGGTAGTGCCAACAATACCGGCGCCAACGGCATCTTCTTTGTCAATTTAGGTGACGTGTCGATCGGTAACGGGCAAACACTGTTTGGTGCCGTTTTCTCGTGTCTCTTCCCCATCCCGGACCCTGTTCCTGGTGGCTTTCCTACGACTGGAACGACCGTCAAGATAACGGCCACCGGCGGGACCGTTCAGTCTATTCAAGGTGGCGTCCAGTTGAATGGCGCGCAGCTTGGGATACAGGGACATAATCTCGACCTGAGTAATTGCAGCATCTCCGGGACTGCCGTTGGCAATTAGGCGGTATATGTGATCAGCATCGCAATTGCGCGCTGCCGGATTTTCTTATAAATGAGTTGTGATTGTCATTTCAGATTGTGAGGAAGTACGTGCGTAACCATATCTGCAGTTGTGTAACGGTCTTTCTAGTTGGCGCGATGTGTGTCGGTTCTGTTGTCGTGGCTGCCGAACAGCCGCAGGCGTCCCGACCGTTTTCATTTCGGCGTGATGTTGTCGCCACCATGATGGGCAAGGCGCAAGACCATTTGAAGCAAGGCAATCTTGCTGAAGCCGAACGCATCAGCCGGCTGCTGGTCGACGCTGACCCTGAAGCAGGCGAAGCACACGCCATCCTCGGCGCCGCACTGTATGGTCAAGGCAAGATCGACGATGCAGTGATCGCCTGCGAACACGGCCTGGAAGTGGCAGGCAACGATCCCAAGATCGCATTCGTCCTTGCACGTTGCTACCTGGCCAGAGATGAGAACAGCAAGGCCGTGCGCATGATGCGCATCGTCGCAGCGGCAGAGCCTGAGGGAGATCACGTTCAGGACTGGTTGGGGGCCGCTTACCTGGCGGATAAGCAGTTTCTGGCTGCCTATCGCGCGTTTCGACGATCGGAACCACAGACCGAGGAACGCCGTCAGTCGATCGAACTTCAGAAAGCGGTCGCCCTGGCCCGCATGGGCTGGACCGGGCACGCGGCCAATCGCTTTGAAGCTTTACAAACCCTGGAACCACGCAACCCCACCATTGAGCTGGCCGATCAGATGCTCCAGCAATTGGACGGCATGGAACAGGACAGGAAGGACAAGCCGTGGGATGCACTGATCCGGATCGGTTTGCGTTACGACGACAATCCGGCGGTGGTGCCGACGACCAACGTATTTGGCCTGGCCGGACTGGACGATGAAAGTGCCGGCGCCGGAATCACAGCCAGATTCAACTACCAGCTATACAGCAGCGACAAACAGCAGGTCACCGCCAGCTACAGCTTCTTTCAAACGCTTTACTTTGAAGCAGATGACAGTGACGTGCAGAACCATCGCCTGTCAGTCAGCGCGTCACACCGGGATATCTGGGGCGACCTGCCCTGGCAGGCCGGACTGACCATCGGCGGCGGTTATACGCTGATCAACAATGACAGCTTTCTCGGGCAATTGGATGTCACCCCGTCACTGACCCTCGTTTTGACAGACTGGACCAGCACGACGGTGTACGTGGGTTATCAGGCGCTGAATTTCCTGGGACAGGCAGCGCTGGACGGCACGGCTCGCGATCGTGACAGCGATGATCTGTCCCTCGGCGTGACACAACAGTTTCAGTTGCCGTGGAACGACATCGTGATGTCGCTGGGGTACCGGTACAACATGAACTGGGCAGACGGTGCGGACTTCGACAACCGTGGCCATCGCCTGCAATGGTCCGTGACAAGCCCGTTGCCGGTGCTTGACATGTCTTTGACACTTGTCGGCTACGTGACGTTCCGTGATTACGACCACGTTGACACGATCGCGACGGTCAGACGCGACGACGAGGAGTACGGCCTGTCGGTGGTACTGGCGCTGCCGATCCAGGAGCAGGTGACGGTTCTGTTTGAATACAACCTGACGCGCAACGATTCAAACATCGCAACGAATGATTACGAACGCAATGTTTATCAAGTCGGCGTGGAGTTTCGGTTCTGACCTATCAGGCTCGGGCATTGTGCAGTTCGTTAATGACCGTAGCCCGATCGTCGGTCCCGAATAAGGCGGAAGCAGTCACCATTACATCCACACCGGCTGCCGTGACTTGTGCCGCATTATGTGTCTTGATCCCGCCATCCATTTCCAGTCGTGTGCCGGGGCCGACTCGCTGTGCAATCCATTGGGCTTTTTCCAGTACCTCGGGCATGAACGCTTGACCGGATCGGCCTGGGTTGACGCTCATCACCAGCACCAGATCCAGTTCATCCAGATAAGGCGCCAAGCCGTCCGGAGCAGTAGGGGGATTGATCACCATGCCCGGCGACATGCCGTGCTCGCGAATTTTGGCGATCAGTTTTTTGGCGTCTGTGCCGTCTTGGCCACAGACTTCCAGGTGAAAGCTGAACAGGTTGGCGCCGGCCTTGGCGAATGACTCGACATACTCATCCGGCCGCTCCACCATCAGGTGCACGTCCAGATACGTATCCGGCAGATGCTTGCGCAGTCCGCGAATCATGTCCTGGCCCATGGTCAGGTTCGGCACGAAATGCCCGTCCATCACGTCAATGTGTAGCAGGTCCGCGCCCTTGGACAACACATCACGGCAATCATCAATCATAAACCCGAAGTCCGCCGACAGAATCGATGCGGCAACGAGTGGATGATCGGGTTTTTGCGCAATGTCGAGCATGATTAGAAGTTCAGGTCGACTTTAAAGCTCACAAACGGCCGGTCGCTGAGCTTCGCAAGGCGGTTCGTATCGCGTGAATCGAAGCCGCGTGTGAACTGCTGGCTAAAAGCGTAACCGCCGGCCAGTTCAACGTTGAAGCTGTTGCTGGGCTGCCATCTGACTCCTGCTTCGAACAGGCGTTGCTCGAAGAAGACGCGCCGGTTGTCATTGTCGCCATCACGAAGTCGGTACGCGTCAAGCCGATTACGAAAGGCACCGAAAATCTGCCAGTGTTCAACAGGCGTGTATGCCACTTCCAGATCAATGGTCGTCGGCACTGCGTAGATCAGTTCAATCGTCCACTGGTCCGCTGGTTGCCAGTAGATGCTGCTGAACGGCAGGCCTGCTGTATAACGAAAGCCGTCCGACACCTGCCGTGAATAAGCGATTGCCGGCAGCGGCACATCCGGAAAAATGCTGCGATTGCCGTTGTAATCCAGAATGAACTGAAATTGGGACTGGTCGTCAATCTCTCGAGTAAAGATCAGACTGGCTTTGGCGTACCAGGCTTCTGAATCACTGAAATGATCGTGGCCGTTGTAGCCAAGCCCCAGGACCACATCTGTTTTCCACTCATCGAAACTGCCGATGTTTGCGCCGATTGCAAAACTCGTATCGACGAGTTGGCTCGGCAGCGATGGTATTCCTGCAAAGACCGGGGCGCCGCTGATCAGGACGGATGACATGTCAAACCCGATTGTCAGGCTGTGATCTTCCTCGCCGGTTACCTGCCAGCGGGCTTGAGCATCGTAGGTCTGAATCTGCATCCCGCCGCTTGCATCTTTCACACCACCTTTTTCAAACCAACGCGCCTGAAAGGCTGTTTCGACTGTCTGCCCCTCTTGCCACGGCTTGATCATTAAGGCCGGTCCTGTCTGAGCGAAGGCCGCAGAACAGAGTATGGTGGACAGGCATGTCAGTATTCCAAGGCAACGTAACATCTTTAATCCTTTCGCGGATGACATGTCTGTTATTTGTCATCCAGTTGTGCGACGCTGTTAAACGACTTGCCTTCGAGCATTTCGAGGCTTGCGCCGCCGCCGGTTGACACATGTGAAACTTTGTCGGCCATACCGAATTCATCGATTGCCGCAGCGCTGTCGCCACCGCCAACAATGGTGGTGGCGCCGTTACGCTCAGTTGCATGTGTCAATGATTCTGCAATCGCTCGGGTGCCAATATCAAAAGGCTTGGTCTCAAACGCGCCCATCGGGCCGTTCCACACGACCGTCTTGGCACTCTCAATAATTTGTGAGTAATCATTGATGGTCTTCGGGCCAATGTCCAGTCCGAGCATGCCTTCAGGGACAATTTCGTCATGTACTTCTGTAGGTGCGTTGGAACTGAGCGTCTTGGCGCAGACGTGATCCAACGGCAGTTTCAGGTGAGCGGCATTCTTCCCGGCCGTATCGAGCATCTTGCGTGCATCAGTCACATGGCCGTTTTCCACCAGGCTGTTGCCGATGCTCTTGCCTTGTGCTTCAAGGAAGGTGTAGGTCATCGCGCCGCCGATCAGAATCGTATCCACCTTGTGTAACAGGTTGGTGATCGCATCAATTTTGTCAGAGACCTTTGCGCCACCAAGAATGGCGACAAATGGACGCTGAGGATTACCGATCGCTTCAGACAAATACTGAATTTCCTTTTGCAGCAGAAAGCCCGCAACGCGTGGCTTGCCTGCCATGGCTTGTGGGACAGCGGTCATTGATGCGTCGTCGCGATGAGCGGTGCCGAATGCGTCATTGCAGTACACGTCAGCGAGTTGTGCCAGTTGTGCGGCGAACGCGGCATCGCCTTTCTTTTCGGCCTTGTGAAAGCGAAGATTCTCCAGCAGCACGACATCACCGTCCGTCAGCGCTGCGGCAGCGCTTGACGCGGCGTCACCGATGCAGTCTTCAGCAAACGCGACCGGTTTGCCAAGCAGTTCACCCAGCCGATCTGCACACGGTTTCAGACTTAGCGCGGGTTCATGGCCGGTACCCTCCGGGCGCCCCAAATGGCTGATCAGAATCAGCCGGCCGCCTCGATCAACCACCGATTTGATGGACTCCAGCGCCATCCGGATACGCCGGTCGTCGCTGATCTTGCCGTCCTCCAGGGGAACGTTGAAGTCGACGCGCATCAGCACTTTTTTGCCGGCAACATCGACGTCTTGGATGGATTTTTTTGCCATGATTCGATTCTCCGTCCGGGCGGTTTGGGCCCCTTTTGCCTGAATATCCCGCACCTGATGAACGGTGGCGGCGAGTCCTACATGATACAGCCCTGACACAGGTGTCGCGAACGCTCTGTGCGTTGCCGATTTGCTGTTGCCTGATCGCAGGCTACACTCCATTCCCAGTCTTTTGTCGGGCTTGCCTGGCTTGCGCGACGCTAACTTAATAAATGGATTCACAGTTAACGGCATTATTCCTATGAAAATTGAACATCCTTATCGTGGACTGACAGGCGGCGAATGGTTGCGTGGCCAACTGCATTCACACACCACTGCCAGTGACGGCGAGCGCCCGATGCGTCAGGTCATCAATGATTATGCTCGGCGCGGATATGACTTTCTGATGATTTCGGATCATGACATCCATACCAGCGCTGCGGATTACAAGAAGATTGACAACAAAGGCATGGTGCTGATTCCAGGCAATGAGGTATCACGTAACGGTCCTCATCTGCTGCATGTCAATTCCGAGCGGCGCGTCGAGCCTGACCCACTGAGGCAGAAAGTGATTAATGACATCAACAAAGGTCGCGGGTTTGCCGTGATTAACCACCCGAACTGGGGCAGTACGTTCAATCACTGCGATCAGGAGAAGCTTGAGCAGTGGATCGACTACGTCGGCATTGAAATATTCAACGGCGTGATCGGACGGCTGCAGGGCAGCCAGTTCGCAACCGATCGCTGGGACATGTTGTTGACGAACGGCCGCAGGGTCTGGGGTTTTGCCAACGACGATTCCCATGCCGCCAAGGGTGATGTCGAACTCGGCTGGAACATGGTCTACACGAAGAAGCGAACCGTGGCGGGTATCTGTGATGCCATGCGCGCGGGCAAGTTCTACGGTTCAACGGGTGTCACGATCGACAGGATTCAGGTGCGCGGCAGTACGATTCGAATCGAGGCCGCAGATGCGCATCGCATTGTTGCCGTAAGGGGCGGCGGCGGACGATGTGCGGTCGTTGATGGTAGTGCCATCGAACTCGAGGTGCCGCCGAAGTCAAAATACGTTCGCTTTGAATGTTACGGCAGCGGCGAGAAAGTTGCCTGGACTCAGCCGTTTTTTCTTAAGGAGTAATACCGCTTATGCCTCGCAAGGGCCTTCACGTTGCAACGGATATTTATGACGAGTTCTATTTTGCAAATGGCTTTTATGACAAGTCTCACATCGATTCGTTGATGGCTTATGTGGCCGGCCTCGGCGCCACACGAATGAATTGGGTTTTCGCCGGCTTCAACGGGCGATATGACAATTACCCGGGCGGTTTCGATCTGATCAGGGAAGCAGTCGATGCGGCCCATCGGCATGGGCTTGAGTTCTTTATCACTTTCAAGCCATTTGAAGGAGCAATCCCGCAACCCTTGCCCCTGACCCTCCCGCACGGCGAAGGCTGTGGCGCGGTGTGGGATGAACGCGGCATCTATCCTCGGTGTGATCCTTTTGCTGCGGCAAATCCGCATTTGCGCATTGAACGTCGACCGGGCACACATGCGTTCTCCGGAAGCTTGCGCGGGATTCGACTCATCAAGGCCGACGATAAACCCACGCGAATTAAGGCGTCGCACCTGTCCATTTGGACCAGTAAGACCCAAAACCATTTTGAGCGGTACGAGGGTCCGGTTCATTTCACGGAAACAATCGAGCGGCGACACGTTTTTCCAAGCTGGCGGGATTGTCGTGTCCTGACGCTCGACGGCCTGAATATTCCTGAAGATCATCGCTATATCATTGTGCGTTGTGAATTAGCGGACGCTTCCGGTGACTTCACAAATGAGCGGCGCGCCATGCTGGAAGTCGTCAATGATCAATCGCAACTCGAGCCGTGGACACATTCTGGTGGTCCATACAACTTTGATAAGGACTTCGACGGGCACCTCTGGTGTAACTTCTGGCAGGAGATAACAGAGTACGGCCGGCGCGACGATGTGCGGAATATTCTTGGTGACCGCGAGGCCGCGCGACCCCATTTTGAAGACGCGTTTAACTTCGGCAGTTCAGACGTCACCAAACAGCATACGTTAGACGGCCTTGGCTACTTCGCATTCATGCGCGGTAGGCCACGTTACCTGCATGGGGCGCTGCATCCGATCTATCCGGAAGTGCGCGAACACTGGCTGGACGATATTCGTTTCTGCATCGATCGCGGCGCTGATGGCGCGGACATTCGCTTGTCCAACCATAGCACACATTCAAACGAGCCCTGGGAGTATGGCTTTAACGCACCGGTGCTCGAACGGGCTGGTGGCTCGGATGATCTGGAGGTCATCGCCCGGGTCAACGGTGACTCGTTCACCCTGTTCCTGCAGGAAGCTGCAAAGCTGCTCCACGAGCACGGCAAGCAGATTGGCATTCATCTGAACGCCACAATGCTCGAACGTGACGCGCGCGGCACGTTGTCGCGCATGCCGGCCAACTTTGACTGGCAGTGGCGCAAGTGGGTCATTGACATTGTCGACCAGGTGCAGCTCAAATCCATGCACATGGTTCGAGAGTGGGACGCGCATCGCCTGGCAGATATATACACTGCCGTTGCCAACGCAGCGGGCAAGCCGGTGTCATTTATCAGTTCCAACAAGGAAGTCGACTTTTGCGACCACAAGGGCGGCATTGGGCATGACCGGGTCCGATGGGAGATGGACTTTGTCCGCAATCACCCGAGGATTGATACGTACGAACTATACGAAACGGCTCAATTGGCCCGGTTGGACGATACCGGCCGATTTGTCGGCAGTGACGAAGTCGCCCCCTTGCTCCGCCAACATCTGTGGGCACTGTAGGCGGCGTGGTTCGATTATTTAGCGCCGGATACCCAGCGTATCCCCTTATCTCCCGGCTGACCTTTTGATACATTAGTCGCCAATTGAATCGAACCTGAAATGGCGGCGAACGGATGCTCCGCGAACTACACATTTCCAATCTGGCAGTGATCGAGGATGTCTCCCTTGAATTGGGAGAAGGCTTTAACTGCTTTACCGGCCAGACCGGTGCGGGTAAGAGCCTGATCCTCGGCGCGTTCGAGATTCTACTGGGGCTGAAGCAGGCGAATGCCGAACTGCTTCGTCCCGACAGTGAAGAGGCGCGCGTCTCCGGCCTGTTTGAGGTTCACGATGAACATGCCGCCGAAGAAGTCAGTCGGATTGTTGATGATGAGATCAGTATTGGCGAACAGTTGCTGATCACGCGAAAGATTTTTGCGTCCGGCCGGTCGAGTCATTCTGTCAATGGTCGGCCCGCCACGGCGGGCATGGTCCGGGCGCTTGGCCAGCAGCTCGTCGACATTCACGGCCAGCACGATCATCAGTATTTGCTCAAGCCTTCCAATCAGTTGGCGATTCTGGATCGTTTTGCTGACGCGGTTGATTTACGTCGTCAATATGCCAAGGCTCACGGCGAATTGCGCGATCTGATCGAACGTCGCAATTCACTGGAGCAGTCCGACGCGCTACGGCGTCAACAGCTGGAACTTTACGAGTTTCAGGCCCAGGAAATAGACGCAGCCGAACCAACGGAAGGGGAGTACGAGGAACTCGATGCACGCTTCCGTGTGATGTCTAACCTCGGCAAGATTCAAACTGACGCCGGACAGGCATATGAAGCACTGTACAACGGCGACGGTTCGGTAATCGAGCGCCTGCAGATGATTGTTCATGTGCTCAATGATCTGGCGGAGATGGATGAGGAATTAGCCGAGACGGCAGAGCAGATTCGCCAGTCAACATTGGCGATGCAGGAAGGCGCGTTTGATCTTGGTCGTTACCTCGATCGATTGGAAAGCGACCCGTCTGAGCTTGCTGAGATCGAAGATCGGCTTAACACGTTGAATCGGCTGGCAAGCAAATACAGCAATCGTCAAACGGGCGATGACCCGGTCGCTTGCATTCTCAGTTATCGCGAAGAGATTCAGAAGCAGATCGATCAGTTGCGCGCGGATGAGAACGATCTTGTACAGATGGATGAGCAGGCGGAAGCGCTTCGTTCTCAGATTCAGACTGTTGGTAACAAGTTGAGCCGCAAGCGTCGCAAAGCGGGCGAGAAGCTCAAGCCGCTGATTGAAGAACAGCTTAAGGATCTCGGCATGTCTGAAGCTGCTTTTGAAATGCAGTGGGAGCCGGTTGAATCAGAAGAAGAGGAAGTGCCCGGCGGGGCAAGTGGATTGGAGTCACTGGAGATGCTGGTCCGTACCAATCCCGGCCAGCCTGCTCGGCCGCTTCGAAAGATTGCCAGCGGCGGCGAGATGTCGCGCATCATGCTGGCGCTTAAATCGATTCTCGCTGGTTCAGATCGAATCAGCGTACTGGTCTTCGATGAGATTGACGCCAATATTGGCGGACGCATGGGCACGGTGATTGGTCATAAACTTCGAAACCTTGCTCACAGTCGAAATGATGGCTCAACGCATCAGGTGCTTTGCATTACGCACCTGCCGCAGATTGCAGCCTTTGCCAGGCGGCATCTGCGCATTGCCAAGAAGATCGAGGGGAAAGGCAAATCACGACGGACCTGCACGGTGGTTTCACCGCTGGATGGCGAGTCCCGCGTTGATGAGTTGGCGGAAATGCTGGCTGGCAAGGACGCGACCAAAACCACGCGCAAGCAAGTCAAAGAGATGCTGGCGGCGGCGCAATAATCACTTTCGCTCAGATCAACGTCCCAGGTACTTGTCACGTCCCTTGACCAGCGCTTCGATCTTACGGTCCGCCACTGAACGTTTGAGCATCCAGAAGCCGCAGTCCGGATGAATCCAGCGCACGCGACCTTTGCCGATCACGTTCTCCGCCTCCTCAATGCGGCCGGCAATTTCGTCCGCCGTTTCAATATGATTGACTTTGATATCCACGACGCCAATGCCTATGGCGATTTCAGGCTTGACGTGTTTGAGCGCATCCAGATCGGACTTGGGTCGATGCGCCAGTTCCAGCACCAGATGATCGCAGTGCAGGCTGTTGAGGAAATCGATGAGTGATTGCCAAGTGCCGCCTTGAATCGTTTGGCCGCCATAGTTGCCGAAACAGAAATGCACGGCTCGTTCCGTTCCCTGGCTGACTCGATCAAGCACAACATTCATTGCTTTCGCAGCGAGCGGCCCATGATCCGGATTACCCGGAATATTTGCTTCATCCACCTGAATGCAAGCGCACGGCAGACCTGCCACCTGATCGGCGACCACTTCGGCGACTGCCATCAGCAAAGACTCAAAATCACCATAGTGTTTATCCAGAAGTGTGCGAGCCAGCATGTAAGGACTGGTAACTGTGAACTTCAGTGGGCCTCCGGCTACTGCTACAGCACGTTGACAGTCTGACAGTAAGTCCAAGCTGCCTTCCCCGAGCGCGCCCTCGACGACCGCCGCCGGCTTGGCACGAAATCCCATTGGCTGGAGCTTTCGAAACGCCTCGCCTTCACTTCGTCCGAGGTCACTGCGAGCGCCACTCATCGGTCGAACGAAGTAGTCGATCATTCCGTTTGTATCGGGGTGATTAACATCAAACCGATACAGCTCGCCGTCGGTCGGCAGATCGATACCGGCTTGTCGTTGTGAATCAATGACAACGCGTGTTGCGTCGATGACGGCTTCTTCGCTGGGCGATGCAACCAGCCATTGCGGTACGGGGTAGGAGCCAACAGTCGTCGTGAGAATGGCAGGTTCGGTTGGAAGTGTCTGGTCGCTCATCGTTTTGGTTTCCTGTAAGTCGCTAAGCCGGGCATTAGAACGAATTTGCTGAATATTCGCCAATTTGTAGTCAATTCGGTAGAATAACTGGTTCACATCGTGCCGGGGTTTTATGATTCTAAATGTTGATCCGGCGCGACCCGAAACTCGGGAATTGAGAAGAGGAATTGTGCAATGTTGTGGAAGGTTTTTTCCGGTCTGCTTATTGCGTTTGTACTGGTCGGTCCTTGTGTCGGCCAGACAACGCAGGCGTCAACAAATCGTGAGGCCGCGAAGAAGAAAGATCCGCTCAGTGGATTGAGTCCGATTTCACGGAGTTATTGGCGGCGATATTGGAAAACGTTTGCGTCCAATTATGTCCAGTTCGGCGAAGACGTTCTCTGTATCCGTGGCTATAACCCGAAGTATCCCAGCAGCCGGGGTAAGACCGTCAAAGACGTGCTAAGAGCGAATCGGTCCGGATACACCGCCAAGGCCAGAGGCTATCGCGGCGCTGAACGGACAGAGCGGGTCAATATGCCTGCCGCTGATGCGCAGGTCGAAGCCATGGTCTTGCCGGAGTTGAGCATCGGGCAGTACGGCTGGATTTACTCCGTTCGTATTGAACGCGTATTGGGTGACGATGACATGGTTGTTCGCGATGTTCGCCGTATCAATTGTGACGATTATCGACGTGATCGTGACAATGACAGAAGCGAACTGTCCCGAAGGTACAACAACTGGAAACTTGCTGGAGAACTGACCGATTACATGTACAAGAATCGTGATGCGCTCTGTCGCGATGAATGGTCAGGCCGCTCGACTTATTTGCGCCTGCAAGGCTTTGATACCTCCGGTCTGACCAGTGGCATGACATGGCGCGGCAAAAAAGATGGCGGTATTCATCTGGCGATTCTTGGCCTGATAACGGCCGACTCTGATAAGGGTCGACGCTATCACGAATGGTCCGATGGCCGACGGCTTCTGGTTGCCGTCCCGACCAGCCGTTTGAAGGAAGGCCTGACCGAAAAACAGTTTCGTGACCTGATTCAAAAACGCGGCTTCACGCTCCAGTCGTTTATCGATCTGGTTGAGAAAGAACGCCGCTCGTCCTCGTCGAACTATAAGGACAAAGTTCTGGATGCGTTGGAGGCGGCGGCTGAGAACAGCGACGATGCAACGGAATGATCGGTTGATCCTTTCGAAGTACCTTTATGCAGCGTTGTTTGGCGTGATGTTGTTGTCTGTTGGCGTCAACGCCGCTTCGGACGACCTGCCGACCGTTGAATTTGTTTCTGCGGATCAAATTAAAATATCCGACGCACAAGTTAACAGCCTCTGGCCGGTGCATTGGCCTCGCTATGCCGACCGGTATCTGAAGCTTGATGATGATCTGGTCGCGTCTGCTCACTATGACACGAGATATCCGAGCAGTTCCGGTGTCACGATGCATGAGGTGCTCCAGGGGGCGATGCGAAAAATGCGCATCCAGATTTTTTCCAATCTTGTCAAGGATGTCCGGTACACCATTCCGCGCGCAGAAGCGGAAGCTGTCGCGAAAGTGATTCCCGATCTGGCTCTCGGTGAGTACGGATACATTCACAGCGCGGAAGTGGTTCAAGTCCTTGGCCCCGATGAGATGGTCGTCAAGGATGTTTGGCTTATTGATGAGCAATCCCTTCAGAAGCAGATGGAGCAGTCCAGGGGGCAGTCGCGGCGTGCGACCCGAACGACCCGGACAGCCGGCAATGAATTTTTACGTCGGCGGGAATTGGTCGATCGTCAGGATGACTCCGTTTACCAGCAGACACACCGCATCAGGAAATTTCCAACAAGGGGACTGGCTGTCGGCGAACGCTGGTACGGCACTGATCGGGGACAGGGAATTCAGGTTGCAGTCGTCGCAATAGACGAGTCGCTTTCCAAATCCTCGTCGCGCAGCAGCAGATTCCGAAGGCGATCGAAGAGTAATCACTTCATTATGATTCCCGCACAGCTTTTCAGTCCTCAGCAGGTGAATGAGGAGCAGTTTTTGAGCGTGCTGACGGAGGCTGATCTTGGAAAGCAACAATTCATTGCGACAATCCTTGAGGTGCAGCCCAGCCAACGCGACAAAACGGTCGGGTTGCTCATCGAGTCTGTTGAGGCGATCCGATCAGAGAAGCGTGCCGAGGCCGCAAAAGCCGCCGCTGATGAAGCCCGAAAGAAAGAGCGGGAGGAGCGCCGAAAAAAGCGTCGAAGTCGCCGCGATCGAAACAACGACGACGGGTAGGCAGTGGATTCACGCCCCAACAATTGACAGATAAGGCACCACTGTCCCGGCTTGAACCGGTTCGTCGGTAAGTGGCAACCTGACCAGTCCGTCTGCATCAGCGGTATGCACCAGATCACCCGAGCCGTGCCATTTGATCACCGTTGCGCTGCCGTCAGAATTCGCCCGGGCGGCCCGGAACACCTGTCGCGAGCTTTTGGCTTTGACCGGGTCGGTCAGTTGCACCTCGCGCCACGAGGCGCCGCTCGGCTTCCCGCGCAGCATTGTTGTGATGATCGGTCCAATGAAAAGATGGGATGTCGCCAAGGCGCTGACTGGATTACCCGGGAGGCCGACAACCAACGTAGCGTGATCATTTCGTTTCGATATCGCGGACAACAGCGGCTTACCGGGTTGAATACCAACGCCATGCAGAACGGTTTCGCATCCCAGCTTGGGCCAGGTGTCTGGAAGCAGATCGCGTTGGCCGACGCTGACACCGCCGACCGTCACAACCAGATCTGAAGTATTGAGCGCTTTTTCCCCAGCCTGTTCGATCAGGTCGTGCTCGTCGGGCAGATGCTGATGAGACAGAATCTCTGCTCCCAACGTCTTCAGCAGGGCAACCAGCATTGGCCCGTTGGAATTACGAATCTGCTGGGGTTGCAGTTCTGACAATGGGGTATCAGATGGTCGAACCTCATCGCCGGTCGTCAGCACTGTGACGCGTGGGCGTCTCGCGGCTGTCACCGCCGTGTGCCCCATCGCGGCGATCAGGCCGATCTGCTGAGGTCCCAGCTTGATCCCGGGTTGCAGAATGGTTTGTCCCGCGTTGCAATCGCTTGCGCGGGCGTGGATGTTCTGTCCGGATTGGCATTCATCGATTGTGAATTGAACGGACTGGTCTTCTGCGTTGACGTTCGCCAATTCGATCGGAATGGTTGCATCCGCGCCGACAGGCAATGGCGCTCCGGTCGCGATACGCATAACCATACCGTCCGGCACGGGCGTTTGAAACGTTGCAGGATCGGCACCTGCTTTGATGCTGCCATGTATTGGCCAGGATTCCTTTGTGCCGATCAGATCAGACCGAACAGCAAATCCATCCATTGCGGAGCGGTTAAACGGCGGTTGATCACGGTCGGCGGTGATCGACTGTTGTAGCGTGCGGCCCAGTGCTTCTGCCAGTGCGACAGATTCGTGATCCGTCGGCTGAGCATGCGACAGGATCAACGCCAGCGCATCGTCATAGGTAGGAAGCGGTTTGGCAGCACAGACATCCATGGCATTCTAGCCGTCAACAGAGTTACTCGACCGGCACGGCAGCCAGAAGCCGCCATCCGCGCGGAGGTTGGCGCCCGTCACGTAGCTGGCATCGTCCGAACACAGGAAGGTTGCTGCTTTGCCCATCTCCCGTTCGGTGCCGAGCCTGGCCCAGGGTAATTCCTTTCCGACCTCTTCCATCTTTCCTTCGCCGAAGGATGTCCGTTCACCTGGCGTGTCGATCCATCCCGGTTCAAGAATGTTGACGCGGATTTTCTGCTTACAAAGCTCTTCTGCCATGGTGAACGCCATGTTAGTCAGTCCGGACTTGCCGGTGTTGTATGGCAGACAGGAAGGAAATGGAATGAAGGCATGAACGGAACTGACGAACAGTACCGCTCCGCCGTCCCCTTGTTCGACCATCTGTTTCACGCATAACTGGGCGGTATTGAATGAGCCGAGCAGGATGACATCAAATACCTTCCGCATATCGTCTTCGGTCAGTTCCAGAAACGGCTTGCGAATAGTGTGTGCGGCATTACAAACACAGATGTCGATTCTGCCAAGTTCATCCACGGCACGTTTGGCCATGGTCTCAAGGTCTTCCCTTTTTGCGACATCGACCTTACACACGATCGCTCGCCGGCCAAGTTGGCGCACCTGTTCGGCAACTTCTTCACCTTCGTCCGGGTGAGAGCGATAGGTGACAACAATATCCGCGCCCTCTGTGGCCATTTCAATGGCAATCCCTCGGCCGATGCCGCGGTTTGAGCCGGTAACGACTGCGACTTTTCCTTCGAGCTTCATGCGTTCTTCCTAGCCATCTGTTTATGTTCTGTGGACCTGTCAACTGCCCGGCGTTTTGGGCACTTTCACCGTCTTACGCTTCTTGATTGCATCCTCAATCGCAAAGCAGACCTCGTGCACGTGTGACGTGTGGGCCAGGTCATTGTGTGGTCGCTTATTCTTACGGATGCAGTCAACGAAATATTCCAGTTGACCGAGATACGGGTGATCGTCCACGTCGCCTGAGTCCGGCAGGGCGGCCGGAATTTTTGCCCATTCGCCGTAAGTCAAACCCGGCCAGTCGGTCGTCGCAACCTGATCATTCCAGATGCTGCCCTTGGTGCCCTGAAACAGACATGGGAACAGGTACGGCTGGCGGCACTCAATGCTGGTGGCCACTTTGCCCAATGCGCCATTCGCGAATTTCACGATGGCGACGCTGTTCGGATCGTACTCGTACTTGAGCGGATTGCCTTTGCTGGTGTTGCTCATGGCGGCGACTTCGGTGACGTTTGATCCCATCAGCCACATCAGGCCGTCCAGCGCATGGCAACCGGCGGTGAGCACGGCTGAGCCGCCAAATTTTTTCTTGATGTTCCAGGAATACTGACCGTACCACGGTCCGATGCCATGGAAGTAAGCCGTTTCGCCGTAGAACACATCGCCAATCGTATTCTGTTCAATCATTGCCTTGATGTTCTTGAACAGGCCGATCCAGCGAAGCTCAAAGCAGACGCTGGTCTTGACGCGATTCTTCTTTACCGCGGCAACCATCTTTCGAAGGTCCTGACGATTCAGCGCGACCGGCTTTTCAATCACAATGTGCTTGCCCGCGTTGGCTGCAGCGATCGTATGTGCCGGGTGTTGTGGGTGAATTGAGCAGACGACAACAATGTCAAGGTTGGGGTGTTTGAGCATGTCATCGACTTTGGCATACGCGGTTGCTTCCGTCAGGTTGTGTTCGCAGATGAAGTCCGCAGCTCGTGCTTTCTTGCGGGAGGTGACCGCGACAATTTCGCACCCGGGAATCTGTTTGAAGTTTGATACGTGCGCTGTCGCGACCCAACCGGTTGAGATGATGCCGACACCCAATGTCTTTGCCATGATGTGATTCCTTTATCGTGTACTGATTGCTTATGTGTCAGATTTGACCCGTTACACGATAACCATCTCTTTGCGGCGTGAAAAGTTCGGGATTGAGGCTCACGCCGATGCCGGGTCGTGTTGGCAGAGCCATATATCCGTCCTCAATCTGCGGCAGTTCGTCGATCAGTTCCTGATACAACGTCCTTATTTGTGCTCGCACCGTTTCCTGATAACAACAAGCCGCATTTGCGCCATTGACATGCACGCCGGCATACAACGTCAGCGGTCCTGTGCAGTCGTGCATGGTGACCGGGATGTTATACGCCTGAGCCAGATTTGCCATGCGCGCGGTTTCGGAAATCCCGCCGACCCAGGTCGGATCGATCATGACATAATCGGCGCCACGCGCTTCCAGCAAGCGGGCAAAATCCGGCCGGCTCAGCAGCATTTCACTGACAGAGATCGGCATGCGGGATTGACGACGAAAATCGGCAATCGTTTCGATATTGTCGGTCTTGAGCACATCCTCAAGCCAGAGCGGCTGCAGGTCACGCAGCGCATCAGCAATGCGCAGCGCCGTGGGCAGCAGGAAGAAGCCGTGGCCGTCGAGCATCATCTCCATCTTGTCGCCGACGGCCTCCCGAATGTCATACAGCGGCTTCACCGCTTTCTTGATGTCATTCAAATGCAGCCGCGCGCCGCCATGCTGGTGGGCGAGTTGGTCAAAACACCAGACCTTCATAGCCGAGTAGCCATCTTCGAGCAGGCTGTGTGCCAGCTCGACGGGGTTGTGATGCAGATTGTATGAGTCACCCAATGGGCCGGGTTCACCGATGACGCCGTAGCCGGGCCAGCCTTGCTCACCGTCTTTGCGAGCGCCATAGGAGGGATTGCCGCAACTGTTATAAACCGGCACACGGTCACGTACTGGTCCGCCGAGCAACCGGTAGATTGGTTGCTTGCAGACCTGGCCGAGGATATCCCATAGCGCCACATCGATGGCACTGATCGCACGAAGCTCCGTGCCGCGAACGCCGAAGTTCGCCGCCCGCTCATAGAGAAACCGCCAGTGGCTTTCAATTGCCAATGCGTCTTCACCGATCAGTCGGCGTGCCATCCAGTCGTGCACCATGGCCGCGACGGCATGCGGTGCATAGTAGGTTTCACCGCAGCCGACAATGCCCGCGTCCGTGTGTACCCGAAGTAGAAGCAACCCCGGAAACAGATCCGGTAGAAGTACCGTTTCAATCGCCGTAATGCGCACGGCTGATTCGTCCAGCGGTGTCGGTGGCAGGTAAGGTTTTGGCTCGGACATGGATAAGGCCAGTCTTCAGTAACTTGCTATTTCGCACCCATCAACAGGTCGAACAGGCGTTGATCGAGTTCTTCGTACGGCAATGGTCGGCCCGCAAGCTTCTGCCGATTCAGTGGCTCGGCCAGCAAGGCTTTTGCATTGGCCTTTGAATACCGTGCTGTCAATTTCTGTACACGGCGATTGTCACGATTGATCTTGCGCAGAAGCGACTGAATCTTGCGATCCTTGTTATACAGTGCCACTTTCGACTCAAGAATTTTGTACGACCGCATTGAGCCCTTTGCGAACTCGATCACATCGTTGTAATCCGACGTGCGGTATGCGTGGCTGTCAAAATGCTTCGGCCCGCGATAGCGATAGTCGATCAACAGCTTGACCAGGAAGAACGCAGCCTTGTAATTCGACGACGCGAATCGAAAGTCCTGATCGTATCGGCCGCAGTCCTGATCATTCAGGTCGATGTGGAACAGTTTGCCGGAGTCGAGCGCGGCGGCGACCTGGTGAACGAAATTCAGTCCAGCCATGTGTTCGTGGGCGACTTCCGGATTAACGCCGACCATCTCCGGATGGTCCAATGTTTCGATAAATGCGAGGTAAGAACCGGTGACCGCATTGTAGATGTGGCCGCGTGGTTCATTGGGCTTGGCTTCCATTGCGAACTTGTAGCCGAACTTTTGATCGATGCTGTATTTGCAAAGGAAGTTGATCGCTTCGCGCGTACGTTTAATGGCTTCGATCGGATCCTTGGCTGCGTCGGTATCGGTGCCTTCACGCCCGCCCCAGAAGACGTAGACCTTGGCGCCGAACTCCGCGCCGAGTTGCATCGCCTGCATGGTCTTTTGAATCGCATAGGCGCGTACTTCCGCGTCGTTACTGGTAAACGCGCCGTCCTTGAAAACCGGATCGCTGAACAGGTTGGTTGTTGCCATCGGGACACGAATGCCGGTTCGTTTCAGCGCGCGACGGAAGTCTTTTTTGATTTGCTTGGCTTCAGCAGGTGTCGCGTCGATCGGAATCAGATCGTTGTCGTGAAAGTTCACGCCGTACACGCCGCCGGCCCGACCGAGCAGTTCGACGATCTGAGCGGGATCGAGCTTGGCCCGGGTTGGTTCACCGAACGGATCGCGCCCGGGGTTGCCGACCGTCCATAGGCCGAAGGTGAACTTGTCCGCCTTTGTCGCCGCATATGGGTCTCGTTTTGCCATTTGGTAGTCCCTTCGTGTTTGGTTGCGAGCAGACAGTGTCGCTATTGTCGGCAAAACGTCAATTGGTGCCTGCGCCGGGCGTTATGAGCCGGAGGACGGGGTCGTTTCAGCCTTGCAGGGCTGAACTGGTGTGATTTCCCGCGAATCCTTATCATTATGCACAATGGCCACTTATCTCGACGGACAGTCTGTGGCGCTGGGCGGTGACACGCTTGGAGCAGTTATTGATGCGGCCTGCGATCAACTTGATGCGGGCGGTCGTATCATCGTTGAAGTCGAGGTGAATGGTTTGACACTGGTCGGTGACGAACTGACGGCCGCGCGTGCCGAGTCTGTCGCGGAAAAGGAAGTTCGGCTCGTCAGTGCGGTGCCGCAGGAGTTAGCGGTTGATGCGCTTCAACTGGCCAGCCAACGGCTCAACGACGCGCGCTCCAGCCAGGGGGAGGCGGCAGACCTGCTGCAGCAGGACCAGTCGCAACCCGCGTTCAGTAAGATTGGTGAAGCTGTCACAGCGTGGCAGCAGACGCAGATGGCCGTGTTGTCATCGAGTCAACTGTTGGGTTTGAATCTCGATGAGCAGTTATTAGATAATGAGCCGGTTTCCGAGACGGTTAACGCATTGATCAAGCAGCTCAGAGAGTTGCATGAATTGTTGCTTGCCGCGGACACGGTCGCGCTGGCGGATGCACTCGCATATGAGTGGCCGGAAACGATCGACCGCTGGCAGCAGTTGATTAATCAGATGATTCAATGGGTTGAAAAGTCCAGGTAAATTGACGGTAGGAATTGTTTTCATATGGTTACGCCGAATTTAGATCACCCCACACTGCCGCTTGTGAAAGCGAAGTTTCCCAGTGCCGGCCTGCTTGCTACAGAATTTCGCCAGCAGACCACGCTTGTTGTTCCGAAGCAGCACCTGCATGAAGTCATGTCGTTTCTTCGCAATGATGAACAGTGTTTATATGACTTTCTGTCTGATGTGGTCGGCGTGGACTACCTGAACTACCCGGCGAAGAAAAATGTCCCGGCCGGCCGCTTTGCTGTGGTCTACAACCTTGTCAGCTATACGCACAATCGGCGCCTGTTCGTCAAAGTGATGCTGGACCCGACGCTGGATACCAGTGGCATCGAGGATGACCCCGGCCTGCATGTGGATAGCGTGACGGACATCTGGCCCGGTGCGGAATGGACGGAACGCGAAGTATTCGACATGTACGGCATTTATTTTGACGGCCATCCGGACCTTCGCCGCATTTTGACATGGGAGAAATTCCCGGCACATCCGCTGCGCAAGGACTATCCGCTGGAAGGGCGGGGTGAACGCGAGACTTACCGCGTTATTGGCCGCGAAGACGCCTAGCGACTACTTCAAGATCAGTTCAGCCGATCCACCATCCATGATTCCAGACGAATCTGTGCATGCTGCACGGATGTGGACTTGTTGGCGGCCTCTCGCATTGCCATGTTGCCGGCATGTTGTGCCATTTCGCGGAATGGACAGTGGACAGCCGGGAGCGGCACTTCAGATCGCTGGGCAAGCGTATCGTCCATGCTGGTGATGAGCACCTCCTCTTGCACTTTCACGCCGGCTTCCTGCAGTTGAGCGATCGCGCCCATTGCTTTGCGGTCTGTGACTGCGAACACGCCATCGATTTGCGCTTTCTCTCGTAGCAGTTTTTGCATCATTGAGCGGCCTGATTCGCTCTCCAGCACGTGGTAGTAGTGTGTGATCAGCTTGGGGGCGACTTTTAAACCGGCCTCTTCCAACGCCTGCTTGTAACCCGTTTCGCGAGCGGCAAACCCCCAGTACATTTCCAACATGCCGTTGAGCAGGGCGATGCGCCTGCATCCCTTTTCGATTAGATATTTCGTTGCGATGTAGGCTGATTGCTGTTCGTCGATGTAAACGCTCTTGCCGCTGGATAGCGGTTCGGCAATCCCCCAGACCGGCAGTGATCGCCGTGCCAGACTTTCGATCAGCTTTGGAACGGTGGTCGGCAAATAGACCACCGCGGCAATCGGGTTGGTTCGCTCGATCAGATCATTGATCTGGCTGGCAGATGGATCTGCTGGAATGCCGCAGCTTTGAACGCGCGCATTGTTCGCTTCGGCCGCATCTTCCAGACCTTCCAGCACGGGGTTCAGCACGTGCATCGCATCGCCTGTCTTCTGAAGTGCCAGATCTTCCATAAAGAAAACGAGCGTTTGGGTGGCCCTTGTGTCAACACGGTCTGCCACGAACGTGCCTTTGCCTTGTCGTCGCAATAGATAGCCTTCGCGAACCAGATCATTCAGCGAACGCACGAGCGTCGGTCGGCTGACTTCGAACTGCCGTAAGAGCTGCGCTTCTGACGGGAACCGGCTGCCGGCGGGCCAGTCGCCGCGGGTAATCATCCGGATCAGCTTCTGTTTGGTTTGCAGGTACTTGGGCTGTGGACGCGATGCCATGTTGGAAATTATAAGCTTTAAGCTTGTATTAGCAATTTAATTACTAATTACTCGATAATCAGAATCGATATCGTTTTATTTTGATTTTTCTGCTTTAAAATAGGTGTATTCATGTCACTTTGTGCTGGGAAGCCGCCATGTGTACTCACTCCTTCAAACGGAAAAAGTTGACAGGTCGAGTAGCCTTTACGCTGATCGAACTGCTGGTTGTTGTTTCAATTGTGGCGCTGCTGATCGCGATGCTACTTCCGGCCCTTGCTAAAGCTCGTGAGGCGGCGAGGGTTAGCCAGTGCCTGTCACAGCAGCGTCAGATGGGTACTGCCAACCACATGTACATGCACGACTTTGAACAGACGTTTCCAACGATTTATCTCAACGGCTCGGGGACAAAGTACTTCTACCAATACTGGGCACCATATCTGGGCGACCTGCCCGCTGGGAAAGGAACGATTGATAAGACCCACGCGTTTTTTCGTTGCCCAAGCGCGCCGGTGACCTACTGGCATCCATTTACCGAGAACAACGCATGGCATTGCAGTTACTCATACAACGGCAAGCTGTCCTTTAACCCGGGCAACGTGTGGAATACCGAGTTGGATATTCAGAATCGTTATTCTCTGACCGTGTTGATGATGGATGCGATCTTTTCGAACAGCTCGACAACCCGCATGGTCCAGCAAAGCAGCAACAACTGGTATCTGAAGCAGCAGAACGCACACAATCCCTGGCGTTACTTCCATTTTGCTCAGTTCAACCCCAACAGTGGTGGCGGATCGTTGAATGTCTTATTCACCGATGGACACGCCGGCACGTTTGGCGGGGGGGAGGTCAAGAGCGGCTGGTTTGAAGTCGGCGACAACTGGAAAGACGCAGAGATTTAGCCACTGTCTCCATCCAATAGCTTTCGAATTATCCGAACCATTCATGAAGCGTGTCGACATTGACCCCCACAAAGCTGTCGATCACACGATTGGCCTGATGCAGCAGTGACGCGCTGTCGCCATGCGCCAGTCCCAAGGCCATCAAGCCCGCACCCTTTGCAGATGCGATACCGGCCGCCGTGTCTTCAATCGCCAGGCAGACTGACGGCTCCAGTCCGTGCTGTGGATGTGCTTGAGCCAACTCCTGTACGGCCAGCGCATAGCTCTGCGGGTCCGGCTTGGAACGCGCGACACGATCGGCTGTCACGATAATCTTGAAGCAGTCTTTCAAGTCTAACTTGCCAAGGATCAAATCAATATCGAACCGCGTCGCACCGCTGCTGATTGCGATGGGCATTCTGGATGCGATTGAATCAATCAATTCCAGCACGCCGGGGATCGGATCAATACCTGCTTCGACTTCGGCTTCAAATGCCTTGGCCTTATCCAGCCCCATTTGAATCACCTGTGCCTCTTCCGCCTCAGTGCCCGGCACACCCGGCTTGCCGCCGAGGATGACGCGGAAGGCGTCGCGATCGTCAAATCCAATGTAGGTTTGCAGATATTCTTCCCACGTAAACGTTTTGCCCAGCGGCTCCGCGATTCGCAGGAATGAGCGATAATGCAGTGGTTCTGAGTCCACGATGACGCCGTCGAAGTCGAACACGACGGCTTTCAGTTGGCTTTGCTTGGTCATGGCGGCAATTGTAGCGGGATTTATCAAATATTTTCGATTGTTAGAATCTAACCTGAGGACAGTTGGCCCGCGGGCATAAATCCGCTTTGTGGCTGGTTGTGTCATTGGACATGTCAAACAAAGGATGATCAACATGCAGCAACCGATTACTCGCAGACAGTTCACCGTCGCAACCGGCGGAACAATCGCGCTTACCGTTTTAGGGTGCGGCAAGGAAGAGACACCTTCCGCCGGCGGCAGTGGCAGCAGTGATCGGCCGAAGAAAAAACCCAGCGTGCCCGCGTCCGCATTTTCGGTCGGCTCCGTGGATCAGTACAAAGCAGCTGGGATGCATGACAACCATCATTTCGAACAGCGTGTGTGGCTGTACAGCAGCGGCAGCAAACTGATTGCGTTGTTGGATGTGTGCACTCATTCCAGTTGTGCGCTGGAGTGGGATGCGGAAAACAATCAACTGAATTGTCCCTGTCATCTGAGCAAGTTCGACACGGACGGCAGGCCGGTTGCGGGTTCAAAAGCCACAGAGCCGTTGGAACGACTGACTATCTCGGTGAAAGATGGTCAGATTGAGATCGACCCGACAAAGAAGTTCTACGATCAAAGCGAATGGGAATCGCCGCAAGCCTCGTTGACTCTGTAAGCTTACAGCTTCAGTTTCTGTAACGGCCCCATGCCGGTCAGAAATATTTCGTCGCCCGAGAACAGAATACGGCACCCACCCGATGGGAAGCTGCCAAGGGCTTCAATGCTCAAATCCGATGGATTGATGCGGATGAGCATGGACTGTCCGGCCGCGACGTTGACGGTTGTCCAGATTTTCCCATCAGGGCCCAGTTTGAATGAACTGCCTTTGCCGGGCAGGCCGGTGGTACTCGGAATGCCTTGTATCGTCCGGCCGAATGTACGTTGAGCAGTCACTTTATGTGTTTTCAGGTCGAATCGATAGATGGTGGTGTTGTGTGCCTCGTAATGCGGCGGCTTGGTGGTATCCGGTGTGAGGGCCAGACCGATTAACTCATTTTCAGATGTCTGCGCAACACCGATGAGCTTTGTGGCTCCGGGGACCGGTACGTGCTGGCTGATGAGTCGGTCCTCCTTCAGGTCGAAAAGGAACAGCTTCGCGTTGTCGGCTGCACTCCCTTCCATGTGTGGATTTGGTTGTATATAGGTCGCTGCCGCCAGTTGTTTTCCACCATTCATCGAACACATCCAGCCGATCTGGAAGTGATCGAGTGCACCATCGGTATTGATCACACCTCGCTTTTCCGTTTTGGGATCAAACCACGCCAGGCCGAAACCCTTGTAGTACCGATGTCGCCTGCCGCAGATCCAGATACGCCCATCATGTCCGAGTATTGTTTGGACACCAATGTGGGCCCCATCGAGATCTTTGCTGAAGTAATGCACGAGACGTGGGTTGGCTTCGGGCGAACCCATAGGAATCGCAGCCTGTGCAGGTGTCGCGTGTTGGGGGGTGACAGGTTTGTTGGGATCAAACCGCATTAATATCGTGCTGGGGTATCCGGACGTGTAGACGATGCCATTCACGACGAGCAGATTTCGCGAACTGACTTTTGACATGGGTGCCAGTCGTGTTGATTGCTCCGGAGAGGCCGGGTCGAACACCACCAGCGGCTGATAAGTGTGCCCCGCGGCAGCGATGCGCCCGTCAGGCAATGTTGTTGCATACACGACGTCGGCTGGTTGTAGTGGGGCGTTGATGATTGCCTTGTGCCATTGATCAATTTTTTCCGGTGACTGGTAGTGAACGAATACCTTTTCTTGTCCAGCGTAGGTCGGCGAATCGTCCAGCATCACCTTCGGTGGGGTGGCCGGCTTAGGCTCATGTTGTGCGCTGCTTTCCCTGGGAGCCGGCAGCGTCTGATCTACTTGGCCGTTCGCCAGATGATATTTCTGCCAACCAGTTTTACGACCGGGGTCGTCTGTCATTTTTACATACGATCCGCTCAGCTTCATAACGCCTTTCGCCCCCACGGTCGCTATGACGCGGTTCTGCTTGGTTGTCTTATTAAATGCCACCAGCTCCCATGGCACGGTGCCGCGCAGGGCGGCGTAGATATACCCTTCGTCCTGGCTGATGTAGTACACATATCCGTGCGATGGTTTGCCGACGACGCCATGGTGTACCAACTCGCCGGCCGCGGGGTCGTACTGACTGATTTCGCTGGTGAAAGCGGCGGCGATCGCGATTGTCTGATCGGGACCGACCGCTAATTTCCAAGGGAATCCACGTTCTTTGAAGGCCGGGCCGAGATCGGTCATTGTCAATGAAGCGGGGTCGAATCGGTACAGGTGGCCGGTTGTACCACCTCTGTTTGTGCCGATGTAGAACTGGTCATTCACCCATACGCCCTTACCGAAATGGATACCGGGCACTGTCATGCCGGCGTGTATTTTGCCGGTGTTGAGGTTGAGGCTGACCAACTGGGATTGACGTCCGTTTTCAGTGATACGCACTTCAAACAACTGGTACCAATGGCCGGTTTTCTTGACTTGGCGCAGACTGATCGGCGAAACCCATGCGCGGGCAGGTTGTTTGCCAAACGGCTCAAGCTGTAATGGCGTGAGATTACGCGGAATCTTCTCGATGATTGGTGTTGTGTTTTGTGCGGAGGCTGGTGCAGGAGTGAGCAGCGCGCAGAGAATCACTGGTAGAGTATGTCGTAAACCCATAGTCATGTTTCTTTCAATGAATAATGAAGCAGCGAATTACCAGCCGAGATTCCGATCGCCTTCACCCCAGTGCTTGTACTGGCGCACGGTCGTAAAACTCAATGGCGAGTTGTAAGGTGACGCGATCACACCTTCTCTTGCGTCATAACGAATATTGATTGCATGTCCGTCAAGATGGACGACATTCATCGTTCCGTTGTGGCGCTCAAAGTTGGTCTTCTGGTAGTACTTGTTGTTGGTCAGCGGCGTTGCTGCCATCAGATTCAATAGGCCGGGGTTGTAGGCTTCGCCGAACATCCAGAGTGATGACGGGTACTTCCTGACAGACGCACGCGGCAGGTCGGTGTCCGTGTTGTACACGCCGGTTACGTACTGATTAATGGCATAGGTCGTGTAGTAGTAGCGCGCCTTGTAAACGGTGCCGAAGGTGTCGCGATCCATGTACCCGATTTGTCCGTCGGCATAATCTGTGATGGTGCTGATCAGATCGTGTTCCGGGCCACCGACGTACCGTTCCGACGGGCAGATATGTGCGGTTCCGTCCTTCGCCTGCTCTGCGGATGAGTAGTGGACGTTGTTGAAGTCTCGTTTGTAGGCGTTATCGATGTAGGGTGCGATCAGCACGCCGAAATTGTGGTAGCTGTTGACGCTGCCCGTTCCTCTGAACCGTTGTGGGATCAAGTAATCGTCGTATTCATCGATGTACATCTGATGCGCCATGCCGTATTGCTTCAAATTGGACATGCAGGTGATGGATTCGCCGGCATCTCGTGCACGACCCAGGGCCGGCAGCAGAATGGATATCAGCAGTGAGATGATGCTGATGACCACGAGCAGCTCAATCAGCGTAAATCCTTTTTCTGTGATCTGATAGCGTTGGTGCATTATCTGATTCTCCAATCGGAAAGGCTCGGATACAGACGACATCGCCGGAACACATCGCCCTCTATCAATCATCTTTCCTGTCGAAACAGAGAAACAGACAATGAATGATCAAAATTATTATGAAATCAGCGCATTAATTATAAAATTAGGTCGTTATGGCCAAGTTGAGAAGAGAGCCAACCGACAATCCCTGGCGATGGATTTCCCTCGGTGCGGATATGGAGCGCATTAGCCGCTTCGTTGGGCTGCCAGCAGGTACTTCGACTTGGCGAAGTCACCGGTTCACCGTCTGGATCTGTTCGCGTGGACGGGCAACCGTTCAGTTGCTCGACGAAGCAGTACATGTTGAATCGGGGTTTATGCTTCTGATACCGGCGGATGTCCAGGCCGATATTCGGCCGGATGAGCAGCAGCCATGGGATGTGTTCGCATGTGAGTTTGATCTGCTCGTCTTCTCGCGCCCCTTACAGAACCTGCGCCGACACGTTCGTACGAACCCGCTGTCGCTGTCGGCTCCCGGCCTGCCCACGATCGGCCTGAAGACCAAGATGGATTCACTCGCGATCGGCGAACGAATCATTCGTGCGAGGCAAAAGTATCACGACACGCAGATGGCGATGATCGAAGTGACCGTGCAGTTGTGGCGGCTGCTCCATCGCCTGCGCCTGGATTTCGCGCAACAGGGGGGGATCGAGTCCACCATTCGCCCGCTTTCCCAGCGAGCGGTCCATTACGTCTACAATCAGACTGAGAATCCCAATGCGCGGTTGTCGGATATCGCCGAACATGTGGGTCTGAGCGTTTCTCAATTGGTGCGAGATTTCCGCCGATTCACCGGCACATCGCCGATGCGATTTCTTCAACAACAACGGATGGTACGTGCCCGGCAGCTATTGCAGCATCCTGATTTTCGCATCAATGAAATCGCAAAACTGTGCGGCTTTAAGACGCCGCAGTTGTTCAGCAGCACGTTCAAGGCACATCACGGCCTGACGCCGCGCGAGTTTCGCAAGCAACAGGTGTATTACGCGATCCGGGACTGACAGAAATCTCTTACGCCATGTTCGGCAGTGCAAACCGGTCCGGGTCAAAGTTCAATCCGAGAAAGTTCGCGATCAGTCGCGGGCCGTCCTCGGTCAGAAAACTCTCAGGATGAAACTGCACGCCTTCCAGCGGAGCAGATCCGAATACCTCCGGCTTGGCGCGTAACCCCATGATCTCGCCCTCATCCGTCCACGCGCTGATCTCAAACCGCGTGTCATCGAAAGAGTCCTCGTAGATCACCAGGCTGTGATAACGCGTGGCAGAGAAGGGGTTAGTCATATCCTTGAAAATGCCTTTGCCGTCATGATGGATCGGCGAGGTTTTACCATGCATCACGCGTTTGTTGCGCCCGACGGTCATGCCGTATGCTTGTCCGATGCTCTGATGCCCCAGGCACACCCCCATGAGCGGGGTCTTACCCGTAAACGCCTTGACGATCTCAACCGACACCCCGGCTTCGTTCGGCGTGCAAGGTCCGGGCGAAATAATCACGTGATCCGGCTTCAGCGCAATCGCCTCGTCGACGGTAATCTTGTCGTTGCGCACGACCTTCAAGTCCAACTGATCGGGGTTGTCATGCAACTCGCCGATCCGCTGGACCAGGTTGTAAGTGAAGCTGTCGTAGTTATCGATGAGCAGAATCATCCGCTAGTTTTCTTTCTTCTTCTCGTCTGTAACCTCAAAAGGCGATCGGCCGAAGCTGCTGTCATAGCCGTAGCCTTCCTTGTCCGGCTCTTTCACTTGCACGCATCCGGTGAGCGCCGCTGACAGAAGCACCAGTAAAACCAACAGCCACGTCTTCATAAGGAAGATTCCGTCACTTGGCGACAATGTTCACCATGCGCCCTTTGATCACGATGACCTTGCGCACCGTATTGTCTCCGATCGCATCCTTTACTTTAGCATCCATCATTGCCATTGTTTCAATGGTTTCATCATCCGCGTCCGCAGCCACTTTGATGCGCCCGCGCACTTTCCCATTGACCTGAACGGGCAGTTCCACTTCCGACTCGACCAGCATCGCTTCGTCGTACTGCGGCCAGGGTTCGTAGGCCAGCGACTCTTGATGCCCGAGCATCTTCCAGAGTTCTTCAGCCACATGCGGCGCCAATGGCGAGAGCAGCAGCACCATTGTTTCGGCAATCTGCCTGGGCACCATTTCGACCTGAACCATTTCATTGTTCAGTTCAATGAGTGCGGCAATCGCTGTATTGAAGCTCATGCGCTCCATGTCGTCGGTCACGCGCTTGATCGTACGATGCATCAACTTGGCCTGGTCCTCTGTGGCAACGTGATCGACGACTTTCAACGAGCCGTCATCTGCCACGAGGTTACGCCAGAGCCGCTGAAGGAAGCGGTGGACGCCGAGGATGTCCCGTGTGTTCCATATTTTCGATTGATCGAGCGGCCCCATGTACATCTCGTAAAGACGCATCGTGTCGCAGCCGTATTGATCGCAGATTTCGTCCGGTGTGATGGCGTTTTTCAGGCTTTTACCCATCTTGCCGAATTCACGTTTGACCGACTTGCCGTCATGGGTGAATTGATCGCCTTCCTGCTTCACTTCCTCCGCAGGCACATATACGCCGCGATCATCGGTGTAAGCATACGCCTGAATGTACCCTTGGTTGAACAGCCGGCCGAATGGCTCCGGCGTGCTGACCTGGCGCAGGTCGTACAACACCTTATGCCAGAATCGCGCGTAAAGCAGGTGAAGCACCGCGTGCTCCGCGCCGCCGACGTACAGATCGATACCGCCTGCGTGGTTGCCGCCGGATTTCTTTTCGCTGACCATCCAATACGCTTCTGCGTCATTGCCAACGAATCGGTCGTCGTTCTTTGAGTCGATGAACCGCAGGTAATACCAGCAGGACCCGGCCCACTGCGGCATTGTGTTGAACTCGCGTGTCCATGTTTGGCCGTCCAGTTCGACCTGTTTCCAGTCATCACCGGCGCGGGACAGTGGCGGCTGCGGTGGGGCGTCCGGGTCATCGCTGGCCGACGGCCGGAAATCGTCCATGGCCGGCAATTCAACGGGCAGGTCACTTTCACTGACCGGACGGACATTCCCATCCGCGTCATGTAGAACAGGGAACGGTTCGCCCCAGTATCGCTGTCGGCTGAACAGCCAGTCGCGCAGCTTGTACTGCACCTTGAAGCTGCCGACGCCTTGATCTTCGAGCCATTCAGTGATGCGTTGTTTTGCCTCAGGCGTCGGCAGTTCATCCAGCGACACGTCGTCGTTGGATGAATTGATATTGGTTCCCTCGTCGCAGAAGAATTCGCCGAACGCGCCGGGGTCGTGCATGTACTTTTCTATTAGGGCTTCGCATTCGCCGGCCGATCGGGCGATCGGCTGGCCTTCTTTTTCAAGCTGTTCGTTCAGCCAGTCGATGTGCGGCAGAACAACGGGGACAATCGGCAGGGCGAACTGTTTTGCAAATGCACCGTCACGCTCGTCGTGAGCCGGAACTGCCATGATCGCGCCGGTGCCGTAGCCCATCAGCACGTAATCCGCGATCCAGATCGGCGTCTTTTTGCCGTTGACTGGATTGATGGCGTAGCCACCTGTAAACACGCCGGTCTTTTCTTTCGTTTCCGCCATGCGGTCCACATCGCTGCGGCTGGCGGCCTGCTTCTGATAGTCCTTAACCGCGTCGCGCTGATCGGCTGTGGTGACCACGTCGACCAGCTCATGTTCCGGCGCAAGAACCATATACGTGGCGCCGAACAGGGTATCGGGCCGCGTGGTAAAGACGCGGATCGTGTCTTCACTGCCGTCGACCGCGAAATCAACCATCGCGCCTTCGCTGCGTCCGATCCAGTTGCGTTGCATCATCTTGATCGGCTCGGGCCAGTCGACGAGTTTCAGATCGTCCGCGAGCCGATCTGCGTATGACGTAATGCGGAGCATCCACTGCTTGAGCGGGCGTTTGAATACCGGGTGGTTGCCGCGTTCAGAGCGACCGTCATTGGTCACTTCTTCATTGGCAAGCACGGTCCCCAATGCGGGGCACCAGTTGACCGGCACCTCGGCAAGATACGCAAGACGCTGATTGTCCAGAACATCCTGCTGTTCCTGTTGTGACAGTTCGTGCCACTTGCGGCCGCCGATCGGTGAACCGCTAAGGGCGTCCAGGCCTTCCGCGTCGGTCAGAAGCAATTTGCCACTGGGCAGAACGTAATAGCGTTCTGACTCCAACTCGCCGATCAATTCGTTGATATGGCGGGCCCTGCCACTGGTCTGGTCGAACCACGCGTTGTAGAGCTGCAGGAAAATCCACTGCGTCCACTTGTAGTAGTCGACGTCTGTCGTGGAGATACTGCGGTCCCAGTCATAACTCAGGCCGAGGCGCTTAAGCTGACGCACCATGTTGGCGATGTTCTGTTCCGTCGTGACGCGCGGATGCACGCCATGCTCCACGGCGAACTGCTCGGCCGGCAGGCCGAATGCATCAAATCCCATCGGGTGCAGTACGTTGAATCCGCGCATTCGTTTGTAGCGCGAGACGATATCCGTCGCGATGTAGCCGAGCGGATGACCGACATGCAGTCCTACGCCGGATGGATAGGGGAACATATCCAGCACGTAGTACTTGGGCTTCTTCGGGTCGAAATCAGCGTCACCCGGGTTTGGCGTGCGAAACGTCTTGTGCTGCTCCCATTGCGCCTGCCATTGTTGCTCGATCTTTGTAAAGTCGTACTGCATAGTGCGATTGTACCGCTTTCTTTATTGATTATTGAGCCGCGGAGGTAAGGAGTCACCTGTGTGACGTCAGGCCGGGATAACTTTGTAGATTCTGGTGGATGACCGGCCTCATCGACTTCGTTCAGATGCCCGCCCGAAGCTGAATAATCCTCACCACCCATTCAGAAGTTCATGATCAGACCTGTGTAGATCATGATTGAGTCATACGTCGGATTTCGGTCCACGCCATGTCGTCGCGCGTTGGAGGCATGCCACCATCGGACGCCGCCCATGAAGTGGGTGTTGTCGGTGATATGCAGCGTCCCGCCGACGCCGAGTTGTGGCGTCCAGTTGTTGTTGGTGCCATTGGCGGGGAAGCTGTCGGATGAATAGATAAAGCCGCAGCCGCCGTCCATATAGATGGACCATTTGTTATGCGCGTCTTTCAGGAAGTGCCAACGCAGCATCAGGTCCAGACCACCTGCGAGCGCCTGGTCACCTTGCGCGCCGCCGTTGTTCTGAACGTCGATATACGCACCGACCAGTTCGACATTGATGCTCCAGTCATCGTCAAAGTAGTAGCCCAGGCCGAGCCTGCCGCCCACGATCTCGCCATCGTCTTCGCCAAAGGTGGTGAATGCGTAGGTGTAGGCTGACCAACTGCCCTTGGACCAGAGCGGGGCGGGGGCGGACGATTCAGCCGGGGCTTCATCATTGGCGCTCATCAGCAGTGATGCCATCAGTGTGCCATCCGTCGTCAGGTTGGCTGGTGTTTCTGCCGTGGCGCCTGCTGCGCACAGGATGAGAACCGATACGATTCCGAGGAATTTCTGCATGTTCAATGACTCCACAATTGATGGTGGGCTAGACGGTTATTGTGACGGGCGCAGCGATAACCTGCAACTGAGGCCAAATTGGCAATCAGTACCGCCTCATGCGGAAAATACGCGGAGTATTGCCTTCCAACCGATCCGGATATTGATCAATATCGTGCTGCCCTAGCGGGCGGTACGCATCGACTGAACGCACTTGGTCAGTGCCGGCACGGGATTGTCCACATCAGCCTCGTATTCAATCACGGCCATGCCGTCGAACCCGGTATCTTCCAGCGATTGGACGAACGCGGGCAGGTCAAGGTTACCGGTCCCGACGACCACATCTTCCCACATCGCGTCTCGGCCGAAGACGAAGTCCTTGTAGTGCACGCCGTACACACGACCTTTGAAGTGCTCGTTGACCCAGGCAACCGGATTGCCCTGTGCCGGGCCGATCTGCATGGCCCAGGCTGTGTCAATGCAGACACCGATGCGCGGACCACCAACTTCCAGCAGATGCTTGATGACATCTACGGAACCGCCGAAGCTGTAGCCGCCGTGGCAGTGGATGCCGATTTTCATGTCAAACGATTCCGCCAGCTTTGCTGTCTTCGGAGCGGCAGTTATGAAGCTGTCGACCTTGAAGTGGGCGGAGATGTGTTTAGCGCCGGCGACTGCTGCGGTTTCGAACCATGCCTTTTCGCTGTCATCCCCGACGAACGTCTGCACGCCGATGGAGATCACATTGACGCCTTCATCTTCGTAGATTTTGACCACGTCTTTGAAGGCATTGGTGTCGCTCAGATCGGCGTGCACGCCACAAATCTCGATCTTGTCAACACCGATCTCGCGCACCATCTTGGCGACCTGGGCATTGTCTTTAAACGCGCGGAAGCAATAACTCTGTACGCCGAAATCCATTGCAGGGGTTGTCATGATTGATCTTCTTTGTTTTATTGGGGTTTGAGAATCGGAAGAGAGTACACCAAACCTCCGCGTGCGTCACGCGGATGGCTCGACGAAACAGGCATTGGACCAGTGCGCTTCACTGGCCGCCGGTAATGACCTGCCTTGCAGGCTGTTCGTACAACACGGAATTACTTCTTGTACGCTGGTAACCCCAGTGCCTCGCGGATCTGTTGTTGAACTTCATCAGGCGAATCCGTGCCGTCGACTGTCACGACCAGTTCCTTCCGCTGGAACAACTCCAGGGTCGGCTTGGTCTTGGTGTTGTAGTCGTGCAGCCGGGCGTTGAGGGCCTCTTCCGTATCATCGGCCCGCTGGGTCAGTGTAGCTCCGCAGACGTCGCAGACGCCCGGCTCCTTGGGGCGATGGTAGATCAGGTTGTAGTCCAATCCACATTGGGAGCACTTTCGGCGCGCCAGGACGCGGTCCCGGACAACCTGATTGGGTACGTCGATATTAATTACTGCGTTGACGTCGTAGCTCTCAAGGAAAAATTCAGCCTGCTCGGCGTTCCGCGGAAAGCCGTCGAGGATGAACCCGTAGTTCCAGTCGTGTTGGTCGAGCCGGCGCTGGATAATCTCCTCGACGATCTCGTCAGGAACCAGCTTGCCGTCGGCCATGATGCGCTTGATTTTCGCCGCTAACTTGGTGTGAGCCTGGACATTCCATCGAAAGATATCGCCGACCGAGAAGTGGGTCAGGTCGAAATCCTCGCAGAGAATTGCGGCTTGTGTTCCTTTGCCCGAACCTTGCGGGCCCATGATGATGTACTTGTGCATGTCGTCACCCTCGACCAGAAAGATCGCGAGTGAAAAAGACGGCGCACCGGGTGTCACTTTAGCGGCGGGGGAGGTAACAATGTCGGATACCGTTTCTCCGTTTCGCGTTTGTCTCTCAAGGCCTAACTAAAACAACTCTGTTTCCGGCCGCCTGCGGAAGCAGGCGTCCAACCGGAAACCCTATTGTCTATCACAGGAGCAATCGGTCAACTTGCGGTTATGTTAAAAAGTACGGCGTGGTGTTTGTCACAGCATGAAAAGCGTCAGCCCCAGGCGGGTAACCATGTCGGGGCGGTGTTGTTGGATACCTTTGGGGCCTGAGTTCCAGGTAAGAACGTTGGAAACTGTATTGATGACGCCCATCGTGGTGTGGCCTGGGGCCGTGGTTTTGCTATTTGGACATGTGGTGGATGCTCGTTGTTTGTGCCGTTTGGCTTGCTTATCTGATTCACCTTGCGTCCTGGAGTAAAAATAATCGCGTATCAGGCGCGTTCAGTTCAATTGTGAACGTCGTCGCGTTCTCCGTAATCACGCGATCGTCGGCCATGTCCACGACGCGTGACCGCCGTGGCAGCGTAATGGTACGCACGCCCGGTTTCACGCTGTGCACTGCCACAAAATTACCCGTTGCGAAGACCACGTCGCCTATGTCCGACCAGGGATTGCACCCGCCGTACAGCGCCAGCGAACGCAATAGTGCTGCGGGCATGGGCATTGCCAGTGAGAAGACGATCTTCGCATCAGCGGTTTCCTTAAGAATCAACCCTGCGGTGTTGTGCGCATACTGTACGCTCGCCTTGCCGAGCTCGATCACGTCCTTCGGCAGTTCGTAAGGTGGTTGGAGAATGGGGCCAAACTGGTAGCTGTCGCCATACACGATCGGATAGCTCACATGGGCAACGGCTGGATGCGCCCCCGCATGAATCAGTACACGCCGCGCGGCGCGACGTTCGATGAGATCCAATGGCATGCCGAGTAATTCCGAGGCCGGTGCCGCCGATAGCGTCTTTCCATCGGTCACGCCGGTACCCGGTCCGAAGATCGCAATACTCCCGTCTCGTAACACTTTTTCACGCAGTAATGCGATGCGCTGTGGTGTCACCTTCAGCAGGTTGGGAAAGAGATACGCACGGAAGCGTGGGAAATTGTCACGTTTCAGGTCGCTCAGCAGGTATACGCGATACGGAAGTCCCGTCCGCGCCAATTCGTGAACGCGCTGTTGAAGTACGGCCAGCTGCTGAAACCCGCTGGTAAAGTCGGTGTAAAGCGATGCGGTGTCGTCAATGATCATGGCGATGGCATGTTCATTGTGTGGTAGTGGGGCGGTCGCCATGCGTCGGCGCATCGGTAGGATTTCGCCGATCAACTGCATGACTTCATCGCTGTCGTAGAACCCGGTGCTGACATTGCACCAATGCGAGAAATAGCCGCGGCTGATGCCTGCTGAAAAGTTACGCCGTAAAGCCATGCGGCCCTCGATGACATTACGTGGCGCACCCTGATTGTATTTGAATCCATCATCGATCCAGCTGCGTGCATCATTTTCGAACAGCATTGCTTTTCCGCGAAGCACCATCGAATCGCCCATGCCCTCGGGCGCAAAGCCCCAGCCCATCGACCGGGCAGTGTAGTCGGCAGGCGTCATCAATCCGTCGACGCTCGGCAGGTCCAGCGAGCGCGCCACGTCGTACGAGCCGGACGCCAGCAATATATCGAAAAAGCCCATGCCATCGCCGCGCGCGGTAAACGCGTCCATGATCATCCATCCCTGGAGCATTTGCTTGAATGCATCGACGGTAACGAACACGTCGCGCGACGCGGCATCTTTGATGGTTTGCGTGACGCGCTGCACGTAACGGTGCAATAAATCGCGTTGGAGTGCGAAATAGTCCAGGTATCGCTGGGTCTGCGCCGGGGTGGTGAACGTCAGCCACGACTTGCGGTCGGCTTGCCAGCCGGCCAAAGTTGGTACGGTCGTCGGTGCGACGTCCGTTTGATACTTTTCACGCAGATACCTGGCGAATGCGTCCTGCATGACTTTCGAATGATCGAACGGGTGGCCATGCGCACTTGCCTCAGTAAGGCCTTCGGTATGCGGAATGAATACGTAACCGATGACGCGATTGCCCCACGGCCGACTTTCGCAGAACGTCACCAGCCTTCGAACCATTTCACATTGGCCGTCGAGCCACAGGTCAGACGCGAAACTTGCAGCCCGGTAGCGATGGCCGTTGTCACCGGTTTGCATGTGCTCGGGGTGGCGCTTGGTGAATTCCAGCGGCGGGGCGGCGAAGAAGGCAATGCTGAATACGGCCTTGGGATTGATTTCAAGAATCGCTTCGGCCTGTCTTTCCAGTGTTGCATAGTCGTCGGATGCACTTTCATCGCCGTACACGTCTTCATCGATCCAGAAAGCAGTTGTATAACCATCCGGTTTGTCGCCGCGCAGGTTGAGTTGGAAAAGATCGACGCCAACGCGCGCAAACCGTTTATTGCGCTCATGCATTCTGTTACGCCATGGAAAACGGTCGCAATAGGATGAGGTCAGCACGCGATCACCTGCGAGAATCACTGGCCTGCCGTCGCGTTCGACGACGCGCCCGGTAAGTTGCGCCAGTAACGGTGTGGTGATGAGCAGGCAACTCAGTATCGCAGCTGTCTTTTGTATCAGCGTTGTGTCCGTCACGGTTTATTCTCCGGTTGCAGAGCATTGCATGTCATCGCTGCGTTCCAGTTCAGTTCCACTATAAATGCTATGAATATGATGATAAGTGCTAATATTAGGAATGGCAATGATGGGCGTATCTGTAGTCGAATTGAAAATAAATAGTTTATAAAGTTAATTATAATAAATATTTAATTTGTATATGTGTGATTTTAAGAGTAATTTAATCTTGTGTTGAATGCTATAAATTGCTAATATTAATGCTATGTCAGTAGCCGGCCATGTGAGCATCAAACGTAAGGGTGTGCGATTGCATCAGCACATCACCAGTCATGTGCGTACTTTGATTCAGGAAGGCCGCCTACAACCCGGCGACGCTTTGCCTTCGGAGCGCGAGTTGTCCAGGCAGTTTGAAGTCAGCCACCTTTCGGTGCGCAAGGGGCTTGCCACGCTCGTTGATGAAGGCATGATCGAAAGACATATCGGCCGCGGCACGTTTGTCGCGGAGCAGTCTGGTAAATCAGTGGGCGGCGCGCAGCGCCACAGAACGATCGCCCTTGCGGTCGACCAGAGTCTGCGCAATTTGCCGTTCGTCGGTTACGGTGTCAACGGCGTGCGCGAAGTCATGCCGCAATCGACTTTCGGTGTTGAAGTACTCACTTTCGGTCCGAGCGGTTGTGACGACGAGATGGTGGCGCTTCTTCAGGAGCGTTCCATTGCCGGGCTCCTCTATCTGGGATATCTCACGGAGTCAGAGGCAACGCGCCTGCGGCAGGCAGATATCCCGGTCGTCAGGATTGGGGGGGATCTCGACGAGATCGATGTCTCGTGTATCTGGTTCGACAGCGACGATGTGTTTCAACAAATCATTGCCGAAGCGTATCGCTTTGGTCATCGACAAATCGCGCTGGCGACATGGGGTTCCGGTAGCGGTTTTTCGCCGGGCTACGTCACCGCGTGCCGGCGGTACAACCTGCTGGACTCGGCCCGTCGTATTGTGGAGTTCCCGGGTATTGCCGAACCCGACCCCATCTACGTGACCACGGATTGCCTGTTCGATTTGGACCCGATGCCGACCTGTATCGTGGTCAACGATGAAATCATGGCTCTGGCCGTGATGCGCGATCTGGAGGCGAATAGCTTGTCCGTGCCTGACGACATCAGTGTTGTGTCGATGCTGGATCATCTGCCGCAGGCGCATCGTGTGCCGTTGAGTGCGCCGGATTCCAATACAGACCTCAATGCGCTCTACAGCGATGCTGCTCGGCTGCTGTTGGATCAGATGGAAACGCGCAAACCCCGGAATCCCCGGAAGATTGCCAAACTCGTGCCGTGCAAGGTTCATTTCAAAGCATCACTCGGCCCCGCACCCGGTTGGCATGTGCCGCCGAACATTTCTCAGGGCAATAATGGCAGCTAGAGAAGGAGGACACGTTATGACTCGGAACACAACTCTCAAGTCGCGTGGATTTACGCTGATCGAACTGTTGGTGGTGATTTCGATTATCTCGCTACTTGTATCGATCCTTCTTCCGGCGCTGGGCAAGGCCCGCGAAGTGGCGCGCAACGCCGGGTGCCTGTCGATAATGCGAGGCCTCGTGCAGGCATCAGCCGCCTACGCGACTGATCAGAAGGATTGGATTCCTCACGGCGAGAACGATCCGTCATACGACGACTACAAGGGGGCTTCGAAGAACTGGTATCGCTCGAGCAACTATTACTTCCATTACCTCACGTGGCGTCCTCATCAGAAACGTACCCTTGTTGGCGTGGGGCAGCTGATGTACGACGGATATCTGCCTGAAAGATTCGAAGCGTTCATGTGCCCGCAGTCCGCTTTCCGCGAAGACCACGGATACAACATCGACACCGTCAACAGTAACGTTCAGTATGCTGAACTCAACTGGACCAGCAGAGTCACGGGATTGAGCCCGGCCCACCCGCAGTACTACCGTACGATGCTGACGAGCACAATCACGTTGAATCATGTGACGTCCTACTCCATCCGCGGCCCGATGGTTCGCACCACTGAACTTCATGCCAATACCAACTGGCCTGGCACAAATTCAACCAACGGCTATTGGGGAAGCGAAAGAAAGTCGCCATCCCAGTGGGCTTTCTTTGCCGACCACGAGCAGGCGCGCCAGAACATCATCAGTATCGTCGGCACTGGGCCCGGCGTCAGCCCGCTTGGGTATTGGTCACGCGTTCATACCCACGGGTTTAATGTTGCCTATCTCGATGGTCACGTCAGCATGTGGGAAGATACGGATCGCAGCCGAATCTGGGCGATCCCCAATGTCCGCAACCACGGCAGCAAGTATGCGTTTACTGAAATGGACAAGGATTAAGTCGCGAGGCAAGGACCGGGCGCAACTGTCGCGATAGCGTGACAGGCTGATAACAATGTCCATATCTGTAACCGATCTATGGCACAACCTCAGGGCAAATTGAACAAGAAGAACGTGATCTCAATTGCTGCTTCTGTTGTGCTGTTAATCACGGCCTTTGTTCATGGCGACGTGATTCAAACATTTCAATGCGAAGAGCTGTTTGGCGCGAATCATGCTGAGCAGATCGTTTATTTTGACCTTGATAAGCCGGTTGATGCGAATCGCGTCACGTTGCTCGATGGTGATGGCAACGCGCAGCCGTTTCAGATCATGTCCGACGGACGAATTGCGCTTCGGTCCGATCTACCCGCCTGGCAAAGCAGGCAATGGACGCTGGAAACCGCTTCAAGTCCGCCATCGCATCAAACTGATTTGGCCATCACCGAGTCGCCGGACTGGGTTCAGATTATCAATCAGCACACGGGCGTTCGCATTGCAAAACCCAGCGAAGATCCGCACCAGACGCCGTGTCCGATTCAGGGCATTCGCCTGCGCGACGGGACGTGGACGGCAACCGAGTTCAACGCCATGTCGCGACCCGCGCGAGCGATGGCATTCGAATGGTTAAGCCGCGGGCCGTTGGTCGTGCGCGCCAGGGTGACGTATCGCTACGATCGCGCCGAACTTCGTTCGGCAAATGAGCCGCAGGTCATTCCCGCAGGTGAAGGGGAATATAGCTGTACGATCGAATTGCAATCCGGCCAACCGGTGATCGGCCTGGAGGAGTACAGCGAGGTTGATGTCCGGTGGTCGGTCAATATCGAGCACGGCCTGCATCCCAACTACGCTCAGTACAACGGCCATCGCGCTACGTCGGTCGAAGCCGGTCGTATCGGTGACGGATTGCTCTATAAATTTCCCGAGTCGCGAGGGAAAGACGCACTGGTCGACCTCGACTATACCACGGGGCGTACTGACTCTTATTCGCTCGCCCGCTTCCCGCTGATGTCCAACTGGGACATATGGGCAGTGAACACCGGCTATTACTGGCAGGTCTACTCAGACAAGCCGCAACACAAGAACATGCTTGGCATCTTCCATGGCAAGCCTTCCAAGCTCGGTAAGACCGGCGTTAGCGGCGTCGCCATCGACACTCAGCCTGACGGCGTGCGTGACCTCGATTCGGCGGTTGGAGCCGATGGCGTGATTCACATGGTCTATGAGCACGGCCGCACGCTGCGTTATGTCGCACTCGACGCATCGCTCACTCCTGGAAAGACCGTTGATCTTGGCGATAACCTGGCCCACGCCAGCCTCGCGGTCAATTCTGCGGGCGAGCCGATCATCCTTGCGAGTGATATCAGTGGCAGTCTGTTGCTGTTGCACCGTAGCAACGGCACATTCACGCATGAGCCGTTGCGTTTAGACCCTGCGCTACAAATCACAAACATCGCAAAATACGCATGGCATACTTTTGCAGGCGATCGACATTATCTGTTTCTCTATGGCGATCTTACCGGCGTGCATAAGGGCTTGCTGCTGGCACGTGACACAACAGACGATGCCTTTCGACTGATTCATGAGGTGGCCGTGCCACCCGACAGTAGACAGCTCAAATCGGCGGGGTACGAGTCACAGCGAGCCAAGCCTGCGATGGTCGCGTCGCCCGAGGGTGACCTGCATCTGATGTTTACCGCCGGCAACAATGCGCCGACCATGTTGCGCATTCCTTCTGGCTCCGATCAGGTCGCAACCAAAGCACATCTTCTGGGCGCGCACAGCGGCATGGGCTTTAATCTGCGCACCGCTCACTGGTTCATGGCTGACTTCAATGGTGAACTGTTCGTTGGTGGACCTGATGAATCACGCGCTACGCAGTCGACGGGTCTCACTCAACGCCCCGACCCGGGACGTCGCGGACCAAATCGTCGAAGTATGGCTTCATCGCCAAATGGGCAAACTGCTGTCATGGTTCATAGTGTCAGGGCAGGTAGCCATTATCCCGCGTACCGTGATCTGTCGTCCTATACCTTTCGACGCGATGACGACAAGTGGGGTCGCTACGAACAGGCCGACGCATTGCAACTGGCTTGGGCACGCGTCCACTATCACCAACCCACAGAGCAGTATCTGCTGCTTGGCCGGAACAACCAGGGGCGATTGGCCGTCTACACTTGCGGATCTGACGCCGGAACACCTCAGCGTGTTCACGAATTTGCTGAATCGGAAAAACGCTACACCGGACTGCATGTCAGGTTCAAACGCGCGATGCCGACGCAGTACTATGCACAGACCATCCGGTTTAGCTGGGCGATTTTTACCGGCTACACCGCAGAGGAAGTTAAGCCGCTCGACGAGGTACAGGGGATTGGACTCCAATACAACAAACACAGCGGCGTCAACATCACATCACTTACTAATATCACCGGCCGATTCGCTGATCCGCCGCAGGGATTCGGTAACATGTACGTTTCGGACAAAGCATGGCAGCAGACGGCGGAGCAACTCCGTGCCGAGTTGGCTGAAGGTAACAGCACCCTATACAAAGAACTGGTCGGAGAGGGGCATCCAAGTGACATACCCATTTTCAACTTTTGGCGTGAGCCGACCCGTGAACATGCGTTAAAAATCTATGAAGAGGTTGACGAACTGGCTCGTGAATATGTCGTCAATCTCGTCAACGGGTACGGTGTCTACCGCCAGACTTCGGCGCATTTCATGGGGGCGCGCCGTATGTCGGACGCGATTATCCGCATTGATCAACTCATTGCCAGTGGCCTGTTGAATAGTGAACAGACCCATCGGCTCAAGGTCATTGCCGAGCTGTATGCGGCGTGCCTTTGGGATAATGACGTCTTACCGATGCAGGCGTACACGAATGTCAACCGGGGCACTGCCAATATGTCGAGCATGTGGTTCAATACGCGTCACGTTTACACGCTCATGCTCGCAAGCCATCCGTACTACGCCGAGCGCGCCGCGTTGGTTGGCGACGAAGCGATTGCCCAGCTTCACGATTATGTGAATGAAGCGGGTTCTTCCAATGCGTCCACGCACTACACCAGTCCCGCATTGATTCCGATTCTGAATCTCATGCAGCAGTTGCAGATGGCGGGTATCCAAGATCACTTCGCCAGTTCCGAACGGCTGCGCCGGTTTGCCGAGTTCTATATGCAGCAGGTGACGCCGCGCGAAGTCCGCTTTGATGGTGAGCGAAAAGTGATTGGCGTTGGTGACGGTTCCACCGAATATAGCACACTCCATGGTCAACTTGGTACCGGCTTTGCGCAAGCTCACCCGGAACTCAGCAAGCGTCTGATGTGGGTCTGGAATGCCATGGGCAAACCGCGGAACAGCTTCTTCGGCCCGAGCATCCTCAAGACCGATGCTTCGTTGCCCACCCAGACGCCCAAGCTCGGCAGCGCACACTTTGATGGTTGGTGCTCTGTCCTTCGGTATGGTTTTGAAACGGAAAATGAATCGGCGATCTGGCTGATCGGTGGCGATCATTATTCAGACCACCGCCACGACGATAACGGCAGCGTGGTGATGTATGCGCTGGGCGCGCCGATCTCCATCGACTGGGGTTCGTTCGGTTACCCGCGCGTTGAGGGCCAGATGATGCACAGCATGGTCACGCCCGAGTCGCTGCTTAATCAACCTTGGGACGCGGATAACACGCCGCTTAACCATCCATATGCCGGCAGCCGTTCATATTGGCGAAGCGATGGCTATGAACATTTTTACGCGTTCACGACCGCGACGACTGCGACGTCGAGATTTGTTCATAACGATGCGGATCAACTACGGCGAACCGTTCGACTGATTCATATCGACCGGGAATACCCGGTTATCCTGATTGAAGACGGCCTGTCCCGGAAGCCGGACGCATCGCTCGCTCCGATGATTTTTACACTGAACCTGATGGCCCATGGCGCAGTCGACACGCCACGTGGCGATATTGAGCCGGAAGAACGTCTTTATGGCTGGCGTAAGGAAGATCAGCGACAGTTGCCGTCATCTACACCGGGACAATCGCTGGCTGCCGAATTGCATCGCTTCGGCTTCCAGGGGCAATGGGGTGTGGATTTTGATGTGTATGTGGATGCTTCTTCGCCGCAGCAGTTTGCGCTGGGCAACTGGGGACATACATGGCATCCCACGTCGGAAGTGAACGACTACTACCGCGCGCACTGCAAGCCATTCACTGAACGTCAGCACATCCTGCGATTACGTGGCGAGGATGGATTTCGTGTCATGCTGCTCCCGTATCGTGAGGGTGGAAACAGGCCTGCAGTACATCGTGACGGCGACAAACTGATCGTTTCATTCGAAGAACAGAAGCTTGTGCTTGGCCGCGACACATGCATCGTCCGAAGTGAGAATGAGCTCGTTCTGATCAGTTTCGCGGGTGGAGAGGTTGCCGCTGATGGCGTCGTATTGGATGCCGGACCGGGTGAGGTGGTCTTGCGCGGCCGCGAAGGCCACGCGCGGCTTGTCATGAACAAAGCGTCCCGCAAATTGTCACTGCCATCCGGCTGGGCGATAAGCCGAACTGAAACTGACGGGGTGACATGCAAGAAAGCGGGAGCCGATAGCTGGATCGTTCACGGGCGCGTGGGTGATACCGTTCGTCTGTTGCTTATGAACTCAGCCTCACACTAATCAGTGTTGGAAGCGGCTGGGTGTAAGAATTTAAATGAAGGGAGCTGTAATGTCTTTGCGATATCTGTTGTTCATTTGGCTATTGGCTTCTGTTAATTCGGCAATGGCCGACCAGTGGTTTCGGGGGAACACGCACGCCCATACAGAACATTGCGGCCATGCCGATTCATCGCCAGAGTATGTTGCAAAATGGTATCACGACCATGGTTATCATTTCCTCATCCTGAGCGAGCACAATCAGTTCATTGACCCCCAAACCGTTCAGCTGCCTGAGAATAAACGAAGTGATTTCATCTTGATTCCGGGCGAAGAAATCACCGGCGAGAAGGACATTCATACCACCGCGATGAACATCAACAAGGTTATACATTGGAGCTATGACAATGAGAAAAAGTCAGCAATTATCCAGGACCACGTTGATGGAACAATAGAAGCTGGCGGGCAGGCAATACTAAATCACCCTAATTTCCGCTACGCGATATCTGTTAAAGACATTCATCCCGTAAAAAATCTGTACATGTTTGAGCTGTTCAATGGGCATCCCCAGGTGAATAACCATGGAAATGACAAACATCCATCCACAGAAGTCATGTGGGATCAACTGCTGACGAAAGGTATGCTGATTTACGGCGTTTCATCCGATGATGCTCACCATTTCCAGGAATTTGGTCGTGCCAAGTCAAACCCCGGTCGCGGTTGGGTGATGGTTCGGGCTTCAAAACTGACTTCCGATGAAATAACGAACGCGATGTTGCATGGAGACTTCTACAGCAGTAGCGGCGTGTTCTTGAAAACTTGTGATAGAGGTCCCAAATCGTATGGCGTAGAAATCGATGACAGAAAAACCAAGAAAGCATGTTCTTCGCCTGAACTAAGAGGAAAGCAAGTCGAGAAGGGCGAGAGTGGATACAAAATCAGCTTTATAGGCCCGAATGGTAACTTGTTGAAGGAGATCAAGGGGCTAAAAGGTTCTTGCAGAATCGATAAGTCAGATGCTTACGTTCGAGCCAGGATTACTTTTACCCGCAAACGCCAGGAGGGTGGTTATGAAGAATACTACGCCTGGGGGCAACCTGTATTTACTGATGGAAGAGGTGCTGAATAGAGATGACTCCAAATTTCGGACCATCGGCGTGTTGTCCGGTCCCGGATACCGTCCGCGCGGGTATCATGCGCCTGGATCATTGACCTAAATTGGGTGCCGTTTCCGCGACCACTTTAATCCTCGTTGGATGTCAAATCCCGAATCTTTGCTTGGCAGATCGTTTTGGTCATGTCGAGCAATTTTCGGACACACGGCCCCAGTTGCTCCAGGTCTTCCTTCGTGATCCGCCAACTTGGCTGATAACGTGCGCCGATGTAGGCCAAGTCCAATTGCTCGAAGCGTTCGCATGCTTCCTTGGTTTGCCTTGGAAAGACACTAGGCAGGGATGTGTGGTATCTGGCCGCTGATTGTTCCAGCAGGCTGAGAAAATGTTCATCTGGACAATAGTTGCTGAAAACGAGCAGGATCGTTTTGTACGCAGCTTCTGCGGCTTGGTGGAGTGGAAAAGAAGCGTGTTTGTAGCTTTCTCGTTCAAACGCATTATTAAAATCAGTCCAAAAATTTTCCGCACTTCCAAACCAATGGTCGTAATGGTCTTGGGCAATCCGCTGTTGTTCGCGCGGCGTGAGTTTTCGTTGGCTTGACAGCTTGAATCTGCCGGAGTTGTGCAGCCAGCGACCCTCTTTTTTGATATCGCTGAAGAAATATTGGCCTTCGGCGAGTTGAATGTTAACGTGCTCGATATCGTGCATGATCAACCGCACCGTTGCGCTCATGCTTAGCGCGAGGCATTGCTCGCTGATCTGGCGTGACAATGCTGTATCTTGCGCCGTTGCTGGCTGACCGGTTACCGCAAGGATATCGTAGTCTGAGACATGGCCTGACCAGCGATCTTGCTTCAGATCGCCTTTCTCTTTGTAATCGCCGCGTGCATAGGAGCCAAAGAGAATGATCATCTCGACATCGTCACTGGCCGCGCGAATGACCTCGACGATTTGCGTGAGTTCCTGCTGCTTGTGCAGGGGAAGATGATCAAGGGAGTTTTTCATTTGTCGGTCAACAATTGTGAACGAAACATCTTTTGAACAGTATAGAGTGGTGGAGTCGCATTGCCTATGCGATCAAACGAATGCACATTCAGGGATTTTATGGATTGGGCTCTGCCGGCCGTCCTCGCAGTCCGCTAGTAAGGTGGAGGATACGGGACCGTAGTATGTCTTTGTTCTGTTGGCCGGCAAGTGACCGGCTGGAACGGTATCTTCGACTTACCCAAATTCCATGGTAGTTCTGGTTCTTTGAGCAACTGCTACAATTAATATGATTGGGATCAGCGCGGGGTGGCAGGATTAGAATACAAGTTCGCTAGAGAAATGGGCTGAACCATGAAACGCCAGCAAGTTATCGACATTCTGACCGAACATCTCGATGAGTTCCGGCGTGAATTCGGTGTGGAGCGGCTATCCCTCTTTGGATCGGTGGCACGCGATGAGGCCGGCCCCGACAGCGACGTGGACCTGTTGGTGTCCTTTGAGCGTCCGACCGGATTGTTCGGTCTGTTCCGCTTGCAAGACCGCCTCGCGGAATTGCTGGGGTGCAGTGTTGATCTTGGCACACCTAACGGATTGAAACCACGGGTTCGTGATCGTGTATTGAAGGAGTGCGTTGATGTCGCCTAGGACTTGGCAGGATCGCTTGCGCGACATTCTGGACGCCATCGAAGAAATTAGCACGTTCACGCGCAACATGGACGCTGAGGCATTTAATAGTGACCGGCGTACATTGCGCGCGGTGGAATTGAACTTCATTGTGATTGGCGAAGCTGCGAGTCACATACCCGAGGACGTACAGCAGGCGCATCCGGAGGTGCCATGGTCGTTGATGCGGGCGATGCGAAATCGCTTGGTTCATGTTTACTTTGACATTGATCCACAGATCGTCTGGGATACGATTCAGAGTGACCTGCCTTCGCTGGCCGGACCGTTACGTCAATTGCTTGGGCCAGAGAGTGATGCATGACGCTTGTGGTTTCAAGTGTTGATGGCAATCCTGGCGGTTGGCGTGCGGAAATATCGGCGGATTGCTTCGGATAATTACTCAACAGTTTTTCTGCTCGGCATCCCCGGTGCATACCAATCCGAATCATCAATGCGGCTACCTTCCGGCGCGGGAACCGAACCATTCAGCAATGGATCATCCGTACGTTTCATCCAACTCTCTAATCGACTTCGCATGTCGTTGAGAATCTCGCTCGCATGTGGCTGCCCGACCAGATTATTGCCTTCCGTTGGGTCGAAGATTAGATCGTACAGTCGTTCTTCTACAACCGGCTGGTTTTCCCAGTCTTGACCTTCCCAGAGATACCGGCTCGGGCTTCGATCCACATTCGATCGCACCGGCTTGGATCGACCGTCAAAGCGGCGGATGTATTTATAGCGTGATGTGCGCACGGCACGTTGCGGCTCATACGCAGCGTGGAAGGTGATCTCGCCATAGATTTCATCGTTGACCTGATCGGTCTCATCACGAACCAACGGCATGACGGATTTGCCTTGTACCCAGTCGGGCGTGTTAATTTCCAGCTGTTCGCACAGCGTCGGAAAAATATCGATGTGGCTGACCATGCCATCAATGACTTTGCCGCCTGTAAAGCCATGGGGGCCTCGGATGATGAGCAGGACACCCAGGCCGTGATCGGTCAGGTTGCACTTGTTATGCGGGAATGGCACGCCGTGGTCGGTGGTACAGATGACGATGGTGTTTTCCGCCAGACCGTTTGCTTCCAGTGCGTCGAACACCTTGCCGTATGCCGTATCCAGCCGGTTGGCCGCCACGCAGTAGTCCGCCATGTCCTGTCGTGTTTGGGGTGTGTCAGGCAGGGTAGTTGGTGGCGTGACATAGCGCGGATCGCCAAGCGGGCTTTCCAGTTGGTTGAAGCCCGGCTCTTTACCGTCTCCCGCGCCATTGCGATGTGTCAGTCCCCAGCCGGCGGCGAGGAAGAATGGTTGTTTCGGCGCGTTGTTCAGGAACTGCAAGGCGCCTTCTTCAGGCGGCACACCTTTCTCGCGATGGACTTCATCGTAGCCGATCAACGCGGCGTCGTGCGCCTCGTGTTGTGTGCCCGAGAGGCAAGTGTGGTAGCCGGCTTGCTTGAGCGTATGTACCAGATGCTGCTTGTAATCATTGAGCCCGAATCCACGGTGCGCCAAACCCAGCATGCCATTGTTATGTGGTGCCATGCCGGTCAGCAGTGCCGCACGGCTTGGCGAACAGGTCGGTGCAGCGCAGAACGCCTGACGGAACAGCACGCCTTCCTCGGCCAGCTTCTGCATGCGCGGCGTCGGCACGGCATAGCCGTATGGCTGAATGTAGCGGCCGGTGTCGTGCGAGTGAATGTAAAGAATATTCGGGCGTGACATCAGTTTGCCTTTGTGTTTATCGGTTTGCTTTCATCTCTTGTGGTGAGATGCAGTCCGGATCAAGCGTGGCCCCGCCTTCCGGTAACGGCACCGGACCATTCAGCAGCGGATCATTGGTTTGCTGCATCCATGTATCCAGCCGGTTTCGCATGGCGTTAAGTACTTTGGCTGCGTGCGGCTGGTCGGCGAGGTTGTTTGTTTCTGTGGGATCGAAGATCAGGTCGTAAAGGCATTCCTGCGCGTATGGTTGATCACGCCAGCCGTTTTCCATCAATAGATCTTTGCTGACACTGTCATCGCAGTTGGGCAGACAGACCTTGCCGCGTCCGTCGAATCGGCGGATGTATTTGTATCGCTCCGTACGGACCGCGCGGGCAGGTTCATACGGCACGTGGTAATTGATCTCACTGAAGACGGCATCGTTGATCTCATCGGCTTCGCCATTGATCAACGGGAGCATCGTTTTACCTTGCAGCCAGTCGGGCTTATCGATGTCAATTAATTCGCAGAGCGTCGGAAAGACATCGATATGGCTGACCATGCCATCAATGACCTTGCCGCCTGTAAGCCCATCCGGACCGCGCATGATCAGTGATACGCCCATGCCGTGGTCAGTGAGGTTGCACTTCATCGCCGGGAACGCGAGGCCATGGTCTGTGGTACTGATGACGATTGTATTGTCCGCGAGTCCGGCTTCTTCGAGGGCCTCGAGAATTTCGCCGACGCAATCGTCCAGCCTTTGGGCGCTGGCGATGAAGTCTGCCATGTCCTGTCGAGTAGCAGGGGTGTCCGGCAGCGGGGCAGGTACAGCCACGTAGCGCGGGTCGCCAACAGGACTGTCGCCTGAGTTAAACCAGCAATTCCCGTCAGCCGACTTGCCTGTACGATGGGTCAGGCCGAATCCTATCGACATGAAGAACGGCTTGTCGAAGCCTCCTTTTATTGACTCGATTGCCTTCTGATAGTCGTTATTTGCCGATTCGCGGACAACGACATCGTAGCCAAGTTGCGTGATGTCTTTGGTTTCGTGTTGTATGCCGTACAGCGATGTGTGGTAGCCGTGCGAGTTCAGAAAGTGGCTTAAGTGCTGGCTGTAATCGTTAAGGCTGAACCCAAGATGGGCCAGCCCCAGCATGCCGTTGCAGTGTGGCCAGCGCCCGGTCAGAAGAGCGGCCCGGCTTGGTGAGCAGGTCGGGGCGGCGCAGTACGCCTGACGAAACAGAACGCCTTCCTCGGCAAGTTGTTGCAGATTGGGCGTCGGGATCGCGTGGCCGTACGGCTGAATGTATCGACCGGTGTCGTGTGAATGAATGTAAAGAATGTTCGGCTTGGTCATGATTCCGTCTCTTGCGGGAACAGATGCTTGCGCAGGACAGGCTCGATGCGGTCCACCATTTTCCCATAACCGGTTTCATTTGGATGGATGGCGTCAGACATCAGGCTGTCCCGTCCAAGGATATCGTCGAGAATATCCGGCACAAATGCGCAGCCGGTTTCACGTGCGAGCTGCTCGTATCGCGGACCGTAGGCTGATCCCATTGGAAATGTCAGTCCAACCAGTACTACCATCGCGCCTTGTGCCTGCGTCTGCTCGATGATTTTCCGCAGGTTGTCGAAAGTTCTGTCGATTGCTTTTCGCTGCATGAAATCGTTACCGCCCAGGCAGACGATTACGACATCCGGTCTGTCATTCAGGACGTCTTTCTGTAACCGATCAAGTCCGTCGTAGGTCGTGTTTCCTCTGATGCCGCGATTGATGATTGGAATGTTCAGCCGACGTGAGAGTTGGTCAGGATAAGCCTGTCCTGTGCCGGCCCCAACGCCTTCCGTCAGGCTGTCGCCGAAGGCGATGATACGCTGACCGCCAGGCGGCGAATTCTTAACCGGCCAGTCGTAGCTTGGCGTGCTCGGCCACAGCCACCAGCCAAGCAGCAGCAACCCGGCCAGTGCGATGTATTTCCATTTGCCCTGCATGTTGTCCAGCGCGGCTTGGCTACTTATTTGCGATCGTGACCACGTCCGCAGCTGCGCGGTTGTCATATCGCTGTGCGATCGGCATGCGTCTACCAAAGCCGAAGGCGCGCCCGGTGATTTTCAGTCCCGGTGCAGCCTGTTTGCGCTTGTATTCGTTTCGGTCGATCAATTGGACCAGCCGCATGACCTGTTCGGCATCAAATCCGGTTTCTTCAATGATCTGCAGTGCGGATTGATCCAACTCGACATATCGTTCGATGATCTGGTCCAGTTCCTCATAAGGCGGAAGTGAATCCTGATCGACCTGATCCGGCCTCAGCTCCGCGCTGGGCGGCTTGGTGATCGAGTTCTCCGGAATGACTGGCCCGTTGTATTGCTGCCGTAGTGGCGAATCCGGCGATTCGTTGAGCCATCGTGACAGTTCCCAGACCATCGTCTTGGGGACATCGCTGAGCACTGCCAGTCCGCCGCACATGTCGCCATACAAGGTGCAATAGCCCACTGCGAGTTCACTTTTGTTGCCCGTGGTAACGAGCAATGAGCCGAACTTGTTGGAGAACGCCATCAGCGTGACGCCGCGTAATCGGGCCTGCACGTTTTCTTCAGTGATGTCCGGCTCGCGCCCTTCAAAGTGCGGCGTGAGCATTTTCTCCATTGCGTTGTGTGCTGTTTCGATCGGTACACTGTGATATTCAACGCCCAACCGATCCGCGAGGTCTTTTGCATCGTCGCGTGAACCGTCGGAACTGTAGCGGGAAGGCATCGACACGCCGCGCACGTTTTCCTTACCGATGGCTGCAACAGCGATGGCGCAAGTCAAAGCTGAATCGATGCCGCCTGACAGGCCGAGTACGATCGACTTGAAGCCGCACTTACGGCAGTAATCTCTGAGCCCTAATACCAGTGCGTGATAGGCGCTCGCCATGCTGTCCGCGATCGGCTCAACACGGTTAGTGGTCGGCTGATCGAGATCGACAATTAACAGGTCTTCTTCAAAACCATTGGCATGCGCGATCATTTCCCCTGTTGCATCGACAGCGCAGCTGTTACCGTCAAAGACCAGTTCATCATTGCCGCCGACCTGGTTGCAGTACAGAACGGGTCTGTTGTGCCGTTTGGCCGTGGCCTGCAGCAGCTTGATGCGCAGGTCATGCTTGGCCATCACGAATGGTGAGGCAGCGCAATTGATGATCAGTTCCGCCCCATGTTCGACCAGTTTGTCAACCGGGTCTTCGTGATAGAGTTGACGCGGCAGCAGTGAATCATCTGTCCACAGGTCTTCACAGATGCTGACGCCGATCTTCAGCCCTTCTACTTCCGCCACGTCAACCATCGGATTGTTAACGCGATAGCCCGGCTCGAAGTACCGCCGCTCGTCGAACACGTCGTAGGTTGGCAGCAGGCTTTTGAGGTATCGGGATCGAACCTCGCCGTTGAAACACACTGCGGCTGCGTTGTGGAGGGACAGTCCACGTTCGCCGCCGGATTGGCATGGGTAGCCGACGATCGCCGTGATGCCCTGGCAGGCGTCGGCGACCGTTTGAACAGCGGACTCACACCATGTAACCGCAGCCGGCTTAAGCAGCAGGTCTTTGGGGGGATAGCCGATGATCGAAAGTTCAGGAAATACAACGATCTGGGCGCCCGCTTGCTTCGCCTTTTCGACGGTCTGCAGGTGTTTTTGCAGGTTTCCGGCGATGTCGCCGATTGTCGGATTGATCTGTGCCAGGGCGATTCGCATTAAGGACTGCTCCAAACGGGAAATTGTAGCGTGTGATTGGTGGATGTGGGGCGGTGCCGCTTACTTGCTGGGGTCCGCGTAGCCAAGTACGATTCATCTCATATTGGGAGTTGGAGCAGGGCTTTAGCGATCTGGATCCGCTGCTACAGCGGTGATATTTCGGGGCGAGCACTTCATCCGGCAGCCGTTACCCGCCAATGTAATTTGCTTTGTTCGGGCGGCGCTGTGTGGGTGTTCACTGGGCTTGCATTTCCAACTGCCGGATGTGTATGTGTATGACCCTTGGTTATTTGTATTGCCGGGATTGATCTGGGGTCTTTGTCCGGGTGTCCGATGACGCTGGTTTCGTACTGAGCGAACACCACGCGAGGAGTGATTCAATGGGTTTAGAGCAGATGTCGTGGCTTCGTCAGGAAATTCGAAAGCTGGTCCGCAGCTTCAAGCGATCGCAGAAGCGAAAGTCGGCTCGTCGGCCATACAGCCTGACGCGCCGTCCGAACCATTCGTTGGGGATTGAGCCACTTGAGTCGCGTGTGCTTCTTTCGGGGAGTCTGGGGATTGGCGAGTGGGCCAACGAGATTGGCGGCACCGGAACGGACAGCACAGCTGCTGTCGTCGTTGATGCCAATGACAACACTTACGTTGTCGGGCAATTTGAAAATACGTTCGACATTGACCCCGGGGCAGGCACGACGACGCTAACCAGCAACGGTGGTACTGACTTCTTTGTTGCCAAGTATGACACTGACGGCAACCTGGTCTGGGGTCACGGCATTGGTGGGACGGACAACGAAGCCGCCTTCGGTGTGGACGTTGATGCGGCCGGCAACGTCTATGTGACCGGTACGTTTGGCGAAACGGATGGTTCCGGGCTCGACTTTGATCCATCGGGTGCTGTTGCGCAGGTGAACGGCCAAGGCGCGTTTGTTCAGAAGTTCGACACCAACGGCAATCACCAGTGGGTACAGTCGTTTAATGCTCCGAACGTGGATAACAGCGTACGCCCGCGCGACATTACCATTGCGCCGAACGGCAACGTTGTTACTGTCGGTGATTTCACTGAAGTATTCACCAGCGATTTTGATCCGACAGCAGGGACGGCTGACCTGGATTTCGAGGGTGGCATTGGTGATCGCAACGGCTATTTCTCAATCTTCGATACCAACGGCAACTTTGTCGATGCACGATCCGTCGGCGGCTCCTCCTCGAGCATTCAGAGTGTGAGCTTTGATGCAGCCGGCAATATGTTCATCGTCGGCGTTGGCGAGAACGTCGACCTTGACCTGACGGCCGCAGAAACGCGCGTTTCGGGCTTGTTTATCGCCTGCTACGCCCCGAACCTGAATCTGGACTGGTCACAGTCGTTCGGCACATCAACAAACATGATGCCCGAAGCGATCATTGCCGACGCATTGGGTAATGTCTACATCACGGGCGCTTTTGACTCCAGTGGTGGGCAGGTCGATTTCGACCCTGGTGCCGGCACAACGTTGTTGGGCTCGGGAGCTGCTGAGACAGATGCCTTCTTCGGTAAGTACAGCGCGGCTGACGGGTCATTCATCTGGGCATTCGGCGTGGATGGTGGCCCAACTGTTGGGAATACCGGCTACGACATCGCTATCGGGCCGGATGGCGACATCTTCTTTACCGGCGAACTGCGCACCCAGCAGGCAACCAATCCTGACCTTGATCCGGGAACAGGCGTTTTCACGCTTCAGGGGAATGGCCTGGAAGATGCCTTCATTCTGCGCATGAACCCTGACGGCTCATTTGACGACGCCTTTGTCGTGGGCGGCGCCGGCACGGATACCGCCAAGGGCATTGGAATCGATTCCGACGGCGATGCGATCATCGGTGGGCTGTTCAATGGAACCGCTGATTTCGATCCCAGCGCCGGTACGCTCGAACTGACCACGCCGAACGGCAACCCTGACGGCTTTGTCAACAAGATCACATTGTCCGATCCGAACGAAGCCAACGGCAGCATCTCGGGTATCAAGTTCAATGACGCGAACCAGAACGGCATTCAGGATGCCGGCGAAGCGGCTCTGGCCGGCTGGACGATCTTTATCGACGCCGATGACAGCGGCACACTTAATGGCGCTGAAGTTTCACAAGTAACGGATGCGAACGGAGCGTATACATTCTCGAACCTCGCGCCGGGCACTTACAACGTTCAGGAAGTGATCCAGCTTGGCTGGACACCGGTGCTGCCGGCTAATGGCGAACAGGACGTTCAGGTCGTGGCCGGGATTACCACGGACCTGGATTTCGCCAACTTCCAGACGTTTGAGACGGGCTCGATTTCCGGCGTGAAGTTCTTTGATCACGATCAGGACGGTGTTCAGGACGCCGGTGATGAAGGACTGCAGGGCTGGACAGTTTTCATTGATGTTGACGGTAGTGACACGTTCAATGCGGGTGACATAAGCACCATCACCGCTGCTGATGGTTCGTACACATTTGCAGGCCTTGCGCCGGGCGATTACGTGATTCGTGAAGTCTTGCAGACCGACTGGACGCAGACGGCACCAGCTGGCGGTGAGCATGCAGTCACCCTGGTCAGCGGCCAGGACGTCGCCGGTCGTGACTTCGGCAACTTCAGCCAGCTCGAAGTCTCGTTCAACGAAACCGGCGATCTCACCAACGACAACACGCCATCGATCAGCGGCACCATTACTGATCCTACTGCGTTGTTGGATGTGAATACCGCGACTGTGACGGTCACGCTGTTTGATCTTGAAACCGGTGCGGATATCAGTGGGCCGTTCAATGCGAACGTGAATGTTGGTGCGACAGTCACGTGGGATCACACATTTGCTGCCCCCATCGCGGACGGGACGGTTGGTGTCCGAATTGAGGTGGCTCTGGTTTCAGGTGTGGATAGCAGCGTCTCCGGCCAGTTGACCATTGATACGTTGGGCCCGACCGTTGCGTCGATTACACCGGGCAATAACAGCAGCACAACCGTTCCCCAGACCGTGACGGTTGTGTACGCGGATGCGAGCGCGATCGATCAGGCGTCCGCTACGGATGAAGCCAACTACGTGTTGACGTTCCTCGGCGCCGATGGCGTTGTCGGCGGTGGCGACGACGTTGTCATCGCGGACTGGATTGATTCGATTGCTTTTGATGCGGATACCAAGACCGCAACGTTGACGACCCTGCCGGCCAACATCGTGCCTGTCGATGGTGTGTTCACGATCACGATCAAAGGTACGGCCACAGTTACAGACGTGGCAGGCAACGCACTGGATGGCGACGGGGACACCACCCCCGGTGATGATCACGTTGTGACCATTACGGTGGATTCCACCGCACCTGCCGGAACGGTTACCGCGCAGACCACAAACAACAATTCGCCGACAGTTGCCGGGACCGTTGATGACACAACCGCGACGGTGCAGATTTCGCTGACCAATTCCAACACGGGCGAGGTCTTTAACAATGGCGGCAATCTGTTCGATGCGGTTGTTGTTGGCAATAACTGGACCGTCGACTTGTCAGCACTGGCAACGCCGGTTGTCCTGCCTGACGGTCAGTACGACGTCAGCGTGACTTACACCGATCCGCAAGGCAACACGCGCGTGACGGCGACTAACACGATTCTCAACGTCGTCGACGATTTTGATTTTGCCGGTGACGACGATGACACAGCAGCCAATGCAGATGCCATCCCGACCGACGGTACTGTGCAGACACACAGCCTGCACAGCCCGGGTGATATGGATTTTGTGACGTTCAACGTTGCCGCTCAGCAGACGCTGAACATCACGGTGATCCCAGCGGCCAACGAAACCGTCACTGTCACGCTCTTTGGCCCTGACAACCCGGCGACGCAGGTAGCGACGCAGACCGTTGCCGGACAGGCACGCATTACACAGGACCTCGCGCCGGGGCAGTACTGGGTCAAGGTCGAAGGTGATGCGGTGAACGTCGTACCTGAATACACCATTAACGTGATCCAACAGCCCGACCTGACGGTGGCAGTCACCGGCGACGACTTCGATAACGCGCCGGTTCTGGGTAACGATGGCAACGTCAACGTTCAGGTCAATAATCTGACCGGCGTGGATGCCAATGGTGATGTGAATGTCAAGGTATTCCTGTCCACGGACAACGTCCTTGATGCGAACGATGTGGAGATCGGTGAAGGTACGGTCGCGCTAAACGCGTTGGCAGCAGGTCAGTCGACGAACGGTCAGATTGCTGTTTCCCTGCCTGCTGATGACGGTGGCAATCCGGCGACCAATCTGCCGGCTGGTCAGTACTTCTACTTTGCGACGGTCGATACAGGCAATGCAGTTGCTGAGACGGATGAAACGAACAACGATTCGGCTGCGTTTGCCCGAACGATCGGGGCGGCTCAGGCTCAGATCGGTGCCCAGGGCGCAGCCGACTTGCAGGCAGATCCGGACGGATCCGGTTTTATTGTCGTTTCTGTTACACCTACGCTGGTTCAGCTTGTTGATGGAGACGGCACAACCTTCAATGTTCAGTTTACCGGAGCCGGTACATTCCAGGCGGTGGATGATGCCAACGGCGGGCTCGATTTCATCCTGACCGGCACCAACCTGACTTCCTCGCTGATTATCACGGCGTTAGGCGGTGGCAACGGCGTGGTGAACGTCGATGACATCATCGTGCACGATGGTTCGATTAATCAGATTGTCGCTTCCACCACAGACGTGGCAGGTGACATTCTTGTTTCCGACGGAACGATTCGTAATCTCAGCATCCGCGACATCACGGATGATCATTTGATCGACATCGGCGGCACGGTTTTTGATGCGGTGCGCATCACGCTGAGAGATGCCGTCGACACGACGATTACGTCGGCGTCGCGCATCGCGTCGCTCCGCGCCCAAAGCATTACACGAAGTGGCGGTAGTGCTACTGACTTTAATATCACAGCTCCCGCTCTGTTCCAGTTGTTTGTCACCAATGCGTTCGAGAACGACCTGATTATCAATCAGGCGGGTACGGTCGCAGGCACCGTAGTTCAGTTTGCCATGCTCGGGAATCTTACCAATGCGGATTGGAACATCACTGGCGACATGGGCTTCCTGATGGTTCAGGGCCAGACCGATGTCTTCACGCTGACAATGCAATCAACGCTTGGCACAGCCTTCCTTGGACAAGCGGGCAATGTGAGCATTAATGTTGATGGCGTTATCGGTTATCTCAACGCAACAGGTTGGACGCAGGGGCAGTTGACGGCCGCCGGTATTCAGACGCTGTTTGTTTTTGGCAACGCCGGTTTTGATATGACATTAACGGGTACCGACGCGCTCGCATTTGATCTGGGCGTGGCGTACGTACTCAATGGCACGCTCACTGGTGATTGGGATATTACCGGCACCTCCAGTGTGATCCTCGCACTGGGCGACGTTCAGAATTTCAATCTGACAACGACCGATTCTGTAAACCTGCTTCAGATGGGGTTGATGACGAACAGCAACGTCATCATCGCGGGCATTCTCCAGACCGCCATCTGGCTTGGTGGCTGGAATGGCGGGTCGCTTGCTGCTGATGCGATTTCGACGCTTATTAGTATTGGCGATTTTAATGCTGATTTGCTTATTACCGGCAACCAGACAATTGGTGGCAGTTCCCTGCTGGTTGCCAGCATCATTGGACAGCTTGGTTCGGGTGATGACAACAATCGAGTTGACTGGCGGCTCAATGGTTTGGTTCGGACGATTCTTGCGACCAATATCAACGGTCTGAATATATTCGATACAGTCGCCAATCTGAATATCTCGCTTCTGCTTTCACAGCAGTTGATGCAGAATGTGACCATTCGTGCGAGTCTGCAACTGAGCACGTTGATTGCGGGGGGAATGAATAACGCAGGTGTTTTCGTTGGTATGGTTGGCGGATTTAACGGGATCGCTCCTGACAGGAATTCGTTCGCTAATCAGACGACCGCCGCGATTACGACGCTGATACTCACCGGCGCCGGACTGAACGGCGGGCCGTCCTTTGTAAACAGTGCGATTGCCGCGTGGCGCCTTGGTTTTGCCAGCCTCGGCCTGGTTGAAGTCAACAATGGCGGCACGCAGTTCGGCGTATCCACGAATCTGCTGACGCAACTACTGGCAACCGTCAATGGCGCCAGCTTGTCGTTAATCAATCTGGATGACTCCGGCGATTCCACCACCGATACCGACTTTGTGGTGCAGGTTGTTGATGAGTAAGTAATACATTCTTATGACAACGTGATTGATCGTTACGACGCGACGTTCTCTTTTGAGCTATGTTGTTGTGATGTTCTGGTCACCTCCCGGTTACACTTGCGGCGACATCACGATCATTCGTGTTGGCGAGGAATATCACCTGTTTACCGAGCAATTCGCGCTTGAACCAAAAGGTGATCTTTTCGGGGAAAGAACGATTGGTCACTATGCCAGTAGCGATTTGCTGGCATGGGAGGCACTTCCCCCGGTCTGTGGTACTGGCGAGCCCGGCAGTTTTGATGCGTTCACACTGTATCACAACGATGCCTATGTGCACGACGGTAAGTGGTACGTGCATTACACCGCGCTGGATATCAAGGGTGCCGGACAAAGACAGTCGGTCGGTCTTTGTATGTCAGACGACGGGTTGCACTTTAAAAAAATCGGCAACGGCCCGGTACTCGAAGCCGATCCGCGCTGGTATGAACAGGCCATTCCGGATGAAGCGTGCTATCAGGAGAAAGACCGCGCACGCTTGTGGTTCCGCGACCCGGCAATTATTCGCGACCCCACGACCGGCAAGTTCGGCCTGACCATCATTGCCCGCGATATTGCCAAGCACCCGGATACACGAGGCTGTCTGGCATGGGCCACTTCGGATGACTTGATTAACTGGGAACCCAAGCCACCGATCTTTTCGCCGGATCGGTTTCACACGATTGAGACACCGTCTATCTTTGAACACGACGGCAGGCACTACATCATTTACATGTCACATCGCCACTGGGGTGGGCCGGTTCTGGCGAATGACCCCTATCAGGATAACGGCAACTTCTACGCTTTCAGCGAGTCCGGACCGGAAGGTCCCTACGTCACGCCGGGCGATGAGGTATTGGTGGCAGCTCACCATGATCTGCGTCTTGGTGCGCAGCGCACATTTGACGGGCCCGACGGACAACGCTGGCACTACGGCTGGTTGAGTCTTTCGCCGGCGACGGAGCAGGGCGATATTGATCCGGGACTGGCGGTTTCCAAAGTCATGCCGCTTCCACGTCCGGTTCGTTTCGCCGCGAATGGGGAAATGCACGTGATGGCCAGCCCAATGATTGACGATCTGACCAGGGCGCAACCTCTGGATCTCCAACTGACTCGTACCGACGCTCAAACAGACTGGCGCGTTGACGGCGATAAGATCCATGCGAAACAATTGCGAGGTCGAAGCATCGCACTGCTGGGTAACAAGTCTTTCAAGGGTGTTGTATTCAGCGCGAAGGTACAGATGAGCTATGGCTGCCGCGCCGGGCTGGTGGTGCGGGCAGACGAGGCTGCCAACAGCGGCTGGTTCGCGATTGCCGATCATCGATACGGTCGAGTGGAATTCACTTTGCCGAATCGCGAACTGTTCATTGACGCCCGTAAGTGGCAGAAACGCGATGAATACGACCTGAAAGTCATTGCCAACCAATATAGCGTTGAAATCTATGTTGACGATCGCCTGATGATCCAGAACGTACGCCACCGCGAACAGGTCGGTCGATTAGGCCTGTTGGTTGAGAATGCAGATGTAACGTTCAGTGATCTGAAGCTGCGCACATTCAGTGAATAAACAGCGGCTGACGTGATTAACGTCAACATTCTATTCGCGTCTATCTTGCGTCCATTCGCGGCTCAATCTCTTACTGCCTAAAATGCCTGCATGTCTCGCACGCGCATTAAAATCTGCGGCATCAAGGATGTCGACACCGCCTTGGCTGCGGCAGACGCCGGGGCGGATGCGGTCGGTCTTGTTTTTGTGCCAAAGTCGCCTCGTTGTGTGACAGAGGAGGTCGCTCAACAGATCATCGCACAGTTGCCGCCCTTCGTGGAACCGGTAGCGTTATTCTGCGACGCCCCGACTGAACGCGTCATCAGTCTGACGCATGAACTTGGGATTCATACCGTCCAGTTACACGGCGCGGAATCCATCAGCTACGTGGACTATCTGGCGCCAACCCGGTTGAGAGTGCTCAAGGCATTTCACGCGGATGAAAATCTCGACGTCACCGAGTGGCTTGATCAATGTGCCAATCTTTCGGCCATTCTCCTTGATACGCCACCTGCTGCCGGTGATCAGTTGACCGGCGGAAGTGGCAGGGCGTTTGACTGGAACACAGTCCGCCTGAAAGCACGGGAAGGCTGGCCTCCCGTTCTGCTGGCAGGCGGCCTGACGCCGGACAATGTCGCCGAAGCGGTGCGCATCGTTCGACCGTTTGGAGTTGATGTCTCCAGCGGCGTGGAAAGCAGCCGGGGCGTCAAAGATGTAGCGCGAATTCAGGCGTTCTGCGCTGCGGTGCGCAAGGCCGACGAATCCGGCTAGAATGCTCGACATGAAACGTGTTCTGTCAGGTATCCAACCCTCCGGCCAATTGCATCTGGGTAACTTTGCTGGCGCCATCAGCCAGTTCATCAGGATGCAGGACGACCACGAGATGTTCATCTTTGTGGCGTCGTACCACGCGCTGACCAGTAGTCGCGATTCGAAAGAACTTAGCGAATATACGCGTCAGGTTGTGATCGACTACATCGCCTTTGGACTGGACCCAACCAAAACCAACATCTACTTACAGCAGGACGTGCCACAAGTCACAGAACTGGCCTGGCTGCTTTCGTGCGTCTGTCCCAAGCACATGATGGACAAAGCGACCAGCTACAAGGACAAAGTTGCCAAGGGACTGAACGCCACGGTTGGCTTGTACACCTATCCGATCCTTCAGGCGGCAGACATTCTCAGCGTTGACCCGGACATCGTGCCTGTCGGTAAGGACCAGGTACAGCACTGTGAAATCACACGCGATCTGGCCCAGAAGTTCAATCACCACTTTGGTGAGGTATTCAAGCTTCCCGACTACCGCGTGCGCCCGGACGCGGAGTTGCTGCCCGGCATCGACGGGCAGAAAATGTCCAAGAGCTATGACAACACGATTGATCCGTTCATGGATGAGAAGCCGCTTCGCAAGCGGATTATGAAAATCAAGACGGATTCAACCCCGGTTGAAGATCCGAAGGACCCATTGACTTGTACGGTCTTTCAGATTTTTCGGGCTCTGGCCGGGAATGAGGACGTGCGCACGAAGGATCTGGCCAACCGCTATCGCGCGGGTGGCATGGGATATGGTGAGGCCAAACAGGCACTGTTTGAGTTGATTCTGGAGGAGTTCGGCCAGGCCCGCACCAAACGAAAAGAGCTGATGGGCGACCCCGGCTACATTGACCGGGTATTGCACGATGGCGCCGAGGCGGCTCAGGAACAGGTCAGTAAAGTTGCTCTGCGGGCCCGTGAGGCGGTTGGTCTTGGGTCGGGTCGGGCACGATTGGTGCTGCAACCGGCCGATTGACGATTATATTTGAGCGACAGTTTCCACCCTGTCGGATTACGGATCACGTTGGCCAGTACGGAGTTGGCGATGCGTACATTCAGATCAGTCGGCATTTTTGTTTTGCTGGTTTTGTTTTTGTGCCCGTTGACTGGTTGCCGATCTCGAAATGACTGGAAGGTCGTGACGTACTACGAGATTCGCGATCTGGGGACGGCAGATGGCGTTCGTCGCGCACTGAAAAGCGAACTGTCCGCAAACGCCAACGAATTTGGATTCATTGAAGGTCAGAATGCACCAAATGCGCCTTACCGATTTCGTCTGACCAATCTGCGGACGATCAAAAATCTGAAGCGCGCCCAGAATATCATTCGCCGCGTGACCGACGAGCACCACGTGCCTGTTGATTTTTCGGATGCGGCTTTACGCTTTCAGAGTATCGAAGGTAGCGCTGCGACCAGCATCATCGTCAGCGGCACCGCGACACCTGGCGCGAAGGTCTATCTGGATACCGGCGCGCCGCGATTGATGTTAATCAATCCTGTCGGCCCATCAGGCCAATGGCAGGTAACTCTCTCGCCAACGAGCACGCTGCGCGACCGCGGCGGCTGGATCTATGGCTTGATCGACAAGGATGGCACGCAACTGGTCATTCGTACGAATGTGTTGGACCCCAAGGTGTTCCAGACGATCCACCAGAGCCACCTGCCGCGCGACTCACGGTTGCGTAATCATCTGCGGTGATTCGGTAAGCTTGCCAAGAGCAACTATATCGTTGGCGCCCAACCTGTAATCTCGCAAATCCTTCGAAGGTCCACCAGCGACGTGATTTCCTCGCGTGGCAGTCGTAGTGGCACATCCGCGTAGTGCTCGTCAATGACCTCAAGCACCGGCTTCTGAAACATGTTCTTGTCTGAAGCCGGAAAGAACACGTTATGGCCCGAAAGGTCGGCACGCAAAAGTGCTTCGTTCAGTTCAGCCATGTCAGACGCCGCCATGTAGGCAAACCCGTCGTTGCATGCATATCGATAGGGTCTGAAAGTACCTGCAAGAATCGAATCGATCCCCATTTTTGTAGGCACCAGGGGAATACGAAGTGAAATTGTTGTCGTGCCGTGAGCCAGGCTCAGGTATTCCAGTGCATGGTCCGTACAGATCTTGCTGATACCGTAAGGATTGCAATGAATCGGCGGGATGTTTTCGTCCAATGGTAGATAAGCCGGCTTGGCGTCGGGAAGGACATCGCCATCGGGCAGAATACCGCTGGTGCTGTGCACTGAGCTTGCAAAAATAATGCGCTTAACGCCCGCCTGCCGGGACGCTTCAAGTACATGTGAATGGACGGTGAGATTAGCCAGGTAGCCTTCGTTCAGGTCGGCATGTGTCCATCCGTACGGATTGGCCATGTGGATAACGGCATCCACGCCGTCGAACATCGGGCGCACCTGTTCCCAGTCACTCAGGTCGGTACGGTGAATCGGAACAGGCAGGTCGTCACGGTCCTTGCGTCCTGTCGCGACGACTTCATATCCCTCCCGGTGCAGTACTTTTGTGATGTGCGAGCCGATTAAACCTGTCGCACCAGTAACCAGAACTTTCATCTACTTAGCACTCCCTCCCGGTGTTTGAACGAAGGAGGAAGATCATACCAAGCAAGCGACGTTTGCGCAGAATGGCTTATTACCAATCCGGCACATTGTTGCAGGAAACAGTGAAAGATATCGCGACTGATCGAAAGTAGTCGAGTCTTACGGGAAGATGCCGCGGACACGGTAGACGCGCCCGATGTGTTCCAGCGCAGCACAGTATGCGGCTGTTCGCAGGTCGCAGTCGAAGCGGTGAGCGGCAAGCTTCACACGTTGGGCGGCGGCGTACATATGCTTCTTGAGTTGCTCGTCGACCATCTCAATGTCCCAGGTTTCCGATTGCTTGTTCTGCTTCCACTCGAAGTAACTGACGGTCACACCGCCGGCATTACAGAGAATAGCAGGTAACACGGATACGCCGTTGTCGAGCAGGTGGCGTTCAGCCGGCGGCGTGGTTGGCGCGTTGGCCGCTTCCACCACCACTTTGCAATTCAGCAGCTTCGCCTTTTCAAGGTCGATCATCTGCTCAAGCGCTGCCGGGACAAACAGATCAACTTCTGTTTCGTAGAACTCATCTTCGCTGACTTCTTCAGCGCCGGTAAATCCTTTGACGCCGCCTTTCATCTGCACATAAATCGCCAGCGCGGAAGCATCAATGCCGCGGTCGTTGACGATCGCGCCGGTGTGATCCATTACTGCACGCAGCTTTGCGCCTCGTTCTGACAACAGACGAGCGGTCCAGGAGCCGACGTTACCAAATCCGACCAGGCTGTATGACGTTGTGTTGAACTTCAAACGCAACTCGGGAAGGAGTTGTTCCAAGACGTAGACAAGGCCCTGACCGGTCGCTTTCTCGCGCCCGAAAGACCCGCCGAACTCCAGCGGCTTGCCGGTGACGACCGCTTGTGAACGATGGCGGCCGACGTTGGAATGGAAGTTCATGTATGTGTCAGCGATCCAAGCCATGATCTGCGCGTTGGTGCCGACGTCCGGTGCCGGGATGTCGCTGTCCGGGCCAATGTTTTCGCCCAGGGCACTCGTAAACCGCCGCGTCAGTCGCGCTGTTTCCTCCTCAGACATGGTATGCAAGTCTACCTGCACACCACCCTTGGCACCCCCAAGCGGCAGCCGGACCAGCGAGCACTTCATCGTCATCAGTACGCTCAGTGCTTTCACGTCGTCCAGCGAAACCGTGGGGTGGAACCGAATACCACCTTTGTACGGTCCGAGAATGTTGTTGTGCTGTACCCGGTACCCCTTGAACAGCTTGTAGCTGCCATCTTCCATCTGCACCGGAAAGTGCACCATGATCTCATTCTTCGGCTGCGCGAGGATCAACTGCAGATGCCGCGGAAGGTCCAGTAATTCACCGGAATTGAGCACTGCATTGATCGTCTGTTGATATAGATCGCCCGGATCGTATCGAAAGCCCAGTTCACGGAGGACGGCGTTGGGGTGTTCAGGCATGGCTTCGGTTTCGACGGTAGGGGTGTTGGTAGACATATGTTCATTATCGGCAGAAATTAAGCAAAACTGTCATTTCCACCGGGGTTTATCACAATCGGGTATCTGTCCGTATAGCATCGCTGCTGGCGGAATTATTTCAAGTGGGCGGCAGCCTGCTATGATTCGCCCATGATTGTTTATTGCTGTAGCGACCTGTTTTTCGCCACTCGAATCAGTAGCACCGCCGACGCGATGGGCGTTGCCAGTCGCCCCGTGCGCGACGAGGCGATGTTGACCAGACGGCTTGACCGTGTGGATGACGGCAAGTGCAACGAGCCTGTCCGCGCGCTTTTTGTCGATTTGGATTGCGGGCAGGACGGGATTGCGCTGATTTCTCACTTAAAGTCGACAGTTACAGGTGTGCCGGTAATCGCTTTCGGGTCGCACGTTGCTACGGAACTGCTCGATCAGGCACGGCAGGCCGGCGCTGATTACGTCATGCCGCGAAGTCAGTTCACAGAGCAACTTCCGTCGATGATTAAGCAATTCGGCGAAGATACCACTACGGTGTGATGGCTGGCCGGTTGCTCGCAAGCCGTTTTTGAGCGACTTCCGGGGTCCGGGGATTACTTCGGTATATCAACCAGCCGCATGTCGTCCCCACGGTAGGGCGGCGTTGCCACCACGAACGCCTCGGCAGCCTCTTTGCCGATATTTTCCGCCCAATGCAGCGTGCCGCGTGGCACTTCAATCACGTCACCCGGCCCGACTTCGACGTGTTGCATACCCAGATGCATCATGACCTTGCCGCTCAGAACCGTGACAACCAGATCAGTGTGATCATGCACGTGAGGCTTTTCAGCCGTGCGAACGCGTACGAAACTGTAGCTTGCGCTGCGTGTGATACGCAACGACCGGGTCGCGACGTCTTTCTGTTTGTCAACGTCCGACCAGTCCACGCTGGTATAGAACCGTTGAGGCGTCAGTACGCGTACACGCTTGGACTTTGAGGACCAACTGAGCCCGGAACCGGAAGAAGACCCCGACGACAAACAACCAGCAGTCAGCAGGAACGCTCCTGCCAGCAGTACAGAGCACGACAATGTGAACTTCGACATGGTGGCACCCATCCTCTGATAAAACAGTGCTCGAGCGAGCGGATTGACGCCACAAGTCTACCAAGAATCTGGATATACGTCTGTTATGTCTTTGCGAATCCAGAATGATACAATAAGTTGTCTATGCGTAAATCCTGCCTCTATATCGTGGGTATCTGCCTTGGGCTGATCGGGCTGTTCTTTTGGCCGCAGGTCGTTCGTGCCTTCACGATGACGGACCGGGCGGTTCTGGCGGTGGTCCGGCCATACCCGAGAATCGATCAGATTGAAGCCGAAGCGTGTGAGGGGGTTACTGCGGCTGATCATGTCAAGGACGCGAAGTCCGCCAACGGCGTTTCCGTCCTGCTTGATTGCAAGACCCTCAAGCCGTCGTTGTCATTTAAACGGGAATTCACTCGAAGCACTTATGCGCTCTGGTGCGTCGCACGTAGCGACGTAGCGCCGACAGGCTATCGCGAACCGATGTATCTGCACTTTTACGTCGACGGACCGGGCGGCCGGCGACAATGGCGTATGCGTGTGAACTACATGCATCACATGCATCAGGATATTGCCCACCTGTACTTTGATGTCAACGAGCCGGGAGAGTACACCCTGACGCTGTCGATCGGACACGGCAGTCGCTTCAACCTGTTGGTCGATCGGCTGGAGATTCGAGACGTTCTGTCTGGAACGTTCAAGCAGGGCTTTAAGACTGAGCCGACGGTCTATCGCAATCCTGCAGCGTTGAACGACAAGATTCGCCCGTTCAGTCGTGGCCAAGCGATGCGCCGCGCCAGGGATATCGCCGCGAGCTTTGCGCCGCGCAACAGCATCAAAGCATCCGGCGGGATGGACAAGGAAGGATTCTATAAGGAGTTCGGCCTCAGCCGTGCCAGATTTGCTGAACTGAATGCCGACCGCTGGGTCTGGCAGATGAATAAGAATATCGAGAAGCCATGGGTATTGTCTGGGCCGATTCCGCAGGGGCGCGACGAGTTGGATGCAGCGCTTGATGGCGAAATCGGCGGTGATGAGATGGCCGCACCATTCAAAGTCGACCCGAAACTCAAGGCCAGGTCATTCGGCGACGCGCCAAAGAGCTATCCGGATATTAACTGGGGCAAAGCGCCAATTAACGACATCGGGAAATACACCGCAAAAGACTACCATGCCTTTACCAAGGCAAAATCCCGTTGGCCGGATGACGGCGGGGGATACTTTATTCCTCAAAAAGATTTCAACCTCAAACACAACCTTTACTTCAACTGGATGGCAGGTGGCTTTAAGTATCGCATGATGGCGATTCGTGACGCCATCAGCCAACTGTCGGACGAGTGGTATCGCACCGGCGATCCGCAGGCTGCATTTCGCGGGGCGGTCATGCTGGCTCATTGGGCGGATCATTTTCCCAGCCTGGATCACACGGTGCAGGGCACCATGAATACGATCTGGGGGGCCTATCCATTTAATACCTTCACTGGCAGAACTTCGGGTTCGTTCGGCAAGATTGATTATTCCGGCTGGGCCGGCGGCAATAACATCGGCCCCGTCCACGCATACGACAAGCTGTTCAATTACATCGAGGACAATCAACTGCTTGCGGATGCCATCGGGCAGGATATCCCCTGGGTCAAAACGCCGGCGGACGTGATCGAACTGATCGACGTCAAGCTGCTACAGCATCTTTATGACGTGGCTGATCGCCGTCAGGTGCGATTTGGACCGGGACTAAGGGCCGATCCGCTGATTGCGGTCGTGCAGGGGAACAACGAAGCCGGTCGACACATGCTTCAGCAGATTGTCAGTCATTCGGAATTTGAGCACCCGGCGCTTCTGGACTCGCTGGTGGTCCGACGCAGTCGCGATTCAACGTCCTTTATCGGGTCAATCTCTTACTCAAAGGGGCCGTCCTTGTCGGCCGGCTTGTCCGTTGCCGACATCAGTGACTTTGCCCGGCGCCACAACGCGCCGGCACTCGACCTGACGCCGATGGCCAAAGGCGGTGGTTCGCTCTATCAGGCGGCGCAATGGCTTATCGAAACTTACTGCGCCGGAATTCATATCCCGGGCGTTGGTAACGTGTCCGGGCCGTTCGGCTACCCGACAATGACCGTTGGCGACTGGGACAAGCCGCAACGGGTTCTGTTGTCGGCCTGGGAGCGCTTCGGCGATGCCCGCTTCGCGTGGATGCTCGAGCATGTCTATGGCTATCCGCTCACAATTGATAATCAGATACGCGAGAAAGCGCGTCAGGCGGCGGCGACGATCAAATCCGACCCGCGCGTTGGGCAGCCGTCACGCGTTTTGGGCGGTTTTGGCGTGACGATTCTCGAGCACAATGGCCATAAACCTGATCTACGCCAACGTAATGCGGTGGTCTTCCGGACTGGTTATGGCTTTGGTCATGGTCAGCAGGATCAGCTAAACCTCGAAGTCTTCGCGAAAGGAATTGTCGCGCTGGGCGAATTCGGGGGCAGGCCCGGCTACGGGACACCAAGTACGGGAGCGGCCAAGAGCCATTGTGTTGTGACGGTTGACGGTCAACTGAGCAATTATGGTCGTACATCACTACTGGCCGATCTGCCCGCCAGCGTATGCACTGAGGGGGCAACGACTGACTCGAGATGGGGTAAAAACGTATCCCGCTTCGTGGCCATGATCGATGCCGGGCAGGACGACATGTACCTCTTTGATGTGGTTCGTGCGGTTGGCGGTAAGGATCGCACTTACTGGTTTCACGCGAATCAGACCGAATCCGTCGACCCTGGTGCGGCGGCTACTGCTGCGGACCGTACACAGACGGACGATCTGTTTAGTGAACTGGAAGCGGATTTGGACCGAGATACCGGTGGGGCGTGGAAGTGGAACCAATATGTCTTCTCTCACAACCTGAAAGACAAACAGAGCAACATCAGCGATGACGAATATCAGGCGGTCTGGCCGATCAAACGCGACACCGTCAAACAGATTTTTAAAACCATTGAAACCCGATACCTTTTTGCTGATCGCAAAATACCGTTTATGCACGATCCCAACGCACCCGGCATGTTCGTGCGCCTGTCGATGCTGGGTGCCAAGGGCAGGCAGGTAAGCACCTTCATCGCCACCAGTCGTCAGGTCGGCTACCGGATTCCATGCATCGGGGTATCTGAACAGAAGCCGGCCGATCAGGCGACCGTCTTCGGCTCCTTGATCGAGCCTTTTCAGGGACAGGCATTCCTAAGCAAGTTCAAGCAGGTGCCTGTCAGGACTACAGGGAGTGGCGAGCCATTCGCGGCGCAGACGAAGGTGCGTAAGAACCGTCATGACTTGTTGTATCACAGCAATGATTCAACGACGCTTCATGAAGTTGACGGCTTTACTGATATGAGCGTTGCCGGGCGGTTCGGATTTGTCTCATATGAAGGTAAGCGCATTCGTGCCGCATCGCTTGTGGCTGGTACGACATTGAAGACCGCGGATATTGCGATTGAAATCGACCAACCTTATTACGAAGCGAAAATTACCAGGGTGGACTACATTGGCCGCACGATCGAACTGGATCGGCGTTTGCCTGCAGAATTACTGGGCAAAAGCTACTTCCAGATCGGCCGTGATGCGGAGATGTTCCGTATTACGCACGCCACGCAGGGTGAAAAGGGCACGATCCTCCATTTCCAGAAAACCGCGGAGTCATACCGTTCGCCGCTGGTAACCGTGGTTGATGGCAACAGTGTGTTAGGCATGCTCGAGCCGGAACACCATCATCGTTACGGCTACCTGACCAACGAAGATCACAGCAAGGGCTGGCCGCTAGATCGGTGTGGCGTGAGTGGTGTTCGCTGGCTGGGCACCGGATTCCGCGGTGGTGCGCGCATGGGTGGCCCGGTGGATGACACCATCGTGGCTGATACGGATGGTGACGGTAAGCGAATCCTGATACTGGGCACCAATGATCAGTGGCAGGAGCCGATGAAAGTGGAAGTTCTTCGGGTTGAGCCAACCAAACGGATCGTCGTATTTCGTTCTCTGAATGTACCCGAAGGGTACGCAGGTTCCCGTAGTTGGGCGGGCAGTGCGATTACCAATGAAGCGGGTGACTTCATCTCCGTGTCGGGTATTCCCGGTAAGATGGGACAGTTCTATTTGCCCCAAGGCATGACGCTATCCGAGTCGGACTTTGTTGATGCTGACAAAGACGGACAGAAGAAGTTTCATGTGTACTACTTCGGTCCGGGTGACCCCGTTCGGCTTCAGACACATGCGAGTATCCGTCATACCGATGACGACAAATGGGAGTTGATTGCTAACTCGCCAGTAAAAATTAATTTGCCGGGTAGGGTATCTAAGATTTTTTCTGCAGCCGATCTGGAAGACGGAAAAGTAAAAATTCCCTGAGAAAACAGGCACATTTCATTGCGCGCAGGAACAGGGTTGGGGCATTACCGTATGACCAAAGTTGGCCACTTTTTTTGTGGGGTCAGACAAAGCAATAGCCGACATAAACGTGTACACAAATGAGCGGTCGGGTTAAAGGGGTCCAACGCTCATTCGGAAAAGTAGACAACGACTGCTTTTCCGATCGCCGCCCACGCGGCGACACAGTTGCAAAGTTGCTACCGGGCAGCGCTTTGCAGGGGGGGTCTGGGTGGGGTCGCCTTGTCAGTGGTTCACCAGTACTGACATTTGTGACTGATCCGACCATGACGAGCCAGCGATGCCGCATCGCTGGCTCGTTGTGTGCGCGCACCGAGTGGTATTGCTTTGGTGTACCGCCAGCCGGTTCAACCCAATGTGTTGACTTGCGTTCCGGTCGGAACGTTCTGTGTGGCTGCGCCCGACGCGGTGTAGCTCTGGCTCGACGAACTGCCGGCTATGGCGCCGTACTGCTCCTGACTGAACCCGCCGGAGAGGGCCAGCAGCATCAGCAGGTTGGAGTCCTCCGACTTCTTGTCGTCGTCATTGCCGAACAGCACGGACATCATGATCATGGTCGCCAGAATTTTGCCCAGGTCCTGATCGAACTGGCTCGACTGGCTCGACGAGAAGCTGAACGTCGCCTGATCGGCCTGGCCGGATTGGCTGAGCTGATTATGAGTTCCGACGGATTGCCCGTTACCTGCGTTTGGTGTTACGGAGCCTGTCGCAGGCGTCTGCGTTGGCGCAATGGGCGCGGCGTTGGCGGGTGCGATTGATGTCTGCATGTCCTTTCCCCTGACCCGAATGGGTCGTTCGTTCTCTCCAAATGAATTAAACCATATGGGACCTTGACAGGCGGAAATTATTTAAAAATTGCCGCAAACCACTGGAATTACTGCATCTTCTGGGGAGGTTGGGATGTAAGGATTGTGACGGCGGTAATGACGTGTTGCATCAGGCACACAAAACCTGCCGAAGCAGCATGTCTGGTCGCCGCCGTTCGCCGTGGCGTTCAACAGAAATGGCCACGGGGTAACGAAGTGTGCGGGTGCAATAACACCGATAACCAGACATTCAGAAGATGTCTGAATTTGACACAACTACGGATAAATTTCTGCCGATAAGAACATCAGTCATGACGCTCAATCAACCGCTGGAATCGTTGGTTTGCCAAATCGCACGGATGTCCCGTTGCGAGTGTATGGCTGCCATGAAGTCAATTGAGCGCCCGCGATTGGACTTCACCGATGAGTACCTGAACGCGGCGTCACTTGATCAACTGCGGCACATTCTCGTGGCCGCGGTTATTCAGGCGAGAAAACACATCCCCCCGCGCAAAGCCGGTTAATTGACCCGTGCGTCTTCACTGTCCCTTCTCAACCGCCTTTGACTTTCCAGACTCCGGCAACACCAGTTCCTGTCGGAACGCTTCCGCAAAGTCGTAGACGTTAACAAAGTCATTCAGTGAATCATCGTCGGTTTTCTTCATCAGACCCGCGTCGACCATGGCGAATACGATGCGGCCGAAGTCTTCACAGGAGTAAATCTTCATATGCCGCAGCACCGTCCGGGCCATCAGCCCGTATTGCTCAATTGCGAAATCGCGCAGGCCGCGACAGAGATCCTGGCCGGACACGTGGCGACTGGTTTCCTCGGCTTCCGGATCGAAGTCCGGGCCTGGGTCGCCGTGCAGCTTTCGTACCGTGTAATCAAGCCCGCGCTGCACGAAGATAAACGAGTCCATCGGATACTTCGTTTCCTTCGCAATGGTCAGCAGATCTGGTGGGTTTTCTTCGGGCATGTTTGCTGGTTACCTTCCATGGCCGCATTCGCGGCGGGTCGCTCCAGTGCATATTATAACCGCTTGAAATCTCAGTCCATGTCGATGGGTCGAACCGATGGCGAGCCAGCCGCAACTTGTGACAGCTGAACTGCATGAACGACGCGAACGCGTGTTTCTGATTCTGGCAGGCCTGTTTCTGGGCACGCTGGCGATGCTCAACATTCTGGGAATTTCACGATTTCTCGTACTGGCCAGTTTTACCCCCGGCGAAGGCCTGAAATGGGGCATCCCCGGCGAGTACGTCTTTGCCGTCGCGGTTGGCGTGTTGCCGTACCCACTGACTTTTCTCTGTACCGACTTGATCAGCGAGTTCTACGGCCGCCGGCGGGCGAATTTTGTGGTGTGGGTCGGTTTCCTGCTGAATCTCTGGGTCATGTTCATTCTCTGGGCAGGGGCTGCCCTGCCCGGCTTCGAACCCATGGATGAATCGACCGGTTTGCCGGTTAAAGACGCGGCCGGCAACCTGCCTGTGTTCTTTCAGGTCAAGACACTGGCATTCGGTGCGGTGACCGCATCCATGATTGCTTACCTGTTTGCTCAGTTTGTCGATGTTTACGTCTTTCACTTCTGGAAAAAACTGACCAAAGGCAAGCATCTCTGGTTGCGCAACAATGGCTCGACCATGGTCAGTCAACTGGTCGATACCGTGGCCGTTATTCTGATTACCCATTTTTACGCCCACGCACTACCGGAAGCACCGGAAGGGCGGTCCCTGGCTGCGCATCTGACGCTGTTTATCGTGACCGGTTACGTGTTCAAGTTTGCTTGTGCCGCACTGGATACACCGTTGATTTATCTGGCGGTCAAGCTGCTTAGCCCCTACCTTCAGATCGACCCGCTGAAGGAGCATGCTGCGGACGCGGAAGAGGCCGGGGCCGCTGCCGGATAGGCCTATTCGGCGCAGCGAACCAATCTGATTACGATGTTCGGCTCTGGCTTGTCGCCTGCTGGTGGGTGGTGCGACAGCTTGGACTGATTTCAGGACCTAATTGAGCGGAAACTTGAAGGAAGATCATGAGCAAGACCTATCGCATCGGGATCATCGGCGTCGGCGGGATTTCAACCATGCATGCAAAGGCGATTGGCGATTTGCCGAACGCAGAGGTTGTTGCCGGCGTTTGCAGGACTGAAGCCAAGGGCCGCAAATTTGCTGAAGACTTCAGTTGCAACTGGTATGGCGATGCGGTTGAGATGATGGACGCTGAAAAACCGGATGTCGTCTGTATCGCCACACCCTCTGGTGCTCATCTTGAACCGACTAAGGCTGCAGCCGATCGCGGTATTCACGTGCTCAGTGAGAAACCGTTGGAAATCACCACGGCCCGCGTGGATGAAATGATCTCTTACTGCAATGAGAAGAATGTCACGTTGGGCGGCATCTTCCCCTCGCGGTTTAATCCCGTTGTAAATCTGATTCGCGACGCGGTAGCGCAAAGCCGCTTCGGTAATCTGTCAGTGGGGGCGGCATACGTGCCGTGGTGGCGAGACGATGCCTATTACAGCCCGGACCGTTGGCAGGGCACCAAGGCGCTGGACGGCGGCGGTGCGATGATGAACCAATCCATTCACAACGTCGACGCGTTGCAATGGATGATCGGTGCCGATCCGAATCTTTCATTGAAGCCTGGCGAGAATCCGGTAGCTGAAGTTTTTGCCTTTACTGGCAAGCGTGGCCACGACGAGTCGCTGATCGAAGTGGAAGACACAGCGGTTGCCGTGCTTCGCTTCAAGAATGGGGCGTTTGGCCAGTTGCTTGGGGCGACCTCCATGTTCCCCGGAACAGATCGCCGCGTGTGGGTGGCCGGTCGGGATGGCACCGCCGAAGTGATTGAAGAGCAGTTAACCGTTTTCAGCTTCAGAGACGAGAAGCCGGAAGACAAGAAGTTGATCGAGCAGTATGCCAGTCAGACCAAGTCCACCGGCGCGTCCGATCCATTGGCGATCAGTTACGAGGGCCACACGCGCAACATCGGCGCCTTCCTTGATTCACTGGACAAGGGCGAAGCGCCAGCTATCGACGGCCCGCAGGCGCGCGTTGCAGTTGAGATCATTCAAGGCATGTATGAATCAGCCGCAACGGGCAAGGCTGTTTCATTCGGTTGATTTATCGGCGCGGCTTTGGCCGTCTAAGTGGTAAACAGCGCTTTGCACATGGCCCTGCCCGAACTTTCAACATGCGCTCGCATAGCTGATGCCGCATCATCTGCGTTGCCTGCCAGCAACGCGTCGATAATCTTCGTGTGTTCTTCCAGGGCGCGATGCTGTGTGTTCGGGTCGTCACCGACCACGTCGCGGATGGCTGGGATCAGTTCGCGATATCGCATGATCTCTTCAGACAGGCGTGGGCTGCCGCAGTGTTCACGCACCAGGTCGTGAAGCTGCAGGTCCAGATCGAATGCCGGATCAAGCGGCTCGCCGGCACTGCTGACCGTTGCCTGTTTCAGCGCCCGCTTGTTGTTTCTAAGCAGTTCGGATGGAATTCGTCCGCAGGCCAGACGCGCTGCTTCGGATTCCAGTAACGCTCGAACGCGGTAGATGTCATCCAGTTCATTCGGACCGAACGGTCGCACCACCGGTCCGCGATTCGGTACCAGATCGATCATCCCCAATGCCGCCAGTTCTCCCAGCGCTTCGCGCACTGGCGTGGGGCTGACTCCCAATTGATCGGCCAAGCGTTGGATGACCAATCGCTCGTTTGCCTCAAACTGACGCCTGAAAATCGCTGCAAGTACCTGTCTGACAATGCTTCGCGGCATCGTCCGGACAGGCAGCGGCTCAAAGGTATCGATAGATGCTTGACGCATATCCAATATCATATATGATATTGGATATGCGTCAAGAGGAGAAATGAAACAAAGATCGCGGATTGACGAGTTATCTGGTGATTGGCCTGTTTCTGGATTGGCGATATGTGCAAGCGATGTCCGGAGCCGCCAATGTTTAGCCGCCGCATGCCAATGCGCCGTTGAGAAGAAGCGTGTTCAAGTCTGGGCACAAATCGCGGGCAGTACCACCAGCGACTACCGATCCGCATCTTCGTTCCTGATGTCGCTCAGAAGCGGCTTAGAAGTTTTTGCGAAATCCAAACCCCCGACAACAACGGAGAATCGATATGAATCTGTTACGCATCGCCCTGGCACAATGCCCCCAATCTGCCGACCTTCAGCAGAATGAGAAAGTCGTCTTTGAATATATGGAAGAAGCTGCCAGGGAGAACACACAGATTCTCTGCTTCCCTGAGACGCAAACCGTCGGCTACCGGGTCGACGTCGCGACACCCGCGCCGGAAACGCCCGTGCCTGTTGAATGGTTGAACGAACTCCACGAGCGAGTTGCCAGGCGATGTGGCGAACTGGGTATGGCGTGCATTCTCGGCACAGAGATTCCTAATGAAGAAGATCCAATCGGCGCCAAGCCTTACAACAGCGTGGTGGTCGCCGACCAGAACGGAAAAATTCTCGGCACGCACCACAAAACCAAACTCACTCCGCTGGACGCGGTTGCTTACTCACCCGGTAACAGCATCGAGACATGGGATCTGTTTGGCGTAAAAGTCGGCGTGGTGATCTGCTTTGAAGGCTTTCGCTTTGCCGAAACGACTGCCGAATGTGTTCGCCAGGGCGCTCAATTGGTTTTCCACCCGCAGAACAACACCACGCGCCCCAACGACTGGAAGATTCCTGTGCACCACGCCATGATCACCACGCGCGCTGCCGAGAACACAATCTGGTTCGCGTCATGTAATGCATACTTTCCGGACCATCAGAACTGCAGCAGCATGATCGTTCAGCCGGACGGCCGGATTCTCGCTCAGGCGGAGTTGCGCAAGCCCAAACTCCTGACCGGGGAGATTGATATCGATCAGGCCACCCAGGCCATGTTCAAATTTGACATGGAAGCGTGTGCGAAAATGCTCTTTTCGGATACCGTCGACCGTACCGAGTACGAGTCGATTCTGGCGAAGAAATAGGGCTTGATCAATTTCCTGAACGTCTGAGTTGCATTTCTCCCGCATGCTGAGCATGATATTGTTGCTCACTTGGGAGAGATGAGAATGTCAACTGAGTCACATGGTATTTCACGCTATGGTGCGGTTGCCGTCATTCGGCTCAAAAACCTGATGCAGAATCAGGATGCGGTCGGAGAACTGAAAAAACGGCTGCGTCACTTGATCGAGGGGACGGACAGGCCGCGCATTGTTCTGGATATGGAAGAAGTCAGCAGCATCTCGTCATTGATGCTCGGTGTGATCATGGCGCTGAATCTTCGCATTCGCCGCCAGCGCGGCCAGCTGCGCCTTTGCAATCTTTCGCCGGACATACAGGTGGCTTTCGCGCTGGTGAAGATCGATTCGATCATCCCCATTGATTCGGATGTGGATGACGCCGTCGAAGCGATCAATGGTGCGGTCGAGGACGAATAAGATCGTTTTGCTTATCGCAACGATCCCGTTAGGTATTCAAACTTCTCCCTGTTCCAGCATCACCTTTGGTTCGAGCACATAGACTTTGGCGTCACCGACGGTCGAGAGCAACGTCGGCGTCTGATATTCATCAAGCGTCGTGTGAATCCGATCGAGCACTTGCTGGATCGTGCGATGTTTTCGGTCAGTGACAACAATCACGCGTGAAGCAACGCGCGGATCAATACGAAAGTTCTTTGACGACATGCCATGTCGGCGGAAGTAATACCGCAGGATCGGTCGGCTTGGTGTATCGATTGCCACGCGATCCGATTCGTCGATCACGCTTTTCAATGACAAGGTGACTGCTTCGGCTTCCCTGAATGCGTGCGTGTCTGGAAAAGCGGCCGGCGCCTGGTTGCGGCAGATCGCGATTGTCGTGCCGCCCGCGAGAACCGCAGCTAAGACGACGGACCAGATTTTGTGGCGCGTAAAGTATGACTCGGTGACCAGGTTGCATAACCAGACGAGCCCGGCAGCGGCAATCCCCAGGTAAATCGGCCACAGAAATATCCAGACGCGCACAAACGGTACCACACGCTGAATGGCCAGCACCGGAACAATGGCAACAACCACTGCAATCAGCAATGGCATCTTTGTTCGTGCACACTTGCTGTGCAGAACACTGCCGATGGCAAACGACCCGGTAAGGAATATGCCGATCGGCCAGGGCGTGGTATAGAAATCCTTGGTCCACAAGCCGATTAGTGAATCCGGCAGGCCGGTCAGAAATGCATGCCACGAGAGTGGCGACACGTCCTTGTTCGCTGTAATCGCACTTGCGCCGTTGACCACAAGAATGGGCAGGTACAACCCGAGCGTCATGACTGCCGCAATGATGGTGCTCGCAATCAGGTAACGAAAGAACTTTGCGCGTTCATAGCCGCACTGGCCGATCCACGCGGAAAGAACCAGCCAGACCCACGCCACGCCCATGGCGTAAAGCATGATCGGCATCACATAAAAGCCCAGTGCGGCGACGACTGCCCATACGATCCAGCCGGCTGGGTCCGGCCGGCGCAGCACATACGCGCTTAGCGCAAGTAAGAGCATGAATGCCAGGCAGATCATTGAATATCCGCGCGCATTGGTGGAAAACAGAATCAGGTAGGGACTGGTCGCGACCAGTGCCGCGGCGATCAGCGCGGCCCAATGCGAAAACATAATCCGGAAAGTCATATAAGTCGCGCCGATCAAAAGCCAGCCCGCCAGCATGGCCGGCAGTCGAATCGCCTGTGGATCATCACCAAGTACGCGAATAACCATCCCCACCAGCACGTTGTGCAGCACGTGATTGTTGGGATCTTTGTACACGACCATTGCGTACGGGAAGGGTTTGAGCGCATAGTCGAGAAAGGACCACGCTTCGTCTGTGCGCATGGGCTGGCCTAGAAACCAGAGGCGCAGAGCAAGACCCAGTAGCAGAATCCCCAGCAGGCTGTAGGCATGCAGTTTTTCTTTTTCGAAGAATCGCTTGATCCATCGGGCGGACCAGACGATGTCGGGAATCAGATTGTTGTAGAACGTTTTGACCGGCGGCAGGATTCGCCGTCGAGTGATGACCAGTCCGAATCCGACAACCAAGGCGCCAACGCCTGCGACACGAGATCGAAACAGCAGTGCTTCAATTCGTTCCAGATCAAACTCAGTTGAACTGCCATCCGAAGCCGCCCTGTCGACTTTCGCCTTGATGCGATGTGGTCCGATCGCGGACACGCCGATCATCATCCCGGCACCCAACAGCAGCGAACCGGCAAGCAGCCAGATCGTGCAGAACGCCAACCGACGGCTCAGCGATTTGGATGGGTGGCTTGTCATGAGAATTGCGAGTTACTAATGGGGTTTGCAATTGGTGGGCTGAGCGTCACCCGCGCACTTCACCAAACCAGACCCGCCAGTGGCGGACCAAATCGCGAATATCTCATCCCCACATGTTGTATTTCAGGATACACCAGATAGCCCGAACACCATCGCGCCAACCGATTTTCTTACCTTCTTCATACGTGCGGCCGGAATAGGAAATACCGACTTCGAAAATGCGGCATCGCTTCTTGGACAGCTTCGCGGTGATCTCCGGCTCAAAACCAAAGCGGTTCTCACAGATGTCGATGCTTTGGATAATCTCGCGCTTGAAGACCTTGTAGCACGTTTCCATGTCCGTCAGGTTCAGGTCCGTGAACATGTTGGAAAGCAATGTGAGGAAACGGTTACCCATTGAATGCCAGAAATACAGCACACGGTGCGACTCGCCGCCGGCAAAGCGGGAGCCGAAAACAACATCAGCTTTGCCATCCTGAATCGGCTTAAGCAGTTTGCCGTATTCGTTCGGGTCGTATTCGAGGTCAGCGTCCTGGATGATGACCACATCGCCTTCCGCTGCGGTAAAGCCGGTACGTAATGCGGCGCCTTTACCCTGATTGACATCGTGGTGCATCACACGAACGTTATCCGCTTTGCCGATGTCTTCGAGCACGGCAGCAGTCCCGTCGGTGGAGCAGTCGTTAACGAGGACAAGCTCTTTCTCGATGCCGTCCAGTTCCACTGCCTGAACAGTATCGACGAGCAACCGTACCGTCTGTTCTTCGTTATAAACGGGTATGACTACGGTCAGTTTCATCTGGTTCGTCCCTCAAGTCCCACGTCAATCGTGACTGCAATGGAAGATGTACCGCGTATCCATCTTATATGGATGTACCTTGCCAATGTAGTTGATGTTTGGATAAGTCGTTGAATCATTGAGCAGCCGTTCGACGAAGATAAGCTCTTCGCCCTCCGGACAGGTCAGGCAGGCCTTCCCCTCGTTGACCGACACATCGAAGAACAGCGATCGCGATTGCTTGCTGATTCGGTCCAACAGATCGAGGCCGTACTCCATTCCCATTTGATCGATGACCCATTGAATCATTGAAAAGCAGAGCGTAACGTCGACATCCCCGACTTTCTCAAGCAGTTCGGGAGAGAGCGGCTCGTTGATGAAATTGACCGGCACTTCATAGATATCGACCAGTTGCTTGGAAATGTAGCCATAATCCTCGCGCACTTCCACGCTGTGCAGATTCGCTCCGCGCATCGCCAGTGAGAACGAGTAGAAGCCCAGGTTGCATCCAAGGTCCAGTACGTTCTTGCCTTCCAGATTGCCGCTGTGAGCAAGGATCATCTGCAGCCTTTGGTATGGCGTGTCATGATCGACCTGCGTCTGCATGTTTCTGAATTCGTAGAACGGCAGCGGGTGGTAAATATCTCCCCAGTTTTCAAGGTTGGCATTATGGATGTGTTCGATTAGCGCATTGATCTGCTCACCTTTGTCTGCGTGCGGCCGACCGATTCGATCGAGCAGGTCGATACTCCTGGCATACGAACTGCGCGGCCAGGCAGCTTCGGCAACCTGGCGGAATTGGGAACGCACCTCGTTCGCTAACCCGATGAAAACATCAAACGTGGTTTGGCCCAGCGCGATCAATGCGGCAAATCGATGTTTGCCATTGATGATCATGTGGCTACCGTCAACACAGGGAACCAGCGTGATCGCCCCGTTCTCTACAGGCGTATAGCCGTCTTCTTTCAGTTTGTTTATCAGGTAGATAAAGTTCCTGCACAGGTTTTCAGCATCCCGCTGTCCGCGGCACGGAAAGGGCAATCTGCCCTCGAGCGCGAGCCGGTAGTAGCGGGTATTGCGGTATTGGAACCTGTCACCTTCAGCGATGTATGCTTTTGCAAATTCGAGGTGCGGGGACTGCATCATGTCCGTACCGGCAAAGCTGACTTTGTCCGGCATGAAGTCCATGGTATGAACCACATTGTTTCTGGTTGTATCAAATGAGGTGAGCGGCCAGCCAACCTTTTGATAGCTGATGACACCTCGGTCGGGCAGGTACTCGTAGGTCGCGCGAGCCAGCTTGACGAGGTCACGACTGTGCCGCAACACCTGTCTGGCGGCTCCTTTGCTTCGACGAACAATCTTCCTGCCTAGTCGTCCTGGATCTGTCATGGTCATTCTGGCTCCGCCTTCGTCTTTGGTCGGCGCAGTTCGCGCACTAGCTTAAAGGTTTCCAATACCGTTGACTTCCCTCCTGGCAATGCAAACCAGACTGCCAGATACGCGACACTATAAACCACAAAGTCAGCAATGAAGCTGATAAGCAGCGGAAGTGACCAGTCAACCGAATGGTCGACCACGTACACGACCGCTCCCGCCAGAATCGATGCAAGTGTCGGTCGCCAAAGGACTACACCAAGGTCACGCACTCGCAAGGGTGTACCGCGAAAACAGTACCAGACGGATGGGTATCTCATCACTACAAACGTTGCACTCAGCGCAATCGCTACACCCATGGCCGTTCCAAGCCCGGATTCTCGTCCCCACCAAACACCCGCGGCGAAGGCCGCAACAGTGATTGCCGACGTCAAAATGCCCAATCGGAACTGCCGGTCGGTCGTCCCCATTGACATATATACCCAGCCGGTAGCCACATTGAAAGTTCCAATAAAAGCCGCCGGTGAGAGGGCGATGAACATATTCACTGTTCCTAGCCACTGGTCGCCCAATACGATCAGGACCACCTTTTCCGCGGCCACCGTCGCGAACGCGACCGCAGGCATGCCCACGAAGACCAATACGGAAATCGCCTTGCGGTAGTAGCGCCGGTAGCCTTCCGGATCGTTCTGCATTCGGCTCAACGCGGGAATCGCCACGGATGTGATGGGGGTGTTGATCTGGCGAATCGGCAGCATCAGCAGGCTGTACGCTTTCTTGTACATGCCCAGTTGGTCCGTGCCGCCGAACTTGCCGATCAGGATGTTGTCCAGTTCCCGGACGAAATAGTTCACAACATTGAAGCCGGTCAGGTTACCGCCGAACTTCAGCATCTCTCGCACGCCGCTGCCGCGCACGGGTCGGCCCGGGCGCCAGCGACAGAACAGCCAGACCAGCATCATGGTTGTGATGGCGTTGGAAAGCGGCATGGTTACGAGCGCGAAAACTTCGTAGTCGTGAATGGCCAGTGTGATTCCGACACCGATCGCGACGAGTTGTGCCGTCAGATTGATGCCCGCCAATGTGCCGAATCGCATCTGTCGTTTTAGTAGCGCCTGATGTTGAATCGTCAGGCCGCTTAGAAGCTGTGCGGGTGCGGTAAACAGTGTTACCAGAAGCAGGACCGGCTCCTGATAGAACCACGCAATGACCGGTGCCGCGATGATCGTGGCCAGCATGACACAGACGCTGATGGCGATGTTGATCCAGAAGAGGGTGCTGACCTGTTTGTGGTTGATTTTTTCTTTTTGAATGGTGGCGATCGACAGTCCCATGTCCTTGAACAGAACGATGAACCCGATGATGCCGGCCACCATGCCGATCAGGCCGAAGTCATGCGGTGTCAGCAATCGCGCAAGAATTGGCGTGGAAGCCATACTGATCACAAAGCTGATCGCGCCGGCGCCGACCGTGACAGCCCCGCCGCGAACGGACCGACCTTTCATGTCGGTTCGCAGGTGATCGGTTTGGAAATGCTGATCCGGATCATTACCCGGATCAGTTGGATTGGGCGTATCATCAGCCACCAGGCGCGCACCTTTTCCCTTCTACGGTTGTACAAAGCATTTATCGGCCGAATTGCCGAGTTGGATCAGCGCGGCCCTGCAATGTTTGCATCAGCGGGCCATTCCGATAACCTCTTCGCGCATGACACACACAGAGCACCCATGTCCGTTTGAAGAAGTGACCGCTGAGCCGGGCCATGTTTTCTTCGGCTATTACGACAAGTGTCCCTGGGATCATGGGCAGCGATACATGCTCGCGATGCGCACGCACACGCCTCAGCGCCCATTAGTTGGCGATGAAGTCGCGGAATTGGGGATGATCGATCTTTCGACCCAGCGGTTTCACGTATTCGACCAGACCCGTGCGTGGTGTTGGCAACAAGGCACCATGCTGCAGTGGGTAGGCAATCACCCTGATCAGCGGGTGATCTATAACCGGCTGGACGATGAGCGATTTGTCAGCGTGATTCGCGACGTGCACACATCGTATTCGCGCGTGCTTGAACGCCCGATCTATTGCGTTAGCCGTGACGGAACGCAAGCGCTCTCACTGAATTTCGCAAGGCTTGCGGTCACGCGCCCCGGCTACGGATACCCGGCGCTGGCCGATCCGAAGATTCACCTGAACCATCCGGATGACGACGGCATCTGGCACATTGACCTGACCACCGGCACATCACGACTGATTCTTTCACTTGACCAACTTGTCCGTTTCCATCCGATTCCGGAATTGGTTAACACCCAACACTGGGTTAACCACCTGTGTTTCAACCCTTCCGGAACGCGTTTCAGTTTATTGCATCGATGGCGGACATTGTCCGGCGGATCGCAGACGCGTTTGTTTACAGCAAATGTCGACGGCAGTGAACTGTACCTGTTGAATGAGATGCCCATGACGTCGCATTTTGACTGGGTCGACGATACTCGTTTTGTTGCGTGGGCGACAAGGCCGACCGATGGCACGCGATACTATGTCATGCATGACCAGACCCAGCATGCCGACGTCTGGGGACGCGATGTGTTTACTACTGATGGCCACTGCACAATCAGCCCTGACGGCCAATGGATGCTGACAGACACCTATCCCGACAAGCAAAGCAATCGGACGCTGATTCTTTACAACATTGCAACACAACATCGAATCGACATCGGCAAGTTTTATTCACCACCTCAGATCAACGGTGAATTCCGATGCGACCTGCATCCGCGCTTCAGTCGTGACGGCCGGCAGGTTTGCATTGATTCTGCGCACACAGATGAACGACGCATGTATATCGTCGATGTAAGTGAAGTTGTGAATCGGTAATCCTCAAGCCGCTTCTGAGCGACCTTCGGGAGCGAAGATGCGGATCAGCTTTTACCAACCGTCAGCGGCACCGGCTGTGGCTGCACCTCATGGGTCGGCTGAATCGCGATCTGAAGTGGGGCTCGCTTACCACCCGCAGGCGGCAAACCATCTTCATCCACATGACGTTGAATGGCCATGATGCCTTCCATCAGCGTTTCCGGACGTGGCGGGCAGCCGGGGACATACACATCAACCGGGATGAACTGATCAACGCCCTGCACCACAGCGTACGTGTCAAACACGCCCCCGGTCGACGCACAGGCGCCCATGGAAATAACCCATTTTGGCTCGGTCATCTGCTGATAGATTCGCTGCAGCACGGGGAGCATTTTTACCGACACGCGCCCGGCAACGATCATCAGATCGCTCTGACGTGGGCTGAAGCGCATGACCTCCGCACCGAAACGAGCCAGGTCAAATCGGCTGGAGGCGGTTGCCATCAGTTCAATGCCGCAACACGCCGTGGCAAACGGGAGCGGCCACAGGCTGGACCGACGAGCCCAGTTCAGAACTTTCTGCAAGCTCGTGGTCAGTACCGTATCTGCCGGGAGTGCCGCTTCGATGCCCATCTGCAATGATCCTCAAATTCTCTTGACTGGCCCATCCATTTCAGCCGATGTTAGGCCTGTGGGGTCAAAGTGTAGGCAATCCGTACGTTCAATGCCACTATGACCATGATGCAAGATACTCCCGTCCAATATGTCGTTTTTTCCGATGATTGGGGCCGTCATCCCTCCAGTTGCCAGCATCTTGTGCGCCGTCTGCTGAAAACCGGCCCGACGCTTTGGGTGAACACCATCGGCACCCGATTCCCTCGTCCTACGATGGCTGACCTGGGAAAAGTGATTACCAAGTTGCGCCAATGGGGTAGCCGAGGACGGCGGCACGAAGTGTTACCGGACGGGCTGACCCAGATTCACCCATTGATGTGGCCCGGATTCAATAAACCGTGGCAGCGCCGATTCAACGCGAACCAGATCGCCAAGGCAGTTGAACAAACGCTTGGTCCTGGTATTGGTGACCGCCGTATCGCGATTACCACGCTTCCGATTACAGCCGATCTGGTCGGCAGACTGGATGTCGATCGGTGGGTGTATTACTGCGTCGACGACTTCTCCGTCTGGCCGGGGCTGGACGGTCCGGTGATGGAGCGAATGGAACAGCAAATGGTGTTCCGTGTAGACGAAGTCGTTGCCGCCTCGCAAACACTTGTCGATCGCATGGCTGATCTGGGGACCAAGGCCCAGTTGCTGACACATGGCATTGATCTGGCGCACTGGCAGAACGACTCGCGCGACCTGTTGCCGGCGAAGTGGCAGTGGTTGAATGAGCTGTCCGGTCCTGTTTACCTGTTCTGGGGATTGATCGATCAACGGCTGGATGTGTCGTGGATTTGGGAACTTTCCAAACGTCAGTCGCAGGCCACGATTCTGCTGGTCGGCCCGACTCAGGATCCTGATCGCAAACTCAGGTCGCTGCCGAATGTGAGAATGCCAGGCCCAGCGGCATACACCGACCTTCCGGCAATCGCGCGTCGGGCAGACGTACTGATCATGCCTTATGCGGATTTGCCCGTAACGCGAGCCATGCAGCCGTTGAAGTTTAAGGAGTATCTCGCCTGCAACATGCCTGTCGTTGCCAGGGCGTTACCCGCTACATTGCCATGGGCGGATACCGCCGATCTGGTTCACGATGCGTTCTCATTCGCGTCGCTGGCGGCCCATCGCGCACATACGGGGATGGACAACCAGCATCTGGCGGCACGCCAGCGACTGGTGACCGAGTCGTGGGATCACAAGGCCGTCACATTTGAACAATGGTTACGAGCTGCCTGATTCACGTCTGATAACCCGGTCCACTCGAATTGATGCCACAGGACAGGGCCGCTTCCCGATCAATTGGATATGTCACGATCTACTCAGATTGCCAAATCCCTTGCGCGCGGACTTGGGTTGGCCTGCGCCTTGCCGCATCTGATCGGCTTCAAAGTCGCCCGGACGCTGATGGGTGAACAGCGCGCCCTGACGGCGGTCAGTGAGCGAATCTCGCTGCTCCCGGGTCAACTTGGTGTTTACACTCGGCAAGCGTTCTACCGCCACGTGCTGCGGGGCGTGGGTGATGATGTCTATCTCGGCTTTCTGAGTGTTTTCAGCAAAGCCAGCGCCAGGCTTGGTCACCGGGTCTACATTGGCCGCAATTGCTGCATCGGCTGGGCAGACATCGGTGACGACGTCATGTTGGCTGATGGTGTCCAACTGCTCAGTGGCAGGCATCAGCACGGCAGCCGTGCCGGTGAGGGCGATCAGCCACTTCGGGATAATGAGCAGCATTATGAATCAGTTGCTATTGGCAGTGGCGCATGGATTGGTGCAGGCGCTATTGTGATGGCGGACGTCGGTGCGAACGCGGTGGTTGGGGCGGGAGCCGTGGTCGTCAAGCCGGTCCCTGCCGGCATGCGAGTGGCCGGTGTGCCTGCCAGGCCGATTGATCGGCCGATTCTGGCAAAGGCGGGATAGGCCGAGTTGGCTATGCCTTTATCCCGCGAAAGTTACGCAGATTGGGGTTCTCCATCACTGCCATTAATGCTTTAAACTGTTGTCATGAGCGCAGCAAAACGGAAAAAGGTATCTCAGAAATCCGGTCCCCGCTTTGACGAGGCGGTGGACGAGCTGGAACAGATTCTCGAACAGATCGAAACCGGTGAGCTTGGCTTGGAAGAAAGCATCACACGCTACGAACGCGGCATGGAACTGGTCAAGACGTGCCAGCAGATTCTGGACCGCGCAAGCAAGCGAATTGCCGAACTCGTGCCGGACGCGGACGGGACCCTGTCTGCCGAAGATGACGACGACAACTGACGAATAAGAGAAAGTTGCTGATTGGCCTGGTACTGGTTCATCCTGTTTCTGATGTACGGCGCGTGTGTCGGCAGCTTCCTGAACGTGGTGGTCTATCGTCTTCCGGAAGAAAAGAGCCTGATTCACCCGCCGTCTGCCTGTCCCAAGTGTGGTCAGCGGCTTAAGGCCTGGCATAACGTGCCGGTGCTCGCGTGGTTTTACCTTCGCGGCAAGTGCGCCAACTGCAAATCACCGATCAGTTTTCAATATCCGGCCGTCGAAGCGCTTACCGGTATTTTCTTTGCCGGGTTGTATTGGATTTACTACGCGACGGACTTCGTGCCACAGTTTGCAAACGCGGGTCTGGGTCAAACATGGCCTGTCTTCGTGCTGCATCTGATATTGGTCGCGTCGTTGCTGGCAGCAACGCTGATCGATGCGAAGCTTTACATCATTCCCATTCAGATTCCCTGGTTTGTGACAGCTTTGGCAATGATCGCATTGCCGATTATCGCTTTCATTTTGCCCGTTGGCACGATGCGCGTTGCCTATCTCACCTCGACGGATCGGCTGATGGTTGATCTGGGGTTGAGTAGTCTGCTGATCCCGTTGGGCGGCGCGGTGGGGTTGTTGATCGCCTGCACACTGCTTTATTTTCGAGTGATCCCACAGAGCTTCGCGGATGCGTACGAATGGGAAGTCAGGCGGGTCGAAGAATGGCGAGCCGAGATGACCGCAAAGGCAGAGGCCCAGCGGGCGGAAGATGAATCTGAATCACCGGCCGAAGTGGTGGACTATTCCACGGCGGAGCCGCCGGCTGATGTCTTTCTGGGCTATCCGCACGCTCGCCGGGAAATTCTTAAGGAGATGCTGTTTGTCCTGTTCCCGATCGCGGGCATGGTGATCGGCTACGTGCTTCGGCATCACTTACCCGGAAACGGCCCGCTATGGGCACAAGTGCTTGCCGGTTCCGTGTACGGCTACCTGGCCGGCGGCGGCATTGTCTGGCTCACCCGGATTCTGGGCACATGGGGGTTCCGCAAGGAAGCAATGGGACTGGGAGATGTCCACCTGATGGCGGCGGTGGGGGCGGTGCTTGGGCCGATCGACCCGGTAGTCGCCTTTTTCATCGCGCCTTTCTTTGGGTTGGGAGCCGTATTGATTGCATTCGGCATCTCACGAATGGTTAAAGGCTCGTTACGCATTATTCCCTATGGCCCCTATCTTGCCGGGGCAACGGTGGTCGTGATGGTGTTTCGCACGTATTTGCCCGGTTGAATCCCGCGTTGCTCCGGACGTGCGATTTCTGGTATCCTTTGCAAAACTTAGGGGTTCTCCAGGAAGGATAGGAAGATGTTCATGATGAGCAAGAGTGTGCAGGTAGCTGTACTGGCTCTGATGACAACTGTGATGTTGACCGGTTGTGGCAAGTCTCGCCTGCGGCAGGAACGTGACGCACTGTTTCTGCAGAACCAGGAATTGCAGGAACGCTTGAATCAGGCGCGGGCTGCTCTGGACGGCGTTGAAACCGAACGGTCAAATCTTCTGGCTCGCATCAGCGAACTTGAATCGCAGTTAGCAGCGGAGCGGGCACGGCCGCGCACGGTTGTTCAGCAGCCGACCTACCAGGCGCCCGTTGCGGCCAATCCGTTTGGTGGTATTCAGGGCGTTGAGACGTCCCAGACCAATAACCGCATTACAGTACGGGTGCCGGGCGACGTGCTGTTTGCATCCGGCAAGGTAAACCTGCGCAGTAGTTCGCTTGCGACACTTAACAGTATTGCCCAGGTCATCAAGCGTGAGTATGCCGGCAAACGTGTTCGTGTGGAGGGCTACACCGACACCGATCCGATTCGCAAGTCGAAATGGAAAGACAATCTTGACTTGAGCCTTGCCCGTGCGGCCACCGTGCATCGGCATCTGCAGTCACAGGGAATCAACCCGAAGAATCTCGAGGCGGTCGGCCTGGGGCAGTGGCATCCGCAGAGCAGCAAGCAGAAGAGCCGACGCGTTGAGATCGTCGTCGTGCTCAACGAGTAACATCGCTTCGCCGCACCAGATAATCCAACCATGACGGGCGGGGCCAGGCGCCCCGCCTTTTTTACTATCACTGTTTCATAACACGGTATGACATGATCGGCATCATTGACTATCGCATGGGTAACCTGCGCAGCGTACAAAAGGCTTTCGAAAAAGTCGGTGCTGATGCGATTATTCTGTCCGGACCGGATGATGCGCATAAGGTGGATCGACTTGTCCTGCCAGGTGTCGGCGCGTTTGCCGATGGCATGGCGCATCTGAATGAAGCAGGGTGGCCGGATGCGATTCGTCAGTTTGTCAGCGCAGGCAACCCTTTCCTTGGCGTGTGCCTTGGGATGCAGTTGCTACTCGACGGATCAGAGGAAGATGCGCCGTCCGATGCTGAGCTGGTTCCGGGACTTGGTTTGTTGTCCGGGAACGTCAGGCTGTTCTGTGGCGAGCAGTTCGGCGCCGGAAAGCTCAAGGTCCCGCATATGGGCTGGAACGGCGTTAAACCCCGAACCAACGCTCGGCTGTTTTCGGGCATTCAGGAGGGCGACTGCGTTTACTTCGTGCATGGCTATTACGCGGCAGATGTTGCGGAAAACGACATCGCCGCCACGACTGATTACGGCTTTGAATTCTGCAGCAGCGTGCATCGTGACAACATCTGGGCCACACAGTTTCACCCGGAAAAGTCGCAGAATGTCGGCCTGCGGATGCTTGAGAACTTTACACGCCTATGACTTCAACCAAGACATTTGAAGAGACGTTGGCGGAATCCTCACAGGTGTCGCAGGGTTCAGAGGTGTTGCCACTGTTGGCGGACCCGTCAACCTATCGCGCATGTATCTGGGATCTGTCACAGGTCGCGGAACGCCGGGCTTACTGGTTGAATCTGTTTCGTACCCACCTTCCCAAGTTGCTTGCTGAAGCCGTTAAGGAAGCGGCCGATCGCGGGGAGGATATGGCGGATGCTCAGCAGCGCGCCGCTCAGGCCAATGCCCGCTTCAATGTTCTGCTGGATGAGTTGCCTGAGTACGATCATTACCTGACAATTCTTCAGATTTGTTTCGTCCGCGAGGCGGTGATTCGTGAGGTTGGCTTTAACGATCCCTATCGGCTTGCCAAGTCGCGCGAGAATGAGGCCGCTTTAACATTACTGCCACGCGTGTTATCCGAACTGGATGAGATGGCAGAGGTCGACCGTTGGGACGCACTGATTAAAGGTGTGTTTGCGGGGAACATTTTTGATCTCGGTGCGACGCAGACGGCCGCGCTTTTTGATGACGGGCAATCAATTGACTTTCATGAAGTGCGTATGAAGCTTGCACCGCGCCCGTGGTTGTTTGATGACTATGACAGTCTGATGACAAGGCTTAATACGCCAGGTCAATACAAGCGCGCGTTATTGTTTGTCGACAATGCGGGTTGTGACATTGTGCTGGGCATGATTCCTTTGGCGCGACAGTTGGTTCGGGCCGGCACGAAGGTTATTTTGACGGCGAATACGCTTCCGACGCTCAATGATGTGACGCATGACGAGTTGACCGCACTCATTGATCAGATCGCCCAATGGGATTCAACGATCCGTGATGCACTGGAAAGTGGTCAGCTACGACTGGTGCCAAGCGGCAATGGTGTTCCTCTGATCGACCTTTCCCGCGTGTCACCGGAGTTGGTACAGGTCGTGAATGAGGACCCGATCGACCTGTGCATTCTTGAAGGCATGGGGCGGGGGGTGGAAAGCAACCTGAACGCCCAACTCACCTGCGACACGCTGAAGATTGCCATGCTCAAGGACAAGGGGGTCGCCGAGGCCCTTGGGGGCAAGCTCTATGACCTTGTCCTGAAATTTGATTCAAATTAATTTTTTGTGCAATAGATTGCGATCTGGCACGTTGTTCTGAAATGAGCAGCCATAATCGACGTTTTCAGGCTGGATTCTCACTGATTGAATTGCTGGTGGTCATTTCCATCATTGCGATTTTGATCGGCATTGCCCTTCCAGCCATGTCCATCGTTCGAACCCGCGCCGTCAAGGTCGCGTGCAGTTCGAATCTCCGGCAGATCGGCATCGCGGTCCAGGCTTATGTGGACAAGCATCAGGGGGTCTATCCGGACGCCCGTTACATGCCATTGCCGTTTATCAGCAGCGAAACCAAGCCGGGCCTTCCGCGGCTACTCGAGCCATATTTTGTGGACGTGGATAGCGGCGAGGCGCGGAAGATTTACCACTGCCAGGGTGATCAGAACTATGTCTATGCCATCAGCGGGACGAGCTATTATTACGAGCCGGCGTTGGCTGGGCGGACACTGGAGGAGTCATTCATGGTGCGTTTCATGAAGCTCAGCCCTTCAGACGTGAATGTCAGCCGCGACTTCGACAACGGCATATTTGACGTCGTTGGTGGCCAGGTTTCTGTGCCGCCATTCCATGACCTGCGTAACTTGCTTTTTGCTGACGGTCATGTGGGGAATTTCAACTGATGGCAGAACATACACCCAAATCAGCGGGAGCCGTTCAACGGAAGCGACTGGGACTGACGAGCCGGGAGTGGAAGCTTGGTATTCTGGTGATGCTTGCTCTGTCCACATTGGCATACGGCGTGTACTTTTCCTGGTTGACCACGCCGCCACCAATGCCTACGACCGCTCAGGAAGCGATTGCCACCATCAAGTCGCCTCGTTTTCAGCGTCTGCACGAATCACGACAGGAAGAGTACTTCGATCAGATGCGGGAACTGCTGGGCCAGATGTCTGATGAAGATCGTCGGGCACTTCGAGAGCAGATGCGCGGCGACGATGAGAATCGGCGTGCCATGCGGTCGGCCATGCAGCAGAGCATGCTGGCGCGTTCCGCGGAGTATGCCCGTGCTGATCCGGTTACGCGCAAGGGGCTGATCGATGAAGAAATGGAACGCATGAAGGAAATGATGGCGCGATGGCAACAGCGAAGGGCGGAGCGTGGGGAAAGTGAAGAGCGTCGGCGTCGCGAGCCTGCCACGGAACAGGAGCAGCAGGAACGCGAAGAGCGCCGCGCCAGTCGACGTCAACGGATGCAGAGCCGGTTTGAACAGCGAATCGAACACGGCAACCCGCAACGACAGGCGTACATGGTTGAGTACTTCCGCGCCATGCGTGAAGCACGCGAAGCCGCGGGGCTTCCCAGCCATGGGCGTCCCGGAGGGCCGGGGGGCCCCGGAGGCCCCGGAGGGCGTGGTGGCCGTGCGGAGCGCGCTGACGGTGCTGATGGTGGTAGCTCAAATCGCTATAGCAGTGGGAGCAATGACAGCCGAAGCTGACCCGCTCTTACTTGAAAGTCTGAACACAAAAACACCGCACGCTGGGCCGTGCGGTGTTTTTGTTATCTTGAACCAAAGTCTCGGATTGGCTTACGCTTTGGCGGCTTGTAATTGGTCAACAGTCATCGCACCGTCACCAAACACAATGTTCCACGGCTGTTCACCAGACTTGATTGTTTTTGTGTCACCATCCATATAGCAGACGCTGAATGCCCGTCTGGCAATGGTGGATCGATTCACGTCCGACGAATGAAGCGTCCAGTTATGAAGCAGAACCACTTCGCCGGCTTCAAGTTCGACATACTCTGCTTTTGATTTGTCCATGTCTTCCATCATCTGTTTGGTCAGGAAGCCGGAGCTGTGTTCGGGATTAAGCAGTTCCTTGTGCGTGCTGGGGATGATCTGCACGGCTCCGTTCTCAATGGTGGTTGGATCGAGTGCCAGCCAGACCGTGATTTTCGGATCACGGTCAAGCGCATTCCATCGATCCTGGTGCCATGGCAGATAAGTTCCTTTGCCTGCGGGCTTGTTCATGAACATCGCACGGAAACATCGGACAGCTTTGCCTTTGCCATACTCGCGTTCGCAGATGTCTTTAAAGAGCGGCCTCTGCATGTACTCCAGGTACATCGGGTCGTATTCGAGGTCCTGAATCTTGCGGTAGTCCAGTGTGGCGCCTTTGTGCCCTCTGGTCTGTGCGCCGAGTTGACTGTAGTCGGAAGAATCCGCATCCAGTTGCATCATGATCTGGTCATAGTCAAGATCGGCTTTGCCCAGCATGATGTCGTCAATACGCTGTTGCATTGCAGCGAGTTCATCATCACTCAGCAGCTTGCCGAGCTTTAGAAATCCTTGTTCTTCGAACTCCTGCCATTGTGCGTCGGTGAGGCGGTCGGTCACATCGGTCTCCTTTGTGTTTATAAATCGTCCGACACGGGCAGGTAATCCTAGGCGCGGCGTGGTAGCCAAACAATGGAATCGGTGAACCCCGGGATGGATTATTTGAACATTAAAAATGGCTGCGCGGCTTAATTTGCCCGCTGCTGAGAAACACGGTTGGGGATCGACCATCGTTACCGCGGCTTACCTTCCTGCATCGCGTCACGGTATTTTGAAGGGCTGATCTTGTAGTGCTGACGAAAGAGGCGGCTGAAGTAGTACGGATCGTCAAAGCCGACAAGCTGCGCGATTCGCTGAACTGTTAAGGTCCCTTCAATCAGATGGTCGGCGGCTGACTGCATTCGGGCGCGTGCCAGGTATTGCATCGCGGTCATCCCGATTTCCCTGCGAAATACCCGATTCAGATGCTGCGGCGTGTAGCCGGCTTGCTTTGCCAGCGCGGCGAGTGTGATTGGCCTGGTGAGGTCCCGGTTCATTTCGTCCATCATCTCGGCAACGATGGGATCTGCGGCGCGATAGGTGAATAACCCTTCGCGCGTGTTATGCAGCAGCAACTCCCGCACGATCAGTTGACACCAGCCCGGCATCAGCAGTTGAGGATCTGACACTTCCGATCGCTCATACTCTTTCATTGCTGCCCGAAGATGTCGGTCCAGCGGGCAGCCTTGCCGAATCTGTTGAGTCCGTGGTGGAATCAACATATCAAATACATCCTGCCCGCTTGGCAGTTTTACTTCCACGTGGAAAGACCCGATGGTCATCCGACGTGTCTTGCTGTAGCCGTGATGATGGATACCTGGTGGCACGATGATCAGCGTGCCGGTTTTCAGTACATGGGGCACTTCTTCAAGCACCCAGACAACGGTTCCGCGCGTGACGTAAATCAGGTTGTAGTCGGGGACGGTGCGTGGAACAAGCGTGAAGCCTGTCTCAAATTTCTGATAAGTGCAGTGATTGGTAGTAACACGGACCTGCCTCAGTACAAATTCGATCAGCGAATCAGGAGGGCTCTCGCTGATAGCGGTTGTTCGGCGTTTACGCCTTGTGTCACCCATTGATGTGAATTGTACCGGCAAAGTTCAGCAGGCACCGTAATCAGCGTGGCCGTTGGCTGCGTACTTTGAATTGAATCAGGTGTGCATGTGACCGTTGGTCAAAACAGTATTTGGCAGATCGATCACAAAGCGAGCCCCCTCGTCATAGTTGGGATCGACATAGATGTCCCCATCGAGTGTGTCAACCACTCGTCGTGCGATTGAAAGCCCCAAGCCGGTCCCGGATTGTTCATTGTGTACGTCCATTCGCTGGAACAGTCTGAAAATCTGGCTCTGATGATCTTTGGGGATACCTGGGCCGTTGTCCTGGATGTGAATAAGGGTTCGTTCTTTTTTCTCTTCGAAACCGATATCGATTTTCGGAGACTCATTGACGCAGCCGTACTTGATCGAGTTGCTCAGCAGGTTTTCAAGCAGCTGGGCCATCTGTTTGGGATTTGCAATGATCGAAGGCAGATTTTCGTCGATGTTCAATGAGATATTTCGCTCATCGATTTGTGGCTGGAGTGTCTGAACAACTGCGGCTGTCAGGTCATGAAGATCGACTCTTACCTGGTCGCCTTCCGAGCGGCCGATGCGGCTGAGCACCAGCAGATCATCAAGGTTCTCCTGCATCTGTTTGGAGGCATTCTTGATGCAATCAATGGACTCGCTTACCTGTTCGAGCTTGCCTGATTTCAAATCGTCTTCGACAAACCCCGTGAAGCCGACAATAGATACCAGTGGCGCCTGCAGATCATGTGAAACTGAATAGATGACCTGCTCCATGTCTTCATTCTTGCGCATCAGCGCGGTATTCGAGCGCTTGATCCGGTTTTCCAATTGCGTTTTTTCCTCGACCGTTTGATGAAGCTTTTCATTTGCCAGTCGAAGCTCTTCAGCCTGTCTGCTTGCATCCCGCATGAGTCGAATGGCAAAGATCGCAAGGACAATGACGACGATTTCAGACACAGCCAGCACCATTGGAAGCCTGGCTTCATATGACAGGGTGATACGCTCGCCGGGTGTCACTACCACGCGCCAGTCTCGATCTGAGCGGTCCAAGTCAATTGTGCGTGAGATGTCGCGACTTTGTTTTGAGCCGTATGCAGCGTAAGAGAAAATGACGTTGTCACCGCTTAGCAGTTCCAGGCTGTAGTCCCCATTGATGTGCCCCTCGTGAAGGAATCTACTCATCAATGGGTCGATCTTTTGTAGAGCGACCAGGTAGCCGAACTGGCCATCCTCGTGTTGGGTCGGAATACATGTCAGCCATGCCATCTGGTTGCCTGGCAGTTGCACTTCGCTACTCGCCGGTTCATTGCGTTTTTGTGTCTGATTCAGCATCGCCCGCAGGTTTTTATTTTCTGTAGCATGAAAGCCGTACGATTCAGATTCAGGCAGCGACGATCGGAGCAGAACCAGGTTGTAGTCAGCATCGAGCAGGGCAAGTCCAACGAGGCCGGTGACATCTTGCAGGTAGTTGTCAGCGTCGCTCTGCCATTCGGTTTCCGAAGGATTCGGCCGATGGTGCCATCGTTCTGCCATGCGCTTCAGTGCGTTGTCATGAAAATTCAGTTCCAGCGTGATGATGGAAGCGGCATTTTTCGCTTGTTCGTTCACAGCTGTGCGTAGCAGACGACCTTCCTCCTTGCTCACCGCCTGCCAGAGCAAAAAGATAGTCAGCAGTACAAGCCCGATCTGAAATGGCGCCCAACTCGGAATGACATTCTTGGGCTGGCGATGGTCGTGTTTCCAGGCCCAGATGGTGATACCGACGCCAAGCATCATGAAGCCGATTGACGTATGAATTGCCATTCTCGTCAATGAGCCCCAGCCGTATGCCGTCTCCGTATCCAGCATGTAGCCGATCAATGCAACGGTGCTTAAAGCAAAAACCGCACCGCTGAGAATGGAGACCGGGAAGGAGCGGTCGATTGTCTTGTTGATCGTGCCGACTATGATCGCGGAGCTAAACAGTAAAAAGCACAAAGCGGTGTTTGGCGCCATGCGACCGGGGTGAGATGTTTTGACCACAATGGCGTGTTCGATAGCCAGTTCGTCGATTCCAAGATTGATGTCGAACATGTACTGACAGATGGTCAGCAGGCTGATAATCGTCGTGATGCTGCCGAATATTGCTGCCTGTCTGTTCCACTGCTTGAGCAGGCACATCAAGCCAATGCCGCTTAAGAAAAAGCAGAGGGCTGTATTGAATTGCATTGGTGCGAACTCCGGATGGATTTGCACCAGCAACGAGGACTTGATCACCCACCCGAACATCACCACAGCGCCGACAACGATGATGATGGCGGACAGCGCCATTGTTGCGATTAGCCACAATCGACCGGAAGATTCATCTTTTTCTGGGGCGATACCTGACATAGGGCCCTTCACGGTAACCAATGAGCCTTCAGCTTATTTATATGTATCTTCAATATCTGCGCGTAGGTTTATCTTCGTATCAAAATACGTTCGATGATTGACGCATATCGTTTCATTTGTACCCATTGATGTCATTGTTGTTCGGATATGTGTGTATTCGAACATGCAGTTACCGGAATCTGAGCGGGCGAATAACCTGACGGGACTTGAAGCCGGCTGGGTAATTTTGTCGGACTTTACTCGGGTATTCCGTAAGCGACTCCTGTCGTATGTCTATCCTTCACTCGTTTCCCGTTCAATAAGGTCGAGCAGCGCGCTTCGGAGGTTCTTTGTTATCTCTCCAATATGACCCTCACCAATCTGCTTTTTCTCGACGTTGCTTACTGGCAACACATGCCATCCTGAGTTGGTCAGGAAGACTTCATCCGCCTCAAGCAGATCATTCACTGACAGCATGCGTCGTTGCACGGGAATATTCATTGACTCCGCCAGTTCGATCACGGCGCCACGTGTGATGCCCGGAAGCACGGGCGCGGGCAGCGCTCCGGCAACCTCCTCGCCGCGAGCGAACGGGGTCAACAGCACGTCGTCCTTGACCAGAAAGATGTTGCTGACCGCACCGCTTGCAAGGTGGTTTGACACGTTCAACCAGATCGATTCGCCAGCGCCGGCAGCCGCGGCGTCGCGAAGCGTGCGCAGGCGGTGCCAATAATTGAGTGTCTTGTGGCCGAATGTCGGGTCAAACGGGTTGGCCAGCGGGCCGGCAATCACAACCGTGACGCCATCCTCGAAGTACTTCGGGTCATATCGCATCGGCTCGGATGGGACTACGAGCGTGGTCATTTTTGTCTTGCGGCCCTTGTCAGTGGACTCGCGGAGCATTGACATTTTGCCGGCTGTGATTGTCAGCCGAATTCTGGCTTCATCCAACTGATTGTGGCTGAGGGTTCGACTAACAGCCCGGGTCAGTTTGGAGAGATCCAGCTCCGCTGTCAGTCCAAGTTGCCGGGCCGAAGCCTGCAGGCGGTCCAGATGCTGATTGATTCGAAAAGCACGGCCATGCCGGGCATACATGGTCTCAAACAGGCCGACGCTATGCTGTAAACCACTGTCTTCACAGTGTATACGGGCATTGGTTGACTTCACCATGCGGCCGTTGAGAGAGAAATCCATCGTCTTGGCTCCTACGATTGGCCGTTTGCGGCCGATGAAGGCCATTTAAGCTATCGACCAGCTTGAACCGTAAGCCGTACCAGTTTATCATTTTCGATTCCCCATTCAGTGGCGGATACGGACAGGAGTAAACCCATGAAGGCCGGAATTCATCCCGATTACGTTGAATGCCAGGTGCATTGTGCTTGCGGTAACAACTTTACGACCCATAGCACCCAGGAAAAGATCAATGTCGACATCTGCAACGTCTGCCATCCGTTCTTCACGGGTAAGCAGAAGTTTGTCGACACCGCCGGCCGTGTTGAGAAGTTCCAGAAGAAGTTCGCCGGCAATTACTTCTCCAAGAAGAAGTAGCTACAAGCAAATTAAAAGCCGCAGTGTTTATTGCTGCGGTTTTTTTGCGCGCCTGTCGCGCCCGAACGACTTGACGGCATGTAATGCAAATTGTCTTCATTTGAACCACTGAAATGTCCACGCTCAATGAAAACCTGATCGCCAAGCTCGACCAGATGGCCCAGCAGTTTGCGGAACTGGAAAAGCAACTGGTCGACCCTGCAATCACCGGCAATCCACAGCGCCTGCGCGAAGTGAGCATTAAACGCGCCGCGATCGCTGATCTTGTCGCGCAGTACGAGCACTACAAAAACATTTGCCAGCAACTGACAGACAATCAACAGATCATCGACGACAACGAAGATGAAGAACTGGTTGCCCTCGCCGGCGAAGAAATTCCGCAATTGCAGGAACAGGCTGAATCGCTGCTACAGGCCGTCGCAAATGAGTTGGTGACCGCTGACGACCGGGCGATTGGTTCGGTCATTCTGGAAATTCGATCGGCCTCCGGCGGTGATGAGGCAGCTCTCTGGGCAGGCGACCTTTATCAGATGTACGAGAAGTTTGCCGGTTTACATCGCTGGAAGATTCAGACAATGGACTTCTCACCCGGCGATCAGGGGGGTATTCGTCACGTGGTCGTCAGCATGCAAGGCGAGGGCGTCTGGCAGGGGATGGGATACGAAGGCGGTGTGCACTGCGTCAAGCGTGTGCCAGCCACTGAAACACAGGGACGCGTGCATACTTCAACTGCCACGGTCGCTGTCCTGCCTGAACCGGAAGAAGTTGAAATAAACATCCCCACGAGTGATGTAGATGAGCATATCACCACCGCTCAAGGTCCCGGGGGGCAGAACGTCAACAAGGTCGCAACTGCGGTGCATCTGATCCATAAGCCAACCGGCATTGAGGTCCGCATGCAGGAATCCAAAAGCCAGGCACAGAATCGCCAGAAGGCGTGGCAACTCCTGCGTGCCCGCGTCTACGATGTCCTCAAGAAGCAGAAAGATGCCGAGCGGGCTGAGCAGCGTTCGTCAATGATCGGCTCGGGTGGCAGAAGCGAACGCATTCGCACGTATCGCTGGAAAGAGAATATTGCCGTTGACCATCGGCTCAACCAGTCGTTCGGCCTGCAAGCCCTGCTTAATGGGGAACTTGACGAGATGATCGATGCGCTGGTCCAGATGGACCGGGCCCAGCGTCTGGCGAATCTCTAACTCCTTCAACCTGCGTGTAATTACAGCAATTCCCGGGACGCATCCGATAACAGAGAGGATGACGTTTCGCACATGGATAACCCGGCTGCTGTCGGTTGTTTTGCTTTGCGCGATCATTGCGCCCCCTGTCCAGGGGGAATCGGGTAACGATACGGCATCAAAGTTTGCCCGAAAGCGACTCGTCCAGCGATTTGATTTTGAAGAAGCCAAGCTTGGTAACTTTGAGTCACTGCCGATGCATTGGTTCCGAGTCGGATCGCGCGCAGACACCAGCGATCCGAATTTTGATCAGATCCCATTTCATCAGATGCTGGTTGTTCAGCCGGGCTACCCGCGCTACACGCAGGTGCGGTTCGACAAGCCGCAGGCGGAGCCCGGTGATCACAGCTTCTATTTCGCGCTCAATGGCGGGAACGCCGGTGCGTTTCTGCAGGCCGGCGCGGTACCAGCGGTGCCCAATAGCGACTATCTGATCACAGCTCGTGTCAGAACCGATGAACTCGAACAGGCTCGAGCGCGACTCTGTGCCTTCTTCATCGATGGCAAGGGGCGCCTGATCGACAAGAGTATTATTCATACCGGCCTGATAACGACCGAAGGCGAGTGGCGTGAGCTTGGCCTTCGTTTGCCTGGCGATTTTCCGAACGCGGCGTGGATCAGCTTGAGGATCGATCTGCTTCAGCAAAAGCGCGCGGATGATCACCCGCTGGGGAAGCATCAGGTTATCTACACCGACGTGACCGGCAAAGCGTGGTTTGACGACATTGCCATCTGGCAATTACCCAACGTTCGTATCCAGACGCAAAGTTCGGTCAATATTGTCCGCGCGCCGGATAAGCCGCAGATCAAAGTGACAGTCCGGGACCTGACGGGACGTCCGCTCGTATCGCGCGTGACGGTGCACGATCACACCATGCGTGTTGTTCAGGTTACCCAGCGGGTTGTCGGCGCCGGTGCGCCTTCAGTGTGGCTGTGGGAGCCGCCTCTGGAGGGCAACGGTTGGTACATGGCCGATCTGACCATCCATGAGATGCCGGCCGATCGAAACATGCAGAACCTGCCGCCTGCTGTGGCTCGCACGATAGGCGCATTTCTCTGGTTGGCCGATGAGCCGAGCATGAAAGAATCCGAAGCGTTGAAGTTTAATCTTCAGGCTGAGGACATTTCCAATCGTGAACTGGCATTGCTGCCAGACCTGATCGATACAGCTCGAATCCCGACAGTGACTTTAAGCAGTTGGGCACGAGACACCACGCTGCATACTTTGGAAAAGCGTATGTCCCGCCTGGATCGCATGCTCTCCCCGCTTCAGGGGGTGGGGCGCGGCGTGCAATTTAGTTTCAGTCCGGTGCCTGAAGAACTGGCTCAGACGCTGGATGTGGATGAAAGTGATCCGCTTGCAATGTTTCGGCACCCGATATCTGCCTGGTCGCCATTGCTTAAGCCGATTCTGATTCAGCATGGTCAGCGTGTTCACGAGTGGCAGCTTGGCACGCCGGACGAGCCGGTGGCATTCTATGACGGGGATGTAAACGAACTGCTCAACTCGTTGAAATCCGAATTCGAGAACCTTGCCCCCCAACCCAATCTGGTCGTTCCGTGGCTCATCAATCAACAGCGTCGTCGCGATCTTGACGACAACTGGCGTTACCTGATCGACGTGCCACACCGTGTTCAGCCGAGGCACATTGCTGAACATCTGGTTGAGTGGAATGCACAGCCCACTGCTGACTACCAGTTGCATCTTCGCGAACCTGATGCAACGGAGCTGGATCATCCGGGGCGCGTTGATGATCTGGCGCTGCGAATGATTCATGGCTGGGAAGCTGGTGCGAACGGGCTTGCTATTTCGCATGCGTGGGCAGTTGGTACGCAGCGTCAGCCAGAGCTGTTGCCGGATCCGTTATTGGGTGTATTCAGTGCCGTGACACATCGGCTTGCCGGCAGGAGAGCGCTTCGTCGCATGCAACTGCGGCCCGGTTTGCAGTGCGTCATCCTTCACGGCCAAGCCGGTGGGGCGATCGCGTTATGGAACGAATCAGCATCTGCCGACCAGACACAGTTGCGTATGTACGTTGGACAGTTGCCGGAGCGGGTGGATGTATGGGGAAATCGGACCGCGCTGCCCGTTCAGGACGACAAGCATGTCATCGACGTTGAAAGAACCCCGATCTTTGTCGAAGGCATTGACACGTTGCTGATGCTGTTTCGTGCTTCCTTTGAAGTGGACGAGCCGTTCATCGAGTCATTACAGAAACCGCATCAACGCGTCATTCGCCTGCAGAATCCGTGGGCTCGTACGATTAGCGGCTTCATGACAATCACCCAGCCCGAACGCTGGCGAATTCAGCCGGAGCGCATCTACTTTTCTATTGCTGCCGGCGAAACACATGAGATACCGATTCAGATGCTGTTTCCCGTCTCAGAAGTGGCCGGCACCAAGATGCTTGAGGCTCATTTCGATTTCACCGCGGACCAGCATTACGTCGTTGATTTTGCAACCCCATTGACCGTTGGTTTGAAAGACATCGATTTTGACGCCAATTTGTCGCTCGAACTGAATCCGAAGACCGGCAAAATCGATGCGATCGTAACGCAGTTGATTACCAATCGCGGTACACAACCGCTGTCTTTGTATGCGTTTGCCAACCTGCACGGCTACCCTCGGCGCGAACGCACGGTGTCCGGTCTTAAACCTGGCCAGTCTGTGGTCCGACGATTTCGATTTGCTGACGCGGATGAAGCCACACGTGATTACAATATTCGTGTCGGCCTGCGGCAGACCAGCGGTCCTGCTGTGTTGAATTACGTCCTGAAGGTTGAAGATTAGCTCGTTGCTGTTTCAGGCAACCCTTAAGTCGGCTGACACTGTGTGACGTTTCTGTTACTTACGATGTTCTGGTGCTGGTTATAATCGACCGACTGGAGTTGTTCATGACAGAGACCCAGACTCCTTCAGGCGCCAGCGCCCCTGCCTTTCGAGGCTCGCAGCCCGCAATGCTGTATCAGACGCAGTATGTGTGGTTCGTATTTCTCTCCACGTTGGACTTGTTATTCACCTGGACAATCCTGCACGCAGGTGGACGCGAGTTGAATTTTATCGCCGACGCCGTCATTCAGCATGGCGGCAAGCTCGGGCTCATCGGCTACAAGATGGGATGGGTCGTCCTGATCATTCTGATGATCGAAACGATCGGTCGGAAGAAGCCGCATGTCGGTAAACGTGTGGCGGAATGGGCGGTAGCAATCACCTCAATTCCCGTGGCAATCGGCGGCATCCTGCTGATTGCAAAGGCCATCGTCGGCTGACCCCCTGGCACCAATAGAACCTGACAATCTGGTATGTTAGAGGCGTGACAGAGATGGACGAAAAACGTCTGAATCGCATATTGCGCCAGCATATTCAGACCGACGCGCTGCTTGGCGTGACAGCTGTGCCGGTAGGGGCTGTTGCTGCAAATCCGGTTTCCACGGCTGCGCAGTTGTCGGCATCTTCATCGCCTGATGTACCGATGTCGGTGCCGGATGTTGATTCCGGCCCCAGGGACTCCGCCGACATCATTCCGAAAGAGGTTATGGCAGGTAAGAAACTAAGTAAGTCGAAGAAGCTGCAGATACTTAACGATCTGGATGAACAGCAGGTCAGGCCCTGCGCTCGTTGCATCCTGTGCGAAAGCAGAACCCAGACCGTGTTTGGCGAGGGCAATCCGGATGCCGAGCTGATGTTCATCGGTGAGGGCCCCGGCCAGACTGAAGACGAACTGGGTAGACCGTTTGTCGGGCGCGCAGGTCAGTTGCTCGACAAGATGATTGTGGCGATGGGGTTGGAGCGTAAGGACGTTTACATCGCCAATGTCGTCAAATGCCGCCCGCCGAACAACCGTACGCCGCTGGCTGATGAGGTCGATGAATGCAGCGATTATCTGCGCACGCAGATCATGACGATTCAGCCCTCTGCAATCGTTACCTTGGGCGGTCCGGCGGCCAAACTATTACTGCAAACCAATACTGGTATTACGCGATTGCGCGGCCAGTGGCATGATCTTAGCGCACTAATGCCGGATGGGCCCCACATACCGGTGATGCCCACGTTTCACCCTGCATATCTATTGCGACAATACACTCAGGAAAATCGCAAAAAAGTATGGTCTGACCTGCAGCAGGTCATGGAACGAATCCAGTCGTAGTTCGGGTGTTCTGGACGGCTGGGAAACTTAAACAGCTAACTGCTCGGCCCTGCGATGTCACCCGAGGAGCCAAATACGTCAAGCAATTCCCGGCGGGAGCTGACATCGAGTTTGCGGTAGATATTCTTCACGTGCACGTGAATCGTGTGAGGGGAACGATGCATCTGGTTGGCAATCTCACGTTCGGTGATGCCGGACTGCAGGTAATGTAAGACCCGTCGCTCTGTGGGCGTCAATCGCGACAGAATCTGACTGGTTGATCGCCGTTCACCTGAATCACCATTGGCTGATGAGCCGTTGCTTTCTGAGCCGGCATGGTTCGGCCAGCCTGACAGGCCGTGCCTGAACACATTGGCGATTGCCGGCTTGAACCTTTCCAATGCTGTAACGTGCGGATCCGTAAACGGTTTCTGCTCTGCGCAACGCAAAAGACTGATCATTGCCCACATGTGCCCCTCAATGGGCACACTCAGGCACACTGCGTCGGTGATCGGTGTGAATACTTCAATGGGGCGATACAGCCGAAGCTGGGCATACGCGAATTCATCAATTTCCTGGCGCGGCCGGGCCGTTTTGTTCGTCCACTGCTTCTGCTCGAAGTAGCCGAAGAGGGAATCCTGCTGCAGCGGCCAATCCTGTATCGCATTCAATGCGCCGGTTGGCATCTGAATTTGCTGAGCGGTCACATAGGAGGAGGCCCCATTCCCGGTGGCGTTGAAGATGCGGCCGGCCGCGATGCGCGCATCGAAAACTGGCCCCAGCACGCCAACGGTATGCACTAACGCACCGAACAGCGGGGAAGCTAGTTGGGAATATACGCTGACTTCGTCGATCAACACGAACCTTCGACCCTTCAGCCTGATACAGATGACGGCATACGCAAGCTACCGCAAATCCGGAAGTTGGCTCAGATTATGTATGGAAAATCATGCTTATCAAGCGGCAAATTGCGAATGGGTTACGAACAAATGTCGTTGCCCGAAAAGGTTAGGATAAATGTGTGCTTCACGCCAGAAGTGCCGTAAAAACATTGATTTAATACTTTTATAAGTTCTTGAAAAATACCCTATTTTTGTCCATTGGACCCGAATTGTACGATTTCCTCATTTTTGCTTCAAAAACGCGTTTTTGGCCTATTTGAAATTACCCTGTTAAAGCTTCAAATTCCTTTATGCACACAGACATATCCACATTCCATATCGTTGAGCATGGGAAATCCTCGTGCCGCGTTGACTCAAGTACCGCTACAACGCTAGTCGATATCTGTAATTGGCTAGAGACCTACCTTCCTTCGAGACACTGCAATGGGCCAGATTACCAGTGGCGTTGGGATCATCAGCGGTATTGACACCGCATCACTGATTGATCAGTTGCTGGCTATCGATGCGCGCCCCAAGACGCTGATTCAACAACGTAACGCAGTGCTGACATCTCAGCAGGTTGCCTTTCAGGAGATCAATGCCAAGCTTCTGACAGCCAAACTCTCCGCTGACAATCTGGCACTTACGACGACTTTCAACACGACGTCGGCAGCCAGCTCCGATACGTCCGTTTTAGACGTCAGCAGCGGCAATTCCGCGGTGCCCGGCACGTATGACTTCGTGGTTAGCCGATTGGTATCCACGCAACAAGTCATTACCAACGGTTTCGCGGATCAGGATGCAACCGCAATTGCCCCTTCCGGCGGCACGCTGACATTCGAAGCCGGAGACGGCAAACTGACGTCAGACACGCAACTGTCACGCCTGAACGGCGGCAATGGCATTTCCCGCGGCAAAATCAGAATCACGGATCGTTCGGGCGCCTCGGAAGTCATTGACCTGAGCACCGCGTTGAGCGTTGATGACGTCCTTGAAAAAATCAACAGCGCCTCGCTTGTAAGTGTCCAGGCAAGTGTGGATGGCGATCACTTTGTGATTTCCGATACGAGCGGCGCGACGTCTGTCGATCTGGCGGTTTCAAATGTTGGTTCAAACGGGACTGCCACCAGCCTTGGCCTGGCAGGTTCCATTGCTGGAAGCACGCTGACCGGCAGCGATATCAACACGATCAGCGGATCAACTCGCCTGGACGACATTAATGACGGGAATGGTGTTCGCGCGACTGATGCAACAAATGACTTTCGCATCACACTTCGCGATGGCTCGACCCACGATGTAAATGTTGGCGGCCTGACGACGCTGGAAGACGTAATCGATGCGATCAATGCCGTGACGGGTGTCAATGCCACGGCGAGCATTAATGATGATAACACCGGATTAAAAATTGTTGATAACACAGCTGGTGTGACAACCACGGAAGTCACTGCGCTGAACAGTTCCAACGCCGCGCTGGATCTCGGTATTCTCACCAGCGATATCGATTCTGACGGCACACTTGATGGTGATCGTGTGATCGCCAATCTCAATTCGAAGCTGCTTAAGAATCTTCGGGGTGGGCAGGGCATCACACAGACATTTTCCCTGGCGCCGTCAGTTCTGACGCCGACAACGCTGCTATCCAGCTTCTTTAGTGGCGCTGGAACGGGCAGTAACGGCAGTCCGGTCTCTGCCGATCTGCGAATTCGGCCTCGAGACACCACCACGATCACCAATGTTGAAGTGGACGATCTGTCGACGGTTCAGGATTTTATCGACCGTATTGATACGACCTTCGGTGGCGATATTTCGGTCACGATTGAAGGGCGGAACCTTCGTTTCACGGATAACACGGGAGGCGGGGGTAACTTTCTGATTGTCGACAGCGGGTCCAGCACGTTTGCGACAACGTTGGGCATCGACCTCAATGCGGCCACCAATACGGTTCTCAGTAATGATGTGGAACCTTCCAGGTTGCCGACGCAAGGGCTTGGCCCGGGCCAGATCGAAGTGACCAACTCCGCCGGTACCACGACAGAGATTGAGCTGACGACGGCGCGAAGCGTGGATGACATTATCACCCTGATTAATAATGCCGGCGCCGGTATTTCAGTCGACTATAACAGTGCCCAGAACGGACTGACCATTACTGATACCGCCGGCGGTGGCGGTGATCTGATCATCGCCGACGTTGGGAATACCGTCGCAGCAGAATTGGGGATCGCCGGCACGTTTTCGTCCGGTGTAGCGGAATCCGGCAATCTGCAGGTGCAGTACATTAGCGAAGCGACTCGGCTCGCCGCAATGCACGGCGGCAAAGGCATTACTCGCGGGGAGTTCACGTTAACAGACTCCAACGGGGCTTCCGCCAATGTCGATCTGACGCAGGGCGATGAAGTCACAATTGGCGATGTGATTCAGGAAATCAACAGCCGCGGACTGGCCATCACCGCGCGGATCAACGATACGGGTGACGGCATTCTGCTTGAAGATACGGGTACAGGTGTTGTCGCTCTGACAGTTGAAGAGTCGGGTTCTTCAACCGCCGCCGATCTGGGGTTGCTCGGAGCGGCTGCGAACCCTGGCGACGATCTGGACGGTTCATTTGAAACAACGATCACCATTGACGCGGCAGATACACTTGACGATGTGGTTACCAAGATCAACGATGCCGGCATCGACGTGAAGGCGACAATCGTGAACGATGGTTCTGCGGCCAACCCATTCCGGCTCAGCCTGCTGTCCTCAGAGGAAGGTAAGGCCGGCGCGTTCGTCTTTGACGATGGCGGACTCGGTTTTGGGGCAACCACGCTCGTTGAGGCGAAAAATGCTGCAGTGTTCTTCGGGTCAACTGATGCGGCACTCGGTGTGCCTATTATCTCCGCGAGCAATACGCTGGACAGCGTTGTCCCTGGCGCGACGATTAATCTGACGGGGACAAGCACGAGTTCGACTCGTGTGGTGATTTCGCGCGATAATGACTCGATTGCGGATACTGCCTCCGGGTTTGTCGATAATCTTAACGCCATCATCACTTCGCTCGATACGCATGACAGCTACGACGCTGAAACAGAGCAGCGTGGTCTGCTGCTCGGTGACGCCACCGTGGCGCGCGTTCGCAGCAGTATCTTCAACCTGCTGAACTCCCGTAACACAGATGTGACCGGCCAATTCACGTCGTTCGCGGAGATTGGTATCACCGTCGGTACTGGTGCGAAGGTCGAGTTTGATCGCAGCAAATTCCTTTCGGCGCTGGACAGTGACCGGGACGCGGTGATCAATCTTTTCACGCTTCGCGAAACCGAAACGGACCCGGACACCAACGAGGTGACGATTCTTGAATCCGGCATCGGTGTCGACTTCAGCGAACTGCTCAAGGGCCTGACGGACAGCACAACCGGCGCCCTGCAAAGCAAGCTCGATTCTCTGGATGACCAGGTCGAGCTGAATAATGAGCGGATCGCGAATATCGACAAGCAATTGGCCGCCAAGCGGGCTCGGTTGGAGGCCCAGTTTGTCGCGATGGAAAAGGCGTTGGCTGACTTACAGCAGCAGAGCAACGCTTTGGCCAGCTTCCAGCCCGTTGCGCCAGTAACCAGCAGTGGCGGCAACTTGTTCTAAGCCGATCCCGGATTACCAAATTGAAATGTCATTTGAACGTCGCGCTGTCGGGGACAGCCCAATAGGACCGCCGGTTTTCCTGCCTACGATGGTTGGCCCAGGCCGCCAGAATATTGTGTCCCAATTGGTTACAAGCCATGAACAGCGCTAAGGCCGCGTGTCGTAAATGACCGATATGGATTGATGTTACCGGTTGTTTGTAGTTCGGATTGGAATGAGTCAAAGCCCAGTCAACCCGTATTTGAAGACGAAAGTCATGACCGCCAGCCCGGAAGAGCTGCGCCTCATGTTGTATGAGGGGGCGATCAAGTTCTGCCGGGTCGCTCGTGATGCTGTTGAAGCCGATGATTTTGAAACCAGCTACAACGCCCTGATGCGCTCGCAGAAGATTGTGCTGGAGCTTTCGACCAGTCTCAACCATGACGCGGCGCCGGAACTGTGTGACAAGCTTGCGGCGCTTTACACCTACATCTACCGGTTGCTCGTTGACGCCAACATGCAACGAGAGGTCGAGCCGATTGATGAAGCCATCAAGTTGCTCGATTACGAGCGTGAAACCTGGCAGATGCTCATGCAGCAGATCACGCCTGACAACAGTGCAGCCAAGCCACCTGCTTCCCAGGCTGGTGCTCAGCAGACCGCCATCAGCAGCCTGTCCATCAACGGCTGACACGCCTCCATTTGATACAGATTGTTACCATGCGTCCCTGCAATGTGGTCAGGAGCACGGTAATGAGCAATTGGTTTGAGGCTTTATCCGATTCGGTTCAGCAGTCGTTCGGCCAGGCCATCGTTTTCAAGGCTGGATCAGGCCGGCTGTTGTTTTCGCCGTGCGGCGCGCGACTCGCCGCGTGTGAGATGTCCGGCGTGGACGAGAATCTTTTCTGGCATCATCCGGACGCCTTAGACCCTCAGAAGCTCAAGCAGCATGCAGCGTCTATTCTCGCGTCTCTTGGCGGTGATCGACTCTGGATTGCCCCTGAGGTCGGCTACTTCTGGACGGACTTGAAAGCAGCACGGATTGATCCACACACGTCAACAGTCATTCAGCCGTCGATGGACAGCGGCGACTACCGAATTGCCGGCCAGTCGTCGGACCATGTCCAGATGACAGCGCAGATGGCGCTACACGATTATCGGACTGGCAGGGATGTCACCCTTCGCGTGAATCGGTATGTCGGCGTGACTGACGAACTGGTCGAATTACCGCAGGGTGTCACTTGCAGTAGCTTTCTGATTCGAAACGATGTCACGCTTCTGGAAGCGGACGACGAAGCGGTCGGCGGCGCTTGGGATTTACTTCAGGTGCCGCCTGTGGGCACGCTGATATGCCCGACGACGACACCAGTCGAGCAGCCACGAAGCTATTACAACCCTTACGGAGACCGCCACGTGGTATGCGATGAGAGTTCCATACGTTTTCTGATTGACGGAATGCACCGCATTAAAATGGGACTATCCCCTCAGCAGACGACGGGACGCATGGGCTACTACCGGCAGTTGGAACATGTCTCTTCCCTGATTGTGCGCATCTTTGCCGCCTTGCCCGGCGAGCCATATGTCGATCTGCCTCGTTCAAGTGATGCCACGTTCGGCGGCGACGCTTTGCAGGCTTACAACGATGACGGTAACGCCGGTGGCTTCGGGGAGATGGAGTACCACGATCCGGCAGTCGTCGCCGGCCGATCGCCAGACTCTCGTAGCGGCAGTTGTGTCACGCATGTACTGGTCGGGCCGGATGATGCGGTTCGCAAAGTCGGTGAGGAGTTGCTGGGTGTCGCTATTATTCCAATTGACTGATCCGGCCCTGGCTGACACCTCAATTGGCACCAATCCTCAGCATCGCTAAATTGTGCCCCTTGACATCAGTTAAGGACAGGCGCGATATGACACCAGAACTCATTGCCGACTACGCGTGCACTTGTGGCGAAGGTCCCATGTGGCACGCTGATGAACAGCAGATGTATTGGACCGACATCGAAACCGGTCGTTTTTTCCGTTACGACCCCCAGTCCGGCCAGCACGAACAATGCTACGACGGCATGCGCGTGGGCGGGTTTACCATTCAGGCCGACGGCTCGCTGCTTTTGTTCCGAGACAAGGGCAATATCGCAGTCTGGCGTAACGGGCAGATCGAGCGCACGGTTGTCGAAGCGATTGAAGCAGAATCCGGCGGCCGATTCAATGACGTAATCGCCGATCCCCAGGGGCGCGTATTTGCGGGCACGCTGACAAGCGATGGATCGCTTGGCCGGCTGTACCGAATTGATCACGACGGCAGCTATACCGTCATTGGCGATGGCTTTGGCTGTCCCAACGGGATGGGTTTTACGCCTGACTTGCATTCGATGTACTTCACGGACTCGTCCGCCAAGACCGTTTATCTGTTTGACTATGATCGTGCCACCGGCGCGCTAAAGAATCGGCGCGTCTGGCACAAATTTCCAGACGATGGCGGGGCGCCTGACGGCATGACCGTTGACCGCGAAGGCAACCTCTGGATTGCTTTTTGGGGCGGGCGGTGCTTTAAGCAGTTCTCCGCGGACGGGACCGAGTTGCAGAAGATCGATATACCAGCTGAAAAAATTTCGTCAGTCACGTTCGCCGGCAATAAATCGACCGACATTTACGTCACAACCGCCGGCGGTAACGAAAAAGAGAATGACGGGGAATTCGCCGGCAGTCTCTTTCGTGTAAAGAGCAACGTCAAGGGTGTGCCGGAATTTCTGTCCGCCATTTGTCTCGAGCAATAAGAAGAACAAAATGTCTAAGACTTATAACTTTGCTGTCGTCGGCTGTGGCATGCTTGCCCGTCAGGCGCACATTCCCAATATTGCCGCCAATCCCCGTATGGTTCTGCACACCTGCTGTGATGTGTCGGACGAGTCGCTCGCGGAGTGCCGCGACAAGTTTGGCGCACTGAATATCAGTAAGGATTACGTTGAAACCATCAACAATCCGGAGATTGATGTTGTGTGCATTGCCACGACAGAGCGGTTGCGCCTGCCGTTGATTCAGGAATGCGCCAAAGCGGGTAAGCCCGTTTATGTCGAAAAGCCGATTGCACCGACACTCGATGAGGCCTACGAAATTCAGAAGGTTGTGCATGCCAGTTCATTGCCGATTTGTGTCGGACACAATCGCCGAAGCAGCCCGGCAATGATTGAAGCCCACCAGATTTTCCGTCGGCACATGGACAACCCGCAGTACAACGGCTGGCGATGGGCGCGCGAGGGAGCGAATCGGACCAAGCTGGAGCAGGACGGCGTAGCCGGTATGTCCGTTCGTATCAACGACGACTGGCACAGTTGGAAGGGATGGGTCTTTGACGGCAATGAAATCCGTTACGGGCTTCTTCTGTCAGAGATGACGCACTTTACTGACATTTGTAACTGGTTTCTCGAGGCGCAGCCTGTTGAAGTGACCGCGCTGTCCACCGGTCATCTGAATCACGGGTGTGTGATCGCGTATGAGAATGGGGAAATCGCGACGATCAATATGACCGGCAACGGCACGTTCGGCTATCCCAAGGAACTTTACGAACTGACCGGTGAGGGTGGCATGCTGGTCATCGACCACATGATGGAAATTCGCTCCGCCGGTATCAAGGACGCGCCGCATCGAATCACTTATCCCGTATTGGGTGACAAGTGCCCTGAAGTAAATGATAGTGACGGCATCACCGGCTGGCTTGCCAAGCGGCGGTGGGGCGCTCAGCAGGCGGTCGAGAAGGGTGATCCGATGCTTCAGTTCGCCTGTGAGCCGGACAAGGGTCATGCCCATCAACTGGATCGCTTTCTGGACCAGATTGAAGGCAAGTGTGATGAGGTTTGCGGCATCGACGATGCGATTCTTGCGACGCGTGTCTGCTTCGCGGCAATTGAATCCACCAAGCGCCGGCAGGTCGTTCGTATGGACGAAATCTGACGCGGTACAGGTTCTGTCTGACGTCCATCATTTACGCCATGGCGTCGCAGCACAACGCGCGACGATGGAGAAGAGCAACGTGCCGTACTGTCGGTAAGGCTTATCCAGTTTCACATCACTAAGTGTTTCCCGAAAAATTCAAAGGTTTTTACCCTGCTTGGATGCTGACAAGGCTACTCATCCAGCCGTTATGCACTTTGGCATCCGCATTGCTCTACCTCTTACCGTTACCCGAAGAACGGGTAGCAGAAAGAGGCGTGTGCCCGGGAAGTGATTCCAGATCAGGGATACACACACATGGAAAAGGGACGAGTGGTCGCCAGTCGTGATGCGAAGGGGGGGGGACGCATCAGGCTGTCGGGGCCGATTCGGAGAGGGAAGAATGACCCGGGAAGAGACGTCTGGGAACGGGAGCACGTTGGGGAATTGAGACTTTTGGGGAGGAGTGGAGCGACCGGTTGAGACCCGGTTGAAGATGAGCCGTCTGGAGGGGCGGCTTGTCACAGGGAATGTTGCCCGGAGAGGAAAAGAGACAGACGCCATGTCACCGTGTCGTCGAGTGTACTGGTTTTTTCTGGCAGCCTTTTTAGGTGGGTTGCTTTCGCTGTTGATGGCTCAGTTTGAATCATCAAAGCGTAAACCGGTTCAGCCGGCGTCGACGGGAACATTACCCGAAGTGTCCGACATTCGGCTATTGCCATAGCGGCCGCGGACACAAAAATTTGCCCCTGATCGAGTGCGACCCGTTGCAGCCCCTGCGCGGGTCGCACTGACTTTAGGGGGATGCCGCGATTGATTGCCAGACATTGGCGATGTTTAAAGATTCAATGAGCCACGTCGTTTGTAAAAGCCGTGTTGCCAGCCTGTTGATTGCCCACTGCACTTGGCTTGGATCGATTGCCGATATATAATGTAGACGGTGCAGGAGATCGCCCACTTTATGTCGGCGGTTTCATTCGATTCGGCCTTATTCATACACTCATTGCCGCTCGGCACCAAAAACCTGAACAAAATCAACCAATAGCGGTTACTGCGCGATCAGTTTGCAGCCGTTATTGACTCGGACTTCTTCGTGGAACAGGAGTATGCTTATGGTACGTCCACATCGGTCCCGTTACCGGCGTTATTCGCTGGGCGATATGGTGTATGACTATCTGCATCTTGATCAGTCGACAAGCGCTGCGAAGCTGCAGTTTGCTGCGGTAGGTGGTGTATTGTTGCTCGCCGCCTATGCGACGCGGCAACTTGGGTCGCCAATTGCGAGCCATGTGGTCAGTGTGTTTGCCGGCTTGTGGCTGGTTGTTCCTGTCATTTCACTTGCGATCGATCATTTGCGCAAACGCCGTGTCAGCCTGCATGAATTGGCGATTCTTGCGGTGTTGGGCGCTTTTGCCAGTGGCTATTACCTCGAAGCCGGGGTGATTGCATTTGTCATCGTCACGAGCGTTTTTCTCTACACGCGAATTGCACGCCGGGCTCGGTCAGGCCTGGTCGAATCCGCGATCGTTGCGCCACCTGCCGCCATCCGTCTTGATGGCGAGCACGAAACAGAAACAGACTCGACAGATTTGGCGCCCGGCGACATTATTCGGCTGCGCGTCGGCGATTATATTCCGGCCGACGGGAAAGTCGTTAATGGATATGCCACGATTAACGAGCGTGCTGTCAATGGCACCAGCACGTCTGTCGACAAGACCCTGGGAGATGCGGTATTCGCCGGCAGCGTGAATACATATGGGTCGATCGATATTCAACTGACCGCCACAGGTACCGATACCTGGGTGCGCAACCGGGCAATGCAGTTGTCGCACGCCTACAACACCAGCAGTTGGGTCAGTTGGCTGATTCGTCGATATGGGGGGTGGTATACCCCGGTCGTGCTGCTGATCGCCGCGGCGGCCATGATAGCGACCAATTTCATGGCTGAACGCTGGGAACGTGCCATTGGTATGTTGCTTGTCGCTTCGCCTTCCGCATTGATTCTGGCGATTGCCGCTTCCGGGACTGCCGCGACCTCTTGTGCGTCCCGGCTGGGCGTTCTGCTTCGTCGTGCAACTGATCTGGACCGCGCCAGACGTGTGGATGCCGTTCTGTTCGACGAGACGGATGGCCTGGCAGTCGGCCAATACGAAATAACCAAGTATGGCACCGCTGAAGGCGTTGTTTCCGAGACGCTGATGCAGATTGCCGCGACCGCGCTGCAGCATGTGAATCATCCCGTTGCCGATGCGGTGAACAGCAAGGCAAGGCAGTATCAGGTCTATCCATTGCATTGCGAGGGTCAGGCCACTGAAACGTTTGAGGGCGGTTGTCGCGTAGACATTGAAGGCGTGCGATATGTCGTCGGTCGGGATGATTGGCTGACGGCTTACAGTTGTAAGAAAACACGCCAGACACTTGGTCCGATTGTTGAAGAAGTCAGGACGAGCAAGGGGCTTGCCAGTTGTGACGTGCTGTATGTCGTTCTGGACGGAAAAGTATGTGGCTGGTTGGGGCTGACAGAAAAGCCACGAACCGGTGCGGAGGCCGCGATTGCTCGAATGCGCGAGTTGGGTGTTTCACACATGGAACTCGTGACCCGCCAGGCTCCGACGATGGCGAACAAAGTCGCCAGGACATTGGAGATTGAGGCGACGTGCAACGCCGATGTCCAGACACTTCGCAGTCGAATCAAACAGTTGCGTCAGGAAGGCCGGCATGTGGCAGTCGTGCGTAATGCAACCAATGACAGTGACAGCCGGCCGGCAGGGGATCTCGGGTTTGATCTGGGCAGCACGCGCGGTCAGCCACCGCGCCATGCCAAGCGCATTGCGGTCTTCAGCAGTAACATCGGGCGTGTGCCGTTCCTGATTTTTCTGTCTCAGCACACGCACCGTATTGTACGCCGAAGCATGTGGATCACCTTTGCGTTTGTGATTGCCATGATGTCCGTATGTGCGATGGGTTTGATTTCGCCTATCGCCGCTGCATGTATTCATGCAATATTTGGGATTGGGTTAATGTTCTACTCGCTGCGACCGCTGAAACTGGACAAGGTCGCCATGAAACGTGAACGCAAGGTTCGCATCAGCGAGATGAAGAGCCAGTACGTTGTGGAGAAAGCGTAGCGGCAGTAGACGAGTTCCGATTTCCGGATTCCATTTTCGATATGTGACTGCGTCCCTGGTGGACGTTTGTGCCGACGTGCGTCTGTTTGAGCACGTTCGGATGTTCGCCGGGGCCGCAGTCATGCTTCGATATTGGCTACAGGATCAGCATCGCGTCGCCGTACGAATAGAAGCGATATTCATTTTCAACAGCGATCCGGTACCAACCCTTCAGGCGTTCGATACCCACGTCCTGCAATGCCGCGACCATCGCGAGCAGGGTTGACTGCGGAAGATGAAAATTCGTCATCAGTCCGTCGGTGAATCGGAACCTGAACCCAGGTTTCACGAACAGGCTGGTGTCCATCGCGACGTCTTTATCCGGTAGAGGATCGGGCAGGCTTTCGAGTGTCCGGACAGTGGTTGTGCCAACAGGCACGATTCGTCCGCCGCGCTTTCGTACTTTACTGATGGCGTTTAGCGTGGTACCTGGCACTGCCAGATGCTCGCTGTGGATGTTGTGATCGTCGAGTTTCTCTTCCCGGACCGGCGCGAATGTCCCGAGTCCGACATGCAGTGTCACATGCGTACGCTGCGCCCCGCGCTCATCGATCGCCGCCAGCAGTTGGTCGGTAAAGTGCAGGCCGGCTGTCGGTGCTGCGACGGAGCCCGGGTCCGCGGCGTATACCGTGTTGTATCGTTCGCGATCATTTGCCTCGAATTCGGCGTGACCCAGTGCTTTTCGAGCTTTGCGAATATAGGGCGGTAGAGGGGGCTGTCCGATCTGTGAGAGCAACTCGAGCGTTTCGGTTGGGCCGATGTGCTCAACAAGCCACTCACCACGGCCGATGGATTCGGTCAATTGCAGAGAATCCTGTGCCGTCAGGTCGATCCACTCGCCCGCCTGCAGTTTCCCTCTGCTTTCGAGCATCACCAGCCACTGACTCATCTGTGATGATTGCAGGTACAGCCCGGTGACACGCCCATTGGTGCCGCGCCGGGTTCCTTCAAAATATGCTGGAATGACTTTCGACTGGTTGAAGACCATCAGGTCATTTGGCCCGAAGTATTCAGGCAGATCGCGAACGCGCCGATGCTCGATTCGGTCTTCCTGGCGGTGGACAACCATTAGCTTTGCTGAATCGCGCGGCGACGCGGGAGCTGTCGCGATGCGCTCGGCAGGCAGGTCATAGTCCAGTTCGCTGGTAAGCATGGCAGAGGCTGTGGACGCGATTACTCGGCAACGGCAGCTTTGGTCGTTTTGCGTTTACCGCGCGTGCCGGCTTTTTTGCCACGCCGGGTGACGACCTTGCGATTCGGATCGGGATCTGTCCCGTTGATCACACGCTTGCGCGCCTTGGTTGCATATTCTTTGGACAGTTCACAGCCGAGCCACTTGCGGCCAAGACGATGAGCAACGGCCAGCGTCGTGCCGCTACCGACGAATGGATCGAAGACAATCTGATCTTTATCACTGGAAAGCTTGATCACGCGTTCGAGCAATGCTTCAGGCAGTTGGCATGGATGCCATTGCTGGCGTTCGCGAAACGTGCCGCAGAGCCTGGAGAGATACCAGGTGTCTTCGTCCGCCCGAAAGTAGCGGCTCATTTCGTCCACCTGTGCGTTCTGCGGCCGAAGGTACCACGTATCGTCGGGCATCTTCCCTTTGGGATTGGCGCGCGAGTCGTTGTAGGTGGTCTGCCGAGCTGAGGCGACTGCGATTTCCTGCCTGTTAAAGGTGAAAGGTGGGTTCTTCACAATGTTTCGTGTACCAGGCACATTGCTCAGTGCCGATCCAACGCAGTAGAACAGATGGGCGTGGCTGCGATTGAATTTGATCTTGCAGTTCTGGCCGAATGTGTAATGCCAGATGATCCAGTTGCGGAAGACCAACTGTTTGTTCCGCTCCAACTCTTTCAAATGCAATCGCGTTTCAGCCGCATATTCATCGCCGATCAGGATGTAAAGACTGCCTTCCGGTTTCAGGATGCGCGAACAACCGTCAATCCAGTCTTTTGTCCACTGGATGTACTCGTGATCGTCCCGTTTGTCTTCGTATTGATCGTAGTTGTAGCCGATGTTGTAAGGCGGATCGGCAAAGACCAGATCGACCGAATCAGCGGGCAATTTCTGCATCTGTTTGATGCAGTCGCCAATAAGGATTTGGTTGACCGGAGATGTCGCGTCCTTCTTGCTCATCCCGAAAATTGTAGCATGTCCGCAGGTCCGGCGCACGGCGCGAGACTTCACAGATAGTATTGGAGCTGACGTTGACCTGTCGACTGTGGAATCTATACTTACGCGCAGAGGAAAGCTTAGATCGCGTACCGCGATAAGCACTGAATGAACAAGGGAATGACCCATGCCGCACATTATTGCCGAACCCTGTATTGGGACCAAAGATACCGCTTGTGTTGACGTCTGCCCGGTGGACTGTATCCATCCGACGAAAGACGAACCTGAGTTCGAAGAAGCCACGCAGCTTTACATCGAGCCGGATACCTGCATTGATTGCGGCTTGTGTGTCGATGAGTGCCCCGTGAAGGCTATTTTCCCGGAAGAAGATCTGCCGGAGGAATGGGCTTCATTTGTGCAGGTCAACGCCGACTACTTTGCCTGATCCGTCTGGATAAGGCGCGACGTCGATGTCAACTGCCACGTCGGCCGATCGGCCGCTGGTTCTCGTTACCGAAACGCTGGACGAGGCATGTACCGCGTGGCTGTCGCAGCGCGCTAATGTGGTCTTTTGCCCATATGACGGCAATGAATTTGCCGGGCTCCTTCCTGATGCCGCCGGGCTGGTGGTGCGTACCTATACCCAGGTCAATCCGGACCTGCTGAGCAAGGCGCCAAATCTGAAAGTAGTCGGGCGTGGCGGCGTCGGCCTGGAGAACATTGACGTACCGGCCTGCCGTGAGCGGGGCGTTGAGGTAGTCTACACGCCGGATGCCAATACGCAGGCAGTCGTTGAGTATGTCTACGCATTGATACTCGATGCCGTGCGGCCTCGGTATGACATCACATCGCACCTGTCTGCTGACCAATTTCACCACGTTCGTAACGAGCATGTTGGCCGGCAGCTCGATCAGTTATCACTCGGCATCATCGGGTTTGGTCGAATCGGCAAACGATTGGGCAATGTGGCCCACGCGCTTGGAATCAATTTGAAGGTCAACGACATTCTTCCCGAGTCCGACCTTCGCAAAGCGGTCGACTACCCGTTTGAGTTTGCCAGTCTGGAAAAACTTTGCGCCGAAAGCGACGTCGTGACCATTCACGTTGACGGGCGGGAGGCAAACAGAAAGATGTTTGGAGCATCGGTGCTGTCGCATTTGAAGCCGACGACGCTGCTGATTAACGCCGCTCGCGGCATGTTGGTCGACAATATTGCTTTGCGGGATTGGGCCCGGACCAATCCGTCAGCCCGCGTGGTGCTGGATGTTCACGATCCTGAGCCGTTGCCGGAAGATTACGTTCTGCACAACCTGCCGAACGTGCGGCTTCTGCCACACCTGGCGTCGCGCACGCATGTTGCCATGCAGAACATGAGCTGGGTGGTGCGTGACGTGTGGGCGGTACTCGACGGGCGCGAACCTGAATATCCAGCGGGATGAACTGCGCGAGCCGCCACGTCCTCGTGGCGGTCACGATTACATTTTCATAGCCGTATTGTTGGTTGGCAACCAACCGCCACGAAGACGTGGCGGCTCGCTGTTACGAGAATGTCCTCAAGTATACGCCTTCCCATCCCCGTTGCCGCCGATCATCTTGACGTTCAATTGCCGCGCGGGGTCGCCGGCCAGGTAAAGCGTCTGTGTCGGGAATGCGAATTCGATACCGGCGTCGCCATACTTGACGAACAGCTCCGTGTTGAATTTCTCTGCAAAAGCAAGTGAGCCGAACCAGTCACGTTCGGCCTCTTCGTCCAGCATGTACCAGTAGATCAGGATGATGTTGAGGCTGTCCGCATTCAGATCATTGAAGTACACACGCGGTGGGCGATCTTCCATGTCGAACGCTTCGGTGTATTCCGGCTTGTTAATGATGTCTTTGACGATCTGCAGAGCTTCATCAATTTTTTCCGGCGACGTGTCGTAGGTGATTGTGATATTCATGACACGTTTGATATACGGCCGCGCCGCAACGTTCTCGACCTCGTTATCAATGAACTTCATGTTCGGCACACTGACCAGATGGCCGTCCAGTGTGCGAATGCGCGTGGAGCGGAAGCCGATTTCTTCAACGACGCCGTCATAGCCGCCAAACTTGATTCGATCTTCAACAAAGAACGGGCGATCGAAGAAGACGGTCAGCGAGCCAAACAGGTTCTTGACTGAATCCTGAGCGGCAAGTGAAACAGCCAGACCCGCGATACCGAGACCGGCCAGCCAGCCGGTGATATTTGCTCCAAAGATATTCTGCGCGACGAATAGCGAATAGACGATGACCAGGAAGATTCGCAACGTCTTGCGGATCAGCGGCACGACCATGTCGTCGAGCTTGGTTTCTGTTTTTGACGTGAGGCGGATCAGCATAATCTCAACCACGTCGATCAGGTTGTAGCACCACCAGCCGAACGCAAAGACAAACAGGAACAGAACAACCCTGTTGGAAAACTCCCGGACCGGTTCACTCATATGCACGAAACCCAGCCCGATCATCAGCCCGACACTCAACAAGGCAAGACTCGCTGGACTGGCAAGATCATTGAAAATGGCGGCACGTACTTCCCATTCACGTTTGTCCAGGCGAGTGGCTGCGCCCCGTAAACTCACCGACGTCAATTTCCCGCAGACCAAGCCTGCAAAGATGGCAACCAACAGGACGCCCCATTGCCATAACGCGGTGCGTTCAAAGGTTGGCCCGAGCTTACCGACGATATTGTCGGTTTCCGCATCGTCCGAAATTGGTGCCTCGTGGCGGGGTGGCAGCGGAGCCAAGCTCTCGGCAAGCAAGTGGGCTGTGAGAACCGTCTCGAACGAGAAGACCCACCGGTCCGGCCCTGACTTTTCAAATGCAATGGTTCCGGCGGGCCACTTACCGAACGCTTTGAGTTCTTCGTAGACCCATTCGTGGCGTGATGCGATTGGGAAGAATGTGTAGCGAATGGAAGTCGTGTTTGCTACTTCCTTCTTGCCGGGTAGGTCGCTTGGTTTGATCGTGCCCAGTTTGTCCAGCACTTCGAGTATTCTTGACGCTGCTGCAAGGAGATTCTTACTTTCCTCGTCAGAAAGGCCGGCAAGTCGGCCGTGGTCAAAACAGTCCTGAACTTTCTTCCACCCCGATTGGTCGCCTTGATTCCGAAACTTGTTCATCCCGTCCAGAAACGTAAACATCGTGTCGCGTGGACTGGCTTGTGAGTTCCATACCTTCGGGGCTTTCTCACCTTGCTTGGGAGGTTGTGCCTGTGCGGCTTCTGCGTCTGTAGTCGTCTTTTCAGATTCGATGGGCGGCGGAGCCGTCTCCCCTTGATCTGCGTCTGTTTGCCCCTGTGACAGCGAAGGCGCCAGGGCCGCGAACAGAGCCAGCAGAAGGCAGAACGATAACCCCGAACGATAATGTGTCGTTTTGCGTCTCATAGTCGCAGCATGTTAACGAAAAGCGCTCTTAGATTCAGATGGGCCGGTACTGTCGGATTGCTGTAACTACTGATAAAACCAAACCTATCAGTCGCTTATTCGGACCGATGCATCACCCGGACGTTGACGCGGCCGTCGTCTGAGGAGCTCGACCTGCCCGATAAACCGCCGAAGAGACGGCTGATACCGTTGACAACTGTGGCAATCAGTCCCAAGACCAGAAAGACCAAGCCACCCACCAGTACAGCCGCTACAACCAGCGCGATCAGTGGGATCGCTATAACCAGAAACGCCGCCACACTGGCCGTCCACAGCACCCAGCCGGGCAGGCCGGTTGTGCGGTAAGCCTGCTGGTTCATCCAGTTACGACCATTATTGACATAGACGCGCCACATAACCCTCAACACTATCCCATCTATTGCCGCAAAACAAGTCCACAACCTTAAGTGACTTAATTGGCTTGTCGATACACGTATTGGATTATTAGAGGGGAGCGCTCTGATGACTCAGGCAGTAACTGATACCAATTCGGCATCCGGTGATGATCCGGCCAAGCAACAGATCATTGCCTCGGCAATCGGCGAGATCAGCCATATCGCGACGTTGCCTGAGGTGACGATGAAGATCATCAACCTCGTGGAAGATCCCAACTCCACCGCGGCCGATCTGAATAATGTCATCACGAATGACCCCGCGCTGGGTGCCCGTATTCTGAAGGTCGTCAACAGTGCGTTCTATGGACTGCCTGGTCAGATTGCCTCGATCAATCGGGCGATCGTTCTGCTGGGCCTCAATGCGGTGAAAAACATCGCGATCGCGGCCAGTCTTGCGAAGCTTTTCCGTGGCGGCGAAATCAGCCCGCACTTTAATGCCCGCGACCTCTGGCAGCACAGCATTGCGGTTGCCGCCTCAACCAAGATTCTTTCAGCCAAGGTGGGCCTTGGCTTGCATGACGAAGCGTTCCTGGCCGGCCTGATGCACGACATCGGCATCATGGTCGAAATCCAGGCTCGCCGCATGCAGTTTGTGGAGATCGTTGAAAAACTTCACCACGACCAGACACTCACGCTGCGTGCTGCTGAAGAAGAAGTACTCGGTGCGAATCACGAAGAGTTCGGTGCGGCTATCTGCAAGGCATGGAAATTCCCGGCCAGCTTTTCATACGTGACCGGTTATCACCATCGCCCGATGGACCTTGATGAAGAGCATCGCACGCTTGCCGGACTGGTGCACATAGCCGACATAATCGTTGCAAACCTCGACATCGGTTTCACACGCAGTGTGGAAACAAGAGAATTGAACCCCGAAGTGTTAGAGGCACTTAATCTGACACTCGAACAGGTCGAAGAAGTTAGTAATGAGTTACCAGAGGCCATTGAAGAGGCTTCTTCACTTCTGAAGTAAGTGAATCGAGTAACCGCAAGACACCGGCGAAACAGGTTCCTTAATTTTGGCGTCTCTCTTTTCCCTCCGGGCGACGATTCTTTGAATCGTCGCCTTTTTTTATGCACTCAAATTTCACTTCCGAGAACAGATTATGATGCCATCGTCTGCCCGGCACCGGTCACTGCCGCGTGTCGTTCGCGCATGTGCCCTATAACTTTCGCCACCATCAGAGCCGTCGCGTAAGTTGTCCAGCCGGCCAGTAGCGCCCACTCGCGGGAAGCTACCGTTTCCACCTCATAAATCGTGACAACCATGATTGCCAGTGCGACGACCAGACGGGGCATGGCTGCACTGATCACCGACAGACTCCTGCGCGCTTCATACGCGCCAACCGTTGTTACAAAGGGAAACGTCGCAACGAATCCGGCCAAGAGGTTCTTTAACAGCACCAGCATCAGAACGACTACCGCAATGATTGGGAGCTTGATATACACCGGCAGATTTGTCCGGTGGATCACGTCGTCTTGAGCCGGATGCAGGTATCTGATCATGGCACAGAGCAGGAATACGGCGGCTGCGATGGCGTAGACGACACCGCGCGATCGGGCTATTTCAATCGGGAGCAACGCATTAATGGTTGTGCCAATAACACAGTATGTCGTCATTGCCAGGAAGATGGCCGGAATGATGGGAAACCGCCACCGTTCATAGAGCAGTCGTACTGCCAGCACGAAGCCAAGCAGATTTGTAAGCCCGCAGAGAAAGGTTGCGTCCATCTGCCGACCGACCGCAAACAGTGCGACGGTAAAAGGGATGGGCAGTGCCAGTACGAGTGCTTTGAGCCGAGCCCGTGGCACGTACGCCAGAACTGCGGATTGAATGGTTACCACGCCGACAAGCGCCAGGTCCCAGCCGGACAGGTATTGTGCCGCGAATTCAAGCATCTGGATTTATACGATCTTTTCTGCGAGAAATTCTTCGACCTTGTCGAGATTGACGCGCGTCTGTTCCAGCGTGTCGCGATCGCGCACGGTAACCGTCTGATCGTTAAGCGTATCGCCGTCAATGGTGAAGCAGAAGGGTGTTCCGACTTCGTCCATTCGTGCATACCGCTTGCCGATCGACTGTTTGGCGTCGAACTCGCAGATGTATTTCTCGCGCAGTTGCGTGTATAGCTTCTGCGCTACTTCCGGCATGCCATCCTTATTGACCAATGGGAAGATGCCCGCCTTGACTGGCGCGAACTTGGGTTTGAAGCTCATGGTGTACGCGGAGCCCTGCCGATCCGGCGTTGGGGTGAATGCTTCGCAAAGCAGCACCAGCACCGCGCGCGTCAGGCCGCTGGCCGGCTCGATGACGTTTGGAATGTACTTGCTCTTGGCATTGATTTCTTCCTTGCTCAGGCCAGCTTCCTTGGCCGCCAGTTGAGCCGCCTGATCGAAGTATTCCATCTTGGTCTTGGAGTGTTCCTGATGCTGTGTCAGGTCGAAGCACCCGCGATGCGCGATGCCTTCCAACTCGCCATAGCCCGGTGCGGTGAATGGATACTTGTACTCGACGTCGACACAGGCCTTGGAGTAGTGAGCCAGTTCGTCGTCGTCATGATCGCGGAAGATCAGGTTTTCTTCATTGATGCCCAGGCTCTTCCACCACTTCATGCGCTCGTGTTTCCAGAAGTCATACCACTTGAGGCTGTCTTCCGGGGCGCAGAACCATTCCATCTCCATCTGCTCGAATTCGCGCGAACGGAAAATAAAGTTGCGCGGCGTTACTTCATTGCGGAAAGACTTGCCGATCTGGGCGATACCAAACGGCATCTTGACGCGCATCGTGTCGACCACATTTTTATAGTTCAGAAAAATACCTTGCGCCGTTTCGGGGCGGAGATACGCCTTGGCGTCTTCATCTCGAATGGCGCCAACGTACGTCTCAAACATCAGATTGAATTCGCGCGGCTCGGTCAGTGTGCCGGGCTGATCGGTATCGGGACCGATGACCGTCTTTTGTGTCTCTGGCGGAAGGTCAAGGAACAAGGATGACGGTGACCCCGACACAAGATCGCCGCCACCATTCTTCTTCACGATTTTCCTGGCGTGCTTCTCCCACTCTGCTGCATGGCCGTCGCCTTCCATGACTGCCAGCAGGCCGAGCGATTTCTGTTCGCCGTTTCGCTCGACAAGAATTTCTTCATAAACGAGATGGTCGGCCCGATACCGCTTCTTGGTTTCGGTGCAGTCGACCATTGGATCATTAAAGCCACCAACATGACCGGACGCTTCCCACGTCCGGGGGTTTTGAATGATCGACGAGTCCAGACCGACAATACTGACTGGTTCACCATCCGGGCCGATCGGCGGACACTCGACCATGTGTTTCCACCAGTGGTCGCGGATATTGTTTTTCAGAGCGGTGCCCAGCGGGCCGTAATCCCAGAAGCCGTTGATGCCGCCATAGATTTCCGACGCCGGGTAAACGAACCCGCGTCGTTTGCAGAGAGATACGATTTCTTCCATTGATTTGCTGGCTGCATCCACCATCGAAAAAGCTCCTGTGTTGGGGCGAATCGGGTAGTTTAGCAGACTGAAAGGGGGTGTGTAATGTGGGTGGTTTGGGGTGTTCCGGGGTGTTTCCGGGGAAACCCGACGCTTCGCTCCTGTCGTCGCTGCGCATTGGCGTGAGGTATTGGGGATGTAACAGCGTCGCTATCGGTTCTATGGGATTCAGTTTCAGTTATGGGTGACTGTCGTCATGTAAGATTTGTAGCGCCTCACGCCGATGCGCAGCGACGACAGGAGCGGAGCGTCGGGTGATGACGTCAAACTTCCCCCTGCATCACCCCGTCCCGAAATGACCAGATCCACGCATTTGGTCCCTGCTTGGTGGTAATGTAGACATATGAATTAATCTGATGCTCGCGATCTTTGATGGGCTTGTAGTTCCCACCGGTGGCCCACATGCGGCCGGGTAGTTCCTTTCGAACCGCGCGGGAACTGATGTTCTTTGCCTTCCCGACGATGGAGCGGATCAGGCGCATGTCGTCAGGGAGCTCGACCAGCGCATGGGCATGCTTGCCGCTAATGGAGACGCAGAGGATGCGCCAGTCGTGTTCTTTGAAATAGTCGCGGAAGACAGTTCCCACGACTGGGCGGAGGTGTCGTGGAATGATTACCGGGCCGGAGGCGTTTTCTTCCGAATGTCGTCTCAGTCCTTCGTGTTCACTTTCCGGAGGCGGATTCTTGTAATCGCCACTGGAGTGCCGGCGGTGATGGCGACTGCGGAAGCCTCGTTTATCGCCATGATGCCATGAACGTTTGGTGCCGAGGATGATGTGGCGCCATTTGAGTCCCGGAAGTTGCATGGAGGGATTTTAGCGTAACGGTCACGCTACCCGACGCTCCGCTTCGCTGCGCATCGGCGTGAAGCGCGCTAATCATCTGCTGCAAGACGGTTACCATTAGAAAAATTTTTCCGATTTGTCAGAGAATTCCAATTTCGCTTCGCTACCCCTCACGCCGATGCGCAGCGAAGCGGAGCGTCGGGTCTATCCCCTGAAAGACCACAGAATTGCGTAACCCTTGAAATAATCCACGGCCCTCAACAGTTCAACTGCTAGAATCGTCCCATGACTCAGACCGTCTCCCTGCCACTGGCCAGCGATCACGACCCTTTTGCCACTCGACTTGCGGCAGACGGGCAGACGCTCACGCGCGCGGCACTCACCACGCTGCAACTGAACGTCGGCAAGATGTGCAATCTCGCGTGCCATCACTGCCACGTTGAGGCGGGACCCAATCGTACGGAAATCATGTCCTGGGATGTGATGCAGTCGATCTTCAACTGGCTCGACGAGCACGGCAGCCAGGCCGGCATTCGCGTGGCAGACCTTACCGGCGGCGCGCCGGAAATGAACCCGCATTTTCGTAACCTGGTTCATGAGTTAACCACACGCGGCATCCACGTGCTGGACCGATGCAACCTGACGATTCTCCTCGAGCCAGGCTACGAAGACATGGCCGGCTTCCTCGCGAAACACCAGGTTGAGATCGTTGCTTCACTTCCTTGCTACCTGGAAGACAACGTTGACAAACAGCGCGGCAAGGGCGTCTTCAATGGATCGATCGAAGCGCTCAAGCAACTCAATGCCGTTGGTTATGGCAAGCCTGATTCCGGTCTGACGCTTGATCTGGTTTTCAACCCGGTTGGCTATGGTCTGCCGCCCGAACAAGCACAACTGGAGCGGGACTACAAAAAACACCTGGCCGACGAGTACGGCATTGTTTTCAATCGTCTGTTCACGATTACCAATATGCCGATCAAACGGTTTGAGCACGCGTTGCAGCGGGACGGACGATACGACGAATACATGGGCAAGCTGATCGCCGCTCATCACTCTCAGAATGTGGACGCTGTGATGTGTCGCTCGCTGGTGAGTGTTGGTTGGGAGGGCAGTGTTTACGACTGCGATTTCAACCAGATGCTCCAGATGCCGATCGACGGACCTGTCGGTGAAGAGCACTTTGTCGAACGTAACAGTCGAAAGCTGTGGGAGTTCAGCGCCGATGACCTGTTGGGCCGAGCGATTCGTACCGGCGCTCATTGTTTTGGCTGTACGGCCGGCGCGGGTTCGAGCTGCACTGGCGCGTTGAACTAGCCACTGGCAGAATTGGGTCTGTCGCACCGGCGCGTTATCTTCTTCTACATGTTGCGTGTTCCTTATCAAGAAATGCTCGAACAGTTCGAACGCGTTTTACTGTCGTTGGATTTTTCCGTAGAGCGTGCCAAGCTTTGCGCGATGACCTTTGCCGACAACAGCCGCGACGGCGTTTATTCGCACGGCCTGAACAACTTCCCGTGGTTTGTTGATTCGGTTAGGCGGGGGGCGGTTGTTCCTGCCGCGGAACCCGAACTGACAGAGGTGATCGGCGTCATTGAGAGATGGGACGCACACTGCTGTCCCGGCCCGGTTGCAGCTCATATGGCGATGGGCCGGGCAATGGCCATCGCGCGCGACAATGCCATGGGATGCGCTACGTTGAAAAACACCAGCCACTGGATGCGCGGCGGAACCTACGGCATCCAGGCAGCTGAGGCAGGCTTCATCGGCATTTGCTGGACCAATACGCAACCGCTAATGCCACCATGGGGTTCTGCTCAGCGGCGGCTTGGCAATAATCCATTGATCATGGCTGTCCCTCACGCCGATGGACCGATCGTGATGGACATGGCAATGACCCAATTCTCCGGCGGCAAACGTGCGATACACGAGCGATCTGATGAGCCACTGCCGGTGCCCGGCGGGTATGACACTGAAGGCAATCTGACGTGTGATGCCGACGCGATCCGTGAATCGGGCCGATCACTGCCGATTGGCTACTGGAAAGGTTCGAGCCTGGCGCTAATGCTTGATCTGATCGGGACCGTTTTGTCAGGCGGCCGATCATCACATGAAATTGGCAAGGAGCCACATGAGCGCGCCGTGTCACAGGTGTTTATCGCCATCGGCACAGATCGGCTTGGCGGCACGAATGCGGTTGAAGCCATACTGGCTGACATGCTTTCAGCCGAGCCGCTTGATCCTCAGAAACCGGTGCGCTATCCCGGTCAGCGGATGGTCCAACATCGGGAAGAAAGCATGCGCCTGGGCGTGCCGGTGGAGGAGGCGATCTGGGAAGAAGTCTGCGCGATGTAGCGAATTCAGATTGATTCGTCAGGTCGAATGCCGACGAACAAACGCCAGGGCTCTTCTTCGCCGTGTCCTTCCCATCGGACGTCTGTTAAGCCAAAGCCGGCGTCGCTGATCATCTGACGCCAGGTATCCGAATCGAACAGGCCGCACAGATGCTCGTCGTGGACGATTTTCAGTTGTCCGTTTTCTCGAATCATCATGGTCATGTCGAGGATGAACTGATCGGCAGCGTCTTCAACGCGACAGGCGCGGCTGACGTAACTGACTTCTCGCTGGTCATTGCAGTGCGAGTCACTGGCTGATTCGTTATCAACAAACGCTTCGGCCACGTAAGTGGGGGCGAAGAACGCAATCCCGCCCGGGCGCAGGTGCTCATAGGCGGTGCGAACGACAGCGGACGCGTCGGCTCTGGTCAGCATGTAATCGATTGCATCGTGAACGAGTACCGCGTCGAATTGCTTGTCGAGTCGGATCGTGCGCATGTCACCGACATGGCAAGCGACACCGGGAATCAACTCGCGACACTGTTTAAGCATGGCCGGGGACAGGTCGACCGCTTCCACGTCATATCGTTTGGCAAGGTGGCATAACGTGTGTCCGCCGCCGGCGCCGAGTTCGAGCAACTGAAGCCGTTTCTGCTCCGAATCGAACGGCTGCAGTTGTGAGATTAGCGCGACGATCTCCTCCGCTTCCACCTCGTAGTCTTCGGGCGGACTGAGCAGCGGCCAGATGTGCGCAAAATCATTGTAAAGCGACAGCCTGGTGGCGTTCGTTACCGGGCTTAGTTTGTTTGGCTGATCAGTCACCAGCGCGGCTGAGGTATTCGCCCGTCTCGGTCGAGACACGCACGGTTTCGCCGATCTTGATAAACGGCGGGACACGTGTCACCAGGCCGGTCTCAAGTGTTGCTTCCTTGAGCTGATTGGTCTTGGTCGCATCCTTGATGCCGGGCGGCGTGTCTTTGACTTCCAGATCAACCGCAGCAGGCAGTTCAACGCTGATCACATTGCCGTTGAAGACCATGCCGACAACGCCGGTATTGGGCTTGACGTACTGCAGTGCGTTGCCGAGCACGTCGGCTGGAATATTGATCTGATCGTACGTTTCGTTGTCCATGAAGACGGCGCCGGAGGCATCGGAGTAGAGATACTCCATCGGCCGCCGGTCGAGGTTGACCTGGTCGACCTCTTCAGCACTGCGAAGGCGTTTTTCCTGATGTGCGCCGGTCTGGATGTTCTTGAACTTGACCTGTGCGTAGGCCGGCCCCTTGCCCGGTTTGACGTGCTCCTGAGAGACGACGAGCCATGCCTGACCATCAATGCTGACAGCCATCCCGTTGCGTAAATCGCTTGCCTTCACTGCGTTACCCTTGGTTTGAGGTTTGGTGCATTCGGTACAGAAAGGAAATTATGCCATAAGCCCCGATTCGCGGCAATCGGGCGAATAAAAACCACCAACTATCGTGAACATTCGACGATTTCTGTATTAGCCGGGCTGCGACGCAGCCCAGGTAGCCGCCATGTCACCACTGTACTTCTCAAACCGCTACCGCTTCGCCGACTGCTGCACTTTGCGTACCACGGCCCCGTGGTTGTCCGCTTCGGTAATACGCACCTCATCCGGGTCCAGTTCGAACGTTGCCTGCAACTTCGACGCCAGATCCTCCGCCCGCTCATCATCTTCGCAAACGGCATACAGGGTCGGCCCCCACGAACTCTGCCCGACACCGCGCACTCCCTGGTCACGAACAAACTGCACAATCTGCCCCAACTGGGGATCGGCCCATCGACCACCTTGCGCACCCGCGAAGCAGTCACCAACTTTACTTTGCAGGTCGTAGAGCGCGTCGCCGAATGTATTAATGTCCTGCTCGATCAGGCTCGGGATCATGCCCAGCAGAACAATGCGGCAAAGCTCAGCCGTTACTGCCTGGGGAATATTCAGTTTCGTATCAAAGGCAATCTGTTCACGTTCGCCACTTAACCCATCAAACAGGTGCGGCCGAATCAGAACAACGCGCCAGTCATCCGGAAAGTGTGACCGACTGATCATTGGTGACAACTCGTGTGGCTCACGTTTACCACCTTCGACAATCAGCCCGCCTTGTATAAATCCGTGTGCGCCGATTGCGGAGCGCTTGCCCCGGCTGACTGCGGCCGCCCGATCGGTAATGGACAGATCACCCAATTCGAACAGTTTGGCCAGGCCGGTCGCAACCGCGATCCCAAGTTGTGTGCCACTGCCGAGCCCGGTGTGCGGGCGCGGGACGCTGGCGATCTTGATATGCACGCCGCTTTCGGAAAGTGATGGATCGCGCTCGGCCGCCCATTCCAGAAAGCGACTGGCAAAGTCCGTCGCCCGATCAGCCATGCGACCTTCCGCCGTGACATCATCCGCGTGAGAAAGGCGAATGCGCGTCATCGGCTGGCGCACCATCAGCCCGACCCCGCCAAACTGGCGCGGCTCTGCCGGGTCGAATGCGAGCAACCCGAAGTGCAGTCGGCTTGGTGTGATGACGTCAATCAAGCTTGGCCTCTCGGACAAAGTCCCAAAGTTCTTTCATGGCCTGGTGTTCGGCCGGACCACCGGTCTTGTCCACCATGATCTGCAATTTTTCGAATTCTGCCAATACAGGGGCTTTCCCGGTCAGATGCAGGCGTGTCGCGAGGATGGCTGCTTCCAATACCCCATGTTTGGCCCGGTTGAACCCGAAGAACGGCCGCAGATTGATTGTATGCACGATCTGGCAGTCAATCTTTGTACGATCCTGCGAGTCATCCAGCGCGACGGCCTTAAATTCATATGCGCGACAGGCTTCCGCCAGCACCTTGCCTTTGACTTGTTCGGCATCGCGCATCGGCGCGTCATCCAATTTACGAACCGCACCGCGAGCCAGCAGCAGCACATCATCCGTCACATGGAAAACACCCTCACCATTCGCCTTGAGATTGCGGTAGGTTGTCGACGTCTGGAAAGGGCGCAACACAAGCGTCGACATTGCCTCGTCAACGATCGGCCCCATCGGCGCAATATTCACGCTGCCATCTTCGTTGAGCGTGGTCATCACCCCTTCAAGAATCCAACTGTTTTGTGGTCGCTCGTAACTCACGTGTGACAGTGTAGCCGGATCGTTGGATGGTCGGTAAACTCCGCTCTCTTGATAGAGCGACTGGAGCTTCTTGATGAAGATTACTGCTGTTGAAACCCATGTCTGTAACGCCCGCATGCGAAACTGGATTTTCGTGCGCATCCTGACCGATCAGCCAGGGCTGTATGGCTGGGGCGAAGCAACGCTCGAATGGCATACGCGCGCCGTGGTCGGCGCGATTGAAGACATCTCCCAACTGCTCATCGGTGAAGACCCCACGCGCGTCGAACACCTCTGGCAGATGATGTACCGCCAGCACTTCTGGCACGGCAACGGCATTGTCCGCGGCACCGCCATCAGCGGCATCGACCTGGCGCTCTGGGACATCATGGGCAAAGTCCACGGCGTGCCTTGCCACAAACTCTGGGGCGGCCCGGTGCGCGACTACATCCGGCTCTACTGCCATCTCGGCGGCGGCAAGATGGAAGATTTTTATGAAACCAGCGTCGAAGACGCCACGCGTTTTGGTGACTTGGCGCAGAAAGCGGTTGAAGACGGCTTCACCGCGTTCAAGTCCATGGCTGTTCCGGAGACCGCGCCGCTGGAAGGCCTGATGCCGGTGAAGTACGCCGAGTCCTGCGTGCGTGCGATGCGCGAAGCGGTGGGTGACAAGATCGACATCATGGTGGATTGTCATGCACGCCCCTCGCCGCGCATGGGCCTGTTGTTCGCCAAGGCGCTTGAGCCGTACGGCCTGTACTTTTTTGAAGAACCATGCTGGCCCGAGAACATTGACGGCATCGCGGACGTTCAGCGAGCCGTGGCCACGCCGATTGCCACGGGTGAGCGGCTGATCAGCCAACACCAGTTCCGCGAACTGCTTGAGAAGCGCGCGTGTTCCGTCCTTCAGCCGGACATCACCCATTGCGGCGGGTTGACCGAGGTTCGCCGCATCGCCGCGATGGCAGAGGCTTATCGTGTTTCCCTGGCGCCGCACAACCCACAGGGCCCGGTCAGTACCGCGGCGAGTATCGAGCTCGGCTTTGCCACGCCCAGCTACATCATCTGTGAGTCCGTTCACAGCGATGTGCCGTGGCGCGACGAAGTGGTCAGCGAAGGCTTCACGGTCGAACCCAAGGGACGCATTGTCAAGCCATCCGACAAACCGGGCCTCGGCGTAGAGATCGATCTGGATGTGGTCAAGCAGCATCCGTTTGAGCAGGAAGTCCTGCAGCGATCGTTCTACGCCGACGGCGCGGTGGGGGATTGGTAACGGTGACAGAGCCAACTGGAGAATTGGCCGGCCTGGAATACGGTATCCGACACAGTGCTTTGCCCAATAGTCATCAGTTCACTGCCAGGATGTTATCCTTTAAGCTACTGACTAAAGGTCAGCCGTTTTTTTACTTACCTTGCAATGGGGAACAAACATGTCCGGGAGACTGACGGTTTTATTGTGCCTGATTGGGTTATTCGCACTTGGTTGCTCGGAAGACAATATCAGTTCATCAGAACTTGAAGTTCCGGAACGCTCTGAAGATCCTCGAAGAACCGATTCAGTCCACGGGCACGATATCCATTCCTACTACTTTGATCTCGAGATAGGTGAATTGATCAAGGCGCCCAGTGGGTCGCTCCCGCCCATTATATTGAATAGCGGTCACGAAGCGGTACGCGCCTACGTATTTACGTGCGGTGATTGCAACAAAAAAGAAGAACGATTCTTAGGCTGGCTTGAGAAATACACACCTGCAGCAAAGGAAATTCTGGAATCCCCTCCTCTGGATGATGAGGATGGAGTCGAAACCTTCGAGAAACTGAAGAAAGGCCACTTCATATCGACAAACGGAAAAAATTGGGTGGGTGACGACACGTCCGCCGGATTCAAGATTCAGCGCCGTGCACTGACTAAATGCGGCCCCAACACTGTTCCAACCCCCTGCTACCCCACAGAGTCCGCGTCACTGAAACGGATTCCCAATAGCAGGAAGCCAACTGGAGGTTATTACCCACGCATTCGGGACGTTTACTTCTACGACGTAGGTACTGGCGAGCTATTACTTGCGTCAAGTCATGAGATTCCACCTGTTACATCGCCAAATGGTAACGAGGCAGTTCGAGCATATGTGTCGGCCTGCGGCGACTGCTCGCTCTCGTCTAAACGATTTATTGCCTGGCTAGAAAAGTATTCACCAGCCGCAAAGAAAGCTCTGGCCGGTCCGGCATCCGAAGACGCCAGCTACGAAGACACCTTTAAGGTTATGGAAGAGGGCCACCTCATATCTGTCGATGGCAAGACTTGGGCAAAAGCCAATAGCCAAAAGGGAATTGAAATCATGGAATCTATGGAAGACAAATGCGAGTCTAATGAAGTTCCGAAGCTTTGTAACCCGGGCGAATAGTCAAACGTTTGTTGAAGCGTTATCTGTCCCATTTCGACCCACCTATTTGGACAGGAAGTGTTGCAGCGATTGTTCTATTCGCATGGTGCGGTGGGGGACTGGTGATTGACTTTCAACTCTTATTGGAGATTTAAAAGAATAGATACTTGGGTTGCTCAGGCAGGGGCCTCCTCGGGCCCCCGCCTAAATACTACTAGACTTCAAATCTGCCAATCAGTCTCAATGTAAACTCGCCACGCCTTGCTTTCGAAGGTCCTGCAGGAATCGGTCGGCGAGATTACTGCCAACCTGTTGCCGCATGTCGTTGAGCAGGCGTTGTTGTCCGGCATGAACGGTTGCGGTCGGCTCATCACGGCGACCATCCGAAGCGGCGTAGCTCATCATGGCAACACGGCTGTTATTGACATCCATCAGCACGCCGATCGCCTTGGCATTGGCTTCCAACTCGTGGCTCGGTATGAGCCAGGCGCCGAGGATGGTCATGTCCCAGACGGTCCTATCCGTTTCAAGCGTCTGTTGCTCGACCGTACCGCCGACGAACAGCACATAATCAAGGTCCCGCTCTTCGGCCATTGTCAGGACGTGTTCGATCACGTCTTTGACCGATTTCTCCTCACTGACATTCGCGGGCATGCGCTGGTCATAGGGCGACACATACCGCTGTGTCTGTGCGATCCACGCCGGCAGTGGCTCTATATGGCTGATCAGTGATTTCTGCTTGGCCAGTTTTTGCATGACTTCCTGTTGGGGCGCAATTTCGCCCAGTTGAACGACCCCCAATCGCATCGGTGTGCGTACGGGTGCATCGGAAGGGCTATCGGCCGGCAAGCTGTAAAGGTAATTGGTGATCGTGTGGTTGCCATATTCGCGATTGGACAGACCACGCATGGAGCATCCGCCCAGGAATACCGCGACGAGCAGTAAGGACAAGGCTGATAACTTAGTGGAACGATTCATGGTTTACTTCTCCGTGAGGTTTGTAGTGACGTTCACGAAGAACTAATCGCAAGAGTCGTGCCACAGTGATATGCGTTGATTTGGGCTGATAACGGGCCTGGCGTACGGTTGTCGTGTACATCCAATGCACATCCGTGCGAATGAAAGCTGTCAATCGCTGCACATCGAACGCAGCCGCATCTTCAGGTGGATTTGGCGCAGACGGGCCTGCGGCCCGACCGGGGCGGTGACGCCCCGGCTCTGTTGGCTCTGTTGTTTCTACACTTTCCTGCGTTTATCTCTGTCTTGATGCTCTGTGTTCTCTGCGCACTCTGTGATGAAAAACAAAGATTGATCCGTGTCTTCATGTCTGTCGTCACTCAGTCCACGGCTTGGCGCTGAATCCGAATCTCTTCTTTTTGTGAATTCTGTACCTTTTTGTGGCTAATGCTCTTCTCTGCCTTTCCCTCTGTGCTCTCTGTGACCTCTGTGGTGAATCTGAAATCACTTCTTCCTCACCTGTTTAATCAGAAACCGACGCGCCTTGCGCAGCGGCTTGGGCAACCCATCCGGATGAACCGCATCCAGTTCGTGCAGGGCGGCTGCGTAATAATCCAGATGGTCTCCTTCCTTGATTGTGCGTGGCAGGCAACCCTTGGTCGGCGTCACATGCCCGACGGCGATGTTTTCCCACCGCGAGATCCAGAACGATTTCTCGTTGACGTGCATCACGCAGTAGGCCGGGGTGACGCCCCAGACAATGCCTGTCACTTCGATACTCATATCCGTTACCGGCGTGCCGGGCCGAATGTCCAGTTCCAACGGGGTTCTGGGATTGGGTGAGGTGGTTGCGACAGGCGATATGGGCGTGGGCGGATTGTGGTAACCTTTTCGTTTGGTCATCTCGGTACTCCATATATCGGGGTGACAAGGGCCGCCGTTGGTGTTGTAGCACCGCGGCGGCCCGACTTTTACTCAAACACGTTTACATAAATGGTCCCGTTTACTGTTCTTTCAGGCCTTGCTGTCATAGGGCAGGCGAATCGATCTCATACTGTCTGTGCTACAGAAAATATAAGCTTATTTAATTAGTTTTGTCAATAGCGAAATCGGCAGAAATTGAAAAATATTTCGTCATCGTTATGGTTTCGTCATGGCGAAGATTGGCACAGCAGAAGCCGCCCGGCGGCTCGGCATTTCACAAGGGCGCGTCAGCGTCTTAATTCGCGAAGGTCGGCTGAAGGCCGAGCGCATTGGTCGAATGTGGATTATCGATGAACGCGATCTAAAGGCCGTGGAACATCGGCCGACGGGTCGGCCTCCAGTGCCAAACCCGGTGCGGCCTCGGCCGCGTAAGCGAAATGATTAATTCGAAAGAATTGCGCCCCAAAGGGTATCCGACATCGTTTCGGTGCCTTTACAGTCTGCCCCCAAATCAACGTAAACCCTTGCAAAATAAGAATCGGGATCAAGAACCACACAGAGCGCTTGCGCTGGGGAGGAATTGGCCATTATAGTGAATTCATGGCCTGACCTGCCGGAACAACAGCGCGCGGCAATTCTGGCGATTGTCCTTCCACTTCCCCGCCCGTCTCCTTACCCACAGTGACATCTAACAGCTTCTCCCCGCTCCCAACATGCCCGTCACCATCGCGCCACCAAACGCGCCACACGGTTGTATCCGCCGGCGTATCGGCGTCGCTGTTGTCGTCCCAGATGACCAGGTACGCGCCGGTGATGGTATCGCGTACCCGCCACATGACACGACTGGTTAACGGATCGCCTGGGAAGTCGGGTAGGTCGCGCCAGAACGGTTGACCGAGGATCGACGCGATGTGGTCGTAGCCGGCTCGCAGTGTGGCCATTGGTTGAACGGCCAATGATTCGTCAATGGCGATGGGGAATAGTTCGACCATGGGGACAGGATACCGTGGGAGTTTGGATGGTGAATGGGGGGCATGCGTCATGCGCGTATGCAGCCGGTGGCTAGCCTGCTGCCCAGTCGCGTCGACCATATTCCGCAAGCAGGTCAGTCACAGTTTTGCCGTCACCATTCGTGGCGGTAAGGTCGCCGCCAGCTTCCACCAACATCGCAAAAATTGACTTCGAACTGACGGTCGATGCACAGACATGCATCTGCGTATTGCCCCAGTTTTGTACTAAATTGGGATCGGCTCCGTGATTAAGAAGGACCCGCACACAATCCGGATGGTTGTTACCGATAGCATAACTTAACGGTGCTTGTTGATTGTGATTGAGAGCATTCACGTCCACACGCTTGACGAGCCGTGCTACTGTGGCCTTGTCGTTCAAGATGCATGCGGAGCATAAGGCGCCAATCGCCTCGTGATCAGGGACGGCAGTGGCAGCATCTTCGGAGAGGAAATTCCGAGGATCATCTGGTAGTAGATCGAGTGCGTCCGCTGCACCCATAACGATCCAGCCGTATGGCTCGTCACTCTCCGCAACGTTGTCAAGTTCTTCCGGTTTTGCACTGGCAAAAGTAGATTTGAAACTAGCAAGGGAATCCGGATCAGCTTCGAGCGCATCAATGAGATCGATGTAACCGACGTAGCCACCCCTCGGTTCCACCGACTTCGCAATGGAGATGAGTTTTGCTGAGATAGCACTCATGAGCAGGCTAACGTAAAAGGCTCAGTTGCCGGCCGCCTGCAGAAACAGGCATCCAACCGACAAAGCAATTATCGTTCGCGGGCTACGCCGGTCAAGTGCAGCAGCTGGTTAGGTCGAACTTTTTGGCGTCTCGAAACAGGACCACAGCATGGGCGCAGCTCTTAGTCTGAGAAATCGCGACGTGTTCAATTACAACTGAGCCACCTTGGCTATTGGTCCAATCGACAACTTGCTGGGCAACATCTTCGGCAACCTTTTTGTAGTTGCCCTTACGGTATACACCCATGAAGGATGCAGAAAATGTCTTTTGCTGGATCATGCGATTTCTAGGATAAGGTTTGCGACCTAACGCTGCGAGTCACCGGACATCGGAAGACGCGCTTGGCGCGGATTACGATGGTACGGTGGACTCGGCTTGTTGGTACTCCGCCTCGATCATGCCTGTCATATACGGAATTACTCGGCCAGAAATGGATATCGAAACGGGATATCGAAACGGGGTCAGACCCCGTTTGACGGGCCGGATTCGGGCGATTAGTGTTCTGGCATGCCTCGCCCTCCGCGTATCGACGTTTCCGGCTACTGCTACCACGTCCTGAACCGTGCGAACGCCCGTTTTCGGATGTTCC
>JGI12316J15310_10000036_pt11 | contig 197251 bp, 164 predicted proteins | sample MarCyaLeptolynsp_FD_15310 | JGI IMG/M metagenome (IMG submission 15310)
CTGCAAAACGCCCACCGCGGCGCGCAACTCCGCGCCGCCATTGACCATCCGAATGCTCTCTCAGTGTCAACCTGAGCGACATGATGCGAATTGTCTGCCTGTCACTTATCTCTCACTTATCTCTGGTGACTGCGCGAAGGCCCTCCGCTGGGCTGGATGCGCCCTCCTGCCTGTTTCGAGGCCGGCGGGCCTGATGGCGACGACCCAAATAGAAACTTCCGCGACGGGCGAGGGCCCCGATGCGCGCACATGGATGTCTGGTCACGCTCCGACGTTGGCCGAAACGAAGGGGTTGTCGAGAGGGATGGGAGCGGCATCGCCCGCCGGGTTGAGCGTACGCGCCGGCTCGGAACCCGTCCAGGGTTCGCTTCGCCCGGGCCTGCGGCCCGGCCCTGGACAGAACCCGAGGTCGTCACGAAAGACCTCCGGCATGCGGGCGATGCCGAGTTGTGCGAAGTCTATCACGCCGGCCTCAATTACGGCCGCACGGGAAAATTGCGTCCAGCTCCCTCTGGACTTGACACATGCCGATCATGGATGTCACCGATCGGTTCTGCCTGTTTCTATGAATAGGTGAGCGAACGCAAGAATCCTCCTGGAGGGCAAACTGTGAGGCGGGGACACGCCGCCAAGCGACGCGCCCCGAAACCACGCCAGGAGGATTCGATGAACAGTCTGTACTACGTTGGGCTCGATGTCCATAAGAAGTCCGTCAGCTACTGCGTCAAAACGGCCGCCGGCGAGTTCGTCGACCACGGCAAGGTGGCCGCGACCCGCGCGGCGCTGACCGCCTGGGCCGACGCCCTGCCCGGACCGTGGGCCGGCGCGCTCGAAGCCACCTTGTTCAGCGCTTGGATCCACGATCACCTGGCCCCGCGCGCCGTCGAGCTCCACGTCGCCCATCCGGCGATGCTCGAAGCGATCACGCGGGCCAAGAAGAAGAACGACCGCGCCGACGCCGAGAAGCTCTGCGATCTGCTGCGCTGCGACCTGCTGCCGACCTGCTATCACACGCCGCCCGAGATCCGCCAGTTGCGCCAAGTGCTGCGCTACCGGAACCTGCTCGTGCGCCAGGCCGTGCGGCTCCAGAACCGCATCGCCGGCCTGCTGATGGAGCACGGCGAGGAGTATGTCAAAGCCAAGCTGCACCGCAAGGGCTATTTCTACGCTCTGCTCGACGACCTCGAGCACACGCCTGAGTCGGCCGTGGAGCTGCTGGCCGTCAGCCGCGGCCTGTACGAAACCTTCGTCACGCTCGAGAAACAGCTCGTTGCCGCGCTCATCGAGCACCCGCTCATCGCCGAGCGCGTCGCGCGGCTGCGCACGATCCAGGGCGTGGGCGAGATCACCGCGCTGAGCTGGGCGCTGGAGATCGGCGAGCCCGAACGCTTCGGCTCGGTCAGCCGCGCGGTGAGCTATTGCGGGCTGTGCGCCCGGCAGGACGAGTCGGCCGGCAAAGCCAAGCGCGGCCCGCTGTCGAAGCAGCGCAACGAGCACTTGCAGACGGTGCTGGTCGAGGCGGCCAAGCTGGCGCCGCGCTTCAATCCGCAGCTCAAGCAGGTGCACGAGCGCGAACTCGGCCGCGGCTCGCGCAACCGCGCCACGTTGGCGGTGGCGCGCAAGCTGGTGGCGTATTTGCTGGCGGTCGATCGCTCGGGCGAGCCGTTCCAGCCGCGGGCCCCGGCGCGAGCGGCCTGAGGAGTTTGCACACGTTCGCTCGACGACGAGCCCGCCCGCCGGTCCTCGCAGAAAAGGGGCTGCGCGACGGCCTGAGAAGGCCCGATGCGACTCTGGCGTTGTTTCGAGGCCGGCGGGCTTTACCCACACGGAAACTTCCGCGACGCGCCGCCACGCAACTGTAGCAGGCGGCGCCGATGCGCGCACATGGATGTCTGGTCACGCTCGTTGACCCTTGCTCGAAGGGCTCGCGGAGATCGAACCAAGAACGCGGCGGAAAGCTTGAGCGAAAGGCCGGCTTCGCCCGAGCACCTATACGCGGCGGCTCGGAACCCGTCCAGGGTGCGCTGCGCCGCGACCTGCGGTCGCGCCCTGGACTGAACCCGATCCGCCGCGAAAGACTGATCCGGCAAGCGGGCGAAGCCGCGTAGTGTCGTCGCCGACTCCAGACGGCCGGGCCCGGCTCGGCCCGGGAAGACTGCGGCCTCAGCAGGTTATCCTTGACAGCGAACTATCATGGATGTCACCGATCGGTTCGATTGAACTCAAAATGATCCGTAGCTAGTTGCCAAGAGGGCGGTCCGTATAGAAGAACGAGTCGGGTAGTCGCAGGTGTCTTCGCGAGGTCCACTTCTAGCCACCTAGGGCTCGCCAGCCTGCGACTTCCGCCAGTCGATGATCCTCAAGAGTTTGTCAACATCTTCGATAGACTGTGTACGGACGAGACGAATTTGGCCGGTGTCAATAGCGAGCGGGAATCCTGACTCCGTACGCGTATACTTCCACACCTCTGAGCGCTCGGCCGGATAGGGCTGTGCATATGAAAATATCATCTTAAACCTGACACTAAGGTTCCCGTCCGCCATGGTCCAAGTGCCAGTCGAGACTCCGTAGCCCTCCGTGTAGAGGACCCGCACCTTAGAGTCTTGGAGAGACTCCTCTCCAAAGCTGTTGAGAATCGCGAGCGAGCCGTCCCGGTCAAGCACCACTCTTGTCCAAATTAGCCTGAGCGCAGAGGGTTGAGCCTCTGGTAGGTTGGGGGAGCTTCAAGCAAAAAGCGATCCCGCACCGACCGAAGGAGGCCCAACCATGCAGCGTTTTTGTAGCATCTTCTCGCAGCTGCTTCAACTGTTTCCCCGGCTCGAGTTCGAGCAGGCCGTGCAGGCGCATCAGGCCCAGCGGCACATGCGCGGCTTTCCCTGCTGGGGCCAGTTCGTCGCCATGCTGTTCTGTCAACTGGGCCAGGCGCGCTCGCTGCGCGAGATCTGCGGCGGGCTGGCAGCCACCGAAGGCCGCCTCAAACACCTGGGTCTCGACGGCGCGCCCAAGCGCTCCACGCTCGCCTACGCCAATCAACACCGCCCCTGGCAGCTCTACCAGAGCGTCTTCGAGCTCCTGCTTGGCCGCTGCCAGAGCCTCGTCGCCGCCCAGGGCGGCGGCAAACGCTTCCGCTTCCGCAACCGGCTGCTCAGCCTCGACGCCAGCGTCATCGACCTGTGCCTGTCGCTGTACGACTGGGCCCGGTTCCGCCGCGCCAAAGGCGCCGTCAAGCTGCACCTGCTGCTCGATCACGACGGCTATCTGCCGCAGTTCGCCGTGCTCACCGACGGCAAGACTCACGAGCTCAACGTGGCGCGGAAGCTGGCTTTCGAGCCCGGCGCGGTGGTGGTCTTCGACCGCGCCTACACCGACTACGAATGGTTCGCCGAGCTGGGCCGGCGCGGCGTTTACTTCGTCACCCGCATGAAGCGCAACGCCGATTACGAGGTGCTCGAGAGCCGTCCGACGCCCGAGCGCGGCGGCATCCTGGCCGACGAGGTAATCTGCTTCCCCAGTCGCGCCGTCGAGAGCCCGGAGTACGTCTTCCGGCGCATCGTCAAGCAGCAGCCCGGCGACGACGAACCGCTGGTGTTCTTGACCAATCATTTGAGCTTCGGCCCCACGACGGTGGCGGCGATTTACAAGGATCGCTGGCAGGTGGAGCTGTTCTTCAAGGCGCTGAAGCAGAACCTGCGCATCAAGACGTTCGTGGGCGTGAGCGCGAATGCGGTCCGCACGCAGTTGTTCACGGCGCTGATTGCGATTCTGGTGCTGCGCTACTTGCAGTTGCGGGGGCGCTTCGGCTGGTCGTTGTCGAACTTGGCGGCGCTGCTCAGGCAGCAACTGTTCGTCTATCGCGACTTGTGGGCGTGGCTGGACGAACCGTTCGAGCCGCCGCCGCAGGCGGCCGCGGCGAGCGCGCAGCTGGCGCTGCCGCTGGCCGCGCGCTGAGGTTGGACAGCAGCACGGGGCCAGATCGCGCAGAAACCCGTCCAAGGAGGAGCCGCCGCGGGATTCATTTGGACAGCAGGTAAGCCGGGAAGATAAGAAACCGCCGTTCCAGTCGCTCCCAACCTGGTCCTTGATCGGGAGGGTGCGTGCGACGTACGTCCTTTGTTATCAATGGCTGGTCGCGTGGTCAGCCGCTAACTTGGACAGCAGTGGTCAAGCACCGTGATCTGCAATCGGGTAAGTCGTGCTGGAGGGAGGTCTGGCCGAGCAAACTCTTCCCATTCGAGTGGTTCGTTGATATATACAACCGAAGTCTCTTGATCTGCGGCACAAGCGGCACCCAATATGCCCCAACACACTAGTATAGCTACGCTGATCCAACTCCTCATCATGGTCGCTTCACCCAAACTGGGACTCTGGGAGTCGCTTGCGGGTTCAACTTCACCAGATGGTTTAGGATTACTTCAGAGCGTTCGCAGATACACCCGTGCGTGTAGTCTCCCGGACGATCCTTTTCGTGCAAGTACTGATATAAGAAATGCTCCCTTGTTTCGCCTGGTGTTGTTTCGTTCAGCCTAGCTCGGATCCCGCCCCACTCAATGCCAAATTCGGCCCCATCTACATCATCTGGGATTTCTTGGATTCCATAGAATGGCTTCAGGTATGCTCCTCCGTTTTGCATGTACCAATCTGACGAACCAGGTCGACCGCGGATGTCTAACCTCATCATGAAAGTTCCTTCACCTATCGGCGGCTTGCCCTCCGCACCTCGGCTCGGGTCTCAGGCTCGCAAAATCCCCGGGCAGGCCCCACGCCCTATCGCTACCGGCCGTTCGAGCACCCGCCGGGCCGCGTCTTCGGGGTCAAACCGGCTGCGCTCGAAAACCCATGCCGGGATGCTTGCCAGCCGCGCGAACTGCCTGCGCGCAAAGCTGAGGTACGCGGCCCACTCCCGGGTCTTGAACGCCAGACCCTGTGGGTCGACGTCGCCGCGGTCGTTGTAGATCGTCACCACCTCAAAACCCAGCTCGAACAGCCGCGCGGCCTGCTCGTCCACGTCGCAGGCGCGCAGTTGCGCGTCGGCGAAGGGCGGAACCTCGTTGCTCACCTCATGTCCGGGCGAATCGCCGAAAATCACCAGCACCTTGCGGCTCTGGTCGCGCATGGCGGCGTCGGCGCAGGCTTGCATCCCTTCGGCCAACGCGTCCACGAAATCGCCGCCCGGGCTGGGCGGAATCGCCGACAGCCGCCGGTCGAGTTCTTCGAGATCCCCCGGCCGCGGCCGGCGCTCGTCCTGCCTCTCGGGATAAACCGCCCAGCGCGGACGCAGCTCGCGCGTGACGTCTTCGAGGTCGTCGCTGGTGTCGCCATAGGCCAGCGCCGCAGCCCTCCACGACGGATGGTTGGCGGCCAGCGCCGCGGCAAACGAACACAGCTTGGCCACGCAGTCATCCCATGGCGCAGACTGCGCCGGCGACAGCAGCGGGACGACGCTGAAGCGGTCGCCCTCGGCCACCACCCGGCGCGCGGTGGCGTCGATCAGGAAGAACAGCTGCAGCGGCTCGCCGTCATGGCGGCGCAGCAGCGGCGAGGCCGAGCGCCCTTCCAGCGGCAGCGTGCGCACCGGCCGCTCCGAGCCGATATGCCAGCGGCCGTTGTCGAGCCGGCGCAGCCGCAGCGGAACAGCCTCGTCGGGACGCGTGGCGATCTCCGCCAGCGTCTCAAGCACGCCGTCCTGCTTGATCGCGATTTCCACCGCCTGTGCGCCCGGCGCCGGGTCGAGCCACAGCTCGCAGGCGCCTTGCTCATCGAGCGGCAGCGGATGATCGACCACCCGGCCGGCGGCGGGGTCCACGATGCATTCGATGGTGAACGACATCAGGGCGCAGGCTTCTCCGCAACGAAGTCCAGAAGATTGAAGTAGGCCTGCCGGATGTCGTTCACCGAGCGGGATTCGGCGCAACCGGGGAACGAGTCCGGCAGCTCGATGTCCGCCGCATGACTGTCGCAGACGTATTGCGCGAGCAGCTTCGTGCGGGAGGCGCCCAGGTCGATCTCGCCGAGCTTCGCCACCACCTGCGCGGCGTCCATCTTGTCGAGACCTTCCACGGCGGACTTGTGCAGCTCAAGCTTGGCTAGAGCCACGAAGCCGGCCTGATTCATGGCCATCAGCGAAGCGTCCGGCCCGAGGAAGGCCAACAACCGGTCTTTCTTGGGGGACTCCTGGATGGCGCGATCGAGCCGCTCGAGGTCCGTGACCGTCAGCACTGGCAGCGGTTCAGCGGCGGGTTCGGTTTTGGCGGCTTTTTCGGGCGGCGCGGCGGCGTCCCCGGAGAGGAACGTGGCCGCGCCGAACCCCAGAACCAGACCCAGCAACGTACCCGCAGCAGCCAACAGCCAGTTCGCCCCCGGCTTCTGTTGCACCGGCGGCAGAGACGCCGGCGCGGAAGCGGCCGGCGCGGCCTGCCGCAGCTCGCGCACCTGCTCTTCGAGGCGCGAGAGCCGATAGTGAGCGTCGGGCCGGGACAGCGCCGACCAGATCAGCCCCTGGCGGTCTTCGGGGAGCTGCTCGATCAAATTGCGAAGGTTCTCCACGCCGTCCTGCGCGGCGCGATCTTCAGGAACGACCAGCCGCTCTCCTGCCGGCAGCGCGATCATTCCGCTGATCTCCACCCACGAGGGGCCCGCGTCGCCCAGCAGCAAAGCTTTGTCGGGAGGTTGGTACGAGCCGGCGGCGTGGGTCTGGATGTCCACTCCAACGGCGGTCTGGGAGGCGGTGATGATGAGCCCGCCGTCGCGCCGCACCGCCGCCGCGGCCTGTTGCAGATCGACGGCCCCGATCGGCTGCGGGGAGACGGCCATCCAGGCGGACGCGCCGTCACCGTTCCGGCTCGGCTGGAGCTTGCCGCCGCGCGAGCCAAACAACGTGATTCGATCCAGCATCGGGTCGTTTCCCCCCTCTCCGTTTTACCGCAGCGTGGCCGCAGGCCATTCAGCCGGCGTCTCGCCCGCCCCCGCTCCCTCGTCCAGCGCTCGTCGAAACAGCCGCGCAGCTCGACGCGGCAGGCTCTGCGCCCGGTCGTAGAGGTAGGCGCGCGTGTGCTCCCAGTTTTCGAGCGGATTCGGATGTCCGTCGTGGCGCGGGCAGGCGCGCGCCTGTTCCGCCAATCGCAACCACCAGTCCGGCCGCTCCTCGTAGCCGCTCGCCGCTGCCAGCCGCGCGATCTGCATCACCGGGACTACGATGCCGACCCGCGACTCCACGGTCGCCAGCAGTTCCAGCGCCGGGACGCCCCGGCTTGAACCCTCGAGCCACTGCGGACGTTTTCGCAACGTGTTGAGCAGCGGCCCGGCCAGCCCGGCGGTCTCGTTCAGCGTCAGGCGCTTGCGGATGAACTCGAGCAGCGCCCCGACCGCTTCGGCCGCCGGAAGCTTCTCGAGATCAGCCCAGCAGGCGGCGTCGAGATCGCCGCCGCGCAGCGCGCCGACCGCCGCCGCAGCCGGCCGCTCGCTGCCGCTGAGTTCGGCCAACAGAGGCCAAGCCTCCGCCGCCCGATTCCAGTCACCGGCGGCGGCCCACTGCATCCCTTGGCGGCGAAGAGCGGCGGCTTCGTCCACTTCGCCGCCCGCCAGGCTCAACACGTAGCTGGCCGCGGACTCATTGAGCGGCCGGTAGGGGTCAGTGTCGGAGAAACGGTCCAGCAGTTGCGCCCACAGGTCGCGCGTGGCGTCGTCGGGAGCGAGGCGGATCAGATCGGCGGTCTGCTCGGATTCGAAATACGGGATCGTGTCAAACAGTTCGCGGCTGGGCCCTGCAGCGGCGGCCAGTCGGCGCAATCCATCCGCATCGAGCCGGCCCAAGCCTTCCACGGCGGCCTTCCACTCCTCCAGATAGGGTTTGTGGGGGCCGCGACCGGCCAGCCATTCCAGGCACGAGCGGCTCTTCACCGCCGCCGGAGCGGAGCTGGCGGACAGCCACGGCAGCCAGGCCTCTTCCGCCATCAGCGCGCGCGTCAAGACGTCCGGCAACAGCGCCATGCGCTCGTCCAGCCGCGGCGCCAGGCGCTCAGCCAGCTCGGAATGCCGGGCCGCAGCCGCCCACAGCGCCGCCCACTCCTGGACGCGCAGGTCGGCCCGCTCGGTCGCCGGAAGATCGCTGACGGCGTGGACGATCTCCTCCAACCAGCTCTCCGGGGCGCGCAAGCGTCCGTCGACGAACAGGAGCCGAGGCCCCACCGCGCGGCCCTCGCGTGACAGGGCGCCGCGGATTACGCGGCGGCGCTGCTCGGGCTCCAACCGCCAGCCGGCCTGCTGCAACAGCCCTTCCAGTAGGCCCAGATCGGCGTGCGCCGAGGCGTCGTAGGCCTGCTCGGCCGGCAGCGCCAATTCGATGTCGTTGAGCCGGCCCGCTTGCTGGGCTTCCCGCAGCACGTCGGCGATTGCCGGGTGCGGCGCCTGGCGACAGCGCTCGAGCAGGGCCAGACTGAGCGGGCGCGCCGCGGCGCCCTGGGCGAGCGCAGCGCCCAGCGCCAGCGCCAGCTCGTCGCCGGAAAGCGCGGCCGCCAGCGGCGCGCACCACTCCGGCGCCAGATCGGCCCCGAGAAGCCCCGCCCGCACCAGCCGTACGGCGTGCTCGAGAGCCGCCGGGTCGTCCGGGGAGCCTTGCAGCAGGCGGACGCCGCGGCTGCCGTGCGGACGACCGGCAAGCTCGCGCATCGCACGGGCTTGCAGCTCGCCGCCGCCGAAAGGAGGCTCGGAGACGCCGGCCAGGTCGATCAAGACGGAGTCTGTGACGGCCGCCCAGTCGTCATCGTCGAGCAGGGGGGCGAAGCGGTCGGGGTCGGCCGAGGCGTGCCAGCCGCGCAAGGCCGCGTCGAGAGTCGGCGGCGAGTCGGCGCCCGCGGCCACCCGGGCGATCTCCGCCAGGGGCATCGTCTCCGGGTCCTGGATCGCCTCTTCGCCCAGCCGAGCGGCCTTACGGGCAAAGCGCAGGACGGCGAGCGCGCCCTTTTCGGCCACCTTGGCCGCGGCTTGGGCGTAGGCGCGGCAGCCGGCGTCGGGCTTGGCGCCGCCGTTCTGGCCGTCGGTCACCGAATACAGCACGCCGCCCTGGCCGGAGACCAGGTTGTAGGCGGCTCCCAGCTCCGCGGCTCGCGTCGGGTAAGCGACCACGGCGGCGCCTTCCCCGGATACCAGCGGTTCCGGCGCCCCCAGCGGCAGCGCCGCCAGACACGTCGCCCGCAGCTGCGGCGGCAAGGCGGCCCGGGCGAACGCGGTCAGCAAGACGGCGGCCCGCAACTGCTCGTCCGAGTGCGCGTCGAAAGCGATCACCAACGCCGAGCCGACCCGCGTGACTGCGTACAGGCATGCCAGCAGGTCCGCGGCAACGGCCGGCGCCTGCGCCGCCGCCTGGGCCCAATCCTCCCCGCCAAACTGCACATCGGGTTCGTCGCTCGGATCGGTCCAAACTTGGAGTTCGACCGCGAGCGCTCCTTCGGCTCTCCAACGGCCGCAGGCCACAAACTCACAGCCCTCTTCCTGGAATCGCCGCCAGATTTCCGGCGGCTGCGGGAAGGCTCTGTGCGCTTCGGCGGGGATGGCGATGGCGAGCCGGGCGCAGGCGCGCTGGACAGCCTCTGGGGTGAGCGGCAGCGCGGGCAGCGCAGCGGCCACGACTTCGGGATGCGGCTCCTCGGCCGCCTCGATCACGAAACTGACAGACTGGCTGGAAGCCACTTCGATGAAGCCTCGGCTGCGCAGGGCTATCCTAGCAAACAGGGGCCTCTACGCCGTGCGCGCCGATTCGGCCAGCGAGCGCAGCGCCGGCAGGATTCCGCCCAGCGCCGCCGGTTCGGCGTCCGGCGTCCCCAGGGCGAAGTAGGCCCGTCGGAACAGCGCGTCGAGTTCCTTGTAGCGCGCGACCTCTGCGGGTTCGGGCTCGGTCGTCCGGCACGGCGGACAGAGCTGCTGCTGGGCCTGCTCGATCGAGTCGAACGCCCCGGCCGCCAACAGCGCAAAGATCGCGGCGCCCAGCCCGGTCGCCGACCGCTCCGGAACGGCCACCGGCAAACCCAGGGCGTTGGCATACACCTGGTTGAGCAACTGGCTCTTCTGCGGGATGCCGCCGGCGTTGATCACCCGCTCGATGGGAGCGCCGTGCTCCCGCAGCCGGTCAAAAATCACGCCGGTGTGCAGCGCCGTGCCCTCGATGGCGGCGAAGAGCTCGTCTTCGGGGCCGTGCGTCAGGTTCCAGCCCAGCGTCACGCCGCCCAGGTTCGGGTTGACCAGGACGTTGCGGTCGCCGTTATCCCAAACGATGCGCAGCAGGGCGGTCTGTGCGGCTCGGTAGGCCTTGGCGCGCTCGGAAAGCTCGGCCACGTAATGTCCGGAGCGCCGCGCGATCGCCTCGAACGCGTCGCCGGTGGCCGACAGCCCCGCCTCGATGCCGAATTTTCTTGGGTGGATCGAGCCGTCGACCATGCCGCAGACGCCGGGGATGAGGCTCGACTCGCCGACGATCGCCATGATGCAGGTGGAGGTGCCTACCACGTTCACCACGTCGCCTTCGCGGATGCCGACGCCGATGGCGTCCCAGTGCGCGTCGATGCCGCCGACCGGCACCGGGATGCCTTCTTTCAGCCCCAGCTTGTCGGCCCACTCGCGGCTCAGCGTCCCGGCGACGGTATCGCTGGCGGCGTAGCGCCCGCCGAGGTTTTCGCGCCAGCCCGCCAGCAGCGGGTCGATCGCGGTCAGGAACTCCTCGGAAGGCAGCCCGCCGAGCCCGGCGTTCCACATCCACTTGTGGCCCATCGCGCAGATGCTGCGGGGCATGTCCGCGACCGAACGGATGCCGCACAGCGTCGCCGCGACCACGTCGCAGTGCTCGGCGAAGGTGGCCGGCTGCGCGGCGTCGCGGTGGGTGCGCAGCCAGTAGAGCATTTTCGAAAAGCCCCACTCGGAGGAATAGACGTCGCCGCACCAGCCGATCGCCTCCTCGGAGCGCTGGTGGGCGCAGGCCGTGATCTCGGCCGCCTCGCGGTGCGCGCGGTGGTCGCACCACAGCATGTAGTCGTCGATCGGTTGCAGTTCGGCGTCGAGCGGGACGACCGAAGAGGCGGTCGTGTCGAGCGCGATGGCGGCGATGTCCTGGCCGTCCACGCCGGCGTCGTCGAGGGCGGCGCGGACGGCCTCGGCCAGGGCGTTCATCTGGTCGGCGTGGCTCTGCGTGGCGAAATCCGGGTCGTCCCGGCGGCGTTCGAGCGGGATCGCGGCGGTTCCGGCCCCGAGGGGGCCTGTTTCGCTGTCCACGATGGCGACGCGGACGGACTGGGTTCCAAAATCGACTCCGGCGGCGAGGGGCATGAGGCCAGGATAGTTGGACCAAGGTGATCAGTGCCAGGGGCGGATAGTTCTGCGTCCGATCTCGTCAGTCCAACGCCACGACGGCGGCCCTTAGAGAAATGCGTCGTTATGCTGTTCTGTCAGCTCGTAAGCGTGCGGCGACGCTCGCCTTGACTTGATAGTCGAGAGGGCGTAAGCGTCCACGCAAGGCTTACTTGGACACATAGCCGTTGCGACGGCGCGCCCAGGCCGGCGGAGCCGTCGCAACGTCCAGGCGCACGTTCCACGGCAGCAGCTCCGCGATGCGGTTGGTTGGATGGTCGGCGATGCGCTCGCGGATAGAGATGACGGGCGATATTGACGACGTGGACAGCCATACGCGCCGATTTGCGTCCCTATCCGCGCCGCGGGTCGTTCGGCCTTTGGCACGCGGCGTGGGATGGACATGGACCGGCGACGAGTGTAACCGCGCCCGGCGGGCTCGTGCGGGCCGAGGAGCGGTTGGGACAGGCGCATGCGCCTGTCCCAACGTGTTGCGAAAGCAGACGCCGGAGCCGGCTACCAATAAAGCTTCAGGCCGACCTGCATCGAGCGCGGGTTGTTCACCTGACCGGTGACCACGCCGAAGCTGTTGCTGTTGAGGTTGCGGTTGCCTTCATTGAAGACGGTCCGGTTGAGGAGGTTGAACGCTTCGCCGCGCAGGTCCAGGCGGAACCGCTCGCTGATGGGGAAGGTTTTCGCCAGCGAGATGTTCTCGTTGAAGCGCGGGAAGTAGCGCACTTTCGGGTTGTGCCGGGTGGCGTTGCCGAAGGCGACGGGCTGGGCCGGGAAGACGCTGCGGTCGATGAAGCGGTCTACCGCCGGGTCGAAGCTGTCGCCCTGAATCGGCGCCCGCCAGTTGTCGTAGCTGGTGATCGTCGGCCGCGTGTCGCGGTTGAAGATCGGCAGCGGGTTGTTGCGTTGCAGGCGGTAGGGGAAGCCGCTCTGGTAGGTCTGGATCAGGCCCAACCGCCAGCCGCCGATGACCGCGTTGACCGCCTTGTTGGCGTTGCCGGCAAAGCGCTTGCCCTTGCCGAACGGCAGCTCGTATACCGTCGACAGCTTCGCCACGTGGGTCAGGTCGAACTCGCCGATCGATTTCTCGAGACGGCGGTTGTACTGGTCCTGCGTGGTGCCGTCGCCTTCGTTGTAGTCGTCGGCGTCGGTGATGATTTTGGAGAAGGTGTAGTTCCACTCGAAGGCGAGGCCGTTGGAGAAGCGCCGCGTTGCGCGCAGCACCATGGCGTGGTAGCTGGAGTGGCCTGACTTGTCGCCGCCCTGTCCGCCGGTCTGGATACCCAGGTACTGCGGCCAAGGCCGCAGAGCCTGATTCACTGATCGCACCTGCTGCACGCTGGGGTCGAAGAAATTCGCGTACGGAGCGTTGATGCCGGCGTTCTGGGCCGCTTGCGAAGTGATGGCGCCGCGCAGCAGGCTGGCAGCTTGGGTGGCGCCATATTGGCTGACCAGGTCGTTCCACATGGGCGTTGGCACCTGGTTCATGTTGACCAGGCCGGCCTGCAGCCGCGCGCCGACGTTGGCGGTATAGGCCGCTTCGAAGACGGTGTTCTTGAAAACTTCGCGCTGGATGTTGAACGTCCAGTAGTAGTTCTCCGGCGCGCGTGTGGCGTCGGGCTCCTGCCAATGATGGACGTTTTGGTTATTGGCGAAAGCCGGGTCGAGCGGGGCGTTCGGGTCGATCGTGCGCGGCAGCGGATAGAACGGCAGACCTTCATCCCAGCGGAATGCCGGCGTGATGCCGTCGTCGAGCGAGTTGAAGCGCCAGTTGCCGATGAAGCCGGCGAAGTGGCCCGATCCGGCCACCGCCGTCACGCGGCTGAATGAGCGACCGAAGGCGGCGCGCGCGGTCGTCTTGGGCGTGAACTGGTAGGCCAGTCCCAGCCGCGGGCCGAAGCCCCAGGGCCAGTTGCCGACCAGGGTGCGGCTGTTCTCCGTCCCTTCGCCAAATCCCGAGAAGCGCAGCGCGCCGGGGAAGTTGTTGACTGCCGGATTCGGCTTGTCGGGCGTGAAATCCGAGTATTCGTCGTTGCCCGAATATGGAGGTGCGGTGTAGTCCCAACGCAGACCGATGTTGACGGTCAGCTTGGGCGTCACGCGCCAATCGTCTTGGAAGTAGAAGCCCATGTAGTTGTAGATCTGGTTGACGTCGCGCACCGTCTCGGTGCCGCCGCCGATGGCTTCGCCCAGCAGGAACGAGGCGAACGAGCTGCCGGAATTGAAGCTCGTATTGCCGGGGATACTGGTGCCCAGGAAGCTGAAGTTCACGCACCCGGCGATGCACTGCTCGCCGAAACCGTTGGCTTCCTGTCGCTGGAACGAGCCGCCCATCTTGAAGGTGTGCTTGCCGCGGACGATGCTGAAATCGTCCTTGATGGCGAGCATCGGCTGGCCGGTGCCGTTGAACGCGGCGCCGCCCCAGTTGCTGAACTCGGTGAACGAGATCACCGGGAAGTTGCGGTTACAGTCGATGACGTTGGGAAAACAGCCGACCTGGTCGCCCCAGTCGCCTTCGACATCGTAGGCCGACGACTGGGAGACCTTGTAGAACTTGTTCCAGCCGACGGCCAGATGGTTCACCATCGTGGGCGCAACGACCCAGTCGTAGGTCATGCGGTGGGCCTGCGTGTCGAAATTCTGCACCTGGCCGGTCCACAGCGGCTCGGGGAGCCCGGGAGGGCCTCCGGGGCCGGGTTTCAGGCGGAACTTGGTGATGTTGAAGAAATACGCCACGCGGTGGGAGTCGTTGATGATGTGGTCGATCTTGGTGGAGAACTTGTCCTGCGGCCGCACCAGGGTGCCGCTGGTGGTGATCCAGTTGTTGCGCACGTAGTCGATGGTGCCGGCCGCGCCGCCGCGGTTCGGGGTGACGTCCTGCGCGAAGGGAATCACGCCCCGCGCCAGGGTCGAAAAGCGCGTCTGCGGCACCTGGTTGTTGGGGAACGGATCGCGCACGAAGCCGCCGCCGCCGGCAGGCATGGTGGTGGCCGGGTCATAGATCTGAAGCACGTTCCCCGACGTGTTCACCCAGTTCGAAAAGTCGCCGTTGAACATTTCAGGCGTGGCGATGCTCTGGATGATGTCGTTGGAGCCTTCGCGGTTCCGAAACGCCTCATAGGCGCTGAAGAAGAACGTCTTGTTCTTGATGATCGGGCCGCCGCCGGAGACGCCGTAGTCGTGCTGCTTGAGCACAGCGCGGGAGCCGGCGAAGAAGCCCCGTGCATCGAGTTTCTCGTTTCGGAGAAATTCGTAGGCGTTGCCGTGAAACTCGTTGGTTCCCGATTTCGACGAGAAGGTCAGCACGCCGCCGCCGGCCTGGCCGTACTCGGCCTTGAAGCCGTTGGTGTCGACGGTGACTTCGGTGATGGCTTCCACCGAAGGCGCGGTGTAGGCGATCTCGTCCTGGTTGGCGGTGCGGTTGGTGGCGATGGAGAGTCCGTCCATGGTGGCGTTCCAGGCGCCGGACTGGCCGCCGCCGAGCGACATGTCCGAGCCCGAAAGCTCGTTGGCCTGGGCGGCAATCGTGATCAGGTTGAACGGGCTGCGCAGCGAGCCCGACACCACCAGCGGCAGCTCGTCGATGAGCTTGTTTTCGACCGAGGTCGAGACCTTGGCGTCTTCGGTCTGCACCGTCAGCAGTGCGCCGGAGACCTCGACGGTCTCCGAAACCGAGCCCAACTCGAGGACGACGTCGACGCGCACCGTGGTGGACGCTGCGACGGTGACCTCGCGCACGGAACGCTTGAATCCATCGGACTGGACTTCCAGTCGATAGGGACCGGCGTAGGCGGGAATGGTAAAGTCGCCCGTCGCGGAGGACTGGGTCGTGTTGGAGGCATTTGTGTTGGTATTGATAACCACCACTTCAGCCCCCGGAATGGCGGCGCCGCTGGGGTCGATGACTTGGCCGGTGATCACACCTTGGACGCCCTGAGCCGAGCCGATTGCGGCCAGTGCGGTCAGCGCAAGGCCGTATAGCAGAGTACGCACAGTGAGTTGTCGCAGCATGGAGACTCCCCTTTTTCTTCGTGTGTCAAAACGATAGAGAAACGACTATCGAGAACCTAGTCTGGTTGATAGGTCCCTGTCAACGTCCTGTCGAAAATTACCTGAGCCGGGGCCTATCCAATGGTTCTGTTTGTAGGGGGAGCGGATTCACGGGAGTCTGTCGGCGGTCGAGTGGCGTACACTCTAGCCCATGGATCGGAGACAATTTTTGAGTGCCGCGGCGGCTGCTGCGTCCCTGGCAGCGGCGGCCGAAAAGCCGGTGCGTATCGGCATGGTGGGCAACGGCGGGCGCGGAACGGCTTTGCTGCGGCCTCTGCTCGACCTGCCGGGCGTGGAGATCCCGGCCGTGTGCGACCTCGACGACAACGCCGCCGCCCGGGCGCAGCAGATGTGCGTCGACGCCGGCAAGCCCAAGCCCGACGCCTACGCCCGCGGGCCCCAGGACTACTTGCGCATGTACGAACGCGACGACCTCGACGGCGTCGTCATCGCCACGCCCTGGGACTGGCACGCGCCGATGTTGCTGTCGGCTCTGCGCGCCGGGAAGGCGGCCGCGGTGGAGGTGCCGGCGGCGGTGACGCTCGACGAATGCTGGGAGATCGTCGAGACGGCGGAGAAGACCGGCGTCTCGGCTACGATGCTCGAGAACTGGGTTTACAGACGCGAGCCGCTGGCGGTGCTCCAGATGGCGCGGGCGGGCTTGCTGGGCGAGGTGGTGCACTGCGAATCCGGCTACGGGCACGATGTTCGGGCGGGCAAGTTCGATGTGCGCCATGGCAACCGGGGCGAGCTGCGCTGGCGCGGCGAGCAGTCGGTCACGCGCAACGGTAATCTCTATCCCACCCACCAGTTCGCCCCCACGGCGATGCTGATGGACATCAACCGCGGCGCGCGTATGGAATCCTTGGTCGCAATGGCCGGCCCGTCGCACGGCATGAACCGCTATGTGGCCGAAATGTGGGGCGCCGACCACCCCAACGCCCGCCGCGAGTACGCCAACGCCGACCGCACGACTGTTCTGATCCAGCTCGACGACGGGCGCACGGCGATGAACTTCCACGACACCCAGAGCTGGCACCCGCGCGACGACGGCCACAAGTACCACGGCACGAAAGGTATGGTGCGCTGGCCGTTTCCGGGAGAGGGCACGGCCTGGCTGCAGGACCGCCACTGGGACGGCAAGACGCCGCATGCGGCGAAGTGGCATCCGCTCAATCCGCTGCTGGATGAGTTCGATCACCCACTGTGGAAAATGTTCGGCGAGCGCGCGCTGCAGTTCGGCCACAACGGCGCGGATTGGCTGGAGCTGCGGGGCTGGACGGAAAGCCTCCGCCACGGCGCCGAGCCCCCGGTCTCGATTGTCGACGCCGTCGCGTGGAGCGCCATCGGGCCGCTCAGCGAGGTCTCGGCGGCCGGCAAGGGACGACGCGTGGAGGTCCCGGACTTCACCAAGGGACGCTGGAAGACGAACCCGAAATTCGAGCTGCAGTGGCAGTGGGGCTAAGCGGCGGCGCCTGACTCCGTATAGAAACGGGCGGTGTCCACCCACATGCGTTCGAGCTGGTCGGTGAGTCCGTGGTCGGAATCGAGCAGTTCGAGGCGGACGTTCGGTCGCGCGCGGGCGAAGTCCACCGAGAGCTGGGGATCTACGGTCTCGTCGCGCAACCCGTGGAAGATGAGCGTCGGCTGCTGGACGTCGGGCAAAGCGTCATGCCACTGGGCGTCTTCGTAGAGCTGGTAGCCGATCGGCTCGAGTCGCCCGGTGGCGTAGTTTTCCACCTCCATTGAGCCGGTTTCCCTCCACTCCTGCAGCTTGGCTGCGCCCAGCCGCTCGGCCCAGCGTTGGGGGAAGCCGAACGCCGGCGCCATCAGCATCAGCGCCGGAGCCAACTCTGGCCGCGCGGCTGCATACAGCGCGGCCAGATAGCCGCCCATGCTCGAGCCGATCAACAGGCGCGGCCGCAGCTGCTGCGCCAGACGATCGATGAGTTTGAGCTGGCGGGTGATGGTCAGGCCGCGGAAGTCGCCTTCGTTCAGGTCGGGCATGGCCGTTTCGGCGCCGATCTGTGCAAACTGGGTGGCGAAGTAGCGCCCTTTCGTCGACTGCGGCCCGGAGGCGAAACCGTGCAGATAGAGGATCTGGGCCACTTCAAGAGTTTAACCTTCGTCGCCTGCCGACTCGCATGTTCGACCTTCTCCATGAACTCTGGAACGCTGTCCGCTACTTGAAGCTGATCTATCCGGCCCTTTTGCTGGCGGCGGCGTGGGGCGCCTGGCGACTGCCGCGGCAGGGCTCGCGGAGGGTCGTGGTCCTCTCGCTCGGGGCCTTGCTGGCGTTGTCCTGGATGCCGTTTTCGTGGCTGAATAACTACCTGCTCGAAGCCCCCTACCGCGACATCGTCGCCGCGCCGGCGGCGGACGCCATCGTGGTCCTCTCCGGCGCATCGGAGCCGCCCAGCGACCGCTTTCCCTACACCTTGGCGCTCGAGTCGACCGTGCGCCGGACGCGCTACGCGGCCGCGCTGGCCCTGGAGCGTCCCGAAACGCCGGTGCTGGCCTGCGGGCCGGGGCGCGACGACGATCCTTCGGCCAGTTCGGTGGCTTTTGAGATGGGCGAGTTGCTGGCCGGTTGGGGCGTGGAACGGGAGCGGATCTGGCTCGAAGAGGTCGGCGTTTCGACGGCGTCGCAGAGCGCTGAGGCGGCGGCGATTCTGCGGGCCAAGGGCGTCCGTCGGATCTTGCTGGTGACCGATGCGTTCCACATGCGCCGCGCGGAGGGCTGCTTCCGCAAACAAGGCTTCGAGACCTACGCCGCGCCGAGCCAGTTTCGCGCGCGGTTTGACCTGCCGACGCTGCCGGAGCTGCTTCCCTCGCCCGGTGATGTGCGTGTGAACGAAGAGGCATTTCGGGAGTGGCTGGCGCTGGCGGTCTACAAGGCGCGCGGCGTGATTTGAGCCGGCTTCGGTTCGCTCAGTGGGGCCGGGCATTGCTGTCCAGCGCAGGCCGCTCTCCCGATGGCCCGTTCTTTGCCATAGGCAGTTTTTCGATCTCGCGGCAGATATCGCCCAAGGCGTCTTGCCGGGCGATCTCCCGCTTCCAGCGCTCGCAGCTCGTCCGGACCGACTCGCTCTCCAGCAGCCAACGCAGCCGGCGCGCCGCCCGTCCCGGCGAATAGAACAGTGGAAACAGCGTGCGGCCCACGCCCAGGCGATAGAGCCGCGCGGCGTTGTCAGGCTGGTCGTAGCTGTGCGGCACCACCAAATGCGGCGTACCGGCCGCCAGCGCTTGCGCAGCCGTGCCGATGCCGCCGTGGTAGACCAGCGCCGCCGCGCGCGGCAGGACGCGGCTCAGCGGCACGTAGCCGTAATGACGGACGCTCGCGGGCAGGGGAGTCGGGATCTGTTCGGGGAAGTGCGACAGCAGAATCGCCCGCCGTCCCAGCCGTCGAGCCGCTTCGATCGACGTCTCGAAGAACCGCCGGGCGTGGCGCATGGCCGTCCCTGGCGTGAAGACGATCGGCGGTTCGCCGGCCTCGAGAAACGCATCGAGCCCTTCGGGCTGCGGGCGCTTGTCGGCTTCGTCGAACAGCGGGAAGCCGGCGGCCACGGCGCTCGCGGGCCAATCCGGCTGCGGGTTGCCATACCAAGGCGGAAACAGCCCCAGCGTCAGGTCGCGCGAGTGGATCCAGCGATGGAACAGGCGGTCGACGGGCGGCAGCCCGAGCTCGCGGCGGTAGGCGTTGGTCCGCCGCTTCAAGGTCCGGTCGAAGAACAGCTTGTCGGCCGACCAGTAGACCGAGCGCCGGAGGAAGCGTCCCAGCGGCGGGATGCGGCTCCAGGGCTCGAGCGGCAGGCCGGGCGAATCGTGCTCGCTGCGAAACAGCACCGGTTGCAGATCGAGCGTCGCCAGCGGGACGCCGAGCGATTCATTGGCGATGCGCGCGCCGAACGCCGTCGCCGGTGCGATCACCGCGCAGTCGTCGCTGCGGAGTTGAGCGATCAACTCGAACGTCGGCCGCATGTAGGGCAGGATCAGCCCCTCGGCCAGGATGCGCGCGCCGTGGAGCAGCCGCCACATCCGCGGATTGAGCGTCACGCCGAGAAAGTCGTCGGCCGAGCCGACCGGGTGGAAACGAAAGCCGTGCGCTGCGACCAGGTCGGCGTAGAGCGGGTTGGCGATGAACTCGATCTCGTGTCCGCGCGCTTGCAGAGCGCGGCAGACGCCGACAATCGGATGCACGTCGCCGTAGCTGCCCAGGGCGACGGCAAGAATGCGTCGAGTCGTCGGGGAGCTCGGCATAGCTCTGGGCCGGGGCGGTTGGTCTTAACCGCCGGCCAATCCCAAGTTTCGCAGCACGATGGCTGAGTTTTTGCTGCCGAAGCCGATGCAGTTGCAGATGGCGTACTCGATGTCGGCCCGCCGCCCAATGTCGGGGATATAGTCCAGATCGCACTCCGGGTCCGACACGTCGATGTTGATGGTGGGCGGCAGCACGCCGTCGCGCATCGCCAGCAGCGTCGCCGCCATCCCCGCCGCGCCGGAAGCGCCTTGGGGGTGGCCGATCAGTGATTTCAGCGCCGAGCCGCACAGCTTGTCCGCATGGTCGCCAAAACAGGCGCGCACGGCCTGAGTCTCCACGCGGTCATTGAGCTCGGTCGAGGTGCCGTGCAGGTTCACGTACTGGATGGCTTCCTTCGCCAACCCCGCAGCCTCGATTGCGGTGGACATGGCGCGGGCCGGCTCTTCGCCGCCTTCTTCCAGGCGCACGCGGTGGTAGGCCTCGCAGGTGGAGCCGTAGCCGGCGATCTCGCCATAGATCTTCGCGCCGCGGGCGCGGGCGCGGTCGTAGTCTTCGAGCGTGAAGAACCAGCCCCCCTCGGCGATCACGAAGCCCGAGCGGTCTTTCGAAAACGGCCGCGAGGCGCGCTCAGGCTCGTCGTTCCAGTTGCGCGTCATGATGCGCATCAGGTCAAACCCGCGCAGAATCAGGTACGACAGCGGGGCGTCCACGCCGCCGGCCAGGGCGACGTCGACCCGGCCGGAGCGCACATGCTCGGAAGCGTAGAAGATGGCGTCGGTCGACGAAGTGCAGCCGGTTGAAACCAAATGGCTCATGCCGCGCGTCCCAAACGCCATGGAGATCTCGCTGGCGAGGCCGCCGATCGTCGACGTGGGAATCGTGTAGACGCTGACTTCCTTGAGTCGGTCTTCGTAGTAGAGCTTGTACTGCTCTTCGGTGAAGACCTGGCTGCCGCCGCCGGAGCCGACGAGCACGCCGATGCGTTGCAGTTGGCTGGTGTCGAGCTGAGTCGTGTCGATGCCCGCGTCCTCGAGCGCTTCCGCCGCGGCGGCGCGTCCGATGGCGACGCAACGGCCGACGTGCTTGCGGTATTTGGGGTCGATCCAGCGATCTTCGTCGAAGCCGCGGATTTCACCGGCTACGCGGACGTGGAGATCCTCGGTGGGAAATGATTGAATCTGCTTGACGCCGCTGCGCCCATGCTTGACGGAATCCCAGAAAAGTTCCCGCCCGATTCCGTTCGGAGCAACCGCTCCGATTCCTGTGATGACGACTCGGCGACTCATGGCAAAGATGGCTATGGTAGCGTAGCCGAAACGTTCGATTCAGATGTTGTCATGGGATCAATGCCAGCAAGTGCAGTTTTGGGCCGGCCGGCGTTTCGTGTTCCCTTGACCGCAGTGGCCCTGGGAGCGCTTTCCGGGCTCATTGCCCTGAGCTATCACGCTTTGGATGGAGCGCTGCGCGGCGACGGCCTGTGGAGCTACATGAATCTGATGGGCGGCGCTTTCGTCCAGGGTAGCGCTGTCTCGAACCGTCTGTCGATGGCGACCGCCGCCGGGGCGGCCGCGTTCACCGTGACGGCGACGGCGCTGAGCGCGGCTACGCTGGCCGTTGGGTGGCCGCTGCTGCGCCGTCCGAAGCTGTACCGCATCGTTGCGGTAGCGCTGAGCCTGATGTGGTACTACTTCTCGTTTCGCTTTTTCTGGTCGTCGCTGAACCCGGCGCTGGTGCTGCACCAGCCCTTTCCGGGGACGCTGGTGGGCTACGGCATTCTGGGTTTGTGCATCGGGTTGTTGCCGAAAGCGTGCGAGTAGCGGGGATACGTTTGATTCCGTGCCGCGGCCGCTAGAGAGTTTGTGAAAACGTGACAGGAGTGTTCGGTGATAGCCCCCGGCTTCAGCCGGGGGTAACGAAGGATCGGACCCTCCCGTCTCTTGCACTTGCCCTCACCCGCGAGAGCGGGTGAGGGCAAGTGTTTTACTTTGAGTTGCTTAGACGTGCATTCCCCCCCGGCTGAAGCCAGGGGCTATAGAGGGAACCGGAGAGTCAGTGGCAGATCTGGCCGCCGTCTACCACCAGCGACGTCCCCGTCACGAATGCCGCTTCATCCGACATCAGAAACGCCACGCAGTTGGCCACCTCCGCCGGCTTGCCGAAGCGCCGCAGCGGAATTTTCGCCCAGTAGCCGCGGCAGAACTCCGGGTCCTTGCGAGGCTCGGCCGTCAGCGCTGTCTCAATGAAGCCCGGGTTCACCGAGTTCACCCGAATGCCGTAGTCGCCCAACTCGAGCGCCAGCGTCTTCGTCACGCCCATCACGCCGAATTTCGAGGCGTTGTAGGCGATCAGTTGCTCTTCGCCCACCAAGCCGTTGGTCGACGAGATGTTCACGATCGCCCCGCGCTTGGCCGCCCGCATGCGGTGCGAGGCTTCGCGGCTGCAGTAGTGCACGCCGGAGAGGTTGATGTTGATGACCTTCCGCCAGGTGGCGTCGTCGGTCTCCCAGGAGTCTTTCAGCGGCGCGATGCCGGCGCAGTTGACCAGCCCGTCGAGGCGGCCGTAGTGCGATTCGATTTCGGCGAAGACGCGGGCCACGTCGGCGGAGTCGCTGACGTCGAGCCGCAGGAAGCGGGCGCGCTCGTTGCTGAGCTCGGCGAGGCGCTTGGCGCCGCCGGCTTCGTCGAGATCGAGCATCACGACGACGGCTCCGTCAGAATCCAGGCGCGTGCAGATCGCGCCTCCGATGTCGCCGGCGCCGCCGGTCACGGCGATCACGCGGTCGTTCAGATCAAAGGCCATGGGTCTACCCCACTTGTCCCATGATCGTCTCGCGCACTGCAACGGAGCCGGAATCGACGTCGTAGTCGAACAGCATCAGGTCCGCCGGGTCGCCGACCTCGAGGAATCCCTGGCGCGGCTTGTAGCGGATTTCGCGCGCGGCGTTCACTGTGCCGGCGCGCAGTGCGGCCAGCAGATCGAGGTCGGTGAAGCGGATCAGATTCTCGAGACCGCGGTCCATGCTCAGCGCCGAGCCCGCCAGGCGCCCCGAATCCGTCAACCGGATGCACTGATCTTCGGTCAGCTCGACCTCGAGGTGCCCAAAGTGGAAAATCCCCGGCGCGCAGCCCGCCGGCGGCGCCGCGTCGGTTACCAGGATGACCCTGTCCGCGCCCTTCGCCCGGACGGCCACCTTGACGAAGGCCGGCGGCAGGTGGATGCCGTCGACAATCAGTCCGGCCGAGAGCTCATCGGCGGCCATCTGCCAGGTGATGTAGTTCGAATGACGCGCGATCACCTGGTGGGCGCCGTTGCCCAAGTGCGTGGACATCGTCGCGCCGGCGCTGATGGCGTTGCGGATGTCAGCTTCGGAAGCGTTGGAGTGGCCAATGGCGACCGTGACGCCGGCTTTGACCATGTGCTCGATGGTCGGGATGGCCCCCTTGACTTCCGGGGCCAGCGTGACCAGCATGATATGGTCTTCGGCGGCTTCCTGAAAGCGGTCGAATTCATCCGGCGTGGCGGCGCGGCAGTGCTGCACCGGGTGCGCGCCGCGGGGGCCGTCGATCGGTGAAATCCAAGGGCCTTCGACGTGGAAGCCGATGAAGGATTCGCCGCCGGCCGCATCGCGGCGAGCCTTGGCGAGGTTCGCCAGCGAGCCGCAGATGTTCTCGTGCGATCCTGTGATGACGGTCGGCAGCAGACGGGCGACGCCGGTGTCGCGCTGCACTTCGATCGAGCGCGCGATCTCGTCGAGCGGGGCGTCGGGCGAGTTGTAGTCGACCCCGGCGAAACCGTTGACCTGGATGTCGATCATCGCCGGCGCGATCCAGTTCGTCGGCGCGGGGCCGGACACGGGATCGATCGCAGCGATGCGACCGGACTCGATCAGAATTTCGATCGGCTGTCCGTTGAGGGGGGACAGACCCCGGGCTTTCGTGGTAGATTGCATCCTTCGGACCGTCAGTGTGGCACAGCGGATTTCCCGCAAACAAGACTCCAGTATGCAAGCAACCATCGGCGACCGACGGGTAGGGTACGACTCGCGCGGATACGGAATCCCTCTGCTGCTGATGCACGCGTTCCCGCTCAGCCGGGAAATGTACGCCGAGCAGAATGACGCTCTCGACAAACTCGCCCGGGTGCTGACATTCGACGCCCCCGGCGTGGGCAACTCCGAACCCGGCGAGATTTCCATCGACGGCATGGCCGATCTGGCCGTGGGGTTGATGGATGCGCTGCAGATCAAGACCGCCGTGGTGGGCGGCGTTTCGATGGGCGGATACGCCGCGCTGTCTTTCGCCCGTCGCTATCCGCACCGCCTGCGCGGTCTGGTGCTGGCGGACACCCGGGCCGCCGCGGATTCGGACGAGGGGCGCGCCGGCCGCCGCACCATGGCCGATCTGGCGCTCGAAAAAGGGGCCTCCGCCGTGGCTGAGCAGATGTTGCCGAAGGTGTTGGGGGCGAGTACGCTCAAGCGCCGGCGCAAGGTTGTCGAGCGCGTCCGCGCCATGATCGAAGCGACTCCGCCGGAGACCATTGCGGCGCTGTCGATTGCGCTAGGCGAAAGATCAGACTCCACGCCGCACCTCGAGGAGATCCGCGTTCCGACGCTTGTGATCACCGGCGAGGAGGATACGCTGACGCCCGCCTCCGAAGCCCGCGAGTGGGGCGGGCGCATCCCCAATGCGAAGATCGTGGAAATCAATGAAGCCGGGCATTTGGTGAACCTCGAGATGCCCGAGCGCTTCAACGCGATCCTGACCGAATACCTCGAAACATTGCCGCTGCGTTGAGGCGGTTCGACCGCGGATCGATGACCGCGATCCGCCGGTAAGTTTCATCCCTATTTCGTACCGTGGAAGGCGGTTATCGCCTCCATAGCCAATTTCGATTCGCCCCAGAGTTGACACCCACGTTAGAGTGGGAATGTAGCCGATCGGAATCGGCGCGGCGCCGCTCTCTCTCAGCGGCGTCCAGGCAGGCTCCTTGCTGATCTGCCTGCCCCACTGACCGCCCGTGAGGGCAGTCATTCACCGCATTAGCAACCATTGTCGCGTCCGGGTTTTCGCCCCGACGCAAAGGCGCAGCCTCATTCAGCGCTGCGAGGAGACATTTCGAGATGTCAACAGGACCACTGTATTCTTCTCTCCGGGCGACCGTCTGGACCGCTCTGATTCTGGCGACCGCCGCCGTCGCCGCTGCGCAGGCGCCCCACGGCCCGGTTTCCTTCGAGCAGATCATCGATGCTTCCCATTCCGGAGCGAAGACCCGGCCGAACCAGTATGGCGACGGCCCGGTTCATGCCGAGTCGATTCACATCGACCCGATGCTGAGGGACGATTCGAACCGGCCGCCCGCCGGCCCTGCGGGAGCGCCGGTTTCGCTCGGACGGCTCCAGCATGCGCCGCCGGCGAAGGCCGCCAGGCAGATGCAGCGCGCGCAGGAGGCTTTCGACGAAGGAGACTTCGCAAAAGGAGTCAAGCGACTCGAGCAGGCGATTGAAATTCATCCCAACTACATCGAGGCGCGCAACAACCTGGGCGTTCGTTACTCGATTTTGGGGCGGTGGGTCGATGCAGCCCAACAGTTCGAGAAGGCATCGGATCTCGATCCGGCCGCGGCGCTGCCGCACCTGAACCTGGCTGTGGCCCTACAGGCCCTGGGCCAGGAAGAGGCCGCGGTGCTCAACGCCGAAGAAGCCGTCCGCCTGGCGCCGCATGACGCCGGTATGTACTACAACCTCGGAGCCATCCTGGCGCAGCAAGGACGCCGGCTCAACGACGCCGTCCAGCACTTGAGCCGCGCCGAGAACGCCTACCCCAAAGCGAAGCTGATCAAGGCCGAGGCGCTGCTGCAGCTGGGCCATTCCGACGAGGCCCGGAAGGAGCTGCGGCAGTTCCTGGCGCAGGCCGGAGACACAGTACGATAAGCGGGTGTTGGAAAAGAGGATCGGGTCGGCGGCCGGACGCCTGCGCGGCGCGCCCGCCGGCTCCATCCTCAGCGCAACCTCCGGGTTCATCGCCGAGGCCGGCTTTTCGCATTCGCTGACGCCGGCGCGCAATTGCACGTATGGCTGCTTGTACTGCTATGTGCCCACGATGCGCATCTACGGCGGCCTGCAACGCGAAGACTGGCTACATTGGGGCCAGTTCACGACCTTCAAAGACAACGCGGCCGAGCTGCTGCGCCGTGAACTTCGGCCCACGCAGCGCATCTACTGCTCGCCGCTGACCGACCCCTACCAGCCGGCGGAAGCCGAACGGGCGCTGATGCCGGAACTTCTCGACGTGCTCATCGAGCAGCCGCCGCGGGTTTTCACCATCCAGACGCGCGGCCCGCTGATTCTGCGCGACCTCGAGCGTTTGCTCCGGCTGGCGAAAAAGACCGCCCTGCGCGTCAGCTTCTCCATCACCACGGACGACGAAGACGTCCGACGCCGCTATGAGCCGCACTGCGAGCCGATCGCCGAGCGGTTGGAGGCGATCGACGCTCTGCGGGCCGCCGGGATCGCCGTCCACGCCACGCTCGCGCCGTTGCTGCCCTGTAACCCGGAGCGGCTGGCCGAGTGGGCGCTCCAGGCGACCGATCTGGACGTGATCGGCGATCCGCTGCACGTGCGTGCGGTCAAGAAGAGCGGCGCGACGACCCGCGATGCAGCCTTCCGCCTGGCCGCCAAGCGCGGCGAGGCGGACTGGTTCGACCCCGGCTTTCAGCAGGAAGTGATAGCACGCATCGCCGCCGTGGCGGAGCGGGCGGGCCGCCGCTTTGTGGTTGGCCCTGCGGGCTTCAGCCTGCTGGCCAAGTGAAGGACGAAAGCCCGCAGGGAGCCAGGAGGCTCGCTCCACGGAGTTGCACGGACGGCCTGGAGCGCCACGTGGAGCAGTCCTCCCGGCCTGCCAACTTGGCCTCCTGGCCAAGTAGCTCGAATGTAGAAACTCCAGGGACAGGCACGCATGCCTGTCCCCAACGCCGCTAGCTCAGCAGGTCCTGCAACTGCTCCTTGAGGCGATCGAGCTCGGACTCCAGCTGGTCGACCCGGGCTTCGAGCGCTTCGACGCGTTCATCGCGCCGCGGCGCCGGGGAAGACCCCGCCGTCAACGGCTCGGCCGCGTAGGCCGCTTCGTCCACGTCGCCGCACAGCAGGTGCACGTAGCGCGCCTCCTTTTCGCCGGGCCGCCGAGCCAGCTTCAGGGCCATGCTGCGGGGCTGCTTGGTGACCAGATCCTTGAGCGCCTCTTCCACCTCTGCCAGCGAATTGAACTCATGCAGCCGGCCCGTGCGCTGCCGAATCTCCCCCACCGTTTGCGGACCGCGCAGCATTAGCACGCACAGGGCGGCGCCTTGCGCCGACGTCAGCCGCAGCGCATCGAAGAAGTTGTGCTCATAGCGCGGCGTGCGGCTGCCCGTCGAGCTGGTGATGCGATAGATCAGTCCCTTGTCCTTCAGGCCGTCGTGGGCTTCGAGCACCTCGGTTTCGCCGTACTCGACCACCGGGTCGCGGCTGGTTTTCTGGTTGCAGGCCGCGATCAGCGAGTTCAGCGTCAGCGGGTAGACATCGGGCGTGGTGATCGATTTTTCCACCAGACAGCCCAGCACGCGCGCCTCTTCGGGAGTGAGATTGACGCCGTCGTCCAGCACGGGGCTCTTGCGCTGCTCCGCGCCCAACGGCGCCGAGCGAATTGTCCGGTAGTCCATACAACGGACTCTATCAAGGCTTTGGCATAATCGGGGACGTCCCATGACTCCACTCGTCCTCACCAACTTCGTCGCAGGCGGCCACGCTGCCGTCGACTCCGACCTGATCGACGTGATCAACCCCGCCACCGGCGAAACGATCGCCCGCGCGCCGCTGTCATCGCCGGCGGTGGTCGACGCCGCGGTGCAACAAGCCGCCAAAGCGCAGCGCGAGTGGCGCCGCGTGCCGGCCATCGAGCGCGTGCAGCACCTCTATCGCTTGAAAGCGTTGATGGAGCGGGATTTCGACGAGATCGCCAGCACGATCACGCTCGAATGCGGCAAGACCTTTGGCGAGTCGAAAGGCGAGCTGCAGCGCGCGGTCGAAAACGTCGAGGTCGCCTGCGGCATCCCCTCCATGCTGCAAGGCGAGTTTTCCGAAGACATCGCGCGCGGCATCGACGAGCTGATGATCCGCCAGCCGGTGGGCGTGTGCGCCATCATCGCGCCGTTCAACTTTCCGGGCATGATCCCCATGTGGTTCCTGCCGTACGCGGTGGCCTGCGGCAACTCCGTGATCGTGAAGCCGTCGGAAAAGGTGCCTTTGACGATGCAGAAGCTGGGCGAGCTTTTCCACGAAGCCGGCTTCCCGGCGGGCGTGGTGAACATCGTCCATGGGGCGGGGGAGACGGTCGACGCGATCCTCGACCACCCCACGATTCGCGCGGTGAGCTTTGTGGGCTCGACCGCGGTGGCGCGGCATGTGTACGCCCGGGCGGCGGCCAGCGGCAAGCGCGTGCAGTGCCAGGGCGGCGCGAAAAACCCGATCGTGGTGCTGCCCGACGCCGACATCGAGATGACGGCCAAGATCGCCGCCGACAGCGCTTTCGGTTGTGCCGGCCAGCGCTGCCTGGCTTCGTCGCTGGCCTTTGCGGTGGGCGACGCGGCCGAGCCGTTCGCGCAGGCGATGGCCGACATCGCCGCTTCGCGCAAGGTCGGGTTCGGATTGGACTCCGGCATCGAGATGGGACCGGTCATCACGCAACAGAGCCGGGCGCGCATCGAGGATCTGATCGGCAAGGCGGAGCTCGAAGGCGCCGACGTGACGGTCGACGGCCGCGGCAAGCGCGTCGCAGGGCTGGACAAAGGCACGTTCGTCGGCCCCACCATCCTGAAGAACTTGCCGCCGGACGGCGAGATCGCCCGCACCGAGATTTTTGGACCGGTGCTGGGCATGATGTCGCTCGCGACGGTGGAGGAAGCAATCGAGCGCATCAACTCCGGCGCCTACGGCAACATGGCCTGCCTGTTCACCTCGTCAGGCCGGGCCGCGCGCAAGTTTCGCTATGAGGCGGAGGTGGGCAACGTGGGCATCAATGTTGGCGTCGCCGCGCCGATGGCGTTCTTCCCCTTCAGCGGCTGGAAAGAGAGCTTCTTTGGCGACCTCCACGCGCAGGGCCGGGACGGCGTGCAGTTCTTCACGCAGGAGAAAGTGGTAGTGGAACGCTGGCCGGAGGAGTGGTCGCGGAAGTTCTGAGGCGGTTGTTACACTCACACCCTGATGCCGAACGAATACGCAATCGAGCTGGCCACCTCCAACATCCGCTACGGTTTCGGCGTGACGCGCGAGGTCGGCATGGACCTCGCCGAGCGCAAGGCCCGCATGGTGATGGTGGTCACCGACCCCCACCTGGCCAAGCTGGCGCCGCTGGAACGAGCACTCGAATCCCTCGAAGACAACGGGATTTCCTGGAAACTGTTTGACCGCGTCCGCGTGGAGCCGACCGACGAGTCGTTCCGCGAGGCCATCGCCTTCGCCGAATCCTTCCGCTTCGACGCCTTCGTGGCGATTGGCGGCGGCTCGACCATCGACACTGCCAAGGCCGCCAATCTCTACTCGACCTACCCGGCTGACTTCCTCGACTACGTGAACCCGCCGATCGGCCACGGCAAGCCGATTCCGGGGCCGCTCAAGCCGCTTTATGCGATTCCGACCACGGCCGGCACCGGCTCGGAGGTCACCGGCGTCTCGATTTTCGATCTGGTCAGCATGCACGCCAAGACCGGCATCGCGAACAGGCGGCTGAAGCCGACGCTGGGCTATCTGGACCCGCAGAACACGCTGACGCTGCCGTCGCAGGCGGCTGCGGCGACCGGGCTCGATGTGCTCTCGCATGCGATCGAGTCCTACACGGCGGTCCCCTACACCGCGCGCGAGGCGCCGGCGAGCCCCGCGGTGCGGCCGGCCTACCAGGGCTCGAACCCCATCAGCGATGTGTGGGCGCTACAGGCTTTGCGCATGGTGCGCGACTATCTGCTGCGCGCAGTGGCCGACGCCGAGGACGAGGAGGCGCGCGGCATGATGCTGTTGGCGGCTTCCTATGCCGGCATCGGCTTTGGCAACGCGGGAGTGCACCTGCCGCACGGCATGTCGTACCCGGTGTCGGGCATGGTGCGGAACTATCGTCCCAGCGAATACCCCGGCGAAGGGCCGCTGGTTCCGCACGGGTTTTCGGTGATTCTGAACGCGCCGTCTGTGTTTCGGTTTACCGCCCCCGCCAACCCCGAACGCCACTTGCAGGCCGCCGAGGCCCTGGGCGCGGACATCAGCTCCGCCCAGGCCGCCGACGCCGGCAAAGTGCTGGCCGATACGATCACCGGCTACATGCAGCGTCTGCACGTGCCGAACGGCTTGAGCGCGCTCGGCTATACCTCCGCCGACATCCCCAAGCTGGTCGAAGGGACGCTGCCGCAACACCGCGTGACCAAGCTGTCGCCGCGGCCGTTCAGCGAGGCCGATTTGGCGGGGATGTTTGAAGACGCGATGACGGCTTGGTGAGGGGCGGTCCGGTCCGTGCCGCAATCTTTAAGATTGCGGGCGCCTGATCGCATCGAAACCCGCCCCCTGAAGGGCGCGGCACTGAAGGAATCTCCATGGCGAAAGAAAAACAGTACTGGCTGGTGAAATCCGAGCCCTTCAAATACTCCTGGGAAGCGCTGGTGAAAGACGGCCAGACCTTTTGGGACGGCGTGCGCAACTACCAGGCGCGCAACAACCTGCAGGCGATGAAGAAGGGCGACCAGGTGCTCTACTACCACTCCAACGAGGGCAAGGAAGTGGTCGGCGTGGCCAAGGTCGTCAAGGAGTCCTACCAGGACCCCACCACCGACGATGAGCGCTGGGTGGCGGTCGATATCAAGCCGGTGAAGAAGCTCAAGAAGCCTGTGACGCTCGAGCAGATCAAGCAGGACGACCGGCTCAAGAACATGGCTCTGATCCGGCAGAGCCGGCTGTCGGTGATGCCGGTGACCGAGGACGAATTCCACGTCGTCCTCGATCTGGCGAAGTAGCGTTCTAGAACTCGCGGATCAGCCGCCAGCCGGCGACGGCGTGCGAGCCGTGCTGCTTGCGGGTCTCGAGGCCCGCTCCCACTTGCAGGTTGACGCTGTCCACGATGCGGAAGTGCGATTGCGGCATCAGCAGCCACGACGTCTTGCTTGGCCCGCCCGCCTTGAGGTTGGATTCCAGCCCGTACACGAAGTGTTTGGAGCGCCGGTAGAACAGCGTAGTGTTGGAGATCGCTGCGATCCCCTGCTCAACGCCGGTCGACTCGCGCCGGAAGCCGTTCATGGTGAACAGCGACCACTTGCTGTCGAACTCGACGCCGTTGAGGTAGAGAAGATCGGCGTTGAGGAAGCGGTCGCTGCGGTCGACGCGCAGGATTCCTTGCCAGCCGTGGACGCCTTTTCCCCCGGCCCAGGCGCCGGCGGTCTGCTGCAGCGCAAACTTGTACTCGGACAGGCTCGCGTTGCTCATCGGCAGCTCAAACTCGACCGCCATGTTGTCGCTGAAGGCGACCTCGATTTCCGGCGCCCACTGCAGGTCGCGGTCCGAGCCGTGCAGGGGCAATTCAAAGAGTGTATTGACCTCGATTTCGCCTTTCTCGGCGCCGAGGGGGCGCACCAGGTCGAACACCATCGGTTCGGGGATGCGCGGCGTGACGGCCGACAAGGAGCCCTCGTTGGGGTCGGAACGGTGCTGCGCCGCGGCCGCCTGGCACAGCAGCAAAATCAGAATCAGAATGGGCATTAGAGAAGCGGACGACGAAGACGGAGAATCAGACGGCTAGTCGCCCGCGGCGGCGTGGGCGCGGCATGCGCTGCGGGAGCGTTGCGCGGCTTGGCGCGTCATGTTGCGTAAGGCGTCGACGTTGAACGGCTCGCCCAGCACGCCAAAAACGCCGCGGGACTTGGCCGTCATGCTCAAAGCGCCGCCGCCGCCGCGGGCCAGCACGATCAGTTCGGCGCGCGAGCCGGCTTCCTTGATCTGCCGCTGCACTCCGAGCCAGTCGCCGTCGTCGAGGTCGGCGGCGGTCAGCACCACATCGATATCGTCGTGGTACTGCAGCAGGGCGCGGCTCTCGGCCACGGTCTCCGCCAGGATGACGGGGCCCAGCTTGCGCGCGGCTCTGCGCACGACCATGGGGGGAGTCGGAAAATCACTGGGAATCAGGCACAGGAATCGAGACGGCATCAGCGGATATGGCGCCCTCGCGCTCCCCCTCAGATTCCGTGCTGCAACCCTTGTCGGCAACTTATCTTTTGGTCATCGAACAGGCGGCGCCTGCATCGAAAGATAATCTGTTTTCACGGGCGTTCACTGCTGAAATGAGAACGTTCCAGGGCCGTCCGCGCAGCTGATGCTGTTGTCCTGTTGTCTTGCGAAGCTGGCGCGCTCTTCAAGCCAGGCTGGGGGCGGCTCTGGAACAATAAGCAATCATGTCGATGGAGTCACTGCGGCGGATCGCGCGGCTCACCGAAACCGATCGCCCCGCATTGCTGTGGGCGTCGCTGGCGGCGGTGGCGCTGATCGCCTTCGCCGACTACGTCGTCAAGCCCAACGTCTCGCTCGGCTACCTGTACATGCTGCCGATCCTGCTGTCGGCGGGGTTCTTGAGCCCGTGGCAGATCGTGCTGTTCTCCACCGGCTGCACGCTGCTAAGGGAATATTTGGGACCGTTCGACGGCGACGGCTTCGTGTTGACCCGCGACGCCTTCGTTTTCTTTTCCTTTACGTGCTCGGGGCTGCTCACGCGCCAGGCGATCATGGGGCGCCGCCGCTCCGAAGAGCACTCGCACCGGCTGGAAGCCGAGGTCGGGCTGCGGCGCGACACCGAGGAGCAGTTGCGGATTCTGGTCGAAAGCAATCCGGCGGCCATCTTCACTGTCGACGCCGACTGCCGCATCCTGCTTGCCAACCGCTCGGCCGGGCGCCTGCTGGGATTGCCGCCTAAGGAGCTGCCCGGGGTCAATCTGGCGGACTATTTGCCCGACCTGGGGCGCGTGCCGATCGTCTCCGAGCGCCGCTTCTTCCGCACGAACATGGAGTGCCTGGGACGCCGAGAAGACGGCTCGCTGCTGGCCGTGGACGTCTGGTTCTCCACCTACGACACCTCGAAGGGGCGGCGGCTGACCGCGATCGTGCTCGACGCGACCGAGGAGACGCGCGAGCGCGAGGGTTTGGGGTTGGATTCGCTGCTCGACAACTCGCGCGTGCTCGTCGGAGCGGTGCTGCATGAGATCCGCAATCTCTCCGCGGCCGCTTCGGTGGCCTGCCAGAACCTGCGTGACGGCCGCCTGTGGCTGGAGAGCGAAGACATTCGCGCCTTGGGTTCGTTGGTGGAGGGGCTCGAGAAGGTCGCCTCGTCGGAGCTGGCGCCGCTGGTCGGCCGGGAGAACGCCAGCGCCGACCTCGACTCCGTTCTGCGAGACTTCCAACTCGTGGTGGAGCCGACGCTGGCCGAAACCGGCGCGCGCCTGCTGCTCAACGTCCAACCCGGCCTGCGCGTCCGCATCGACCGCCACAGCCTGCTGCAGTTACTGCTCAACCTGTTTCGCAACAGTATTCACGCGATGCAGCATAGCCGCGAGCGCGTGATCCGCGTGGGCGTGATGGTCGCCGGGAGGGATGCGGCGTTGCGGTTTCAAGACTCAGGGCCAGGGGTCGGCCAGCCGGAACAGCTGTTCCAGGCGTTTCGCAGCTCGTCCGAGGAGGCCGGGTTGGGCCTGTACGTCTCACGCGCCATCGTCCGTTCGTTCGGCGGCGACCTGGAGTACGAGCCTGCGCTGAGGGGCGCCTCGTTTGTAGTCCGGCTGCGCAGGCAAGGGAGAATAGGAGAACCGCATGACGACGACCACAGCTCCGTCGATGATCAATGTGCTGATCATCGACGACCACAGTCTGTTCCGCCAGGGGCTGGCGCGGCTGCTCGAGTCGCAGGGGAGTTTCCGCATCCAGGCGGTCTGCGGCAAAGTTGATGAGGGCTTGGCGGCCGTGCGCGCGATGCCGGTGGACGTGGTGCTGTTGGATTTCGATCTGGGCCTGCAGCGCGGCTTCGAATACCAGGAGCGCGCCGTCGCGGAAGGGCTCGAGCGTCCGGTGTTGATCGTCACCGCCGGGCTGAGCCCGATGGAAGCGGGCCGCGCTCTGCAACTCGGCGCCAGCGGGGTCTTCGTCAAGCACGACTCGCCGCAGGACCTGGCGGCCGCCATCCGGCGGGTGGTGGAAGGGGGCGAGTGGCTGGACCCTCGTTACGCCCAGGCGCGGGAGTATCTCAACGCAGCGCCCGAGGCGCTCGACGCCGGCCGCATGTCGTTCTCCGACCGCGAGCGGGCAGTGCTGCGCGGAGTGCTCGAGGGGCTGGCCAACAAAGAGATCGCCGACGAACTGCGCGTTTCGGAAGCCTCGGTCAAGGCAACGTTGCAACGGTTGTTCCACAAGACCGGCGTGCGCACACGCGGCCAACTCGTGCGCATCGCGCTCGAGCAGTTCCCTGAGGAGGTGGACTGACGCGCCTTGACCCCCTTCCGAGAATGCTGCTATCGTCGCCGAAGCGGTTGAAGAGGCTTTTTCTGGCCGCTACGCAACAGGCGCCCCGCCGCGATTTCCAAAACGGGGCAAGCAAGGGAAGCGGGTGAGAATCCCGCGCGGACCCGCCACTGTATGGAGTTCCCCCCAAAAGGGGCTCTGAGCCAGGAGACCGGCCCGTTGCGTTTTGCCGAGCGCTGCTTCGTGGAATGAGCAGGTCCGGCGACCTCTGGGACGGGCGCTTTCTCTCGGCGTCCTGACCCTGGATGGCCGCTCCGGTCCTTTGCACTGTGAGATGGCCGTCCGAATCCTAGCTTTCTTCTTGTGGGTTGCGACCGCGGCTCTGGCCGGAGGGCCGCAGCGGATCATCTCCACCTCGCCCTCCATCACGGAGATGCTCTACGCTCTGGGCCTGGGTGACAGGGTGGTGGGCGTCACCTCCTACTGCCACTACCCGCCCGAGGTGCGCGACAAACCCAAGATCGGCAACTACCTGCGCCCGGACGTGGAGACGATCGTATCCATGCAGCCCGACCTGGTGGTCTCCCTGGCCGAGCACGGCGAGTTGCGTCCACGACTCGAGCGGCTGGGGCTGAAGATCCTCGCACTGCAGCACAACGACTTAGCCGGCATTTACCGCTCCATCGCCGAGTTGAGCGAGAAGACCGGCGTTCCCGAGCGCGGCGCTGCGCTGGTGCAACAGATTCAAGGCGACCTCGAAAGCATCCGCCGGAGCGCCCGGAGGCTGCCGCGCCGCTCCACGCTGTTCATCGTGGGCCGCACCCCGGGCGCGATCCAGAGCGTGGTGGCCGTTGGCGCCGGACCGTTCCTCAACGAACTCATCGAGATCGCCGGCGGCGACAATCTCTTGCGGGAATCCGGCCAGCACTATCCGCAGATTTCGCGGGAGACGATCCTGGTGCGACGGCCGGAAGTGGTCCTCGACATGGGCGACATGGCGGCTACCGACGACGTGAGCGCCGAGCACAAGCGCTCGGTAGTGGCGCTGTGGCGTCGCGAATTCCCGCAGATCCCGGCGGTGACGGCCGGCCGCGTTTATGCCGTCGCAGACGACCGCTACGTCGTGCCGGGTCCGCGCGTGGCCCAGGCGGCGAGGATGTTGTTCGACCTGATCCATCCCGAGGCCGTTCGTTGAGTCCGCTGTTCGATATCCGCGGGCTTTCGTTCAGCTACGGCGAGCGGCTGGCGGTCGATGGCGTCGACCTGGAGATCCGTCCGGCGGAGATGCTGGGTATCGTAGGGCCAAACGGGGCGGGGAAGTCAAGCCTGATGGGCGTTCTCGCCGGCGTGCGCTCGCCCTACGAAGGCGCTTGCCTCTTCGACGGCCGCCAGATCGTCGAATGGAACCGGCGGGCGCTGGCCCGGCGCGTCGCGTTCATTCCGCAGAGCCTGCGGCTGGAGTTTCCCTTCACCGCCGAGCAGGTGGTCTTCATGGGACGCACCCCGCACTGCCGCGGCCTTTTCGAGACTGCTGCTGACCGTGCAGCGGTCGAGCGCGCCCTCCAGTTGACCGATACCGCACAATTCGCCGAGCGTCCGTTCGGCGAGCTCAGCGGCGGTGAGCGACAACGCGTCGTGCTCGCTTCGGCGCTGGCGCAGGAGCCGGAAGTCCTGCTGCTGGACGAGCCGACCACCTTTCTGGACCTGAAACACCAGCTCGCGCTCTATGGGCTGTTGCGGAACCTGGCGCGGCAAGGCAAGGCCGTGGTCGCTGTGACGCACGATCTGAACTTGGCGGCGACGTATTCCGACCGGCTCATCGTGATGGCCTGCGGCCAAAAAGTGGCCGACGGACCGCCCGACCAAGTCCTGCGGGCGGAGATGGTGCGGCGCGTATTCGGGGCCGATGTCGAAATTATCCGGACCGCGGCAGGCCGGCCTTGGGCGGTCTACGGTTGAGGCGGGCTCGGCCATGCTGACTTCGCAGCGATTCGGCAAGACCGTGCTGGCGGCTGCGGCCTTATTGGTGACCGTCATTGCGTTGGCGCCGCTGATCGGTTCCACCTCCATCAGCCTGGAGCGGGCGCTGCGAGGCGAGTCGCCGGATTCCGAGATCCTGTTCGACATCCGCCTGACGCGCACGCTGCTGGCGGCGGCCGCCGGCGGAGCGCTGGCGCTGGCGGGCGTGATCTTCCAGGCGCTGCTGCGCGACGCCCTGGCGACGCCTTTCACGCTGGGGGTTTCGAACGGCGCGGCGCTGGGCGCTGTGATGGCGATATGCTTCGGCTGGGGGGCGGTCGGCGACTTTTCGGCCCTGGGCCTCGCTTCGCTCGCCGGCGCGCTGATCGTGATGGCGACCGTGGTTTCGATCGCCACCGAAGGCCCAAGAATGAGCTCGTTCACGCTGTTGCTCACAGGGGTGACCATCAACAGCATCTGCATGGCGGCGATCCTGTTTCTGCATTCGATGGCGGGGTTCAACCAGTCGTTTGCCATCGCGCGCTGGCTGATGGGCGGCATCGATTCGCCCCGGCCCGCCACGCTGGCAATGGCCGGCGGCGGGGTGCTGTTGGCGTTGGCGCTGACCATCTGGCGCGCGAACGATCTCAACCTGCTGGCCGTCGGCGAGGAGTGGGCCATGACCCGCGGCGCCGACGTGAAAGCCGGCATGCGCTTCTGCTTCGTGCTGGGGTCGTTCCTGACGGCCGTGGTCACCTCGATGACCGGACCGATCGGCTTCATCGGACTGCTCACCCCGCACGCGATGCGGATGTTGCTCGGCGCCGACCATCGCCTGCTCGTGCCGGCCTCGTTCTGCGCCGGCGGAGCCTTCCTGGTGGTGTGCGACACCTTTGCCCGCACCGCAATGGCGCCGTCGGAGATTCCGGTCGGCGTCATCACGGCGATGCTCGGCGGACCGTTCTTCATCTGGCTCTTGCGGAGCCGGAGGGCCAGCCTGTGGATGTAGTCCTTGTCGGCGGCGGGGCGCGCAGCGGCAAGAGCGGTTTTGGGCTGCGCTACGTAGAAGAGCGGTTTGACCGCGGCGTCTTCCTGGCCACCGCCGAAGCGGGGGACGAAGAGATGGCCGAGCGCATCCGGCGACACCGAGCCGAGCGCGGCCCCTTTTGGCGCACGGCGGAAGAGCCGCTCGACCTCGCCGGCGCCCTCGAGCGCGAAGCCTCTGGTTGCGAGCCGATTCTGGTCGACTGTCTGACGCTGTGGCTGAGCAACATCCTGCTGCACCCCGATCTCGACGAGGAGGCCGAGATCGACCGCCTGGAGGCCCTGCTGCGCGCTTGGCGCGGCCCGATGCTGGTGCTGATTGCCAATGAAGTCGGCTGCGGCCTGGTTCCCGACAATGCGCTCGGGCGTCGCTTTCGTGATCTGGCCGGCGCGATGAACCAGCGCTTCGCCCAGACGGCTGACGAGGTCTACTGGATGATCTTTGGGCAGCCCTTGCAGCTCAAGCCCGCCGGAGGGCGGTCGACGTGAGCCGCTGGGGCGAGGCGCTCATCGCCGCCTTCCAGACCCTGACGCGCATCCCGGTTCCGTCGCCGGGGCGGGCGCCGGATGCGGGTACAATCGCTCGGTCCGCCGTCTTTTTCCCGTGGGTCGGCGCGCTGGTCGGCTGCGCGGGCTGGCTGCTTTTCCAGGCGATGGAGCCGTTAGCGGGCCGTTCCCTGGCGGCGCTGGCCGTGCTGGCGTTGTGGGCCTTGCTGACCGGCGCCCTGCATGAGGACGGGCTGGCGGACGCGGCCGACGCCTTCGGCAGCCAGCGCGACCGCGAAGGCTTGCTGCGGGTGATGAAGGACAGCCGCATCGGCAGCTACGGCGCCCTGGCGCTGCTGTTGGCGACGTTGGCCCGCTGGACGCTACTGGCCGCGCCGGGAGTGGTCGGGGACTTGGCGGCCTTGGTGGCCGCGCAGTCGCTGGGGCGCGCCGGCATCGTCGCCTTGGCCGTGTGGGCCGGACCCGCCACTGAAGGCATGGGCTCCGCTCTGGCTCGCAGCGCCGGCGTCGGCCATGCCGTGGCCGCCGGGGCGTTCGCCGTCGCGCCGCTGCTGCTCCTCGCGCCGCCGTTCGTCGCCCTGCGCTGTGTGGCCGGGGCCCTGATCGTGACGGCTGCAGCCGCGTTCTATTTCCGTTCGCGGCTGGGAGGGGTAACCGGGGACTGCCTGGGAGCGGCTTATATCGTTCAGGAGATCGTGGCGCTGGCGATCCTCCGAGGGCCGGCTTCGTGAGCGGGTTCTTTTTGGTCCGACACGGAGAGACGACGAAGCCCGGACTTTTTCTAGGTTGCGCCGACCCTCCGCTGAGCGACACTGGGCGGCGGCAGGCCGAGCGGATCGCCGCCGCGCTGCCCCCGCCGCAAACGCTGGTGAGCAGCGGGCTGCGCCGGGCCACGGAGACGGCGGCGATCCTCGCCGCTCATTGGGGTGTCGAAGCTCGCGTTGACCCACGGCTCGACGAGATCGGCTACGGCGCGTGGGACGGGCTGCGGTGGGAGGAGATCGAGCGGCGTTGGCCCGCTGAATCCGCCGCCAAGCTGCATGACTGGTGGGCGGTGTCGCCTCCCGGTGGGGAGCCCTTTGCGGCGTTCGTTGAGCGCCTGCGCGGCGGTTGGGGGGATCTGCTCTCCGCGCCGCGGCCGGTGGTCGTGGTGGCGCACGCGGGCGTCAACGCCGTGCTCGCGGAGCTGACGCGCTGTGAGAGCGACGAGAAGATAGACTGGGATCGGGTTCTGCGCCATCGGCAGAACTTGGGGGAGTGGCTGGAGTTTTGAAAAACGCACGGCTCAACAAGACCCTGGATGCGATTCGAGTCCCTGCTGACCCCGGTTTGGCCGCTGAAGTCGAACGGCGCCTCGACTCGTTGACCAAGCCCCTGGGAAGCTTGGGGCGGCTGGAAGAGATCGCGCAGTGGTATTGCCTGGCGCGGGGTTCAGCGCTGCCCGACCAGCCGAAGATGGCGCTGTGCGTCTTCTGCGCCGATCACGGCGTAGCCGGCGAAGGCGTCAGCGCGTATCCGGCCGAAGTCACGCGACAGATGGCGCTGAATTTCGCCGCCGGCGGAGCCGCCATCAATGTGCTGTGTCGGCAGGCCGGCATCGACGCCACCATCGTGGACGTGGGCGTCGACGGCGAGGCGTTCGCACCCCCTATTCGCGACGAAAAGATCGCGCGAGGCACGCGGAACATGCTGCGCGAAGCGGCCATGTCGCTCGAACACTGTGTCCGTGCCGTCGAGGTGGGCGTTCGCGTGGCCGAGGAGGCGATCGACCGGGGTGCGACTCTGGTGGCGGCCGGCGAAATGGGCATCGGCAACACGACCGCCGCCGCCGCAGTCAGCGCCGCCCTGACCGGACTGCCCGCGGTGGATCTGGTTGGATGCGGAACCGGCGTGGATACAGCTGGTTGGCGTCGCAAAGTTCAAGTCGTCTCTCAATCTCTAGCTGCGCGTCGGCCGAACGCGGACGACGCACTGGATGTGCTGACCAAGGTGGGCGGCTTCGAGATCGCCGCGATGGCGGGCTGCTACCTGGGGGCGGCGGCGCGCCGCGTCCCCGCAGTCGTGGACGGCTTCATCGCCGCCGCCGCCGCTGTGGCTGCCGTCCGACTCGCCCCGGCGCTGCCTGCATACCTGCTGTGGTCGCACCTCAGCGCCGAACGAGGCCATCAACGGTTACTTGATACTCTGCGTCAGAAACCATTGCTCCAATTAGACTTACGGTTGGGCGAAGGAACCGGGGCCGCGCTGGCGATGGACCTCGTCAACCGCTCGGTGGCGCTGTATCGCGAGATGGCGACGTTCGAAAGCGCAGGGGTCGCCGGCGCTTAGCTCAATTACAGCGACTTGTAGATCTTTTCAGCGAGTTCGTCGACGGACTGACGAAATGGCGAGGAAGCCTCGACGAGATTGCCTTCCAGGTAGGCTTTGTTGACCCGCTGGTAATCATTGGGCAAGGCCGCAATCAGATCGACGCCGGGCATCACGGGCGGCGCAACGGCGCGAAAGCGGTTGTCGGCGTCGGCGCGGTTGACGATGAGCTTGATCTGTTCCGCCGCGACGCCCAACTGCTGGAGGTCGCGGACCCGCCGCTCGGCGAGATGCAGCGACAACCGGTCGGTGGAGCAGACCACGAACACACGCTCAGCCAGCAAGGCGGCGTCCTTACAAGCGGAATACAGCGCCGGCGGCAGGTCGAGCACAGTGAAGCGGAACTTGCGCTTGGCGGACTGAAAGACCTCGGGCACGAACTGTGTGTCCGAAGCGTCGATGCAGTCGTCCGATTGCGGCGCGGGCAGGATACTCAACCGTCCCCACACGCTCAGGTAGCGCGGCCAGGAGGAATCGATCGTCTCGGCCGCGCGCAGGGCGTCTGCGATGGTTCGCGCCGCGGACAGACGCAGGCGGAACGAAGTGACGCCGGCGTGGAAGTCGAAGTCGGAGAGCAGCACTCCGCTCGACCCGGAATCGGCCGCGGCGAGTCCGGCCAGAGCATGCGCCACGTGCAACGCTACCGTCGAGGCGCCGTCGCCTCCCTGGGCGGGCAGGAAGGCCAGCAGGGCGCCGTCGCCGTGCGTGGCGCCGGGGGATGGGAATTCGCCGCCTTCGAGCCGCCCCCAGAGCTTGTCAGGCCTCCAGGGAGGCGTCAGGAAGTCCACAGCGCCGGCCTTGAGCGCCATCTGCGCCAGCCGCGGCGCGGGTTCGATATGGGCGCCGAAGGCAAGGATGTCGGGCTGCAGCACACGCAGCACCTCGATAGCCTTGCGCGCCCGTTCGGGGTCTGCGAAGCCGACGATGCCGGCATGGGCGTTGGGGTGGTCGCTGAGGAACGACCCCAGCTGAGCAAACGTCGGGTAGTGTTCGAGGAAGACGGGCCGGTTCAGCGGGCCGCCCCGCTCAATGATTTCAGCCAGAGCGGCGTTCAACCGCTTGTCGGGTGAAATGATCAGAACGGGCCGACTCACGAACTCCTAGTATTCCTTTCCGTTGTACAGCCCCGCAACAAACTCTTCGTAGCCGTTGTACATCAGAGTCGGACGCTCTTCGCCGGTGGGAATCAGGCGGTCGGTGGCCTGCGACCAGCGCGGATGCGGCTTCTTGGGATTCACGTTGGAATACCAGCCGTACTCGGTGGGGCCGACTTTGTTCCACAGCGTCGGCGGCCGCTTCTCGGTGAACTCGATCTCCACGATCGACTTGATCGACTTCAAACCATATTTCCATGGCACGATCAACCGGATCGGGGCGCCGTTCTGCTTGGGCAGCGGCTTGCCGTAGATGCCGGTGACGAACAGCGCCAGCTCGTTCATCGCCTCTTCGATGGTGAGCGCCTCGAAGTAAGGCCAGGGGTAGTGCGGCTGCGACTTGATGCCGGGCATCTGGTCGGGCCGCTCCACGGTGACCATCCGGATGTATTTCGCTTCAGGTTTGGGGTCGACAGCCTTGATGAGGTCGGCGATGAGAAAGCCGGTCCAGGGCACGGCCATCGCCCAGGTCTCGACGCACCGGAAGCGGTAGAGCCTCTCTTCGAGCGGGAAGGCGCGCACCAGATCGTCGATGTCGTAGGTTTTCGGCTTGTTGATCAGGCCGTGCACCTTCACCTTCCAGGGGTCGATCTCGAACGGCCCGACCATGTTCTTCACACGCTGCTTGTCGAGTGTAAATTCGTAGAAATTGTTGTAGCCGATGGCCACCGGCTCGGCGGTCAGCGGACGGTCGAGCGTGTATTTCGTGTTGCGCTTGGCCGGGTAGAGGTCTTCCCCGGCGGCAAACGCTTGTTGAGCCAGCGCCGACATGCCTAGAAAGCCCATGCCTTGCAGCAAGGCGCGCCGGTTGAGGAACACCGATTCGGGCGTCGCTTCACGTTCGGGGATTTCCCACCCCTTGGGCGTTTTGATGAGCATGGCTGTCCTACTGTGAGATCGTAGCAGGCGGCGATCCGGTTACGAACAAGAGCGTCTTTCGGGTTTGACACCCCGCTTGGCCGCAACCTAATCTCAAGAGGCGTGACGGTAGGAGATGATGTCATCCAGGCGCTCGTCCGGCGTGACGGGCCGCGGTATCTGGCGGAATGTGTGGAGCTTCCGCTTGGCCGCGAATCGGATACCCTCGACGGTGCGATTCGCGATATCGAAGATGCCATTCGCCGCTATTTGCGAGCCAAGACCGGCGAAGATCCTACCTTCCACCTGCTGGTTTCGCTCAGCTTCGGACGCTCCACTTTGGCCGGATTGTAGCGCCGCCCGCCCGCCCAGAGGTTTTCCTTCCATGCATCGACGTTTCGGCCGCACGGCCGCCCTGCTGCTTTTGCTGGCCGCCGCCGCCTTTCCGCAGACCAAGCTGCTGCGCTTCCCTGATCTTCATGGCGACACGGTTGTCTTCGTCTATGCCGGCGACCTGTGGAAGGCTTCGGCCGACGGCGGAACCGCCACGCGGCTGACGGCGCACCCGGGGCTGGAGCTCTTTCCGAAATTCTCGCCGGACGGCAAGTGGATCGCCTTCACCGGGCAGTACGACGGCGACGAGCAGGTCTATGTGATGCCGGCCGTGGGCGGCGTTCCCAAGCAGTTGACGTGGTACCCGGCGCGCGGCCCCTTCCCCGACCGCTGGGGCTTTGATCATCAGGTGCAGGGCTGGAGCCCGGACGGCAAGTCTGTCGTCTTCCGCGGCCAGCGCGAGTTCTGGGGACCCAAGGACGGCCGGCTCTACACCGTTTCGGTCGACGGCGGCCTGCCGCAGGCGCTGCCCATGCCTGTCTCCGGCGCGGGCGTGCTCGGTCCGAACGGCAGGGATGTGCTCTACTCGCCGCTGTTTCGCGACTTCCGCACCTGGAAGCGCTATGAAGGCGGCTGGGCGCAGGACCTCTACATCTTCTACCCCGACAGCTCGGAGACGCTGCAAGTCACCGACGACATGCGCACCGACCGCGACCCGATGTGGATGGGCGACAAGATCTACTTCGCATCCGATCGCGACGGACGCCTCAATCTGTTCGAGTTTGACCCGGACTCGCGCAAGACGAAGCAGCTCACGAAGTTCAACCGGTGGGACGTGCGCTGGCCCAGCGACGACGGCGATCGGCGGATCGTCTACGAGCTCGACGGCGAACTCGAGATCCTCGACGTGAAGAATGGCAAGACGAAGAAGCTCTCGATCCTGGCGCCGGACGACGGCGTCCATATGCGGCGCGAGCGGGTTTCGGCGGCAAAGCAGCTCGAAGACGCCGAGCTGAGCCCGAAGGGCGAGCGCGTGCTCTTCGTGGCGCGCGGCGACATCTTTACGGCTCCGGTAGAGAAGGGGCCGACCCGCAATTTGACCAACTCCGCCGACGCGCATGAGCGCTGGGCCCGCTGGTCTCCCGACGGCGCCAAGATCGCCTACGTGAGCGATAAGTCCGGCGAAGACCAGATCTGGTTGATCGACCAGGACGGCCGCGGCGAAGCCGAACAGCTCACCACCGGCCTGGAGTCGATGCTCTATGCGCCCGAGTGGTCGCCGGACGGCAAGCATCTGGCGTTCTCCGACAAGTCCGGCCGGATCTATGTGCTGACTGTCGAGTCGAAGGAGCTGAAGCAGATCGCCGACGACACCTGGGGGCAGGCCACCCACCACGTCTGGTCGCCGCGCGGCGGGCACTTGGCCTTCGCGCTGCAGATCACCGAGAGGACGCGCGCGCTGCACATCTGGAGCGCCGCCGATGGGCAGGTCCGCAAAGTCACCGGCGACCTGTTCGACGAGTGGGCGCCGGTTTGGGACCCGGAAGGGAAGTACCTCTTCTACCTCAGCGACCGAACCTTCGCACCGCAGATCTCGGCGGTGGAGTGGAATTTTGCCGGCAACCGCCAGACCGGCATTTACGCCCTGGCGCTGCGCAAGGACGTGCCGCACCCGTTCCCGCCCGAAAGCGACGAGGTGAAAGTCGAAGAGCCGAAGGACGAGAAAAAGGACGAGGCCAAGAAGGAAGAGGAAAAGAAGGACGAAGGCCCGATCGGGATCGACTTCGACGGCCTGGGCGAGCGATCCGTCGCGCTGCCGGTGACCGCCGACAACTACTCCGGTCTGACCGCCAAAAAGGGCCACTTGATCTACTTCAAGAGCCCGGCGTTCTACTACGGCCGGGAAGCCGACTCGAAGCCGGCGGTCGAGATCTTTTCGATGGAGAAGCGCAAGGCCGAGACGTTCCTGGAGGGCGTCAACGCCTACGCGCTCTCCCGCGACGGCGAAAAGATCCTGATCCGCGAGGGCGGCTCGTGGGCCGTGTATGACGCCAAGCCCGACGGCAAGGGATCGAAGAAGGCGGTCTCCACCGGGGGGCTCATGGCCGACAAAGAGCCCGCGACCGAGTGGGAGACGATCTTCGATGAGGTCTGGCGGCGCTATCGCGACTTCTTCTACGTCGAAAACATGCACGGCTACGACTGGGAGGCCTTGCGCGAGCAGTACAAACCGTGGCTCGAACACGTGGCGCACCGCATGGATCTGAACTACGTGATCGGCGAGATGATCGCTGAGTTGAGCGTGGGCCACGCTTACATCGCCGGCGGCGACTACGATCTGCCGGACCGCCCAAAAGTCGCTCTGCTGGGCGCCGATCTGGAGTTGGATGAGGCCGCCGGCCGCTACCGTATCCGAAAAATCCTGCCTGGGCAGAACGAGGAGTCGATCTACCGCTCGCCGTTGACCGAAGTGGGCGTCGACGCGCGCGAAGGCGATTACGTGCTGGCGATCGACGGCGAGGACCTGACCGCGCAGGACAACCCTTATCGCCTGCTGCGCTACAAGCACGACCGTCCTGTCGAGCTGACGCTCAACGATCAGCCTTCGATGGAGGGCTCGCGCACGACGAAGTTCCAGCCGCTGACTGACGAGTCCAGCCTGCGCTATCTGGCCTGGATCACCGCCAACCGCGAGCGCGTCGACGCCGCCACGAACGGCGAGGTCGGCTATCTGCACATCCCCGACATGGGCGCGGACGGCATTCGCGAGTTCATCAAGTATTTCTACCCGCAGATGCGCAAGAAGGGTCTGGTAATCGACGTTCGCGGCAACGGCGGCGGCAACGTCTCGCAGATGATCCTCTCGCGGCTGCAACGCGAAATGCTGGGCACGCGCTTCTCGCGCAACAATGACCACGCGACGACTTACCCGGAGACTGTATTCAACGGGCATCTGGTCTGCCTGATCAGCGAAAACTCGGCTTCGGACGGCGACATTTTTCCGGCGCGCTTCCAAAAAGCCGGGCTGGGGCCGCTGGTCGGCAAGCGGAGTTGGGGAGGCGTGATCGGCATCACCAACCGCGGCAACTTGCTCGACGGCGGCACAGTATTCGTCCCCGAGTTCGCCACCAACGACGTGGACGGCTCTTGGATCATCGAAGGCTACGGCGTGGACCCCGACATCGAGATCGAGAATAGCCCGGCGGCCGTGATCGCCGGAGAAGACCCGCAGCTCGAGCGCGGCATCGAGGAGTTGCAGAAGAGGATTCGCGAAGACCCGCGCCCGCTGCCCGAACGGCCCGCGCCGCCGGTGAAGACGCCGTGACAGAGCCGCGCCGCTATGAGCCGCCGGGGTTTACCCCGCGGGCCGGCATTGCCGTGGGGCGAGGTTGCGCTGGTTCCCGGTTGGCTCCGGCCTTTGCCAGCCGGGCCGCCGCCGTTGCAATCCAAACCTCCGTGCCGGCCCGCGCCGTAAACGGCGGCGGCTCATGGCGGGCTACGGGATCTGTAGCGGTACGATAGTCGCATGCGACCAGTCGCACTGCTGCTGGGGTTCCTGCTGCTGGCCGGCTGCGGCTCTGAGAAGCCGATGACATTTCCCGAGGATGTCAGCATCGAGGTCGGCAAGCCTTTTCCTGGGCTGATTCTGCCGACGCTCGAGGACGGCAGCCCCAGCGCCGTCGCGCGGTTCCGGGGCAAGAAAACGCTGCTGCACATCTTCGCTTCCTGGTGAGCGGGCTGCCGCAAGCACGTGCCCGGGTGGCACGACGCGATCCAGGATTTGTACGAAGCGGGCGACTTGCAGGTCGTCGGCATCATCCAGGAGCAGCATCCCGACCGCTGCCGCCTGTTCATGCAGTGGAAGCAGATGGGCTGGCCGATCCTGGTCGACTCGCTGAACCTGCTGAAGGTCGAGGCGGTGCCGATCACGGTCGCGATCGACGAGCACGGCATCGTGCGCCACAAGCGGCTGCGGCTGGATGCCACCGACGAGTTCCGTTCGGGTTTCATGCAGACGGAGTTTGAGGAGCCGGCGGAGTCGGCGGAGGTGCAGATCCCGGCAAGTTGGCCAACGGCGCAAACGCCGGAGCAGCATGCCGCCGCCGAGGCCTGGGGCCGCTTTGGCGACATGGTCGTGCTGTCGGACGCCGTGGAGCGGCTCGACGAGGCGGTGGACGCCTACGAGAAAGCCGTCGAACTCGACCCAGACGACGGCTGGAAGCGTTTCCGGCTCGGCGTGGCCCTGCGCAAGCGCTACGACCTGGGCTCCCGCCGCGACGGCGATTTCCAGCGCGCCGTCGATGCCTGGAAAGCAGCGCTCGACATTGACCCCAATCAGTACATCTGGCGCCGTCGCATCCAGCAGTACGGCCCGCGGCTCGACAAGCCGTATCCGTTCTATGACTGGGTGCCGCAGGCGCGCGAGGAGATCCGCGCGCGGGGCGAAGAGCCCCCGGATCTGATCGTCGAGCCGGGCGGGGCCGAGTTCGCGGCGCCGCAGCAAGAGCTCGAGGTCTCCGAGCAGCGTGAAGAGCCCGACGCCGAGGGTCGTATCTACCGCGACGAAGGCGAGCTGATCGCCGTGGAGACGGTCATGGCGCCGTCGTCGATCCAGCCGGGCGAAGCGACGCGGCTGCACGTGACGATGCGGCCGCGCGAAGAGGTCAAGGCGCACTGGAACAACGAGGTCGAGGGCGTGGAGGTCTGGCTCAACTCGACGGAAGGCTGCGAGCTCGAGCGGTCATATCAGTCGCTGCCGCTGCCGCAGGAGATCGTCAGCCTGGAGACGCGCAAGGCCGAGTACGAGATCCGTTGCGACGAGGACGCCGCGGCCGGCGAGCGCGCGCTGAGCGGGTACGCGCTGTACTACGTCTGCGAGGACGTGGGCGGGACGTGTTTGTATAGGCGGCAGGATTTCCAGGCGCGGCTCGAGGTGCGCGAGTGAGCGCGATCAAGGTTTGAGGCGATTGATCTCGATCCGCATGCGGGCCGGGGGCGTCGTCGGCTCGCCCGCTCGGACGTCCTCCTCGCGAAATGTTGCCAGCTGGATGACGCCTTCGCCGGCGCGGTCGTAGTCATAGATCAGATAGATCACGCCGTCGGGCGCCTGGACTCCGTCCGGGTAGGAGACGCGGTCCCGCTCGTCGAGCAGCAGGCCTCCCTGCCAGGTGGCGCCGTCGTCGTCGGAGATGAAGGCGGTAAGATGCGAGCGATTGGCGTCGGGGCCGTTGTGGCGGGCCATCAGAAGCGCCCCGGACTGCAACCGGCGCAGGAAGAAGCGCTTATTGGCGACATTGTCGGCTTTGATACAAGGCACGCCGGGGCTCCAGGTGCGCCCGCCGTCGGTCGAAAGGCTCTGGCCGAGCCCATAGGTGGTGCGCACGACCATCCAGATGCTGCCGTCGCGGCGTTCCACGAGCATGTGTTCGTCGACCCGGGTGGACGGTATGCGCGCCTGCCCCAGGAACTCGAACGTCTCACCCTGGTCGTGGGAGACGTAGACGTTCGAGCCGAGCTTTTCCTCGCCCATGTCTTCGTGGATCAGCATTTCAGGCGAGTAGGGGCCCAGGTCGTAGCCTTCGAGCCGCAGCTCAGGAGTGTTGAGGGGCCACATCGCGATCGGCAGCAGCCAGACGCCGTTGTTCAGCACGGTGGGCTTGTTTAGCAGAATGCCGTTGGAGATACGCCGCGGTTCGGACCAAGTCGGGTTCGCTGAGTCCGGACTGTCCGCCGTCATCGCCCAGACACCCCAGCGCCCGTCGCGCAGGCCCGCGCTTTGCGCCCAGAATACCCAGAGCCTCCCGTTCGGATCGATCCAGATGGACGGAGACATGGCGCGGACAAGACGATGCGGTTGGATCACGAACTTCAGGTCCGACCAGCTTCTGCCGTCATCCGCGCTGGTCGCCAGCACAACGTAGCTGGCCGGACTCTCCACCTGGCGGCTTTCGGGGCCGGTCACCCAAATCGCCCACAGACGGCCGTTTGCGGCTCGCTCGATGCCGGGCACGCCTTGAGAGTGGCGCTGGTCCGTCGCGTATGCAGGGCCGGGGGAGTCGATGATCTGCGGCGGCAGTAGCGCCGGGTCGGGCGGGAGCGGGGAAGCGCAGCCGGCGAGAAAGGCTGCCAGGAGAACAATCGATCGAAGCATACGCGCTCCGACACTGTAGCGTAGCCGGGGGTGAGGGCAAAAAGGGAGCCCCCGTCGCGGCGATGGGGGCTCTGGTTGTGCGCCGAGCATGTTCAGCGGCTGGGGGTGAAAGCCCCCACGCCAGCCTGATGGAGGCGAAGGCTAGCGAAGCGCAAGGGCGCCGTCGCGAGGGGGTCTGAAAGACGGGTGGAGCAAACGCGCGAGCCGCGCGGCTCCCCCCCTCTGCCGATCGGGCCGCACAGTGCAGCCCGTTGGGACTAGTTGGCGGCGAAGCAGTAGAAGTAGCCGTTGCCGCCGGTGCCCACCAGGTCGGCCTGGCTGCAGCCGCGCGAGCCGTGCGCGGAATTCCAGGAGTTCGGATTCTGACCGCCGCCCTGCTTGTCGTGATGGCCCACCTGCGCGGAGCCCTCTCCGTTCGAGGTCCAGTCCGAGCAGGTATGGTCGGCGTCGTCGGTGAAGCGCGTACCGTCCATTTGCGAGCCGGTCAGGATGTCATGGGTATTCGGCGTATCGCCGCGACCGTTGACCACCGCGCCGGTTTCGGTCAGCGAGCCCTGCTTGCCGAGCTTGTTATTGTCCGAGTGCAAATCGGCCACGCTGTCGGCCACTTTCACGCCCTTGGCGTTGTACCAGGGGCCGGAGCCGATGCGGTCGCGCGCATTCACGGTTTTGGTGCTCAGGTAAGCCTTCCAGGTCTTGGACCCGGCGCCGGCCGCCGCCGCAAGTTTCTGGCAGTGGGCGTCCGCGCCGGCCAGGCCGCCGAGGTTGGCGCCGTCGCCGGAACCCTTGCTGGTGATGAAGAAGCTCAGGTCCTGAGCCAACGCCGGGGCGCCCAGCGCAAAAATCGAACAAACGAGGAGCAATCGAGTCATGTTGAGTTCTTGCCTCCTGGCAATCGCTCAATCTTAACCCAACCCGCCCGCTGAAGCAGCCCAAGCGTCCGCTCGACCGCCTGAAGCGCCCGCTCATCGCCTGGGCGGTGCGGTGGAGTCGCGCAGCACCAGCTCGGGCTCGATGACGATCGGACGGCTCGCGCGCTCGGCGCCCTCCGGCGGCACCAGCGCGTGGAAGATCAACTGCCCGATGCGCTGCCGCGGGATGTTGACCGTCGTCAGGGCGGGGTAGAGGTATTCCGACAGCTCGATGTTGTCAAAGCCGGTGACCGATACGTCCCCCGGCACGCTCAGGCCCGCCTCGCGGATCTCGCGCAGCACCCCGATCGCCATGAAGTCGTTGGCGCAGATGACCGCCGTCGGCCGGAAGCCCGACGCCAGCAGTTGCTGCATCGCCTGCCTGCCGCCGGCGAGGCTGTCACTGCCTGCGGCGGTGGCGGACTCGACGTCAGGGAAGCCCGAAACGGTGGCGGAGAACGAATTCTCGCGTTCGCGCAGCGGATCCAACGCGCCATGGTGCCCCACGAACGCCATGCGCCGATGCCCGAGCGAGTAGAGGTACTCCACCGTTCGCTGCATTGCCTTTTCGTAGCGCAGCTCGATGGAAACGCCGAAGGCCGGCGCGCGGTCAGAGTCAAATAGGACGACCGGCTGGTTCCAGTCCTCGAGCATCGCCAGGGCTTCGTCGTTCTGCTCGGAGACGATCAGCGCCAGCCCGGCCAGCGGCCGGCCGAGCATCCGCTCTACTGCGGCGAGCAGGCGGTCGGGGCGGTAGTCGGTGTTTTCGTAGATGAGTTCGTAGCCGCGGCGCACGCCTTCTTCTTCGAGCGAATGCAGGATGTCGAGAAAGAAGGGGTTCTCAATGTTCGAGACAATGACGCCCAGCGCATTGGTGCGGCCTCCGGCCAAACTCTGGGCGAAGCGGTTGGGCCGGTAGTGCAGCTCCTTGACGGCCTGCAAGACGCGGCGCCGGGTGGCCTCTTGCACGACGCCCGGCTTGTTGAGCGCCCGGGAGGCTGTGGCGATCGAGACTCCGGCGCGATCGGCAACTTCCTTGAGTGTCATTCTCTCTTGCTCTCCAAATGTAAACGAGGAACTGCTTTTCAACAGTTTCCATGATCTGCATGTGTTTTTGACACTTGGAACGGCTCGCGGTTAAACTTTCCTCCACGCAAGCGCTTGCAGAGCGGCCCCATGAACACCCTTGGACGACTCCTTTTGCTGGCCGGAGCGGCCGTCGTTGGATTGGCGGCGGCGGAGCGGCCCAACATCGTCATCATGATGGCCGATGACATGGGCTTCTCCGACATCGGCTGCTACGGCAGCGAGATCCGGACGCCCAACATCGACGGGCTGGCTCAAAAGGGCCTGCGCTTCACGCAGTTCTACAACGCCGGCCGCTGCTGCCCGACCCGGGCTTCCCTGCTCACCGGGCTCTACGCCCACCAGACCGGCGTGGGCCACATGACCAACGAAGCCGACTTCCGCTTCGACTTGGGGCATGACGCCTATCGCGGCCAGCTCAACCGCAGCTGCGTCACCATCGCCGAGGCGCTCAGGCCCGCCGGCTACCGCACCCTGATGGCGGGCAAGTGGCATGTGGGCACCTATCCGGGAATGTGGCCCGTGGACCGCGGCTTCGAGCGCTTCTTCGGGCTCATCCGCGGCGCCTCGAACTTCTTTGGGCCCGCGCCGGACAAGCTGTTGACCCTGGACCGCGAGCGCGTCATCCCCGGCGAGGACTTCTACACGACCGACGCGTTCACCGACAACGCCATCGACTTTGTCGAAGAAGCCGAGCGCCTCGACGATGAACAGCCCTTCTTCCTGTACCTCGCCTACACCAGCCCGCATTGGCCGCTGCACGCCTGGCCCGAAGACATCGAAAAATACCGCGGCAAGTATCGCTCCGGCTGGGAGGAGTTGCGGCGCTCGCGGCTGGAGAGCATGAAGCGCATCGGGCTGCTGAAGAAATCCGTCGAGCTCACAGAGCAGGACTCGCTGCCTTGGGACGCTCTGCCGGAGTCGCTCCAGGATGAGATGGACCTGCGCATGGCGGTCTACGCGGCGATGATCGACCGCATGGACCAGAACATCGGCCGGTTGGTGGCGAAGCTGACCGAGTTGGGCGAGCTCGACAACACGCTGATCTTCTTCCTCGCCGACAACGGCGGCTGCGCCGAGGGCGGCCAGATCGGCCGCGGCCCGGTTTCTCACATCTGGACCCGCGAAGGCTATAGCCACAGCTATGGGCAGGGCTGGGCCAACGCTTCGAACACGCCCTTCCGTCGCTTCAAACACTGGGTGGACGAGGGCGGCATCGCGACGCCGCTGGTGGTGCACTGGCCTGCCGAGATCGACGGCGACGGGCGCTGGGTGAGCGAGCCGTCGCACCTGATCGATTTGATGGCGACCTCGCTCGACGTGGCCGGCGCCCGCTATCCGGCGAGCTTCGAGGGCCGCGCGATCACGCCGCTCGAAGGTAAAAGCCTGCGTCCGGCCTTCCAGGGCGGGGCGGTGGAGCGGGAGGCGATCTACTGGGAGCACGAAGGCAACCGCGCCGTCCGCATGGGCAAGTGGAAGCTGGTGGCCAAACACGGCGAGGCCTGGCGGCTGTACGACATGGACGCTGATCGCAGCGAAATGCGGGATATCGGGCCGGCCAACGCGACGACTCGCGACAAGATGATCGCGATGTACGAGGCTTGGGCGGCGCGCGTGGGCGTATTGCCCTGGCCGCCGAAACGCAAGCCGGGCTATGAACCGCCGTCGATCCCGTATCCGGATATGGCCGATTACTGATCCATGTTGCAGTTGTGTTGCGCCGATGCTTCCGGGGCGCTAGGATACGAGGCCCAGGTTCGAAACTCAGGCGGTGTTCGATGCGATTCCTCTTTGGCATAGCCGCAGTTGCGGCGGCTTTACTCCCCATCTGCGTTCGTGCGCAGGTTCCCGTCGTCGGGGAGGCGGGCTCTGTTCGACTCCTCCAGGCCGAGGGTGAAGTGGACGGCGCCGCTGCTCCCAGCGTCCCTGTGGGCGGCATCCTCAACAACGCCAGCTATCTGCTGGACAACCTGCCCGGCGATGGGGTGGCGCGCGGCTCGATGTTTGCCGTCTTCGGCGTGGGCCTGAACTCCGGAGACCCGTTGACCGCCGAAGCGCTTCCGCTGGGGACGGAGTTGGGCGGAACGGCGATCGAGGTGACCGTCAGCGGCGTCACGCGACAGGCCCCCATGCTGGCGGTCTCGGCGGGGCAGTTGGCGGCGGTGATGCCGTCCCAACTGCCGGCGGGAACGGGAACCCTCACGGTGATCGTGGACGGGAATCGCTCCGCGCCGACGCCGGTCAAAGTCGTCGACAACGCCTTCGGCATCTTCACGCGCAACCAGGCCGGCTTCGGGCCGGCCATCGTGCAGAACTTCGTCTCCGCGAGCGAGCAGCCGGTCAACTCGGTGCTCGATGTCGCCCATCCCGGACAGGTGGCGATTCTTTGGGGCACGGGTCTGGGGCCGATCGCCGTGGATGACTCCGGGCCTCCCCCGGTGGGAATGTTGCCTTTCAACGTCGAGGTTTGGGTGGGCGATCGCCCGGCGGCCATCCTCTACGCCGGTCGCTCGCCGCAATTCCCCGCGATCGACCAGATCAATTTCACCATTCCTCCCGGCGTGGTCGGCTGCTACGTGCCGGTCGCGGTGGTGGTCGAAGGAGCGCTCAGCAATTACGTCACCATGGCCGTCGCCGAAGAGGGACGGACCTGCTCGGACTTCCAGACATTCCAGCCGGGAGAACTCGATGCGGTTCTTGCCGATGGGCAGGGTTCGTTCGGGCTGGTTGAATTGGCCAAATTCCGCGGCGAACTCACGGCCCCCGATGGAACGTTTCCGGTGGCCGTCGATCAGGTTCTGGGCGAGTTCGTCCAGTGGGATGCGGCGCAGATCGCGGCGGTGACTTCGTCGCGCGAAGCCACGGCGCCGCTGGGCTCCTGCATGGTCGTCCGCGAGCGCTCCAGCGGCCGTTCGGACCCCATTGGCAGGAATCCGCTGCGGGCCGGCTCGACGCTCATCCTGGACGGCCCCAGGGGCCGGAGGTCGATTCCTCAGGATAATTTCTTATATGAAGCCGAAGTGGGCGGCGGATTCGGCGGCGAGGCGCAGCCGGAGTATTTCGACCCCGGCGAGTACACGCTGCGGGGCGGCTCGGACGCCGACGGCGTCGGCCCGTTCGAGACGACATTCACCATGACCAACGGCATTGAATGGCTCAATCCGATCACCACCCTGCGCCGCGATCAGGATTGGACCGCGCGCTGGACCGGCGGCGATCCGGCCGCGGAATTCGTGGTGATCGCCATCCAGTCCGTCAACAACGACGACGGCGTGATGGCGTCGATTTTCTGCTCGGCGCCGGTGGAGGCGGGTTCGTTCACGGTCTCGCAGAGACACCTGGGGACCCTGCCGGCCAATACGCTGTGGCCGGGAGAGGGCGACCCGACGGGTTTGGTGTCAGTGGGCGTCGAGTCGCGCTCCTCGGTCGGGAACATCCAGGCGACGGGGCTGACCGGCGCTCGCGCTTTCTACGCGATACGGCAGGTGCGCGGACTGATCGTCGAGTAGCCTTCAAGCGCCGAACAGAGCCCGCAGGATGGTGGCGGAGCCGACTGCCGCCAGCACCAGGGCGAACTGTCGCTGCAATTTCTGCGGGTGCGTCCTGAGCGCAAGACGGGGGCCGATCTGCGCGCCCGTCAGAACCACGGCGCCGAGTAGGATCGACGACGTCCAGTCGCCCTGCAGCGCCGAAGCTCTTCCCATGAAGCCGGCCGCCGCGGTCATCGCCACCATCACGGCGGTGGTGCCGCAGGCCAGGTCGATCGGCATCCCAAAAACTACAATCAACAGCGGTGTTTTGAGAAAGCCGCCGGCCGTCCCGGTGAGCCCGCTCAGTACGCCGATCAGCGCCGCGCCCGGCAGCCCGATCAGCATGTTGACGGTATAGGACCGGTCCGAGACCCGCCGGCGCCACAGCCAGAACTGCTTGGCGTTCGCGTCGATCACCCACGGAGGCGGCTCGAAGAGCATGATCACCGCCGCCACCAGAACGATTGAGCCGAGCAGCAGCTCGAGATAAGAATTCGGAACCAGCCCCGCGCCTTGCGAGCCCAGGTAGGCGCCCGACGCCGCCATCGCTTCCAGAGCCAGCGCAAGATTCCAGTCCACTCGCTTGGCCGCTCGGTAGACCAGCGTCGCCGAGCTCGCCGTCAGCACGATGAACAGCTGGCTGCGCGCTGCGGCCTGCTCGAACTCCACCCCCAGCAGCAGTTGCACCGGCGCGTACAGCACGCCGCCGCCCTGGCCGTACATCGAAAACAGCATCGCGCCGCCGCCGAGCGACACAGCCAGCATGAGCAATTGCCAAGGCACGGGAAGAAAAAGGAGGTTCCAGGTAGCCCGAAGGTTCGAACGGTCTTTAGGATGACCAATGCGGCGCGCGTCGCGCAAGCAGGGCCCCGCGAGATAAAGACTTCTGGCGTAGGACTTTGGTACCAGTCTCTTTTGTGTCTTTTCCTCTATTGCTCTAAGTCTGAAACGGCCTGCATACTCAGGTCGTGAACCGCTTTCTCCAACAGTTTTGGGACGGCTTGACCGGGAAGGAGAAGATCGTTGCCACTGCTGCCGAGCCGCCGCCCGAACGGCGCGCCAGCGTCCGGCGGAAAGCGGAGATCGACGTGTCGCTACAGTGGGCGATGGTCGACGGCGAGTGGAAGACGGAGAAAGCAAAGGTTGTTGATATCTCGCGCCTCGGCTTCGCGGTCGAAGTCGGCGAGCCGCCCGAAACCGGTCAGTCCATCTGGGTGCAGCGGGCGCAGGCGCCGGCGATCCGGGCGACGGTCCGGCGCGTCGAACCCAGGGATTCCAGCTATTTGGCAGCCCTTGAAGTGATCCAGCGCGAGAAGCGCCGCTACGAACGGCAACCGGCCAACGGCGGCGCCAAGGCCCGCTGGTTGGGCAAGAGCGGGCACGCCGAAAGCTGCGACTGCCGCGTCGTGAACCTCTCCGACGCCGGCATGCAGGTGCTGATGGAACAGCCGCCGCCGGAAGGGGCCTACGTGCGCATCATCGGCCGCCAGGTCGAGTGCGCCGGATCGTTGCGCTACTGCCGGACGGCGGGCGACGGCGGGCCGTATCTGGCGGGACTGCAGTTCCTCGAGCGCAGCTGCGCGCCGACTACGCCGGGCTTGCGGTTCGCCAAGAGCGCCTGAGCGCAGTCCGCACTAAAGCAAAGCGTCGGGGCCTCATCGAGCTTTCCCCCTATGGAAGTCTTGCCACGCGGCGTCGATACTTCTCTCTGTGAAGGTCTCTTTATCCAACTTCCTCCGCTGGGGAGGACGCCGGGAAGCCCAGGAGCAAAAATCCGAGCCGAACGGTCCCTTTTGGGGCCGTAAGGAACGCCGTCGGGCGGCGCGCCGGGTTCTGGCGGGCTCGGGTTGGATTTGCTGGGTTGACGCGGACGGCGAGGTGCAGCGGGCGGCGGCGGCGTTCGCCGACATCTCCGAAGACGGCAGCGGCGTCGGCGCGGTGGTGCGGCGGAGGACGCCGCTGGGGCCGGGCTGCTGGGCGATGGGCGACGACGGGGCGGCCTATCCGCTGGTGGTGCGGCGCTGCGACCCCTGCGACGAGGGCTTCCGCTTGGGCGCTGTTCTCAAGGTGGAGGCGAGAGTCTGTGACGGCTGGGGCAGCGCCAGGCTGAAATGGCTTGGGTCGGACGAAACCCTGGCGGTCTGCCCGGCCTCGATCCGCAACGCCGACGAGGGCGTGATCGAGGTCAACGCAGCCCAGGATCCGCCGAGCGACACCCTGCTGCTGCTGGAAGGCGCGGAGTTCGCCTGCCTGTGCGTGCTGCGCAAGTCGACGCCGTACGGCGACCGGCGCTTGCTGGAAGTCGAGCCGGTCTTTGACGCCGCCCCGGCCGGCCGCGCTGAAGCGGCGGCCTGACTGGCTACACATGCAGAGATAGCCGCAGGCGTCAGCCTGCGCCCACTGCGGTGGGGCCGACACTTGTGATGGAGTACTCGAGTTCGGAGATACGCGCGCCCGTCTCGACCGAGCAAACATCGAGCGCCGCGCGGCATGTCTGACTTTGTGCGGACTACGAGCGTCTGCAAGCGGCCGGCAAGCCGAAACAGCTCGGACTCATCGCGGTTGCCAGACGCTTGCTCGTCATGGTCAACGCCATCATCCTCTCCGCGACGATTCCCGCTGGCGCTCAGCTCCACTGGCTTGACATAGTCGCTGAAGCCGGGGACTATCAGGGCGTCTTGACCAGGGGCTGCAGCGTTTTGACACGGTCTCGTGAGAGTTCGGCTAGCTCCTCAGTTCGGGCAAGTTCCGAAAATACTCCAGCGCCTCCGGGTTGGCCAGCGCTTCGCGATTGCCGATCTCCCGGCCGTGCACGACGTGGCGGACAGCCAGCTCGGCGATCTTGCCGTTGCGGGTGCGCGGGATGTCGGCTACGGCCAGGATCTTCGCGGGCGCGTGGCGCGGAGTCGCCTTCGAGCGGATCTCCCGCCGGATGGCGTCGCTCAACTCGGGCGTGAGTTCCTCGCCATCCTGCAGCCGCACGAAAAGCACCACGCGGACGTCTCCCTGCCACTGCTGCCCGATTGCGCACGCTTCCGCGATTGCCGGCAGCGCCTCGACGGCGCGGTAAATCTCGGCAGTGCCGATGCGCACGCCGCCCGGGTTGAGCACCGCGTCCGAGCGGCCCCAGATCACCATGCCGCCATGTTCGGTGATCTCGCAGTAGTCGCCGTGGCGCCAGACGCCGGGGAAGCGTTCGAAATACGCCGCTTGGTAGCTGCGCTGCTCGGGGTCGTCCCAAAAACCGATCGGCATCGACGGAAACGCGGCCGTGCAGACCAGCTCGCCCTTGTCACCGGGCGGCAGGGAGCGGCCCTCGTCGTCAAAGACCTCCACGCGCATTCCCAACCCGCGGGTCTGGATCTCGCCGCGCCAGACCGGCGCAATCGGGTTGCCGAGCGCGAAGCAGGAGACGATGTCGGTGCCGCCCGAGATCGAGCAGAGCTGCACGTCGGACTTCACCCGCTCGTAGACGTAGTCGTAGCTTTCCGGCGCCAGCGGCGAGCCGGTGGACAGGATCGTCCTGACGCTCGACAGATCGTGCGTCTTCGCCGGCTCCAGATCGGCTTTCTCACAAGCGGCGATGTACTTGGCGCTCGTGCCAAAAACGGTGACCCGCTCCCGCTCGGCCATCTCCCACAGTTGCTGCGGGACCGGATGGAACGGCGAGCCGTCGTACAGGACGAGCGTGGCGCCGGTCGCCAGCCCGGAGACCAGCCAGTTCCACATCATCCAGCCGCAGGTGGTGAAGTAGAACAGCCGGTCCTCGCGGCGCAGGTCGCAGTGCAGAACCTGCTCTTTGAGGTGCTGCAGCAGCGTGCCGCCGGCCCCGTGCACGATGCACTTGGGCTTGCCCGTGGTTCCCGACGAATACAGAATGTAGACCGGGTGGTCGAACGGCAGCGAGGCGAACTCGAGCGCCCGGCCGTCCTCGCCGAAATCGTCGAACAGACTCGGCTGCGGCAGACCGTCAAGCGCGGGCGATTCGGCCAGATACGGCACGATGACCACACGCTCGATCGACCCGACAGCGGCAGCCAGCCGGCGCACCTTGTCGAGCGAGTCGAAGGTCTTGCCGTTGTAGAAATAGCCGTCGGCGGCGATGAGAATGTGCGGTTCGATCTGCCCAAAACGGTCGAGCAGGCCGTCGTAGCCAAAATCAGGCGAGCACGACGACCACGTCGCGCCCAGCGAAGCCGCCGCAAGCATCGCAATGACGGTTTCGGGGCGATTGGGCAGGAAGCCCGCCACACGGTCGCCCGGCCCGATGCCGGCGTCGCACAAGCCCGCCGCGAAGCGCGCGACCCGGCGGCGCAGCTCAGCATAGGTGAGGCTGCTCCGGCGCCCCTGCTCGTTCCAGAAGACCAGCGCCTCGCGGTCATCGTCGAAGCGCAGCAGGTTGCGGGCGAAGTTCAACTGGGAGCCGACGAACCAGCGGGCGCCGGGCATGCGGTCGCCGTCTTCGAGAATCGATGTCTGCTGGACGTCGAACAGTACGTCGCAGAAACTCGCCAGCGCATCCCAAAACGCCGCCGGCCGCTCAACCGACCAGCGGTAGAGCGAGTCGTAGTCGGACCGGCCGGTCGCTGCCAGGAAGCGGCTGAGATTGGCCTGGGCGATGCGCTCGGCGGCGGGAGTCCACAGGGGAGCCGGCGCCCCGGTTTCTTGAAAAGGCATAGCACTCGACGGGAGACAGACGGGCGTTGGGGCCCGCGAAGCCCGAACCCGAAATGGTACCGCAGCCCCCCAGAATTTCTGCTAGCATCAGCGCGTCATGGGACGTTTGAAAGCCACCGACTTCCACCCTCGGGTATTGGAACTCTTTGACCAATACGTGCACGGCGGCATCAGCCGCCGCGAGTTTCTCGACCGCGCCAAGCCGCTGGCCGTGGGCGGCGTAAGCGCGGCGGCCCTGCTGGCCGACTACTCGTTGGCGCAGCAGGTTCCCGAAGGCGACAGCCGCATCCGCACGGCCCGCGTCGAGTACGACTCGCCGCAGGGCCACGGCACGGTCCAGGGTCTGCTGGCGTGGCCTGCGAAGAAGGACGGCAAGATTCCGGCGGTGCTGGTCATCCACGAGAATCGCGGCCTGAACCCCTACATCGAAGACGTGGCGCGCCGCATGGCCGCCGAGGGCTTCCTGGCGCTCGCGCCGGACGGCCTGACGCCCCTGGGCGGCTACCCCGGCACGGACGACGAGGGCCGCGAGATGCAGCGCAAGCTCGACGGGGCCAAGCTTTTCGAAGACTTCGTGGCGGGCGTGAAGTATCTGCAGAGCCACGACGACTCAACAGGCAAGGTCGGCGCGGTCGGCTTCTGTTACGGCGGCGGGGTCTGCAACGGTCTGGCGGCGCGGCTGCCGGATCTGGCGGCGGCGGTTCCGTTCTACGGCAGGCAGGCCCCGGTCGAAGATGTGCCGGGCATCCGGGCTCCGTTGCAGCTGCACTACGGCGAACTCGACGAACGCATCAACGCCGGCTGGCCGGCCTACGAGGCCGCGCTCAAGGCCCATGGCAAGGAGTACGAGGTGTACTTCTACCCCGGCGCCAACCACGGCTTCCACAACGACACCACGCCGCGCTACGACGAAGCGGCCGCAAAGCTGGCTCAGAGCCGCACCGTCGCCTTCTTCAAGAAGCATCTGAGCTGAGCGCAAAAGGTCCTGCGGCGCCTCGGCCTGTGCGGCTCCGTATTGCGGGCCGGCTAACACAACCGAAAACGGAGCCGATGAGAAGGTAGACGGCGGGTGCGGTCTTCATACGCTCCGCCGGTTGACTCTCCCCCATGCCTCTACGGCTGACGACTTTTAATTTTGGACGCGAGCCCATCTCGGGCCGGCTGCTGCTGGCGGTGCAGCGCGACGCTATTCTGTTGGCCATGGCGATTGCCGGACTGACGCTCGTCGGCTGGGTGTTTGACATCGCCGCACTGAAGAACCTGCAGCACGGCCTGGCGACGATGAAGGTCAATACGGCGCTGAGTTGCCTGCTGCTGGGCGGGGCCTTGCTGCTGGCCCGCCGCCGAACGGCGGACTGGACCGCGCAGGCGATGGCCTTGGCGGGGATGCTGCTGGGTGCGCTGACTCTGTTCGAGCACGCTTCGCAGATCAACCTTGGCATCGACGAGGCGCTGCTCTCCGACGGCGCACCAATCCGGTATCCCGGCCGCATGGCCCCGGCGACGGCGTTTGCCGTCACGATGTTGGGCGCGGCGACATGGGCGAGCATCCGCGGCCGCTACTGGATCGGCCAACTGTTGACGCTGCCGGCTGGGATGATCGGACTACTCGCTATCGTCGGCCACACGAACGACGCGCAGTCGCTCTATGAGCTCGTGGGCTTCAGCTCGGTCGCGTTCCACACGGCGGGATGGATCGTCCTGCTGGTTATTTCGCTCTTGTTCTTCGAACCCGAAAAAGGGGCGATGCGGCTGTTCGCCGGAGATTCGCTGGGTTCGGTCACCGCGCGCCGGCTGATGCCGACGGCGATCCTGGCGCCGTTGCTGCTGTCATGGCTGAGCCGCACCGGAGAATCGGCGGGCTACTACGACGCCAACGTAGGCGCTGCGCTGGTCGCGCTCGGCATGATGACCGTGCTGGGAGGCGTCATCTACTTGGTAGCGCTTGGCCTGCACAGCGTGGACATGGATCGCCGGCGCGCCCTGCAGGCCGAAGCGGCCGGGCTGCGCCGGCTGCGCCACGCCAACACTGAGCTGCAGCAGTTCGCCTACAGCATCTCGCACGACATCCGCGGACCGCTGGCGACAATTCTGGGCTTGGCGCGGCTGGCGGGCGAGGACCTTGACGTCGGCGACGAAGCCGAGGCTCGCCGCTCGATCACTGAAATCGAGCGCAGCGCCACGAGCCTGACGCAGTTGGTGCACGACACGCTCGAATTGACCCGCACGGACTTGGTGGAAGCGGCGTCATTCAGCATCTCGGTGGCGGAGTTGGCGCAAGAGATTTGCGACCAGATGCAGCGCTCGGCCGCCGACCATCACGTGGACCTTCGCGTAGCAGCGGACCGAGAGGTCCGCACCCAGACGCAGCCCACACGGCTGAAGTGCATCTTGCGCAACCTCATAGAAAACGCGATCAAGTATCGCGATCCGTCCAGGCCATCGAACTGGGTGCGGGTCAGCATTAGCGACTCGCCCGGCGAAGGGGTCCGCATCGATGTCGCCGACAACGGCATGGGCATCCCCCAGGCGAACTGGAAAGACGTCTTCACCGTCTACCGCCGCTTTCACCCGGACGCCGCCGAGGGCAGCGGGGTGGGACTCGCGCTGGTCCGGCGCCAGACGGCGTGCCTGGGCGGGACGATCGATTTCCACAGTTCCAGCGAAGGAACGACGTTTACCGTGCGTCTGCCCCCGACCGACGAGTACTGGACCGACCAGGCGGACCTGGTCGCCGCCGCCCCGCAGACCTGCTAGACGTACAGCCGGGACATCTCGCCGGTGCTGTCGCCGAACCCTTCCGTCGGCACGCCCAAGCGGTCGAGTACGGTCACGAACAGGTTCGACAGCGGCACGTCTTCGCTGAACTTCAGGAAGCGGCCCGGCTGCATCCCCATGCCGCGCCCCCCGCCCAGGATGAGCGGATAGTTGGAGTTGTTGTGCGTCTGGCTGTTGCTCGAGCCGTAGAAGGCCAAGGTGTTGTCGAGCAGCGTGCCGTCGCCTTCCTGCGTCGAGCGCAGCCGTTCGAGGAAGCGGCCGAACTCGCCGGCCATGTGGCGATCCCACTTGCCCAGGTTCTCCGCGCCGTTGTCCTTGTTCCAGTCGTGTGCGAGCTTGTGCAGCGTGCCGGCAAACCCGAGCAGTTGCGGGAATTTGCCGGCCTTGGACGAGAAGTCGCCCATGCTGCCGATCTGGTAGGTCGCAATCCGCGTGGAATCGGTGCGGAACGCCAGATAAATCAGGTCATACATGGTCCGCATCAGCTCTTTCGGCGCGTCGTCGTCGGCGTCGAGCCGCAGCAGGTCCCGGTCCTGGTCGGTGAGTTCGGGACGCGGAATCTCCAGCCAGGCCTGCGAGCGGTCCACCCGCTCTTCGATCTGACGCACCGATTCGAGATATTCGTCCAGCTTGGCCTGATCCTGGGCGCCAAGCTCGCGGCGCAACTGCTGCGAGTGGCCCAGCACGCGGTCGAGCATGCCGGCGGAGCTATTGAGCGAACGGCGCTCTCTCTCCAGATCCGCCCCGCCGGCGCCAAAAAGGCGATTGAACAGGGTGCGCGGCGAGTTCATCGCCGGGATCGGGTGGCCGTTCTCGGAAAACGACAGCGTGCTCGCGCGCGAAGGCTCCCCGACGCCGCCGTCGGTGGAGAGCACCAATGACGAATAGCGCGTGTGCCGGCCGATCGCCGCCGCGGCGACCTGATCCACCGAAACCGTGTTGCGCAGAAAACGCCCTTCGAGCTTGCTGGCGGTGAGGAACGTATCCGCCGTATCGTGCGCGCCCATGTCGCGGCACAACGGGTGCGACAACCCTTCGAGGATGGTGATGTCGTTGCGCAGCGGCTCGAGCACTTCGAGCGTCTTGGTGAACTGGTAGTCCCGCTCGCCGCCTTCGGGGAACCAGCGCCATTGCGCGTCCGGCGAATCCTTGTCCGGTAGGCTCACGCCATAGGGGAAGTAGAAGGCGCAAAAACGCCGGGGCGCCGCCTCGTTCGACTTGCCCGAAGCCATCGCATCCAGGAAGGGCAGCGCGAGGGCGGCTCCGGCTCCACGCAAAACGGTACGGCGGCTCAGTCGGCGGTATGGCATCGGTGTTGGTCCTTACTTTGTACGAAACAGGTCGCTTTTGACAACCTCTTCGAGCAAAGTTCGCGTTTTCATATCGTTGGCCACGAAATCAGCGGTCAAGCGGTCCACTTCGGCCTGGTCGGTGAACTCGAGCGACCTACCCAGCATGTAAGCCATCAACTTGGCGACCATGGTTCTGGCAAAATCCTCGCGTCGCACCTCCAGCAGGTAGTTCCGCAGATCGTTGACGCTTTCGATCGCGGTCCCGTCGGGCAGCGTTTCGCGGGCGTCCACCGGCAGCAGGTCGAACTCCGGCGGCGCCTCTTCTTTCTTCTTCTTCCCGTCGCCTTCGCCGCTCTCAGCCGGCTCGGGCCGCGGCTTCATCTTGCGGATGTTGTCGCGCCACTGGCCGATAGCATCGAAATGCTCGAAGGCCACGCCCCAGGGGTCGATGTCCTGGTGGCACAGCGCGCAGCTTGGGTCGGCGCGGTGCATCCGCAGTTGCTCGCGCACCGACAAGCGCGCCATCTCGGGGCTCTCGGCGTCGAGCTCGGGCACGTTCGCCGGCGGCGGCGGCGGCGGGTCGTCCAGCAATCGCTTGCGGACCCAAACGGCGCGCTTGATGGGGTGCGAGTCCTCGCCGGTCGAATTGGCCAGCAGCAGCGACGCCTGCGTCAGCAGCCCGCCGCGCTGGCTTTCCGGATCCAGCGGCACGCGCCGAAACTCCTTGCCCCAGACGCCCTCGATGCCATAGTGCCGCGCCATCGTCTCATTGAGCATCAGGAAATCCGAGTCGATCAGATTCGTCGCGCTCAAGTCTTGGCGCAGCAGCTCCATGAAGAATTGCCGGGGCTCTTCGCCGATCTGCGTTTTGAGCTGCTCGGTGAAGTGGGGATGGTAATCGGGGTTGACGGCCACGCGGTCCATGCCGTCGAGATAGAGCCAGGCGCCCAGAAATTCCGTGGTGAAACTCCAGGCGCGCTCGTCATGGAGCATGCGCTCGACTTCCGACGCGAGCACGTCGTCCTCGAGCAGCTTGCCGCTTTCAGCCAAGGAGAACAGCCGCTCGTCGGGCATCGTGCTCCACAGGGCGTAAGAGAGGCGGGAAGCCAGCTCCCAGCCGTCGAGCGGGCGCTTGTCCTTGCTGTCCGGCTCCATCAGGTAGAGGAACTCCGGGCTGATCAGCACCATCGCCAGAGTTTCCTGGATGCGCTCCTCGAACACCGGGAAAGCCTCGGTTTGCGAGTTGTAGAAGTCGACGTAGCGGTCGATGTCGGCCGGCTCCGGCGGACGCCGCCAGGCCCTCGTCATGAAGCGCTTCAAAACCTCGCGCACGTAGGCCTGCTCGTCCTTCTCCCGCAGGTCAGATGGGAAGAGGATGCGTTGGTGGCGCTCCGGCGGCCAGACGTCAGCCAGCGGGCCTTTGAAGACCAGCTTCTCGACGCGTACTTTGGGGAAGTCTGGCTCTTCGGGATAGTAGCTTTCCTTCTTGCCGTCCTCTTTCTCGCGCTGCTCGAGCTTCGGCCGCGGCGTGCCGTCGTCATAGACGTTGGTGACGCGGGCGACCAGACCGGGATACTTGCTTTGCCCCGGAACCGGCAAAGGAAAGTTCTCGATGTGGCCGCGGAACTCGAACGTCTGCGGCTCTTCCGAGGTCAGTTCGACCTCGCCCACTGTCTTGAACAGAATCTCCGTGTCGGGGCGAAAGCCGACCGAAACCTGCATGATCGGCGGCCCCTTACCCGGCTTGAGCTCGGCCGCGGCGGTCACGCGCACCAGAAATGCGCCCTCTTCGGGGTAGCAGGTGGGCATGTGGGCCAGAAACGCATCGGTGCGGCTGACGACGTTATCGGCCGGCTGCTCGGCTTTCAGCAGCCACTTGTCCTGATTGGTCTTCTCAAACGGGTACTCAAAAATCTCGACCGGCGCCGGCCCGCTGACAAACATCCTGCCCATCGCCGCGCGCGCCGCCTCCAGGTAGTACTCGAGCTGGGTGGCGGTCATGCGCAACGCGGAGGCGTTGTTGCGAAACCCGTCGCGCGAGAGGCCTTCGGGCGGAATGTCGCGCGCATAGTTCATCTCATAACCGAGCAGGTCGGTCATGGTGTTCTGGTATTCGGTGCGGTTCAGGCGCCGCAGAACGGTGCGGCCGTCGGTGCTGCGCCGCTGTTCCATGGCGCGGTCAACGACGGCCTGCAAGATGCCGACGACGTGCGCGCGCTCCTCGCTTCCCGGCTGCGGCGAGCCCTTGGGCGGCATCTCGCCGCGCCGCAACTTGTGGAGAGTATTGCGCCAGATCTCGGCGTCGCGGCGGTCTTCCACCAGATTCGCGGAGAGATCGTCGAGACGAATGTTGGCCACCTGCAGATCCGGCCCGTGGCAGGAAAAGCAGTAGGTCTTCAGCAGCGGCTGGACTTCTTCGATGAAGGCGGCGGAGGTCTCGGCGGCGCTGCCAGTCCCCGCCGACAAGAAGCAGGCGGTGAAAACGGCAAGCGGGAGGGCGACCTTCATGGGAACGCCACGTATTTTAGCGCAGCCTCGCCTCGCCGCCCAGGCCCGTCCGCTAGCGCACCTTCAAAAAAACCGGGTTGGAATAAAACCACAAGTCTCGCTGGGCGGCCTCGGTGGTCGAAATCTCCAGATTCTCGGTGACCAGCGAATCCGGCAGCGGGTTGCCGCGCGCGTCGGTCTCGTACTCGGTTCCCGGCGCCATATTTGTGCCGCGGATCCGGAAATATTGGTTCTTGTCGGCCTTGCGGATGCGGAACGCGGGCGTCTCGTACCAGCCGTCGTCGGTGCGCTTCAAGTCCTTCTCTTGATAGAGCGCTACGACCTTTGCGGTTGGGTTACGATCGCTCGCGTAGGCCGGATTCGGCGTCTTGCCGTCGGCGAGGAACTTTGGCGCTTTCTCCCCGACTTCGCCGGCGATGAGTTGGACGGCCTTCACTTCAGGCGAGTCTCCCAGCGCGCTCTTCTCCGGCGTGCGGAAGCGGATCTTGATCGTCGCCGACTTGCCCTTGTCGACCTCGAGCGTTTCGCCCATCCGCGCCTGTTCCTTCTTCGACTCGATGCGAAAATCCAGCCGGTCGATCAAGTCGCCGTGCACGCAGAACGAGTTTCCGGAGCGCAGACCGCCGGGAACGTCGGCCAGCGTGTAGCGTCCGTCGCCGTCGCCGTCGGGCACCCAGGTCCAAGTCTTGGCGTATTGACCGGGCCAGAAATCGCCGCCGAGCGAATGGAAGTCGCTGCTGACAAAGGTCCACCAGTGGCGTCCTTCGCCCAGCAGGGCGTCCCACAGCCCGCCGACCTCGGCGATGTAGAAGCCGGCGCCGCCGTAGGTGCCGCCGCCGACGGCGCGCTCGCGGTAGCCGCCGCGGCTCGAGCTGCGCTGGTGCCCGGGCAGTCCCTCGAAGCCGAAGGCCACGGTCGGGCCCGCGTCGTTGAAGTCGCGGAAGTCGGCCACGGTGTACGACGAGGCGCGCTCGGGGTGGGCGAAGACGATCCAGCCGGTCTCGGGGTGATTCTGCTGCATCCACTCCACGCCGGCCACCGCTTTGGCGTGGTCGTCCTGGTTGAACTGTTTGCCCTTCCAGATGCCGCCGGGGCCGCCCGATCGGTCGTTGTCGCCGCGGTCGAAGCGATACTCGAACTCGCCGATCGGCAGGGCGTCTTCGGCCACGATGCCCACGCTGCAGTGCTCGTGCGCGGGGACGTTCCACTCGAGCCCGGTGGCTGCGAGGTTCTCCGGATTTTCGCGCCGGACGCGCTGGATGACGCGCCAGGCGTATTCGCTCAACGACTGCCAGCGCCACATCTCCTGGGCGCGGAGCTTGACCTCTTTGCCGTCCTGCTTGACGGTCCGCTCGCCGAACTTCTCGTCGCCCTTGATGGGGTTCTGGGGGTAGGCGGCGGGGTCGTCCCAGCGGCGGCCCTGGTCGTCGGTATGGCGCGAGCCGCCGTGCTCGGAGTTCGCCGCCCAGGCAAGGCCGTATTCAAAGCCCTTGACCAGCACCTCGTCAGCAGCAAAAGAGCCGTCGGTGAAGCGGCTGTGCTGGTGGAAGTCCCCGGCCATCCAGCGCCCCGGAGGAGCCGCCGGCTTGGTGAGCGCCAGCCCGGTGAGAAAGGCCAGCGCGGAGAGAGTGAGCAGGTGGGAGAGGTAGCGGCGAGGCACGTGCGGCTCCGGCAGAACCTTCCGATGCTAGCAAAGCCGGGTTTCTATTTCGATACAGCCCCTTCCTCGGCCCCTTCTTCGGGCGGCCGCACCAGCGTCGCGATGAGCAACAAGACGCCCGACGGCGTCTCCTCAGCCGTGACGGAGCCTCCCATCCGTTCCGCGGCCCGACGGCAGATCGCCAGACTCGCGCCGGGATCGTGCGGGTGGCCGGGATGGACCGGGAACGGCTCGAAGGCGCGCCGCACCTCGTCGACTCCGAACGCCGGCCGCTTCACCGTCACACGGATGGCGATTTGTTCGGCGGAGGCGACCTCGACGGCGACAGTCGGCGTAGCGGCGTCGACCGAGAGCTTGGCCGCCGCCAGCAGCAGGCGCCGCCAGAACAGGCAAAGCATCTCAAAGTCGGCCAGCGCGAGCGGGGGCGGATCGGGCAGCGAGAAACCCGGGTGCGTATCGTCGATCGGCAACCCGGAGTGGATCGGCATCGGCTCCAACTCGACCGGTCTGGCCCCGGCGAGCGCCAGGTCGCTCATGCCGTCGATGAGCGCCTGCAGACGCTCGACGCCCTGCAGAATGTTCTCCACGTCCTGGGTCGCTTCAGGCGTGACCGCAGGCCCTAGGTCCTCGAGTAGAAACCCGGCGAAAGATTTGATTTGTCGAACCGGAGCACGCAAATCGTGGGCGGCCTTGCGGACCATCTCCTCGACCACGCCCACGCCGCTTGGAGCGCTGTCCGCCTGAGAGGGCCCCTGTCGCTTGGAGAAACTCACTATACTCAAGTCGGCCGTCGCCGCCGATAACCTTAGAGCTCATCGACGCATGAGCCCCGTCCTTCTTGCGGTTGAGAAGCCCGCAGTCGCAAACCGTCTTGCCGGCTCGGGCGGGAGGCAGGCTTATTTCGTCCAATCCACATGACCTCATGGACCGCCGCGGGCCCCGTGGCGGGCTGTCCTGGGATGTGTTCGCACGCTCCCCCGTCGCCGTCGCCGTGGTGGGCGCCGACGGCCGGATCCTGCAAACAAATGCGAGCCTTGACGCGCTGTTCGGATACGAGCCTGGGGAATTGACCGGTCTGTCGATCGAGCGCTTGACGCCTCCCGAAGCGCAGCCCGATCACCGGGCATGGCGCGAGAGCTATCTGCAGAAACCGACCGACGGTCTGATGAGCCGGCGGCGCGACCTCACCGGGGTGACCAAACAGGGCGCCTCGATCCCGATCGAGGTGACCCTCACGCAATCCGATTGGGGCGGCAAGTCGGCGACCGTGGCCTGGGTGCTCGACCAAACCGAGCGCACCGAGATGGACGAACGTTTCCGCCGGGCGATCGAAGGCGCGCCGAGCGGCATCGTCTTCGTCGACGAAGAGGGCGTGATCGTACAATGTAACCGCCAGGCCTGCGAGGACTTCGGCTATTCGAGGGCCGAGCTGCTGGGCCGCCCGGTCGAGACCCTCATTCCCGACTCAGCCGCCCCGCAGCATCCCGACCACCGCCGCGCCTTCCTCCAGGAGCCCGAGCAGCGGCCGATGGGCCATGGCCGCGATCTGTTTGGCCTCCGCAAGGACGGCTCGGAGTTTCCCGTGGAGATCGGCCTGACCCCGATTCCCGGCCGGGACGGCATGTGGACGATGGCCGGCATCGTCGACATTTCGCTGCGCAAACAGACCGAAGCCGATCTGCAGATGCGCAATCAAGACCTGCTCGATTTCGTCTACACCGCCTCGCATGACCTCAAGGCGCCGCTGGCGACGATTCGCGGCCTGGTCGCCATCGCGCAGGACGACCTGGAGGAGTCGCAGTTCCAGAGCGTGGCAGACATCCTCAGGCAGGTGGAGCAGCGCGCCCGCAAGCTCTCCGACCTGGTCGACGGGACATTGGCGCTGGCCAGCACCGACAGAACCGAACAGACCGAGGAGCTGCTCTCGCCGGCTAAGTTGACGGAGAGCATCGTGGAGGAGGTCTCCGCATTGGCCGCATTGCATGAAGTGCGGGTCGAGGTATCGGTCCCGCCGGCTATCCTCGTCAAGACCAGTCCGCGCCGATTCCAACTAATCATCGAGAATCTGCTGCGCAACGCGATCAAGTACCACGATCCGGACAAGCCGGACCGCTTCGCAGCGATCCGTATCGAACGTAACCCAAATAACCTGATCATCGAAGTCCGGGACAACGGCCTCGGTATTCCGCCAAGAGCCCAGAGACGGGTCTTCGAGATGTTTCAGCGATTCCACTCCGACCGCGCCGAAGGCAACGGGCTGGGACTGGCGATGGTCAAGAAGCAAGTACTCAAGTTGGGCGGAGAGATCACCTTCCAGAGCAGCCCCAACGGAACGACGTTCCGGGTGGAAGCGCCCATCGAGGAGGGTCCATGATTCGCACGATACTCATCATCGACGACGAGCCGTCTGATCGCTTCATCGCGATGAGAGTTTTGAAGAAGGCCGGCGTGGAGGCCGATATCCACGAGTTGGCGAATGGGCAGGCGGCTTTGGATTTTCTGGCCGACTTCAGCGGCGAGACGGATGACGCCCCGCAGTTGCAGCCCTCGGTGCTGGCGCTGGTGGACATCAACATGCCGCACGTGGGCGGTTTCGAGTTCCTCGAACAGCTCGAGGAGATGATCCGCGCCAAGCACAGGCACACCGATTGGATCGCGGTGATGATGTTCAGCTCCTCGGCCAATCAACGCGACCGCGACCGCGCCGACCAATTCTCCGTGGTGCGCGGCTATGTCGTCAAGCCGCTGACGGTGGAGAGCGTGCACGACCTGTTGGCGCGGTTCAACTAGCGCGGATAGCGGACGTAAGGCCGGCTCCCGTACTCTCGATCAGGCGACTGCCAGGCCTTCTCGGCCCACTCGACGTCCACGACAAATCTTTGCGCCCAGACCGTGCGAGGGAAATAGAGCTGCAGAATCGGCCCCGCCCGGTAGGCCATTCCGTCCACGTCGAGGTCCAACCAAGCCGGGTCATGCCAGAAACCGATGGCCTCTTGGCTCACCCCGGCGCGGTAGAGAGCCTCGGAGCAAGCCGGCGGCGGCGATTCTTTGTCACAGTGCTGCAGGATTCCGGCATAGAGCCAATCGTGGCCTTCGCCCAACGCCAGGATTTGCTTCCACTCCTGTGCGGCCTGGGCGCGCTCCTGCGCAGTCGTCCAGCCGTTCGATTTCTGCGGACTCGGGCCGAACTCGCCAGTTTCGTAGCGGTCCTTCCACCACCACCAGTTCAAGCCGTCCAACTGCAATGCCTCCAGCGGTGCGTTGCGTCCGACGCCGGAGCGTATCGCAACTCCGATGCCGGGAAAGCGCAAGAGGACGAGCTGCGCAGTCAGGATTCGCGACTCCGGCGGCGCGGCAAGAAACTCATCCATCGAAGCGGCGGCGGCGGGAACGACGGATCTCGCCTGCTCCGCCAAAGTCCGCGCCAAGTCCCACCGCTCGAGGACCACCGCTCGAGTCCAAGCCGTCAGCACGAACTCCTGGCGCAACCATTGCGGTAGGTCCTCGGACTCAACGGCCATCCGGCTGAAACGCTCCAGCGGAACCGAAGCGTTCAGCGCATCCGCCAACTCGGGGTGCAGCATCTCGCGATCCGGCATCGGGCCGTAGGTCGCTTCCATCCAATCGCCCCAAGAAAACGCCCCCCAGAGACTCGTCGTGCGGCCGCTGCTCGAGTTTGTGCCGAACCCCGCAGGCTTGCGCAGGCCGAAGCGCATCGCCTCCTCGAAGGTCTCGGCAAACTTGAGTCGCAGCGCGGCGACGCGATTGGCGCTCGATGGCCGGCCGGCAAGGGAGGGCGGCAAGGCGTCGAGAACGCGGCGGGCGTCGGAGTATTGCTCCCGTTCGGCCAATAGCCGCGCCTGGTAGTAGCGCACTGTCGCCCAACCGGGACTGGCCGCCAACTGCGAGGCCGCCTCCAGCAACTCCGGCACGATCGCATCGTCGGCCCGCGCGTGACGCAAGGCGGCCACGAGCCAGGCGACCGAACCCGACTCGCGCCAGCGAGCGTAGGCGTGCTCACGAGCCTCCAGCCCTGAACGCTGGAAGGTGAGGATCCAGTCGGTCAGGCCGTCGCGCGGCTTCCATAGCCCCCCGGCGTTGTCGAGAAGCTGGAAATACTGGCTCAAATCTTGGAAACGCGAATCGGTCCGTAGCGGGGACATCAGCCGCACGCCCAGCAGCCGCGAAGCCGCCTCCTGGCCCGTGATGATCAAGATGCGGAGCAGGAGGTAGCGGGCGGCATTGTGCGTAGGCGCCAGGTCGTCGCGTTGCAGAACGGCCTCGAGGTGCACCTGCGCGCGGTGCAGCTTGGCGCGGTAGAGGGCGTCATCCTGGGCAATTCGCGCCTGCCAAAGCAGTGAGCGACCGACCATGTACGGCGCCCACAGGCCGCCGGGCCAGCTCGGGTCGCGCGGAATGCGGCGGAACGCTTTCTCCGCCTCCTCGAAACGGCCGCCGCTGAAGTACGCCGCGGCAACCTGGTAGTCCCGATCCCGGCGAATGACCGGATGGATGTCCGCCGGAGCCGGCTGAGGAAGCAGGCCGGAGCCGTCGCAGTTGCTAAAAACCTTGTCCTGCGCCAACGTCCATTCGCGGACTTCGCGGCTGCGGGCGCCGAACTGACGGATGTGGCTTTGGAGGCGTTCACCCGCCATTTAAAAGGCGTGGGAGCCGCACGCCTCGTACTGCACGAAGTTGCGCCCGTGAACAATTGATATTCCGTCAAACCGGTGTGCGGGATCGACCGGGAAATCGAGTGAACCTCGCAGTTCGGACCACAGACCGAAATCGGCGTCCGAGAGTTCCTCTTCGAGCTCCAGCTTCACCTTCCAATACAGCGTCAGTGCGGCCTGCTCCGCCGGCTCCATCGGAGCCCCTTCCATCCAGCGGTAGGCCGTGTACAGGTAGGAGCGCGCGTAGCTGGGGACGACGACGCCCAGGTCGCCCGCCGCGTATTTCTCCAGCGGCGGGCTGGGGTGACGGTCGTGACTGAAGACGGCGAGCGGCAGTGAGAAATGCGTTCCGCCCATCAACGCGTACGGCAGCCACAAGCCCAACAGGCCCGCCGCCGCGAAAATGCGCGCTTTCGCCATCTGCTCGAGTTGAGTCTACAGCCTCCGCAGGTGGAAACCGCCGTCCACATCGAGAACCTGGCCGGTTGAATAGTCCAGGCGGCCTTCGGCGATCGCGCGCACGGCCTTGGCGATGTCTTCGGGCAGGCCGAGCCGACCCTGCGGCAACAGTCCTTCTTCGGCCAGCTTCTCGTACTTGCCCTTGACCTTGGCGATCATGTCGGTCTGGATGATGCCGGGCCGGATCTCGTAGACGCCGACTCCGTACTCGGCCATCCGGTCGGCGAACAGCGCCACCGTCATGCTCAGGCCCGCTTTCGAGACGCAGTACTCGCCGCGATTGGTCGACGAGGCATACGCCGAGATCGAGGTGACGAAGACGACGCGTCCCGAGCCCTGGTCGCGCATCGTCCGTGCAGCAGCCTGGGTCAGGAAGTACGGCCCTTTGAGGTTCGTGGCCAAGACCTCGTCAAAACTCTCCTCGCTGGCGTCGAGCAGGTCGTTGCGCTCGCGCGGCGCCATGCCGGCGTTGTTCACCAGCAGGTCCAACCGCCCGAACTTCTCCTGACAATAAGCCAGCAGGGCGGCGCGGTCGTCGCCCGAGGCGATGTCGCAGCGAAAGATCTCGCAGCCGGTTTCGTCTTGCAGGGACTTGGCGGCGTCTTCCGAGCCGCGGTAGGTGGCGAGCACACGGTGGTCGGCGGCGAGATCCTGGGCGATCGCACGACCAATGCCGCGGCTGGCGCCGGTAACGAGGGCGACGGGTTTTGCGTTCATGGAACCCTCTATTGTGGCGCAGGCGCAGGCCCGAGAGCGCTTCTTCCGCCGCCACAGTGCTATCGTCTTGCTCGACCGTGAAGCTCCCGCTTTGTCTCTGCCTGCTGCTGCTGCTCGTCCCCCCCGCGCCCGCCGCTCTCGACTGGAGTGAGCTGCCGCCGCTGCCTGAACCGCTCGGCGTGGCCGGGTCGTTCGTCGCCGCCCAAGGCGACGCGCTGATCGTCGCCGGCGGCGCCCATTTCGAAACGTCGCCGTTCCAGGGCGGGACCAAGCGCTGGATCGACCGCGCCTTTGCGCTCGAGGCAGGGGCGGACCAGTGGCGCGAAGTCGACCCGCTGCCCACGCCGCTGGGCTACGGCGCCTCGGTGCAGACCCCCAACGGCGCCCTGTGGATCGGCGGTTCGGACGCCCAGCGCCACTACTCCAATGTGATGCGAGTGCGGTACGCCGACGGCCGGTTGGAGTACGCGCAATTGCCGGCGCTGCCCGCGCCCTGCGCCAACTTGGGCGCGGCGCTGCTGGGCGAGTGGGTCTACGTGGTTTGCGGTCAGGCCTCGCCGACCTCCACCGCAGCTGAAAAGCGCTTTTGGCGGGCGAAGTTGGCGGATCTCGAAAACCCCGTCACGCTTCCGATCTGGCAGGAGCTCGAGCCTTGGCCCGGCCCGGCGCGCATCCTGCCCGAAGTCGTCGCGCAAGACGGAGCGCTGTATGTCATCAGCGGGGCCGAGCTTATCCCCGGCGGTCGCCGCTTTCTGAGCGACGCCTACCGCTTCAGCCCCGAAACCGGTTGGCGCGCCGTAACGGGTCCCCCGACGCCGCTGGTCGCCGCGGCAGCCATCGCGCGCGGTCCGTCCCACATCCTGGTTTTTGGCGGCGACGACGGCTCCAGATTCGACCAGAACGACGCTCTGGGCGACAGCCACCCCGGCTTTCCGCGCACCGTCTGGGCCTATCACACCATCACCGACACCTGGACGCCGCAAGGCGAAGCCCCGTTCGCGCGGGTGACGACGACGGCCGTGGACTGGCGGGGCGGCGTGGTCATCCCCAGCGGCGAAGACCGCCCCGGCCATCGCTCGCCCCGGGTCTCCTTCGGCGAGCCGGCCGCGGTGGAGGCGGGGTTTGCCGCGCTCGACTATGCGGCGCTGGCGCTGTATCTGCTGGCGCTGGTGGGGATCGGCGTCTATTTCGCCAAGCGCGAGCAGACGACCGGCGACTTCTTTTTAGCGGGGCGACGCATCCCCTGGTGGGCGGCGGGCCTGAGCATTTACGGCACGCAATTGAGCTCGATCAGCTTCATCGCCATTCCGGCCAAGGTATATGCCACGGACTGGGTCTACCTGCTCGTCCAGGCCTCGATCATCCTGGTCGCCTTCCCGGCGGCGTGGCTCTATCTGCCGTTTTTTCGACGCCTGGAGGTGACCACCGCCTACGAGTATTTGGAGGCGCGCTTCAACGTCGCCGTCCGGCTATTCGCCAGCGCCAGCTTCATCCTGTTCCAGATCGGACGGATGGCGATCGTGCTCTTCCTGCCCGCGATCGCGCTGACGACCGTCACGGGAATCGACGTCTACGTCTGCATCTTCGCCATGGGATTGCTAGCGACGCTCTACACCGCGCTGGGCGGCGTGGAGGCCGTGATCTGGACCGACGTGCTGCAGGTCTTCATCCTGCTGGGCGGGGCGCTGCTGAGCCTCGTGCTGATTCTCACGCGCCTCGACGGCGGCCTGGGAGGCCTGCTCGACGCCGGTATGGCGGCGGACAAGTTCCACGTCTTCAACTGGGAGTGGGACTACACGACCACGGCCGTTTGGGTGGTGCTCGTCGGCAACTTCTTCAACAATCTGGTGCCCTACACCTCCGACCAGGCCGTCGTGCAGCGCTACCTGACCACCCGCGACGAGGCTTCGGCCCGGAAGGGAATTCTTGTCAACGCGGCCATGCTGGTTCCCTCCACGCTGATTCTGTTCATGCTGGGGACGGCGCTGTGGGCTTTCTACCGGATGCAGCCGGAGTTGCTCAACCCCGAGCTGCCGGCGGACGCGGTGTTCCCGCTGTTCATCTCGCAACAGTTGCCGACCGGGATCGCCGGGCTGGTAGTGGCGGGCGTATTCGCCGCTTCCATGTCGACGCTCGACAGCAGCCTGAACAGCGTGTCGGCGGCCATCACCACCGACTTCTACGGCCGTTTCAAAAAGGGCGCCGACGACGCCTCGAAGCTGCGTCTGGCGCGCGGGCTGACGATCCTGTTCGGCGTGCTCGCCACCGGCGTGGCGACGGCGCTGGCGGCCTCGAACGTCGGCTCGCTGTGGGACGCTTTCCAGGCCACGATGGGGCTGTTTGGCGGAGCGCTGGCCGGGCTGTTTGCGCTGGGCGTTTTCACCCGCCGCGCCAACGGCGCCGGCGCCCTGGTCGGCGCCGTGACGAGCGTGCTCGTGCTGGCGTGGACACAGCAGAACACGCCCGCGCACTTTTTCCTCTACGGCATGATCGGGGTGCTGACCTGCTTTATCGTGGGTTATCTGGCCAGCTTGGCGCTGCCGGCGGACAAGGGCGACTCGAGCGGACTCACGCTGTTCGACGCGCCGCGATAGGCGGGACGGAAGCGACTGGCCGGCGACCGCTCCCCTAGAATCAGAGCTGCGATGCGACTGGCGGCGTTCATGGCGGCTTTGGCGGTTCTGGCCGGACCGGCGACGGCCGCCCAGCCCGTCCAGGGGCGCGTCTGGGACGTCACCGGCGCCGAGCGCACTCCGCTGGCCAACGTGCGGATCCTGCTGCTGGCGCGCGAGCCTCGCGCGATGCTGGGGCTGACGCGCACCGACGCCGAGGGCCGCTTCGCCTTCGAGGGCGCATCGCTCGGAGAGGTCCGGCTCGAGTTCCAGCGCAACGGCTTCGTCCCGGCAGGGGGCGACGATTACCGCAACGCCGACTGCAGCGCCGCGTGCGGGCCCTTCGAACTCGACATGCTACAGGCCGGCGTGATCTCCGGCGCGGTCACCGATGATCTTGGGGAGCCGGTCATCGCCTCGCGGGTTTTCCTCTTCTGCGAGGGCTCGGAGCGTCCTCTGGCCAGCGCCGTCACTGACGATCGCGGCGTCTATCGCCTCAGCGGGCTGCGCCCGGCCGGCTCTTGCCGCGTGGAGGTCGCCCAGGGCCCGATGCGGTCGTCCGCCGCCGAGCTTGATGCGCAGCCGGTGGAAGTGGAGGTGGAGGCGGGCATGAACCGCTCCATCCCGATCGTGATGCGCAATGTTCCGTCGGCGTCTTTGCGGGTGAGCGGAATGGTGCAGGGCGTCGATCTAGGCCAGGAGGGCCGTGGGATGCTGTTCGCTTCCAGCGGCTTCGGACGCGGCCGGCGCGGCGGCGTGCGGCGCCTGGATCTCCAACCCGACGGAGGCTTTACGATCGACAATCTGCAGCCGGGCGAGTACTCATTCCGCCTGCAGGTCGTCGCCGGGCCACGGCGCGGCGAGAACATTTACCTGGGACGGCATGCCGTCCGTTCGGACCTCGAAGGCCTCGTGCTGGCGCCGCATGCGCCGTGGCGATTCAGCGGCCGCGTCGAGTTCGACGCCCCCGCCGCCGAGGAGCGCGTGATCATCTTTCTGCGAGGCGCGGATCCGCGCACCGGAGTCGTCTTACGGGCGACAGCCCCTGACTTTGAATTCGACACGCAACGCCCCGAAGCCGTCCCCGGAGAGTTTCGGGCCGACCTGCGCGGCGACGACTGGTTCATCCGCGAGGTGGAGGCCGGCGGTGAAGTCTTTCCGCCCGACGCCGCGCCCCTGGATGAGTCGAGCGCCGCGACTCTGGTGTTTCGGCTGAGTGCGGAGTTTGCCAGCATCCAAGGCCGGGTGAAGGCGGATTCCACCGGCTCGGCGGCCCCGCACTACCGGGTGGCGCTGCAGGCGCCGGAAGGCTCGGACCCGCAGCGGTTCCGCAGCGTGCAGACTGACCAGCAGGGGCGTTTCCGCTTCGACAAAGTGCGCCCGGGCGACTATCGCATCGCCGCCTGGGAGAGCGTCGGAGAACCCGAGGCTCGCTCGGCGCGATTGTGGGAGCAGGCCGGAGCGGCGGTCCGCGCTTTCCCGGTGGAGCCCGGCGCGGAGATCGAAATCGAGCTGACGGCAGCGCCGTCTGAGGGGCGGCAGTAATGAGCCGGAAGTCGATGTGGACGAACAGGAATGTTCGTCCCACTTGGTGGGGCCGGATATTCCTGTCCGGCGCAAGGCGTATGGCCCTCCAGGTTCTGCCCCTTCTGTGCATGGCCGGCGGCGTCTCCGGCGCCGCCGAGCTGCGCGGACGCGTTCTCGACGCGCTGGACGGCCGGCCGCTGCCTTCGGTCCACATCCAGCTGCGGGCCGCTGAGAGCACGGGGCAGGGCAGTGAGGCGCGATCCGGCGCCGACGGGACCTACCGGATGGTCGACATCGAGCCCGGCGAATACAGCGTGACGTTCTCCAAGCCCGGCTATGAAGCGCGCGGGCGGCGAACCGAGAGCGTCTCGATTGCGGCGGAGAACGAGCGCGTCTCGCGCCAGCTACGGCTGCGACCCTCGGCGGCGGTCGCGGGCCGCGTGGTCGACCCGTGGGGCGATCCGGCGCCGGGCGTCGCCATCCAGCTCCGCCAGTGGCGCTCGTCGGGAGGAATCCGTCAGATGCAGCCCTTGCATGCGGCGCGCACCGACGATTTGGGCCAGTTCCGCCTGTACGACCTGCCGCCCGGCCGCTATTTCCTCATGGCGATCCCTCCGCCGGCGACGGCCGGAGCGTCGGACGCGTACTATGAGATGACGCCGCAGTATTTCCCCGGCGTCGAGTCCGCGGCGGCCGCCGGAGCGATCACGCTCGACTGGGGCACGGTTTTCGAACAGGCAGAGATCGAGCTCGAAGCGGCGCCGGATACCGTCCTGGTCGGCTCGGCGGCGCTGCCCGAGGGCGGTCCGTGCCGCGACTGCCAGGTGATGCTCGAAGCCGGCGATTCCGGCTTCCAGACCGGCGTGCGGCCGAACGAGGCGGGAGAGTTTCGGATTTTCGGGCTGCCGCCGGGCGAATACCGCGCCCTGGTGCGGCGACGCGGCAATGGCGTGGCTTTCGATCAGGTCACGCAACTGCGGGACCGACCCGCTCAGCTTGCGTTGCAGCTCTCCCATGGGGCGACCATCCATGGAACGCTCCTGCTCGAGGACCCGCCCGAAGAAGACCCGGAAGAGGAGTCCGGCGGCCTGCCGGGGCGCCTCGGCCGCGGGCGCTACCGAGGCCGAGGCGTGCAGCTCACGCGCATCCCGCCGCTGTCGGGCGAGCGCTACGACTCGCAGGGCGAGGCCGAGAACGAGTTCACCGTCGTCGGCGTACCGGTCGGCGAGTACCTGGTGGCGCCGTTCGAGATGCCGCGGGGCGGCTACGCGGCGGAAGCGCTGGCGGACGGCGCGCCGCTGCCGGACTGGCGGCTGCGCGTCGACCCGGGCCGCACGGACATTGAACTCATCGTACGCGTGGCGTTCGACGGAGGCCGCGTCGCCGGCAAGGTCGGGGGCGACGCCGTCGGCCCGCTCGACGGCCTGACCGTGGTGCTGCTGCCGGCGGACTATGGCGGAGCGCAGGGCTACGAGCGCTACGCCCAGGTGAACCGTCAGGACGGAACTTTTGAGTTCGAGGGCGCGCCGCCGGGCGAGTACGCGCTGGGTGCAGTGCGCCGGGAAATGCGGGCGGACTGGGCGAGCGTCGACCAGCGCGCGCAGTTCTATGATCGGGGACGCGCCGTCCGCATCGCGCCGCGTTCGAGCCGTCAGGTCGACGCCCCGTTCCTCGACGGCTTTCGATAGTTTTCCGCCCAGGGGCTATCATAAGAGGCGTTTGGCCTGAACACGGAGGGTTATTGAGAATGCTGCTGAAGGACATCGCCACGTTGGTTTCGATGGGACTGCTGTTCGCTGGCGCCACGGCTTGGGCGGCGGGGGAGTTTCCTGATCCGGCGACGGATCTCGAGCCGGGGACCGGCAAGCGCACGGCCGTGTTGGCGGGCGGCTGCTTCTGGTGCACCGAAGCGGTGTTCGAAATCATGGAAGGCGTCGACGACGTGATCTCCGGCTATACGGGCGACTCGAAGGAGAGCGCCACCTACGACCAGGTCTCCACCGGCCGCACCAAGCACGCCGAGGCGATCCTGATCACTTACGACCCGCAGAAAACCTCCTACGGCGAACTGCTCAAGATCTTCTTCAGCGTCGCGCACGACCCGACCACGCTCAACCGCCAGGGCAACGACATCGGCCCGCAGTACCGCAGCGCGATCTTCTACGAGAACGACGAGCAGAAGAAGGTCGCCGAGGCCTACATTGATCAGCTCAACAAAGCCGGAGTCTTCAGCCGTCCGATCGTGACCGAAGTGGCGCCACTCGACAAGTTTTACACCGCCGAGGGCTACCACCAGGATTACGCCCGCGGAAACCGCTCGAATCCCTACATCATCCACGTCTCCGACCCGAAGGTCGAGAAGCTGAAGAAGATGTACCCGGGCTGCGTGCGCAAGCGCTAACTTAGCCGGCGTGCCGGCCGTCCGCGCCTCGATTGCACTCGCGTCAACCCGGCAGCGCAAACGCCACAATCTCGTCCCCGGCCTTGGTTGCCTGCCTGCCCCCGCCGCCGGCCGCGATCACCACGTACTGCTTGCCGCCGGTCTCATAGCTGCACGGCGTCGCATACCCGCCGGCGCTGAGTTCGGTGGACCACAACTCCCGCCCGGTGGCTGAATCAAACGCCCGAAACTTCTCATCCTGGGTGGCGGCGATGAACACGAGCCCGCCAGCGGTGGCGATCGAGCCTCCTATCATGCGGGTGCCCGTCTTGCCGTAGTCGGGGTCTTCGCCCAACACCTCGCGCCAGACGAAGTCGCCGCTCACCATGTCGATGCAGGTCAGATAGCCCCACGGCGGCTTCAAGCCCACGCGGCCGTCCTGATCGAAAAACCGCCGGTAGCCGGTATGGCCGAAGCGGTAGCCGGCGCCGGATGCGGCCTCCGCCAGTTGCATCATGTTGGCCGTCTCGCTGGTGTTGACGTAGAGATAGCCCGAGCGCGGGTCGAACGCCCCGCCGCCCCACAGCGCGCCGCCGGAAAAGCCCGGACGGATGATCGTGCCCTGCAGGCTGGGCGGCGTGTAGATCGGCCCGATGCGATTCTCCTCGACGATCGCCCGGATGTAGGCCTCGGACTCCGGCGACAGGTCGCTGATGTCCTGCTCTTCCAGGCTCAGCTTCGATAGCGGCGGCGGCTTCACCGGGAACGGCTGGGTCGGCCAGAGCTGCTCGCCGGGCACGTCGGATGCGGGAACCGGCCGCTCCTCCACGCCAAAAACCGGCGCGCCGGTCAGCCGGTCAAGCACGAAGGTGAGGCCGGTCTTGGTCACCTGCATCACCAGCTCGATTTTCTGGCCGTTGCGCTCGATCGCGCCCAGAATCGGCTGGGCGGGCAGATCGTAATCCCAGACGTCGTGGTGCGTGGTCTGGAAATGCCACAGCCGCTCGCCGGTGTTGGCGTCGAGTGCGAGCACGCAGTTGCCAAAAAGGTTCTTGCCGATGCGGTCGCCGCCCCAGAAATCAAACGCCGGGGAGCCAAGCGAGACGAACAGCCAGCCGCGCTCGGGGTCGAGGCTCATGCCGCCCCAGTTGTTCGCGCCGCCGGCGGTGCGCCAGGCGTCCTTTGGCCAGGTCTCATAGCCGAACTCGCCGGGCCAGGGGATGGTGTGAAAAATCCAGCGGCGCTTGCCCGTGCGCACGTCGTAGCCGCGCACATGGCCGGGCGCGGCCGGCTCGGGACCTTCGAAGCCGCCGCCGCCCACCAGCAGCATGTCTTGCCAGACGACCACCGGCGAGGTGTGCTTGTAACCCAGCCCTTCCATGTCGCGGTCGAAGTGCTGCGTCAGATCGAGCACGCCGCCGTCGCCGAACTCGGCCACCGGTTTGCCGCTGTGGCCGTCGAGGCAATACAGGCGGTCGTGCACGGTCAGAAAGATCCGCAGGTCCTTCCCGTCCTGGAAATAGGTCAGCCCGCGATTGACGCCGCGCGAGCGCCGGCTGCTGTCGTTCTCGAACGGGTCGAACGTCCACAGCAGCTTGCCGGTAGCGGCCTCGAGCGCCTGGGCCTTCACCTGCGAAGTGGAGATGAACATGACGCCGTCGATGACGATCGGCGTGCACTCGTTAGTCGTCAGCGGTCGCTGCTGGGCGTCGCCGGTCTTGTGCACCCAGGCGATCTCGAGTTCGTCCACGTTGTCGGGCGTAATCTGGCTGAGCGGGGCGTAGCGGCGGGCTTCCTGGTCGCCGCCGTAGTAGCGCCACTCCCACGGCCGGTCGGCGGAGCCGCGCGGAGCGGCGGAGAGGGCGGAGGCTGCCAGAGCCGAGGCTCCGGTCTGGAGAAATGTGCGGCGGCGCATGTTCGCCGAGGATTTTAGCAAGCTCTCGCCGGGATTCGGCTTTTCCGTAGTACGATACCCTCGGCTCGCAACCGCGCCGCCCGGAGATCAACCATGGACCGTCGACACTTCCTCTCGTCCGCCACTGCGTTGGGACTGTCCCCCGCCGCCGCAGCCGTCCCGTCGCCCGCCAGCCCGGTGGACTACAAGACCCTGCTGGCGCTGAAGCGCATGGACACCCCGACGGCGGCCAACGCCATCGAACGCTTCAACGTCCGCCCCCGCAACGAAGGCTTTTTCCCGCCCGACATCAAGCCGACCTTCCCCGACCTGGGCGGCATGGTCGGATACGCCGTCCCCGGCCGCATCCGCGCCTCGACCAAGCGGCCCGAAGGCGGCAGCTACGTCGAGCGGTTTGACTGGTGGGACTACATCGTCTCCATCCCGGCGCCGCGCGTGATCGTGTTGCAGGATCTGGACGACCCGACCGGCGTCGGCTCGTTTTGGGGCGAGGTGAACGGCAGCATCCACCACGCGCTGGGAGCGGTCGGAGTGGTCACCGACGGCAGCGTGCGCGACCTGAACGAGGTCAAGGTGATCCCGTTCCACTTCTTCGCGCGCCACGTAAGCGTCTCGCACGCCTACGTGCACATGGTGGATTTCGGCAAGCCGGTGAAGATCAGCGGCGTCGAGGTCAAACCCGGCGACCTGATCCACGGCGACCGCCACGGAGCGCACACCATCCCCATCGACATCGCTTCAAAAATCCCGGCTGCTGCTGCGGAGATTTTTGAGGGCGAACACCGCACGATCGACTACTGTCAGTCGCCGGAGTTCTCGCTCGAGGGCTTGAAGAAGCTCGTGCGCGGATAGCGGCGCGGGCGCAGCATGCTGCGCCCCTACGGCCTCGGCCAGCGAGCATCGCAGGGCGCCCGCGCGGTCAGCCCCACCACTGCTCGCCCGGCGCCAGATGCGCGCGGGCGACGTCTTCGTTGATCTCCACGCCGTAGCCGGGTTTGGAAGTGATGGCGTGGTAGCCGTTCTCGATGATCGGGCCGTCGTGGACCACCAGGTCCTGCCACCAGTCGATGTACTTCGCCAGCTCGTGGATGCGGAAATCACGCATCGAGGCGCCGGCGTGGCACGAAGCGATCGTCCCCACCGGGCTGGCCGGATTGTGCGCCGCCGTCCAGATGTAATTCTGCTCGGCGAGGTCGTGGATGCGCTTTGACTCGAGCAGCCCGCCGGATTTGGGAATGTCAATGTGGACCACGTCGCAGCCGCGCGCCTCGATCAGCGGCCGGAAGCCGTCGCGGCCGTAGAGGTTTTCGCCGGTGCAGATCGGCACGTCGGAGGCGTGCGTCACGTGCGCCATCGCCTCCGGGTTGCCCGGCGGGACCGGGTCTTCGAGCCACATCGGCTGCGCGGGCGCGATGACCTTGGCCATGTTGATCGCGTCGCGGATGTCGTACTTCCAGTGCGCCTCCACGCCAAAATCGATGTCCGGCCCCAACTCGTCGCGGACGGTCTCCATGGCGCGGCCGATGCGGCGCAGGTCTTTGAGCGTCAGGTCGCGGGTGTAGTAGTCGTGGCCGGGTTCGGAGTAGTCGGGGTCGGCCTTGGGCGGGATGCCGTCGCCCTGGAACTTGAAGGCCGTCCAGCCGAAGCGCTCGGCGCGCGCCTGCTGCACCTGGTCGCGCCACTGCTGCATATCTTCCACGTCGTCGACGGTCTGCAAGGTGCGGTAGAAACGGATGCGGTCGCGGAACTTGCCGCCGAGCAGATTGACCGCCGGCGTCTGGAGGATGCGGCCGGCCAGATCCCACAGCGCGATCTCCACGCCGCTGGCCGCGGTAACGGTGATGCCGCCGATGGCGCCCTGGCCGGCCACCCGCATCAGCATGTGGGTGTAGAGCCGGTCGACGTTGAGCGGGTCTTGCCCGATCAGCAGCGGCTTGAGCTGTTCGAGGATGAACGGCTTGACGCCGGATCCCCAGTAAGCCTCGCCGATGCCGGAAATCCCGGCGTCGGTGTCGATCTTGACCAGGTTCCAGTCCCACGTGCCGCGCACGATCATCACCTTTACGTCGGTGATCTTCACCTTGCCGCGGTCTTGGGCCGCTAAGCGGTGCAGCGGCAACGAGCCAACACAGGCGGCGGATCTCAAAAACTGTCTTCGGGTCATGGACGGGAACCCTCCTTGCTTCTCGGCGCGAAAATCAGCTTGGGCGGCATAGCATCAACGCCGGGGCCGGGGCGCCGCTAACGCGCGCCCCAACGCGTAGCTTCGAGAAACGCCAGCAAGTCCGCCAACTCCTGCGGGCTCAGCTGCTCATCGAGGCCCGACGGCATCACCGACACGGTTCCGGGCCGCACCTCTTCGATCGAGGCGCGCGCGATGCGCACCTGCTCGTCGGCGTTGAGCGCCAGGGTGAGCTGCGCGTCGTCTTCTTCGAGCGGAACGCCGTTGTAGATGTCGTCGACGGTCTGCACCACCAGCGGCTCGAAGCTGCGCACAAAGCTCGCCGACGGAAACACCACGGCCTCGAGCAGATCGCGGCGGCTGCGGATCTCGCCGATCTTCGTCAGACCGGGACCGACGCGCCCGCCGGCGTAGCCGATGGCGTGGCACGACGAACAGGCCGCCTCGGAGCTGTTGAAGACGAGCTGGCCGCGCCGGACGTCGCCCTCGGGCAGCGAAGTCAGCAGCTCTTCGAGCTTGTGCTGCTGTTGGGAACGGTCCGTGGCGCGGTCGGCCAGCAGCGCCGCGGCCTTCTGCCGGATCGCTTCGGGGTAGGATTCCGCGGCCTTTTCGAGCACATCCGGGCGCAGGTTGCCCAAGCCCTGCGCTTCGCCCAATGCGGCCACCCAGCGTTCGCCGAGCGCCGCGTCGGAGCCGCGCCCAAACGCTTCCACCAGCAGCGGCAGCTCCATCGGGCCGGCTTCGGCCAAGGCGGGGCTGAGCGCGGAGAGCTGCGCTCCGGTCAACGGCGCGCGCGCCAGAGCGCGTGCCGAGGCGGCGCGCACGGGCACCGGGTTGTCGCGGCTGACGCGGTCGGCGAGAAACGCGAAGGTTGTCTCATCGACCCCCTGCATGCTCTCCGCCGCGACGTCGAGCGCAGCAGCCCGCACGGCGTCCGTCACGGTCTCGGTCCGGCCGACGGCGAGCAGCGCTTTGTCGAGCGCCGGAAGTCCGTCTTCCGGGCGCGGCAGAGCGCGCGCGGCCTTCACGGCGGCTTCGAGCGTCGCCGGATCGCGGCCGGCCAGCGCGACGGTGACCGCTTCCACCCAGCCGGCGGGCGCCTCCTTGCCGGTGGTCTTCGCCATCACGTTCAGCGCGGTCACGTTGCCCGTGCGCGCGGTCTGGGCCAGCAGGTTCTGGATCGCCGCGTCGGCGGTGAAGTCGCTCAACTGCTCACTCAGGGCTTCGTCGCCGGCAGCGGCCTTGGCCAGGCGCGTCCGAAAATAACCGGACAGGGCGCCGCCCCAGTCCGCGTGCTGGGCGGCGATCCAGGCGGCCGTCTCGGCCAAAACCGGCTCGTTGGAGGTCAGCAGCGGCAGCACCGACGACGGCTCGAGCGCAGCCGGTTGCATTTGGTCCAGTGCAATCAGAGCGGCCCGGCGCACCTTCGCCGACTTCGACTGCAGGCCTGGGCGCACGGCTTTCGGATCGGCGATCTCGATGAGCGCGTAGGTGAGTGAATGCGTCAGCACCTGGCCCTCGGCTTTCTCGATGCCCGCCAGCAAGGCCGGAACGGCCCGTGCGTCTCCCAGCCGCCCCAGCGCCTCGGCGGCGACCCTTTGCAGCGGTGCATCGCCCGAGGCGAGTTGCTCGAGCAATGCACCGAAGGCCTCCGCGTCGCGCCACACGCTCACGCTGTGCATTGCGGCGTGGCGCACGCTCGCGTCCGCATCGGCCAGCGAATCCCGCACCGCCGCCCGGGCTGCCGCGGAGTCGATGCGCGTCAGCGCCCACACCGCATTGCGCCGCGCTTCGGTCGAACCGCCGAGCCCTGCCAGCGTATCCACGGCGCCGCGTTTGCCCAGCGCCGCGATGGCGCGTTTGCGCACCGTAGGGCGCGGGTCGTCCAGCCGCGCGGCGAGATCGCTGTCGGAAGCCTTTCCCCACTCCATCGCCAGCCCGCGCGGGTCCTCCACCGGCTTGACGCCAGTCTTGCGCACGCGGTAGATCGCCCCGAGCACGTCCGGCTTCGAGAGCTGCGAAGTCGGACAGCAGATCTTGTACCAGGCGCCGGTGTCGACCACCAGCAGACTGCCGTCGGCGTCTTCCATCACGTCGGTGGGGTGGAAGTCGAGGCTGTCGGAGACCAGGAAGTCGGAAACCTCGGAGGCGAACGTCGCCCCGTCCGGGGTCAGCTTCACCTGCAGGATCTTGTGCAGATTGAACGAGCTGGCAAACAGGTTTCCGCTCCAGTCGCCCATCTCGCCGTAGGCTAGCCCGACCGGCGCCGCCGGCCCCAGATGGGTCATCGCGGGCAGGTAGCCTCCGGTCATCGGATGCGCGTCGGTCACGCCGTGGACCTTGCCGTAGACGCCGCCGTAGACCGCGTGCAGGATGCCGTCGCGACGCCCCAGGCGCGGCTGTTCGAGGAAGGTGGAGGTCAACAGGCGCTCGCCCTCGGGCGTGAAGGCGACCTCGACCGGGTTGTCCATGCCGCCGGTTAGCACCGCCTCGATCGGCCCGCCTTCGGGACGGCGGCGGAAGACGTGGGCGGCCTTGGTCACCAAGGGCTCGCGGCCGGGCCGCTCATAGGTCTGCTCGGCGAAGGCGCCCTTGGTCCAATAGATCCAGCCGTCGGGGCCCAGGTAGGGGCCGTGCAGGTCGTTGGCGCAGTTGGTGAGGGTCTTACCGTCGAAGAAGACCTCGCGATCGTCCGCCACGCCGTCGTCATCGGCGTCAGTCAGCTTCCAGATCTGCGGCGGGGCTGCGACGTAGACCGAGCCGTCGTGCCACAGCACGCCCTCGGGCAGCATCATCTTGTCGGCAAAGACCGTGCGCTTGTCGAAAACGCCGTCGCCGTCCTCGTCCTCGAGCCGCAGAATGCTGTGGGGACGGTCGATGAGCTGCTGCTGCACCTTGTCGTTCGAGCCCGATGACTCGGCGACGTACATGCGGCCCTGATCATCGAAATCGATGATCATCGGCCGCTCGGTCAGCGGCGCGCCGGCGGCCAACTCGACTTCGTAGCCTTCCGGGACCGTCAGATTGCCGTTGCTCTCGGGCGGCGCCGAGCCGCAAGCCGACAAGAGAACGAGGACCAGCAGAGCCGGCGCAAGAAAATGCCGTCGCACGCCAAGATTGTACGCCGAACCGCGCAATCTCGCGCAGGAGGACGGCGACTAGGCGTGCACAGAGCGCTTCGGATCAAACGTGTAGCCGAACCCCCGCACCGAGTGGATCCAGCGCGGCTTCTCCGGCGCATCATTGAGTTTTTGACGCAGGCGCAGCACGGCCACGTCGACGGCGCGGTCGGCCACGTCGCGATCCCGGCCCCAGACCTCATCGATGAGTTCCGAGCGGCCGCAGACACGGCCCGGACGGCTCATCAGAAAGGCCAGCAATCGGAACTCCGTCGCGGTCAGCGAAACGCGCTCGCCGCTACTCCGGACCTCGAAGCGCTCGCGGTCCAGTTCCAGGCCGGCGATGCTCAGAACCGGTTCCTGATCGTTGCGCGGCAGGATGTGTAGCTTGATGCGTGCGATCAACTCGCGCATAAAGAACGGCTTGACCAGATAGTCGTTCGCGCCGAGTTCCAGGCCGGTCACGCGGTCGGCCTCCGAGCCGCGCGCCGACAGGAAGATGATCGGCAGGTTTTCCAGCCGCGGATGCGACCGAATTTCGCGGCAAATATCGAGCCCCGGCGTGTGGGGCAGCATGATGTCGAGCAGGAGCAGCGCGGGCTGGGCGCGCAGCAGGAAGTCAATGGCGTCCCGGCCGGTTCCGCTGGTGACCAGACGGTAGCCTTCGCGCTGCAGGCGGTAGCGCAACAACTCCTGCAAATCGCGATCATCTTCAATCAGCGCAATCGTTCGCATGGTGCTTCAACCCCAAGCTATCGCGCGGGTTTGAAGCAACCATTACGGCCCGGTTAATGTTGTGTGACAGTCGGGTCCCGGCTGTTACCGAATCGTAATCATCACGGAGTTCGAAGCTCGTCCTGCGGCCTCCAGCCGGACCGATGTCTCACCCGCGCCCAACAGGCTGCGAGGAATCGGTCCGACGTTGATCTGATCGAGTCCGACGAAGCCGCCTTGAGGGCCGAAGAACAGCGTGGGAACGACTTCGCCGCCCACCACAGCCCGCACCGAGGAGGCCCCGCGCAGCCCGGTTCCGAAAAGAATCAGGAACACCTGCTCGCCTTCGGGACCGAGGTCGATGGGAGCGGGGACAAACGATTGCCCCGACTCGCTCAACTGGAAGACCGGCTCAGTGGTCTGCGCGCCGTCCGCGGCCACACGCAGCGCGAAGGCTGCGGCGACGCCCCGGCCGTCGGCGTTGGCGGCGAAAACCCCCGGGGTGGCCGACGTGATCCCCAGCGGCGCGCTCACCTCTTGGCCGTCCGCCGTGCGCACGATGATCTCGCCCTGGCCGAAGGCCGTTCCGGCCGGGATCATCAGGTTGATCTGGGCCGGCGAGACAAAGAACAGGGCGGCGGCGCGTTCGACGCCCTCGGAGTCGCGCACGATGACCTGGGTCCCGCCCAGTGACGTCGGCAGGGGGGTGGTCTCCGCCGCTACGATCTCGCCGGCGAGATTCGAACCGAAGAGCGACACGATCGTTTCGGCTGACATATTGCCAGCGAAGAAGCTGGCTGCCTGGCGCACCGGCAAGTTGGCTAGGGTCGGCCCCACGGCGAGCAGACGGACGCGGTGGTTGCCCTCATCGACAACGAAGATTCGGCCGTCCGGCGCCTCGATGGCAGCCGCCAACCCGGACAGGCGTCCTTCCCGGGCGGAACCGCCGTCGCCGCCGAAGCCAAAGGAGAAACGGGTCTGCTCGACTTCGCCGGCCTGGCTGATGCGGTACAGGCGGTTCTGGCTGGGCTCGCAGGCCAGCAGATCGCCGGAACGGGTCAGCGAGAGATAGGTTGCCGCCCCCGGCAGCTCCGCCAGCAGGGAGATCGTCCCGTCGGTCGCCACGCGACGGATGCCCAAGGCGTCGGCGATGAAGAGTTCGCCGGAATCCACGGCCACCGTGGCGAATGGGCGGTTCAGTTGCGCAGCCGTCGCCGGGCCGCCGTTGCCTTCTGAGCCGGCCGTTCCCGTACCGGCGATAGTGGTGATGATCCCGCCGGAAACCTTGCGCACCACGTGCGCAAAAATGTCCGACAGATAGAGGTTGCCGGCGGCGTCAAAGGTGATGGTCTGGGGAAAGCGGATCTCCGCTTCGGTTGCCGGACCGCCGTCGCCGCTGTTGCCCAGCCGGCCCGTGCCGACCACGGTCGTCATGATGCCCGCGGAGTTGACGCGCCGCACCCGACCGTCCGCGGCGTCGAGGATGAACAGTTCGCCCGTGGCCGGGTGAATCGCCACGTCAATCGGAGCTCGCAAGCGCACTTCGGTCGCCGGACCCTCCTGCCCGTACGGGCCGGCGTCGCCGCTACCGGCGACGGTCGAGATCGTTCCGTCAGGCGCCACCCGGCGGACCACCGAGTTGTCCCTATCTGCGATGTAGAGGGCGCCCGAGTCATCGAGCGCCAGTCCACTCGGCTCGAACAACTGCGCCTCGGTTGCCGGGCCGCCGTCGCCTAACCAGTGGTCGCCGCCGGCGAAGGTCTCCACCGTCGAGTCCGGGGCCACGCGGCGGATGCGGTGGTTCTGTGAGTCGGCGATGTAGAGCGAGCCGTCGGGGCCAAGATCCATCGCTTGGATGCCGTGGAACGAGGCTTCGTCCACGGGGCGGCCGTCTCGGAATTGGGTCGAGCCTACCCCGCCCCAAAAAGCGATCACACCAGCGGCGTCCACGCGGCGAATGGAGCTGAAGCCAGCAATCAAGAAGCCGCCATCGGCGTCCGCAAGAGCCGCAGTGGGGAACGACAGCGCCGCATCGACGGCGGAGCCGTCGTCGCCGGCGGTGGTGGATTGGCCATTGCCGGCAACGGTAGTGATCACGCCATCAACGCCGACGCGGCGGATGCGGCTGTTGCCCGAATCCACGATCAGGACGCTGCCGTCGGGTGCGGCGTCGAGAGAGCCGGGATTGCTCAACATGGCGTCCACGGCCGGACCGCCGTCGCCGCCAAAGCCGTCCATGCCGTTGCCCGCAAAGGCCTCGATGACGCCGTCCGGGCCGACGCGGCGCACGCGTTCGGCGCCGCGGTCCAGGATATACAGCGAGCCGTCCGGCCCGAAATCGATGTCTTCGAGAATTACGAATCCGGCTTCCACGGCCGGCTGTCCATCTCCGGCGCCGCTCGACCCACCGGTTCCCGCGACGATACGGGTCGTGCCGTCGGCGAGCAGTTCGTAAACGCGGCGGGAGGAGCAGAAGTGCAGCCGGTCGTCGGGCGAAACCGCCACGCAGTCGGGTCGAAAGGTCTGCTCCACGGCCAGCGGGCCGCTGCCGAGGCGCTCCACCGTACCGGCGACAGTCGAGATGACGCCGTCCGCGCCAACGCGGCGGACCAACTCGTTCAAGCGGTCAGCGATATAGACATTACCGGCGGAGTCCGCGGCGACGTCGGTCGGAGTGTTCAGCAATGCTTCGGTGGCTGGTCTACCGTCGCGGATGGGGTCCGAACCGGCGTAGGTCTCGATCACAAAACCATCGAGCGGCGATTGTCCCGGCAGAGGAACGACAGCGAATAGGGCGAGAAGGGCCAAAAGGCCAATGAAAGGCACGACTTCAGCATAGGGGGTGGCCGTATTGGGTCGAAGCGGGCGTAGCGGCATGTATGAGGGTGTGCGACGTTTCCGCCGCGAAACCCTCACCCGAAACAGAGCCTGCTGGATCACTGGTTGTATACAATCAGCCTACGAACCCGGCCCACGACCCATGAAAGAAGAAAGCTACTGGCAACGCACCGATTCCTTCGACCAGAAGATGCAACTGCTGCAGGAGGCCTATCGCGCGAAAAACTACCGCGTGGCCCGCAGCATCGCCGACTCGCTGCGGCAGTCGATGACGCTCGAACAGCAGCAACAGCAACCGCTCGCCGATGAGATCGTCGGCGCCGACGCGGATATGCCGGTCTCCGCATTGCCCTCGTCCTGGCAGGCGTGGGCGCAGGGTTGGAGTTGGGTGCGCCCGCTGGCGCTCGATGAGTTGGTCAACCGCGCCCGATCCGCCGAACCGATCGAGCTGGCCGTCGCCTTCCCCGAGGACCGGGTGGACTCGCTACGGCGCGAGATTCGCGTAGCGCGCGTCACCGACGGCTCACTGCAAGAGGTCCGCAGCCAGGTCACCGAAGAGGTGCGCCGCGGCGACGAACGCCACTGCCGCGTCACCTTCTTCGCAAACACTCCGGCGCACGAGCGCACCTGGTGGCTGGTCTTCTACGGCAACCCCGACGCCGAGCTGCCCGATTACCCGACCGACCTGTCGGTCAACGGCGAAGGCTTTGCGCTGGATTTCGAGAACGACCACTTTCGAGGCAAGCTCTCCCCCCAAATGGGCCAGCTCGAGCGGCTGACCTACAAGCGGCTGCACGGGCTCGAGCTCTTCGCCGGCGGCGAAGGCCATGGCGAGCCGCCCGGGATCGACTGGGCGCACGACTACGTCACCTCGGGCAACTTTCAGAAGCTGCGGGTCACCAACTGGCCGACGGTCCCGGACTACGAGATCGTGCGCGGTCCCCTCTCGCTGATCGTGCGTCGCTGGGGCTTTCCGTATTCCACCGTGCATCCGCTGTTCTCCCCGGCGCGGATGAACTTTTTTGTTGAATACCGCTTCTTCGCCGGCACGCCCTGGTTTCTCAAGGTGGGCAAGATCGAGGCGATCCAGGAGGTCGAACTCGGCTACATGCGCGATGACGAGTGGGTTTTCTCCGGCATGTCGTTCACCGACCCGGTCTGGATGGGTCCGGACGGCAAGCTGCAAACCGGCGAGGCGCCCGCCGAAGCGGCCAACGACATCTGGGGAACCGGCTTCACGAACCCGTTGACCGAAGACGCCTTCATCGCACTCTTCCTCGAGCACAGCATCGACGGCTACAGCGGCCTCAAGCACCCCGGCGCGCCACGCTTCTACTACCGCTGGCACGGACACGTCTGGAGCCGCCAACTCTTTCACGGCGAGACGCTGCCCAAGGGCACGGTGATGCGCCAGCGCAACGCCTATCTGACCATGCCGTACACCAGCGAAGAGGGACCGGCCATGGTGGAGGGTATGCGGCACCAGCTGCTCAATCCGTTGACGGTGTCGGCGGAAAAACTGCCGGCGGGAATCGGCTCGGCGACGCCGGCCGGCCGGCTGGCGCGGCAAGGCGAGGCCGGCGACAGCCCGATCTCCAAGCGCGTCTTGTGGGCCGCGCTGGCCGAGTGCGAAGACCAACAGCTCTACGCCGCCCGGCCGAGCGTAGTCGACCTCGGGCTGGTCTACGATGTGCGCGTCCGCGGCGACGTCGTCCACGTGATCATGGCGATGCCGGGACGCGGCCGGCCGCGCCTGGGCTACTTCTCCTTCGGCTCCGGCGGCAACTCCACGCCGGTTCGCCAGCGCCTGCTGCAGGTTCCCGGCGTGCGCGAGGTGGTGGTGGAGCAGACCTGGCAGCCGCACTGGGACGTCAATCGCCTGACCGACGGCGGCCGGGCCAAACTCGACGTGCCGGCCTGGTAGGCGGGCAGCGTCTGCTACCCGCACCCTAAAGGGCGGCGGCTCGGAAGCCCCTGAGAGTCAACCCTTGAAGCGGTACTCGTAGGTCTCGAAATCGAAATCGTAGCGGTCCTTGGTCGGCTGGGGCTGGGCGCTCGTCTTCGGCATGAACTGAGCGAGCTCGCGCTTGAGCTGATCGTGCTCGGGCTTGCCGGCGAGGTTGTCCCACTCGTTGGGATCGTTGACCCGGTCGTAGAGTTCTTCAGTGGCGTCGCGGTAGCGGATGTAGCGCCACTTGGGCGTGATCACGGCGTGGTTGTTCGGCTGGTAAGTGCAGACTGCCGGCCGCCTGGGCGCGTCGGGGTCGCGTAGCTGCGGCATGAGGCTAATCCCGTCGAGGCCCGCCGGCGGATCGAACCCAAGCATCTCGGCCAGTGTGGGATACATGTCGATCAGCTCCACCGGCTGGGTGCGGTCGACGCCGGTATGCTCGACGCCCGGGCCGGCCCAGATCATCGGCACGTGGGTGGCCCGCTGCCATAGCGTGCTCTTGTGCCAGTGGCGCTTCTCGCCCAGGTGCCAGCCGTGGTCGCTCCACAGGACCACGATGGTATTGTCGGCGTTCGGCCCTCTCTCGAGCGCGTCGAGCACGTAGCCCACCATCTTGTCGGCGAAGCTGATGCAGGCCAGGTAGGCCTGCACGGCGTCCTTCCACTTGCCTTCCCGCAAGATGCGCTCGTGCTCGGACAGCCGCGCCGCCGAGATCTTCTTGGCGATCTCGGGCAGATCGTCGAGGTCGTTGCCGGGAACCTCCGGGAGCCGCACCTCATCGGACGGGTAGAGATCAAAGTACTCCTGCGGGGCAAACAGCGGGATGTGCGGATGCCATAGCCCGACGGCCAGGAAGAACGGCTTCTCGTGCGTCTTGCCCAAAAACTCCTGTCCGTAGCGGACGGCTTCCATGTCGCCGTAGGTCTCTTCGGGCCGATCGGGGAGCACGCCCCAGTCGAACTCGCCCGCAAAGTTGTCGCCCGCCATGCCGTTGAAGGGGTGGCCTTCGGGGTTGGGGATCTTCTTCACCCAGGGGTACCAGGACGGCCGCCGATACCACGGGTCGTCGAACTGCTGGATCTGAAAGTCGTCCCACTGGTCGGGAGGATTGAAGCCGGCGGTGTGATGAAAAACCTTGCCGGCGCCGGCGGCGTAGTAGCCGTTGGCGCGAAAGAACTCCGGCAGGGTGATGACATCGGGCAGCACCGGCCGCCAGTAGTCGTTGTTGCCATAGATGCCCGTCGTCGACGGCCGGCGCCCGGTCAGCAGCGCCGTGCGCGAGGGGTTGCAGATGGGCGAGGAGCAGTGCGCGTCTCGAAACAGCACGCCGCGCTTGGCCAGCCGGTCGATGTTGGGCGTCTTCGAGCCCGGGTAGCCGCCGAGGCAGCCGACCCAGTCGTTCATATCGTCGACGGAGAGGAACAGGACGTTGGGCTTCTTGCCCGAGGACTGCGCGAAGGCGGGCGCGGCGGCGGCGCCCAGAGCGGAGCCGAGGAAGGCGCGGCGGGTGAGCATGGCGGTGGAAAGTATAGCGCGCCGACCGGGACGCCGCCGTAGCGGGCTGGAGTCTCGGCTGCTGCATACTCGCCATAGTCCGGCGAGCGCTCCGTTCGCTAGGATTGAGGGCGTCATGTCCCTTTCACGCAGAGCTTTGCTGGCCGCGGCGGCCGCGCCCATTTTTGCGCGCGGAGGCGAGGTCGAACTCGGCGTGCAGAGCTTCAGCTTCAAAGCCCTGCCCTTCCTCGAGATGCTCGACGCCTGCGAGCGTTGCGGCATCCGCTCGGTGGAGGTCTGGTCGGGACACATCGAGGCGCCTTGGGCCGAACGCGGCAAGCCCGGCGGGCGCGAGCGGCTGCGGCAGTGGCGCATCCGCGACGGTGAGGCCGCCTGCGCCCGAGGCCGCGAAGAACTGGCCCGGCGCGGCATGCGACTCAACTCGTTCAACCTCTCCATCCGCAACGAATTCAGCGACGAAGAGATCGACGCGGCGTTCCGCATGACCAAGGCTTTTGGAACCAACATCCTGACCACGTCGAGCAACGTCTCCACCGCGGCCCGCATCGATCCGTTCGCACAGCGGCATGAGGTCTACGTCGGGTTCCACAACCACGCCCGCATTCGGGAAGATGAGTTTGCGACTCCCGACGATTTCCGCAAGGCCACCGAGGGCTACTCCAAGTGGCTGGGCGTGAACCTCGACGTCGGCCACTACTACGCGGCCGGGTTCGACTGCCTCGATTTCCTGCGCGGCCAGGGTGCACGGACCTGGGTGCTGCATATGAAGGACCGGCGGGCGAACGATGGTTCGAAAGTCCCCTTCGGGGCGGGCGGAACGCCGCTGAAACAGATACTTTGGATGCTGGCCGATGAGGGCCTGTCGATTCCGGCCAACATTGAGATGGCCTACCCGACCGGAGACCCGGAGCGCGAGGTGGCCGAGAGCCTGGACTACATGCGCCGCGCGCTCCGGCGGCGTACGTAACAGCTTGGCCGCTGAACGCGTCTTATGATTGCGCCACGAGGAGAAAGAGTATGAAGAAACGTTGGACCGTCCTGTTGACCGCAATTTTGTTGGCAGTTCCCGCCTGGGCCGTGAACGTTGACCAGGGAGTCGCGGAGTATCACAAGCACCAGTTCGCCAAGGCCGAGGGCTCGCTGAAGGGCGCGCCGGCCGATGATGCGCGCGGGCAGATCTTCCTGGCGCGGACGCTGGCGGCCTCGAAAAAGCCGGCTGAGGCCAAGACGGCTCTCGAAAGAGCCAGGGAGGCCGGCGCCGGCGAGGCGCAGGTGAAGACCGCGCAGGCCGCTATCGCCATCGAGGAGCGCAACGTGTCGGAGGCGGAGAAACTGCTCGATGAAGCCATCGCGGCCGATCCTGAATACGCAGACGCCTACCACTTCCGCGGACAGACCCGGTTGAGCAAGAAAGACTTCCAGGGCGCCGCCGCCGATCTGGAGAAGGCGATCGAGTTGGACCCGACGCAGCCTTACAACCACTACTACGCGGGCATGGCCTACAACGGCCTCAAGCGTCCCGACAAAATGGTCGAGCACTTGCAGATTTACGCAAAAATGGCTCCCGACTCTCCGGACGCCGACAAGGTCATGTCGCTGCTGAGGGCCTTCCGATAGAGTAAATTCGGATAGTAGCCGCCCCGAGGCTCCACGGGGCGGCTCATCTTATGGCGGCCGTCACATCCATCGTCGTATTCATCGTCCTGGCGCTGTCCGCCGGGCTCTTGCACATTCCCGTCGTTCGCCAGTTCGCCCTGGCTCAGGGTGGGGAATACCTGGTCAAGAACCAGAAGATCGACGTCCAGGCCAACCAGCTCGACTACAATCTTTTTGCCCTCAAGTCCACTCTCACAAACGTAAGAATCCGTTCGACGGATCCAGCGGATTCTCCGGTCTTCTTTGAAGCTGATACGGTTTTCGTCGATCTGAAGATGTCCGCTCTGTTGCGCGGCCGCCTGGAGATCGAGGAGGCGCGCATCGAGGGCGGCCGCATCCGCTACATCGTCGAGCCCGACGGAACGACGAACCTGCCGCGGCCGCCGCCTTCGGAAGAAAAACCCGAATCCAATCCCAACGCGCCCCTGCCGCTGCTGATTGAGAAGTTCGACGCCTCCGGCCCGCTGATCGTCTACGACGACCGCCAGGCCGGGCAGGCGGTGGAGCTGCCGCAGTGGACGATGTCGATCCGTGGCGCGCGCCTGCCGCAGAGCCATACGGTGGAGTTCCGCATCGGCTCGGCGGGCGAGGTGCGGCTGGAGGACCGGACCGCCCCGCTCGATGAGTTGATCGCGGCGATCACACTGCAAGCCGGCCAGGTCGAAGTGCGGCGGCTGCGGGCGCGGATTGGCGCCACGGAGTTGGACGTCACGGGCGAGGTCGTCGACTTCGCCGACCCTGTGGCCGACCTGACGGCGCGGCTGCAAGCCGAAGTCGAGCCGCTGGCGCAGCTGGCCGGAGTGGAAGTTGCCGCCGGCGGCGCGATCGATCTCACCGCGCACGTCACCGACAAGCTCAGCGCCATGCGGGTGGACGTTACCCTGAACGGCTCGCAGCTTTCCTACGAGGATTACCGCCAGATGGACCTGACGGTCGCGGCTTCATGGGCGGCCGGTGAGAACCGTGCACGGATTTCGAGCTTCCGGCTGCAGGCGCCATTCGCACAGGCCGAAGGCGACGCCGAAGTGGCGTTCGACGAAGCCGCCGGCGAGAGCCGCGTCAACATGAAGGTCTCCCGCGTCGATCTGGCTCGGCTGAGCCGACCGTACGATCCGCCGTTCACCCCGGCCGCGCGAGCCGCGGGCACGGTGGAGGCGACCTGGCCCGGCCTCGACTTCGCAGCGGCGAAGGGTGCGGCGAATCTCCGGCTTACCGCTACCCGGACGGAGCCGGCCGCCGGCGTGTTGCCGCTGAGCGGTTCGGTGCGTGCGCGTTTGGACGGCAGCCGTCTGACGGCATCGTTGGCGCAACTGCAAACTCTCGGGGTTGCGACCTCCGGCAACGTCGTCCTCACCGATTTCTCCGGCCTGGGCGGGTCGATCGAGATCGACATTGCCAGCCTCGAAGACACGATCGTCAAAGCCGACATCCTGCTGGATTCGCCCGAAGGCGAATCGGTGGCGCCCACGCCGCTGGCCGGCGCGCTGCGCGCTTCGATCGGCCTGGGCGGAACGATCGAGCGGCCCCAAGCCCAAATCCAGGCCGCCAGCGACAGCTTTGCCGCCGGCGAACTCGAGAACATCGCCTTCCGCTTCGACGGCGCCTACAACCCCGACGAAGCCGTCATCAATGCGTTGGACCTGACCTGGCGCAACGAACGCATCACGGCCTCGGGCCGGGTGGGACTGGGCGGCGAGAGTCCCGAACTCGAACTCGACGTGCGGGCTGACGAGGTGGCCGTGGCGGACGTGATGGCCGCTCTGGACCGCGACGAGCCCGTCACCGGCAACCTGACCGTCAACGCCCGCATCACGGGAACCGCCGAGAATCCGCAAGGCGGCGCGGTCATCACGGTGGCCGATCTGCTGGCTTACGGAGAGCCGTTCGGCACGTTGAATATCACAGCAAACCTCGCCGACGGCGTGGCGGCCATCGACGAGCTACGGCTCGACAAGCCCAACGGCGGCGCGCTCGAGGCCACCGGCTCGTACCGGCTCGAAGACGGGTCCTATGAGCTCGACGCGAAGGGCGAAAACCTAACGGTCGAGGGCTTGACCCTGCCGTCGGGCGAGCTCGTCAGCGGCGCCTTCGATCTAACGGCTCAAGGGGCGGGGACACTCGAACAGCCCGCTCTCACGGCCGGGCTCAACGCGCGCAATCTGATCTATGGCGGAAACGCGCTGGGCGACATCCTGGCCGACGCGCGGGTGACAAACGGACGGGCCGAGATCACCGCCCGGGCGCCGAAGTTTGCCGCTTCGCTCGACGCCACCGCCGGGCTGAACGCCCCCCAGCCGGCGGACGTGCGCCTGACGATCAACGGCTTCGACCTGGCGACGCTCGAGATCATGGGCCGCGACGACAAGCCTGTCGAGGGCCGTGTGCAAGGCGTCATCACCGCCCGCGGCAACATCGAGCAGCCGGAGGGATTCGTGGTCGAGGCCGATTTCGCCGAGCTGCGCGTAGAGACCGGCGGCGTGGCGGTCCGCAACGAAGGTCCGCTCAAGCTGGGCTACCGCGACCGGCGCGTAATCGCCGACAACGTCGAGCTTATGTCGGGCCGCTCGAGCCTCACCATGAACGGCTCGCTGCCTCTGACCAGGGCCGACGGCGACGGCGAACTCACCATCGGCGGCGCACTCAACCTGGAAGTGGTTCCGGCCCTGCTGGGCATGACCGTGGAAGAAGCCTTCGTGCTCGGCATCCTCAATATCGACGGCACGATCGGCGGCAGCCTCGAGAGCATCGAGCCCAACCTGAACGCCCTGCTCGAGGACGGCGTCATTTTCACGCCGGGCACGATTCAGCCCATCACCGCCATCCAAATGCAGGTCTCCGCCGACCAGCAGCGCGTGGAGCTGACCAAGCTCACCGCCGAATACAGCCGCGGCAAGATTGAGGCCACCGGCGGCATCCCCATGGAGCTCATCGCCGGCCAGGGGCTGCCGTTCGAGGTTCTCGAGATGCAGCGTCCCGCACTGTTCGAGGCCACGCTTACCGCGCTCAATCTCGACGAGTTGGGCGTGATCCCCGACGGCGGCGGGCGCGTCGGCGGCAGGCTGCGCGTGGAGGCGGCGGAGCTGAAGCCCGAAGCCGTCACCGCCGCCCTAACCCTCGACCAGCTCACACTCAACGTCCGTGACCTGAACCTGAAACAGGCTGAGCCCGTCCGCCTGGCCTTCGACAACGGCAAGCTGCGCATCGAGTCGCTGCTGATCACCGGGCCGGAGACGCGTCTCGAAGCTTCCGGCGACGCGAGCGTGGCCGAGGGCGGCTCGCTCGACCTGCGGCTCGAAGCCAAGGCCGACGCCGGCGCCGCCGGCTACCTGGTGCGCGATCTGCGGATGAGCGGCCCCGTCACGGCAAGCTTCACCGTCGGCGGCACGTTCGAGGAACCCGACGTGCGGGGACGCTTCGAGTTGACCGACGGCGGGTTGGCTCTGGAAAGCCCGCGCTTTGACGTGGACCAGTTGCAAGTCGCCCTCACGATGCAGGGCGAGCGCGTGGAGATCGAGACGCTGACCGCGGTTGTCAACGGCGGACGCTTCCAGGCCAGCGGCGGCCTGAGTCTGACGGACGGCATCAGCAACGTCGATATCAAGCTCGACGGGACCGAAATCTACCTCGATTTCCCAGAAGGTCTGCAGACCGTCTCGAACGTCGATTTGCGCTTTCACGACGCGCCGGACAACCTGCTGCGCCTGGACGGCTCGGTCCGCATCGAAGACGGTTCGTTCCGCGACCGCGTTGATTTGACGCGCGACGTGCTGTCGTTGCTGGGCGGAAGCGGCCTCGACTTCGCCGAAGAGCCCGACCCGCTGCTGTCGCGCATCCGTTTCGCCGTCGAGGTCGACACCGACCAACCGATCCTGGTCGACAACAACCTGGCGCGCATGGAGGCCTCGTTCGACCTGCGCGTCGTCGGCTCCTACTACCGGCCGTCGCTGTTGGGCCGAGTGGAACTGGGCGAGGGCGGCGAAGTCTATCTGGCCGAGAACGAGTACATCATCGAGACCGGCGTCGTCGATTTCACCAACGAGACCCGCATCCGGCCGTCACTCAATTTGCGGGCGCGGACGCAGGTCGCCGGGCACGACATCACGCTCCTGGCGACCGGAGACGGCGAGGATCTCGATACCCAGTTCACCTCCGACAGCGGTCTGTCCGAGCCGGACATCATCTCGTTGCTGCTCACCGGCCGGACTCTCGAAGAGGCGCAGGACTCCGGGCTCAACATCGCCAGCCAGCAGGCTCTGTCGTATCTAACGGGCAGCTTGGGCGGCCGGCTGGGCAAGGCCGCCGAGGAAAGTTTGGGCCTAAGCCGCGTGCGGGTGGAACCCAACCTGATCTCGGCCGAGGGCGACCCGAGTGCGCGCCTCACCATCGGGCAAGACATCACGCGCCGGCTGAATCTGGTCTATTCGATGAACCTGACCGACTCGGGCGACCAGATCTTCGTCACCGAGTACGACGTGACCAAGCGTTTCAACGCGCGCGGCGTCAAGCAGAGCGACAACACCTATCGCTTCGATTTCCGGCACGACATCCGCTGGGGACTCCAGGCCGAGGACGACCGCGCGCGGCGCCAAGGCCCCAAGATCCAGATCGCCGCGCTCGAGTTCGAAGGGGAGCCCAAGTTGAGCGAAGAGGAGCTGCGCGACCGCATCGGCCTCGAGGTCGGCGACCGCTACGACTTCTTCAAGGCGCGCAAGAAGACCGACAAACTCAAAAAGTCGTACCGCGAAGAAGACCGGCTCGAGGCGCGCGTGCGTCTGCGCCGCGAGGAGCGCAAAGAGCAGCGCGAGGTGGATCTGCGGTTCCAGATCGAGGCGGGGCCGAAGATCTCATTTGCCTATGACCCGGTCGAGCCGCCCGACGGCGTCAAGAAGAAGGTGCGCGAAGCCTGGGGCCTGGGCGTGTTCGAGGCGCAGCGCGTGGACGACGCCAAAGCCGCTCTGTTCCGCTGGCTCTACGACGACGGTTACCTGGAGGCTGAAATTGACTCGCAGGTTGAGATATCGGCGCCGGACGCACGCACGGTCCGCTTCGTGATCCGCCCCGGCGTGCGCTACACCGACGTCAAGCTGGTCTTCGAGGGCAACCAGGGGCTGACCGACGAGATGCTCGAACTCGCGCTCGATCGGACGAACCTGCGCAAGTCGATCAAGGCCGATCCGCGTGATGTGGTCGACACGCTGCACAGATACTACCGCCAGGAGGGCTGGCTCGACGTTGAGGTGCAGCGGCCGGAATACGAGCTCGAGCCCGACACCGGCTTTGGCCGGGTGGTCATCGCCATCAACGAAGGGCCGTTGTACAGAATCGGCGAGTTGAGCTTCAACGGCGCCCAAGCCGTCAGCGAAGCGGATCTGCGCGCGGCGGTCACGCCGGAGCCGGATCAGGCCTACACGCCGGTCTACCTCGAAGAGAGCATTCAGAACGTCGAAGAGGTGTACTGGGCGCGCGGCTACAACGACGTCCTGGTGAACTTCACTCTCACGCGCCGCCGTGAGCAATCGCGCGTCGACATCGCCTTCGAGTTGACTGAAAACCAGCAGGACGTGGTCAAGGAGATCGCCGTCGAAGGCAATGAGCACGTCAACGCCAAACTCATCCGCAAGCGCCTGGCGACCGATGTGGGCGACCTGCTCATCACCGAGGACAACGACAAGTCGCGCCGCCGGCTGTACGATACCAGCGCCTTCGCCCTGGTGGACCTGCAGACGCAGCCGCTCGACGACGCGCTCGCCCCGGCCGGACAGAACCCGCTGCGGCTATTGGCGAAGGTGCGCGAGGTCTCGCCCTTCCGCGTGCGTTACGGCGGGTTCTTTGACACCGACCGCGGCCCGGGTGTGATCGTCGACTTCCAGAACCGCAACACGCTCGGGGCGGCCAGAGCGCTCGGGTTCCGCGGCCGCTATGACAACAACTTCCGCGAGGCGCGCGGCTACTTCAGCCAGCCGCTGATCCTGAATCAGCCGATCGCGACGACCTCGGCCGCCTTCCGCAGCCGTGAGCTGCGCGACACCTTCGTCACCGACCGGACCGGAGTTTCCGTCCAGCAGGAATTGCAGTTCAGCCGGCGCTCGATCTTCACTTACGGCTACCGCTTCGAGCGCACGCACACGTTCGACCGCGACGAGGACGCCTTCATTCCGCTGGATTTGAAATTCAACCTGGCGCCGCTGACCTCGACGTTCACCTTCGACAGCCGCGACGAGATCCTCGACGCCACGCGCGGGCAGTTCTTCTCGCACGGCGTTGAGTTTGCGCCGTCGCAGTTCGGCTCCGACGTGCAGTACTGGAAGTATTTCGGCCAGTACTTCCGCTATTTCCCCTTCTTCCGTCCGACGCCGACGCCTTTCGACAAGAAGGCGCCGCGGCCGAAGCTCGTCTATGCAACCGGCGCGCGGGTCGGCCTGGCCAACGGGCTGGGCGGGCAGAACATCGTGCCCAGCGAACGCTTCTTCGCCGGCGGCGGCACCACGATCCGCGGCTTCGCGCAGGACGGCGCGGGCCCCAAGGATTTCTTCGGCGATCCCGAGGGCGGTGAGGCGGTATTTGTGCTCAACAATGAGGCGCGCTTCCCGATTGTGAGCATTTTTGAGGGAGTGGGCTTCGTGGACGTCGGCAACGTCTACAGCAAGTACGAAGACTTCGACCCGACGTCCTTGCGAACGACCGCGGGCGTAGGCCTGCGCGTGCGCACCCCGTTTTTCCTGCTGCGCCTGGACTACGGCTGGAAGCTTGACCGCAAGCCCGACGAGAAGGCAGGCGCCTTCTTCTTCTCGATCGGCCAAGCTTTCTAGTGCGGCGCCAACGCCGTTTTTCGATCGTTTTTCGGCCTGCTAGACTCGCGAATGAGGCGATATTGAATGCCGGAGAGAAACGAATATCCGAACGGTTGTTTTTGTTGGGTCGACCTGGCGGCGCAGGACGCAGCCAAGGCCAAGGAGTTCTACACGGGTCTGTTCGGCTGGGAGGCCGAGGACTCCGAAGCGGGCGAAATAGGCGTCTACACGACGTTCCGCAAGGACGGCAAGGCCGTGTGCGCGCAGTTCGAACTCAACCCCGAAATGATCGCGCAGGGCGTGCGCTCCCACTGGCAGACGTATGTTTCGGTGGACGATCTGGCCGACTCGATTTTCCGCGCCTGCGACCGCGGCGCGGCGGCCCTGCTGGCGCCGTGCGACATCGCCGACGTGGGCCAAATGGCCGTCATCCAGGACCCGACCGGCGGGCAGGTTGCGTTGTGGCAGCCCGGCGAGTTCGCCGGCGCGGAAATCGTCAACGAAGTCGGGACCTGGCGCTGGAGCGAGTTGCAAACACGCGACTCCGCCGCCGCGCTGCGCTTCTACACCGGCCTGTTCGGCTGGGGCGCCAAGATCAGCGAGAGCGCCGCAGGCGCAGCCTACAACGCCTTCATCCTGCGCGGACGCGAGATCGGCGGCATGGTCGAGATCCAGCCCGCGTGGGGGCCGCACGTCCCGCCGGCCTGGATGACCTACTTCACCGTGGAAAATCTGGCGGCAGCGAAGTCGCGCGCGCAGGAGTTGAGCGGGCGCGCCGTCAGCCCTCCGATGGCGGCAAACGGAGTCGACCAGTTCCAGGCCTTCGTGGACCCGCAAGGGGCGCCTTTTTGCCTCATCGAGAGGAATGAAGACGCAACGCCGGAATCGTAACCGACCCTACGGCAATTCGAGATCGATCGTGTATCCCCGATCCGCGTTGAGCTTGCGGCTGAACGCCGCGTCCACTTCCGCCAGCGGCACCACGTACTCATCGCCCTGCTTGGTGACGAACCACAAGGCGCGATGCTCCACGCCGAACTCGACGGCGGCGTAGATCAACCCGCCGCGCAACGCGATCAGCCAGTATTCCGGTCCGGCGGCTTCGACATCGTCCGCCGCCGGCTTCTGTTCGCCCACTTCGATCACGTGCTCGGCGTTGGACCGCGCCAGCGTTTCGGCGTTGACTTCGATCACGTTCGGCGTCGCCGAGTAGCCGTAGAGACCGTAGACGGGAACGTAGACCGGGACCACGTGGCGCGGGCCGCGCGGATGTCCTGGTCCCCGCGGCTTGTCGGGCTGCGCCACAGGCTGCACGATGCTGGGGATGCCGGGAGAGATGATGCTGCCGTGGTTTGAGCGTCCGGGCGTACCGGGATAAACAATGTTCCCGGAACGACCTCGTACTCCACCGGCGCCGAGACGCGGATCCTGCACCGGGCTCTGGCCGGGATGCCGCGGGCCGGGCGTAACGCCGGGAGGCGGCAACGGCGGAATGGCATAAACCGGCTGCTGTGAAACGACCCTGCCGGAGCGCGTTTGCCCGCCGCCCACTGTCATCTGAGCCGGCGACCACGCGCTCAAAGCCAGAGTCATTCCCACCAGCGCTAGAGTTCGCATCGTCGCCTCCGTGCTCATTGTACGTCCCGGCGGGCCGCCGCGTTGCCGGTTTTCATGCGGCTGGGGTACTTTGTAAGGTTGATGTCCAAGACTTTCGACGCCGTCGGCGTCGGGTTGAACGCGACCGACACGCTGCTGGTCGTCCCCAAGTTCCCCTCCTACAGCGGCAAGGAACCATTCGTTGAGGAGATCCTCAGCGTGGGCGGCCAGGTCGCCAGCGCCGTCGTCACCTGCCAAAAACTCGGGCTCAAGACCAAGTACATCGGCACCGTCGGCGACGATTTTCGCGGCCGCCTGCAATTGAAGAGCTTGACCGAGTCCGGCGTGGACATCTCCGACGTCCAAGTCCGCGAGAACTGCCCCAACCAGTCGGCCTACATCATCATCGACCAGTCCACCGGCGAGCGCACCGTGCTGTGGCGGCGGCAGGATTGTTTGCGCCTGGAACCCGACGAGATCCGCGTCGAACAGATCGCCAACGCCCGGCTGCTGCACATCGACGGGCACGACACCGCCGCGGTGGCCAAGGCCGCCCGTATCGCGCGCGAGCGCTCGATCCCGGTGACGGTCGACGTCGACACCATCTACCACGGCTTCGAGCAAGTGCTGCCCTACGTCGACTACCTGATCGCCAGCACCAACTTCCCCGTGCAGTGGACCAACGAGCGCGACCCCTTCCGCGCGCTCGAGCGCATGCAGAAGGAGTACGGCATGCGGGTGGCCGCGATGACGCTGGGCGCCCACGGCTCGCTGGCGCTGGAAAACGGAAAATTCCACTACGCGCCGGCCTTCGTAGTGAACTGCGTGGACACCACCGGCGCCGGCGACGTCTTCCACGGCGCGTTTTGCTACGGCGTGCTCGAAGGCTGGCCGCTGGACGAGACGCTGGAGCTGGCCAACGCCATGGCGGCGCTGAACTGCAAGGCGCTGGGAGCGCGCGGGGGCATCCGCTCGTTGGCCGAGGCCAAGGAACTGATCGCCACCGCCGAACGCCGCACGCACCCGGAGTTCCACACCCGCGTCAACGGCAAATAGCTTGCTACCTTGAGGGCGGATGTTCCCCATTCGCGACAACGCCCCGCGCTGGACCTTCCCGTTCGTCACCCTGGGGCTGATTGCGGCGAACGTGCTGGTTTTTGGCTACCAGTTGAGCCTGTTCGCCGAAGGCCCGCCCGCCCAGGAAGCCTTCGTGCAGACATTCGGCTCGGTGCCGGCGAAAATCTCGGCGGCGCTGGCGGGCCGCTATTCGTTCGGGGCCGGGCTGGGGCCGATCTTCACCTCGATGTTCCTGCACGGCGGGCTGATGCACCTGCTGGGCAACATGTGGTTCCTGTGGATTTTTGGGGACAACATCGAAGACGATTTGGGGCACGGCGGCTATCTGGTCTTTTACTTGCTTTGCGGCGTGCTGGCCACGGCGGCGCACTACGCCAGCAATCCGGCGTCGACGATTCCGTCGGTGGGGGCCAGCGGCGCAATCTCGGGCGTGATGGGGGCCTACGTCATCCGCTTTCCGCGGGCTCAAATCACCACGCTGATTCCGTTCATCATCTTCTTCACCACCGTGGAGCTGCCGGCTATTGTGATGCTGCTGTACTGGTTTGCGATCCAGTTTCTGTCGGGGGCGTCGTCGATCGGGGCCGAAGGCGGAGGGGTGGCCTGGTGGGCCCATATCGGCGGCTTCGTGGCTGGGGCGCTGCTGATCAAGACGCGACACAGACGGCGGCCGGCGCCGGCGTTCCACCGGCGATACTGCTGAGGACGCATCATGCTGCGTCGGTACTGGCCCTCGTCCAGAAAAGGGCGTTGTCCGCTTTTCTCCATTCTGCTGTGGTTCCCATAAGGGAACCGCATTTCGGTCTTAGTGGCTTTAATCGGACGCTAGATCGACTTTGACGTCCGACACACGACGAAGCACCAAGCGCACCTCGTCGGCTGCCAAACGAATCGAACGAGGGTCGCGCTTCACTTTGCGACCATTCCGCAAAATGAAGACTGAATCGAATCGGCCTTCGAACGTCGCTGTGATTCTTCCGGGCTTCTTCGGAGGCATTGGCAGCAACTCGCTTTGCGCATCCATAAGCTGCTTGAAACTGTCGTCCTCCAGAAGCTGGAACTTAGCTTTCGGCCTGACCTCTTCATCGCCCGGGAATACCAGCAAGACCCGACCACAATCGCCACCCACCAAGACCTTGCGCCTCGGGTTTTTCAGTGTGGCATGAAAGGTCACTTGTTTGCCGCTGAACTCCTCCGGCTTTGCCAGCAGTTCGCAGACGGTGACCTTCGTCGCGTCTAAGCCGCTCAGCTTCGTTGGCGTGCAGGCTACCAGAAACAACACGGCGAGTCCGTACGCTGATGACCATCGTCCATGTTTCATACGGTCCGCCTACTTTTTCTTGTTGTAGAGTTCTTCAACGACCTTTCCTACGTTGGTCTGTCGAAGCTTTTCAGCGTCTGCGGCTGCCCATGAGGGATTCCAGAGTTGCCAACCGGCGATATCACCCTTGAGGAGAAAAGGCGACAACGCCCTATTTCGGGCAACGAGCTCAAGCATGCGCCTCTCCTCCCTGACAACATCTTACACCCCGATGGCGGCTGCATTCGCTTGCGGTTTTCTCAACCGGCCGCGTCCCTGAACCTCCAGCCTGCGGCCGCACCGGCATCGTTGAAGCGCCGATCGCTTCAACTCTTTCAGCTCCTGCGGCCCGCACCCTTGCGGGTGCGGTTCTGTCCGGAGCGGGAACGGACTCCGGAGTCCGTTCCCGCCCAGTTAAGTCACAACTAGAACGACAAGCGCAGGCCCATCTGCACCTGCCGCGGGTTGCCCACGATCGAGGTGATAACGCCGGCGTTCGGGTTCCCAATCGCATCATTCGGCAAGCCGAATTGCGGTGTGTTGGTGATGTTGAAGAACTCCGCCCGGTACTGCAGGTTGAACCGCTCGCTCAAGGGGATGTCCTTGAACAAAGGGAGAAAAGGGGACAACGCCCTTTTTCAACTTCAGCGCTTCGTCAGCGCCCGCCGCGCGTCGCAACCGCTCCTCCCAGTCCGGGCTGCCGCCCCACAACTCAAGCGTCGGCCAACCGATGAGTTCGCCTCCACAGCAACCGCCTTGTGGCAAGATGAGCGTCAGGCGATGCCGGTGCGATCCACAAAGTTTTACGAAGCCCGGGCAAAGGTTGCGCGCGCCCTGGCTCACCCCAGCCGGCTGCTATTGATGGACGCCCTGCGCCAGCAGGAGATGTGCGTCCAGGACCTCACCGAGCTCGTCGGAAGCGATCAATCCACCGTATCCAAGCACTTGGCGGTGCTCAAGGAGGCCGGGCTCGTCAGCGTTCGCAAGGCCGGGTCGATGAGCTACTACGGCTCGATCTGCGATTGCCTCGACGGATTTTTTGGCTGTTTGGACACAGTCCTGCGGCAGCGTCTGGAAGCCCAGCAGGCTGTTGTGGAGCGGTAATTTTTTGCGGCATAATATGGTGATATGGCCATAAAAGAATTAGCGGCGCCCAAGATGACGAGCCTGTTCGAGCGCTATCTGACCGTCTGGGTCGGGCTCTGCATCGTGGCGGGCATTCTGCTTGGCAAGATCGCTCCGGGGCTGGCGGCAACGCTCGACGGCATGGCGCTGACGGTGAATGGAGCGCCGGTCGTCTCCATCCCGATCGCTATCTGCCTGTTTTTCATGATGTACCCGATCATGGTGAAGATCGACTTCGCCAAGGTCGTGCGGGCGGGCAAGAGCGGCAAGCCGGTTTACCTGACGCTATTCGTGAACTGGGCCATCAAGCCGTTCACGATGTACGCGATTGCGCTGCTGTTTCTCGGATACCTTTTCCAAGGGCTGATCGGCGCGGACGCCACGGATTTGGTCAAGATGCCGTTCGGGCTCGACCTGCCGCTGGGCGCGACCCACGGCTCGGGCGTCGTCGTCCTGCACGAGGGCGTCAAGATGCTTGAGATCCCGCTGTGGCGCAGCTACCTGGCGGGCGCGATTCTACTGGGAATCGCACCATGCACGGCCATGGTCTTGGTGTGGGGCTATTTGGCGCGCGGCAATGACGGCCTCACGTTGGTGATGGTCGCCATCAACTCCTTGACCATGCTTGTGCTCTACGGCGTCCTCGGCGGGTTCTTGCTGGGCGTTGGACGTCTTCCCGTCCCCTGGCAGGCGCTGCTGTTGTCGATTGGCGTTTATGTGGCGCTGCCACTGGTGACCGGCTATCTGACCCGCCGCTGGATTCTGGCGACGAAAGGCGAGCAGTGGTTCCAGGAAAAGTTCTTGCACCTGCTGACACCCGTGACCATTGGCGCTTTGTTGCTGACCTTGGTTCTGCTGTTCAGCTTCAAGGGCGAGGTGACTCTGGGCAACCCGCTGACGATTCTTTGGATTGCCATCCCCCTCTTTCTCCAGACCGTCCTGATCTTTGCCCTCGCGTACAGCCTGGCCAAAGCGCTGGGCCTGTCTTATGAAGACGCCGCGCCGGCTGCATTGATCGGCGCATCGAACCATTTTGAAGTCGCCATCGCCACGGCGGTGATGCTGTTCGGACTCTCCTCCGGGGCGGCGCTGGCGACGGTGGTGGGCGTGCTGATCGAGGTGCCGGTGATGCTGATGCTGGTGGGCTTCTGCAAGCGGACCAAGGGCTGGTTCGCCGCATAGGGATGCGGTGACGTTGTCCCGTTATCTCCGGCGCTACAATACCTTCCGATGCAACGCCGCGACTTTCTACGCAGTTCCGCCACCGCCGCGGGCCTGACAGCCCTGAGCTACTCCCGCGTACTCGGCGCGAACAACCGCGTCAACCTCGGCTTCATCGGGCTCGGCAACCGCGGCGACCAGGTCCTCGACGCCTTCCTCGAGCATGCCGACAGCGGCATTGACGCCCTGTGCGACCTGCGGCGCGACTACATGGACTACCACTACGAGCGCACCGCCACGCGCGGCGATCGGACGCGGTTCCAGGACTACCGCAAGCTGCTCGACAAGAAGGGACTCGACGCCGTCGTCATCTCGACGCCCGACCACTGGCACGCGCTGATGACCATCCACGCCTGCCAGGCCGGGCTCGACGTCTATGTCGAAAAGCCTCTGTCGCTGACCATCGTGGAAGGCCGCCGCATGGTCGAGGCGGTCAACAAGTACAAGCGCGTCGCCCAGGTCGGCACGCATCGCCGCTCGCTGCCGTGGTGCGCCGAAATCGCAAAATCCTGCCGCGACGGCGCCATCGGCCAGATCACCGCCGCCGAGGCCTTCTACGTCGCCAACGACTGGCCCAACGGCATCGGCAATCCGCCTGACTCGCAGCCCCCGGCCGGCGTGAGCTGGGACCAGTGGAAAGGCCCCGCGCCCGACGAGCCCTACAACGTCAACAAGACTTTTTACAACTTCCGCTGGTTCTTCCCCTACTCAGGCGGACAGATCACCAACATGGGCGTCCACTACCTCGACATGATCCAGTGGAGTCTCGGCCAGCGCGCGCCCAAGCGCATCGCGGCGTTCGGCGGCGTTTACGCGGTGAAGGACAACCGCGAGATCCCCGACACCGCCAAGGTCATTTGGGAGTATGACAAGGCGCTGGTGAGCTACGACCAGATCAACGCCAACGGCAACGCGCCCAAGCAGGAGTACCACTTCCGCGGAACCAAGGGCATGCTGCTGGCCTACTCCGGCGGCTACGAGATCCAGCCCGACACCATCCGCGAGAAGGGCCGCTTCGCCCGCACGCCGCTCGACCGCGAGACCGAGCGCGGCTGGCGCAAGGAAGCCAAACAGCTCATCGAGCCCAAAGTGGTGGACAACGTGCCGCGCGGAACCGAGTTCCACACGCGCAACTTCCTTGACTGCGTCAAGAGCCGCGCGAAGTGCAACGCTGACATCGAGACCGGCCACCGCTCGACCTCGGCGACGCTGCTGGCCAACATCGCGCTGCGCACCGGCGAGGCGCTGGAGTGGGACGCCGAGCGCGAGGAGTTCACCAACCACCGCGAGGCGAATTCGATGCTGCACTACGAGTACCGCAAGGGCTACAAGTTGCCGGAGATTTAGCGAGCAAGGTGGAGCAAGCCGGAGGTTCGCGCCAGTGTGCCCGGCATGGGCTGTATCTAGTGGGATGAAAGGAACCCATCGGGACCGATGGAGGTAACCGTAGCAAAGAGCAAGGTGGAAGCCGTGAGGCCAAGCTGAAGGAAGCTCCGAGCAAAGTCACGATTGTAGGGACCGCCGCCCCCGACCCGATCGGAGCTGCATGGGACGGCCTAGCGCCACGTGGAGCGGGCCTCTCGGCCTGCCAACTTGGCCTCCCGGCCAAGTAGCTCGAATGTAGAAACTCCAGCGGCCGCGTGGAACCGGCGGCTCAGCGCGCAATCTCCGGCAGTAGCTTCTCTGGCACGCCCAGCGCGTTCACCAGCGGCTCGGCCTGCGGCCGCACCTCGGCGCAAAGCGCATTGACCGCGCCGCGGATCGCGCGGCCCTTGTTCGCCGCCAGGAAGCCGCTCTCGAGGAACCAGGCGCGGTCCTTCTCGATCGCCTGCAAGCCGTACAGCGCCCGCAGCCGGTCGACGGCGTCGCGGTTCGGCCCCTCTTCCATCGCCTCCACTCCCTCGATGAAGCGCTCCAGGCAGAAGCGCTCGACCGAGGCCCAGGCCGTCGCCATGATGTGGTCCTGGCATTCGTTGAACGCCTGGAATGAGTCCATCTTCTGCTGCTGGATGCGGTTGCGCAGACGCCGGGCGACCGAGTCCAGCAGCCGCGTCTCGCGATACCGCAGCGCTTCGAGCTGGAATCCGGCGCTGCGCAGGTGTTGGGAGTCGGTCAGCCGCGACGAAACCGGCGTCGGCTCACCTACCGCCGCCGCGGCCCGGCCGCCCAGATACTTCAGCAGCGTGAACGGCCGCATGTCTTCGAACTGGCGCTTGTAGTCGCTCAGCAGCGCCTTCACCAGCAGCTGCATGAGCACGGTGTTGTCACCCTCGAAGGTGCAAAAAATGTCGGTGTCGTTCTTCAGCGACGGCAGCCGCGACGAAGCCATGTAGCCCTGGCCGCCGCAACACTCGCGGCACTGCTGCAGCGCGTCGAGGTTCGCCCATGTGGCGTAAGACTTCAGGCCGGCCGCCAGCGCCTCAATCTCGCGGCTCTCGTCTTCGGTGGCGGAGGCGAAGCGCTCGGCCAGATGCCGCAGGCCGAAGTGCAACGCGTAGACCTGCGCCAGCGGCGGCAGCAGCCGGCGCTGGTGCGTCAGGTAGTCCAGGATGCGGATCTCGTCTCCGCCGGCCGGGCCGAACTGCCGCCGCCGCTCGCCGTAGCGGATCGCGATCGCCAGGCCCGTCTTCATCACCGTCATCGCCGCCAGCGCGATGCTCACCCGGCCGGCGACGAGCGCGCCGATCATCGTGAAGAAGCGCTTGGACGGGCTCGCGATCGGGCTGACGTAGGCGCCGTCTTCGTTGATGTCGCCAAAACGGTTGAGCAGGTTTGCCCGCGGCACGCGCACCTGGTCAAACCATAGCCGCCCGTTGTCGACGCCGTTGAGGCCTTCTTTCTCTCCGCAGTCCTCGATTCGCACGCCCGGCGCGGTCGAGCCGTCGTCGTTTCGAATCGGGACCAGCACCGCGTGGACTCCATGGCCCTGGCCCTCTACGATTAGCTGCGCAAACACCACCGCCAGCCGCCCGTGCAGCGCGGCGTTGCCGATGTACTCTTTGTGTGCCGAATCCGTCGGCGTGTTCACGACGATCTCGCCGGTCGCGGCGTCATAGGTCGCCGTGGTCTCGATGTCGGCGACGTTCGAGCCATGCCCCAGCTCGGTCATCGCAAAGCAGCCCGGCAGGGCGGCTGTTCCCGCATCACGCAGGTAGAGGTCGTGGTGCGGCTTGGTCCCCAGCATGCGGATCGCGCCGCCGAACAGGCCGAACTGTACGCCGTACTTGATGACCAGGCTGATGTCGCCGTAGGCCAGCGTCTCGAAGGCTGCGGCGAACTTCAGATTGTCGGCCTCGCCGCCGTACTCGGGCGGGTAGGAGATCGCGCCGAGGCCCTCGGCGGCCACCGCCTTGAGCTGCTTGAACACGCGCACCCGCTGGGCCTCCTTGGGCAGGCCGTACTCGAAGTCAAACAGGGGCTGTTGCAGGAGCCGTCGGATGTTCTGGCGCAGCGGACGCAGCTCGCCGTCGAGATACGCCTCGAGCGCCTCCACGTCGAGGGCTGCGGATTCGGCGCCTTCGTCCTGATCCGCGCCCTGGTCGAGCAATTCGCGGGCGGCCTCTTGGCCGACGACGCCGAGGGCGTCTTCCACGGCTTCGAGCGCGATCCGCGTCTCCGGCCCGGCTTCGGCGCCCGAGAGTTTGGAGCCGAGTTCGCTGAGCGACTTGCGCTGCGAGGGGTCCAGGTGTGCGGCTTCCCGGCGTACCGTCGCCAGCAACGCCTGCAGGGCGCGCGGCGCGGGCGGATCGTCGGGTTGCAGCCAGGCTTGCAGCGCCTCGCGGTCCTCGTCGCTCAGCGGCGCGTCTCCGACTTTGTTGCGGATCGCCGCCAACTCTTCCGACGTCAGATCGCCGTCGGCCCAGGCTACGTAGAGCGCCGGCAAATACGGCAAGGCGGCCGGTCCGGTCGGAACAGCGGGAGCGTTGCGGGAGTGGGTTTTTGACATCGAGGTCCCCTCAGGACGTGCGGATTCTGGAAACTCACGGATACAGCTCGTCGTGCCGGCGCAGCAGGTACGAATCGGTCATGCCCGCCACATAGTCACAGACGACGCGGTGCGGCGGCTCGGTTTCAATGCGAGCGCGGTAGAAGCGCGGCATCTTCTCCGGCAGCTTCAGGTAATAGTGGAATACGTCGGCGACCTTGCTGCCGGCTTCCAGGCTGTCGCGCTCGATGGCGGCGGAGCGGTAGACCTTGCGCGCCAGGAACGACTTGAGCCGGCGGGAGGTCTCAGCCGCCTCGGGCGTCAGACGCGCCAGGCGCTCGGACGCGGCGCGGACGTCCTCGATCGTGCGGACCCCGGCTTCCTCGACGGCCTGGCTCGTCTCTGTGATCAGCGCCGTCACCAGAAAATCCATCAGCCGCCGCAGAGCTTCATTGAACAGTTGCCAGCGGCTCACATTCGGGTAGAGGCGTTTGGCTTCGAGGTAGGCGCGGTCAAATGCCTCGCACTCCCGCCGGATCTCGTCGTTCTCGAGCAGCCGCGCCTCGAAAGCGTCGTCGAGGTCGGCGCAGTTATAGGCGATTTCATCGGCGAGGTCGATCAACTGCGCCTCGAGCGGCGGGAGCTGCTCGAGCAGATACTCCGCCAGCTCGGGGCGCTCGCCGGCCTCGTAGTCGCGGGAATGCTTGATCAAGCCCTCGCGGACTTCGAAAGTCAGATTCAGGCCGGGGAAGGCGGCGTAGCGCTGCTCGAAGCGATCGACCACGCGCAGCGCGTGCAAGTTGTGGTCGAATCGCTCGCCATGCCGCTGCATTTGCTCATCGAGCACATGCTCGCCGGCGTGGCCGAAAGGCGGATGCCCCAGATCGTGAGCCAGCGCCAACGCCTCGGCCAGATCGGTCTCCAGCCCGAGCGCCCCGGCCACGGTGCGCGTCACCTGCGTCACCTCGATGGTGTGCGTCAGACGGTTGCGGAAATGGTCCGAGAGCGGGGTGGAAAAGACTTGCGTCTTGTCTTCCAGCCGCCGGAACGCGCGGGAGTGGACGATGCGGTCGCGGTCGCGCTGGAAGCAGTTGCGATAGGGATGCGGCTCTTCGGCGTAGCGCCGGCCGCGCGAAAGAGCAGGGGCGAATCGTAGAGCGGAAAGCGTCATACGATTCGCCCCTGGCAAATGGATGGCTCTAGGCTCCCGGGATTTCGCGCAGCGCCACGCCGGCGGCGGCCGCCGCCGCTCCCCCTTCGGCCATCAGCTCTTCGAGCAGCACCCGCGCACCCGCCGGGTCGGAGGGGACCATTGCCCGAGCCATCTCGAGCTTGGCGCGCGCCGCCGGTACGACGGCGGTGGGGTTGTCGATCAGCGCCTGATAATGCTTCTTGGCGCTGTCGATGTCGCCCGCACCGGCCAGCAGCCCCGCCAGGGTCAGCCGCGCCAGCGAGCCGTAGGTCTCATCGGCCCGGCCGACGACCCCCTCGAGGCGGTTGCGGGCGGCGTCGTTTTCCTGCTGCTCCATCTCGAGCAGCGCGATGTAATAGTCCGCCGCGGCGGCCGCGGGGGCTCCGGCGAAGTCCGACTTGACCTTCTCCATGGCCTCGGCGGTGCGCCGATAGCGCTCCCCGCTGGTCGTGAACGTCACGTAGCCGGTGCGCTGTTCGGTCGTCACCACGCCGTGGTAGAGCCGTACGGCCTCCTCGAGCGCGGCGGCCGCTTGGGCCCTTTGCCGTTCGCGATAACCGAAGTAGGAGGAGACCCCCACAATCAGCGCCACAATGACGGCTGCGCCGATCAGAACGGTCTGCTTGTGGTTGCGGTAGAAGCCGTAGAAGTGCCCTACCTCTTCGATGAACTGATCGTGCTTGAGATCTTTGCGACTAAATTCCGACACACCACTCCCCTGCGCTGCAGCGTATCCCCCAGAGTATGCCTGGGAGGGACTCCGTGTCAATGCAAACATTCGTTGACCGAAACGTTCCAGGTTCGCTATCACTTTGGTACGCGGGTACCAGAACCCGCTAAGGTTTTTGCTACCTGAGCCGATTGCTGAAACAGGAGGCGCGGCCTTAGGTCAAAGACCTGATTTTTAAGGGGAAAGCTTGGCCTGTACTCTAAAGGTCTGTAATACTTGCCGTGGTAATGCTCCGAGATCTCGAGCGTACGCCGGTCCTATCGCAGGACGGCGTGGTCTTAAGTAAGAATGTCCAGCGCGACATTCGGCGCTTGGCGTCGAAGCTAGGTGCATCCGTCGAGCGAATCGAGGGCCGCTGGGAGAAGCGGCTCGAGGCGTTGTTGGGGGAAAAGCCTGATGCGGCCCGTCTGCGGGCGCTCAGCGCCATCAATCCGGGGGCTTGGACGCCGCTGCTGGCGGCCGGCAAGTTCGAAGACTTCCTGGAGAACGTGGAGTACCACGCGCGCCGGCTGGCGAAGCTCGACGTCTCTCCCAACCAGGTGCTCGCGTCGGTGACGGAGTACCAACGCCGCCTGCTGCCTGAGGTCAAGCGCCTCTTTCCCGAAGATTACGCGACGTATCTACAGTCGCTCGACCATCTGTATTTCTGCATCAAGCTCACCCTGAATAACGCCTACTACCAGGTCCGCGACCTGGAGGCGACGGCGTTCTTCGACGTACTGCAGGACCAACTCGAAACGCTGGGCGTGGCCGATTTGTTGCAGCGGGTTTTGGAAACCCTGATGCGCACGTTTCGTGCGCACGGCGGCGTGATCCTGCTGCTCGAACCGGATTCGAAGCAGTTGGCCGCGAAGGCTTGGAAGGGGATGAACGCGAGACTCGCCCACCGCTTTGACGGCGCGCTCGGCGACGGCGTCACCGGCGGGGTCGCGGCCTCGGGCCGGCCGGCGGTGATCGTGGATGTCGCCTCCGACGAGCGTATCGTCACCCCGGAGATCCGCAAGGCGTTCACCAGCCTGTGGGCGGTGCCGCTGGCGGTTCGCGGCAAGGTCACCGGCGTGGCGGCGTTGGGCTTCTCGCACGAGTACTTCTGCTTGCCGCGTGAGATGAAGCTCTTCGAGGCCATCGCCGAACGTTGCGCGCTGGCGATCGACAAGGCCCGCCTGATGGAGGAACTCAAGGACAGCGAAGAGCGGATCCGCCAGCTCGGCGAGCACATGATGAAGGTGGAGGAGGAGGAGCGCCGGCGCATCAGCCGCGAACTTCATGACGAGGTGGGCCAATCGCTGCTGGTGGCTCGCCTGTATCTCGAAATGGGCCAGGGCATGGTGCCCGAAGACAACGATCGCGCCCACGACAAGCTCGCCGAGACGCGCGAGGTCATCGAAGGCACCATCGTCGAGATGCGGCGCCTGATCTCGGCGCTGAGCCCGAGCGTTTTGCAGATGTTGGGGCTGCCGGCCAGTATCCGGCAGTTCGTCAAAAACCTGGGACGCACCTTTCCCGGGCGAGTGCGGCTGCGTATGTCGCAACTCGAGGACTTGCCCGAAGGGGCCAAGATCATGATGTACCGGCTGGTGCAGGAGTGTTTTACCAACGCGGTGAAGCATTCGTGCGCCAGCAACGTGAGCGTCCAACTGAATCGGAGAAACGGATCGGTCCGCATGAAGGTGCAGGACGACGGCGTCGGCTTCGATTTGGACGAGGCCTCGCGCAAGCGAGAGAGCTTCGGCCTGGCGGGCATGCGCGAACGCGTGGCGCTGCTGGGCGGGGAGATCGATATCCAGTCGAGCCCGGGAAAAGGGACAAAGGTTTCGATCGCAATCCCTGTTTGAGCTGTGATCTGAGGGAAGAGAACTGCACCGCCTCGGGAGGTCCGGGGGGAGAGAACCAAGAAGCGGACGAGGAGAACAAGACAATGGCGAAGATTCGAGTGCTACTGACTGACGATCACACATTGTTTCGTCAGGGAATTCACAACATGCTGGCGCAGGAGACGGACATCGAGGTCGTCGGCGAAGCCGCCAACGGCACCGAGTCAGTCGACCAGGTGCCCAGCCTGCGCCCGGACGTGGTGCTGATGGACATCGGCATGCCCGGGCTTTCGAGCTTCGAGGCAACCCGGCAGATCAAGAAACTGCGCCCCGAGACAAAAATTCTGTTCCTGACCATGTATGACGACGAGGACTACCTGGTCGAATGCATGGAAGTCGGCGGCAGCGGTTACGTGCTCAAGGACTCGCCTGCGGCGCAGTTGCTGGCGGCCATCCGGGACGTCTACCGCGGCGGCAGCTACCTGAGCCCGAAAATGCTCTCGCAGCTGGTCGACGACTTCCGCTCGCGGATCAAATCCACGCACCGTCAGCCTCGGTTCGCGACTCTGACGCCGCGCGAGAAAGAGATCCTCAAATTCCTGGCCGAAGGGCAATCGGTCAAGGAGATCGCCCAGCACCTGAATCTGAGCGTGAAGACCGTGGAGGCGCACAAGTTCAATCTGATGCGCAAGTTGGATATCCACAACAAAGCGCAGCTGGTGCAGTACGCGATCCAGAAGAAGATCATCAAGATCCCGGTCGGACCGTAGCCGGAAGCCGGCTTGTTCAGGCCTACCGCCTTTTGATCATCACGCCACAGAACCGCAGGCGTTAGCCTGCGGAGCGCCGACCAGGAGGTCGGCGTTGCAAGCCGGGAGGCTCGCTCCACGGAGCTGCACAAACGGACTAACGCCACGTGGAGCAGGCCTCCTGGCCAAGTAGCTCGAATGTAGAAACTCCAGCGGCAGGCGTTAGCCTGCGGGCCCGCGCCCTAACGGGCGCGGTTCTGTTGCCCGCCCCAGGCCAGGATCTCGTCGTAGTGCGCGATGCGCCGGCCCGGCCCGGCCTCGAGCGCCGCTCCGATCATCCCCGCCGCCACATCCTCTGCGTCGATCGCGCGATAAATCCGCATTGGTCCGAACAGCAGGAACCCGAACGCCCGCGCCAACGGAATCCCGATCCGCTCCCCCAGCCGAAACTCGTCCCGATTGCCCATCAGGAAGCTCGGGCGTAACACCGCCACCGTCTCGAACGGCAGTAGCGCGACGGCGCTTTCAAGCTCCCCTTTCACCTGTAGATAATAGTTCGGCGAGCTCGCTGACGCCGCCACCGAGGTTACCAGCACGAAGCGCTTGGCGCCGCGCTCGGCCGCCGCGCGGGCGTAGGCCAGGGTCAGGTCGTGATCCACGCGCCGGAACTCGCGCTTCGAGCCGGCCTTCTTGATTGTCGTGCCGAGGGCGCAGAACGCATCGTCCGGCGGCGGCAGTTCGGCGTCATCGAGAGCGGCGAAATCGACGACGTGTTGCTCGAGGCGGTCGGAGTCCAGGCCGATCCGGCGGCGGCCGAGAGAATGGACCGCGACGTAGGCGGGGTGTGCGAGCAGTTGCCGCAGGCAATGGCCGCCCACGAGTCCGGAACCGCCGGCGAGCCAGGCGCGACGCAGCATCGAGCCTATCTTAGCTTGGTAAACTTCAAGTTCGCGCTTGACGTCCGTATGAGTTCAATCGATTGGTATGCGGCGCGGGCGCGGTTCGCTCATTCGCTCGGCTTCGAGTTGCAGCACAGCCAGCAACGCTACTGGCGGGTGCTCGAAGAGGCGATCGAGCCGGGCGTTGCGTGGCTCGACCTGGGCTGCGGCTGGCAGATCACACAGGAGTGGGCGGCTTCGCTGGAGCGGCAGCGGGCGCTGGCGTCCCGGGCCGAGCGCTTCGTCGGGCTCGACCTCGACGCCGGCATGTCCAAGCATCCGCTGCTCGATCACCGCGTCTTCGGCAGCGGGGAGAACCTGCCTTTTGCCGAGAGTTGCTTCGACGTGGTGACCGCCAACATGGTGGTCGAGCATCTGGCCGAGCCTGAGCGCGTTTTTGGCGAAGTGCGGCGCGTGCTGCGACCCGGCGGCCGCTTCGTCTTCCATACGCCCAACAAGCGCTACTACATGGTGTGGCTGGCGTCGCTGGCGCCGGAGTGGCTGAAGAGCCGCGTGGCGCGCCTGCTCGACGACCGCGCCGACGAAGACATTTTTCCTACCTACTACCGCGCGAACACGCCCGAAGCCGTCCGCCGGCAACTGGGGCCCGCCGGTCTCGAGGAGGAATGGATCCGCGTCGGCGGCTCGGGGGGCGATTTCGCTGCGCTGGGGTTTTTCGGCATGCCGGAAATTGTCTTTCTGCGGCTGCTCGAGACGGAACTGCTGCGGCGCTATTCGGTGACGCTGATCGCCTGCCTGCGCCGCCCGGGGTAGAGGCTGCGCGACAGAACCGCGGGCGTCAGCCTGCGGGCCCGGGCGTTCGACGCCGATCTCGGTGTGCCCCGGGGAGGAATGTCCGGCCCCACTCGGTGGGACGAACATTCCTGTTCGGCCACGGCGCCTAGCTCAAGTCAATCTTCTTCAGGCGGATGTCCTCTTCCTTGAAGACTCCCAGCCCGAAATTGCCGGCCAACTCGATGTGCTCCACCTGACCGTTGAGCCATTGGGAGTGTTCGTCGGGCTTCATCAGCGCGATCGGCAGGCGGCCGACCTCCTCGCGCTTCTTGTCGATCTCTTTCCAGCCGATGTGGTCCAGCGCCACCGGGTCGGTCGCGAAGTACATCGTCTTGTGCTCCCAGGCGTAGTGCTGCACGGTGGAGCCCGGGCCGCCGTGGTAGGCCGCCTTGACGCCGTCGAGGATGTTGAGCACAACCTTCTCGCGGAAGATCGGCAGGTCGACCACCGCCGGGATGAAGATGCCGCAGGCGTTTGCCGTGGTTGAGGCGTGGCTGCGGTTGACGTTGTTGGAAAACCCGTGCGAGAGGTTTTTGAGCGCCAGGGTCACGCCGGCCGACTGGTGGTGCTTCAGGATGGGCAGGTTGATGACCTTGTTCACCTCTTTGGTGATGAACTTGCAGACGTAGGAGCGCCGCACGTGCGGGTCGTCCAGGCTGTACTCGGCCTTGTATTCGGGGTTGACCAGCGGCATCTCCATGTAGATGTCCGGGTCGTAGCCGTCCATGTCCATCTGGACGTTCAGGTATTTTTCTGACGCGTAGGCCGTCCGCACGCCCTCGGGCAGCCAGGACGGGAAGCCGACGTTCTGGAACTGGTCGCGGTAGCGGTCATAGGCGACGATGTCCTGCCGCTTGACGCCCGCCGACTCCACGCCGGCGATGACGGCGCGCACGAACTCCGGCGAGGAGATGACGGCCGGGCCGCCCACCGGATTGAGCTTGATGCCGACCACGTCGCCGGGCTCGAAAAACTCGCGCCAAGCTTCGACGGGGGACTCGGCGTGGGTCAGCTCCATCATGCCGCGGTCCACCATCTGCTGGATCGGTTCGGCCTGGAAGACGTTCTCGACGATGGAGTTCGGGTGCTCGATGGCGACTACGCGGCCCGGATAGGGCCCCGGGATGCCGAGCTTCGATCCGCTCGAGGCTGACGGCGAGGCGGCCTGTTCGACCTTGTCGGTGCAGGCCAGGGTGGCGGCGGCTACGGAAGCGGCCAGGAATTCACGACGATCGAAGCGCATAACGATTCTCCAAACAAACGAGCGCTCTCATTGTAACGCCGCCGATTTCCTGGCGCAGAAATCGACGCCGCTAGGCCATCTCGATCCGCTTGACGCGAATCTGCTCGTCGTCGAAGACGCCCAGCCCAAAATTGCCGGCCAGCTCGATGTGCTCGACCTGCCCGTTGAGCCAGCGCGAGTGCTCGTCCGGCTTCATCAGCGCGATCGGCTCGCGGCCGACCTCGGCGCGCTTGGCGTCGATGGCCTTCCAGCCGACCTTGTCCATCGCGACGGGGTCCGTGGCGAAGTACATGGTCTGGTGCGCCCAGGCGTAGTGCTGGACCGTCGTGCCGGGGCCGCCGTGGTAGGCCGCCTTCACGCCGTCCAGGATGTTGAGTACGATCTTCTCGCGAAACACCGGCAGGTCGACCGCCGCCGGGATGAACAGGCCGCAGGCGTTGGCCGTCGTCGAGGCGTGGCTGCGGCTGACGTTGTTGGTGAACCCGTGCGACAGGTTTTTTAGCGCCAGAGTCACGCCGGCCGACTGGTGGTGCTTCAGGATCGGGACGTTGATGACCTTATTGACGTCCTTGGTGAGCATCTTGCACACATACGAGCGCCGCAGATGCGGGTCGTCGATGCGGTACTCGCCGACGTAGCTCGGGTGGATCAGCGGCATCTCCATGTAGACGTCTTCGTCATAGCCGCCCATGTCGAGCTGAATTTTCGGGCTGACGGGCGACCCGGAGGTCCAGCGGATGCCCTCCGGCAGCCAGGACTCGAAGCCGGCCGCCTTGAACTCTTCGCCGTAGCGCTCGTAGGCGATGATGTCCTGGCGCTTGACGCCGACCTCTTCGAGCCGCTTGAAGATCGTATGGAAGACCGAGGGGTCCGAGATCACCGCCGGCCGGCCGACCGGGTTGAACTTCACGGCGACGACGTCGCCGGGCTCGAAAAACTCGCGCCAGGCCTCGATGGGCGACTCAGCGTGGGTCAGCTCCATCATGCCGCGGTCCATCATCTGCTCGACCGTTTCGGGTTGGTAGGCGTCATCGATGTAGCTGCCGGGGTGGTGGACTTCGACGACGCGGCCCGGATAGGGGCCGGGAATGCCGAGCTTGGACGCGGAACCGGAGGTCTTGGGCCCTTCGGCGACCCGGTTGGAGCAGGCGGCCGCAGCAGCGGCGAGGGTGGCGGTCAGAAGTTCACGGCGATCGAAGCGCATAGCAGTCCTCCAAACAAGCAGGCGCTTGTATTGTACTCCTGCTGGTTCCTTGTGGCGCACGCCGTCGGCGTGCCGGGTCGTCGGTCCCCGACGACCTTCCGGACGGAGGCCGGGACGGCCTCCGCTGCTCGCCTGGAGGCGCGCGCTACAAATCCACCCGCTTCACCCGCAACTGCTCGTCGTCAAACACGCCCAACCCGAAATTCGCGGCCAACTCGATGTGCTCCACCTGGCCGTTGAGCCAGCGCGAGTGCTCGTCCGGCTTCATCAGCGCGATCGGCTCACGGCCGACCTCGGCGCGCTTGGCGTCGATGGCGCGCCAACCCACCTTGTCCAGCGCCACCGGGTCGGTGGCGAAGTACATCGTCCGATGCGGCCAAGCGTAGTGCTGCACCGTCGTGCCCGGGCCGCCGTGGTAGGCCGCATAGACGCCGTCGAGGATGTTCAGGACGACCTTCTCGCGGAAGATCGGCAGGTCGACCACGGCCGGAATGAAGATGCCGCAGGCGTTGGCTGTGGTCGAGGCGTGGCTACGGCTGACGTTGTTGGTGAAGCCGTGCGACAGGTTTTTCAGCGCCAGCGTCACGCCCGCTGATTGATGATGCTTGAGGAGCGGGACGTTGATGATCTTGTTGACTTCCTTGGTCAGGAACGTGCAAACGTGCGAACGCCGCAGGACCGGGTCGTCGGCGCGGTAATCGCCCACGTAGTCCGGGTGGATCAGCGGCATCTCCATATAAACGTCGGGGTCATGACCGCTGATGTCTGTCTGCATTTGGGGACCCTTTTCCCAGGCGGAAGTCCAGCGCAGTCCTTCGGGCATCCAGTCCACGAAACCGGCTTCCCGGAAGGCGTTGGCCGTGCGATCGTAGGCGATGATGTCCTTGCGCGGAATCCCGACGGCTTCCAGCCGCTGCACGATGGCTCGGAAGACGGACGGATCCGAGACGACCGCGGGCTTGCCGACCGCGTTGAGTTTGATGCCGACCACGTCGCCGGGCTCGAAAAACTCGCGCCAAGCCTCGACCGGCGCCTCGGCGTGGGTGAGTTCCATCATGCCGCGATCGAGCATCTGTTCGACCGGCTCGGACTGGTAGGCTCCATCGATGTGGCTGCCGGGGTGATGCACCTCGACCACGCGGCCGGGGTAGGGGCCGGGGATGCCGAGCTTGGAGGCGGCCGGCTTGGCGCCGGACGAGGCCGCCTGCTCGACCTTCTCCGCGCAAGCCAGGGTGGCGGCGGCCACCGAAGCCGCCAAAAACTCTCGCCGATCCAAGCGCATGGCTATCCCTCCGCAGCGGGTCCAAACCGACCCACGCACAGGGTAGCATCCTCTCTGCTTGGCCACGACCGCTTGCCAAACAAGGGAAATCGTTGCGGGCCGGTGGCGGGGACGCGAAAATCGACACAGCATGTGCCGCAACATCAAGCCGCTGTTCAACTTCGAGCCGCCGACCAGCGAAGAGGAGGTGCGCGCAGCCGCCGTGCAGTTCGTGCGCAAGGTCAGCGGCTTTACCCGGCCGAGTCAAGCCAATGAGGCGGCTTTCGAGCACGCGGTGGACGCAGTCACGGCGGCGACACAGGATTTGCTGAGTTCCCTGGTGACGGCCGCTCCGCCGCGGGACCGCATCGTCGAAGCCGCCAAGGCGCGAGCGCGCAACGCCCGCCGCTTCGGCTAGCGGCTCACCACATATCCGGCGGCAACCGCCCAAAACTCCTCCACCTGTGCGGACTGCCAAGCCGGACTACGGCTGAGTTCCGCGGCCATTAGCTCCGCCACGCGCGGCGCCACATCGATCGCGGCCCGCGCGTGGAGCAGCAAACAGCGCGTCCGGCGGCTCAGCACGTCTTCCACCGACCGAGCCATCTCCTCGCGCACCGCCCAGACCACGTGCGCCGCCCGGATCGGCAGCCGCTCATCGAGGCGTTCGGCCAGGTCCGAGTTTTCAAGAATCAACGCCTCGATCGCAGGCTGGTCCGAGCCGTAGGGCCCGAGCGCCTCCGGCGTCTCGCTCCAGCCGTGGATGCGCAGCTGCTTGGTCGGGCAGGCGCGTTCGGGCAGGTCGGCCAGCGCGGCGGCCTGGTCGATCGTGTCCTCGGCCATCTTGCGGTAGGTCGTCCACTTGCCGCCCGAAATTGTCACCAGCCCGTTGTTGGAAATGTGCAGCACGTGCTCGCGCGAGATCTGCTTCGTGGCGCCGGCCGGGGCGCCGGGGTTCGAGACCAACGGCCGGATGCCGGCGAAGGCGCTCAAGATGTCGGCGTGGGTGGGGTCCTTGGTCAGATAGCGCGCGGCGTGCTCGACCAAGAAATCGATCTCCTGGTCAAAGGGCCGCGGCTCGAGCACGGGGCCGGCGACCTCGGTGTCGGTCGTGCCGACCACCACCCGGTCCAGCCAAGGAATCGCAAAAAGCACCCGGCCGTCGTCGGTTTCAGGCACCATGATGGCCGCATCGCCGGGCAGGAACGACTTGTCGAGCACGATGTGGACGCCTTGGCTGGGCCGCAGCGTGTCGACCGCCGCCGGGTCGTCCATCTTGCGGATGGTGTCGGTAAAAATGCCCGTGGCGTTGATCACCGCGCGCGCCGGAATCGCATACTCCTTGCCGGTCTCCTCATCGACCGCGTGGGCGCCGTTGACCTGGTCGCCGGAGTCCTTGGTCAACCCGGTGACGCGCATGTAGTTCAGCGCCACGCCGCCCTGTTCGTCGACCGTCTGCGCCATGTTCACCGCCAGCCGCGCGTCGTCGAACAGGCCGTCGTAGTAGATCACGCCGCCGCGCAGGCCCTCGGGCTCGATCGTCGGCAGCCGCTCGAGCGTCTCTCGGATGTTGAGATGCTTCGACCGCCCGAAATTCTGCCGGCCCGCCAGCACGTCGTAGACCTTCATGCCGATGCCGTAGAACGGCCCTTCCCACCAGTCGTAGTTGGGCACCACGAAGGCCAGATTGCTCACCAGATGCGGGGCATTCTCTTGGAGCCGGCCGCGCTCGCGCAGCGCTTCGAGCACCAGCGCGATGTTGCCCTGCTGCAGGTAGCGCACGCCGCCGTGCACCAGCTTCGTCGAGCGGCTCGAGGTGGCCTTGGCGAAGTCGTGCATCTCCAGCAGCAGCGTCCGGTAGCCCCGCGCGGAGGCGTCGATGGCGCAGCCCAGGCCGGTCGCGCCGCCTCCGATGATCAGCAGGTCCCACGGTTCGTTCTGAGCCTCCAGCCGGGCGATTGCGCTCTCTCGTTGCATGTGACATCCACAACACTAGCGGACTTACAATGGCGTATGCCGCTCACCCGCCGCCAATGGGTTGTCGCCGCAGCCGGCGCCGCCGCTTCCTGCGGCCGTCCGGACGCCGAACAGCCCGAGCCCGCCGCCGCAACTTCTGTCGAGGAGAGCTTCCTCGACGGCGTCCACGTCATTGACCTGCACTGCGATACGCCGATGCGGATCACGGCCGAAGGCTTCGACCTGGGCAAGCGCAACGACTACGGCCAGGTCGACATACCGCGCCTGCGCGAAGGCGGCTACACCGGCGTTTTCTTCTCGGTCTACTGCCCGTCGGCCCGCGGCGCTACCCCGGAAAAGGTCGACGAAGCGGTCAGCATCATCACCGCGATCGAAGCCGAGGTCGCTCGCCACCCCAACGACCTGTTTTTGGCCACGACAGCCGCCGACATCGAACGCGCCAAGGCCGAGAAGAAAATCGCCATCCTGCTGGGCGTGGAGGGCGGCCACATGATCAACTCCGACCTCGACAACCTGCGCATGCTCTTTGGCCGCGGAGGCCGCTATCTGACCCTCACCCATTCCAAGCACACGCCCTGGGCCGGCTCATCGGGAGATACGCCTGCCGACGACCCCGGCCTGACTGAGTTTGGCCGCGAGGTGGTCGCCGAGATGAACGCCCTGGGAATGATGGTCGACGTCTCGCATGTCTCCGACAAGACTTTCGAGGGCGTTATGGAGGCGGCGAAGGCCCCGGTCATCGCCTCGCACTCCTCCTGCCGCGCCATCGGCTCGCACGCCCGCAACATGACTGACGCGATGATCCGCCGCGTGGCCGACAACGGCGGCGTGGTCCACATCAACTACTACAACGGCTTCCTCGACGACTCGTTTCGCCAACGGTCCACGGCTTGGAGCGCCGAGCACGAGGGCGAGAAAGCCGCGTTGCGAGAAAAGCACGCCGGCGACAAGGTCGCGCTCGCCAAGGCGTTGTTTGCCCTCCAGATGAAGAAGCTCGACGAGATCGGGCGCACGCCGCTGTCGGTGCTGCTCGATCATTTCGAGCACGCCGTCAACGTCGGCGGCGTGGAGCACGTCGGCCTCGGCTCGGACTTCGACGGCGTCGACGAAGAGCTGCCGGCAGGGGCCGAAGACGCCTCGATGACGATGAATCTCGTGGAAGGGCTGCGGGGGCGCGGTTTGTCCGACGCCGACGTATCGAAGATACTGGGCGAGAACACGCTGCGCGTGATGCGCGACGTGGAGGCCGCCGCCAAAGATGCCTAAGAAGAGCGTACTCAACCCGCGGGTGCTGCCCGGGCTGCTGATCGTCGCCCTGGGCGTCATCCTCCTGGCGCACAACTTCGGCTATCTCTCGCTCCAGAGCTTCCGGCAGCTCTGGCCGTTGTTGGTGATCGCTTTCGGCCTGCAACTGATGTTTGCAGGGGGCAACCGCGTGATCGGCCTGGCGCTGGCGATCAGCGGCGCGGCGCTGCAACTCGACGCCCTGGGCTGGATCAACCTCGAGTGGCGGCAGATCTGGCGTTTCTGGCCGGTGGCGCTGCTGGTGATCGGCGGAGGCATGCTGGCCAAGCCGACCAGCCGCGAGAACCTGATCGGCGGATCGGTGCTGGTGGGGCTGGGGGCCTACTTTCTGGCGTCCAACCTCAATCTCATTCATTTCGGGCTCTGGGAGTTGTGGCCCGTCGCCATCATCATCGCCGGCATCGTGATGGTTCGAAGAGCCTTGGGACGGTAGATGCGCTACGTTCTAGGCTTTGACGTCGGCGGGACGAAGATCGCCGCCGCGGCGTTCGACCTCCAGGGCAACCAGCTCGGGGAGATCTGCGTGCTGCCGACGATGGCTGACCAGCCGGCCAAGCTCACCCTGCTGCATCTCAAACGCGCCGGGCTCGAAGCCGCCAAGCGCGGGGGCGGGGAAGGGTCGCCCGTCGCTGTCGGCATGGGCGCGCCGGGGCCGCTCGACCCTTCCGCGGGCCGCTTGGGCGCGGTCGACAATCTGCCGCATCTGCATGGTTTCCGCGTCGGCGCCTTCATGGAGTCCGAGCTCGGCGCGCCCCTGTTTCTGGAGAACGACGCCAACTGCTTCGCCCTCGGCGAGGCTTTGGGCGGGGTTGGGGCCGGGTGCGATTCGCTGGTCGGCCTCACGCTGGGAACGTTCTGCGGCTGCGGCATCGTACTCGGCGGACGCATCCACTCCGGCGCCTCCTACAACGCCGGCGAGGTCGCCTATTGCCCCATCGGCGGCGGCAATTTTGACCAGATGCTCTCCGGCAACGGCGTCCGACTTTTCTATGAGCAGGCCGGCGGGGCGGGGCAGACGCCGAAGCAGATCGCCGCGCTCGGCCGTGCCGGCGATCCGGTGGCCTTGGAAGCCTGGCGCCGCTTCGGCGCGGCCGTGGGGGAGGCGCTCGGCGTGCTCTGCGCCGTGCTTGACCCGGAAGTCTGCGTGGTTGGAGGCTCGGTCGCCTCCAACTGGCCGCTGTTTGAGGGGCCCTTGCGGCAGCGGATGGCGCAAATCCTGGCGCCGCCGGCGATGGAGAGACTGCGGGTGGAGCGGGCCGCGTTGCCCAACGCCGCCGTCGTGGGCGCGGCCCATCACGCACTGAGGAACTGCAAATCATGATCCGAACGGTATTTTTTGACCTGGGGAACGTCATCGTCCCCCTCGATTTCGACCGCGCTTACCGCAAGGCGTCGCGGCTCACCGGGCTCAGCGAGCGCGAGATCGCCAGGCTGCTGGACGAATCCGGTCTGGCCGTCCCCTATGAAAACGGCTGGATCACCTCCCAGGAGTTTCACCGCCGCACCGAAGAGCTGCTGGGGCTGGGCCTGAGCTTCGAGGATTTCGGGTCGCTGTGGGGCGACATGTTCGGCGACACGCCGCTGATCGACGAGGCTTTTCTGGACGCGCTCGCGCCCGGCGTCCGATTCGTGATGCTGTCGAACACCAACGAGCTGCACTTTCAGTGGATACGGGAGAAGTATCCGGTCGTGCAGCGCTTCGAGTCGACCGTGCTCTCCTACGAAGTCGGCGCGATGAAGCCCGAGCCCAAGATCTACCACGCCGCGCTCGAAATCGCCGGCGCGCAGCCCGAAGAGTGCTTCTTCACCGACGACAAGCCCGAAAACATCGTCGGCGCCCGCGCTGTGGGCATTCGCGCCGAAGTTTTTGAGGGGGCCGACAAGCTCCGCGAACAGCTCGCCGCGCTCGGCGCCATGCAGCCCCTGTAACGCCGGTCGGCTCGCCGGGCTCTACCGGTCTGGACGAGCTGAGTGCAGCCGAGTCCAAGAGGAGAAAAATCAGATGAGCAAGATTCTACTTTGGATGATGCTGGCGCTTGGCGCGGTGGCGGGCTTTGCCGGCTGTGAGCAGAAAGACGCGGGCGATCACATGGAAGACGCCGTCGACAGCATGGGCGAAGCTGCTAAAGACGCCGCCGACGAGGTCGGCGATGCGGTCGAAAAGGCCACTGACAAGTAGGCGACGCAACGGCGAGCGCAAGGACCGCCCTTCCCGGGCGGTCCTCGTCGCGTACGGCCCTACTGCGCTTCGGTGCGTCGGCGCAGTTCGGCTTCTTTGGCCTTCATCTCCGGCGTCGCCGCGTCGCCGAAATCCTCCATCTCATAGAACGGGCGGATCTCGATGTCCGACTCGCTCAGCATCGGATTGGGGCACTTTTTGACCCACTCCACGGCTTCTTCCATCGAATCCACGTTCCAGATCCAGTAGCCGGCCACGAGTTCGCGCGTCTCGGCGAACGGGCCGTCGATGACGGTGCGTTTGTCTCCGCTGAAGCGCACGCGCACGCCTTCGGAGCTGGGCTTGAGGCCGTCGCCGGCCTGCATGACGCCGGCGTCGACGAGTTGCTCGTTGAACTTCATCATGTCTTCGAGCAGCTGCGGCTCCGGCATCACGCCGGCTTCGGATTCCTTGGTGGCTTTGACGAAAACCATCACTCTCATCGCGTTGGGACCTCCTTGTCCTGGCCATACGACGCCCGAGGCGCACGAAAATCGACAAGAACGGTAGCATCCTTGGACGAACAGGAATGTTCGTCCCACCGCCGCCAGGATCTTCAGTGGGGCCGGACATTCCTGTCCGGCCGACGGCGACCGCTAGGGGATGTCGCCGAAAACCCGCTCCGGGTGCTTGCGCGCATACTGAACCCAGGCGCCGTAGATGACGCTATCGCCGACTTTGGGCAGCGTCTCGTCGTCGTAGAGATCCCAGGCTTTGGATGACAGGTCTCCCAGTCGTTCGGACTGCCCAGTTTCGTCGATCACGTCTCCGTAGTCTTCGCCGCCTGCAAGCCGCGGCAGCAGAGGCTGCATGATCGAATCGGCTTCCCGGAGCCACTCGGCAAGTTGAGGCAGCCCGATCTCTTGGAGGCCCCGGTCTACCTCGGCCACGTGTCCGCGTTCGCCGAAATTCAGAAAGTGCCATCCGATGTCGTCAAGCGCCAAGCTCACGTCAACCCAGTGGGTGGCCGCCATGGCCCGCAACCCGACAGGAAGATGCCGAATCTGCTCGGCGAACTTCCCATCGTCGCTATAGGGGTCTTCGGATACTTTCTCTTGCAGTAGTGAAAAGATCCGCTGCAACAACTCGTCGTCGGTTTCAGGCATGGTTACGCTTCCAGGCCGATAGATCGGGAGATGGTTGACCGGTTTGCCTAGCTGAAGTGGTACCGCCCCTGCTCGTTGTCCCAGAAAACTTTCTTGTCGTTGCGGTAGCTCAGCGTCGCCAGATGGCCCGTCACCGCGGCCTGATGGCCGGTAATCGCCGGGCAGTTCAGCTCCGCCTTGCCCATCACCGCATCCAGGAAGTTGCGGATGTGCTCGTTGGTGGGGTTGCCTTGGCCGAAATCCTTCTGATCGTTGAAGTGCATCTCCGGCGCGGGCTTTTCGCCCTTGGCCACCATGCGCGGGTCCTCGCCGTACACATACAGGTCGGAGAGGTTCTTCATGATCATCACGCCGTTGCGGCCCATCAACTCTTCGCCGTAGCCGAAGTGTGCGTTGGCGAAGCTCACGCTGTAGTTGATGTGCAGGTGGTCGGGGTATTCGAACCCGGCCGTGATCACGTCCGGCACCTCGCGGCCGTCCCGCCAGGCGTGCACGCCGCCCTGGCACATCACGCTTTTGCAATGCGTGTGGCCCATGATCATGTGGATCGCGTCGGTCTGGTGCACCAGCAGGTCGGTGGAGATGCCGCCGGAGTAGTCCCAGAACAGCCGCCACTGGAAGTAGCGGTTCTTGTCGAACTCGGTCTCCGGGGCCTCGCCCAAGAAGGCCTTGTAGTCGGTGTTGTCCGGCGTGGAGTCGGCGGGGATCTCGTAACGCCAGGCCGGAGTGCCTTCGCCCTGCCGGTTGCGGTACCAGTAAGCGCGGGCATAGACCACTTCGCCCAGCACGCCCGACTCGTAGATCTCCTTCGCCTTCTGATAAATCTTCGAGCTGCGGCGCTGGGTGCCCACCTGGAACTTCTTGCCGCTCGCCTCGACGGCCTGCAGGATGTCAAAGCCCTCTTCGATGGTGTGCGTCAGCGGCTTCTCGCAATAAACGTGCTTGCCGGCCTGCAGCGCCGCGATCGCCATGTCGCGGTGCAGATGCTCCGGCGTCATGATGAAGACCGCGTCGATCGAGGAATCGTCGAGCATCTTGTAGAAGTCGTCGTAGGTCTCCGGCGCGGGTTGTCCGTCGGAGACCAGCTTGTCCTTGGTCAGCGCCATCCGAGGCGTGTACGTGTCGCAGATCGCCTTGATCACGGCGTCGCCTTTGGCTTCGGACACCATGGTGTGGATGTGCTTGCCGCCTCGGTTGCCAAGACCGACCCAGCCGACTCGAATCTGGGATCCGCGGGATTGGGCGCTGAGCAGCGCGGGCGCGGCCGCCGCTGCGACGGCGAAACTGCGGCGAGTGAGGTTCGATTCAGACATGGTTGGTTCAAGCTCCGAGGCTTCGATGAGGATACCAAGCGGCCCCAGGGCGAGCAAGGCGGCCGGCGGCGTCAAACTACAATGAGACTTAGGGTGCGATGAAGGTCAAGATTCTATTTTTTGGGCAATTGCGCGAGCTCGTCGAGCGCGCTGAAGACTCCGTGGAGCTTCCCGACGGCGCCACCATGGAAACGCTGTGGGAGCGTTACGCGTCCCAGTTCCCGGAGCTGCGTTCGATGGCGGCTTCCATCGCCATGGCTCGCAACCAACAGTTTGTGACCCGCTCCGAGCCTCTGCTCGACGGCGACGAGGTCGCCTTCATGCCACCCGTCAGCGGCGGCAAGGACTGGGTCGCTCAGCAGTCCGCGCCGGGACAGTTCTACGCCATCACTGAAGAGCCGCTGGATTCGCGGGCCCTGGTCGCCCGGCTCCAAGGCGACCACGACGGCGCCGTGATCACCTTCGAGGGCGTCACTCGCGACAACACCGCCGGCCGCAAGACCCGTTTTCTGGACTACTACGGCTACCCGCCCATGGCCGTGGCCAAGATGGCCGAGATCGGCGCCGACCTGCTCGCCCGGCATGACATCCACGCCGTCGGCGTCATCCACCGCATCGGCAAGCTGCAGATTCGCGAGGCCAGCGTGGTGATCGTCGTCTGCTCGGCGCACCGTCAGGCCGCCTACGACGCCAGCCTGGAAGCGATCAACCGCCTCAAGAAACTCGTGCCCATCTGGAAGAAGGAGTTTTTCGAGGATGGCGAGGAGTGGGTGGAGGGCGGTTGGGAAGACGATGTGCCGCGCGTCGCCGAAGGGACCGCCTCGTGAAGCTGCTGCTCAGCGTTCTGCTGGCTCTGGCCCCCGGCGCTTTCGCGCAGGAGGCGGGCGAAGTGACGTTCAGCTCCGACGTGAGTCTTGTCAACGTCCTCGTCACGGTCAAGGATGAAGCCGGCGCCCCAATCGGCGGCCTCAGCGCGGAAGACTTCACGATCCTCGACAACGGCGAGCCGCGCCCGATTCGCGTCTTCGAGCGCCGCACGGACCGGCCGTTGTCGATCGTGATGCTGGTCGACGCGAGCCTCAGCACGGGCATTCAACTGCAGTACGAAAAGGCTTCGGGCAAGCGCTTTGCCAAGAACCTGTTCGGCGAGGGCTCGCACCCCGACGACCGCATGGCGGTGATGAAATTCTCCGAAGGCGTGGATTTGCTGGCAGACTTCACCCGCTCCGAGCGCGTCATTGCCAAAGGGCTCGACCGCCTGAAGCCGCAGACCGGCACCTCGCTCTATGACGGCGTGCTGCTGGCCTCGGAGGAACTCGAGCGTCGCACCGGCCGGCATGTGATCGTCCTGATCACCGACGGCGGCGACACCACCAGCTACACCACCTATCACCAGGCGCTCGAAGCCGCTCACGCTGCTGATGCGGTGATCTATGCGCTGACCGTGCTGCCGGTCAAGGCCGACGCCGGCCGCAACATCGGCGGCGAGAGGACGCTCGAGTTACTTGCTCGTAACACGGGCGGGGCGAGCTTCGTGGAGGTCGGCCAAGAGGCGCTCGACCGCGCCTTTGACGAAATCCTCGAAAACCTGCGCACGCAGTACCTGCTCGGCTACTATCCCCCCGAGCACAATGACCCGAAAACGCGCTTCCGGCAGATCGAAGTGCAGGTCGACCGTCCGGGCGCAAGCATCCTGGCGCGGGCGGGGTACTATGTACCCAAGGAGCGTCCGAAGCTGCTGCCCCCGTCGCCCAATGAGGCGATCCGCCTGGCGCCGCGAGACAAGCCCGGTTGGCGCAGCATCGACGATCCCAAGCCGGCGGACAAACTGAAGCCATGAGAGCCCCACGACCGAAACGCAGTCCTCGTCCGCGCGTCGGCGGCCGCAAAAAGACGAAAAAGCTCTCCGGCGTCACCATGGCCGAGGCCGCCTACTGGAGCGAGTTGATCGAGGAAGGACGCCGCGTGCGGGCCACTCTCAAAACGCGCGATGAAGTGGAAGGGGTTGTCGAGTACTTCGATGCGCGGTTCATTCGGCTGTCGCGCGACGGCGAGCCGACCTTGATGTTGTACAAAGGCGACATTCTCTATGTCTCGGAAGTGGAAGAAACCTAGTCGCCGCCCCGGCCGCTCAGCGAGCGGCCGCTTCTGATTGCATCGAGTCCATTCCCATGAACAACGACTACCTCACCGTAGCGAGCGAAGCGGCTCGCGAAGCCGGAGCCCTGCTCCGCGAGTATCTTCAAAAGAACGTAGCAGTGGAATACAAGGGCGCCTTCGATGTGGTGACCGCCGCCGATCGCGCCTCCGAGCAGATGGTCGTCCAGCGCCTGCGCAACCACTTTCCCCACCACACGATCCTCGGCGAGGAGGGCTTCGGCGTCGATACCGGCTCGGAGTACGTTTGGCACATCGACCCGCTCGACGGCACCACGAACTTCGCCCACGGCTTTCCGATCTTCGCCGTGAGTATCGGTCTGGAAATGAACGGCGAAGGCGTGGTCGGCGTTGTCTATGACCCCACCCGCGAGGAGTTTTTCGCCGCCGAAGCCGGCTCCGGCGCCTATCTGAACAACCGCCGCATCCACGTCTCCAAGATCGGCGACTTCGAAAACGGCCTCTACGCCACCGGTTTTCCGCCGTCAAACCGCAAAGAGAACCGCAACGTCGAAAATTTCTACCAGTTCTCGGTACTTACCCACGGCACGCGCCGCGCCGGCTCGGCCGCGCTCGATATCTGCTCGGTCGCCGCGGGCCGTCTGGAAGGTTTTTGGGAAATCGGTCTGAAATCGTGGGACGTTTCCGCCGGGGTCACGATCCTGAATGAGGCGGGCGGCCGAACGACCGATATGCAGGGCGGAGCTTTCGTTTCCGGAGGCCCGCATTTGGTCGTCTCCAACGGTCTGGTGCATGACAGCATGCTCGAAGTCTTCGCCCAGGTGGCCGAAGGGCGGCCGCCGGCGCCTCCCCCGTGGGCCCAGGGATAGTGCGGTGACGCCATTTTATGGGGGGAATGTTCCTTGCTTCGTTCGCCCCACGGTGGTAGGCTGTTGAGTTTAGGCGTCTTAGCGTTCCGGCCTTCCGTGACGACGAGGAGGCCAGGGAGAACCTTACATTTATGGATCGCATTGTTGATCTCGTCCGCAAAAAGCGTGACGGAGAAGAGCTGAATCTTGAAGAGATGGAGCGGCTCATCAACGGGTATACCCGCGGCGAGATCCAGGACTATCAGATGGCGGCCTTCCTGATGGCCGGCTCCTGCAATGGATTCAGCGAGGCCGAAGCGGCTTCGTTGACCGCGGCGATGCTCCGTTGCGGACAACGCGTGGAACTGGGCGATATCGGGCGGCCCAAGGTCGACTGCCTCTCCACCGGCGGCGTGGGCGACAAGGTCGGCCTCATCGCCGCCGCGATTGCCGCAGCCTCCGGCCTGGCGGTCCCGATGATCGTCGAAGCCGGCATCGGCCACGTGGGCGGAGCTCTCGACAAGCTCAGCTCCATCCCCAACTTCCGCACCGACCTGACGCTCGACGAGTTTCAGGACACGGTTTCGAAATACGGTCTCGCCTTCGCGGGGCAGAGCAATGAGTTGGCGCCGGCCGACAAAAAGCTCGCCGCGCTGCGCGACGCCACCGCAACGGTCGACTCTCTGGCCCTGATCGCCGCCTCGGCGATGTCGAAGAAGATGGCCGAAGGTCTGGAAGGCCTGGTCATTGACGTCAAGGTCGGCCGCGGTTCCTTGCTGACCGGCAAGACCGAAGCGCGCCGGCTGGCGCAGTTGATGATCACCATCGGCCGCCGCATGGACGTCAAGATCCAGGCCCTGCTCACCGACATGGATCAGCCGCTGGGCTACACGGTCGGCAATGCCCTCGAGATCATGGAAGCCTCCCAGACCCTGCAGGGTTCGGGGCCGCCGGATCTCACCGGCCTGGCTGTCGAAATCGCAGCGCGCATGATTTTCGTCGGCAAGCCCGAGATGTCGATCGAGGCTGCTCGCGAGATGGCGCAGCAGAAGATCGCCGACGGCTCGGCCTTCAACCTCTTCCTGCAGGTGGTGGAGGCCCAGGGCGGCGATCCCAACGCGTTGACGCAATTTGAACTGCTGCCGAACGCCTCGGGCGAGCATCTGATCACTTCGCCGCGCGAGGGCTACATCAGCCGTATCAACGCCGATGACATCGGCCGCGCCGCGGTCCTGCTCGGCGCGGGCCGCGACCGCATGGACGACCCGATCGATCCGGCTGTGGGCATCATCCTGCAGGCCAAGGTCGGCGACATGGTGCAGGCCGGTCAGGGCCTCTGCGCCCTCTACTACACCGATGAAACCCATCTTTCTGAGGCGGTTTCGCTGGTGGAAGATGCGTTCCGTCTCTCGGCCAAGCAGCCCGAGCCGCGCGATTTGGTGTTGGACCTGGTCCAGTAGGCGGTCGCTCGCGAGGCCGCTCGACCACCTGAACAAATAGCCTCCCGAAGGCCGGACATTCGTGTCCGGCCTTCGTTTTGTTGTAAGGTTCGCTGATTGGGCATCATCGGCATCATCGTGATTCTGGCCGCCTGCTGGGCGCTGTCGGCGGACCGCGCCAGCATCCGCTGGTCCGTGGCCGCGTGGGGCGTCGCTTTGCAGGCCGTCCTGGCGTTGCTGATCCTCAAGACGCCCGCCGGCGAAGTCTTTGAAGCCATCGGCCTGGGCTTCAACCAAACCATGGCCTACGCCGAAGAGGGCAGCAGCTTCGTCTTCGGTCCGCTGGGCTCCTCCGACGGCCCGGTCGGCGTCACCATCGCCTTCCAGGTGCTGCCGCTGATCATCTTCATCGCCTCGCTGTTCGCCGTGCTCTACTACATCGGGCTGATGCAATTGTTGCTCAAGGCCATGGCGTGGGCGATGCAGCGCACGCTCGGCGTCAGCGGCGCCGAGGCGCTCAACGTCGCCGCCAACGTGTTCATGGGGCAGAACGAGGCTCCGCTCACGATCCGGCCGTATTTGAACGGGCTGACGCGCTCGGAGCTGATGCTGCTGATGACCGGCGGCATGGCCACCGTGTCGGGCGCGCTGATGGTGGCGTACGCGCAGATCGGCAACGTGCCGGTGCGGCACCTGCTCACCGCCGTGGTGATCACCGCGCCGGCCGCCATCGCCCTGGCAAAGATTCTCGAGCCCGAGACTGCGACGCCGGCCACTCTTGGCTCGCTGCCCGACAGCGTCCAGACCGAGGACCGCAACGTCATCGAAGCCGCCGCCCGCGGCGCCGGCGAAGGATTGCACCTGTCGCTGATGGTCGGCGCGGTGCTGGTCGCCTTTGTGGGCTTGATCGCGCTGCTCAACGGGATGGTGGGCGGCCTGCGCGATCTCAGCGGCCTGCTTTGGCTGCCGCCCGACGTGCAGACGGCTTTGGGGTGGCTGTTCGCCCCGATCGCCTACCTGCTGGGGGTATCCTGGGGAGACGCGGCCGTGGTCGGCAAGCTCCTGGGCACCCGCTTGGCGCTCAACGAATTCATCGCCTACGTCGAACTCGGCAAGATCAAAGATACGCTCGACCCGCGCTCGTTCCTGATCGTCAGCTATGCGCTGTGCGGCTTCGCCAACATCGGCTCGATCGGCGTGCAAGTGGGCGGCGTCGGATCGCTGATCCCCGAGCGGCGCGGCGAAATGGCGGCGTTGGGGATGCGCGCCATGTTTGCCGCCACTTGTGCCAACTTCATGACGGCCGCCGTAGCCGGACTGCTGGTTTGACCCGATGATCGATACCCAAACTGCGCTCGAAGCCCTGGCTTGCTTCCTGATCGGCTCGATCCCCTTCGCCGTGCTGGCGATGTGGGGATCGGGCATTGACATTCGCAAGGTCGGCTCCGGCAACCCCGGGTTCAACAACGTCCTGCGGGTGAACAAGCCGCGCGCCGCGCTCACGCTGCTCGGCGACATGGCCAAGGGCTATGTGCCGCTGTTGCTGTTCTATGACGTCGCCCTCGACCCGCCGTGGCATGGCTGGCTGTTCGCCTTTGCCGCCGTGTTCGGACATTGCTACTCGCCGTTTCTCAAATTCAACGGCGGGAAGGGCATCGCCACTTCGGCCGGCGTCATGCTGCGGCTGTTCCCCATGTGGGCGGCGCTGGGACTGTTGTTCTTCGTCGTCTGCCGCTTGCTGGGCAGCCGCAAGGGATGGAGGGAAGCCGGCGCGACGGCTTCGCTGGCCACCTGGCTCTTCTTCACCCTGGTGCTGTTCGTCCGCGAAACCCCGCTCGACGCCCAGAACGCCGCCTTGATGACCGTCTTCGTCGCCTGGAGGCACCAGGCCAACATCCGTCGGATGTTCGCTGCCTAACTCGCTTTCCACCATGCGCGTCGCTTTCTATGACCTCGACGGCACCCTTGTGGGCAGCAATGTCGTCACCCGCTACTTCTTCTTCGCCCGAAGAGCTCCCGGCCTGCTGGACCGCATCCGGCGTTCGTCCATCGTCGTGGGCGGGCTGCCGTACTGGATCTGGCTCGACTCGCAGTCTCGCCTGCGCTTCAACGAGGTCTTCTACCGGCAGTACGCCGGCCTGCGCCGGGACTGGCTCGAACAGACCGCCCGCCGGCTGTGGGAGGAGGAGATTCGCCCCTCGGTCTACCGCGGTTCGCGCGAGATGATCGAGGCCGACCGCCGCGAGGGCTTCGAGCCGGTGCTGGTGACCGGCGGGCTCGAGTTCGCCGTCGCGCCGGCCGCACGGGAACTCGGCTTCGAGCGCCTTATCGCCAATCGCATGATTTTTCGCGATTCCATTGCCACCGGAGAGCTCGAAAAACCCCTCCTGGCAGAAGAAGGAAAAGTCAAGGCGATTGAAGACTACTGCCGTCGGTATAATGTCGATACCGTCGCGTCGAAGGCGTACTCCGATAGTTTTTCGGATGCGCCCATGCTGGAGTGCGTCGGCAGACCGACAGCGGTCAACCCGGACCGTCGCCTGCAGGCCCTGGCCGTGCAGCGCGGCTGGCCGGTGGTCAAAACGAAAGGACGCTGAATTTGTCCGGCACCGTACTTCAACCCGTTCCCAAGCAGGCGGCCTTCGAGTTCGGCGAACCGACCCCGAACGCGGTCGGACGCAACGCGATGGTCTCGCACGCCGAGTGCGTCGTCCGTCTGACCGAGGACTCCAAGCCGCGGCTGCTGTGGTCGGGCGAAGACCTGCTGCGCGTCAAGCTGCCCGCCGGCACGCGCGTCGTCTATCCCAAGCCCGCCATCGCCCCCCTGCCCGATCGCGAGAAGGCGATTCGCTACGCCCTCGACGAGCCCGAGGGCATGGACCCGCTCACCGACCACCTGCGGCCGGGCATGAAGGTCACCGTCGCCATTGACGACATCTCGCTGCCGCTGCCGAAGATGAATAAGCCCGATTTGCGGCAGTCGGTGCTGCAGATCGTGCTCGAAATCCTCGCCGAGCACGGCGTCACCGACGTGGAGATCGTCATCGCCACCTCGTTCCACCGGCGCATGGAGCCGTTCGAGATCAAGTGGCAGGTGGGCTCGAAGATTTTTGACGCCTACTACCCCGACAAGCTCTACTGCCACGACGGCGAAGACCCCAACGGCATGGTCGAGCTGGGCCAGACCGAACTGGGCGAGAAGGTGCGCATGAACAAGCGCGCCGCCGAGTCCGACCTGCTCATCTACGTCAACATCAACCTCGTCCCCATGGACGGCGGGGGCAAGAGCATCGCGATCGGCCTGTGCGACTACGAGGCCTTGCAGGCGCACCACGACCCGAAAACGATTCGCGAGTGCGACAGCTACTTCGACCACACCCGCTCGGCGCTGACCGCCTCGGCTGACCGCCAGGCCAAGGTCGTCAACGAGCACGTCAAGGTCTTCCACATCGAGACGGTCGTCAATAACCAGATGTTCGACCCGCGGATGGCGTTCTTCATGAAGAACGAGGACCGCTGGAATCCGTTCGACCGCGCCATGGGGGCGATCTCGAAGAAAGGGCTCGAGCTGCTGCCGCGCAAGCTCAAGCGCAGCCTGCTGTTCCAGATTCCCGCTCCCTACGGCATGATCGCCGTGCACGCCGGCGAGACCTGGGCGACCCACCGCAAAACGCTCTCCTATTGCTACCAGCAGTACTGCGTTCCGATCGAGGGTCAGTCCGACGTGGCGATCTTCGGCATTCCCTTCGTCTCGCCCTACAACGTCAACTCGCCGCTGAACCCACTGCTGGTGCAGGTGATGGCGCTGGGCTACCTGTTCAACATGTACCGCGGCATGCCGGTGGTGAAGAAGAACGGCGTGATCATCGTCACCCATCCGCTCTACAACGAGTTTTCGGCCAAACATCACCCCTCTTATCACGAGTTCTTCCATCGCATTTTGCCGGAAACGACGGATTCTTTTGTGCTGCAAAAGAAGTACGAGGCCGAGTTCGCCAAGCAGCCGGAATACATCCGCCAGTACCGTGAGGGTTACGCCTATCACGGCGTCCACCCGTTCTACATGTGGTACTGGGGCGAAAACGGCCGGGCGCATGTGGGCAAGGTCATCTGCGTAGGCGCCGAGGACAAGCGCGCCGCCAAGATCATGGGCTGGGATACGGCCGTGAACATGGAGGAAGCGCTCGAGATGGCCAAGTCGCACGTCGGCCACGAGCCCACCATCACGCACATGCACATCCCGCCCATCAACATGGCGGACGTCTCCGGAACGCCCGGCGTGGTGGGCTCGGTATGAATACGATCCTCGTCACCGGCGCCACCGGTTTCCTGGGCAAGCAGTTGGTGGAGCAACTCCGCGCCCAGGAACCGGATGCGCGTCTGCGCCTGCTCTGCCGGACGGAGAGCACGGAGTTCGACGGCGACGACAAGGTCGAGATCATCCTCGGGGACGTGCTGGACCGCGAAGCCTTCACCCGCGCCTGCCAAGGGGTCAGTCAGATCTACCACCTCGCCGGCCACGTCGATCGCGAACCCAAGGAGCATTGGTCGCAGTACGACATTCACGTCGAGGGCGTCCGTAACCTGTGCGAGGCGATGCTGGCCGCCCGCGTGGAGAAGGGCGTCTACGTGTCGACCTCCGGCGTCAACGCCGTCGGCGCCGAACCGGTCGAGCGCGACGAGAAAGCGCCCTACGCGCAGGACGTCGTGTATGAGTGGCCCTACTACCTGAGCAAGATCTACGCCGAGAAGCTGGCCAAATGGTATTGTCGCCACCGCAAGCTCTCATTGACGATCGTCAACCCGACGCTGCTGTTGGGGCCGGGCGATGAGCGCCGCTCCTCGATCCGCGATGTCGAGCTGTTCCTCAAGGGCCAGATCATGGTCATCCCCGTGGGCGGGCTTAATCTGGTGGACGTGCGCGACGCCGCCCGCGGCTGTATCAAGGCCATGGAGAAGGGCCGCGCGGGTGAGACCTACTTGCTGGGCGGGTCCAACATGACCTTTCATGAGTGGATCTTGCGAGCCTCCAAGCTCTCCGGCGTCGGCTCACCCAAGTTGATGATGCCTACGTGGCTGACCATCTGGGGCGCGCACATTCTCCGAAAGCTGATGCCGCTGATCGGCAAGAGCTACGACTTCGACGACGCTTCCATCAAGATGTCGGCCCTTTACTGGTATTGCGACTCGAGCAAAGCTCGCCGCGAACTCGGATTCACCACCCGCGACGCCAACCAGACCCTGCGCGACACCATCGAGTACCTGCGCAAAGCCGCAGCCTGACGCCGCCGTGGCTCGAGTTGTCGCCATCGTCAATCCGAAAGCCGGCGGAGGCCGGGGCGCCAAGCGCTGGCCGGCCTATGAAGCCGCCATCGTCGCCCGCCTCACCGACGGCGTCGAGACCCTTTGGACCGAGCGGCCCAACCACGCCGCCGAGTTGGCCCGCCAGGCGCTCCAGAACGGCGCGGACACCATCATCGCCGTCGGCGGAGACGGCAGCGTCAATGAGGTCGTCAACGGCTTTTTTGTCGACGGCCGCCCGATCAACCCGCGCGCCCGGCTGGCCTACGTGCCCTTCGGCACCGGCGGCGACCTGCAGCGCACCCTGGCGCTGCCTGCCGAGCCGGCGGCGGTGGCATCCTCGCTCGCTCACGGCGTCGTCTTCCCGATGGACCTCGCCCACGCCCGCTTCGTCAGCCATGAGGGCGAGCCGACCGAGCGCTACTTCGTCAATCTGCTCAGCTTCGGCATGGGCGGAGACGTCTCGATCCTCGCCAAAAACTGCTTCTTGACTCGCTGGGGGGGCCAGGCCGCGTTCCTATACGCCACGTTCGTGATCTTCCTGCGCTACCGCGGCAAGACGGTGCGGCTGCGGCTGGATGATGAACCGGCCGAAGAGTTCTTCATCACCAACATCGCGGTCGGCAACGGACGCTACCATGGCGGCGGCATGCTGCCGTGCCCGGGCGCCAATCTCGACGACGGGTTGCTCGAGGTGACTTGCATCCGCAAGCTGACCATGTGGGAGCTGATCCGCGATATCCGCATGCTCTACTCCGGGGATGTCTACAAGCATGAGAAGGTCGAGCGCTTCGCGGCGCGCAAAGTCGTCGCCGAGTCGGACGACACCACGCGCATCGAGGTGGACGGCGAGGCGCTGGGCCGCTTGCCGCTCGAGATCAAGATCCTGCCGCAGGCGGTCGAGCTGATCGTTCCACAAGGTTTTTCAGGGGGGAAACCATGAGATTCATTTTTGGGCTGGCATTGATCGCCTTCACCGCGCCGCTGCCGGCGCAAGACGAGCAGTCCCTGGCCAGGGCTCTGGAGGGTAAGTCGCTGCTCGTCTCGGTCGACATGCCCGGCGCGACGGCCGGCGTGGACGTGTGGCCTTGGGGCGAGCCGAAGGTCGACTACAGCGACATCGGCAACCGCACGCGCCGCTACGGCGTCGCGATCCCAAAGGGTTCGACGGCCATGATCACCAAGATCCGGGTGCGCAAGAAGGAGATCGAGGTCCAACTCGACGGCGGCGGCTACAGCGGCTCCACGGGCGGCGGATACATCAGCACGACCGTTCCGAAATCCAAGCGCGAGAAGGACCTCGAGGCCGACCTGAAGATCGTGACCAACGAGTCGCAAAAGCGCGAGATCCGCGCGCAGCTGCGCGATGTGCAGAACCGCCGTCGCCGCGAGGAATCCAGACTCCGAGCCGAAGCCGAGCAGGCCCGCATTCTGCGCGAAGCCGAAGAGCGCGAGCTGCGCGCCCGCAGCGGTTCCCGCTTCAACCTGCGCTACAAGGACGGCGTCCCCGAGGATGCGGCGACGGTAGAGTCGGTGATGGCGGCCCTGAGCGGGCTGGCGCAGCTCGACGACGGCGCCGCCGCCGGCCAGTTGAGCGCCCCCCGAGCTCCTGCCGGCAACCCAATGGCCTTGCGCAAAGGCCTGACCGAAGGCGAGGTGCTCGTCCTGATGGGCCCGCCGGCGGAGCGGTCAGAAGACGCCGCCGCCGGATTGACCATCGTCAACGCCCGATACGAACTCGAAGGCAGCATCCTCCACGCCAAATTCGCCGAAGGCGTCCTGGTGAGCTGGACGATGGAAAGCCGCTAGCCTTCTTGTCGTCCTAGCGGATCGGCGAATAGTCGGTGGGGTTGAGGAAGACCGACTCGACCTTCAGCACGATCTTGCCGTCGGCCTCGGATTCCTCGCGCGCCTTCATCCAATTGGGATCCTCGCGGAATGCGTTCCAAGACGCCTCGCGGGCGGCCATGCTTGGGTAGGCGAGGATGTAGACCAGCGTGTTTTCGGCCTCCGGACCCTCGGCGGGCGTCCAATAGCCGATGAGCGACATCCCATGCTTCACGAAAATCGAGTTGGTGTGCTCGCGGAAACGCTTGTGCAGCGCGTCCAGGCGGCCCGGATGCGTGGTGTAGGTGCGCATCTCGAAGACGCGTCCCTGTTGAGCCTGCACGGGCGGGGTGATGGCGGCTCCGAGAGCGACGAGGCCCAGCAGGGCCAGCATGGCGGATTGCAGCATTTTCTTGGGGGTTCTCCTCGGGAAACTCCGAAAGAGTGTATCACTCTGACAGGGTCGAACATTTCGACAACGTTTCGAGCGAGTGCCAAACTAGCAACATGACGGGTCTCGCTTTCTCAGGCGGTGCGGCGTTCGGCGCCTACCAGGCCGGCGTCTGGCTGGAACTCGAGGCGCGCGGCTGGAAGCCCGACGTGGTCAGCGGGATTTCCATCGGCGGCGTCAACGCCTATCTGGCGGCGCACGGCGTGACGGCCGCGGAGATGCTCGCGGTGTGGGCAGAGTGGCCGGCGGAGCTGCTGCCGGGCCGCGAGCGCACTTCAGGGCCTCCATGGGCGGCGCAGACGCCGATGTTCCTGGCCTGGGTGGATCGCATTGTGGAGAGTTTCGAGCGCCGTCCGCTGGTCAGCCGTCTGCGGCTGGTGGCGCTGGAAGCCTCGACTTGGCGCCGCGTTGTCTTCGAAGACGAGCAGGTCGGGCGCGAGCAACTGCTGGCCGCCTGCGCGCTGCCGGGCGTGCTGCCGCCGGTCAAGATCGACGGCCGCCGGCTCATCGACAGCGGCGTGCTGCGCTATGAGCCGATTCGAGAGTGTCTGGAGGCCGGCGCGGACGAGCTGATCGCCGTGGACCTGCTCGAAAAGCACCCCTTCCCGCCCGCCCGCTGGGCGCGCAAGAGCATCCTGGCGACGCTGGACTGGATGCGCGACGAACGCTCCGAGCCCGGCGCAGCGGAACTCGTGGGCGTGCAACTGCTCAAAATCGGACACCCGCAACTGCTCGGCTCGGTGCGCGACTCCTTCCGCTGGAGCCGGGCGTCGGCGGACCGGCTGATCGCGACGGGGCGTCAGGACGCGCGCGAACGCCTGTCGCGCCAGGCAAAGACGGCCGCGGCGATGCACAGCAGCCAGCCCGAGCCGGTCAGCGCCGCGCCCCAGTAGATCGAGCGCGGTCGGAACACGAACTGCACCACATACTCGCCCGGCGGGACCGGAATGGCCCGAAACGCCTGCTTGTAGCGCAGTATCGGCGTGAGCTTGCCGTCGACTTCGGCCTCCCAGCCGGGATACCAGGGATCGGTCAGGATCAGGTAGCCGGGGCAAGCTGCCTTGACGTTGAGCAGCGTGCGGCGGACGGTCCAGCGCACGAAGCTCACCGGCGGCTCCTCGGCCTCGTCGCAGGTTTCGGGGCGGGGCAGGCCGGCGGTCTCGCCGTCGGCGTCGGTAATGTCGTCGAGCGAATGCGTCAGCCAGGCGCGCGGCCGGGCCGAGGGGTTTTCGAAAACGCTCCACTCGGGGTCTTCGTAGACCTTGACCTGGTCGGGACGCGTGGCTTCCTTGGCCACCGTGTAGCGCGTACCCATCGTGGCGCGGGTCTCGGCCCAGCCCTCGCGGGCAAAGAGGTCAAACAGCTCACGGTCGACCGAGGCCAGAAAGCCGTCGGCCTGCTCGACGCCGTACCAGGCGCCAATGTTGGAATAGCTGACGCCGTCAGGAGGCGTTACCTCGAAGCGGACCGGCTCCCAGCGCTCGTTCACCCGCTCCTGCACGAAGCGCATGGCGCCGGCGTAGGGCTCGTACTGGGTGAGATGCTGACGCCTTTCGGGGTCGCCGACGTCGGACAGAAAATGCCACTGCGGGGCGTAGAGTTCGGTGAGCATCAGCGCGATCAGCCCAAAGCGCAGGCCGTCGCGCAGCACGGCCTGGCGGCGGTAGGCGGCCAGCACCGCGGCCAGCAGCAGTGCGATCAAGGCGCTGATCATCATGTGATCGCCCGGCGCGGCTTCCATCTTGCCCTGGCCGACCTCGAAATAGAGCACGATCCAGGTGAGCGCGGCGAAACCCAGCAGGATTTTCTGCGCCCAGTCCAGGCACTGCTCGCCCGCTTCGCTCCAATCGCGGTCGAGCAGGCGCTCCACGCCCAGCGCCGCTAGCCAGAAGACTCCGGCCTGGAAGACGAAGATGGCGTGCGCCCCGGTGCGGGCTTTCTCCGCCATGGGGATGAATTCGTAGATCCAGCCGTGCAGCGGCGAGAACGGCCCGAAGCCGATGGCGAGGCCTCCCAGCGCCAGAATTGCTCCGATCTGGACCTTGCGCTCCGGCCAGCGCGTGATCAAGGCGAAGATCGCCAGTGCGAGGCAGACCCAGCCGACCTGCGTATTGGTCTGGAAGTAGGCCCGCGGCACCACCGCGCCGAACAGCGTGATGGGGAACAGCCGCGACTTCTCGTGCACGAAGTAGGGCACCGGCTCTTCGTAGCTGACGGGCTCGGCGGCGTTCACCCAGCGGTAGGCCAGCCGGCCGTATTCCACCGCGGGCAGCAACTGCAGTCCGGCGACGAGGAACGCCGTGACGGCCGTCATACCGTACATCGCCATCAGACGGACGCCGTCGGCGCGCGATTCCTGCAGCTTCTTCCAGCACAGCCAGCCGAAAACGCCGGTGACGGCAATCAGTGAGAAGAACGGCGTCTGGTGGTGGCCGCTCAATAGTGAAAAGCCGATCGATCCGCCGCACAGCACGGCGTTGGCGATGCCGGGCAGCGACCAGCCCAGCCTGACGAAGCGCAGCAGGAAGTACAGCGTCAGCGGGAACCAGATCGCGCCGTGCAGCATCTGCGGCCAGCCGATGGTGGAGATGTAGCCGCCGCAGGCGAACGCCAGTCCTGCCAGCAGCGCCGCAAAGCGCCGGCAGCCCAACTCGCGCGCCAGCAGGTAGAAGAACAGTCCGGGCAGCAGCCGGATCAGCCCGAAGTGCAGGCTCATCCAGCGGATGTCGATGCGGCCGTCTTCGTCGAGCGGCGCCAGGAACAGCGGCCAGTTCAGCGGAAACGCTCCGCCGGGCTGCATTTGTCCCAGCAACGGCTGGCCGCCCCACACATAGGGGTCCCACATGGGGAACTCGCCGTCTTGCCAAGCCTTGGCCTGGACGTTGTACCAGGGCGCGACCTGGCCCATCAGGTCAGGGGAATCGAGGAAGGTACAGCTGTCGCTGAAGACCAGCTTCCAATAAAACAGCGCCGTCAGGCCCACCAGCAGCAAGACGGCGCCCTTCCGGCGCAACCACGAGGGCATCAATGAACGGCCATTGTAGCGGGTTGCGTAGGGGCTCAGCATGCTGAGCCCTCCGACGCGTCAAGGCGCGTCCCTACGGCTGCTCGGCGGGTTCGGGGGTGACCGCCGAGCCGGCGGCCAACTCGGCCTCCAGAGCGGCGATGCGTTCGCGCGCCTTGTCGGCCTTGCCGTCCTGGGGTTCGAGCTGCACGTAGCGCTTGTAGGCGTCGAGCGCTTCGGCATGTTGGGAGAGCTCATCGCGCATCTCGGCCAGGCGCCAGAAGGCGTCCGCGAAGGAAGGGTTCCAGCGCGTGGCTTCCAGGTAGCGGGCGGCGGCGGCCCGCTCGTTGCCCTTCTTTTGGTAGAAAGCGCCAATCTTGAGCTCCTTCTTGGCCTGGATCGGGTTGAAGGCGTAGCTGGTCTGCGGCAGCAGGTCTTCGTCTTCGTCCACCATCACCGCCGGCTGCTGCGGGTTGGGTTTCGGGCGGGTTTTGAGCTCCTGGGCCGGCGCTGCGGACGCGATCAGCAGGAGCGTGAGCAAGATCCGCATGCCCATGATTATAAGGGGACGGCTACACTGGAGGGTCGTGGACGCGGGTCGCCGAGGCCGCCATGCAAATTTGTTTGCACTTCCAGGGCCCCTCGAGCGTCTACCGATACAGAACCCCGAGAAGGAGCCCAAGGCCAGGACCCATGCAAAAGCGGAACCGGAAAGGATTTTCACTCATCGAGCTGCTGATCGTGATCGCGATCATCCTGATCATTGCGGCCATCGCGATCCCGAAGCTGACGCAAGCCCGCAAGGCCGCCTATGAGATGGCGGCGATCCGGAGCCTGCACACGCTCAACACTTCGCAGGTGCAGTACTTTTCCACCTACGGACGCTACGCGCAGACGATGCAGGAGTTGGGGCCGCCTCCCGGCAGCGCCGCGCCTTCCCCGGCCGCCGCGGACTTGATTCCGAACAATCTGGCCAGCGGTCTCGCCTCGGGCTACGTGTTCACGATGGTCGGCACGCCGGCCGGCTACACGGTCAATGCCGACCCGCAGTCCGACACCACGGGCACCCGCCACTTCTATACCGATCACTCCACGGTGATCCGGCAGAACTTCGAGCAGCCGGCCTCTGAGGTCGATCAGGAAATCCAATAGCGCGCCGTCGAATCGTATTCGCCGCCGGAGCCCTGGTCGCAGGGCTGCTGGCGGCGTTTTTCTTGGGTGAAACCGCCGTCCGGCTGGCCGGGCACGAGCCCTGGCAAAGCTACAGCGACATGGCCGGCGACGCCTTCGTGCGGATGCGCGTCCCCGATGAGCGGCTCGGCTGGCGTAACCTGCCCGGCGAATACGTGAGCGAGCGCAACACGGTGACGGTCCTGCCCGACGGCTCGCGGCGGTCGGTCGAACCCGCGGCGGCCGACGCCCCAGAGGTTTGGCTGGTCGGCGGCTCGTTCGTCTACGGTCAGGGATTGTCGGATGAGCAGACGCTGGCGTCGCAGTTGGCGGCGCCGGAGTATGGCTGGCGCGCCCGCAACTTTGGGGTTTCGGGTTTTGGGACCTACCAGTCGCTGCTGCTACTGGAAGGGCTGTTTGAAAAAAATCCGCCGCCCCAGGCCGTGGTCTACGGGCTGATCGACCATCACATCGTGCGCAACATCGGCCGCGGAATGTGGCAGCGGGCTCTGGCGCAGCTGGCCGTGAGCGAGTATCCGAGATTGCCGTATTGCTCGCTGGACGCAGGCGGGCGGCTGGTGCGGCATCCGGCGGAGGCCTACCCGCGGACGCCGCTGCGGGAGTACTCGGCGCTGATCGAGCTGCTCGAACGCACTTACGCGGAATGGATGGCCCAAGACCGCGAGGCTCAGCGGGAGCTGACGACGGAGCTGTTGCTGGCGGAGATGCACGCGCTGTGCCGACGGCATGGCGTGGGGTTCGTCGTAGCTTTGCTGGAGGACGGCGAGGCGGGCGGCCCGAGTTGGGCGATCGAGGCGGCCGCGCGCCAGCAGGTTCCGCTGGCGGACTGCCGGGTTCCGCTCACGCCGGAGCGTCGGGTGCCGGTCGACAGCCACCCCAACGAGACGGTGCAGCGGATGTGGGCGGAGTGTTTGAGCGGGCCGCTGGGGGTGGACTCCGCGGAGTGAAAGCCTTGTCATTTCCCCGCAGCCATGCTCGCCTCTGCTGGAATGACAAAAGCTGAGCAAGGGCGCGTGGGCGTCGCCTGGTTTTGGTACGCTTATTGCGGTTCGCCGGGCCTCTGTCGGGAGGAACCGTTTCCCGGACTTTCTTTTCGACGATCGCAACCCTGCGAGTCCTTGAGTTGCTTCGATAGCGCCGGGGTTGCCCTGAGGCGCTCGCTTCTACAAAAGCCGTCACACCGCGCCGGATGCGGGTGAGGTCATTCGACCTGGATTTGGGATTTGAGATTGCACAATGCCTTTCATGACTCCCGCAGAGTGGCGGTTGGCCAGGCGCGTCGACCACATTAACGTTTTGGGCCAGGGCCCGAGAGTTCTGGGCCGCAACAATCCCGCTACCCCGAATCTCAAAGTGTGGGATGCCGACGTAGCGGCCTATCCGGCGCAGACCAACCTCTTCGACAGGATGACTGTACTGGGCCGGCTGATCGCGTCGACAAGCCAATGGCTGCAGGGGCCTGGGGCTGCGCTCGCGGGCCGGTACCAGGGCGCTGTAACGGCATTGCTCAACAGCGCGATCACTGAGAGCAGCGTGATTGCGGGAGCTCTCCACCAGGCCGCACGCGTGGCGGACACGATTACAGCGGCCGCCGGCGGCCCGCTCGTCCCCAAACAGGTCATCGTCAATGCGATCTACGTCCATCCGGTAGGCGCCCCGCCAACCCTCGTGCAGCAGGCGGCGATCAATACGATCATCAACCAGCACATTCACAACGCGAATGTATCGGGCGCATTCGTAGCCGCCGCTCTGACCCTCAATCGACCGGCTGCCGGGTTGACGCTGGTGAGTGCAACCGCCGCCGGAGACAGCATCTTGTTGGAGCACCCGCCGGCGCCCGCTAGCATGGCTGGAAAGCTCCAGGACTCTGCGCTCGGCGGAACGCGCCTGGTGATGGTTTGCAACGCCCAGCCGGCAGCCCTTGGGGTGGACATCGTGTACGTCGAGGATTTCGACCAGAACGACATTCAGGGCCGCACGTTTCGAGGCGGCGTCGACTACGGGGGCGCTGTACCGCTTCGATCGATCGTGGCCGTCCGCGTGCAACCGCCGGCGCTCGCGGGCGCCGCCGCAACGCACGGTACGACGCTGCTCCACGAGATGTGCCATGCCCTCACGCACGTCCCGGACCACTCCCTGGATCCGAACAACCTGATGGCGTCCGGAAACATCCGCAACGGGGCCAACCAGCTCACAGCAGGTCAGATCGGTTGGATGCGGAACAACGCCTACGTCTAGAGCCCAAGTCGCGTCAGGTGTTCGGGAGCGACTCGTTGCCCGAGAGTAGATGGTGGACCCGGCGCGATTCGAACGCGCGACCTGCCGCTTAGGAGGCGGCTGCTCTATCCATCTGAGCTACGGGTCCCCGGGGGGAAAGCTGCTTCAAGGATAACAAGCCGGTCCGGGTGGGACGAACATTCCTGTTCGTTCTGGACAGCCACATGTGGCTGTCCAACGCCGACCAGGAGGTCGGCGTTGCAAGCCGGGAGGCTTGCTCCACGGAGCTGCACGTACGGCCTAGCGCCACGTGGAGCAGGCCTCCCGGCCTGCCAACTTGGCCTCCTGGCCAAGTAGCTCGGATGTAGAAACTCCATGGACGAACATTCCTGTTCGTCCATGGGCCGGGCAGGAATGTCCGGCCCTACTGAGCTTCCGTTCCACCGGCGCTGAAAACCCGGTACGATGGCCCAAGCCATGCGCCGAAACGCCGCCCTGACGCTCGTCTGCGCCGCCGTACTGCTGGGGGCCGCCGCCAAGGAAGGCGTCTACTTCCAGGTGGAGAGCGCCGAGGAGCGCGCCAAGCTTCCCGAATTCAAGACCATTCCGGCGGCGAAGACCTCCGAGCTGACGCCGGCCGCCCGCAAGTACGACCCGGCCGACTACCGCGCCTGGGAGCGCTCCCACGGCGACCGCGAGTCCAGCCGCTTTTCGTCGCTCACACAAATCAACCGCGAAAACGTCTCCCAACTCGAGGTGGCCTGGACCTACCGCTCCGGCGACCGCGCGGGCAATCTGCAGGCCAACCCGATCATCGTCGACGGCGTGATGTACGCGCCGACGCCCGGCGATCACATCGTGGCCGTGGACGCTGCCACCGGTGAGGAGTTGTGGCGTTTCCATGCCGGCGACCGGCCCGCCTTCCGCGGCTTGACCTACTGGCCCGGCGACGATCAGCACGCCGGGCGTCTGGTGTTCACCACGCGCAAGAAGCTGTTTGCGCTGAACGCCGAGACCGGCCGCCCCGTGCCCGGCTTTGGCGACGAGGGCAGCGTCCCCGCCGACGGCACCGTCGCTCCGGCCATCTGGCAAAACGTCATCGTCGCCCCGCTGTGGAATGTGGTGAAGGGCTACGACGTGCGCAACGGCGACCAACTGTGGGAGTTTCACATGATTCCGCGCGAGGGCGAGTTCGGGTATGACACCTGGGACCGTCCCGACGACGGGGCCAACACCTGGGGCGGCATGGCGCTGGACGACGCGCGCGGCATCGCCTACGTGGCCACCGGTTCGCCGCACCCCAACATCATCGGCCCCCGCCACCGCGGAAGGAACCTGTTTGCCAACTGCGTGGTCGCCCTCGACGCCAAGACCGGCGAGCGGCTATGGCATTTCCAGGAGATTCGGCACGACATCTGGGACCTCGATATCCCGTCGCCGCCAAACCTGGTGACCGTCAAGCGCGGGGGCAAGCTCTATGACGCCGTCGCCGCGGTGACCAAGATCGGCAACACGCTGCTGCTGGACCGCGTGACCGGAAAACCGCTGTTCGACTTCCGGCTGCGGCGCGCGCTGACTTCCACGCTGCCGGGCGAGCTGACCTGGCCCTACCAGCCGTACCTCGAGCTGCCGCAGCCGTTCGCCCCGCAGGAGTTCAACCTGGACGAAGTGACCGACGTGACGCCGTCGGCGCGCAAGGCGGTGCTCGAACAGGTCAAAGGCGCCACGATGGGCTGGTTCAAGCCGGTGGAGCTCGAAAAGCCGCACATCGTCTACGGCATCCACGGCGGCGGCCAGTGGACCGGGGCGGCGTTCGATCCACGCACCCAGCGGCTGTATGTGAACTCGAACAATGTGCCGTGGCTGATCAAGGTGGCCAAGGAAGACGGCTCGGCGGCTCCGGATTTCGCCGCGGATTCCCCCGGCGCAAAGGTCTATCGGGCGCGCTGCGCGCTCTGCCACGGCGAAGACATGCTCGGCAAGGGGCACGCCGGCGAGCTGCGCAACGTGCGCGGCCGGTATCGCGAAGAGGAACTGGTGGCGATCGTGCGGAAGGGCTTTCAGTCGATGCCGGCGGTGGAAGGGATCAGCGGCGGGGAGCAGAGCGCGCTGATGGATTTTCTCTACGGGCGCGAGGCGGCCACGCGCGGCGGTCCGACCATGGACGACCGCCCGAACTACTACTTTTACGGCTTCAAGAAACTGCTCGACGACCAGGGCCGGCCGGGCGGCAAGCCTCCCTGGGGGGTGCTGAACGCCATCAACCTCAACACGGGCAAGATCGACTGGCAGGTCCCGCTGGGGGAGTATCCCGAGCTGGTCGAGCAGGGAATCCCGGTCACCGGCACGGAGAACTTCGGCGGCGCCTCGGTGACCGCGGGCGGGCTGGTTTTTGTGGCTGGCACGCGCGACATGCTCATCCGGGTCTTCGACTCCGACACAGGAAAAGAGCTGTGGCGGCACAAATTGCCGTTCGGAGGCTTTGCTCCTCCGGCGATTTACGAGGCGGGCGGACGGCAATTCGTCGTCATCGCAGCCACCGGCGGCGGCAAACTCGGACACGAGCAGGGCGACGCCTGGGTGGCTTTCGCTCTGCCCGAACGGCCCTGAGCATACCGTTTCGGCACTGCTACCCCTGCGACGGTGGTGGATATGTCCAAGAGTTCGGTGGGACGTTCCAATGTCGTGATAAGTTGGAAGTAGTGGAACTTGAGTTACATACAAGGCGGTTGCAGGACATAGGCCTGAACGCTTATGAGTCGCGCGCCTATTTGGTGCTCATTGGACATTCCCATTTCAAGGCGCTCGAAGTGGCCGGACGCGCCGGCATTCCGCGTCAAAAGATTTACGAAGTCCTCGATAGTCTGGTGGAGAAGGGCTTCGTCCGGGTGGTTCAGGGCAAAGCCAAGCAGTTCTCCGCAGTCGAGCCCGAATTGGCTCTGGACGCCTATTTGCAGCGCAAAAAGGAAAGCTTTGAGCGCGAATGGCAAGAGCGCCAGCGGCTGGCCGGCGTGCTGGGCGGCGACCTCACCAAGGTTTTCGCAGCCGGCAACCAGGGCAGCGGCCCGCTGAATTACCTGCGCATCGTCGCCGATACGGCGCACATTGCTGAGGAATATCGGCGGATGCTGCTGCAGTGCGAGTCGGAGTACCTGGAGTTCGCGCGCCCGCCCTACGGCGTCGATCCGGGCCGCGAGCCGATCGTGGAGCAGCTCTCGGAGAAGGGCTTGAGCTGCCGGCTGCTGTTTACCGCCGGCTCGGCCGATCGCGACAAGTTGGCGGCGCTGTCGGCGAAAGGCGCGCGCATCCGCACCACCGACGAGTTGCCGATGAAGCTGGCGCTGTTTGATTCCAAGCGCGGCATGATTTCGCTCGCGGACCCGGTTGTGAGCAATCCGCAGATTACGGCCCTGGTTTTCGAACATGAGAGCCTGGCTTCGGCCATGGCGAGCTTGTTCGAGGATTTTTGGGGCCGGGCGGACGCGGTTTAGGGAAGCCGCATCGCGGCGGCGGGTCGCGTTTCAAAAAACCGCTCCCTCACGATCGCGGCTCTGGACTCAAGACAGCGCCGCTTCGATCGCGGCTTCGATTGCCTTTCGCGAAAAAGTCTCCACCAGTCGGATCCGGCCGACGAAGACCGTCGGCGTCTTGACCACGCCGCGGGCTGCACCGGCTTGGGCGTCGGCGCGGACGGCGTCGCGCAGGTCCTGGCTGCGCAACGCCAGCTCGGCGTCCTCGGCGTCAAAGCCGTGGGCCTCGGCGAAATCCGCTACCCGCTCGGGCAGGTTCTCGAAGCTGATGTCTTCCAGCTGCGTCAGGCAGTAGCGACGGAACTCCATGCCGGCTTCGGAATCCCAGGAGGCGAAGCGCCGGGACGCCATCGCCGCCGCCTCGGCCCAGTGGTGCTTCTCGAGTGGAAAGTCGTGCGGCACGAAACAGACGCGGTCGCGGTAGGCGGGCAGGATCGAGCCGTCGAGCATGCGGCGCCAGGCCGCGGCGTCTTTGCAGGCTAAATCTTCCCAGGTCTCGACGCGGACGGCCGAATCGGGGTCGCCCTCGACGGGCAAGGCGGGGAAATGGGTATGAGGATGCACGGCTTAAAGTTCATCATAGCCTTGAGCGCCGACCGTCTTGACACGAGATCCTAAGGGGGCAGGGGGCTGAACGCGCGGCATTCGCGTGGGCCTCGGGGGCGATGCATGGACGGTGCTTGAGGTATGCTGCTGTTTCGAGCCGGTGGGAGGCTCCATCCGTGAACCAAGCAACAAGACTCAGAGAACGCATTCGGCAGGGTGAACTGCTCGTCGGCGTCGGCGCGTGCAATGCGCTCGAAGCGCGGCTGATCGAGAGCGCCGGCTTCGATTTCATCTGGAGCAGCGGATTCGCGATTTCGGCATCCTACGCCCTGCCCGACGCCAGCATCGTCTCGATGACCGAGTTGTTGGAGGCCACGCGCGCGATCTGCGGCCGCATCAACATCCCGGTCGTGGCCGACTGCGACACCGGCTTCGGCAACGCAAACAACGTCATCTATGCGGTGGACGAATTTCAGAAAGCCGGCGCCGCAGCGATCTCGATCGAAGACAAGAAGTTCCCCAAGGATACGAGCCTGTTGCCGGGCGGGCGTCAACACCTGGTCTCGATCGAGGAGTTTTCCGGCAAGGTCCGCGCCGCCGTCGACGCCCGGCAGGACTCCGATCTGGTCATCATCGCCCGCACCGAGGCGCTCATCGCCGGATGGGGCGTGGAAGAAGCTTTGAGCCGGGCGCACCACTACGCAGAGGCCGGCGCCGACTGCATCCTGGTGCACTCCAAGTCAAAGACGCCCGACGAAGTGGTGGAATTCGTCGAACGCTGGGACGGCGCGGCGCCCGTCGTGATCGTGCCGACCAGCTACCCCTCGCTGACCGAGAAAGACGTCCGGCGGCTCGGGAAGATCCAACTCGTCATCTACGCCAACCAGCCGCTTCGCGCCGCCGTGAAGGCCCAGGAAGAACTCCTGGCGGAGATGAAGCGAGCGGGGGGAATTCACACGATCGACGACCGCATGGTCCCCGTCAGCCGCATCTTCGATCTACAGGGCGTGACACGGATGAAGGAGAACGAGTCCAAGTATCTGCCGTGACGATGCGCCGCGCTTTGGACGGTTGTCCGCACTTGGACCAGGCTGCGATGGGACGGGGCGCCCTTCTCGCCCCGTGCCATCTTCACCCGTAGAAAGGCCTCAAAACAGCTCTTGCGGGTAGTTGCGAATGCTGCGGACCGCCTCGGCGTACTTCGCGCCGCAGGCCCGTCCGCGGTACTCCGCCAGCACGCGCTTGCCTTCGACGGCGCTGTCCAGCCGCGACGGATCGTATTCGACGCCGCGCATCGCCGCCATGGTCCGGCCCAGCCAGTCTGTCGCGCGGCCCCACTCTCTTGAGACGTCCACGAAAACATTCGGTTCGAAGCCGATGGTGTGACCGGGGCCGTTGTCGAACTGGTATACCCGCCGCGGCGGCCGCCAACCCTGCGCCGGGATGATGCGGTTCGCCCCGTGCAGCGCGACTTTGGCGATGCGCGACGCCGCTTCGTGGTCGGGGTGGGTGTCGTCCGGCCACAGCAGAAAGGCCGTATCCGGCGCGACGTCGATCACCACCTCCGCTGTTTTCTTGATCGCCGCGTCGTCAAAGCGCAGGCGCATCGAGGCGTAGTCCAAAAAACGCATCTCGGCGCCGAAGTCCTTGGCGATGGCGGTCGTGTCTTGCACCAATTGCGCGGCGCGGCCGTCCACCGGAGGCCAGTTCGTATAGTCGCCCAGCAGCGCCAGAATCACGACGCGGTGGCCCTTGTCGATGGCCTGGAGCAACACGCCGGGGATGCCGTAGACAATGTCGTCGTAGTGGGCCCCGATCGCCAGAATCGTCATCGCAGACCCTCCACGGCGCCGTCCTCGCCGTAGTCGATCGTGACCGCCGCGCCGTCCTGGTCGAGGCTGCGGCGGCCGGCTTCGAGCACGGCCGTGGCGACGGCGGTGTCGGCGACGGTCGCCAGCTTGCCTTCGAAGTCCTCAGGCTCGGCGCGCCCTTCGCGGATGGCGCGGGCCGCCTCGATGAAGTCGGCGATCGAGCGGTAGCCGTAGCCGGACTGGCCGGCGAAGCGTCCGTCGGCGCCGGGCTCGTACTTCATGAACAAGGGGTTGGCGGACTTGTAGCCCTGCGCATCCGTCGCGAGCGTGTAGCCGCGGTGCGCCTGGTCGACCGTCACCTCGCCGGCGTGGCCCATGTAGAAAAAGCGCTGCTGGGAGTGCACGTCGGCCGTCGGGGCGATCCAACTGGCGGTGTAGACGGCCGTGCCGCGGTTGCCGCTCTGCAGATTGCGCCAGTCGACTGTCAGAGTGATCGTGTCTTCGGTCGGCAGCCCCTGGGCCTGCGCGTATCCGGTGGCGGCCGAGGCGCGCACTCTCTCGGGCCGAGCGAAACCGCCGGCGGCCCAGGCGTGGAAGTCGATGTGGTGGGCGTTGAGGTAGTAGCTGATGTCGCTGGACTTGCCCGCCCAGGCGCGAAATGTCTCGAGCTGCGTTTTCGGCTGGCTCATGTAGGACTGGAAGAAACTGAAGTCCCCCAGCGAGCGGATGCGGTCGCGCGCGTCCACATAGATGGGGTCCCAGCGCTTGTGGACTTCCATGGCGACCAGCACGTTGCGCTTGCGGGCGGCCTCGAGCAGTTGCAGGTGTTCGGCCAAAGTCTTGACCAACGGCTTGGCGATGAGGACGTGGCAGCCGCGTTCGATCGCCGCCAGAGCGATGTCAAAGTGTGTGTCATCGGGTGTAAAGACGGTGACCGCGTCGCCGGGCTCGAGCGTCTCCAGAGCTAGCTGGTAGGCGTCGGCGTCGCGTTGGACGTCGTCGGCGGGGAAGGAGTCGAAGGCGACATCCAGGCCCCCGTAGCGCTCGGAGATCACGCGGTGCAGGTGCGCCCGGATGCCCGGAAATTTCGTTCCGTTCGTACCGGCCATGGCCAGGCGGCCGACCTTGCCTTGCTCGCGCAGATCGAACAGCGTCAGGCCGACCACGCCGGCGCCCTTGTCGGACTGCGCGGCCGAGCCGTGCACGTAGCCGGTGGTGTATTCGCCTGTTCCCACCATCAGGGCGTTGACGCGCGTCATCGTCCCAACCCTTTGCGGATCGACGCCGCCACGACCTCTGCGAGTTTCTTCGAGCCCGCGGGGGTGAAATGCACGTTGGCGGGGCGCTGGATCTCGGCGAGTCGGGGCTTGCTGAAGGCGTAGAGATCGTCGGTGGGGATGCCGTGCTTCTTCATTACGCGGGCGGCGGCCTGGTTGTAGGCGACGACGTCAGTGTCGTAACGCGGGGGAGACAGATTGCCGCCGGGCACGGCGGTGGTGGACGCCCAGATCAGCTTGGCGCCGGTCTTTGAGAGGCGCGCGGCGAGGCGGTCGAGGTTGCTTTCGTAGTCGTGGAGCTCGACCAGGTTGCGGCCGTCGCCCATGCGCTTGAGGTCGTGCAGGCCGAAGTTGAAGTGAATCAGGTCCCACTCAGCGTCGCCGAGCCAGCCGTCGATGCGCTCGAGGCCGCGCGTGGTGGGGCCGCCGTTCTCGCCGATGCGGTGGACGTTGGCGACTCCCTCGAGCAGGTCCTGGGTGTCGACGGTGTAGCCGATGGAGATGGAGTCGCCGATGAGCAGGACTCGCGGCAGGGCCGGGTCGTCAGTAACCTGTCGATAGGCCGGATTGGGCGTCTGGGCGGCCAGCGGGAGCGCAAGCAGGGCGAGCAGGAGAAGTCGGGGCATGGCCCCCGCCATTCTAGCCGACACAAGGGGCTGCGTGGCTGCGACGCGACTGGTATAGGATTGTGATAAGGGCTCCTCGAGGAGCTGCGATGAAACTGGATGTCACCTCCTTCGGTGGAGACGAGTTGGGTGCAGCGATCTCCGACAGCACGCTGCGCCGTCGCGCAACGTTGTTTGTGATCGCCTCGACCGCGATGTTCGCCGTCCTGCTGGCGATCGTGGGTTTCCTGGGGCTCCAGAACGCCAACGTGGTCCGCCAGCGCTCCAGCCTGCGATTGGAGGAGCGCCTGCGCGCCTCCGACCTCGAGGCCCGGCTGCGCACCGCGCGGGGCGAGATCTGGCGCGTGGGGCGACGGGTGCGCGAGGGGCGCTATCGCGCCGACCCCAAAGAGTTCGAGGAGCGGCTCGCCGGGGCGCGAGCTGCGCTGGCCGACGCCGCGCCCCCGCTGAATCACCCGGCCCTGATCGAGCAGTGGTCCAGAGCCGAGCAAAAGGCTGAGCGGGCGCTGTCGTTTGCCCAGGCCGTCGCCGCCGGTGAAATGTTCGAGAACGATCCCTTCGCCGTGGAGGCGCTGGTGGACGAGGCCCGCGATGAGCTGCGGCAGGTCCATACCGCCGCCAACCAAGTGGCCGATGAACGCGAGGACGCCCTGACTGCGCGGGCGCTGAGCATGCAGCGCGCCTCGCTGGCGCTGGTCCTGGCTTGTGTGGGGCTGGCCGTGTTGGCGTCGCTGGTGTCGGCCCGCTTCGTGCGGCAATTGTTCGACCGATTAGAGGCCAATCAGGAAGCGTTTTCCAAGGTCTCCGGCCTGTTGCTGGAGAAGCAGGAAGAAGCGGCGCGGGTCTTTTCGCAGGAATTGCACGATGAACTGGGCCAAAACCTCACCGCCGCCAAGGCGCACGTCTCGCGATTGAGCCAGAGCGTTTCGCCCGAGGAGTTTCTGCAACAGAAGACGGAGTCGCTGGCCATTCTAGACGCGTCGATCTCTTCCACTCGCAATCTTTCGCAGCTTCTGCATCCGCGGGTTTTGGACGATTTGGGGCTGCCGGCGGCGCTCGAGTGGCTCGCCGACGGATTCAGTGAACGGACGGGGATCGCGGTGGACCAGGAGGTGCTGGTTTCCAAGCGGCTCGACCCCGGCTTGCGGCACCAGTTGTTCCGCATCGCGCAGGAGGCGCTCACCAACATTGCGCGCCATTCGGGAGCGACCAAAGCGGGTTTGTCGCTGCAGGAAGTTTCCAACGGAAAGGGAGAAACTATCGTTTTACGTGTAACCGATAACGGGAAAGGCCTGTCTTCAAGTTCAGGGCCCGTCGTCGGCTTGGGGCTGGCGGGCATGCGAGCCAGAGCCGCGATCGCAGGGGGCGCTTTCAAGTCTGGACCCAACGGTCCTCGAGGTTTCACTATTGAGGTGACGGCTCCGGCCGTCTTTGAACATGAACCGACGTAAGATCACAGTCCTCCTCGTCGATGACCACTCGCTGGTCCGGCAGGGTTTTCGCAAGATTTTGGAGGATGAGCAAGACATTGACGTGGTGGGCGATGCCGCCAACGGCATCGACGCAGTTTCGCTGACGAGCGAGTTGCGCCCCGAAGTCGTCGTGATGGACGTAACGATGCCGAGCCTGAACGGGATCGAAGCCACGCGACGCATTCTGAAAACCTCGCAACACACGCAGGTGCTGGCGCTGAGCATGCACAAAGACCGCGTGTACGTGCGCGAGATGCTCAAGGCCGGAGCTAAGGGCTATCTGCTCAAAGAGAGCGCGGACACGGATCTGATCGCAGCGATCCGCGCCGTGGCGCGCGGCGACGGCTATCTCTCGCCCGCCGTCTCGGGCATGGTGCTCAACGACTACGCCCGGCACGTGCGGGATCCAATCGATTTGCTGTCGAGCCGCGAGCGCGAGGTGCTGCAACTGCTCGCTGAAGGCCAGACCAACAAGACCATCGCGCAACAGCTCAGCATCAGCGTCTACACCGTGGACGACCACCGCGGCCGCATCATGGCCAAGCTGAGCCTGCACTCGATCGGCGAGTTGGTGCGCTTCGCGATGCGCAAAGGCATCGTCGACTAGTCGCCCGCGACCCTCGAGCCCCCTGAATCCCCGGAATCCCCCGAACCGTCGGTCTTGCTCATAACGGACGGTGAGAGGTGGGTTTCAGGGGGTATCCGCCGCTCAGATCCTGTCGCTTTTGGGTCGAAACCCAAATGGCCGGGTCTGCCCGCAGAACCAGGAAGACTGCCGCAGCGCCGCCGGCTCGGAGCTGGTTGCAACCGAGTCCGAGCTGATGCGGCGAATCGCCGCTACAGTGGCGTATCTCAACGCGCATCAGCACCGCGTTCCGGCGCTGCTGGGTCTGATGGAGGCGCAACTGCAGGACCCGCCGGTGAAGGGGATGCGGAAGCTCGATCAGGTCGCCGCCGATCTGGGCAAGTTGGGTTTCCAGGGCGTGCGCGGGGCATGACAACCGCTGCCCCGGAGTCAGCTATGTAAACCTGCCGGCCTTCGAGCGCACGCTGTTTGAGCGCTTTTCGCGCAAGCCGGACGGCAGACATCCGGTGGTTCCGGTTGACGCGAGAGCCGGCATTGTGAACAACGGAGGCGCGCTTTGCGCCGTCGGGACCGTGCGAGCGGCGAGCCCTCGCAGCTGGGCTCCAAGGGCGGGTATTATGCCTCTCCGTCCACAATACCCAAGGTCCAGGGTATGTACGATCATGCCATTTCGCATATAAGATACCCAGCTCAAGGGGATTTAATCAGCCGATCCAGTGCTGGATGCTTATGCGTGGGGATGCTCCCTCGCGTTAGGGGCGAGGGAGCATCATCCTGAGTGTCAGTAACCACGTTGTTGGGGGTAACTCGATTGAAAAAATCCGTTCGTGCGCTAGGGTTCATCCTGACCCTGGCTTGGGGGGCTTTGTCGCTCTCCGCCCAAACATTCGGCGAGATCTCCGGTTCAGTCACTGATCCGTCCGGAGCCGTCATCGCCGGCGCTAAGGTCACAATCACCAATGCGGCAACCAGTGTCTCTCGTGAAGTGGAGACGAACGAATCGGGAAACTACTCGGTTCCCTTTTTGAATCCCGGCATCTACAACCTGAAAGCGGAGCTGGAAGGCTTCAAGACCGCGACCGTCAGCGACCGCCAGGTCCAGGTCGGCGACGTCCAGCGCGTTAATTTCGTGATGGAGATCGGCGCCGTTACCGAAGTCATCGAGGTGCAAGCCGGCGCGCAGATGCTGCAGACCGCCGATAGCTCGCTCGGTACGGTCATCGACCAGCAGCGCATTGTCGAGCTGCCGCTCAACGGCCGCAACTACCTTTCGCTGGTAAAGCTCAGCCCCAACGTCGCGGCCGAGATGGGTACTGGCGGACAAGCTGAAGGCCGGCAGGGCGGCGAACGCACGCAGCAGGCCATCTCGATCTCCGGTCAGCGTCAGCAGTGGAACCGCTTCACGCTCGACGGCATCGACAACACCGACTCTGATTTCAACACCTTCGTCGTGCGTCCTTCCGTGGAAGCGCTGCAGGAGTTCAAGGTGCAGACCGGCGTCTACTCCGCCGAATACGGCAAGGCGACTTCGCAGATCAACGTGACGACCCGCGCGGGCTCCAATGAGTTCCACGGTTCGCTGTTCGAGTTTCTGCGCAACGACAAGATCCAGGCCGCGCCGTGGAACAACCCGAACAAGGCGCCGTTCCGACGGAACCAGTTCGGCTTCACCACCACCGGTCCGATCGTGAAGAACAAGCTGTTCTTCATGGCGAACTATGAAGGCCTCCGCGAACGTGTGCGCGGCTTTGCGCAGTCCAACACCGCGGACGCCGCGATGCGCAGCGGCGATTTCTCGAACCCGGCGCTGCTGACCATCTACGATCCGGACACGGTTCGACAGATTGCGGGCAGCAGCCAGTTCACCGCCGATCCGTTCCCGAATCAGCAGATCCCGACGGCTCGGTTCAAGCAGCCGTTTATCAAGATGTTGGAGTTCCTGCCGGATCCTAACATTCCCGGAGCTCTCGCCGGACGCGATCCAGCCAACTACAGCCGCAACGTGCCGAACCCGACCGACTGGGACCAGCTCACGACCCGTATCGACTTCAACGAGAGCGTCAACTCGCAATGGTTCGGCCGCTATAGCTGGGGCCGTGAGGATCTGACCAACGGCGGCACGTTCGAGATTCAGGATCGCACCGTCGCCACCCGCGTCGACCAGATCATGCTGTCGAACACCCGGACCTTCTCGCCGACCATCGTCAACGAGCTGCGCCTGGGCGCGAATATCTTCGACAACGACCTGAAGACGTTCTTCAACGGCGTCCGCGACGTCTCGGGCGAACTCAACATTCCGGGCATGCCTCCGGTGGCCGAGGCCGCCTGGGGATCGCCGCAGATCGGCATGGGCGGCAACGGCGTGGTCGCCGGTTGGGGCGAGTCGACCGAAGGTCCGTTCATCAACCGCAGCCGCACGTATCAGATCTTTGACAACCTCAGCATCATCCGGGGCAACCACACCTTCAAGATGGGCGGCGAGATCGGCAACCGGCGCTACAACGTGATCGGCAACCAGTTCCCTCGCGGCCTGCTGCAGTTCAACAGCCGCGCCACCGCGCTGCCGACGAACATCCAGGGCACCGGCGACCGCTTCGCCTCGGGCCTGTTGGGCTGGATGGACGAAGCCACCCGTGCGCTCGGCCTGCCGAACGTGCAGTTGCGCCAGACGGCCTTCCACCTCTATTTCGAAGACACCTGGAAGGTTACGCCGAAGCTCAACATCAACATCGGCATGCGCTACGAGAACACTCCGAACTGGCATGACCGCTACCGCGGCATCATGAACGTGAAGATGTTCTGCCCGGGCGTGGACGAGACCGGCATCGATGAGAGCTGCCAGACTCCGGTGATGGTTCGCCCCGGTTCGGGGGACTTCTACGAGGACCTCAACGTGCGGTATGCCGACAACATTCCGATCGCCGCCGGCGACGATGTGTTGTTCAACCGCTCGCTGATCCGTCGCGATGTCAACGACTTCGCGCCTCGCCTGGGCATCGCGTACCAGCTGAACAGCAAGACGGCCATCCGCACCGGCTACGGTATCTTCTATACGCAAGACACCACCAATCCGGTCTTTGACCGCGCTCGCAACTTCGGCTTCCGCGAGTCGGCGCGCTCGCTGGACGCGGTGCAGACCGTGAACCTCGACAACCCGTGGGCGTCCAGCGGCGCCTCCGGCCTGCAGTGCTCGAATTGGGACGGCGTTTGTGTGGCGCGGCTGTACTCCTTCATGGGCGACAGCGAGCGGCGCACGCCCTATGTACAGCAGTTCCTGTTCAACATCCAGCACCAGCTCGACAGCTCCACGCTGCTCGAGGTGGGCTACTCGGGCAATCTGGGCCGCAAGATCGAGCGCATGCGGGGCTACAACGTGCCGCTGATGCGCGCCAACGGGCAGGATCGCACGACGCGCATCCAGCGCATTCCCTGGGGAAATGAGTACGGCCGGCTCCAGACGATCGAACCTTCCACGAAGTCGAACTACAACGCCCTGGGCGTGAAATTCCAGAAGCGGTTTGACAGAGGACTCACCTACCTGATGGGTTACACCTGGGCGCGTTCGATCGACGAAGGCTCCGCGCTGCGCACCAACTCCGGCGACAACCTGTTCCCGGCGGACAGCTACAACCTGCGCGCCGAGCGGGGCTTATCGCAGTTCCACCAGCTCCACCGCTTCACGGCCTCGATTCTCTATGAGGTTCCGCTGAAGTTCGAGAACAACCTGGTGGAAGCCATTGCCGGCGGCTGGCAGGTCGGCTCGATCATCACGATCGCATCCGGCACGCCTTTCAATGGCGGCAACTGCGGCGACCTGGACGGCAACGAGCAGGGCAACCGCGGCGACGCCACCGGCATCAGCCCGTTCCTGGACAACCCGACGAACCTCGAGTTCTTCCGGAAGTCTTCGACGGGCCGCGGTCCGGCTGCGATCTCGTGCAATGTTCCCGATGCGACGGGCGTGAACCAACTCACCTATCGCCAGGGCAACATCAACCGCAACATGTACATCTCGCCGGGCGTCGGCAACTGGGACTTCTCCTTGATGAAGAATTTCCGGGTGACCGAGGGTTCGCGGGTCGAGTTCCGGTTCGAGTCGTTCAACTTTGCGAACCATCCGCAGTTGAACTTCCCCGACACCGGCATCACGTCCCTGAACTACGGCCGTTCCATCAGTGCGCGGTCCATGCGGACGAACCAGTTCGCGTTGAAATTCCTGTTCTAAGCGAACGACTTCGGTCGATTCTCTGAGAGCACAACCCCGGCGGCTGGATCTTCCAGCCGCCGGTTTTTGTTGGATGTTCCGGACTCAGGCGATGGCCCGGTCGGCGAACCCGAACGACGCGCCGAACTCTTCGGCGAGCAGGTAGTGCAGGGCCTGTTGGTAGAATCTGTCGCTGCGGCGGCGCACTTCGTCCTCGGCTCGGTTCGGAAAGGCGACGTGCTCGAGTTCGTGCAGCAGCACCGACAGCAGAGCGGAGTGGAAGCGCAGCTCGGCGTAGGTCGCTCGTGACTCGGCGTCGGCGGGAGGCACGAACTGCTCGGCGGCGAGGCTGGACAGCGTCAGCGGCGCCCAGTCGCGGATCGCCTCCACGGCCAGATCGATCTCGCCGACGCGGCTGCCGGTCTCGGCGGCCAGTTGTCTCGCCTGCGGGCTGTCCGAGGGCGGCGGATGGTGATGTCCCAGGCAGCAGCAGAGGTTGCGACGGCGCAGGTCGGCCACGATCAGCGTCGGCAGCCGGCTCAAGGGCTCGTCATAGATGCTGCGCAATGACGCAGGCAGGGCGGGGAAAGTGGCCTGCAGCGCCGCGGCGAGCGACTGGGCGAACCAAGCCCGGCCGCGCGGATAGCCGGCGACAATCAAGGGGAAGCGGTCGCCGGCGGAGATCAACGTCTGACCGCGGCCCAGCAGGCGTTCGGCGAATTCCGCCAGCAGACCTTTGGGGCGAACGCGCTTCGGTCGGTGCACCACTGCCTGCGATCCTCCTCAGGCGCTCATCTTACAACTCGATCTCCGCGGGCGGAAGCCGACAGCCCTGCTATCCTCAGAACTGATCGCGCGCATGGCCCTTCCACGCAGCTACGGACCTTCCGGCTTCGGGTTCGATTTTTCGACGCCGCGGGTGACCAAGTGGTTGCTCATCGTCAATTTCTCGGCGTTCGTCCTCTATTTCCTTGCCGTCCAACTGCAGATCACGCCGCTGATCTCGCTGTTTCGTGCGCTGAGCCTGATTCCGAGCTGGCTGATCTTCGGCGCCGTATGGCAACCGTTTACGTACCTATTTCTGCACGACCCGCAAGGCTTCAACCACATCCTGTTCAACATGCTGGGCACGTGGATGTTCGGCCGCTCGGTGGAGCAGTATCTGGGCTGGCGGCGCTACCTGGAGTTCTACTTCTTCTGCGGCGTCGGCGCAGGGCTGTGCGATGCGGCGTTGCGCCTGCTGTCTTTGGCGGACCCCGGTGTGCCGACCATCGGCAACTCGGGGGCGCTGTACGGCATCATCCTGGCGTTTGCGATCATTGCGCCCAAGGCGCCGGTGCTGATCTTCCCGCTGCCGATCGCGATTCCGGCCTGGGTGCTGGCGGCGGTCTACGGGGGCATCGCGTTTCTGTCGTCGTTCGGCGATCCGGGCGGCCGCATCAGCCACATCGCGCACCTGGGCGGCATGTTCTTCGCCTATCTCTACTTCCGGCGGCGGCCGAGCTTCCTCGACATTGATTGGGTCGCCTCGTACCGCGAGTGGAAGCTGCGGCGGGCGCGGCGGAAATTCGAAGTCTACATGCGTAAGCGCGACGGCGACGACGGCAGCGGCGGCGGCTGGGTGAACTGACCCTCTCACTGCGTTTTTTGGAGCGATGTCCGCTCCATCTTCCGACAAGAATGCGGCCTATCCAAGTGGCCCCGGGCGTGCTAGGTGAAAGATACTATGCGCCCGTTGGAATTGAGCTGAACCCCTCCTGACGCGGCGCGGTTGCGTTGTCGCCTTGACGACGCAAAGGAGGACCGTCATGAGGATTCAGCGATCCCTGCTTCTGCTGGGAGCCCTGGCGCTACTTCTCGTTCCACCGGCGCCGCTCCAGGCAAGACACCTCGCAACGCTGACCATCAGCAACACCACCACCGACACCCCTTGCGAGCCCGGTCCGGAGAAGCGCGAGTTCCAGGCCACGGACGAACGCGTGACCGTGTTCGCCATTTTTCAGGATCTGCTGGCAGGCGACCGGGTGAGCATCATCTACCTGCGGCCTGACGGACAGACCTACACCGCCAGCAACTTCGAGGGCGTGTCGAGCGACGGCAACTGGTGTTTCGCCAGCTCGATCAGAATCGCCGGGCAGAACGCGGCGACGTTTCCCGGCGTCTGGACGGTCGGCGTAACCGTCAACGGCGTGGGGACCCTGGACGGGGTTCCGCTCCAAACCACGTTCAGCATCCGGGCCAACCTGCTCACCAACGGCAGCTTCGAGCAGCCGGGCAACTTTGCCGCCGCCCGCTACGTGAGCCTGGGCGACCCGTTCATCACCGGGTGGACGGTGACGCAGGGCGAAGTGGAGTATGTCGGCGGGTTCTGGAAGGCCGCCGAAGGGCAGTACTCGCTGGACATGAACGGAACCCGCGCGGGAACCATCGCGCAAACCGTGGCGACCACGCCGGGCCAGAGTTATACGCTCAGCTTCGCGCTAGCCGGCAATCCAAGCGTTGCCGGCGAGAAGCGCCTGCGCGTCTCCGCTGCCGGGCAGCTGCAGGACTTTACGTTCTTCAACAACGCTGCCACCACGGGCGCGAGCATGGGCTGGCAGGTTCGCACCTGGAGCTTCACCGCGGGCGGTTCCATGACGACGATCAGCTTTGAGAGCCTGACCTTCGGCGCCGCCGGAGCCGTGCTCGACAACGTGATTCTGTCGACCAGCGGCGGAGGGACGGCGCCGACGTGCAACTACTTCGTCAGCCCCCAGGGCGTGACGATCGACAGCGCAGGTGGAACGGGCCTGGCGCTGGTCAACACCACCCCTGGCTGCAGCTGGACGGCGACGAGCAACGCCTCGTGGATCGTCATCGAGAGCGGCGCCGCGGGGACCGGCAGCGGCGCGGTGAGCTATCGCGCGGCCGCCAACAACACGGGCGCGGAACGCGTCGGCACGCTGACCATCGCCGGGCAGACGCATACGGTGACGCAGGCCGGCGGCCCCGCTTGCACTTTCACCATCGCCCCGACCTCGGCGACGGTGGCCGCCGCGGGCGAAACCCGCAACATCACGGTGCTGGCGAGCGCAGCGTCCTGCGGCTGGACGGCGACCAGCAACAACGCCTGGATCACCATTACGTCCGGGGCGTCGGGAACAGGCAACGGGACCGTCAGCTACTCCGTAGCTGCGAACACGGTGGAGACGCCGCGCAACGGGACGCTGACCGTGGCCGGACAGACCGCGACGGTGAACCAGGCCGGGGCCTCCCCGGTCAGCGGCGGACCGATGCTGGGCGGCGCGGTGAACGCGGCCAGCGGCTTGCCGCAGACCGCGCCCGGCGGCGGACTGGCGCGCGGCTCGTTCTTCTCGCTGTATGGGACCGGCATCGGGCCGACGACCTGGCAGCAAGCGACCTCGTTCCCGCTACCGCGACAGCTCGGCGGAGCGGAGGTTTTTGTGCGCCAGGGAGGAACCGAGCTGGCCTGTGTGCTGGCCTTCGTGTCCAACACGCAGATCAACGCCATCCTGCCTTCCAACGCACCGTTGGGCGACGCGGAGATCGTGGTGCGCTATCAAGGCCGGCAGGCGACGATCGCAGCGCGCATCGTGCAAAACTCGTTCGGCGTGTTCAGCCTGCAGGGCGGGCGCGGACCCGGCATCGTGCAGAACTTCGTGTCGAACACGGAGACCCCGCTGAACTCGAAGACTCTGACTGCCAGCCCGGGGCAAGCGGTCATCATCTGGGGCACCGGTCTGGGGCCGATCAGCGCCCCGGACGACATGCCGCCTCCGGTGGGCGATCTGCCGGTGGATGTGGAAGTGCAGATCGGCGGCAAGCCGGCCCGCATTCTCTACAAAGGACGCGCTCCGTGCTGTGCGGGCGTGGATGAGATCGTGGCGGAACTCGCTGCTGACACCCCGCAAGGCTGCAACGTTCCGCTGCAGGTCCGGGCGGGCGAGCTGTGGAGCAACGTCGTGACCATCGCCGTGGACCCGGACGGCCAGGTCTGCAGTGAGGCGGTGGACGTTCCGTTCATCGACATCGCCGCCACGGGCGGGCGTACTGGCGCTGTGGTGCTGGCGCGCGGGGAGATCTTCGCCGATGTCGAAGACGCCGACGAGCCGTTGAACCTGACGGTGGATCTGGGCCTGGGCATCTTCGTGGAAGCGGGCTCGATGACCGGCAACCCGCTGTTTGAGATGCTGACGGCGACGCCTCCACTGGGCACGTGCGTGGCGATCGCACAAACGCAGGATCTGGGCGGCCTGCTGGGCAGTCTGGATCTGAGCAACCCGTCCGGTGTGCTGGGCGACGACGCCCCGGCGCTGACGGGTTTGAACGCCGGGCCGTCCCTGACTTTGCGCAATGGCGCCGGGCTGACCGGGACGTTGGAGATGTCTGAGGACAGCGTCGGAATGTACGTCGGCCTGCTGGGCGGCGAGATCCCGCTGCTGGGCTCGAGTGATACGCCTCCCATGCTGGGCGGCGGCCCGTACTCGCTGACCGGTCCTGGAGGTCCCGACGTCAGCGCGTTCTCTGCGGACTTCGTGCTGCCGGCGCCGATCACTTGGCTGAACCGTGCGCAGACCACGTCTTTGACGCCCGGCGCGCCGACCGAGATTACCTGGTCCGGTGGACAGCCGAACCAGTTGGTGCTGATCGTCGGCGGCGCGGCGGATTCGGCGACGGACACGCTGGGCGGCTTCATCTGCGCCGAGCGGGCGACAGCCGGCCGCTTCGTCGTCCCGGGTTCGGCGACGGCCAACCTGCCGGCGACGGGCCCGAGCGCCAGCCTCGAAGGCGAAGGCGGTCTGCTGGGTTTGGCGACGATGCCGGTGGAGGATTTTCCGACGTTCATGGCCTCCGGGCTGGACCGCGGGTTCATCGTCCACAGCTCGGTGAATATCCGCACGGTGTCGGTGGGAGCAGGCGGAACCACGCCGACTCCTACTCTGCCCAGAATCCAGAGCATCGCGCCGACGTCGGCCAGGGCGGGGGAGAGCTTCACCCTCACGGTGACCGGCGAGAACCTCGACAGCGTGATGGCGATCGAGATCAGCCCCTCGGCGGGCGTCACGATCGGAGCCGTGCAGCGAACGGCCGCTCTGACGCCGGGCGGCGTGGAACAAGCGGTGCGGCTGACGGCGGCTGTTTCGATCTCTCCCTCGGCCGATCCCGGAGTCCGGACGGTCACGCTCGTAGCGCCGGCAGGCCGCTCCAACGGGGCGACGTTTGACGTGTTGCCGATGACGTCGGGCAGCGGCCTGCGCATCTCCAACTTCGTGGCGGACGCTCGGGTGGAGGGCTTCACTGGTCTGGTTTTGGGGGCGGGCTTCGACTTCGAAGCGCCGTTGGCCAACATCGTCTGGACGGGAGACAAGGCGACCAGCGCCAGGCTGGAGGTGTCGCTCGACTCGACCACGTCGACGAACAGTTGCCGCTTCGTGCTGGCCGGCTCGCCGCTCAACTTCCCCGGCCGGACGACGGGCAAGCTGAGCGTGGGGCCTGTGCCGACGTTCCAGCAAGACCTGGCGGTCTCCGGCAGCGGCACGGCGAGCATCACGCTGGTGGACCCGCAGGGCAACCGCAGCAACACGCTGACGGCGCCGGTTGGAGCCGACCCGCTGTGTCCGGCTGGTTCGCCGGCGCGGGAATTCGTCTTCCCGTAACGGCGAATCAAGGGGGCTCCGGGAGTTTCCCGGCGCCCCCAATTTCTACGCGGCTCATGGTAAACTCAAGGTTTCGCAGGCCACGATAGCTCAGTTGGTAGAGCAGCTGTTTCGTAAACAGCAGGTCGCCGGTTCGAGTCCGGCTCGTGGCTCCAGATTTTTCACCTCGCGGTCTTCGCGGGGTTTTTTGTTGGGGCGTGGAGTCTGGCGACAACCGCCGGCTGGCCGGCTTGACGCCGACGAACTTCCTCAGGGAAGCCGCGACCGCCAGCGATCGCTTGCCGCCAGCCTCAATATTCTTTCAGCCGAATGTCTCGGTACTCCACCTGCATGGGCGGACCCACGTGCACCTGCACGCCCAGCATCCCGTCCGCCGGCCGGTTCGGCGCGTCGTCGTCGATCACAACGCACATCAGCCGCTCGTTCACTATGTGCGTCAATGTATTCCCGCGCGCCAGGATGTGCACCCGGTTCCAGCCCTCGCCGGGGATCTTTCCCAATTCGTCGGGATCGTCGAAGGTCGACAGTAGCACCGGCGGCCGTCCGCTCACTACGTGCGTGACTTGTCCGCGCACGGCCAGAAAGCGCCTGCCCTTCTCCTCGTAGTTGTTGCCGGTGTAGCGGTTCTTGCCGTCGATGTCGCACTGGTAGCCGCGCATGGCAAAGCGGTTCGACGGGGTGACCGGGTCGGGGATCAGGGCGCTGCGGTAGTTGACGCCGCTGTTGCCGTCGGGCGTGATGCGGTAGTCGAGCTTGAGCTCGAAATCCTTCGGCCGGCCGTCCTTCCAGACGACGAACGTGTTGCTCTTGACCACGGTTTCCGGCGTGATCTCGCCCACCAGCGAGCCGTTTTCCACCCGCCAATACGTCGAGTCGCCCTCCCAGCCGGCGAGCGTCTTGCCGTCAAAGATCGGCTGGAACCCGGGTTCGTCGCCGTCCACCGGCGAGGGGCGGTCGCTCTGCTTGGGAACGTAGGGCTGTTGCGCGGCCAGCGAACCCGCGAACAGGGTGGTGAGGAAAGGTCGACGTCCAATGGGGCTCAAAGCGGATCGAGCGTACCACGAAATCGGCTACGATCAAGTTCTCGCCGAGGAGGCTTTGTTCATGCGTCGTGCGTTTCTGCTCGCTCCCTTCGCGCTGCTCACCGGTCTGGCGCTGTTGATCTCCTGCGTCGACGCCCCCGAGCCGGTGGCCGAAAAGCCGCTGCCCGCCAGTCTGGAAAAAATTGCCGACGGCGTCTGGTTCCGGTTGGGCGAACGTGACCAAGGCCACTGCAACAACGTCATCATCGAGCTGTCGGACGGGCTGCTGATCGTCGACGCGAACTTTCCCTCCGGCGCCAAGCTGGTGATGGAGGACGTGAAGGCCATCTCCGACAAGCCCGTCAAATACGTTTTTGACACGCACCACCACGGCGACCACGCTTACGCCAACGCCCTGTGGACCGCCGCCGGCGCCACGACGCTCGCCTACCAGGGCGTGGCCGAAGAGATCGAGCGCTATGAGCCCGCCCGCTGGCAGGAGGCCATGAAGGGCCGTCCCGACGTGGCCGGGGTCGGCGACGACACCCTCCAGCCGCCCCAGCAGACTTTTTCCGAGACTCCCTACGTGCTCGAAGACAGCCTGCGCCGCGTGGAGATGCACCACTTCGGCTGGGCTCACACCCGCGGCGACGGCTTCGTCTTTCTGCCGAACGAAAAGATCCTGTGCACCGGCGACGCTGTGGTCAACGGCGCGTTCAACTACACCGGCGACGGCAATACCGGCAACTGGCCCAGCGTGGTCGAAGGCGCGCTCGGCCTCGGGGCTGAAAAGGTTCTGCCCGGGCACGGTCCCCACGGCGGCAAGGAGATCCTCGAAGGCCAGAAGGGGTTCTTTGAGTTCCTGAACTCGGCCGTCGGCGAGGCGTTCGATGCGGGCAAGAAGCTCGAAGACATCGTGACCATCGAAGAAGACGCCGCCAAGGCCACCACGATCGAAGCTCCCGAAGCGGTCCGGAACTGGGTCGGCGACGGCTTCCCGCAGCAGGTCCGGGTGCGCTGGATCGAACTGACGGAAGGCAAGCCGCACGGCGCCATTCTGGGCGGGGAGTAGCCTGCTGCGGTTCCGTTGTCCCGCTTGCAAGAGCGCTGAGGCCGAGTTGAGTGCGGTCGACAGCTCCGGCTGGACGTGTCCGCAGTGCGCCTCGATTTGGGCCGAGACCGACGGTGTGATTCGCGCTCTAACCGATGAAGCCAGAGTCCGTTACGCGCGTTTCTTCGAGGACTATCTCGCCATCCGCAAGGCCGAGGGGCGGGGCAGCGCCGACGCCTCCTACTATCTGGACCTGCCGTATCGCACCGGCAGCGGACCCGTCGATTGGCAGTGGCCCATGCGCGCCGCGACTTGGCGGTATTTCGAACGCAAGGTGCTCGCGTCCCTCGAACAGGCCGCCGGACGACCGCTCCAGATCCTCGACATCGGCGCCGGCGTCGGCTGGATGAGCTACCGGCTCGCCGAGCGGGGGCATCGTCCCGTCGCCGTGGACCTGCTCGACGACCCGCTCGATGGGCTCGGCGCCGCCCGCCACTACGCCGCCAAGCTGAAAGAACCGTTCCCCGCCATCCAGGCCGAGATGGACAACCTGCCGCTGGCGGACGACCAGTTCGATCTGGTCATCTTCAACGCCTCGTTCCACTACGCCGTCGACTACCGCGAGACCCTGCAGGAGGCCCGCCGAGCGCTCAGCTGGGGCGGGAGCGTCGCCATTCTTGATACCCCTGTCTACCAGCACTTCCAACATGGCGAGCAGATGGTGGAGGAGCGTCACGCCTGGTTTGCCGAGCGCTACGGCACGCGCTCGGACTCGGTGCTGAGCATGGAGTATCTTGATGAGGGCATGCTGCGGGCGCTCGCGCAGGAGCTCAACATCCGCTGGACCGTGCACAAGCCCTGGTACGGCCTGAAGTGGCACGCCCGGCCGCTGTTGGCCAAGCTCAAGGGCAAACGTCCGCCGAGCCGTTTCTGGCTGCTGACGGGCGCCTGGGTCGGCTCATGATCGTTCTGCTCCACCCGCGCAGCACGAAGCCCAAGAACCGCCGGTTTCCCCTGGCGCCCTTGGCCCTCGGCGCGGTCTTGGAGCAGCGCGGCGAGCCCTACCGCATCGTCGACGGCAACCTCGACGACGACCCGCTGGCGACGCTCGAAGCGATCCACCGTGAGACGCCGATCGAGTTGCTGGGCGTCTCGGTGATGCCGGGGCCGCAGATGGTCGCCGCCATCCCCGTCTGTCGTGCGTTTCGCGAGCGGCATCCGAAAACTCCGATCGTCTGGGGCGGCTACTTTCCGTCGCTCTACGCCGAGGCTGCGCTGAACGCGCCCTATGTGGACTACGCGGTTCGCGCGCAGGGGCAGTGGACGCTGCTGGAGTTGCTCGACGCCCTCCGCGACGGCGGCGACGTGTCCGGGATTCGGGGCTTGTCGTGGAAGGGCTCCGGCGGCGCCTTCGTCCACAACCCCGACCGCCCAATGGAGTCGCCGGACGCTTTCCCCGAGCCGCCCTACCACCGCATCGAGGCCGAGCGCTACGTGCTGCCCACCTTCCTCGGACGCCGCACCGCCGTGCACGAGGCGAGCGTCGGCTGCCCGTATTCGTGCAGTTTTTGCGGGGTGATCTCCGCCTATGGCAGCCGGGAGAAGATGGAGTCGCCGGCCCGCACCGAACGCATCCTGCGCGGGCTGCAACGAGAGTTCTCGATCGACGCCGTCCAGTTCTACGACAACAATTTCTTCGTTGGCGAAGACCACGCCCGCGAGCAGATGGAGCGGCTGCGACCTCTTGGGCTGAGTTGGTGGTGCGAGGCGCGGATCGACGCCATGCTGCGCTACTCCGACGAGACTTGGCGAAAAATCCGAGATGCCGGCGCCCGCATGATCTTTTTTGGCGCGGAGTCCGGCTCGAACTGGGCGCTCGAGCAGATGAACAAGAAGTTGACGGCCGAACAGACGCTCGAACTTGTCCAACGCATCCGGGAGTACGGCATCACGCCAGAACTGTCGTTCGTGGTGGGCAACCCGCACGACCCGGCGCGCGATGTCGCCGAGAACCTCGCCTTTATCCGCAAAATCAAGAAGCTCAACCCGCAGGCCGAAATCATCCTGCAGCACTACATCCCCACGCCGCAGCGCGAGAGGATGTACGGGGACGTAAAGGTCGATTTCCCGACCACGCCGGAGGAGTGGGCCAGCGAGCGCTGGCTGCGCTTCACCACGCGACACGAGCCCAACCTGCCATGGTTGCCGCAGGGCCTCAAGCGCCGTATTGATGATTTCGAGACGGTCATCAGCGCCCGCTGGCCCACCATGCAGGACCACCGCATGCCCGCTTGGGGACGCGGCCTGCTGAGCAGCCTGGCGGCTTGGCGCTATGCCCTCGGGGTCTATCGGGCGCCTCTGGAGCTGCGTTGGGCGCAGTCGCTGGTGAATTTGCGAAAACCGCGCTTGGAGAGCCTCTGAAGGTGGATTGGCAGAAGGTGCGGGGGCTGCCGCCCTCGGTGGCGGCGGCGATGGCGTGGTTGCAAGGCGCCGGTCCTAAGCCGGAGCCGGACGCGGCCCTCGCAACGTTTCTCGACCTCAACCAGCTCACCCTGGCCTATGACTCCAGCGACGCCCGTGCAGCCAACAACGCCCTGCGCGTGAGCCGCCTGCGCGCCGAGTACAAAGCCATCGCCGAGCGCCTCACCGCCCGCGGCGTCGACCACGTCGTCCTCAAGGGGTTTTCGCACCAGCCGCCCCTGTGGCCCGACCCGGCCCTCCGCATGCAGTTCGACATCGACCTGTTCGTCGAGCCTGAAGACCTCCCGGCCGCGGCCGAGGTTCTCACCGGGCTCGGCTTCGAGGCGGCCAAGGGCCAGGAAAAATTCCCCACGGATCACCTGCCGCCGTTCGTGCGCCGCACCGGCTGGCAGTGGCGCGGCGATTTTTTCGACCCCGAGATTCCGCCTGTCGTGGAGGTGCATCATCGCCTCTGGGACCCGGCCACCGAAGGGTTTTTGCCGCCGGGGGTGGGCGAATTCTGGCAGCGCCGGCAAGGCCATGCCCTCGCGCCGTCGGACCGGCTCGGTTACGCCTGTCTGCATCTGCTGCGGCACTGGCTGCGCGGCAGCGTGAAGGCCTTTCACGTGTGGGAACTCAGCGTTTTCCTGCGCCAGGCCGACGCGGCGTTCTGGGAGGACTGGCGGCGATCCCGCCCCCTCGAGCTCCGACGCCTGGAATCGCTGGCGCTCCAGCTGGCAGCCCGCTGGTTCGACGCTCCGCTTCCCGCCCAACTCGCCCCACTGCCGCCCCGTTGGACGGCTTGGCTCGACTGGCGGGCCGCCGCCCCGCTCGTCAGCCAGTTCCGGCCGGAAAAGTCCGAAGTCTGGCTGCACCTGGAACTGCTCGCGCCCGGTGCGCCCCGCTGGCCCGTCCTGCGGCGAAAATTTTTGCCAGTGCAGCCGCCGGGCGCCATCGACGGCGCCTATGACCGGAACAAACCCGCTCTGGGCGAGCGCCTCCGACGCGGCGCCCGCTACGGCGCACACCTGACAATCCGCGCGGCCCGGCACGTCTCCGCGCTGCCGCTGGGTTTGCGGGACTGGCTCGGCTGGCGCCGCGTCAGGAACCCCACTCGGGGATCCGGTAGACCCGCAGCGCGTTCTCCCAGGTGAGCTTGCGGAAAATTTCCGGCGTGGTGGAGCGCTTGAGCAGGCCCAGCGTCTCTCGCGCGACGCACTTGCCGGCCAGGCGGCTGGCAGCGGGGTTGCGGCCCGGAAGGCAAGGGGGAGTGCAGGATCGGGATACGCGGGATTGGGTCGATTGCGCGACGGTCTGGAGCAGCAGCTCCAGCGTCAGTCCAGCGAACCGAAGCGCTGCAGCGGCCAGTAGGCGAAAACCGCCTTGCCGGTGACGTACTCGAGCGGCACCGTGCCCCAGATGCGGCTGTCGTTCGACGTGTTGCGGTGGTCGCCCAGCACGTAGACGTGTCCGGGCGGCGCCTCCAGCGGCGGGTGGCTCGAGCGGTCCCGGAACTCCGGCGCCAGATACGGCTCTTCCACCAACCTGCCGTTGACGTACACGGCGCCGTCGGTGATCTCCACGCGGTCGCCCGGCAAGCCCACCACGCGCTTGATATACGACTTCGACGGATCCAGCGGGAAACGGAAGACGATTACGTCGCCGCGGTGGATCTCATCGAAGCGGTAGACGAACTTGTTGACGAAAATCCGCTCCTGGTCTTCGAGCCAGGGCAGCATGCTCGTCCCTTCCACCTTGACCGGCTGGTAGAGAAACACGATCACCACCGCGGCCAGACCGATCGACAACCCGATGTCGCGCAGCCAGACCTGCATGTCCAGCCAAAACGGCGGGCTCTTCGGTTGTTTTACCGGCGGCTCGAGATCCATGGTGAATTCAACTCCTGCGGAACGGTGTGCAAACGCCTGCCGTCTTTGTATCACGAGCCGTCCGACGGCGCCAACAAGGCTTCGTCCTTTGATTGACGCCCCCGTCCAGGCGGCGCTAGACTGACGCTAGGAGCCAAAACATGTTCGTACCTAACGCATCACCCGAATTCCTTGGGTTCTTTTTGCCGAACCTGGGTGTTCAGGAGTTGCTGATCATTTTGGTGATCGCAGTGCTGATCTTCGGTGGCAAGAAGATACCGGAGGTAGCGAAGGGCCTCGGCCAAGGGATCCGGCAGTTCAAGGATTCCCTCAAGGAAGGCGAGGCGGACGATTCGGCGACCGCGAAGAAGAAGCAGTCGGCCGAAGAAGCCAAGAGCTCGACATAGACATCGCAGGCTCAGCTCCTCAGCTCCGAAAGACCTCTTATTCGGATGAAAGCCCCGCTCAGCTAGACGCTGGAGCGGGGCTTTCCACTTTCTGACGATTCGTGTTGAGTTGCTTTACCCGACGATGCCGTCGCTGGCCGCCTTGGAGACGCGGAACTTCACGACGGTGCGAGCCGGGATTTGGATCGTGGCGCCGGTCGCGGGGTTGCGGCCGGTCCGGGCCTGACGGTCCGACTTCACCAAACGGCCCAAACCGGGCAGAACAAACTTGCCCGCACGCTTGGTCTCGGACACGGCCAGAACGGCCAGTTCGTCCAGAAGGGCTTTGGCGACCTTCTTGTTGACGTCGCACTTCTCAGCGAGTGCGGTCACCACCTGGGTTTGGGTCAAGGGCGTCGGCGCCTTCTTGGCCGCTTTCTTGGCAGCCTTCTTCACCGCTTTCTTCACAACCTTTTTCGCAGCTTTCTTTGCCATAGTTCTCCTTATGTTGTCGCCGGGGTCAGCGCACTGGCTGCGAACCGGCCCAAAACGTTTACGCAGGTGAATGTTTCAACCCACGTTCGTCTAATCATAAGAGTAAGTTGCGTCCAGTGTAAACCATAAAAACGCCTCAAACCCCTATTTTTTGGGGGTTTGGGCGCCCTCGGGGTCCTGGAGGCCCCACAAATAGGGCGTTTGGGGCGGTTTCGCTGCTATTCTGACACCTGTGAGCGCATGTTGAGGATGTCCCAAACCCCCGTCATTGTGGTCGGCGGCGGCCTTTCCGGCTCCGAGGCGGCCTGGGGGCTGGCGCGCCGCGGCGTGCCGGTCCGGCTCTATGAGATGCGGCCCGGCAAGACGACGCCGGCGCACCAGACCGACGGGCTGGCCGAGCTGGTCTGCTCGAACTCGTTCAAGAGCGAGAAGGTCGACAGCGCTCCCTGGATGCTCAAGCAGGAGCTGCGGCGCATGGGCTCGCTGTCGATGCAGGTCGCCGCCGAGTGCCGCGTCCCCGCCGGGCACGCCCTCACCGTGGACCGCACGCTGTATTCGCAGAAGATCGCCGCCGCCATCGAGGCCGAGCCGCTGATCGAGATCGTGCGTGAGGAGTTCGCGGAGCTTCCCGACGACCCCGAGCAGATCGTGGTTGTCGCTTCCGGCCCGCTCACCAGCGACGCCCTGGCCGCCTCGATCGGCCGGCTCACCGGCGGCGACCGGCTGTTCTTTTACGATTCGATCAGCCCGATCGTCGATGCGGAGACGATCGACATGTCCGTCGCCTTCCGCGCCTCGCGCTGGGACAACTCGATCGACGGCACCGCCGACTACGTCAACTGCCCGATGAACAAGGAGCAGTACGAGCGCTTCTACAACGCGTTGATCGAAGCCGAGCAGCACCAGACCCATGACTGGGACAACCCAAACTTTTTCGAAGGCTGCCTGCCGATCGAAGAGATTGCCAAACGCGGAGTCGACACCCTGCGCTTCGGCCCGATGAAACCGGTCGGCCTGGACGATCCGCGCACCGGCCGCTGGGCCTACGCCACGGTGCAACTGCGGCAGGAGACGCTGCGCGCGGACTCTTACAACATGGTGGGCTTCCAGAATCACCTGAAGTACGGCGAGCAGAAGCGCATCCTGCGGCTGATCCCGGGCCTGGAGAACGCCGAGTTCCTGCGCTACGGCCAGATCCACCGCAACACCTACATCAATGGGCCGGCGCTGCTCGCGCCCACGCTGCAACTGCGCTCGCATCCGAACATTTTTTTTGCCGGCCAGATTTCCGGCGTGGAGGGTTACGTGGAGGCGATGTCGACCGGGCTGATGGCGGGTTGGAACGCGGCTCGGTTGGCTCTGGGTGAGGCGCCGCTCGAGTGGCCGCGGGAGAGCGCGCACGGCTCGTTGGTGCACTATATTACCAGCGCGGACCCGAAAGACTATCAGCCGGCGAACATCACCTTCGATCTGCTGCCGGCGCTGCCGCCGGAAGAGGGCGTGCGGAAGGGCCGCCGCAACCGCATGGAGCGGCGCACGCGGCAGTGCGCGCGCGGACTCGCCGCGCTCGACGCGTTCTTGAATGAGCATGCCGACCTGGCCGCCTGAGCTTGCCGACACAGCGCTCGGCGAAGCCGCCGAGCGGTTCCTGGCGTCGTTGCGTCGCACCGACGCCTCGCCCCATACGATCCTGGGCTACGATGCCGACCTGCGGCAACTGGCCGCGTATCTCGCGCCGCCGGGCGAGTCCCCGCCTGCGCCGGCGGCGATCGACAACCTCACGCTCCGCGAATTCCTCGGCGACCGCATGGCGCACGGCGCCAGCCGCAAAACCATCAGCCGCAAGCTGTCGACCATCCGCGTCTTCCTGGATTTTCTGGTGCGCGAGGGCACGATCCCCAAAAACCCGGCGCGCCTGCTGGACAGCCCCAAGCTGCCGAAGACCCTGCCGTCGTCGCCGACGGCGGAGGAAGCTAATGCGCTGATCGATTCGATTCAGCCGGCGGATGGGCTCGATGAGGCGACGGTGCGGCGCGACCGGTTGCTGTTCGAACTGCTCTACGGCTGCGGCCTGCGCGTATCCGAGGTCGTCGGCATCGACCTGCCTGATCTGGACCGCGGGGAGCGCTGGCTGCGGGTGCGGGGCAAAGGCCGCAAGGAGCGCGACGTGCCTTACGGAAGTCGGGCGCACGAGGCGCTCGAGCGCTATCTGGCGAAGCGCGAGGCGCCGGCCGATCAGCAGGCCCTGTTCGTGCATCGCTGGGGGGGCGAATGGCGGCGGCTGACCGTGCGCAGCGTCGCCCGCATCGTCAAACGCTACGCAACGGCGTTCGCGGGCGACCCGGAGCTGCATCCGCACAGCCTGCGCCACGCCTTTGCAACGCACCTGCTGGGCAGCGGGGCGGACCTGCGGGCGATCCAGGAGTTGCTGGGACACGCAAATCTGTCGACCACGCAGAAGTACACGCAGGTGTCGCTCGAGAAGCTGATGGAGATTTACGACAAGGCGCACCCGAAGGCGTGAAGGCGAGTACCCGCCCGTTGTTGACATAGTCCCTAAAGGGCGGCGGCTCGGAAGGACGCGGGTCGCTATCATGGGCGGATTGCCGCGGGCCGCCTCCAGCTTCGTTCCCTGGGTCTTGGTCCTAGCCGCTTGCGCCGCGGCGTTCTACGTCCGCGCCAAGCCCGCCTACCTGAGGGTCCTGGGCGAGCCGGGCGTGGTGCACTTTCGCGGGAACGACGCCTGGGCGCACCTCCGCGCCGTCGAAGTCCTGGTCCACAACTATCCCCGGCGAATGGTCTTCGACCCCTTTTCCGGCTGGCCGAACGGGCAGCCCTCCGGCGTGGCGCTGCTGTTCGACTTTTCGGTCGCGACCGCGGCCCTGGCGCTTGGCGGCGGCGCTCCGTCCGCGGAGCTGGTACGGCAGACGCTGGCCTGGGCGCCGGCGGTTTACGGATCGCTGATCCCGCTGGCGGTCTTTGCGCTTACGCGGCGGTTGTTTGGCTCGGCCGGGGCGGGCGTGGCGGCGGCCTGGGTGGTCGCGCTGATTCCCGGCCACTTCCAGAGCGTGGCGCAGCTGGGTTTTGGCGACCATCACAGTCTCGAGGGACTGCTGGCGACCACGGGCGTGCTGACCCTGACGGCGGCGATGCAGTCCGCCGGGCGGAGCCGGAACGCATGGCTGGCCGCGGCGGCGCTGACCTGGTCGGCCTATCTGGCTACCTGGGTGGCCGGGGCGCTGATGATCGGCATCCTCGTTTTTTGGGGCGGCGTTGAGCTGCTGCGCGCCCACATCCTGCGGAAGCCCGCGCTGTGGGTCTTGACCCTGCTGCTGCCCGTGCTCGCCTTCTGCTGGCTCTCGGTGCAACTGGCGGGCGAGCACGCCTGGTCGCTGGTCACACAGATCGCCCTGCCGGCCGGAGCGCTGGCGCTGACGGGTCTCTATGGGCTGTTTCGCCTGTCCGACCGGTGGCGGCTGCCGGCGTGGGCGGCGCCGGTCGGCGCCGTCGCGCTGGCGGCGACGGCGCTCGCCTTTTTCGCTTTGGCCGCGCCCCAGAAATTCGCCTTCGTGGCGGACAAGGTCGGGCTGATGGCGCCGGATGCGCGCTTCCGGACGATTACCGAGCTCAAGCCGATGCTGAGCCTCGACGACGGGGTGTGGTTCTGGACGCCGCTATATCGCCAGTTCCGCCTGGCGTTTCCGCTCGCCTGCGTGGGCTGTGTCGCCGTGTGGCTCGGGTGGCGCGAACTCTCGTCGGCGCCGTTGCGGCTGACCCTGATCTGGTCGGGATTGATTCTGCTGCTGGCGCTCTCGCAGGTCCGCTCGAGCTACTACCTGGCGATCAATTTGGCGATTTTGAGCGGCTTCGCCCTGGACACGATCGCCCGCAGGCTGTCGCCGGGCCGTAGCGCGTGGGTTCTGGCGGCGCTGATCGTTGCGGTGAGTGTTCCGAGCCTGCGCGCGATCGACGAGATCAATGGCCCCGATCATCCGACCCAGGCCGACTACCGCAAAGCCTTCCACTTCCTCCGCACCGAGACGCCGGAGCCGCTGGGCGACCCGGCGGCGTACTTCCGACGCTACGCGCGGCCGCCCGCGGGCCGGCCCTTCGACTATCCTCCCGGCGCCTACGGCGTGATGAACTGGTGGGACAACGGCCATACTCTGACCGCTGTTGCGCGCCGCATCCCGGTCTCGAACCCCTATCAGGCGGGTGTGGACACAGCGGGCGCTTTCTACCTGGAGCGCGAACCTGCGGCGGCGCTCGAGCAGTTGCGCCGTTTGAAGATCCGCTACGTGCTCGCCGGGCCGGACCTGCTGATGAACCGGCTGGACCTGATGACCGCCGGCGACGCCAAGGTGGATGCGATGCATCCCTGGGTGGGAACCGACCGCGACGACTACTATGTGGTCGCCCGGAGGGAGGCGGACGGCAAGCCCGTGATGATCTTCTTCCCCGCCTACTTCGAGACGATGGCGGTGCGCCTGTCGTTGTACGCCGGGCAAGCGGCGGAGGCGCTGCGGCCGACGGCGGCGCTGCTGGACAAGGCGGGCGGCGAGTGGCGGCTGCTGGGGATGCAGACGTTTGGCTCCGAGGAGGCGCGGCGCGAGTTCCTGTTCTCCGAGCGGGGCGCCGGCTGGCGCATCGCGACGGTGGAGCCGCAGCAGACCTGCGTTTCTCTCGAAGCCGTGGAGGGGCTGGCGTTGATCTATAAGTCGCAGTTTCGGTCGTTGTTGTCGGCGAAGGTGTTCGAGGTGAGCCCGCGGCCGTAGCCCGCCGAGGCGTTCCAACCGCCGCACCGGCCGTCCAACCGTTACAGTAATAGATTCCCATGCAAACCACCGCGCCAGCGACCGTTCCCGACGCGCAAGGCCGTTTCGGCCAGTACGGCGGCCGTTACGTCCCCGAGATCCTCGTCGCCCCGCTCGAGCAGATCGAGAAGGTGTTTCTGGAGGCCCGCGAGGATCCGCTGTTCCACGTCGAGCTCGACGAGCTGAACAAGAAATACGCCGGCCGCGAGACGCCGCTGTATTACTGCAAGCGCCTGAGTGAGCATTTGGGCGGCGCGGAGATCTACCTCAAGCGCGAGGACCTGCTGCACACCGGCGCGCACAAGATCAACCACTGCTTGGGCCAGGCGTTGCTGGTGCGCCGGATGGGCAAGAAGCGCATCATCGCCGAGACCGGGGCGGGGCAGCACGGCGTGGCGTCGGCCACCGTGGCGGCGCTGTTCGGCTTCGAGTGCACCGTCTATATGGGCGAAGAGGACATGCGCCGCCAGGAGCTCAACGTCTTCCGCATGCGTCTGCTGGGCGCTTCGGTCGAGGCGGTGAAGAGCGGCAGCCGGACCCTGAAGGACGCTGTCACCCAGGCGATGCGCGAGTGGACGGCGAACTTTGAGACCACCCACTACCTGCTCGGCTCGGCGCTGGGGCCGCACCCGTTCCCGCTGATGGTGCGCGAGTTCCAGTCGGTCATCGGCAAGGAGGCGCGGCGGCAGTTCAACGAACAGGTTGGCGGGCTGCCGGATGTGCTGTTCGCGTGTGTGGGCGGCGGCAGCAACTCGATCGGGCTGTTCCACCCGTTCCTCGATGCGGAATCGGTGCGGATGGTGGGCGTGGAAGCCGGCGGGCGGGGCGAGCAACTCGGCGAGCACGCCGCACGCTTCTCCGGCCAGGGCGGCTCGCCGGGAGTGCTGCACGGCACGCGCAGCTACGTGCTGCAGGATGAGCATGGGCAGATTTCGCTCACACATTCGGTCTCGGCCGGCCTGGACTACGCCTCGGTCGGCCCCGAGCACGCCTATCTCAAGGACTTGGGCCGTGTGGAGTACACCTCTTGCACCGACCGCGACGCGCTCGAGGCGGTGCGGACTCTGGCTCGATACGAGGGGATCATTCCGGCGCTCGAGTCGGCGCACGCCGTCGCCGAAGCCGTCAAGCGCGCGCCGGAGGCGAAGGGACAGCGCTTCATCGTGAACCTCTCCGGCCGGGGCGACAAGGACATCGGCATCTTCCGGGAGAACATGCCCGACCTTGATTGAGGGCCTGCGCGCGTCGTATCCTCACAAACGGTCCGGCCGTGCGGTCGGCGACCATCATGAATAGAATTGACAGGACTTTCGCGCGCCTCCGCGAAGAGGGGATGCGCGGATTGATCGCGTATCTGACCGCCGGGGATCCGCACCCGTCGCGGACGGTCGAGTTGATCCTCGCTCTCGAGCGGGGCGGGGCGGACATCATCGAATTGGGCGTCCCGTTCTCGGACCCCTTGGCCGACGGACCGGTCATCCAGAAGGCGAGCGAGCGGGCCCTGGCGGCCGGCATGACGCTGGACGGCGTCTTTGAGATCGTGCGCGAGCTGCGCCGGCGCAGCGACGTCCCGGTCATCCTGTTCTCTTACCTCAACCCGGTACTCAGGTACGGGTACGAACGCTTCGCCTCCACGCTCGCCGACGCCGGCGCGGACGGCGCCCTGCTGACCGATCTGAACATCGAGGCCGCCGACGAGTACCTCGAGCTGATGCGCGAGCGCGACCTCTCGACGGTCTTTCTCGGCGCGCAGACCAATACGGACGAGCGCCTGGCGCGCGTCGCCGCGGCGTCGAGCGGCTTTCTCTATCTGGTCTCCACCGCCGGCGTGACGGGCATGCGCGACACGATTTCCGACGCGGCGATCCCGCTGCTCGAAAGGGCCCGCAAGGCGACCGATCTGCCGTTGGCGATCGGGTTCGGTCTCTCGCGGCGGGAGCACATGGAAGCCGTGGCGCCGTATGCCGAAGGGGCGATCGTCGGCAGCGCCATCATGCGGGTGGTGGAGCAGTACGGCGACGCGCCCGACCTCGAAAAGCGGCTCGAGGAGTTGGCCCGAGACCTCAAGAGCGGACTGCACGCGCCCGCCGCGGCGGTGGGGGAGCGATCGTGAGAGATTTGAGCGAATGGCGGCGCGAAATCGACGCCCTCGACCGGGAACTTGTCGAGTTACTCAACCGGCGCGCGAAATGCGTTCTGCAATTGGCGCCGATAAAGCGCGAGAACAACATCGGCGTTCTGGACGTGGAACGCGAAAAGGCCGTGCACGACAACCTGCGTCGGGCCAACCAAGGGCCGCTGCCGGATGAGGCCGTGCGCGAGATCTTCGAGGCGGTCATGGCGGCGATGCGGGCTCTGCAGGCGGCCGGGATCGAGACGAAGTAAGAGCGCGCGATGGCCATCCGCACGGTTACCATTGTCGGCGTCGGTTTGATCGGCGGCTCGTTCGCGCTGGCGCTGCGCCGGGCCGGTTTCGACGGCCGCATCGTGGGCGTCAGCCGTCCGCATACGATTGAGACCGCGCTCGATCTGGGAGTGATCGACGCCGGCGCTCCGCTCGACGAGGCGCTCGCCGCCTCCGACCTGGTCTACCTCGCTCAGCCGATCCTGCGCATCCTCGAGCAGTTGCCCGAGGTGGCCCGCCTGACTCGCCCCGGGACCTTGGTCACCGACGCCGGTAGCACCAAGGTCGCCATCGTGGAAGCCGCCTCCAGAGCGTTCCAGGGCCGCGAGAGGGACTTTCTGGGCGGGCACCCGATGGCCGGAAAAGAGGGCCGGGGCGTGGAAATCGCCGAGGCGGAGCTGTTTCGCGGCGCCGTCTACGCGGTCACTCCGGTCGCCGGTCTGCACGACCAGGACGAGCGCGTGGCCGCGTTTTTGGACTGGATCCGGCGCATCGGCGCCAAGCCGTTGGCGATATCGCCGGACGAGCACGACCGGGTGACCGCGCTCACCTCGCACGTGCCGCAGCTGGTCTCCACCGCCCTGGCCGCCTCGGTCTGGGAGGGGCTGCCTTCGGCGGACCGCCTGGAGGTCGCCGGCGGCGGCCTGCGCGACATGACCCGCCTGGCCGGCAGCTCCTACGCCATCTGGGAAGGCATTCTGCGCACCAACGCCGGGCCCATCGCGGAAGGTTTGCGGCGGGTTGCCGCCGAACTCGAACGCATGGGCGTCGATCCGGAGAGCCCGGCGCTCGAGAGTCGCTTCGACGTGGCGCAAACTCTCCACAAGAAATTGCGAGAGCCGTAATATTTCTCTGGGAATAGAGACAACATTCTGGTACCCTGTCGATGTCTTACAGCGCGCGCCCAAGCTAATTGATGAAGACAAACGGTATTCTCAAAGGTTCTGCTTCAGGAATCGGAGCGGAATTAGTCGGGCTCGACGAAGCCGTCCATCTCGGCAACCTCGGCAGGGGAGCTGAGCTTTACAGCGCGGGAGAGCCTGCCGAGCGGGTCTACATACTCCGGGCCGGAAGCGCGAAGACCTCGGTCCACGGCCCCGGCGGCAAGCACTGCCTGTTCCAGATCATCGAGCCGGGCGAGATTTTCGGCGAAGAGGGCCTGCTGGGCGGTCGCCGCCGCGCGGCTTCGGCCGAAGTGCTCGAGACGGCCTCGATCTCGATGGTGCCCACCCGGGCGGCGTTGCGCTATGCCGACTCACGGCCGGAATTCTGGACGCGGTTTGCGGACCTGCTGCAACAGCGGGTGCGGCGTCTGGAAGAGCAGCTGCAGTGGGTGAGCTTTCTGGAAGTCGAGCAGCGCATCGCCCGGCTGCTGCTGCGTTGGACCCGCGATAACCCTTCCGACGGCGTGGAATTGCGTCTGTCGCAAAAAGACTTGGCCGGCCTCATCGGCGCAACGCGTGAAACCACGTCGAGCGCCCTGAATCGCTTGCAACGGGACGGCTGTATTGAGATTCGGCGTCGCTGCGTCGCCGTCCGCTCCCATGCCCGCCTGCGCGCTCACGCCGGCGCCCTGGCCCAGGACCATAGCCCGCTCCAAGCGGTTGAGCCGGCGTTCGCTCAGTTTGCCGGCCGCTGAGCCGCCGCGAACCGCAGCTCGTATCCAAAGCCCCGCGGACTAGGACATCTCCCGGTGGTACAGGTTATTCCTGCCTCCCTACAGAAGAAACCCGTATGGGACTGCAGTACCAGTAGCTCATACTGTGGAATTCGGTGTCGAAGCTGACTCTACGGATAGAGCAGAACGTGGCAGCGGACGGACGTTCGTCCGTGCGGCTACTGCTGCGGTTGGCCGGCAGGGTCGCCGTTGACTGCCAGTCGGAGCTGGCCTTCGAACTCTCCTCGGCCGATGCGGAAGCGATCCGCTGGTACTGGGAAGACTACCTCGACTACCCCGACGGCGACGCCTCGGCGACCGCTCGCAAGTGCGAGAAGGGACTGATCCGCATCGGAGAGCTGCTTTTTCGGCAGGTCTTCGGGTCGTCCTCCGCGCAGAGCCTGTGGGGACGTATCGCGCCCCTGCTGAGCGATTTGCGGGTGGAGATCTGCACGCCGTCGCTCGATGAATGCAGCGCGATTCCCTGGGAACTGCTGCGCGACCCCGAGTCCGGCCGTTGGTTTGCGACCGAGTGCCGCAGCTTCGTACGGCGCTCGATGTTCGCTCCCTCCGAGCCGCTGTTCAAGCAGGACCCGGCGGCGAGGCTGCGCGTGCTGGCGGTGATCTGCCGGCCGACGCGGATTGGCGAGATCGCGTTCCGTCCGGCCTTTAGGGAACTGGTCAAGCGCTTTCCCAACCGTGAGATCGAGTGGGACGTACTGCGTCCGCCGACTTTCGGCGAGCTCACCAGCGTGCTGCTGGAGGCTGAATCGTTCGGCAAGCCCTACCACGTGCTGCATTTCGAGGGCGTCGCGCTGGCGGCGGACCTGTCCGAGAGCAAAGACGGAGCCTCGGTCGCCCAGGCCAAGCGCTACACCCACGAAGAGTCCAAACCAGGCGTGCGCGGCTATCTGGCGCTGGATCACGCGCAGGACAGCTCACGCCTGCGGCTGGTGGACGCCACCAGCCTGGCCGAAGCGATGGGCGAAGCGCGCACGCCGGTGGCGGTGTTTTCCAACTGTTGCGAATTTCTCCAGACCGCCGACGGACCGCCCTCGGCGCAGCGGCGCGCGGAGATTCTCGACGGCTTCCACCGCCTCAATCAGGAGTTGGGATCATACGGCATCGCCGCTTCGGTGGAGTCGCCCTACTGCCTCGATCCCCAATCGGCGGCAAACTGGTTGGAGGCCTTCTACCGCGGCTTGCTCGCCGGCGCCTCGGTCGGCGAGGCGGCCCAGGCGGCGCGTCGCCGGAGCTTTCAGGACGACCAACGCAGCATCGCCTTCGATCCAGTGTCCCGTCCGGACTGGAGCGAGCCGATCGTCTATGAGACGAGCGAGTTTTCGCCCTTCTCGCCGGCGCCGGCGAAGCAGGAAGAGGAGGAGGCCGCGAGCGCCGGGCCTCCGGAGCTCGATCCGCTGCTGCCGCATCCGGAGCGGGACAACCTGATCCGCCGGGACGACCTTGAAACCGACCTGGACCGGATGTTCCAGTCGAACTCGGCGGTGCTGTTGCACGGCCCGCAGGGCATCGGCAAGACCTGCGCCGCGGCGGGATTCGCTTACTGGCTGGCCGAGTCCGGAGGCCTCGACGGCCCGGTCATCTACAGCTCGCTGCGGCTGCACCGCTCGCTGGTGTCGCTGCTGGACCAGCTGGCGGCGCAATTCGCCGGCGCGCTCGAAAGCAACGGTCTGCAGTGGGAGCGCATGGGCGCGGATGACCGCATGGACACCGCCCTGTACGTGCTCAACCAGATCGGCGTGCTGTGGATCTGGGACGGACTCGAGACGGTTGACGACGGCGAGGCGGCGGGGCTCGACGCCTGGACCGATGAGCAGCGCGACCTGCTCAACGAGTTCCTCGACGCGGCCGCGGAGACGCAGGCCCGGCTGCTGCTGATCTCGCGCGAACCCGAGGAGTGGTTGGGCAAGCGGGTGCGGCGCAAAGTCGCCGGCCCGTGGAATTCCCGGGACCGGTTGCAGCTGGTGCGGTCGGTGCTGAGGGAGTCGGGCGGGCGCTCCTCGGACCTGCAGGCTTATGATCCCATCATCTCCTTCGGCCGAGGCAACCCGCTGGTCACCCGCCTGCTGGTACGCGAAGCGCTGCACGAGGGGCTGCGCAGCCGGGCGCAGCTGGAAGAACTCGCCGGCCGCGTCTTCGAGACAGGGTCGTCGTTGGCCGGCGCCGACCCGGACGCCGAACCCACTACGGCGGCTCTGAGCTACGTCCTGTTCAACGGCTTCAGCGACGCCGAGCAGGACATCCTGGCGCTGATGCATCTGTTCCGGACGGTGGTGGATGCGCGCCTGCTGCGCGAAATGGCCAGCGAAGCCGAGCCGTGGGGGCTGCGCGAGCTGCGTCCGCAGATGACGCGGTTGGAATCCGACGCCGAGGAGTCGCCGCTGGCGCGCGCCCGGGATTTCGGCCTGTTGGGGCTGATGCCGGAGGACTGCTACCGCGTGGAGCCCTGCGCGGAGGCGCCGCTCGCGAGCCTGTTTGAGAGGCGCTTCCCGGCCGTGCGCTTCGAGTCCGGCGGGTTGCCGGGGGGACCCCGCGCGGCGAGCGGTCGCATCGTAAGCAACTCCCCGACCCTGTCGTCGCCGAAGTCGTTGCGCACCAGCGACCTCGAGGAACTCGAGCGCGAGGCCTCCGCCGGCGACAAAGACAGCGACGGCGAACGCGATCGGCCGTCGCCGGCCGGCGAGGAGCGCACGATCCGCGCCTTCGTTGGAGCGTTCGGCCTCTTCGGTCACCAGGCGGGCGACGCTATCGAGGAGGGCGACAACGATCTGCTCGCCCGCTTGCAGTGGAACGAGAGCAATCTGCGGCAGGCCTGCCGGCTGGCGCGCAGCCGCCGCTGGTGGACCGAGATCGTCGGTCCGGTGCGCGGCCTCGGCGCGCTCTATGAAGCCGGCGGGCGGATCGGCGTCTGGCAGGACCTGACCGCCGAGCTGGCCCCGGATTGCCTGGACGGCTCCACGCGCGGACCTTTGCCGGGGCGCGAGGCCTACTGGCGGGCCGTCAGCGAGCAGCGCATTCTGCTGGCCATGAAGCAGCACAGCTACTCCTGGGCCGGCGAGCTGCAAAAGGCGGCGGTGAGCTGGGACCGGGCGCAGGTGGAGCGCTTCGCCGACCTGCCTCCCGAGCAACTCGACGACGAGCAGCGCCGCGCGATGCGGCGCCTCGCCGACGCGCTGTTTCGCATGAGCGCTATCGGCCGCAGCGACGCCCAGCCGCTGTACCGGGTGGAGAAGGAAGCCGTCGAGTTGGCCGAGCGGCTCGGAGATTGGCAGCGCGCCTGGGACTGGTGCTACGAGCTGGGCGCGAACTACACCGAAATCCGCGGCATTCGCGACCTCGCGCGCGCCGAACGCTGGCTGCGGCGCGGCGCCGAGTCCCTGCCGGCCGCATCGCCGGAAAGAGCGCGTTTTCTGGCTGCGCTGGGGCTGGTGGCGTGGGAGCGCTTTCGCACCGCTCGCGCCGGCGAGCGCCCGGAGTCGGAGTTGATCCGCCATCTCACCGACGCTCGCCAGTACTACCTGCGTGCGATTGAGCACGACGACCCCAACGACTACGGCCAGCTCGCCAGCCATAACCTGCAGTACGGTCACGCTTCGTACTCGATGGGAGACATCGACCGTGCGTTACCGCACTATCGCGAAGCGATCCGCTACGACCAGTTGCAGCACAACACTTTTGGCGCGGCCAAGACGCGCTTCAATCTCGCGATCGCACTGCGCGACGCGGGCCGCCTGGGCGAGGCGCGACGCTATGCGGTGGCCGCGTTCGGCGAGTTGCGCAAGATCTCAGGGCCGGTCACCGAAGACCTGCTCGACCGCGCCCGGCGGCTGGTGCTGAGCCTGGAAGAGATGATCGAGCAGAAGCGCAAGAAGCGCACCCGCGGCGCCAAACAGGCTGCGGCGGCCCAACGCTGGTGAGGCGTCGGTCGAAACCCTTTCGAAACCGGCGGTTAGAGCGGTTTGACTTGCATCGGGGGCTAGGCTATAGTCGAGAAAAATTCAGCTTTGACGACAGCTCAGGTCCACCTTTCCCACGGTATCGAAGCCTTCTTCGGCACGCACGACGAGAACATCCGGCTTCTGGAGACCTCGCTCGGAGTCAAGACGCACGTCCTTCCGGACAGTCTCGAAATCAGCGGCCAGCCGGATTCAGTCCGCCGCGTCCAGAACATCATCGCCGACTACGAGAGCTTGGTCCGAGAAGGGCACCGCCTCAGCAACGGCGACGTCAAAGGCTTTCTCACCGTCGCCACCGAAGACCAGTGCGTCAACTTCCGCAACCTGGTCCTCACCAGCCGTCAGCGGCTGGTCGGCCGCAAGGCGATCGGGCCGCGCAACCTCAACCAGATGCGCTACTTCGAGGCGATGGAGCGCTGCGACCTGGTGTTCGGCATCGGGCCGGCCGGCACCGGCAAAACCTATCTGGCGGTGGCGCAGGCGGTGAACTGCCTGCTCAGCAAGCAGGTGCAGCGCATCGTGCTGGCGCGTCCGGCGGTCGAGGCCGGCGAGCGGTTGGGCTTCCTGCCGGGCACCTTGCAACAGAAAGTCGACCCATATCTGCGTCCGCTCTACGACGCGCTCTATGACATGCTCGACGCCGAGCGCGTGGAGAAGCTCGTCGAGCGCAACGTCATCGAGATCGCCCCGCTGGCGTTCATGCGCGGCCGCTCGCTCAACGAAAGCTTCATCATCCTCGACGAAGCGCAGAACGCGACCGCCGAGCAAATGAAGATGTTCCTCACGCGCCTGGGCTTCGGCTCCAAGGCCGTGGTCACCGGCGACGCGACGCAGATCGACCTGCCCAGCGGCCGGCGCAGCGGTCTGCTGGACGCCATTGACGTCCTGCAGGGCGTCGATGGGCTATCTTTCGTCTATTTCACTGACAAGGACGTCGTCCGTCACGATCTGGTGCAACGGATCGTGCGCGCTTACGACCGATATAATCAGAAGACGCTTTTCCCGACGCCCGAGCAGCTCGACTACCTGCCGGAGAAGGAAAATTCAAAGCGACATGGATTCCGACAAGACTGAACCTCCTGCGGGCGAGCAAGGCTGGTGGTATCGCGACCGCCAGCGCAAAGTGGCGATCGAGCCGGCCGCCATCGCAACGTTTCTCGGCAAGATCGAAGCGGAGCTCACCCACGGGCGGGAGTTCGCAGTCTTGGTGGCCTCCGACGCGGCGGTGCGTGATGCGAATCGCCAGTTTCGGGGCGTCAACGCCTCCACTGACGTGCTCTCGTTTCCCGACGGCGAGGACGGACGCCTGGGCGACATCCTCATTTCCGCTCGCCGTGCGGAGGCGCAAGCGCGCGAGGCCGGCCACTCCAATGAAGACGAGGTCAAGATCCTGATCCTGCACGGCGTCTTACATCTGCTGGGCTGGGATCATGAGACCGACGACGGCGCGATGCTGGCCGAAGAGCGGCGTCTGCGGCGGGCGTTGGGACTGCAGCCCGGTTTGATCGAGAGGGCGCAGGCGTGTTGATCGCCGAAATCCTGGTCGCCCTCGCACTTTGCGGCGTGGTGACGCTGGCCGCCTATCTGGCCGGCCTGTACGTGGAGGCGCTGCGTATGCGTCCGCACCCCAGCGCGCGCGCCTTCGACGCGTTCGAAGAAGAGATCCTGCCGCGGCTGAAGCTCGAGCCGACCGAGGGCGTGCGACGCTACTCGATGCTCAAACAGGCGTCGCTGGTGGTGCTGACGGTGGCCAACGTGCGCATTGTCTCCACCGCGCCGCTGGATGCGGCCATCGCCGCTGAAGCGCTGCTGATCACGCTGATCGCGCTGGCGCTGTTCGGGCACATCCTGCCGACGATCTTGACGACGCGCACCGACGGCCGCTGGGCGACGGGTCTGGTCGTACCGGCGCGCCTGCTGGCGTGGACGATTGCGCCGCTGGTGCTGCTGACCGGGTTCGCCAACTCCGTCGCCGAGCTGGGCGGCGAGGAAGCCGCCAAGGACACCAACGGGCAGCAGGGCGACATCCAGGTGTTTCTCGACGTCGGCGAGGAGGGCGGCTTCATCGAACAGGAGGACCGCCAGCTGATTCAGTCCGTGGTCGAGTTCGGCGACAAGACGGTGCGCGAGGTGATCACGCCGCGGCCGGAGATCGTCGCCGTATCGGCCGACTCCACGCTCGAGCAGGTGCGCCAGGCGCACATCGAGGAAGAGTACTCGCGCATTCCGATCTATGAGGGCGACATCGATAATATCATCGGCTTCGTCCACAGCCGCGATACCCTGGAGGTGGACCGCGAACGCCGCCAGACGACCCTCGCCCGCGAAGTGGCGCGGCCGCTGACCGTCGTTCCCGAGACCAAGCTGATCCATGAGCTGATGCGCGAGTTGCAGCAGAAGAACGGGCAAATGGCGATCGTGATCGACGAGTACGGGCAGACCGCCGGGTTGGTCACGATGGAAGACATGATGGAAGAGATCGTCGGCGAGATTCGCGACGAGAGCGAGCCGGACCGCGACGTCGTCGAGTACCCGGACCGCTCGTTCGTGGCCTCCGGCAACCTCGACCTGGACCGCTTGGCCGAGCTGGTGGACTTCGTTCCCGATGAGGACATCGAGTCCACGACGCTGGGCGGACTCGTCTGCGAGCAGCTGGGCCAGGTGCCCGACCCGGGCGCGAAGGTGCGGTTGGACGGCATTGAAATCGAAGTGTTGAGCGCGGACGAGCGCCGGGTGCGATCGCTGCGGGTTCGTCGCGCCGCTCCGGCCGCGGTGGAAGCTCCGGCCGCGCAAGAGAGAATTACTTGAGATCTGGTTTTGTCACCATCCTCGGACGCCCCAACGTGGGCAAGTCCACCCTGTTGAATGCGCTGGTGGGCTCGAAAGTCTCGATCACCAGTCCCAAGCCGCAGACCACGCGCGACGCCATTCAGGGCGTCGTCACCCGGCCCGAAGGCCAGATCGTCTTTGTGGACAGTCCCGGAGTGCACGCCGCCGAGCGCGAGCTCGGCAAGCGTATGCAGCGCGAGATCGACCGCGCCGGCTCGGGTTGCCATTGTGTGTTGGTGGTCGTGGATGCGACCCGGCGACCCGATCGCGGCGACAAGGCCGCCATTGAGCGCGCCGCGTCCCTGCGGGCGCCGGCGCTGCTGGCGCTAAACAAGATCGACAGGCTGGCCGGCAAGTCGACGTTGCTGGGACTCATCAGCGAGTACCAGCAGCTGCACGACTTCAAAGAGTACGTGCCGATTTCAGCCGTCAACGGCTCGCAGCTCGACGTCTTGCTCAAGCTGATCTATGCCGAACTGCCCGAGTCGCCGCCCTACTATCCCGACGACTACATCACCGATCAGCCCGAGCGCTTTCTGGCCGCTGAGCTGATCCGCGAGCGGATCCTGCACGAGACGCAGCAGGAGGTGCCTCACGCCACCACCGTCGCCATCGAGCGCTGGGAGGACGAGCCGCGGCTGCTGCGGATCTCGGCCACGGTCTACGTCGAACGGGTGGGGCAGAAGGCGATTCTGCTGGGCAAGGGCGGCGCGATGATGAAGCGCATCGCCACGTTTGCGCGCGAGTCGCTCGAGGAACGCTTTGGAAAGAAGGTTTTTCTGGAAGTCTTCGTGAAGGTCAAGTCCAAGTGGCGCGACCGGCCGAGCTTCATGAAAACGCTCGACCAACGCCGCTTCGCGCTCGATGCGGTGCGCGCGGACCTCGACGACGAGGAAGACGGCCCGCTCGTCTTCGGCGAACCCGGCGAGGAATAGTTTCAAGTTCGCTACTATGAGGAGCGTGAGTCTGCGACCCGCCTATTGGCTGTGCATTTTCATCGCGTTGGCGCTGCTGGGAGCCCCGCTATCCGGGGCCGATCCGAAAGAGATCACCGACGATCTGCTCTATGACCGCGTCAACCGCGCCCTGATCACCGATCGCGACCTCGGGGCCCGTCAACTGCAGGTGGCCGTGCAGGACGGCAAGGTCACCGTGACGGGTATGGTGGCGTCGGAGAAGCAGCAGAAAAAGGTCGACAAGGTCGTCAAGAAGGTCAAAGGAGTGGTCTCGGTCGACAACCGGACCGAGATCAAACCCTATCTCTAGCCGGCCCCTAGGAGCCGAGCGCCTTGATGACCCGGGACGGATAGTCGGTGATCAGGCCGTCCACGCCCAGCCGCAGCAGCCGGCTGATCTCGGCGTCATCGTTCACCGTCCAGGCCCAGACTTCCAGCCCTTCGTCGTGGACGCCCTCGATGAGCTCGCGCGAGGCCAGGCGGAACTGCGGAATCACCACGTCGATCGGCGCATGGTGACGCGCCTCTTCGTCCTGGGTGCGGTTGTAGATGTAGCCGAGTTGGACGCCGGGCAACAGGTCGTGAATGGCCTGCAGGGACTTGGCCTCGAAGCTCGAAATGAGAGTCTTCTCCGGCTCGGTGTGCTGCTTGAGCAACTCGGCGACCTGGCCTTCATAGCCGCCGGTCTTGAGTTCGATGTCCAGCAGCGTGCGCTTGCCGAACTTTTCGAGCGCCTCTTCAAACAGCGGAATGTTCTTGCCCTGTTCGATGGCAATGAGGTCCTCGTAGCTCGTCGACTGGACCGTGCGCTCGCCGACGACGGAGTCGTGGACCACCACCAGTCGGCCGTCGGCCGTCTGGCGGATATCCATCTCGATCCCGTCGACGCCTTGGCGCAACGCCTCTTCGAACCCTGCGATCGTGTTCTCAGGGAAGCCCGCAGTTCCGCGGTGTCCAATTACGCGCGCTCGACTCATTGCGTTTGTTCTCCGACCCCTCAGCGACCTGCGGGTTCTCGCCCGCTGGCCGAATCCGATTCCACGACCCAACCGCTCAAGCGCAGGTCTGCAAGCAACGCTCGTGAGCAGCGCCGTCTTCAGCAGACATCGCCAGGCAAACGGATCTTGGCGGTCGCCGCCAATCGGTCGTCCGATCCGAGGAAGGACAGCCCGGGGCTATCCTTCCTCAAATCAGGTTCTTAAAACGATAGCACGAGACGGAGAGTGTGCAATCATCAATGCAAGCTCATAGCGCCTGCAGGTCTTTGCCGGGTTTGAAGCGGACTGCTTTGCCCGGCGGGATGACGACTTCCTCGCCGGTGCGGGGATTCCGGCCGATGCCGGTCTTGCGGGGTCTGACGTTGAAGACGCCAAAGCCACGGAGCTCGATGCGTTCTCCTTGCTCCATGGCGCGTTTCATGGTTTCGAAGACGGTCTCGACCGCCATCTCCGCTTTGGTCTTGCTGAGGCCGGTGCGGTTCGCGACCTCCATGACAATGTCGTGTTTGATCATCGGTCAGTAGAGCGTAAGGTATTGGGGGAAAGAGACTTCCATGCTATTGAAGCCTTTTCCGCGTTGTCAAGACGGCTGGCGGCGCGGGCGTCCTGGATCGGACCCGGTCGCAAAGCTATCTCATGCCTGCGTTTGCGCTTACTGCGTGCTACGATAATCGTCAACGCATGAGTATCGTGCTTTGATAGCGGCGTGCCCATCCATCTTGCGCGCCCCCACTGTGCGTCGTCGACGCAGGCAATCGCCCGCAGCGTCTCCAGGGAAAGTGAACGCTGGAGATCGGCGCAGCTTTCTCTTCTCTACATCCATTCGGACTCGGTCGCTCGCATGGCTATGCGGGCAGGCGCGGGATCGATCGTGACACCCCAACCAGCAACACCAGGAGGCAACTATCTTTCGTAGACGTTTTCGACCGTTTCGCCGTGTCCGGCGCCAGAATGTGAACGAGACCATTCGGGCTCGGGAAGTTCGGGTCGTGTTCCCCGATGGCGAGACTGAGGTGCTGCCGACGCAGGTCGGCATTCGCAGAGCCAAGGACATGGGGCTGGACCTCGTCGTGGTTGCGCCCACGGCTATTCCCCCCGTCGCCAAGATCATCGATTACGGCGAGTTCTCCTACCAGGAGAAAAAAAAGAAAAACGAGGCCAAAAAGAAGCAGCACAAGATCGAGGTCAAGGAGGTCAAGTTTCGACCCAACACCGACGACCACGATTACGAGTTCAAGAAGAACCACGCGCTGCGCTTCCTCGAAGAAGGGAACAAGGTCAAGGGTACGGTCTTCTTCCGCGGTCGTGAAATCACGCACCCGGAAGTGGCGGAGAAGATCCTGGTGCAACTCGTCGAAGACACCAAAGAAATCGGCGAACCCGAAGGCCGTCCGCGCATGGAGGGCCGCACGATGCACCTGATCATCGGTCCCAAAAAGAAAGCCGTCGTCCCGAAGAAGTCGGAGCCCAAGGCCGCTGATTCCGGGGAAGACGCGAGCGCTCCGGCAGCTCCAGAGCCGCCGTCCGAGGACGGGAGCGACAACGTTCCCGGTCAACCGGCGTAGCCCTCGAGTCCTTGGCTGGACGGACGCTTTCGGTCCGTCCAGCTTCTGTACGCCGGGTTCAGCGGTGACCAGGACGGATTCCGCGCAGAGCAGCGCCGTGCGGGCCCAGAATTGGGCTATGCTCATCCGGGATGGCGGAAAGTGGATTCAGGATTGCGAAACGCCCAGCCGTGGCGTTAGCAACGTTGGGATGCCATCTACTGGCAGGGCTCCTTCTTGGCACAGCTCAGGCGCCCGACACGATCGTTCTAGACGGCGAAGAGAGGATCCTGCTGACGAATCCGCTCGAGCCGTTCTTGGAGAAGAATCCAAATGTGTTGCCGGAGCCAACGGTAGTGTCGACCGGTCTCTGGCGCGGATACGTGGCTGCATGGCAGATCGCCGATGGGCGACTCTTTTTGCGGAGTATCCGTATCCCGGCATCAATCGGCGGCCGCTTTCGCGACGTGACCGCCGAGGTTTTCGATCGTGAACGACCGATTCCAGCCGAATGGTACTCAGGCTATTTGGTCGTCGCAACGGGCAAGCTTGCTCGCTATGAGCACATGGGTTACGCGTCCCTCTACCGACGGTACGCAGTGCTTCGGATCGACCAAGGTCGTGTCCTCGAATTGAGTAAGATGACCGCGCGCGAATTTGTCTCCTTTCGCAGAGCCCAGTTTGAGAAGTTCAAGAGAACCACCGAGTATCGGGAGCTTCTGAAGCAGGCGGACGGGAACGAGGAGTTTGTGTTTCAATTTGCATCGGAGCGCTTTCAGGGCAAGGTATTCGACGAGCATTAGGTCGTACTCCGCCCCTGGCCTCCGTGCAAGAATGGAGCCCGATGAGACAACGAAATTGGGCGCCGGCCTTCCTGCTGCTCGCCGCGGCCTTCCCCGGGGCCGCCCAAGACATCGTGGAAGTCGGCGATCGCTCCGCGCCTTGCTACGAGGACTCGGGCTGCTTCAACCGGTTCCACCCGGCCATCCCCATGGCGGCGCGCGCCAAGCCGGGCGACACCATCGTGCTGCACGCCCGCAACGCCGGCGACTTCGACCTCGATCCGTCGGCGCCCCCCGACCCGCGCGACGGCGACCCCGGGATGGGGACCGTCCATTCTCTGACCGGACCGGTGCACATCGAAGGCGCCGAACCGGGCGACGTCCTCAAGGTCCGGATTCTCGACATCGCACCTGGCGCTTGGGCGCAGACGCTGATCTCGCAGATCGGGTTCGTCAGCGACCAGGTTCCCGGACCTCTGCGCGTGTTGTGGAAGCTCAACCGCGACTACGCCGTCTCCGACGACCTGCCGGGCGTGCGGCTACCCAATCGCAGCTTCCCGGGGATCGTCACCACGATTCCCGGGCCGGCCGAGCATGCGGCGATGCTCGCGCGCGAAGCCGCCCTGCTCGAGCAAGGCGGCGCGGTGATGGGCCCTCATGCGACCCATGCCGTTCCTGAAGCGATCTGCGGCGAAGGCGGCAGCCATGCGGACGAGTGCCTGCGCACCATCCCGCCGCGCGAGCACGGCGGCAACCTCGACATTCGCTATATGCAGACCGGCGTGGTGCTCTACCTGCCGTGCTACGTCGCAGGCTGCGGCCTCGCCGTGGGCGACCTGCACTACATCCAGGGAGACGGCGAGGTGTCGGGCACGGCGCTCGAGATGGATGCCACCGTCACGCTGACCACCGAGGTTCTCAAGGACGGTCCGGACTTGAGCCGCGGCCCGCACTACGAGGGCGAGGCGACGCTGCTCGACATCCCCTCCCGCCGCTTCTATGCGACCACGGGTTTTCCGCTCAAAGGCAAGGGCGAGGTTCCGCCGGACATGGCCTACCTGGGCGCCCCGAAAATCGCCGGGCTCGAGAACTTGTCGAAGGACATTGCGCTGGCGGCGCGGAACGCTCTGCTGGCGATGATCGACCACATCAGCGAGGAATACGGCTACACCCGCGAGCAGGCCTACATCATCTGCTCGGTTGCGGTGGACCTGCGGATCGGCCAACTCGTGGATCAGCCGAACGTGGGCGTGACGGCGATCCTGCCGCTGGACATCTTTGAGGGGCGTTAGTCTCGTTCGAACCCAGTTCCTCTCGACCGCCATCCTGCTTCTAGCGCCCGGCTTGGGAGCGACCCCCGAACCCGCGGCGCAGCCGCCCAACATCGTCTGGCTGATCGCCGACGACGTCAGCCCCGACCTGGGCGCTTACGGCAAGCCCGTGCGCACGCCGAACCTCGACTGATTGGCCGCCGAAGGCATCCGAGAACCCAGTGACATCCTCGGCGAAACGTGAGGCTGTCACCTGGTTGCCTCAGTCATTAGGCCCGTAATGGAGAGTTCTCTAATAGGGTGGTGGAGTATCCACTTGACTCAGGTAGCCCCAAGATGTAGTATACGGCGCTGTGGAGGATTACCCGCGCGATCTGGTCGAATTCGAGGCCCGCTTCGCCACCGAGGACGCGTGTCGCGACTACCTGATGCAGTTGCGTTGGCCCGACGGCTTTCGCTGTCCGGTTTGCGACCATGACCGGGCGTGGCCGGTACGCAAGGTCTGGCTGCAGTGCGCCCGCT